>Ga0315312_1000057_pt1 | contig 216013 bp, 217 predicted proteins | sample TDP7_MG_FD_203629 | JGI IMG/M metagenome (GOLD analysis project Ga0315312, IMG submission 203629) | Freshwater sediment microbial communities from Lake Towuti, South Sulawesi, Indonesia - TDP7 | ecosystem: Environmental > Aquatic > Freshwater > Lake > Sediment | place: Indonesia: South...
GTACGGGCGCAGGCTGAGCCTTCGAAGCGCTAGATGGAAGGAAGGACTGTTTTTCGCCATCTCTCCCGAAGCTGTGGCCGCCATCTAAGATTAACCCGCCTTTCTCGAAAGCTGCAACGCCTATTCCGGAAGTCCCCCCTCTCTTCATTATTATTGCTAGTTCCCTCGTTGTCTTCTTGATCCCGTATATTTTTGAGAGCACGGAGGCGACCGCAAGAGATAATTGAGTGTTTGAACCCAGTCCAACATGCTTCGGAATTGTGCTTTTCACTTCTATTTGAGCGCCGGACGGTATTTTGAACCTTCTCAGAAATATCGACGCAAGTTCTTGGACGAATGCGCTTTCTTCACCTCGGACTTCAATCTCTTCGCTCTTGGAAGCCTCTAGGACAACGTTTGGATAGTTAAGAGCTAAGCCCAAGCTGCCGTCGATTCTACCCAGTTGACCGTTCATATCCATCAGCGAGAAATGCAATCTTGAAGGAGTCTTAACGTAGACCTTCATCGGATCTCCTCCATCTATCGATCTGACTGCGAACCCGACGAATTATTGAGACATACTTGGAATCAGGAGAGACTCTCTCTGCGAGATCCTTGTAGTAGTTCACCAAAGCGATCAGCTTCTCCGCATGTCCAAGCCTGCCTTCAGAAAGATATTGTTGAATTCTCGTCGCATGGATGATACATTCGATTGCTGCAAATGCTCCTCTACAATACCCAACGGGCAAGGTTCTTCGAAAATCGATACGCTCGACCTCGCATGTCACTCTAGATCGTACGTCGTCAAAACTCTCAATCTTTTTGATCCTGAACTCTATTTTTGCATCTGCAGATCTCAGTCGGGGAGCCTTGACAGCTCTTGCCTTTTCAAACCATCCAGCTTCAAGCGATCTAAAACCGGAGGTTTCTTTGAAGGCTGTCTTGTAGAAAATCTCCGGGTCATTTGTGAGGTTGACGACACCACACCTCAATCTTTGTAGGTTCTTGAAGGTAAGAGTTCCTTTGAATATGCGGATGATGAATCTTCTCGAGCTTTTCGGTATGATACCCATGGGAGCTGCAGTTGATTTTCCATCCGCATTATATGTTGACAGGACTGTCTCGTATACATGGTCTTTGGCCAATCCAAGCTGACTAAGAGAGCCATGCATTTCTTCAATCGTCCTCGATTCTCTTCTACGACTGTAATTCGCCTTCGGGATAGATAACTCTGAGCTCAAATCATTTTTCGAGGAGGTTTTCTTGGACAGGCTCAAGGCTGTTATCTTATGGTATTTTCTTGAAAGGAAAGAGCAGAATGAAGCCTACGATTACAGCTATCAGATATACGCCGATCAAGATCTTCGGGGGTCTTTGATTAAAGATCAGAGAAGTTACAGCTGCGCAGACACTTGGAATTGAATTGAGAAAATAGAATATGTAGCTTATTCTATGCGCGACTATTGACATTGGGTAGAAAGGAAGGTAGGTGCAAGAGAACCACGCAAGAATGAATAGAGAAAAATCGTCTCTTTTCGAGCCGTAGATATAGGCCATATACGCAATTGATGGTATGGTGAAGAAGAGGATGAAAGGGTTCATCGCTCCGACGAATGCTACTGAGACATAAGTTGACAGTAGTGTATGATCTGCGTAGACGCTCTCCTCTACGGTGAGATAGGGTATCTTTACCTCATTTATCAGCCATTGCCACGGGTAACTCTCTATTCCAACGAGAACAGGACGGGATAGGGCTAAAGTGTAGCTATAGATGAAGGAGAGATGTTCCAGCGGGTTTTCGTACCCTCCCCAAATTCTATCCAAGATCGTTAGGAGAATCATGAAACAGGCTACATAGGCTATGCCGAACTTCTCTAACCACTCTAATTTCACTCTCCACTTAGATCTCTCTTCAATACCTTCAGATTCGCCCTGTTTCTTCAAGAGATGATAAACTAGGATTGTTGCGAAACCGTATGCGCCACCTATCTTACTTAAAGTACTAAGGCTGAGTGCCGCCGCGCTCAGAAACGTTCTCTTTGCAAAGTAAAAGTAGAATCCGATCAACATGAAAGCCAGCATAAATATGTCCAAGGTCGCGATTCGGCTATGTACGAAGATCAAGTTGTCAAAGCTGATAAGGAAAGAAGAAATTAAAGCTAGAGTTCGACTCTTCGAGACCTTCTTCATCAACAGGTAGAATATGAAGATGGACACGGTTCCCGCGATCACGCTTGGAAGCCTGAAACCATATGCGTTGTCGCCGAAGAGAAGCATCGAGAAGGCTATTATCAGTTTAGCTAAGGGCGGGTGCTCATGGTTCGGATCAACTCCTAACACGGCGTCGGGATATACGTCAAGGTCATGAGATCGCCCGAGAATTATCCTAGCCACATTGACGTAGTACTTCTCATCGAAGATCAGCGAGCCAAGTGGACGATCTAGCCAAGCTATTCTAAGTATAAAACTTATCGTCAGCAGGTAGAGAAAGGCTCTGTCGCAACTGTCGGTTCTTGGGGCGAACTCCCAGTCGGCAAATACCTTTTTGAGATTCACGCGGCTCCCCTCATTTTTCGATGCGCTTGAATAAGGTCTTGGCTAGGCTAGTGATCTGTATCTTGTAAAGGCAGTAGATGAACATGCCAAGCCAGATCAATTGTCTACTTGCTGCGATGTATTGTATTGGACTATTTGGTAACAGCGGATCTCCGATGACAGCTTCGCTGGTGAACCAGAGAACTATGATCAGCGCGTTTAGAACATCAGCAATGTAGGCTGGGAGAAGCGGGATCGTCGGGATCAAGGCGTAGAAGGGCAAGAGCATAAGTGCCATCTGCGGTGTTGCCACATAGGAGCCGAAGAGCCAAGCTATGCTCATCAACCAGCATCTTTCTATCAGTCTCTCAGCTTTAGATTCGTACAGTTTCTTGCTCGTTTGAATCAATCCTTTGTAGACTAGGTAGAGTAAAACAGCAAAGCCGACATAATGAGCAAATGGGTCCATTTGCTTGAAGAAGTAGATTAGCCAAGAGTCTTCGATGCCCCATTCCATATGGTATGTCCATGTGCCGAGCCATGTTTCGAAGTTCAAGATGATGAAAGGCGCATTCAGCAGCACGAAGACTCCAAGGCTTGTCAATATGAACTTCAACCTTTCTCTCCAAGATTTCTCCTCAACAAGATAGACTGGTAGCAAGACGGATGGATAGAGTTTGGCGGCTATGCCAAAGCCTAGACTTGCTGCCGACCCAAACTTGTTGGCTTTCATGTATAAGTAGATCGAGAGTATAGAGAAGAATACCGCGATAATATCCCAATTGTACACCGTGAACATTAGGAACGTAGGCATGATCAAGAAGCATTTCCAGATTCTCGTCTCTTCAACATTCAATATTATGCACATTTTGCGTAAGAGTAGAACTGTTCCAATTGTGAAGAGGAATAGGAAGCCATCCATTATGAGCACATAGTAATTCATAGCGGTCATGAAGTCTCCAGTTAGCGCTCTTGAGAAAGACGAAACGTATACCAAGACCCCAACTATTACAGGGTACTCGAACGTGAACTGCAAGTAAGGAACCAGATGCTTCCCAACGCCTATCCCATCCCTCCAGAAAACACTTATCACGTCTGAGTAGTGATTTGGAATGATCCCTGGAAGATGCTCCCAAACATTGAAAGCGAACAATACGATGGTGCCGATGAGAAGGTCGATGAGACTACGGTTGTTGCGATGCAAATGTTCAGGGCTGGTTGGCATTGGATCCGCTTCCTAAGCCGAACGTTAGAGGCTTGCCAAAGCTACTATCATAGTCTACATGTAGATATCATGTTTCCTGCTCTATGTTACCCATATGGCGGGAGACACGGCAAGTTTAATATGTGCTTCTATTCAGATTCTATTCTCTGAAGTCAGCTTTGTGAGACGCAAGTCCTGTAGGAATGGAATGATATGCCTTTGGAGAAGGGCCTTGGAAGGGAGATTTTCATTGCAGGATTCCTTCTACTGGTGGTTATTAGCGGACTTTCACTAACCACATCAGACGTTTCATCCACACCTACCACTTATACGACCACATTTACGGTAACTCAAACAACCTTCGCAACCACTGTGAACGCAACGTTCACCACAACATCCTATGTTGCTACAAGCTGGGCAACCAACCCTGTAGAAAAATGGTCACATACAACTACACAATCAGTAACGACGACAACGACCACATACATTGGCACAGCTACCGAGACAGCTGGAGTTGTGACGGTTTCCGTCACTAGAACCAGCACCTCATTCATATCTACAACTACAAAGACTACGACTCTTTACACTGTCACCTCCAAGGGAACAACGGTTACGTTACCTGGAACAACGACGTCGACGAAAACTGCGGCGACGAGGACCACATCGGTAACCTCAACCACATATGTGCTGGTAGGAGTTACAACCACTCCGACTACAACAACCGCGACCACGACGACGACAACGACTACGCCTACGACTACGACAGCCACGACCACGCCTACGACGACCACGACAGCTACAACTACTGCGACAACTATTACGCCCGTTCTGCCGGCGTTCTTCCCAACGGATATGACGACATTAATTTTGATAGTGATACTCTTCGGAGTGATACTACCGGTCGTGGTGGTACCGGCGGTTATATTGACTAGGAGGAGGCCTTATCCTGCAGCCTACTACCCATGGATGCCCTACGGCTATCCTCAAGCACGGATGTTCTATCCAGGATATAGGATGGCCAATTGTCCTCGTTGCTGGAGGCCCCTAGTCTATATAGCGCCCTACCGAAGATGGTACTGCCGCTACTGCAGGAGATACGTCTAAGCTCCCTTTTCATCTACTTCCGGATTTCAATCAGCCTTTCTTTCTTATTGGGCTTCAGGAACGAATATGCTAAGGAGCAGCTATGATTAGACTTCAGTATGCGTAAGAGATAGGTTCATAAGTGAAAACTCCAAAGTGAGCTTCTCCCTCCAAGCCAAACCACGGCGCACGGAGATGACCGCGTTGTATCGGGAGGATGAGATTAACAATTTAGAGGATTTGCGGAGGCTTATGGAAGCGCTCGATGAGGATGAGGGCATTAGAGTGCTTGGGAATGTTGAAGGGTTTGCCAACGGTGGGTTCATTTTCGTCTCCAGATTCAGGGAGAAATTCTGCCTCAACATATGCGACAGAGTCTGGGACGACAACGCTGGGACTTACACTGTTGGAGGAAGAGATGTGTGGCTATACTTCGATGACGTTGATTCCGCATGGAATCGCTTAAAATCATTGATCGCGGAACCTGTGAAGGCTTGGTTTTACTAGTTTTACGCCAGTGATCTATTCGCAGTTGTCATTTTTCTTGATAGTCTCCGCTCGTTCCGCATATTTTACTCGACCAGAAGAGAGGAATCTGCCCCCATAGGGACTTGTTATTCACTTCAGGCATCATGCTGGCTTTACAGCTTCTCATTGCCTCAGCCCACATTTCGAACAAAAAACAGCATCAGGCGGAATCTCATTCCCACAATGGTAACAGTACCTCTTCCCATACGCCGTGATTGGAACGACGTATCGTGCACAATTGTGGCAGTACCAAGCACGGTATTGAGGAATCCAGCTAACCGATCTGCTACATGATGGGCAGAGAGGAGGCTGATATAACGTAGCAGCGGGGCTGATCGAAGGTTTAAATGGCGAAACCTCCTCTGCGACCCTTATCTGCCTTCTCACTCGTCTGTACATGTAGAAGACCAGCAATGCCGTGAAAAATAGGCTTATGATGCCTAAACCCAGACTTGAGACGAAATTATAGGCAGTGTGAAGAATAACTGGGACGAGAACAGCGTATATGATCAACCTTCTTCCTTTGTAGAACCTCGCCAATCCGAGGTAGTAACCCATAGTAGCTCCGAAGAAAGCATGCCCAGGTACGCTTAAGAATGCACGTACTATAGCAGTGAACCAACCATGCCGAAGTACATACATAATATTCTCGACTGTAGCGAATCCCAGCGCTGAGGCTGCGCAGTAGACGATACCATCCATAGGTTCATTGAATCTCTTCGAGAAGTATGCTGGAAGAGCAGCTCCAAGTTTACAGAGCTCTTCAACAACCGCGACGCTCGTAAAAAGATAGAGGAAGAGCTGAAAAGGCTCGAGGATTGGGACTTTAGGTTCACTGATCAACGACGAGCTACCCATTTCGACGACTATTGCAGGGACCGTTGAAACCGTGCCCAAGATAAACGTGAGGAAGAGTAACCTCAACGGTTCAGGTTCATACCGGTCCTTGTGATAGAAGAACCATAGTAGAAATATTCCTGGAGCGATTGCAATCACAAGCAATTCAAGCAGCGGCAATGAAAGAGGCATGGTCAAACAAGAGCATAATTCATTAGAGAAGAAATTTATGCCTTTAAGCAGACCATGTGTTCTCAAAAGGGTGCATGTTTCTCGCTTTTCAAAATATGCATTTTCAAAACGGAGGTCTTCTTACTTCACCCTTTAGTATGAGCAGATCCTTCGACCCATGAGAACTTCCGTTGGAGAGTTTTAGGGTAGTAGAGTCTCCAGTCGAAGCCCACTTTCTTTCCCCACTCATAGTAGATTCTGGGATCGATGTAGCTCTTCAGGGATGTGCCTAGATTGTATTCACGAGTTGCCTTAGCGGTTTCAATCTTCACTTTAAGCGCTTTTGCAGCCTCTTCCGACTTTTTGGTTCTCTTGGACTTGAGCTTTTTAAGCCTCTCAATCTTCTTCATCAACGATTCACGCCATTTCTTAGGGACCTTCCTCTTGTGATTGCAAACGATGGCTGCTTCAAGATTCGCCATAGTTGCCAGACGCTTCTTAACGTACTCAGGATCGGACTTTCTGGCTTTCTTATTCGCGAGATATTCTCTAACAACCTTTGAGGCATGGAAAGTTCTGAAGACCTTTGCCGTCAATCCGGGAAGGGCTTCGCTTAGAAAAAGCTTGACCTTTTCAGAGTCAACTCCCTTGAAGATTACTGATCGGCAACTCGTCATGAATTGTTGTAGGTTGCCGACGACTGGGTGAGGCAGTTCCACTTCTTTCCGCCATCTCACCGAGTCCTTGCCTAGAAAATCGAACTTTACAAAACCATTACCTATTATCCTAATATGTTGAGGTCTAAGAGTCGTCGCGCCCACCGTATCTGCTTCATCCTTGTCTTTCTCGTCGCCGACACGTAGCTTCAATTTGTCGATTAGGTAGCAGACTGTTGCAATCTTACGTCTCAACAGTTCGTTCGACTGAAGATTCTGCTCTATATGAGCCTTGACGCTATTGATCCTTGATTCAAGCTCCCTCGCTTTCTCAAACTTCTCGATCTCTCTTCGCTGTTTTACGTGAGACGAGTCTGAGAGCCAAAGATACTTCTCAACTCCACGAAGCTTATCATCCCACTTGGCGATCCACATAGAGCCAGGCTGCCATATAATCTCCTTCCAATTCCCCTTAGGTCTCGGAGCATCTGGCGACAAGTTGAGGAATATATCGTTTTCAGCAGCCCCGGGTTTCCATCTTCCGCGTAGCGGATGTTTTCCACGCCCCATAAAAATGCAAGGTGGTTCTACCACATAGTTGCCGACTTCCACTCTCTGTCCGTCGACGATCGCGTAGCCATACTTCTCCTTGTTCGCCTCCCTAACAGCTTTTCGAGCTTCAGCAAGCCTCTTCTTCTCCTCCTTCGACATAGTCAACTTAAGGTTCTTCTCCCACTCGACGTACCTCTGAATCTCACAGAAGCCAAAGTCCTCGGGGGAGAGTTGCTCTTTAAGTCCCAACGCCTCGCAGAAATCCTTGAAGAAATTGCTTACGAAGACACGGTCATTCACATACTCGGTTCCAAGCTTTTTAACATATGCAACTGCCATTTCCTCTTGGTCAGGCGTGAGTTTGGCCTTCTTTCCTTTGATGTAGATGTTGAAGCCCTTCGCCTCATACTTCTTGGGCAGCAGTACTCCATTGTGGATAAGCTGTTTCATCTAGCTCTCTCCGAACTTCAGTTAGATCTAGTCCTTATACGGCAATGATTCTTGTAATATTCTCATCACACACTGCTGGTCTATCTTAAAAATGATGCTGTTCATTTCAAACTCACTAGAGGATAAGCTAGGCTGTTATTAAGAGAATGATCGCAGCAGAGAATGAGAGCACAGCGCCGTAGGCGAAGGCCGTCAATGGCGAGAAGAAACTCCATAAGATCCCAGCTATGATGCTCGCTGGAAGGTCTGCCACTCCGTTGACCGTATGCAATGCTCCATAGCCGGTTCCTCTAAGTTCAGGCGGAATCAAATCCGCGGCATATGCTCTCTCCATCGTATCCACCATAGCCATGAACAATCCAGCAGCAGCAAAGAGAACAGCAACCGCCATGAGATCACCTGAAACCAAAGCGAAACCGATGCAGGTTAACCCGAAGGTAGCGTAGCCGACAGTGAGTATTCCTCGCTTCCCGATCTTGTCGCTTAGAATCCCGATTGGAAGCGAAGCGAGAGCGTAGACAGCATTCATCATAGCGTAGAGCAAAACGACATATTGTGAAGCCCCTACATCTCCAAATCTTGGCGAAAGAAGAAAGCTCCCAGCAAGAATGAAGAAAGAGAAGCTGAAGTTTCCCAGTCCGAAAAGCAGCACAGCTGCAAGATACCTTCTGAATCTATGGGGTAGACCTCTTATCCCAACCATCAATTTCAAGCCTTTACTAGCCATTTGAGGGCGGTCTCGAACTAGAAAGACCAGTAATAGGACGCCTACGAGTCCCGGAAGGAAGGACCAAGCGAAAACTCCTCTGTAGAGGTAGACAGGTAGCAAAATCGACGTCAACAGTGGACCTACGAAAGCTCCAGTGGTGTCCAAAGCTCTATGAAGCCCGAAACCTCTTCCCACGGTCTCAGAAGGGGTAGAGTCAGCTATCAAGGCATCCCTTGGCGATGTTCTAACACCTTTACCTACCCTATCAAGAAACCTCAATCCAAGGACTTGGGCCCAATTCGTAGAAATCGCTAACACTGGCTTGATGAAGGTTGAGAAACTGTAGCCGAGAGTTATCCAAGGCTTGCGCTTCCCATACCTATCGCTCAACCATCCAGAAGCCATCTTCAGTAGGCTTGCTGTTGATTCAGCTATCCCCTCTATAACCCCCAAGATTGCAGCCGAAGCGCCTAAGTCGTACACCAAGAAGAGAGGTAGGATTCCAAGTATCATTTCTGTGCTTATGTCAGTAAATAGGCTGACCAGCCCGAGAGCCACGACATTAAGTGACAATCCGAATACAAGCCTTTCTCTACGGATGACCAACTATATTTCCTCAATTCAAGGATCATTCTATGCACTCGCGAAAGTTAAATGGATTACACAAGGCATTGAAAATGAAAGAAGATGAAACATGTTCCAAGGTACGGTCGGAGCGATGACAAACGCTCCCTGAACTCCCGGCCACATAGCGCGAGCGACGTACAACAATCGTAGCGAGTATCACAAACAAACCGAGAGACACAACAATCATGGCGATAAGCCAGAATGGAATGAATTGCATCTCGTTATCCGAGATTTGAATTGGAAACCCTTCAACTAGTACTGTGAAGTTGCGATGGCTCAAGACATTGAAGCTCTTTCGATCGAAGAAAGCCAGACTCTGTCTTACACCGTATATGTCACGAATAAAGTTGAAATCTATACGATAGATAAGGAAACCCTTCACCAAACCGTGGATATCATACTCTAAAGAAGTCCTCAACCGATCGGGATCTTCATCGATTCGAAAATCTTCAATGTACCCGTCATACTGAAGAAGAGATTCCTGCAACATCATGACGGTTTTGTGATATTGTATAGAGATTAAGTCGAGGTATCTCTGATAACTCTCAAGATCTCCAAAACTCGCAACCTGTTGTACATGTATCTTTGAATGAGAAACTGTGAATGTAACTGAGAATGAATACTCGTCAACTTGACCTACACCATATTGTGTTTGAACACTGAGGCCTGATTCAAGTATGATGAAGGCTAGAGCCAAGACAAGTAGGTTTCTTCTGGTGGAGATGATTCTTCGGTGCCATACGTCTTGCATTACAATCACCGACGCTTAAATTCCAAATCGTCAATGCTTCGAAAATCTATGTTTAACTCTTTGCTACTATCTACTACAGAGCATGTGAATTTTCCATTTACGTTTACTAGACGGCTTGTCAGTTGGCCTAAGCAAGATAGTTAAGCTAGGCGACTTATATTAGCGAGCTAACTTCCTACGTGCTATAGGTAAGCTTCTACTGATACGTGAATAGCTAACTTCATGGAGGTAGAGTTGCATTGTCTGTTGAACAACTTTGTTCTGAGATTCGACTGGTTCTGCGAGGAGCAGTTGAGAAGAATCTTGGTGAAGGCCTTCTTCTGTCTGGTGGACTAGATACAAGCGTTGTAGCTTCGATAGCCACGAGAGACACATCTCCAAAGACGTTTACCGTTGCTTTTCGGGAAGTCGATGCGCCTGACTTGAGGTACGCTGAACTTGTGGCGAAGCACCTAGGGCTAAGACATAATGTTCACAGATTCAGTCGCGAGGAGCTCTTTGAGGCACTTAATGATTGCATCAAGGTTATGCGGACTTTCGACCCTGTGGAAATCAGGAACGATGTTGCAATCTATATTGGATTAAGATTTGCGAGAGAAAACAATATAAAATCCATTATGACTGGAGACGGTTGCGACGAACTGTTCGCTGGATACAGCTTCTTCCTTAACTATGACGAGGATAGACTAAAGCTGGAACTGGAAAAGATACAGCGTGAAATGAGATTCGCTTCCGTTATGCTAGCTGAACATCTTGGTATGAACGCAAAGCTACCTTTTCTCGACTCGGATGTCAAATCATTTGCAATCAAGTTAGATCCACAATACCTAGTTAGATTCGACAGGCGACAAAAATGGGGCAAGTGGTTGGTGAGGAAAGCTTTCGAGGGGATTCTACCTGAAGAGATTGTCTGGAGAGAAAAGACGCCTATAGAATATGGTACGGGAACAACAGTTCTTCCTTCAATCTTCGATCGAGAGATCTCCCAGAAAGAGTTCGAACTTGAAAAGATCAGGTTGCTGAAAGATGATAGAGTTGCAGTCCAGAGTAAGGAGCAACTGTTCTACTACAGAATCTATAGATCAGTGATAGGCGTGCCTTACATGGGAAATATCGGAGGCAGAAGCTGCCCCAGATGCAACTCAAATGTCTCTCAAGAAGCATCATACTGTCCTACATGCGGCGCATATCCAGTTTAGCCGGACCGCGTCACAATTGCTATTCTACTAGTTATCCAGTATATGCTCAATGAAAGGAAGATGACACTTAGAATACTGAGCAAGCCTCCAAGCGCAAAACCGGCCACTCCCCCTATCAATGGAATGGCAAGTATAACGGTCGGGCCTCCACAGCACCCTAGGAACTGAGTCATGACAGTCGTCAGAAGTGAGCCAACGCTGCCTGCTCCTACGCTGACAACCCAAGAGCTGGCTTCAATTCTCCATGAGCATTTCCTCGTTCTTCTGTAATACAGTAGCATTGCGACGTATACTCCTGTCAGTGCAGCGAAGAATATTGTGTATCCGAATCGCAGAGGCGTGATGAAAACGGCCTTATCTTCTCGCGCCACGTAGAACAAGGCGTTTTCCGGTATGAGAATAGGTAGAAGCGATCCTCTATAGAAGTAGATCCCTGTTTCCAACTTGATCGGTCTTAGCCCCATTGAAAACCAGAAGGCTATGATCGTGAGCAGCACCTGCAATGCAGCAATCAAGACGGTGGCGACTGCAACGACCGCTGCGTAATACCTTATACTCAGAACAGCTTTGCTTTTAGAGCCTAATTGCATAAGGATGTTCATTGGGTTCAATCTGTACACTCCGTCAGTAGAGCGTCACACATCAAATTTCTGAAAGCTGATTTGCATAATGCTACTAGTAAACTCAGCCTTGAATATCCTCTAGCGTTGAAACGATTACTTTGACGTATCTATACGAGTTTAGGAATTTTCGTTTTTCCAGTTCTCAAATCTTCTTTTCCATATGATTGAACGGCCATTATTTCAGTAAATAGATGACCTAGCAGAAATTGTAAACCAGACTAGAAGGAAAGAGCTGGGATCCGTTATTATATTTTTAAGCTTCTTAGGTATTCTACACTTTTTTCAACCGCTTTATCTTCGTTGTCATAACCTTCTTTGAGGCAGTCTATTTCGACTGCGAGGACGCCTTTATACCCGGAATCTTTCAGTATTTGAGCTATGCTTGGTACATCTATGATTCCATCTCCAACAGGAACCGCTGCCCAGAAAAACCAATCCCTTGGCGTGCCACGAGTACTATAGAACTTGTTATATTTGATGGGGCTTATATCCTTGACATGCGTTGCAACCGTATAACGAGCAAGCTTCTTCGAAGCTTCTACCGGATCTTCAAACATTCTCAGAGTATTTCCAGTATCGAAATTAACTCTTAGGTTTTCAGAACCTACCTTTTCGATTAGACCGACTAGCTCATCAGAGGTATAATCGATATGATTTTCATATGCCAATATTATATCATGCGATTCGGCTTCTTCAGCAACTTTCTTCAAGATTTTCGCCAATTCCTTTAGCTGTGGTTCATGCGGCTGATCCCGAAACATCAAACTGCTCCCGACTATTCTCAGAATGTTTGTTCCAATTGTCTTTGTAGGTTTAAGGTGTCTCCTTAAATCATCAATTGCTTTCTTGTTTTTTCCCGCTTCCAATCCATCAGGGTGACCCCAAGCCATAACTCTTTCCATATTATAATCGTCCAATAGTTTTTTCAGTCTTAAGATATAGTCATCTTCTATGCTTGGCAAGAAGCAGGTTTCTAGATTTACGCCATCGACGTTGAGTTCTTTTGCTCTACGAATGAACTTCTCGTAGGTCCATTTTACATCTGTCTTGGGTTGTATATCGTAGATCTCTCCAAAATATCTATGATAACAATAGCTATCTATTCCCACTTTCAAAAATGTTCACCTGAAGTCCTGTAATACAGTTGCTACCTTAATATTTTATTCCTATTCGTCTTCCTTCTTTAGCTGATTTTATTATTGCGTCCATTATGACGTTGCAGCGGTATCCGTCTTCAAAAGTTGCAGCGTAAGGCCTTACCTCTTCATCATTAACTATAGCATTCAAAATGTGGTAGACTTCATTGATGAATGTGTGTTCCCACCCAATAATGTGGCCATGAGGCCAATAGTGTTCGATGAATGGGTGATAGCTTTCTGTTACCAATATGTCATGCCATCCCATGACTTCCTGACTTTTTTCCTCCAAGTTATAGAACCTGAGTTCGTTCAGTCTTTCTAAGTTGAATTCTATAGATGCTTTTTCACCATTGATTTCAAAACTGTTGAAGTTTTTCCTTCCTCCTGCAAACCTTGTAGCTTCCAATGTTCCTACAGCGCCGTTTTGGAATTCAACAGTAGCCTCAAAGGCGTCTTCAACGGTTACCTTCCCTTTTCTATCTGGCTGATCAGGAATCGGCCTTTCTTTAATGAAAGTTGTTGTTATACTTGATATCGATTTGATCTCACCGATTAGGAATCTTCCAAGATCAATGATATGAGAACCCAAATCTCCTATGGGGCCTGATCCAGCAGTTTCTCTTTGAAGTTTCCATATCAATGGAAAATTAGGGTCCATAATCCATTCTTGAAGATACCTTGCACGGTAATGATAGATTCTTCCCAAATGCCCTTCTTCTATAAGCTTTTTAGCAAGCCTTATAGCCGGAACAAATCTGTAATTGAAGCCTACCATATGTTTTACTTTTGCTTTTCTCACTGCGTCCAACATTTTCTTGGCGTTTTCCGCATTTGTTGACAAAGGTTTCTCACAGAAGATATCTTTTCCCGCTTCTGCAGCAGCTACACAAGGTTCCACGTGCATGTTGTTCGATGCGCCGTTATCGAATAATTGGACCTCGTCATCTTTGATTAGGCTTCTCCAATCAGTATAGTATCTTTTGTATCCGTATCTTTTTGAGGCTTCACTCACCAGTTTTTCATTTCGACCACAAATCGCCACAAGTTTGGGTTTGGCCGGAGGGGGCCAGAAGAATATAGGTAGGTCAATATACGCTTGGCTGTGCGCCTTGCCCATGAAGGCGTAGCCTAACATTCCAATACCTATCTCAGGTATTTTCTCAACGCGTTTTTCAACTTCGCCCATTCTCACGAATCCTACTTTCTTATTCATAAATTAGCTAACTCCTTGTCTAAAACTCGCGAAAATTCTTATATAGTTTGAATATAAAACTTTTCCACGAACAATTCTGAAATGTGGTTTTATAGATGTTGAAAGAAGTGGGATTTTCAGCGGGCATTTGGGCATTCACTCCATGTGCTGACAGATTTGAACCAACAGGATATAAGGAACCGAAGACTGTTCCAGATCAGATTCGTGTAGCGGGTAAGGTTAAAGATCTTGAAGGAATAATCTTGCAGTATCCCACCGGTTTGAATGAGAGCAACATAGATGAAATAAGAGATGCCTTGAAAGAAAGTGGGTTAATAGTTGCTCAAGTTGACGCAAACTTATTTTCCCGTAGATTTGCTAAAGGCTCCTTCACTTCTGCCGATGAGAAGATTCGGAAAGAAGCGATTGAAATTGCGAAAAACGTTGTCAAAATGGCCAAAGAGATGGGTAGTAAGCAAGCAGGATTATGGCTTGGACAGGACGGCTACGATTATCCTTTTCAAGTGAACTATAAAGAGATCTGGGATAGAGAGATCAATGGGTATAGACAAGTAGCTGAATATGCTCGAGATAATGCGCCAGATGTAAAGATTTGCATTGAATACAAATTGAAAGAACCGCGGAACTATATGACGACGGCAACCGTTGGAAAAACTGTGGCGATATGTCAAGAAATATGTCTGCCCAATGTTGGCGCAACCATCGACTTCGGTCATTGCTTAATGGGACAGGAAAACCCAGGGGAATCGGTAATCTTTCTAGATAGATACAAGAGACTATTTGGCGTTCATATAAATGACAATTACGGATACTGGGATGATGATCTTTTCTTCGGCTCACTAAATACAATAAAAGCCCTTGAGTTTATCTACTGCCTAGAAAAAGTGAATTATAAAGGATGGATAGGCCTCGACATCTTTCCTTATAGAGAAGACGTTGTTGAAGCCTGTAATACTAGTATTCAAAATTTCAAAGATATGGCAGAACTATTAGATAGACTACCACAAAAGGATCTAATCAAAGCGCAGGGTAGGCAAGATGCTATAGAAGCGTATAGAGCTGTCAGAAAGACACTCTTCAGATAGACTTTTCTAATCTATCTTATTCCTCTAGTATCTAGTGCTAAACGACATCTAGCGCACTCTTAAGTTCAGGATTGGAAAAGGCTCTTTTCAACCGCCTCTTTTATAGGGAACACCAAGGTTCTTCGGTGGAACCACCCTTCTTCGAAGCGCTAACACAATAATAGTAATGACGTAAGGAAGCATCAGCATGAATGGATACGGAATTTGGGGATAGAATATTTGCAGTTTCAGACCTAATGCTTCAACAAAGGCGAAGATCAGACACACCCCAAAAGTGAAGTAGGGATTCCAGCCAGAGACTATAACTGTTCCTAGAACTATGAATCCGCGCCCCGCTGTCATACCTTCGTTGAATGCGCTCAACCACACTAGAGTGTAGAAAGAACCGGCGAGACCTGCAATCGCACCGCATATCAAGACAGAGACGTATCGTATCTTGATTGGGTTTACACCACGGCTTTCTGTGACAAGCGGGTCTTCACCTGCTGCTCTAACTTTCAAGCCAAACTGTGTACGATACAAGATTGCCCCAAAAATGAAAATCAAGATGTAGCTTGCGTATGTTAGAATACTCTGTTCAAAAAAAGCGGGGCCCAACCAAGGTATATCACTCAAAATTGGAATACTGACTGGTTTGAATGTTCCTAAACCCATCGGGGCCTTCCCCATTGTGGCTTGCAGCATCCTGAAGATAAAACTGGTAATGCCCCAGGAGAACACGTTGATCCCTATACCGCTGACGATTTGATCTGAACCCAAGGTTACGCATAGAATAGAATGTAATAAGGCCAATGCTAAACCTGATACAACCCCAAACAAGCAGCCTGACCACAGGTTTCTCGTAACCAAAGCACCAGCATACGCGGCGAATGCCCCCATTAGCATGTAACCTTCTATCCCTATGTTGAATACTCCGGATTTCTCTGACAAAGTCTCGCCAAGTGCAGCCAACAACAATGGAGTTGCCAACATTACAGCTGTAACCAATACGGGCAGAACAAATTCTTGTGATAACAATTCAACCAAGGGTGATCTCACCTCGATTCATTGCTGATCAATGGCTTCAGCTCTTTTCTTTCTGTTATCTTTCCTATTAGCGGAGATACAAGGGTTGCAAGAATCATTATCCCAACGAAAAACTGGATAGCGCCTATCGTTAAGCCTGCGCCACGCGTCATATAGAGCGACCCGGTAACTAGGAATCCAAAGAAGATTGAGGACAGAATAATACCTAGAGGATTACTTAGAGCTAGCATGGCCGCTGCAATCCCTGTAAAGCCGTAACCATAAGTTAAATTCTCCAATATGACGTGATAGGCGCCAAGTACTTCACCTACGCCACCAAGCCCTGCGATGCCACCGCTTAAGAAAGAGGTTATCATTAGAGTTTTGAAAACGCTTACTCCGCCGTAGCGAGCTCCCTCCATACTAAATCCGACAGCTCTTATAGAGTAACCTAAGCATGTCTTCTTGAGAAACATGTAGATTATGAAGGCTGATACCAAGCCCACTATGACTCCGGCATGAAGCCTAGTTCCAGATACCAAGATGGGCAGCTTGGCTGAAGCGGCTATTGGAATTGTTTGTGGCACATATACTTCCGGATCATCCCAAGGAAAATGCACAAGGTAGTGCCCTACCCAAAAAGCTACATAGTTCATCATTAGGGTTGTGAGGATCTCGTTAACGCCAAACTTCGCTTTTAGAAAGCCGCTGATGAGGCTCCATACGCCTGCGCCCAAGAACCCGAGCAGATATATCAGCGGAATAAGCAAAATAGAAGGCAGATATGTAAACGTGATTCCTCCCCAAAGAGCCACAACCGTTCCTATGACAAGTTGTCCCTCTACACCTATGTTCCAGTAGCCCGCTTTGAACCCTATGGCGAAGCCTAGAGCTGCCAGCATGAAAGGGGATGCTCTGATTAATGTTTCCGCTGTTTTGTAAGAGGTTGAGAATGCGCCGAGGAACATGGCGGAGTAGGCTTCCAACGCATTAAGACCTGAGGCTTGGATGAGTATTGCGCCGACGATGAAGCCTAACAGTACTGCGAGTATAGCCATATACATTGGTCTCAAGCGCCCTTGAATATTCAATCCTTTCCATCCGATACGCAATTTTGAACCCTTACCTACCCGCCTTCTTTTACACCAGCCATCAATAGCCCTATTTCCTTTCTATTGGCTTTCGCTTGTGGGAAGATCCTCATAATCTTTCCCTCATAAATAACCGCTATAGTATCACTCAAGTCGAAGATGTCGTCCAAATCTTCGCTTACAAACAGTACAGCCACATTATTCAACCTAGCATCCAACAGTTTCTGGCGTACGAATTCCGTGGCTCTGACGTCTAAACCTCTTAAAGGATAAGCAGCGATCAATAAATCACTTTTTCGCGTTAGTTCACGGGCGACGATCAGTTTTTGGAGGTTACCGCCAGACAAGACTTTTGTAGAAGAATCTATGCTAGGGGTCACAACATCGTAGCTAGTGACCAGTTCCTCAGCGTGTCTGTTTACTTCATCTGACTTGATGAGGCCTAAGCGAGAGAAAGCTTCATCATGCTGTTTTCCTAAGATACAATTCTCAGCAACCGTAAAGTCCAGTATAAGGCCTACATTCATGCGTTCTTCAGGAATGTAACTCACACCATTTTGTCTAAATTTGTTGGGAGACGTGTTTGTAAGATCTTTTTTATTGACAATCACCTCTCCCTTAACGCATTTACGTAAACCCGCTAACACTTCGGAAAGTTCACTTTGACCGTTACCGGCAACCCCAGCGATCCCGAATATTTCTCCCCTACGTATGCTGAAAGAAACATCCTTTAACGCAACAAGGCCATCGTCTCTGAGAGCTGTCAAATTTTTGACTTCTAGGACTGTTTCTGCAGGCTCATGCGGCACTTTCTCGACAGTAGCGAATTCTGCGCCTACCATCATCGCAGCTAGCTCTTTTCCAGTAGTGTTTTCTGGTTCCACACTTCCAACAAGTTTCCCCCGTCTTAAGACGGTTATTTCGTCGCAAATCTCCAAAGCTTCATTGAGTTTATGTGTAATGAATACTATAGAGCGCCCTTCAGCAGCAAACAACTTAAGAACTGAAAATAGACTTTCAACCTCTTGCGGAATGAGAACCGACGTCGGTTCATCAAATATGAAGATGTCAGCCTTTTTGTAGAGCGCCTTTATAATCTCAACTCTCTGCCGCTCACCCAAGTGGAGTTGCGATACCCTAGATCGAGGATCTACCTTGAGCCCATATTTTACGGAGAGTTCCTTGACTTTTTTCTCAACATTAGAGACCGGCTCTCCAGATCCTAAGGCAATATTTTCGGCTACCGTAAATACTGGAATAAGCATAAAATGTTGATGAACCATTCCAACTCCTAAATCAATGGCATCGAGTGGCGACTTCAATCCCACTTTTTTACCGTTAAGGTATATTTCACCCTCATCTGGACGGTGAAGTCCAGATAGAATATTCATCAAAGTAGTCTTTCCAGCACCGTTTTCACCCAGTAATCCGCAGATCTCTCCGTCTTCCACTGAAAAATCTACATGATCGAGCGCGAGTACGCCTGGAAAACTCTTAGTGATGTTCTTCATTTCAACCTTGTGAACTTTTTGAGTTGATCGACTCATCGATTACACAGCTCGCCAGTCTAAGAGTAGGTTCCGAAGTTTTATATATTCTTGAGCCAACCTTCTTATCGCCAAGATAAAGAGTTCAAGAAACTATAAGGAGGTGTAAAAATGTCTGAAAGTGTGAGTAGGCGATCGTACTTAAAGTATGGTGCTGGTGTGGTAACGGCGGTCGTTGCGGGTGTAGCAGGGTATTACGTGGGGATGAGCGCCGCACCTGCGCCAGCGGGACCTGCAGTTACAACCACAGTCACTAGTACTCTAACGCAGACCGTCACGAAACCTGCCGAGAAGCCAAAAATCGATCCGAAAGATTTCTTGTTCGCAGGTATGACCGACTGCACTAGAGATGACAGTTCATGGGGCAGTATGTGCTGGACAGCTCAACAAAAGATGGAAGAGCTCTACGGCTGTAAAACTTCGCTAAGCGAATCAGTAGCATGGGCTGACATAGAGAAGTTGTATAGGGACTATCTTGAGGAAGGATATCATTTCGTTATGTGGTGGGGATTTCAAGGTGCTGAAGCAGCGCTGAAAATCTGCACTGAGTATCCAAAACAACAGACAGGCTATACTTGTGTCACTAAAAACGGCCCAACTGCCACTTCAGTTGTTTTAATGGAAGAAGCTCCTGGATATGTTACGGGAATGCTTGGAGGCTTTCTAACGAAGACCAATAAGATAGGCGCATTCTGTGGCACGGAGTCCCCATGCGGAAACGCGTACGTCAACGGTTTCGAGGTTGGCGCGAAATTAGTGAATCCTAAAGTCGAAGTTTTCAAGGCGTATGCAGGTTCTTGGACAGACCCGGCTAAAGGGAAGGAGACGGCCCTGATGATGATCGACGCTGGAGCAGACTTCATAGGAAAATATGCCGCCATGACCGATAGCGGAGCTATGGCAGCTTGCAAGGAAAGAAATGTCGGCACTACCGGGATTTTCGTTCCACAGTCATGGATGGCGCCCGAACAGGACTACATTGATTTCATAATGGATTACATGCACGACTACGCGCCCGTAAGACTTATGATTGAAAACATACTAGCCGGAGGCGCGCCGATAGGGAGGCAATTCCCAGCTGGATTGTGTCCGATGTTTGGCAGTGTTATCAAACCTGTATACAACGAGCCGTTCAAGAAACTACCAGAAGACGTACAAAAGAAGATTAAAGAAGTTTGCGATCAGGCTTTGGCGGGAGGATACGTCCCCGAGAGAAAAGAGAAGAAAACTTGGTAAACTCAAGTGCCAGCGCTTAGGCACTCCTTTTCTATTTTTATCTTTAAGAGTATGCTTGGCGTTCCTCTTCTAAATCTACTCTGCAAGTTGTGGATAGGCCGTTTCAAAAGGGTAGGTCTACTTCAATCTTTTTTAGCTCTATAAACAAGGGCGAGGCAAGGTTATCCGTCCATTCATCCCTAGAGGAAGCCATATTAGATTGATGCGCGTGTGCTTCCTCTGAACAACTTGCAACATGTATTCACTATGTAATCGGCAGAATTGAAATGGAAAGAATTGATTTCAAATCTATTTACAGTGCTATCATCGCAGTATTGCTAGGTTTCATCATCGCTGCAATATTCCTCCAAACCTCAGGCCTTAATGCGTTGGAAGCCTACTCCGCCATGTTCCTCGGCGCATTCTCAACTCCATACAAAGTAGCGGAGACATTGCTTAGATCTTCATCTTTCATGTTGGCGGCCTTGGGCTTCGCCTTGGCCTTCAAAGCAGGCTACTGGAACCTCGGTATAGAGGGGCAGATGTACATGGGAATGTTTTTCACTCTCTTGGGAGGAATCTACTTCACAAATCTGCCTCCCATTCTGCATATTGCCGTGGGATATCTGTTTGGGTTCTTAGGGGCAGGCGTATGGAGCCTCATCAGCGGCTTTCTAAAAGCGAAATATGGCGTCAACGAGATCCTCACAACCCTAATGATGAACTTCGTCGGGCACTTGATAGTGCACTATTTCGTGTATTATCCTTTTTCCGATATCGAACGTATACAAGTAGAGGGAAAATCAATCCCGATAGCTGCTTCAGCCGAGCTTCCCATCATAATATCTGGGACTAGACTTCATTTCGGAATAATAATCAGTTTGATATTGCCATTTATGATCTACATGTTTTTGAAGAAAAGTGTTCTAGGCTACAATATACGAGCTGTCGGATCCGGTACGGATGCAGCTCGTTTCGGTGGAGTAGGTATTGCCAATACTGTAATGATAGCCTCTTTCTTAAGCGGCGGTATCGCGGGGGTTGGGGCCGCAAATGAAGTGCTTGGTGTCTATCACTGCGTCCAGCATGGTGCGGTCGAAGGTTATGGCTTTATAGGCATCGCAGCAGCTATGCTAGCCCTAAACAATCCTTTAGGCATTATGTTATCATCAATCTTCTTCGGATTCTTGTACGCCGGCTCAGTCTATATGACGCGTGGCGCAGGCTTAACGATAGGCGCTGTCCAGTTTTTCGTTGGGATAATGATTCTTGCAACCCTTGTGTCTCCTCTGATAGAGAAGATCATAGAAAGAAAAGAGCCCAAGCCGTCAATTGCCACGTAGACTAGGGTGCACGAGGCTGACTCAAGCCGCTTTCTTCAGCTTGAGCCTCTCATCCCCAAAAGACGCTCCTGAACAACACCGTCCGTTAGCATATATCTTATGGAAAAGGTTTCTGGCGCATGCAGGTATTAGGGATAGACTTCAGGCCGCTAAGTATGCACATTTGCTTTTTAGCTTCAGATTTCCAGCTACCTGTACCGTATCCTTTCCTATTCTTGGTCCCTTAAGCTGCGACGATTGTAGTGTTGGTTGTTAAGAGAAAGATAGTTTTTCCAAAGGTACTGCATGTTCACTACGTTAGAAAGAAGCAGACAGTATTTGGCTAGCATTGCAGTCTTAGAATTCACAATTCTTTGGAAAGACCTAATCTCAGCACCGATAAGCCAATAAGTTTACACTCTGACATAATGAACCACCATGCTAGGAGTTTGAGAGAGTGAGCAAGTCCAAGGTAGACATCTCGACCGAGCTTGATGGAGTGAAGATGCGATCCCCTTTCGGAGTATCTCCTCACAATCTCGATAAAGCTTGGTTCCCCGGGGCTAAAGCAGCTGAACTGTACTTGAAGTATGTCAACGCGGGTGCTGGGTTTGTTTACATCCCAGCCATTGTGCCTGGAGAACCGACTGAGTCGGAGAAGAAGCTTGATTTCAAGAGCCTATTTAGCAATCAGCAGTATGTAGGTCGCTGGCTGAAGGTACGCGAGGGAAACTTGGTTCTTGGACATATCTACACAGCGAAGAATCTTTTCAATTTCCTTCCTTGGGCTAAGGAACTGATTGAAACTCTCAGAGCTAAGCTGCCGGAAGATGTGCCGATAATCGTCCAAGCTTTGGTACATGAGTCTGATCCTGACAAATGGAGCGACCATGTGAAAAGGGTCGCAGAGCTTGGTCCGGATATTATCGAATTGAATACTGGTTGCCCGGTAGGATTGATGGGCGTCGTTGACACTCGTAAGCTACCTCCTGAGGCGAAGTGGGGGATGGCGATGGGGGCTGCCCCTGAGGTCTTCTTCCCTGTGCTAGAAGCTGCTGTGAAAGCCACGAAGCTTCCAGTCGGCTTCAAACTCACGCCGGAGAGCGGCTACCCTAGGATGATGTACATTACAGAGGAAGCTGCCAAGATAGGTGCTCGACACGTTGTGACAACACACAAGTACTTCGCAATAGCTCCTCCAGACATTTGGAATGGAGGCAAGGGACCATTTCCAGCGCTCGATGCGAACTGTCCAGCAGACATGGGAGGCGCAGCGTTAAGGCTCAGTATGTACAAGGCTACAGCTCTAATCTCAAAGAATATTCCTAACATAAACTGCTTCGCAGGAGGCGGAATTACCCGCCCCGAACATGTCGTTGAAGCGATAATGCTTGGAGCCTATGCTTGTCAAACGCTTACAGGGGTGGTTCAAAACGGAATAAGACTGATAACGAGGACGAATGATTGGCTGAAGGAGTACATGGTCAAATGCAAGTATGAGTCTATAGACGATTTTAGAGCAGTAGCGCTACAGTACATCAAATCTACACAGGAGACGAACTTCCCATACTACGTTGCGAAGGTAGATGAGAAGAAGTGCACTGGTTGCGGAAGATGCGCTGAATCGTATTGCCCAGCAATAACAATGAAGCCCGTTAAAGGACGCAAAGTGAAGCAACTTCCAGTGGTAGATCAGAAATACTGCAGTTGCTGCGGAATGTGCGGTTTCATCTGCCCAGTCGACGCTTTGAGCTATGTTCAAAGAAAGTGAGTTAATCTCGACTCCTCCTTCTCTTCTCTTCGAAGAGACGCTGAATTTGAAATCGACGGATGAAAGCGCCTTAGAGTTTAGAGTATTGACAATAATTTCTTAAGAAATGAAGGGACTAACAGTAGACACGGTCCATGGAGGGGGTATGAGTGAAGATAGGTGTCTTTACTGTAATGTTCAATGAAAGGCCACTGGAAGATGTATTGAAGTATGTTTCAAATCTAGGATATGAAGCGGTTGAGATCGCTGCTGATAAGGGAAGCAATCACATAAACATAGACAAAATCTTGAAGGGCGGAGCTACTGAATTCAAACGGACAGTGGAGAAGTACGGCTTAACGATATCAGCTTTGAGCAACCATATTGAAGGGCAGCTGGTCGGAGGTCCGCATGGCATAGACACTGATACTATTATGCGAGTCAGTCCGGAGGAAAAAGCGAAGTTCGGCACAGAGAGGATGAAGAAGACTGCTGAAGCGGCGGCTGCGCTTGATGTCGACGTTGTGAACGGATTCATTGGTTGCGAGAATTTTTCAAGGTGGTTCGTTTGGCCTGGTGGCATCGAGCTTTGGGAGAAAGGTTACAAGGCGATAGTTGAAAGGTGGAGTCCAATTCTTGATGTGTTCGCAGAGCATGGAGTGAGGTTTGCTCATGAACCGCACCCTCAAGAGCAAGCTTACAACATTGAGACTTGTGAGCAAATGGTCAAAGCATTCGGAGGAAGGAGAGAATTTGGTTTCAATTTGGACCCTGCAAATCTACTCTGGTGTCTTGTAGACCCTGTCGTCTTCATTAAACGTCTTGGAGACAGAGTCTATCACGTTCACGCGAAAGATGCTGAACTCGTAGAGGAGAATCTAGCCTACTCTGGTGTTGCTGCAACTGGAGATTGGCGTAGGCTTGATAGAGGATTCAGGTTTAGAGTTGTAGGATGGGGCGACGTGAAATGGAGAAGAGTGCTCACCGCGCTAGCGATGGTTCGATATGACTATGTCCTAAGTTTCGAGCATGAAGACCCGGTGATCAATCGGACCGATGGATGCAAGAAAGCAATAGCTTATCTAAAGTCGCTGGTGCTAGAACCGCCCGAAGAGAAGTGGATAAGAGACAGATTGGATAAGGTCCAAATTTAGCTAGGAAACCCGATAAATGAAGACTCGAACGTCGACAGCCTAGTTCAACAGCTCAACTGGTTGAGCTTCAAGAATAATAGAAAGGGGTTTGCCTTCGTAGGGAGATTCTACTCCATCTTTGAGAGCCCTTTATATTCAGGCGACGTGAGGATCTTTATCGCGTTATTCTCTCTCTTCTCCATGAGGCTTAGGGCTTTCGGGATCTGATCTAAAGCGGACTTGTGCGTTAATAGCGGTCCAAGTTTGAATTTTCCAGTTGAGATTAATGAGATAGCTCGAATCCAAGTGTCGTAAGTTCCTGCGAATGAACCGTGAAGTGTCAATTCTTTATTGAACATGTCGTCGAAAGGCCTCAACTCCATCTTCAGTCCCGCTGCGGGAACGCCCATCATCGCTAGGTTCCCTCCTCTTCTAACCATCTGGAATGCTTGCTGATAGGTTTCAAGTCGGCCTACAGCCTCGATAACGACATCCGCTCCTCTACCGTCGGTCAATTCACTTACTTTTTTCACAGGGTTCTCTCTTGCAGTATCTACAGCTACGTCAGCGCCGACTTCTAGGGCTTTCTTAAGTCGATAACCGTGGTGACCGCAGTCAATGACCATTGAAGCCCCATCTAATCGCGCTACTTGCACAAGCGCCAACCCGATAGGGCCGTCTCCCATTACCACGACTGAGTCGCCTGTCATTATTCCAGCTCGATCAACAGCTCTGATAGAGCATGCTAAGGGTTCAGTGAAAGCTGCATACTCGTATGACATCTCTTTAGGTAGCTTGAAGACATTTTGCGCTGGCGCCTTGACGTATTCGGCGAACGCTCCGTTTGAATGAATTCCAACTTGGTAAAGGTTTGGACAAAGCAACTTCTGCTGCCTCTTGCAGAAGTAGCATACTCCGCATGACACATTCTCGTCCACAGTAACTCTATCTCCAACTCTTATCGTTCCAACTGACTCGCCTACTTTGACGACTTCCCCTGAAAACTCATGTCCTGGAATAACTGGCTTAACCGGAAGATATCGGCCTCTAAACATGGATACGTCGGTTCCGCATATGCCACAGACCTTCGTTTTGACAAGAACTTCATCGGCTTTGATCTGAGGGACATCGACTTTCTCGACTTTCATGTCTCCAATATCGTGGATGACAGCGGCTTTCATCTGTTCCATCTTTTAACCCACCCGTTCGCAAGATATTCCTAGGAGTATAATTTTAGCCTATCTATACGAACCCTCAGGCTTAATTCATAGTTCTCAGCTGAATCCTGTTGAATGCGCTCAAGAGAAAAAGAATATCTCAGGACCGCATATGTTAGACTGAGAGAGCATTTCATGAAAGAAATCTCTCCTAGTCTGGCGAGGGGTGATGATGAGACAAGATTTGGTCGTTGTATTTGATTGCGGTGCTACCCATGTGACAGCTATGGCTATAGATAGCAAAGGCACTGTTGTCAAGAGTGCCTGTTATCCAAATGGGCCGGTCAAGCAGCCCAGCGGCGAGGAAAGCTGGCTGATATGGGACGTTGAACAAATTTGGCGAAAAATGTCCGATGCTTGTAAACAAGTCTGTGTTTCAGTTGGCAAAGATCGAGTTAAGGCTGTTACTGTTTGCACGTTCGGTGCAGATGGAGCGCCTATCCGTCGCGACGGAAAATTGACGTATCCTGTTATAAGCTGGCAGGACACTCGCACTGAAAGTCTGGTGAGAGAGATTGGAAATCTGATCGATCCTTGGGAGATCTTCGCTGAGACGGGTTATCAGATAGTTCACTTCAACACCCTTCTCCGTTTGATATGGTTGCGGAAGCACTCTTCCAAGGCGCTCGACGAGGCTGAATACTGGTTGATGATACCGGGGCTACTGAGCTTCAAACTTTCAGGCGAATTCTCGATCGACCCGACCAGCGCCGGAACGATGATGGCTATGTCTCTGGAAAAACGCGACTGGTCTGAGAGGATGCTTTCCTTAGCGAAACTGGATTCATCCTTCTTTCCAAAATGGGTTGAGCCTGGAGATGTCATTGGACACGTACCTCCAAGCGTAAGCCGGAGGACAGGGCTTCCAGTCAATGTTCCAGTTGTTGCTGCTGGACATGATACTCAGTTTGCTGCTATAGGCTCAGGGGCTAGAGCTAGCGAGGCTATTTTGAGTTCGGGTACTTGGGAGATCTTGATGTTGAGGATGAGCGGCTTTCATCCAAACCGCTTCGGATTCGAAGAGGGACTTCTGTTCGAGAACGATGCTGTGAGAGGCTTCTGGAACCCGCAGCTATTGATGATGGGCTCAGGGGTAATAGAGTGGGTGCGCAAACACTTCTACAGCAGTATCATTGACTCAGCTGACGCATATGGGCAGATGATCATTGACGCGGAAAAAGTCCAGCCGGGTGCAGATGGCGTAACCGTATTGCCGAGTTTTGTTGCTGAGACAGGTCCAACAAAAAAGTACGGGGCTCGAGGAACGATACTGGGGTTAACGCTTAATACAGATCGTAGGCATCTCTCTCGCGCCGCGTTTGAAGGATTGTCATTCCAGCTGAGACATGCATTACATATTCTTTCAGAAGCGACGGAGTTTCATGTGGAAGGAATTCGAGTAGTCGGCGGCGGCGCGAAGAACGACTCTTGGAATCAGATGCGCGCGGATGTTACTAGGTTGCCGGTTAGGACTATCGAGCAAAAGGAGGCGACTGGCATCGGCGCCGCGCTTTTCGCTTTCGTGGGTGCCGGTGTCTTCAAATCATTAGAGGAAACGCAAACCAATTTCGCCAAGAAGGAGACAGTTTTCAAGCCGACGATTAGGAAGACTTCTTATGACGATCTGTTTAAGAAGTATATTCAGCTTCCTCCAGCCCTCAAGGGATTCTACGCGCCCGCATACTCAGAATCATTGTAATTCTAGGATTTGTCTTGGTGTAAAGTTATGAATCTATTTCAGTTCACTATTCGGTAGGAGAATCCATTGGCGCCGATGAAAGATAGAAGTCAAATAAGAAAACTTGCCGAGAAGCTCAAGATCCCAGTTACGGAAGCGATACTGCAATCCTTTAAGAACATATTGCGAAGAGAGCAACAGAACTTCACACTGTTTGCAGCTTGTCCGAACTCTGAAGCGGTTTTGAAAGCAGCGCTCTTAGCGGCGAAAAGAGCGAATGCGCCGATCAAATTTGCAGCTACCTTAAATCAAGTCGACTTAGATGGTGGCTACACGAAATGGAATCAAGAACACTTTGTTCAGCGCGCTTTCGAATTTGCGCAAGAGGTAGGTTACGAAGGACCCGTAATAATAGCCCTCGATCATGGAGGCCCTTACCTTAAGGATCTTCATAGGATAGAGAACTGGCCTTTCGAGAGCGCTATGGCGGCTGTGAAGGACTCGCTTTCAGCATGTCTACTGGCAGGGTATGATCTGCTCCATATCGATGCTACTGTAGATCCAGCGTTCAGAGGTAGAGCTTCTGTCCCGATGGAGATAGTTGTCGATAGAACAGCGGAGCTGATTGAGCATGTGGAGCATGTCAGGGCTGAGAGGCAACTGCCACCTATCAGCTACGAGGTTGGCACAGAGGAAGTAGAGGGCGGCTTAACTGAGCCTGAAGATTTCAGGAGGTTCTTGAAGCTTCTCAAAGAAGAACTATTAAAGCATAACCTTCGAGATGTTTGGCCTTGCTTCATAGTCGGCAGAGTTGGCACCGACCTTCATACTACCACATTCTCTCCGAACATTGCGATGAAACTAGCTGAGATAGCCGCCACATACGGCTCTGTGATAAAGGGACATTACACAGACTACGTAGTTAACCTCGAGGCCTATCCCGCCTCTGGAGTTGGGGGAGCGAACGTCGGTCCAGAATTCAGCGACGCTGAATACTCAGGATTAATTAATCTTGTTGAAATGGAAGAGAAACTGGCCTCTGAAGGCAAGGTGGCTAATCTATCGAATTTGGGCAGAGTTCTGATGAACGCTGTAGTTGCAAGCCGTCGTTGGGAAAAATGGAGGCGAGGAAATGAGTTGGGAAGATCGTTCCATGAACTTTCTAGTGAGCGACAGAGTTGGCTTATTCGAACAGGTTGCCGATATATCTGGACTGAAGATAGAGTAGTCGAAGCAAGAAGGAGACTTTACCAGAATCTACTGAGAAACGACGTCGAAGCCGAGAAACATGTCATTGAGAAAATCGTTGAGGTTATGATGAAGTATTTTCGAGCGTTCAATCTTATTGATAGCTTACCCAAGATAGAGAGTGAACTCTTTTCTCGACAGCTTCAACAATAGTTTTCTAACGCGGCGGAGCGAGATAGAATGCGCCTATGTCAATCGTAAATGTCTGTAAAGATTGTCAAGTCTGCTTCCATCTTTCCACAATTCTCAGCAGTTTCCCTACATCTTCAAGAGGAAAGTCCGGTTCCGTTGAAACATCAAGTTGCCCATTACCAATCGGGAAGATGATTATGTTTATCTTTTCTTGCTTAAAGAAGACGAAGCTCGTAGGTCCAAAGACCTCTGACCAAGTCTTGATTACGCCAAGCAACACCACGACTTGAAGATCCACTCTCCGAGAGTCTTCAGGGGATTCTATGGGTGTTACGCCAGGCCGCATTCCTCCAGCCACGATTGAGCATTCTTCATCTAAGACAGTAGCATATCTTACTCTGCTGTCTGCAGCAAACATTTGATCGCAGAGACGCTTGTATCTCTCAACTTCCTCCATCTGCTTTACACCGTCTGGTAGTTCTTTTTTGCCCAGAAGCTTGGAAACGGTCTATCCAACTGGGTATGCTTCACTTAACATAAAGAGATTACGTTTGGTTTTGGTAGCACTACCGAAATAGCATAGTCGATAGTTCAAGGTCAGTCCTTCATCGCCAGGTCAGCCGAACAGATGTGTCTATCCTCTTGACGTGGTCGCAATGTAGATGGCCTGCGCTCTTTGTCCAATCTAGTGGCGTGATCTCGCAGAAGCGCCCAAGCGCGAGATACATGGCTCTCTGTTGTTCTAATGTTACCGATAGAGAGTCGAATAACAAATCTGTCTCGAAGACGAGTGTGAGAGAGGTAAACCTGCCCGGTAGCGTTCACCGTCTCGAGGAGCGCCTCGTTAAGCGAATCGACATAGCTGTCTATCTTATCAGTAACATTCGGAGACTTTTCAATAAGATTCGCCAGATCTTTCGGTCGAGCTCTGAAGCAGACTGTACTGAAAGGTACTGGCGCGAGGCGTTCAAAGTTGGGGTCATCATCAATCCAAGAGGCAAATTGATGAGCCAACCTTAGGTGCTCACGGATTCTAGCTGCCAATCCTTTGTGGCCAAAGTATCGAAAGATCATCCAAAGCTTGAGAGCACGGAACCTTCGGCCCAACTGAATCCCGTAATCCATGTAATTCCGTACTCTCTCACCTTCACTAGTCTGCAGATACTCAGGGACTAAGCTGAAGGCTCTTCGGAGGACATCTGGTCGCCTGCAGTAGAACGCGCTGGCATCTATCGGGGCGAAGAGCCACTTGTGAGGGTTCACGACGATTGAGTCTGCTCTTTCGCAGCCATCGAGTACATGTCGCATCTCGGGCACGATGGCTGCCGCTCCACCGTATGCAGCATCGACATGCAGCCAGAGCCCTTTCTCCTTGCAAATCTCAGCGATTTCAGCAACCGGATCGATGCTCGTCGTGGAGGTGGTTCCCACCGTCGCTACGACGCAGAATGGCCGCCACCCTGACCGGGCGTCCTCCTCGACCGCTCGTCTTAGAGCAGCGGGGTCCATGCGGTACTCATCGTCAACAGGGATCTTTCTCACGCCTCTTTGGCCGACGCCGATCAAGATGGCGCCCTTCTCGATAGAAGAGTGCGCTTGCTCCGATGTGTAAAGCCTCAAACGCGGTATCTCAGGACGCCCAGCTAAACCTTCCTCGCGCACTCTGAGATCAACCAAGGCTTCTCGGGCGGCAGCCATCGCGTGTAGGCTGGAAATAGACGCGGTATCGTAAATGATGCCTTGGAAGTCTGCTGGGAGGCTGAGCATCTGGCGAAGCCAATCCAGAATGACTTCCTCCAATTCCGTTGCAGCTGGCGATGTCCTCCAGAGCATAGCATTGACGCTGAAAGCTGCACTGAGGAGCTCCCCAAGGATTCCCGGCCCAGACCCGGTTATGGAGAAATAAGCGAAGAAGCTGGGATGGTTCCAATGAGTGATTCCTGGAACAATTATCTGATCTAGATCTTTCAGAATAGAATCCATAGCTTCAGGATCTTCAGGCGGCGACCTCGGAAGAGCGTCTCGAATTTGACCGGGCTTCACTTGAGCTAAAACCGGATATCTATCGAGGTTTGCCAAGTAGTTAACTATCCAATCGATGGCTTGATGGCCATGTTTTCTGAGGTCTTCCAGATCCATATCGCCGAGGTGAATATGACCGGTAGACATAGGTTCTCTCACTTCTATACACTCTAATGGAGCTCAAATAGAAAAATACTGTCTAACCGAATGTGGATATGAGCGACGTGACGCGCCAGCGCTATCTTAGACAGAAGCTTGCATCAGCTCAGATCGTATTCTTGGCTGTCGAGTACCTGCTCTTGATATCTGATGGTCCAAGGAATTCCAGCTACCTACGCACCAGACGGTCCATGAACATATTAAGGAAACGTTGGCCTTCGACGTCAACGCATACGTTCACATTCGGCTTCTCTCTGTATTCTTCTTCAAGCCAAAATCGTCTGTCTGTGACTGTCTGCCCAAGAGTTAACTCGCCCGTTGTTTCGACATCTACGTGAAACCTATCTGTCTTGAAGAGGCTTCTGTCAACGCATAGCGCAACCGCCATCGGGTCATGAATTGTTATCGTTCCCCATTCTGTAATCCAGCGCTGAGTTATCTTTGAGATAAACTTAGCTACAGGCGTGTTTGTTGAGGAGATCTCTGAATACAACTTGCTGTCCAGTACGGCGGAAGGGTTAGTTGTTACATCTAGCCCTACGGCTGTTAAGTGAATTCCAGAACGGAATACAATTCTAGCCGCTTCAGGGTCCACGTAGATATTGAATTCTGCTGCTGGAGTTTGATTGCCGAAGCCGTAAGGGGTAACTCCATATGCACCGCCCATTATGATGAGCTGATCGACTTTCTCTGATATCTCGGGGCTCCGAATTATGGATGCGGCTATGTTCGTTAATGGTCCTGTTGCAATCAACGTGATCTCTTTTTTCTTTGAGGCTTCAACTTCTTGAATAATCAAGTCGGTTGCATGCCGCTTGTCGAGAGTTAGCTTTGGAGGAGGAAGTGCAGTGTCGCCTAGACCGTCGACGCCGTGAAATCTTTCAGCGGTAACAAGTTGCCTAACCAACGGCTTCGAGAGCCCCTTGGCAACGGGAACACCGGATACGCCAGCTACTTCCAAGACTTTGAGTGCGTTTACGCTGGTCTTATCGACATGAACATTTCCACTGACAGCCGTTACTGCTCTAAGCTTGAGTTCCGGCGATCTCAAGGCTAGAAGAATTGCCAGAGCATCATCGATCCCAACATCCACATCCAAGATTACTTGTTTCAGCATGGACTGTTGCCTCAAACTTGTATAAGAACGATGAGACAAAGTATTAGACTTCTCATCTTACCAGTCTATCCGCCAGGCTGGATGTAGCGCACCCCTTGTATGAAAGGAACTAACCCTCTAGTCATTATTAGATAGACAAAGAAGATTGTCCCTGCGGTCATTAGAAGAAGAGAAAGATAGTCTACTGATTTCAGTCTAGGATCTCGAAGCATAACCTTCCTGACAGGGGCGCTGAATCCTCGAGACTCAAGCGCGATAGCTCGAATCTGAGTTTGATTGATAGCGCCTAGCGTAAGCGGGATTATAAGCACGATTATGCTTTTGAACCGCTGAATCAGTTTAGCTTTTACATTTAGCCCCCTCGACACTTGGGCTTGATAAATTGTCGAAATCTCATTTGTGAGAATTGGTATGAGTTGGATCGTTGCGAGAAACGCATATGCAAATTTGTAGGGGATACGACTCTTCAACATTATAGCTGCCAAGTCGGAAGGATGAGTTGTCAAATACGCTATTAAGGCTGCAGTTATGGTCACCGCCAGCCTAACCGTCCAAGTGGAGACATAAACCGTTCCCTCTAGGAATAATCCAATCTTTAATCCGAGGAGGTCGAATGCTATGAGCGGCGTCACATTGTGGGGGAAGCCGAACGGCCCTCCGATGACTAGAACGCCTAGCAGTAGTATCGGCAGGACTATGACACCCAGTATGGTTAGCACGAAACGGTAAACGCGAGCTATCGTTGCGAGTGCCAATACGAGCAGGAAAGACACTATTGACAGATATAAGTCATAGAAGATATAGTTGAATACAGAGATCCAGAGAAAGAATAGAAACTTCACTCTTCCGTCGAGCCTATGGACTACAGAATCTCCGCCAACGTATCCTGTTCGCAGGATTCTCAGCGCTGCTGTCGACAAGTCTTAGCCACGGTCGTTTCTCAGCTGGGACGCCCACCCAACGTGAATCTTGCCGGCATACGAGAAGCGACTACGGCAGCTAGTATCAAAGACAGTAACTTGTCTGGGATCTCAGCTATTATGCTCGACCCTACCGAAGCCCAAAGCATACTATTTGTACTTGCAAGTATAGCTGCGTATATTGGAGCGGTTCCTGCATAAGTGGGAAGGAGCCCGAAGACAAGCCAACTGATAGCGGTAACCGGAACCACATTTGTGACGCCGACCAGTATCCCAGCTACTAGGAGCTTCACAGGGCTTTTCACCGTAACCCATCCGATCCGCCAGAAGACCCAGCTTATGATGGCTATGTAGATGTTGATGAAGCCCCATACCCATGCAGGCAATCCCCAGACTGTGAAAGCCATTACTATGTTATAGAGGAAGCCTCCAGCAGCTCCAACCCAGAGACCTGCTACGACCGTGCCGAACATCGTGGCCCATGTGTCCATGAATAGAGGCAGCTTGAGTATGTTGATGATGACGCCCGTGACATAGTTCAATGCGGCGATGACAGGTATCAGAACGATCTGCAAGATAACGAAGCCAGTTGGCCTAGCGACAGCAGCGGGCTCAACTTTTCCTGTTTCAGTGCTCATAGGATCAAGTTTGAAGTTCGGGTTATATATAACGATGCTGCTAGTCTTGCTTTAATCACTGAAGGGAAATGTCCTAGCATGTCGGAAGCGACGACATCAGTTCGAGTTGAAGATCTATCCTATTCATACCCTTCTCATGATCTTGTTCTCAAGGAAATTAACCTTAACGTGCGGAAAGGCGAGATGTTTGGGGTCATTGGACCGAACGGCGCTGGGAAGTCTACACTCTGCAAAGCATTGAACGGCCTTGTCCCGCACTTTTATGGAGGAAGATTCGGTGGACACGTGTATGTTGCAGGCATGGATACGATGAAGCATACTGTTGCTGAACTCTCATTGAAAGTTGGCTTCGTTTTTCAAGATCCAACCAACCAGTTCTCGGGGGTTTGCATGAGAGTCGATGAGGAGGTCGCTTTCGGCATGTCGATGCTCGGATTCGAGAGAAAAGAAATGGAACAGAGAATAGCTCAGGCGCTCAAGCAAGTGGGGCTTTCAGGTCTCGAAGAGCGGTCTCCATTTGATCTGTCTGGAGGCCAGCAGCAACGACTTGCTATAGCTACTGTGCTGGCGGTGAAGCCAGAGGTGATAGTCCTCGATGAGCCCACTGCACAACTTGACCCGATTGGAAAAAGAGAAGTCTTTGAAACTCTAAGGACTCTGAACAGAGAAGGATACACAATAGTTGTGGCAGAGCATGAGATAGAGGAACTAGCAAGTTTCGCCGACCGCATAGTCGCTATCGATAAGGGACAAATCGTTCTATCGGGCAACGCGAGGGAGACGCTGGTGCAAGTTGACAGATTGAAGAATATCGGAGTCGACCCTCCGTCAGTTACTGAGCTCGCTCACACCCTCGCCACCGATCTCGACGCAAACACTAGCCACTACCCCATCTCGCTTCCTGAAGCGATCAAGCTCTACTCCGAAACCCTAGAAGGAAAGAGAACACGATGAGCTCGATAATTGAAGTTGAAAATTTATGGTACGTATACCACCCTAATGTTACCGCGCTTAAAGGGGTCACGCTTAGGATTGAGCTCGGCGAATCTATTGCTCTGATAGGTCAGAACGGTGGAGGGAAGACCACTCTCGCAAAGCATTTCAACGGCCTTCTAAAGCCGACGAAGGGAAAAGTGTTGGTTAAAGGAGATGATACGAAAACATGCGACACCAGCAAGTTGGCACTGATCGTTGGCTATGTATTCCAAAATCCAATCCACCAAATCTTTTCAAGCACCGTCTATGACGAGATCGCCTTCGGGCCGAAGAACATAGGCTTGGCCGGGAAAGAGGTGAACGAGAGAGTCATGAAGACGATAGAAGAAGTAGGGTTGAGCGGCTATGAGAAGACACATCCTTACGATCTAGACTACGGAAAAATGAAACTTCTTACAATAGCCTCGATCATGGCGATGAACCCAGATGTTTACTGTCTAGATGAGCCCACAACTGGTCAGGATCACGTTGGCAGAAGGACGGTAGCTGCTCTTGTGAAAAGACTGAATGAGAAAGGCGCTACGGTGATTACGATCACTCACGATATGAGATTCGTCGCAAATGTGGCACAGAGAATTATACTAATGGCTGATGGAATGATTCTAGCCGACGGACCTACGAGAGCCATCTTTCAAGACAAGCGGAGCCTGCAAAGCGCTCAAATAAAGCCTCCGCAAATCACTCAACTCGCTGAGGGCTTATCTGAGTACAGCATTCCTAAAGACATCTTAACAACAGATGAAATGGCCTCAGCCATTAGAAGCAAGCTTCAAGACAATCGTTTGTAGATGACTCCAAGAGTTGCGTTACCGTCAACTTGTTTGCTTCAACTCGAGGGTTTGAGCTGGGCTCTATACATGCAGGCCTGAACTTGATCCAACTCGAATAAGAGGAACAGGGACCGAGGCGATCTAACGTAGGAAAATTCTCAATCAATCGTTTCTATGTCTTGGTTTCCCCTTCGGCACTTGGAAACTGAGCACTCTCTGCAGCATATGAGGCCCAAGTGTTATCATTGCCCGTCTTAGCTTTGTCCTTCACGCTCTCGCTAATATTCGGAGGCTTTGAGCTATGCTTATTTGCTTGTTAATAATTAACAAAGATGCATGGGTAAATCCGAGGAGCATGCGAGGCTGGCAGAGGAGAACTTGAAGGGTGCGATGGATGAGTTCGAGAAAGGCAGATATGCGAATGTAGGTTTGCTAGCGCTTAGAGCTCTGGAACAGATGGTCGAAGCATGCGTCGCCCGTGAGGCCGTTCACTTCCACGAACAGCCTAGAACCGCTCATAGGAACCGTAGGACTTGGCTTCGGGCTCATCACCCAGATTTGACTAAGGGCTGGGACATATTGTGGTCGATCTATGGGGCTCTGGGGTATGGTGGCGTTGATGGTGGAAGAGCGAAAGAGGCTCTGAGAGTACTTGATCGCGTGAATAAGGAGTTACGTAGGAGAGAGAGATTTGGCGAGACGATCTCTTGAGGAGAATGTTCAAGTTGAGATAGTGCAGTTGGCGAATGAAATAGCTAGGATAAAGGGTGTACTAGCAGTTATACTCTTTGGAAGTTATGCTCGTGGAGACTACGATGAAGGTAGTGATGTGGATGCGCTATGCCTGTTCGGCGAAGAGAAGTCCTTGCACAAATATTCAAATCGAATTCATGAGTTGTCGTCTAAGAGGAGATTGCTTGTTCAAATTGTTACATTGACGTCGGACGAGTTTCTATCTTCTAGACTAGTCTCTACGGTTTTAAGGGAGGGAAAGATCCTCTATGCTTGTAAAGGCTTTAGTCTGGAGAAATTTGCATCAGGCTTGCTGAAGCCTTTTGCTCTGGTAACCTATGAAATTGGGCGTCTATCCCAACCGCGAAAGGTCAGGTTTATACAGACCTTGTCCGGCAGAGGGAAAGGTAGATACACCTACGCCGGATTCCTGAGGCAATTGGACGGGTTTAGGATTGGAAGGAACGCGGTTATGGTCCCTGCGAATGCTTTGGAGAGGCTCACTCAATTCTTGGAAGAGCATGGGGCTGGCTATGTGACAAGGTACATTTGGCTGATCTGAGAAATACGTTTCAGGATTACTGAATCCACCTTACAGTTGAGAGGGCGCACGTTTTGGACCGATGCTCTCTGCGATCTCATGCCGAAAGGGAAGACTTGAAACTGCTGGAAAGCTATAAAAGAGAGATGCTTACATCTGTAGAGAAGGCAAAAGACGCTCACTGACGAAAAGCGGACAATCAATCTACTTTTCCTGAGTGCGCTTTGCAAGGAAGCCAAGAACAACAATGAGTCAATTTGATGAATTACCATTAAGCCCAGACTTGAAGAAGAGTCTTGGAGAACTGAAGTTCATTCAAATGTTTCCAATTCAAGCTGAGGCCATCCCCACTATCTTAGGAGGAAGTGATGTAATCGGTCAAGCCCATACTGGAACTGGCAAGACAGCAGCGTATGCTCTGCCTATGCTCGAAAGATTGAGCTCAACGAGCTTGAACGTTGAAGCCCTAGTGATAGTTCCAACAAGAGAGCTAGCGAAGCAGGTGGCACAGGATATTCAGAGTTTTGGCAAGTATACGTCGTTCAAGGTACTTCCTGTATACGGAGGGCAATCGATCGAGGTGCAGATCGAGAAGCTACGGAGGAAAGTGCAGATCATAGTTGGAACTCCTGGTCGACTCATCGATCACTTGAGAAGGCGGTCACTAGACCTGAGTCATGTGAAGCTCCTTGTCTTAGACGAGGCTGATAGAATGTTGGAGATGGGGTTTGTTGAAGATGTCAGTTTCATCCTTGAACATATTCCTAGAAACAGACAGACATGCCTCTTCTCAGCCACGATGCCGGAAGAGGTTCTTAGAATCGCTGAAAGGTATATGCGGAATCCAGAAAAGATTCTTATAGATAAGGATGAGATTGCCCTTGAGGAGATAGAACAGCTCTACTGCGTAGTTGAGCAGAGGCGCAAGTTCAAGACGCTCTGCGAACTTATCGATCAATTCCGAATTCGACGAGCGATAATATTCTGCGGAACCAAGCTGGAGACCGATCGTCTAGCAGAACAATTGGAACGGCGACAGTATTCTACTCTCGCTCTTCACGCAGACTTAACTCAGTCTAGAAGAGATTATGTGATGGACAGATTCGAGAGGGATAGTGCACTTCTTCTAGTAGCCACCGAATTGGCTGCAAGAGGATTGGACATAGAGAAAGTTGACTACATAATCAACTATGATGTTCCAAGAGATCCTCTAATGTACTTCCATAGAATCGGCAGAACCGCCCGAGCTGGAAATCATGGAACAGCTATCACCTTGGTTACATATGAAGAAGGATCGGAACTGGAGGAAATCCGATGTATGACAAACACTGATCTAAAAGAGCTGGTCGAAAAATCCCCGGGTCCATTCACAGAAGAAAAATATTTCAGAAGAGAGAACTCGAAATGGATTCCAAGAGATGAAAACGGCGTAAGACCCCTCATCGAAAGAGTGTGAATGCAAATCAGTTAGAGATCCCCCAATCCAATCTGTTAGTTCCAGTATTATCCAACCTCGAAAGTGAATCTTTTCCATTCCCTGCGCATTCTCTGATCTTGACAATTCTAGCCCAGTGCACTAGGCATTTCTTATAAGCTCCTGAGCGCACATACTTTCGGGATACAGTTGAATAGGGACCTCAAGTTTGTCAAAGATGACTCTTGCATAGCTCGTTTGAACACTACTTTCAAGTGTCAAAGATGCGCAGAATGCTGCGAGTACGAGATCTTTCCGAGTGAGCAAGACATCCTTAGACTAGCAAATTTCAGCCCTCGCTGCAGATCGCTCATACAGTACGACGAAACAAGAAAGGTTTACAGTACTCTAACAGCTGAGTCAGAAGGCCATACGCCAGAGGCCCGATGCACTTTCCTAGACGGAAAGAACTGCACCATTTATGCGGCGCGGCCTTCGATTTGCAGAGCATACCCGTTCTTCCCTATTGCCAAGAGAGACCTTGACAGCTTGAGGGTTACATTTCCAGCAGATGCGGTTTGCGTTCTCGATCCAACCACGAAAATCCAATATCTAGTGTTTTACGATCCAGAATGCCCAGGTATCGGAAAGGGCGGCTTAGTCAATTGGAATAATGTCGTGCAGCTTTCATTTGAAGGCTAGACCTGAAAAAGAAAACGAATATAGGCTCCTGACGATCTTCTTCGGTTGAGGGAGTTGTTTGGTGACAAGGGCTGAGTGGCAGAAGAAAAGAAAAAAGATGTCTAGCAAGAAGGAGAGAAGCGGAAGAGTTAGATAACGTGTCCAGTCTGTTTTGACAAAATAGAGGCTTGCTAGGGATTGACTTCAACCTTTCTGGAACCGAGCTCGTATGAAGTTATGGGTAACTCTTATTTCCAACTATCTAATATCTAGTGGTTAAGGTACAAACTCGCTCTAGGAGATGGAAAGATTGGGCAAACCAAGACAGGTAAAGAAGCCTAAGAAAAAGGCACCTGCATATCAAGTTAAGACAAAAGAGCAGCCTCCGACCTCGACCTAAACCTTACGAACTCAGCGCATCTGCGGAAGATAGCGCAAGAATACAATTGCTGAATATCGTCTGCTAGCCTACGTTGGGTTTCTCTAGTAATAGCAACTCGGGCTACTCCTTTGACCAAAGAGGAGATTCTGTCTTAACAGCGAGCCTTATCATGAGCGCCGGGTGAGCTCACTTCTTTGCTGACTTCTTCACTTTTGCTTTAACGACGTTTCTGTCTATGTGCTTTTCTGAATTTTCCACCGCATCTCGGACAACTAAAGAACCCTATGAGTAGCGCCCGACCTTTCGCCTTTGTTGACTTCATCTTCCAAACTTTAGCAGGTTTATTGACCTCGGCACCACACTTTGGACATTTCGCCAAATCGAACACCTATCACAGAATAAGATTAGGCGCCCGAACATATTAAAGAATGGTTTTGGAAAAACAGACATTTTATCTTATGTTAGCTACCAAGTTGACGGCTAGTGCGTCCGAACCAGCTATGTTCAGGAACAGGCTTGGACGCTGACTTCGACCGGAGAGTGTATAAGCCGCGCGCCACAACCACTACGGAGAATGCAAATGTGTATTCTAAGGGCTAACATCGTGAAAAACTGCAGAAAATGTAAATCGTCTGTTAGGTTCCACTGTACTCTGCGCAAGAAAGCGGCAAAAAAGATGTATTTCGACAGCAAGGACAGAAGGCCGGCATAGACATCATTTGTCGGCAACTTGCTCTCTGTCATTTCTCATCTGTACCGCACATATTCCAACAAGCTTTATTCTTTCCTTTAATGGCGTCACGTTTCGGATACAACTGGAGTTTCCTCTTCTGGCGTCGTGACAGCAGCTTTTCTTTTCTCCTCTGTCCTCTTAAGAGTAGTAACGTAGCCAGATATCCTATTTCTCATCCACTTCGTGGTTGAATCCAAGAGTTGCGTTACCATCTTTTTGTTCTCTTCGAAATCCGTTGTGAATTTGTCGGGGTAACTCTCCATTAGCTTCCTTGCAGTCTTCTTCACTACGTCAATCCTAACCTTTCCCAATCCTACTCCTCGCAATATTTGAAGTATCCCTCTCTCGAGGTGATTCCAGCCTTTGGTATAAAAACAATAGCCCCTTCCTCTCTAGTCAACAATATGGGTTTGAAGCTTTTCAGCCAAAAGCGGACATATTCGGAAAGATGTTTTCCACTGGTCACTAGACTAGAAGAGACAAAGAAGCATTAGAAGCGATTCAGTGGTAGTACACTACAAGTGGGGCCAAAATCTGTGCGTGCGCAGATTCGAAAAACGCGACGGCTTCAACTCCTCAAGGTGCATCGAGATTGAGCGGTAAAAAGGTTAAGAGCGAGCTGGGGACTATGTAGAGCGATCTCATTGGGAATAATACGAAGGGAGATGCTCTACTGCGGAAGGGGTAGACCACGTGGACCGTTGCACTCCTTGGCCGATGTAACGAACTGTGCGTATCTAATTAGAATCTCAAAGAAATATGGAATTGATACACGCAAGTTTCTTGTATGCTTTCTCGATGCGTGGACGCATGAGAACTCATCGTACAGGAGCATGTCGATCAAACGCCGCCAGAAGACGGAGAATGATGGCATCTTTCTCGTAACGCAAGATCAAAAGATAATTGCGCAATTGAGACTTAATGAGAAGATGCTGGAATATCTGCCAGAAGTTGATCTCTCAAGCTTCCGATTCGAAGAACCCACTCCAGCTAGGAAAATCGAAACGCTGAAAGCCATTGACCTGCAAATCAAAGATATAAATGCTGGAGTCAAACGGGTCAATCTGAAAGCGAAGATCGTTGAGAAATCGATCACGAGAAAGGTCTTCTCGAGGTTCGGTGACCCTCTCGATGTTTCGACTGCAACGATTTCTGATAATACTGGCTCTATCAAGTTGCCACTGTGGAATGCCCAAATAGATACGATCTCGGTTGGTGACGTAGTTCAAATTGAAAATGGACGGGTAAAAACGTTTAGAGGGGAACTGCAAGTGAGCGTTGGCAGAACCGGTAAACTTCAAGTCGTCGAGAGCCAATGAACTTGAGAGTTCAGTAGTAGATCGTGACGTTTGACCAGCGCATGAATTCCCTCCATAACACCTTTATGCAAATGCTGCCATTCAACTCTCCGGGTCTCTCCGATCAAGTTTAGTTACTCAGGGCCTAGGGGACTCGTGACCTGGGAGCTAACTCGATTGGAGAGGCCTCTTTCTACTAGTTTGAGGCTTGTGAGTTAGAAGCAAAAGCAAACATGAGTAGAGAAAGTTTTTCCTGAGATGAGGGCTAGCTGGCGATGAAAAGAGGCAGAACAAGATACTCAGTCAGAAAAAGACAGAAGAAAAAGAAGAAAATGAGAAAGAGAAGAAAATCTAGTAGAAAACCTAGCCATATGCTGAGATCTTAAGAACTTTTTCCTGGTTTGAAGTAATTCACAAGTAAGGACTCACATAACGACTCTCGACAAAGCCCATAAAGAGCGCCACGACCATTTCAAGATGAGAGAGGACGGCCGAGTTGCCGAGGTCTAAGGACTCTTCAAAGGTTGAACGTTCAGGTTCTGGTGAACAGAGTATCATTATCCCAGTTAGGACTGGTGGAGAGTGGTTCATGAGAATCCTCGAAGCCAATGGCTTCCAGTTTCTCTTCGGAACGACTGGTGGAGGGATGCCTGATATACAGGACGCTATGACTGTTGTGAAACCGCCGAAGTGGATTCAGGGATTGCATGAGTTCCCAACCGTTTGTGCTGCAGTCGGCTACGCTTTGGCTGGTGAGCGACTGGCTATCTGCCTGATAGATCGTACGGTAGGTCCTATGAACTGTCTGGGAGGAGTTTACATGGGCTTCGAGGCCTTTGCTCCAGTTGTGATCTTCGGCTCCAGAAACTATCCCGGAGTTCCAGTTGCTTCAGGATCGCCCCAATACCACTATCATACAACTCAGACAGCCTTCATGAAGGAGTGGTGCAAGTGGGTTCATGAGAACCAGGTTCTCGAGACTTTGGCTGACGATGTGCAGAGGGCTATCTTTATGGCGGCAGCTGAACCTCAAGGTCCTGTGTATCTGACGCTTAGGGAAGATCTGATGGCGAAGAGAGTGGATCGAGGAGTCATTCGATCAAGTAAGCGTATGAAGCCCCCTGCGCCTACAGTTCCAAAACCGGAAGTCTTACGAGAGGCATGTGAGCTTCTGTCGGATTCGCAAAACCCGCTCGTGGTCGCCACAAGCCTAGGTAGGCATCCTAAAGCCGTATCTGCACTCATCAAGTTGGTGGAGACCTTGGCGATACCGGTTCGCGATGGCAGAAGCTTCCTGAACTTTCCAATGGAACATCACTCCTTCATGGGCTTTCAAGAGATTCAACCTTCTTGGCCATCGGGCTGCGATTTGATCTTCAATATAGAGCATGGATATCTGCCTCCACAGCGTCCACCTGAAGAAGCGAAGATTATCGACCTTGCAAGCGACCCCTTCAACGTGAGAGGGGTTCAGGCTGGAGGAGATTATGGATCGACTATGTTCCCGGCGGATGTACGAATGCTCGGCGACAGCCAAGCGACACTGACCGCTCTTACCGAAATGGCTACGAAGCTGATTGATGAGAAAAAGCTGAAGAACGCAGTTGAAAGAAGACGTGAGAAGCTGATTGAAGGACACCGTAGACTCATGAAAGATTGGAGTAAAGAGGCGGATGAGCACTTGAATGATGATCTGCTCTCACCGTATAGAATCGCCCGTGAGTTGAAAGCTATATGGAACGATCGTACGGTTTGGGTGAACATAGTCATCACGTCTAGGAGTGCCTTGATGCGAAATATCATACTCAACAAGCCTGGAAGCTACTTTGGCAACCCGTCATGGCATCTTGGCGTTGGCTGTGGAATGGCGTACGGCGTAGCACTCGCAAGGTCAGAGGGATACGTGAACCTTCAAACTAAGAATGGTTTTCCAGTGGGCTCCATCTCGAAGCCCTATGAGACCGTGATCTGCACCATCGGAGATGGAGAAGCCATAATGGGAAATATAGATTCATGCCTCTGGACCTGCGCTCACTACGGCATACCCGTCCTCTATCTTATCATGAACAATGCCTCATGGGGGATAGAGTGGGAATTCATAGCTAAAGCAACAGCTGGCTGGTCTCTAAGAGGGAAGAACTATGAATGCGTCGACATAGACGAGCCAAGGATCAACTTCGCTGAACTAGCAAAAGCCTACGATGTGCACAGCGAGAGGGTTGAAGAGAACGACCAAGTCGGCGTGGCTTTAAGGAGCGCTCTCGCCACGCTACGGAAGGGTCGCCCAGCGCTGATCGATTTCGTTCTTGAAAAATATACTGAAGGGCCTTCCCTCGTACCCTAGATCCGAAAGAAACGATCGAGGAAGCTATCAAGAAGATATATTAGAAAGACTGGTGCTCTGTCCGGGAAATGATTTCATCCTGCAAGGCTTTGCTGAGATCGCAGAAGTAATCACTGTAACCCGCGACGCGCACGATGAGGTCCTTGTACTTCTCTGGGTCAGCTTGAGCAGCGCGCAGAGTTTCTACGGTAACAACGTTGAACTGAACGTGGTGGCCATCCAACCTAAAGTAGGACCGCACCAAATGGGCTAGATTATCAATGCCCTCGTCGCCCTCTAGGAGCATGGGGGTAAATTTCATGTTGAGGAGGGTTCCGCCGGTACGGATGTGGTCCATTTTGGCTGCCGATTTAATTACCGACGTGGGCCCGTGCTGATCCGAACCCTGCACTGGCGAAATCCCCTCAGAAAGAGGCTCATTAGCTCTTCTTCCGTCGGGGGTCGCTTGGACCACCGAGCCGAAATAGATGTGGCAGGTGGTTGAAAGATAATTGACCCGATAGAACCCACCTTTGGTATTCTTCCTGCCATTGATTTCGTCATAGAAAGCATTGAACGAGGCCTTCAGCAACCCGTCGGGGTAGTCGTCATCATTACCATACTTCGGAGTCTTGTTCCATAGCATCAGGCGAGTTTTTTCGTGGCCTTCGAAGTTATCCTTGAGCGCTTGGAGCAACTCTCCCATGGTCAGGTTCTTCTTGTCGAAGACATGGTACTTGACCGCGGCTAAGCTATCGGTCAAGGTACCTAATCCTACACCCATGATGTAATTTGAGTTGTAGCGAGGGCCGCCGTCATTGTAATCCTTACCACGCTTTATGCAGTCATCGATGAGTATCGAAAGGAATGGAGCCGGCATGTAGGTAGCATAAAGCCTCTCTATGATATTGTTGCCCTTGATCTTGATATTGACAAAGTGTTTGAGTTGATTCTTGAAAGCATCAAATAGCTCTTCGAATGATTTGAATTGAGTAGGATCTCCAGTCTCCAAACCGATCTTCTTGCCGGTGCGGGGATCCACACCGTTATTGAGTGTGATTTCCAATACCTTTGGCAGATTGAAGTATCCGGTGAGGATGTAGGCTTCTTTGCCGAAGGAACCTGTTTCCACGCAACCGCTGATGCCGCCAGTTCGGGCATCCTCAACCGATTTTCCCTGACGGAGAAGCTCCTCCACGACCAAATCCGCGTTGAAGATGGAGGGTTGCCCCCATCCTTTCCGGATGATCTCGCCCGCTCTCTTCAGAAATCGGTCGCTATTTTTCTTGCTGAGCTGAATGTTGGAGGAAGGCTGAGGAAGCCTCATTTCGTCAATGACATCTAGGATCAGGTAAGTGACCTCATTCACCCCGTCGGATCCGTCGAGCCTTAAGCCTCCTAAGTTAATATTGGCAAAATCGTTGTAGGTTCCGCTTTCTGCCGCGGTGACACCCACTTTCGGCGGAGCGGGGTGGTTACTGAACTTCACCCAGAAGCACTGTAGAAGCTCTTTCGCCTGTTCAGAGGTGAGCGTTCCGTCTTCCAACCCCTTCCTGTAAAAGGGATAAAGATGCTGGTCGAGATGACCAGGACAGAACGAATCCCAAGTATTGAATTCGGTAATTACTCCAAGATGGACAAACCAGTAAGCCTGCAAGGCTTCCCAGAAATCCCGTGGCGCGTCTTTCGGGACATGGGAGCAAACATCCGCGATTTTCTCCAACTCTTTCTTCCGCTGAGGGTCAGTCTCATTATGGGCCATCTCCTGTGCCTTCTCAGCGTGCCTTTCAGCAAATTTGATGATGGCGTCGACGCAAATAGACATCGCCTTCAGTTCTTCATGCTTATCGTAGGCCTCGGGATCGTTGAAATAATCTAAGCTCCGCAAGCTCTTCTCGATATCAACTTTGAAATCGAGAAACCCTTTGCGATAAATCTTGTCATCTAGCACTGTATGACCGGGGGCCCGCTGTTCCATGAATTCTGTGAAAATGCCTGCGTCGTAAGCAGCCTTCCACTCCTCAGACATCTCTTGGAAGATCATGTCGCGCATCGATTGTCCCTGCCAGAAGGGGATGATCTTTTCCTTGTAAAGCTCCCGGACCTGATCGCTAACAGCAAAGGATACGTTCTTCCGACCATTGAGGATGTCTAGGTCTTGAAGGCTATGGCAGCACAGTTCCGGGTAAGTGGGAGTGGCTTTCGGAGCAGGGCCCCTCTCCCCGACGATCAACTCTCCTTCATTAATGCAAATGGTCTTGTTTTCCATCAAATACTTAAAAGCCAAGGCCCTCCGAACAGGAGAGGAGAGGCCACGTACGTGCTTGTAGAATTCGGTGACCAGTTCCGCTCTTTCCGTAGAAATCCAAGGTTTCGTATCCAAACTCTTTTGTCGAAGTCTCGCTACCCTTTCATTCATTTACCAGCCGCCAATTCTCACTTTAAAACAGAACACGGATAAATTTTACTGCTATCTCAGTCACTTGAAGAAGGCTGTGTTTCCGCGAGGCTACGATTTCTTCCTAATCTCAACCATACACGATGGTATTAGAGTTGTCGCTATGCCTAAATCAGCTCTCAAGCGTGTGCCACTAATAATGGGCTCAGTGAAACTTGATTCACAAACTATTGGAATTTTGTGAGTGTGCCATGTGGTGCGGGAGGTGGGATTTGAACCCACGAACCCCTACGGGACAGGCGCCTATGGTCAGACTCATGGTCTTCAGGCCTGCGCCTTCAAGTCTCCTTAGACTCTTTGACCTGGCTTGGCAACTCCCGCTTACTACTAGAGATTTCCGAAGTCTAGTATTATCTTTATGGTGACTTTACAGCATTGACCGCGAGTGTTCCGTTGAGCTTTGATAGCTCTTCCTGCGACCTATTGCTCACATCCCTTGGAACAGGTATTAAAGATAAGAGTTAAACTATGTAAAGCGGGCGCTCTAGAGGCTATGGAGAAGATCCTTAATGAAGTCTCAAGAAGAACTGGCCTTCGATTTAGGTAGACTAGTGGACGCTATCACTAAGGTTGACGGGGTACTTGGAATAATCCTTTTCGGCAGCGCTGCAAGAGGGGATCTAGATGAGTACTCAGACTACGACCTACTAGTCCTATTCAGAGATGAGAAATCTCTCTGGAGCCAGTGGAACGCGGTCTACGAGCGGGTCGGAGAATTGAGGCTTCTTATTCATGTCATACCGAAAACCATCCAAGAGTTCAGAGAGGCTACAGAGCCAACCTTCCTATAGTCGGTGCTGAAAGACGGAAAGATACTGTACGTGAAATATCCTCTGGAGGCTCCGGTGCACATGTTAGGGCTGAAACCTGTTGCGCTTATCGCCTTCTCGATGACGAATCTTTCTCAAAGCGAGAAGATGGCGCTCACCTATCGGCTCTACGGGAAGAGGAAAAAAGCTTCTGGAACATTAAGCGTCTACAGGGGCCAGAAGGTTGGGCTTGGCTGCATACTCGTTCCAGCTGAGCATGCGCCAAGAATTCTAGAGGTGCTGCGAGAGTACAAGGTTCGCTGGGAAGCCGCTCAGCTCTACGCGCGAATATAGTAGACGATCCTGACAGTTGCTTGCGGCATGTTAACGATGACCAAGTCAAACTTTCGGTATCTCGATGACTTGGAACTTCCCAGTCTTCCATAGAGCGAGCGCTACGAGGCCCCATAAGAGTAGCCCAGGCATACCGGTTACGCCGCCTGTAATAGGGTTCAATCCAGTCATGAATAGGATGAAGACGCTTGCTGATTGATTGATAGCTCCATGAGCTAATGATGGCGCTACAATACTATTCGAAGCGAAGTAGATCCATCCGAGGAATGTTCCGAGGAAGATCGTGGAGACAACCATCAATATTGGTCCGATCGAAGGGTAGCCGGGGTAATTATGCCCCATCGCTATGACAGGCGCATGCCAAACGCCCCATATAACTCCATGCAGGACGACTGCTCTTCCTTTACCTAGAGGGAGAAGCTTCGATAGGAGGAACGCTCTCCAACCGAACTCTTCACCGAAGGTGAAAGGTAGACCTGTGAGAGGCCCGAGGAAGAGCGCTTGAACGAGAACGGTGAGGATGAGCTGTTCGATAGGAATCGGGATATTTGCGAGTAACGGTGCGAGGCCGGGCATTGAGGGGTCGAGTTTAGCGAGCCCCAAGATATGTGTTAAGAGGTAGGCTGAGCCGTTCACAGCTATGGGAATAAGGAACGCCCAAGCATAGTACTTGATTCTTCCCAATCGAATGCCGAAGTCACGTATCCGCTCCTTTGTTACAAGAGTGATCGTGATCATAGCGCAAATAGCCGGAATTAGCATTTGGAGTTGAAGGGCGCTGATGTTAAGCCCACCAGACATGAGTAGGAGTAGGTTCAGGCTCCAAGTGAATCCGAAAGTCAACGCGAGGAAGAATAGAACTGCTCTCCTGTCTTTCGGATCCATGAGCTAGACGATTTGCTTCAACGCTAAAATGTCTATCGGTTAGGCTTGGTGTCTTGATGCTGGACCTCAGATCAGTCTAGCTCCAGTGAGATCGATTTTCGCGATGAAGATCTTCTCTCTCGACATCAATCTTCCTGCCGCTTCAACCACTTTCTCCACACGTTCTTCCTCGACTAAAGCGTGAGCAGCTTCACCGACCATATTTTGGGTAGCGCCGATAGCTCCAGCTCTCTCCATAGCATCGATCAGCCTTTGCACTCTGCTACTCATCAATCCGATGTCTGCTGCAAACTTCTTGCAAGAGGCCATGAAGTTCTGGATGGTTGTGTCCTCTAGAATCTCATTGAGCGTTCGTCTCCCAAATCGGTTCACTCTCCTCCTAACTCTGGGCGAAGCTAGAACAGTCTTCGTGGCGATGGGACCGAAGCATCCTGAGACGATCCTGTAATTCGGCTTCAAAGGGATTCGATCTATCAAGCAGAACCCTGGGCCGCCGCTCTTGACCGTTACAACAGCTCCACCCAACATTAAGGGCGCAACCGTGCCCAGCCCAGTCTTACATTCAACCTCAGCTACGTGAGCTATCCTTCCAACCTCATTGTAAGTTAACCTTAATGCTAAAGCTTCATTCAGAGCAAGTCCAACCGCTAAGGCTCCTGCTCCACTCGCTCCATAACCAGCTCCTATAGGGAGCTGAACATCATGCTCGACTCTAACCTCATACGCCCCTTCAGCTCCGCCCAAAATCTTCTCTACTACAGTCTCGCTCGTCTTGGCTTCAGGAGCGAGCTTACCGTTTATGTAGACGCTGATCCTCTTGGCCTCAGCTTCCTTCACTTCCACCTTCGCGGTAACCCCTTTACTGATGACGAAGCCCCCTCCGTGAGCGCCGATCCTAAGAGGGTCCTTGATCAAGCGACCTCGCTTATCTCGATCGCAGATCTCGAAGAAGCTTGAGATTCCAGCTGGACTGAAAGCTTCAGCTCGAGGCATATTCATCGCCCGCCTCTAAACGCTAGGCCCACTGGTCAAGCTTGGAAAGGCTCGACTACAAGCGTTAAGGATTGGAGGGCCAAAGATCAGGAGGAAAGGCATCTGATTTGAAAAGGTCCAAACGAACCAGATCAAGCTCGCTGAAAGCGGCAAATGAGACCCCATTCCTCCTGGAAGCAAGAAGAATTGACTAAAGGCCCAGACTCCAACTCCAACTATTGCACTACCGATGCTGTTCCCTACAATGGAGCCTACTGCAAAACTGCGCCATTTAGGCCAGAACTTGTTGACAGCGACCATCAGGATGATGCTCAGACCTGAGAAGAGGACTATCAGAAGCGCGCTGAAGAGGTCTGTTTGAGCCTCAACCACCCATCGAACGAGAAAGACGAGGACTATGGCTATGCACCCGGCTGCTACTCCGATATTCATTCTTCGAACTTTAACTGTTCTCTGCGAGATGTAGCCTATCAAATAGAACATCGCGAAATTCGCTGGAACACCGACAGTGACGCTAAGCAAAGCGTTCCCGTGGACGAGCATATCGCTGATGAATATGCCTATGGCGGCTCCAATCCCACCAACGAGAGGCCCGAATAGAGCTGCGAAAACTGACGGAATGATGACAGCGATCCCCCAGAAACGAACCACGCCTACTATAGGGGCGAATATGCCTAGAAAAGTCAGATAGCCGATTCCAGCGTACAAAGCAGCGTTGAGAGAGGTCATTGTCAACTCTAGGGTCTTGGCTTTCAAAGGCTTCTGCCTCAAGGAGGATTGAGTAGGAGGCGCGATTATACTTAAGATTTCTCTAAAGATGGATTCCGCATCTACAATGCCTATAAAGATCGGCTCGTTTCCTCCGACTTGACTCCAGAACTCGTATTCACAGGAAGGTTTTGCGCATATAAGACAAATGCGTGATGTAAGCAATTCTTCTTGCTCTAAGTGTCGAGTTCCCTATCCAAAAGCTTATGAATTGGAGCTGGCTTACACGCCGACAAAAGCGTGACCCTGTATTGTCCTTAACGTGGCCTCAGATAGTCTCGCTCGTGATATTTATCTTCACTTACGCAGGCATTATGTCCAACCGCATCCATAGGACTGTCGCGGCCATAGTTGGAGCAGCAGTTATGGTTGCGTTCGTCTTTCCTCCAACAGAATCGCTAAGCCTCGCTTTCCGCTATGAGAACTGGGAGACGCTTGGGCTGATCTTTGGAATGTTCACGATGGTGACCGGGCTTAGGGAGAGCGGTTTCTTCAGATGGATAGGCTTGCTCGCTGTCGAGAAGACGAAGTATAATCCAATCTACATCTTCTTCATCTTCCCATTCTTAGCAGGATTTCTATCGATGTTCCTTGACAGCATAACGGTCATGCTCTTCATGGCAACCCTCTCGATAGAGGTTGGAACGCTGATCGGACTCAATCCGATCCCACTCATTATCGTTGAGATCTGCGCAGCTAACATCGGTGGAAGCGCAACTATGGTTGGAGATCCGCCTAACATCATCATCGGAACGACCTTGGGCTATAGCTTCATGGATTTCGTCGTGAACACAGGTCCAGCCGCTTGGGTATCATGGGTTGTCACAATGATCTTCTTCTATTCTTGGTATAGGAAGGATCTTCGTAAGTCCAAGGCAGAGGTGAAAACGCGCCTTGACCGGAGTGAACTCAAACTCGTAAAGCCTAGCGAAGCCATCGTCGACCCTTGGCTCTTCAAGGTTGGCGTAGCTGATCTAAGTATCGCGGTGGTGCTGCTAGCCACACACCATATAACAGGATTGACTGTTGCGCAGATCGGCGTCATCGCGGCAGGCATTATTCTAGTATTTGGTGGAAATCCAATCAAGAAGACCCCAAAGTTTCTCGAGAAGATAGATTGGTTGACTCTCATCTTCTTCGGTTGCCTCTTCATAGTCGTCGGCGGCATAGAGTACACAGGAATAATCGAGATGACCGCTCAAGGCATAGGGCAGATAGCCGGCAACGACATGGCTGTCGCTTTGGGCATAATAATATGGATGTCGGCCTTCCTCTCCTCTATAGTCGATAATGTTCCGTTCGCAGCAACGATGGCGCCTCTCATCAAAGATCTTTCAGTAATCACAGGCCTCGAATTGAATCCTATAGCGTGGACCCTCTCGCTTGGAACAGACATCGGTGGCAATGGAACACCGATAGGCGCATCAGCCAACGTAGTAGGGGTGGCAGTTGCAGAAAAGAACAAGTATCCAATCAGTTGGGGAGCATACTGCAAAGTTGCGTATCCTTCGATGATAATCTCCATAGCTGTGTGTTACGCAATCCTGCTTCTAAGATATGTTGTACTCTGAAGCTACCTCCTTGCTAAAAGCTCAACTGGCCTTTGTTTTCCATGCTAATATTTTCAAGACTCCTTTTTCCTGACGCCTTGGCTATCTCAAAACGAAAATCTTGTCGCTGAGAAAAGGACATTCTCTTCCGACGCATCAATGTAATGTCCTTGTAGAGGATATGTATCAGTAGCGAGGTCTAGGTGGACGATTAACTTCCCTCTATAGGCTATCCTTTTTGCGGTGAAACATGGGTCGACAAGTAGCAAGGGTGAAACTAGTTACTTGAAAATCTTACATTATTACGTACACATATTTAGATAAACTGGAAAACTGCATAAATTTAAGCTTGGACATACTCATGTATATTCTGACCTCGTGTACACTCAGGAGGCTGAAGCGTTTTTGGAGGGAGAGAAGGCGCCTAGGTGGAAGCTTGAGCCTTCTGAGAGCTACATGGTCATTGAGGAGCAGCCTGAAAGAGCATTCGAGATCTTCGAGGAGCATCTGCTCTACGGATGGAGAGGCTTGTGCATAACGAGGCAGCATCCGAAGCAACTTTGCAAAAGATACAATATTGAGAATGCACAGGTCTTCTGGCTTACAGAACTGAAAGAGGAGAACACTGTTAAGGATCTTCTTGAGATCTCGCTTTTAATAGGAAAGTTCGTCGAATCTACTAAGAGCGGAATAGTGCTTTTAGACGGCTTGGAGTACCTAGCGAGTCGATACGACTTCGATGCAGTGTATCAATTCATCCAGAACAAGAGGAGTCAAGTGGCTAAAGCAGAAGCGATCTTACTGGTCCCTGTGCATCCCAAAACCTTCCCAGAGGAGAAAAGGGCGCTCCTCGAGAGGGAGTTGAAGTCGCTTCTCCAATGCTTTGAGAACGCCATTTCCCAAATGCTAGGCGAAGGGGTTAAGAAAGCTTTGCTTGAACGCTTGGAGAAGGATACAGGCCTCAAGCGTGACGAACTGATCGGCCACACCGACGTACTGACGCGTAACCTCAAAGAAATCTTTGGTGGAAGTGCTCTTGTGTTGGAGAGGATGATTATGAAGCAGATCTATACAGAGCTCGGTTTGGATATACCTCCTCAAGATCTTGATATCCGAAAACCGATAGTGAAGTGGACGCCAATTGAAAGAAACAAGCCTACATGAGCTTACAGAAAAGCTGATTGGAACGGAGATCAAGGCAGAACTGCTCCGACTTTTTCACACGAATCCTGGTATACTAGACACGGTTGAAGGTGTCGCTCGAAGAGTCGGTAGGATGCGGAAGGATATTGAAACTGAGATCTTGACGCTGGTGGAGCTTGGGGTTCTCCGCAAAGAGCGTTTCGGGGACCTCGACATAGTGAGCTTAAACACAAGCAAGGATAGAGAGATCCTGAAGAAAGTTGCTGAATTGATTAAGGGAGGTGTGAAAGGTTGAGGGTGCCCACTGGAATCTCTGAGCTCGATGGGATGCTTCACGGCGGCCTGATGCGCGGAGATGTCACTCTAGTCGTTGGGAGCGCTGGAACAGGGAAGACCACGCTTGGGCTACAATACCTGGTAAATGGAGCAACGAAGTTTCGTGAGAACGGCCTCTACATAACTTTTGAGCACATGCCCGCTCAGATCTACCGCGACGCAGCCAACTTCGGCTGGGATATACGAAAGCTTGAGGCTGAAGGGAAGCTTCGAGTTGTCTGCACGAGCCCAGAAGTCCTAGTTAAATTTGTTGAATCGCGAAATCCTATAGACCCTATTATAGCGGAGATAAATGCTAAGCGTATAGTAATCGATTCGATAAGCCATCTAGAGGCCTCTATCCCGCGTTCAAAGCTTCGCGGTGAACTGTACAGACTGATCAATCACCTCAAGATGAAAGAGTTGACAAGCATCTTCACTGCTGAGTCGCATGAAGTTTTTGGAAATCGTCTCATGGTCACAGGTGTTGGACTCAGCTTTCTAGTCGACTGCATAATCCTGCTTAGAATTGTTGAAGTTCAATCCTCCTTGAAGAAAGCGCTGACTGTATTCAAGATTCGCGGAACCGATCATGACAAACAGCTAAGAGAGTTCGAGATCACCTCGGAGGGAATAAAGATTGGAATTCCATTCAAGGAGCTTGAAGGGGTTCTAACAGGAACACCGCGAAGAACTACTGAGGAAAGATTCGCTGAAGCTTTTCTCAAAGCAGCGAGGAAGGGGAGGTGACCCTAAGATGGTTGAGTGGCTGACCGCACCGAACATCGTCGGAGTTGTCTCAATTGTACTTCAGCTTACCGCGGCGTACTACGCCTACCGCTTGATGCGGACAACCGGGGCGTTCCGAGCATGGGCTCTAGTGGTGCTGGCGCTTTTCCTTATGGCGTTTAGGAGGATAACCGCCTTCATAGCCGTAGCGGGTTTAGGAACGCAGACCATCCAAATGTTCGATCTATTAATAACTCCATTGGTAATCTCTCTGCTTCTACTCTTCGGAATGTATGAGCTGTCAAAGAAGTTTGAGGAGATTCTCAAGAAATAGCTAGCCACTTTCACTCGGGAAGGGCTCAGCACGAAGGTTTTGAGTCCCATCTTGCCGCAAAGTACATTTCACTTCTAGTGCGTTCAACAACATCGAGCATCATTAACCTCACTGGCCCAAAGCAATAGCATATTACATAAACACAACACCAAAAAAAAGTGACATAACAGAGCCAGCCGAGGAATCCTTTTCTCCTCACCAAGGCGTGAAGAGCATCGCGAACACTCCCAATATTAAAGCAATCGAATAGAATAAACTGCCAGGGACCACTTTCTGATATATGAGGTAGCGATCAGTTATTTGTTCAAGAGGTTTTGAAAGATTTCTTAAGGGCAGGAAAGCGCCTATGATGGCGAATGGTAGGCTTATTATGGAGAAAACGTGATTAGCCAAGAGATAAACATAGATTATGAATGCTATAACCGCACTTGAAATGACGAATCGTTGAGTTGTCTTCACGCCGTAGGCTGTTGAGAAATTTTCAAAACCAGCCTTTCTATCTGGATCCATATCGGGTAGGTCTTTGCTCACGATAATTGCGTGACTGAAGAATATGTAGAGAGCTGTCGGGATTATCCAGAACGGCCAGTTTGACTGTACAGGCTTCACCGCCCAATAGGTCCATATGAAGCCGATGCTGCTTCCGAGAGTTTCATTTGTTAGGAAACCCCAAGGCTTTGCCCTAGTTCTGATCGGCGGTACGCTATACGACCATCCTAGGAAGATTACAAATAGAATCGCAGAGAACCAAATAGGATTTGTTGGAATAGCTAATAATAGAGCTAAGAATGGCAATGTGATGGTTACATATTTTGCATCCTTAAAGGATAATTTTCCAGAAACTATAGGGTTTTCAATCGATTTTACCGGGTGAACCTTATCCGCCTCAATATCATATAGGTCGTTTACTGCATTTATGAAAAAGTGGGCGAAAAAGTAGGATAAACATACGAAGAGAATAAGTCTTAAGTCAAAATTTCTAGCCAGAATAAAGGCAGAGATTATGAACGGTATGTTAAGGAAAAGAATGTATCTTATCCTTATGAGCTCAAAGATTCCTCTTGCCTTGCCCAAACTTCGACCCAACCCGTGTAAGCGAAACCATTTCTATGTTCAAGAAATCTAGTGTACTGGCATTTAATTCTATTTGAACTCTTTCTTCTACAAGTCTATAGTTCGCGATCTTATTCGCTAGCGTGTTAGCCTCAATTTTCCTGTGGCGCAGACTCAATCAGTTGGAAAGTTTTGTCGCTTAGAAAAGATAAGAACTTCAACGGTGTGCGATGCTCTTTTTCGTCCAAGGCAAGGAATATGACTTTACACTTATAACTTCTAAGTTTAGATACAATGTGATGCGAGAACTTCATTATCAAGTCCTTAGAATTATGTACTAGTAGAACGGTTAGTGAATCTATTAACACAAAGGCCTTTTCCATTCTCGTCTCTTTGATGAACTTTTCTAGAGTAATAGATAGTTGAATAAGATCCTCAGGTCCATCTAGGAAGAAACAGTTATCTGCGCTTACCTTGCCAACGGTGCCCTTGCTTATGGCATCGATAAAAAGAATCTTTCCTGAAGCGATCTGTTTGCCACCTAAAATTGAAGCTAATTCATGATAGGGCAAAGTGATTGTTACGTATACACCCTGAACATCTTCCCTATCGCATAAGCCTTCTACTAGGTTGGATATGAGACTTGGATAAACATCGGGTTGTAGGAGAATCAGAAAGACTCTTTCTTTCTCCGACTTCGATATTCTGTCAACTAGCTCGTTTATGCTCACCTTTATCGCTAGAATCTCTTCAGTTGCTGCCAACCTTCTTTTCAGCTCAGAAAATTATTGTTAGAAAACCTCTTTACTGAATGTCAGTCCTTCTTTTCCTAATGTGTAAGTGCATATTTCTGGGTAAAAATCGGTCCTATTCATCTTTAGGATCCTCATGCGACGAATCAACTTCCCGTTTTTTTCGATCGCTCTCATCTCGATAATTCCATCAGCGGTACTCTTGCAGATATTTTCAATTTTCTCGTCATGAATTCCGGTGTGGAGGGTCGCTATTCCGACACACCTACCCACTCTCGTCCCCATCTTTAAATTTTGAACGAATGCCAGTGCCTTCTTCGTTTCCATGGCCAAGAAGACTGTAGAGAGTGAATTGAAAATGGCTAAGAGTTTTCCCCCTCGAATGGCATCGAAATAGTAGTCTCTTCCCTCTTTGAGTATTTCAAAAAACTCGAAGGATTTTTCCATTAGCTTCTCAGGTTCCAAAACATCTTTCCTAGCTATCTCGACTCCTTTTGAAAAAACGTCGACAACTTTCAGGCTTCCCTTTTTCTCGTATACGTCTACATCCCATCCATATCTCAAGAGGTTTTCTTTCATCTCGTCCTTGGATTCCTCCGTCAGGTAAAACAGAACATTGAATCCTTGCCTCAAAGCATTCCACATAATCTGCCAACAGAGAAGTGACTTTCCTGCGCCAACGTTTCCAATAATGCCTATAGAAGACGGCCGGGGGATTCCTCCCTCGACAAGCTCATCTAGAGTTTCAATCCCTGTAGGAAATCTCTCCAAACATATTCACCAGTATACGCATTTCGATTAAGCGTATGGTTTCCATATAGTCTTTTCTTTTCAAGACAATAGCTCAAGACTTGAAGATCTCATCTTACCGAAACTAGCCAATTCATCATCAGATATCTAAACTTAGATAGAGACCTGAGGTTCTAGAACACCTTTTTTCAAGCAGTTGCTTTTACAAACGCTTAGCCCTTACAGGTAGGGTAGAACAGTTTGAGGGTACTTTCTGTGGAGGAGTTTCTCCAACTCTAATTTGAGCTTCAAGTCCAACTGCCTGTGCTTATCGGAGATGTAATCGATAGGCTTCGGCGAGTGTATCACAGGGCCTTGAAGAACCATTGGGCTAGCTATATCCTTGAATGAAACAGGCTTCTTAGCCATCAGGTCGGTTAAAATTTCGTTTATACTTTCCTTCTTCTCCATTGCGGCTGTCAATTCATCTATCTGGTTTGCTGTGAGCGGTCTGAACCCGAATGTATATGGGGAGATGTTCTTGAGGAGCTCTGCATCTTGATAAGTCTTGGCTCCATAGCCGACCGACTTGTATGGGTTGATCTGCTCCTCTTTGACTATCCAGAGTTCTTCGCCGTGGGAGATCAAGACGCTCAAGTGTCTGCCTGTGTCTCGGCCGACGAGAACCCTCCAGTCTTCTGGATCACTGTTGTAAGCTTTGAGGATCTCCCGCCTAGCCCTCTCCAAAGATTTAACCACGACCGTTCAACCGCTCGAGCTGTAACACTACTCGAATAAGGGATTAGATATTAACCTTTCACTGAGAGGAATTCTTGACTACTTTGTTAAAAAGATTAAGCTGGGAAACTGCTATTATTATGGGCAAAGAGACTCCAGTGCAGGAGCACATCCTTTATCATATTCGAGCATTTTTCTGCTATCCTTACGCATTCGAACTTTCTTGCTATGCAACACAGCGCTACGCGTCGTTTATTGATGCATCACATGGAATTCGCATCACAATTAGAGTAGAGGAAGGGTCTCAGCCGAGCGTCCTCAACTCGTCGATTGGCTGACTCTCACGAAGTTGAGTTTGAGGTCTCCCACCAAGCTTTCGAGCCTACTCCTCTCTGGTTCTGGAATGCGGGTCTTGAGCTTCTGCACTAGAAAGTCGATTGTGTCGATCGCGGTTCTCGCTTGATCGAAGTCCTTCTCAATCTTTTCGGTTCCAGGCTTCACTCTCAAACCCATCGTCTCCCAAGCCTTGGCGCTCAACAAGCCTATGAATAACCCGATCAAGGTGTATGTGTCGAGCGATGTGATATCTTGAATCTTGGGTTCCTCGCTTCCAGCCTCTTCACTCAAGACTCAGACGCCTCAAGTAATTGGTGAGGCATTTGAAAACTGATAAAAGTTTTGAAGAGTAGCCGTTGGCGGTCTCTGGTTTTATTGATGTACGTTGACATTATAGCTATGGATGAGATCGCTTCCGAGGGCTCCCAGCGCGTCATCAAAGTATCGCTTGTTACAACTTGGTTTTCTGGAAATGACCTTTATCGGGGTTGAAAATCTCTTCACATCTATTGGGGTTGGACCGAGCATTTCAATCCTGATTATCTCTTTCTTCCTATTTAGGTCTAGGATTAAGTTGTCAGATAGAGGTTCGCTCTCTACAGCTTTTCCTCTCTTTAATCTTATGTAAAGCGCATTGCAAGTGGGATCATATTCTACTGAAGCTAAGCCTTCTTAACCTCCTACTATCAGCCCACAATACGGTAACTACTTCAATCGCTTCCTCTTTCTTCTCGTAGACAACAACCAAAGGCTTATCATTAATCTTACGTAGCTATTGGGCTAAGGCTGCTTGGAGGTGAGATCATGCCCATAGTTGAAGGAAGATATGAGATGAAGATCGGCACAGGTTTTAGGAAGGCTGAGGAAGGAATCGAAGAGATCAAGAAGCACATTCTAAAGTCGAGGGCGGTGAGGGTAAACAATATACCGATGGCTCTGCTTGAAGAGTTGAAGCCTCTTCTGAAAGGGAAGGACCTGAGGATTATTCTGCCTCAAGGCGAAGAGAAGACCGCTGAACTTGAAGAGCTGGGTAAAGTCGCGGTCACCAAGTCAAGGATCTACAGCGAATATGATGGAGATGAGGCAAACATGGGCTCGATCAGCTTCTCAGATATCATATTTAACATCGCTTGGCTAGAAGGCAGAATACTTGAAATCTCAACGATGGAGTACAGCAAATGCGTAAAGTGCCTAGGGAAGACTTTTGATATGGCGTGGAGATACGCGAAGAAGTAAAGAAGAGACAACCTAGCTGCGCGCTTTAAGCATCCCTAGGTCTTGTAATACCTCTTCGCTAGCCTCTTCACGAACCTCTTCGGGATCTTCCCGCCCGCTTCTTTTTCGATGAGTTCAGATATGTCTGGTTGAGCTGCGCAGAGGTCTGTCAGAGTCAAGATCCCTATTAGGCGTCCTTCCTTAGTGATAGGGAGCTTCTTTATCCCTCTAGCGACCATGAACCTCGCAGCTTCAGTCACATCCATGTCGGGGCCTCCACAGATCAACGGTTTCGACATAACCATCTTGACCTGCGTCGCCTCAGCGTTCCTACCCAGCGCCAGGACCCTTGACAGTAGGTCCCTCTCAGTAACGATTCCCACTGGCTTGTTTTGTTCCATTACGACTAGGCTCCCTATCTCCTGCTGAGCCATCTTGCTCGCCGCATCCTTCACGGTTGCCTCTGAGTCTATCGAGACAACGTTCTTACTCATCAAATCGTTCACTATCAATTCGACATCAACTGCTCTTCCTAGAGATTGCGCCTAAGAGAATGAACAAACCGATAAGGACGATGATAGTCTCGAATAGTGGGAGTTTGAAACCCGCAAGGTCTGAGACTCCGATCAGTAGAACGATAATCCCGATGAATAGGGTGAACTTGCTTACGGGGATTTGCTTCTGGTATCTTATAGCGTTCAATGCTACTAGAAGCAACCCTATTGTGATGAAGATGCCGCCTTTGATGTCGATCTTATAGATGGATTGAACAGCCAATATTCCGCCTAACCCAATGAAGAAGATGCCCCAGCTCGCCGTTTCCAGCTGTTTGTTCAAAACCTTTTTTTCAGCGGTCATTGACGCATATCTCACTTCGAACATAGGTTAAATATCAAAGCCAATAAATTTTCCGTAGGTCGACTTAGAATCTGCAGCACCATGTCTTCGGCGTCTCCGGTGAGGAAAGAGTAAAACAATTAATGAAAGCTCTTGGCAGTTTGAAATTATGAAGGAACATAGAGCACCTTGGGGATGCACTTACGCGAAGGAAGATAAGAGCGAATGTAAACCCGGAAAGAAGCCGAAATCTGATCAAGAATACTTTGAAATTCTCTGTTTATGCATTCTTCAAGCCGGTTTGAACTGGAGAACAGTAAGGAAGAACTGGCAGAGATACAGGAAAGGTTTCTGTAATTTCAATATAGACAGATTGGCGAAAGCGCAGCCAAAAGAGTTAATGAAGCGGCCAAACGCTATGAGAAACTTCAAGAAAATCAGGGGTATCGTTTACAATGCGAAAGAGTTTCAGAAGATCAAGAAGGAGTGTGGCTCATTCTCAAACCTCTTGAAATCGCTCAAACAAGTTGAGGATAAAGAAGTGTTGAAGTCTTCGATGAAACGGTTTAAGCATGTTGGAGAATACACGGCTGAGTACTATTTACACTGCATCGGATATTGGTAAACACAAGACTAAATGCAGAGGCATACGAATGGATAATAGTGGTGAGTACAGTTTGTCCGGCAAACCTCAACCCAAAGCACGTTTCTCGAATAGGATGCCGAACGGAGACTTCTTAAGCCTAACCGTTTGGGCTGGAAAATCAGATCCGGCCGCGGAAGTGCTGACGGTTCAAGTACGCCACTATTCCGGAGACCGCTGGGAGACAGCTGGAAGACTGGCTGTGTATAGGACTGCTGAAGGCTTGTATTCTCAGCTACCTGAGCGTCAGGAGAAGCTGAAAGAAAGCGTCTAGAATGCGGTATTCGTTGAATAGTGCTCAGAGTTAACTCTCTGTTAAGAAGGATTGTTGAATCGAAAAATCTTCAAAAAATGGGGTCGCCGAAACCCTCCAATAAATCGGAGCCATCGTTTTCCGGCGTGAAAAATGATTCTGGTACGCCTATCCTATGGATCTTCGGGTTTGGCGCTGGTATACGCTCGGGGTTTCTGAGCAAGCTCTTATGTTCTAGGCACCATCTTCTAGCGTTCAGAATGAACGCTCTGGTGTCAGCGCTCACAACTATGTGCCCTGCCTTGGTGAACCGGAGACCGTTGCACGCGTAGGCTGCTGTCGGCGGTTCCTCAACTCCTTCATTGAATCTCTCGTATCGCAGACCTACCGTTCCTCTCGGAGTTCTGAACTCGTTGAAGATGTTTCCCAGTTCGTCGCTGTAAAGGGTAGGCTGGCTCCATTGAAGGAACTCTGCTTCGTATCCTTGGCTTACAAGCCTTCTCAAAAGCCGTTTTCTTATTCTGCCTCTACGCGCCTTCGCAAGCCTCTTACACTCATCTGAGCAGTAGCGTCTCGGCCGACCGAAACTGAAAGGTAGCTCCCTGCCGCAGACGACGCAGTTTCCTCTCGGCAATCCGCTGAATCGATCGACTATCGATTGGTCCACTTGACGTCCACCTTGGCTCTCTTCCTTTAAACGTCTCTACTTATTCACAGCTATACAGATTGAGAGTTGGCAATCAGGCCCTTATATTTGGAAAGCCTCTTGTAGTTCTTTATATGTTGATCGCATGGTGAACGGTATGAAGCTTCATGTCTTCGAGATGGAACGCTGGCAATCCACATGGGAGAACCAAGTAGAGTATAATCTTTCTGAAAGCGGTGTCCATCCGCTTAGAGTTAGCGAGTTGCTGCGAGGCGAAGATGTCGAGTTTTTGAACCGGTCTTTGGGCTACGTCCAAACGAACGGAACTGAAGAATTGAGGAAGACGATAGCGGCTATTTATCCGAGGGCAGATGCGGGGGATGTGCTTGTTACGAATGGGAGCTCTGAAGCAAACTTCGTTGCGGTTTGGTCTTTCCTAGAGAGGCGCGCTGAGGTCGTCGTTATGCTTCCGAACTATATGCAGATCTATGGTTTGGCCAAGACCTTCGGGGCTAGAGTGAAGTCTTTCAGGCTACGCGAGACGCGGGGTGAATGGAAGCCTGATATGCAGGCGTTTAGGCGAGCTGTGGGCAAGAGGACGAGGCTGATAGCGGTCTGCAACCCGAACAATCCGACAGGAGCTGTAATGCGCGAGGAGACGGTTGATGGGATCTGCGATATCGCTCACAAGGTGGGCGCATGGATACTCTCTGATGAAGTTTATCAAGGTGCAGAGCTTGACGGGGTGACGACGCCTACCTTCTGGGGTAGGTACAAGAAGATGATGGTGGTCAATGGGCTCTCGAAGGCCTATGGGCTTCCTGGGCTGAGGGTCGGATGGATAGTTACAACAAGAGATCTAGCTGAGAAGCTTTGGTCGTATCATGATTATACCACAATCTGTCCGACGGCTCTCAGCGACTACTTGGCTAGAAAGGCTTTGGACCATGAGATGCGAGCTGAGATTCTGGCGAGGACGAGGCGGATCCTCCAAGCGAATCTGCCTATAGTCAAGGATTGGGTTGAATGTCATCAGGAGGATTTCTCATTCATGCCTCCGCAGGCAGGAGCGATCGCCTACTTGAAGTACAAGCTTAAGATCAACTCAAGCCGGTTTGCTGATCGACTTCTAAGAGAGAAAAGCACATTGATCGTGCCCGGCGACCATTTCGGTATGGACGGATATCTACGCGTCGGATACGGCTCTCCAAGAGAATACTTGACCGAAGGCCTCAACCGGATCGGCGAAATGGTTGATCAGATCAAGAAAAATCGTGTACAGCGAGAGAAATCGAACTGAATGTTCTTCAAGGAAACTTGCGAAGATAACTGTGAAAACACTATCTGGCGAGGATGGCTATTCGTAGGATATGAGTTTCGCTTTTTCAAGGTTCATCTGTAGGTTCTTGGTCGCTTCGTATACTTGGCTTTCAGATCTTGCGCCTGTGCAGACGAATTTTCCGCTTGCGAATAGAAGCATCACAGTCTTAGGATTGTCCATTCTGTAGATCAGGCCTGGAAACTGTTCCGGCTCGTATATAGTCTTCTTCAAGGCGTATGTCGTCTTCTCTAAGTCTATCTCTCCGTATAGGTCGCCTGACGCAACGATATTTTGGACTTGGATCTCCGGCTTGCCGACTATCACTATCCCGTTCCTCTTCAACTCTTCAACAGCCTTCATAACAGCCCTCTTAGCAAGCCTCTCAGATCTGGCTCCAGTGCAGATCATCTTCCCAGTACTGAACATCAGAAGCGCAGCCTTAGGCTTCTTCAACTTATAGACCAAACCTGGAAACTGCTCAGGCCTATACTCAACACTGGGGAGAACTCTGAGTATAGAGTCCAAGTCAAGCCTCTGTTTAAGCGATGCGGAAGCAACAACATTCTGAACAGATACAGTAGCAGCCTTCCCAGGCAAGGTTCTCCCATTAATTGAACAGGTCGATCAAGTACTTAGCTATGTGCATTCACCTGCCAGCCGACTCGACTCTGAGCCTAATCCACAACTCGTTCTGAGTCTTCTCCATCGCCACCTTCACATCTCTGCCGTAAAGCTCCGCTATGAGATCGTTGAATCTAGACGGGACCTCAAGATAGTAACGCTCATATTGATACTGCTTCTTCTTGTAGGAACGCTTCAAGATCCTCCTCCGAACCTTGACCATGCTCTAGCCCAATTGAACCTGCGCAACTTGAAGGATAAGCATGAGAGGAGAGACAAAATGTTTGGAGATGAGATTCTATAATGCGCTTAAAGAGCTCGGGCTCTTTTTGGCGTGGAAGATTGGGTCGCGAAATCGTTGAGAAGTTCAATCATGAAATCATAGGCGTCGACTTTTCAATAGTAGGTCTGACAGGGGCGAAGAGGAGGAACCCTTCGCTGATCTTAGTTAGAGCGGATGCGCATTCATTGCCTTTCAAGGATGGGTCATTCGACCAAGTTCTCAGCCTAGACTGCCTAGAGCACTTCTCGAATCAAGACAAGGCTGTTCAGGAGATGGATCTTCTCCTGATGAACAATGGCGAACTACTGCTTGTAGTCGACATTAAACGTCCAATTCTCCGCCTGTACGAAGTAACTATCCTGCTCATCAAGAGGGTTTTGAGGATACCAACTCAGTCTGAGCGGAATCTCAAAAAACTGATGCGCCGAACATTCCAAGGTCGAAAGGATTTAAGATACTGCGCTCTCAGGATATCTTAGCACGAAGAAGGTTTGCTAAACTTGTTTCAGGGTACATGATCATAGCTGAAAAGACAACAATCGGCCCAGACAATTAGGTAGGCAAGAAGAACTGGCTAGCATGTTGAGAAATTCAGTACTTCTAGGTTTTCAACGATAAAGCTATGAGAGAATGAGGAGAAGGATTCTCTGGGTGAGATTTTGAAGGCGAAGACAACGATGCTTATTGAAGACATGAGTAGAGCCGCCAGCGAACTAAGACGATATGGAAGAAGTGAAGTTATGGTAATTCATCACGATGAGGCCGATGGAATATGCTCAGCTTCTATAATGAAGAAAGCTTTGCAGAGAGATAACTTCAATGTTAAAGCTCTCTGCGTCGAAAAACTCTTTCCGACAGTTATAGATAGACTCCATTCCGGACAAGGACGGATCTTCGTTTACACTGATATCGGCGCAGCTCATGTAGATAGAATCGCAAAAGTGAACGCTGGAAAGAATCTGGCGATCATACTAGACCATCATGATACTGAAAGATCAACAGATTCAAGCGTTCACAATCTCAACCCAGAACTCTACGGCATCAGTGGAGAACGGGAAGCATCAGCATCTACAGTAGCCTACCTGTTCGCTAGGACCATGAATGAATCTAACATCGAATCCGCTCATCTCGCCGTGATAGGCTCAGCGGAAATTCCGGGATCAATCTCAGGTCTGAATCTCGAGCCTCTACAAGACTCAATCAAGAACAATCTTGCAGAAGTGCGAAAGACTGGGAAGGCCGAAGATATCAAAATCTTAGCGATGGACAAGCGTGTGTCCTATAAGAGGTTGTCAACGCTACTGAGCGTCCTAGGTTCGGTTGGCTACTATAACAAGGGACCTGAGCTCGGGATTTCCGCTTGCCTCAAAGGATTCAGCAGGGAGATAGAGAAGACTGCTAGGGATCTAGAAGAGAAAAGGAAAGTTGCTAATCAAAAATTACTTGAAAGATTGAGAAGAGAGGGGCTCAATCAAATGAATTATACACAGTGGTTTCACGCCGAAGACACCTTCAAAGGAATGGGGACAAAGGTTCTAGGCAGTTTCTGCTCATACCTAAGATTCCAGAGGATAGTGAATCCCAGCAAGTATCTCGTCGGATTCACAAATATGTCACGTGAACTTCCAAGTTTCGGTCAACTCGACAAGGACTCTGTCAAAGTCTCCTCTAGAGCGCCAGATCTGCTTGGGAAGATGATAGAAACAGGAAAGAAGCCTCCACTCTCGAAGGTCCTATCTGAAGCCTGCGCTGTCTATGGCGGATTTGGAGATGGCCATTCGGTTGCTGCTTCAGGCATATTGCCAGCAGGAGTGGAAGAGGAATTCATGCAGACGTTAGAGAAACTTGTTTCAAACTAGTGTTTGATAGTGATGCCTATTTCTCAAACGAGCTCTCAGAGTTAGCAGCAAGTTCTTGAAATAGCATGTTGCATATGAGTGCCCAGTATATATGTGGGGCATATGGAGCTTTGAGAGTTGAGACACTTATCCCGGCAAGCGATATCGTTGGGCCATTCAACTTGGACCATACTATTTGTAGTGGACAGACTTCGGAACCAGAGTGGCAATCTCTTAATAATGGATACTGGGATGTCGAACTCATAGATCAAAGATATGTGAAGTACGAGGTATACTGTGAAGGCACTCCATCCAGTCCTCGTCTTAGAGTGGCGATAACAAGCGAAACTGTCGACGGTGAGCTTTGCAGTGCGACCAAACGGTACCTAAGAGCCTTGTTTAGACTTGACGACGACCTCGAAGAGTTCTATGACGCATTTAGCGACGATCCTCTGGTCAATGCTTTCAGCCAACTCCGAGGATTAAGGCTTATGCAAGCTTCGAACCTTTTTGAGAGTCTAATATGCTCAATCTGCTCCCAGCATGCGTCTGTTAAGATGTGGAACCTGATGGCTCAGTTGATCAAGAGAACCTACGGCGAACGGATAACTTTTCCAGATGGAGCTTTTTTTCATACGTTCCCAAAGCCTGAGAAGCTATCAGAGGCTTCCGAGCGAGATCTTGAATCGATCTGCAAGACTGGATACAGAGCTAAGTATATCATAGCTGCTTCAAAGCTGATCCTTGAGGGTAGGCTGAATCTGAATCATCTCAGAAATTTGCCCTATGATGCGGCTCGAAGGAAGCTTATGGAGGTTCCGGGCGTCGGGCCTAAAGTTGCTGATTGCTTCTTATTGTACGGCGTCGGATGCACGGAGGCTGCACCTGTAGATGTCTGGATGCACCGTATAGTCTCGAAGCTATACTTCGATAATACAAAGGTAAGTAAGGAGAAGGCTGCGAAATTCTTGAGGGATAGATTTCAAGAGTGGGCTGGGTACGCCCAAATATATCTCTTCCATTACGCAAGGTCCTTTTGGACCAAGAAACCGGTTCATTAGGTGCCATCTAATCTAACAAAAGCCCTTTAATCATTCTTGAACAATTTAATTCGGAAGCGGGGACAATTCTATGAGGCGTTTTCATTTGGCGTCCGATGAAGAGATCAAGAAAGGTGACACTACTGATGTCTACTTTATTCGTACGCAAGAGATTTTGAAAGCTAAAGGACTATCGAGCCTTCGCGTAGTGATGGAAGTTACCACGAGTGAGCTTCCCAGAGGATGGCGTTGGGGAATCTTCTGCGGGGTAGAGGAAGTTGCACACCTTTTCGAGGGAATTCCGGTAGATGTCTTCTCTATGCCGGAGGGAACCCTTTTCTACCCAAGAGACTACCGTGGACTTCGTGTTCCAGCAATGATTGTAGAGGGTCCTTACGGTGAATTTTGCATATATGAAACTCCACTACTGGGGTTGGTATGCCATGCCTCTGGTGTTGCAACAATGGCTGCTAGAGTGCGAAAAGCAGCTGGAAGCAAGTTTCTAATCTCGTTTGGGATAAGGCGAATCCACCCTGGATTATCTCGAATGGTTGATAGAGCTACCTACATCGGAGGATTTGACGGAGTCTCCAGCCTCTCAGGAGCTAAAGCTATTGGAAAGAAGCCTGTGGGAACCATGCCTCACGCCTTGATTATAGCGCTCGGAGATCAAGTTAAGGCTTGGAAGGCATTTGACGAGTTGATGCCGAAAGATGTTCCAAGAATAGCTTTGGTCGATACCTATTTCGATGAGAAGATTGAATCGATAATGGCTGCTGAAGCTTTGAAAGATCATCTCGATGGGGTTCGGCTTGACACGCCCGGATCAAGGAGAGGAGATTTCTCAGAGATCATTCGTGAAGTGAGATGGGAGCTGGATTCACGCGGCTATAAAGATGTCAAGATCTATGTATCTGGCGGTCTTGATGATGAAAGCGTCAAGGTTCTTGGCGAAGCTGGAGCTGACGGGTTTGGTGTCGGAACCTCTGTCAGCAATGCACCGACAATCGATTTTGCTCTTGATATAACTGAGGCAGAAGGAAGACTTGTGGCGAAACGTGGAAAGCTTGGAGGGAAGAAGAAGGTCTGGCGTTGTCCGAATTGCTTGATAGATATTGTTTCCAGAATTGCCGAAGGCCAACCGACCTGTCCGAAATGTAGTGGCGGAATGAAACAGATGCTCCAACCTCTTATTGAAAAAGGGAAAGTCGTCGCTAAACTGCCTAATATTGATGAGATCAGAGCATATGTTCTGGAGCAGCTTCGGAAGATAGGCGACTGAATCTACTCGGCTCTCGCTCTTGCGCGAAGTTTTCTCAAGACTTTCCGTTTAAGCTCCGTACCGCAAACTCTACAGACGCGGCTACCGTACTCCGGCGGATACTTCTTAAAACAAGCTGGACAAAAAAGAATCCAGTCAAATTCATACGAGATGCCGAAAGTTGCCAATGGAGTGTAGCTAAGTTTTAAGCGTTCTGCGACGTTCTGAATTGCGTAGTCATCGCTAACTATGGTCGGTGCTTTGCCATCTAACTTTAGATTTAGAGCCAACGCGAGAATTTGACGGTCAGCCTCAGAGAGAACTTGGTCTTCTCCAAGTTGAAACGACGCGGTTCGAACGGTGTTTTGAGATCGAAGGTCAGGCATCTTGACTATGAGCTTGCCACTATCACGTGATGTATTGAACCGTAAGGATGCCATGGTTCCCTCTGGAAGTTCGTCAGCCACAGCCGGAACGGAGTACGCCATGCCTTCTATCGATAATGGATTAACGCCCATAATGAATGCAGAAGTATCTAGAACAAAGAACCTCACTCGACTCTACGCTCCAACGAAGGAACGCGGGTCAAACTTCTCCCCAGATAGGATGCGCCTAGCCTTATGAAGACCGCTTTGTGTTTAGATTTGTTAATTGCGATATTGGACTTCGGCATGAGTTCACGTTGATATCGTCCGTCGACAACGACCGACGCCTTCAACTTCGGATCAACAAGGTTTATACTGAGCCCTTCTTCTGCCGGCATTACAAAAGAGCGAAATGGCTCAAGTGGACAGATGAAAACGAGCGCAAAGGCTTCAAGAGAAGTCTTCAAGACAGGTCCTCCCGCCGATAGTGCATGAGCTGTGGAGCCTGTCGTTGTAGCTACTATCAGACCGTCTGCTCTAGAATCTACTAGATGGCGTTTTCCCGTGTATATACTGAATTCAAGCATCTTGGATGGAATAGGTGAAGCGACTAAAACTTCGTTGAGGCCTTCCGTCAGTAACCTGCCTTCGAAGTATAAGGATAGTTTCCAATGTTCCTCCAGCCTATACTTGCCCTTCAAACACTTCGCTACCGCTTCGATTGCGTCGCCCGGGTCAACTTCAGTCAAGTATCCGCGTCTTCCCATATTCACCGCCAGAATCGGTGTCTCAGGTTTCGGGATAAGCATGCATGTCTTAAGAACGGTTCCGTCTCCACCAACCGTGATAACTGCATCAACGCTCATCTCTGAGAAAGGTTTTCCATCATCGAGGTTGCAAGCTCGCGCAAACTCAGCCTCTGGAACCACAGCGACCCCTCTTCTCGATAGAAAGCGGTGGATCTTGATTGCCAAGTCCAATGCATCGTTATTGTCAAGCCGCGGGACCAATGCTACCTTCTTGAACATATTGACACCCTTTCAGGAATTATTCGCTATACTTCTTATCAACCGCGTCAATTTTAAACCATCTACGCTACCAGCTGCTCTAGCTTCGCAAGCCTTTTAGACGTAGGATCTTATCTTATCACCAGCTGACGGAGAAGAATGACATGAGCAAGCCAGTGGATGTTGGAAGCCTAAAGATTGGACAATACATAGTTGTCGACGGTGAGCCATCGAGAATAGTGGAGTTTGAGAAGTCCAAACCGGGAAAACATGGTGCAGCTAAAGCGAGGATCGTTGCTATTGGAGTCTTCACAGATCAAAAGCGAGCCATCATAAGCCCTGTAGATGCGAAGATAGAGGTTCCTTTAATTGAGAAGAGGAGTGGACAGGTCATATCCAGGATGGGGGATACTGTTCAGATAATGGATTTGGAGACATACCAGACGTTCGAGACGCCTATGCCAACTGAAGAAGACTTGAAAACGAAGCTTGCATCCGGTCTTGAAGTTGAATACTGGAGTATGCTCGGAAGAAAAAAGATCGTTAGGATAAAGGGCTAATCTTCTACTCCGCAAGAGGATGCCGGCCAATCGAGGTTCAGACGATAGGATGCCATATGTAGAGCAAATGAAACTCTTTCCAGGGATGACTATTAGTCAGTTAGCTACGGAGATGGAGAAGGCGGGCGTATTAGGTGCTGGTCGTCTCGGAAAGGCTGTCAAAACAGTAACCGAAATGTTCCGAGACAGAAACTATACTAGGTTTTTAGCGTTAGCGGGGCCTATGGTCGCAAGCGGACTCCGTCAGATCGTTTGCGACTTGATACAGATGGGGTACATTCACGGAATCATAACTACAGGCGCCAACATCACTCACGACTTGATAGAGGCATATGGATACAAGCATGAGGTAGGTACATCTCTCGCGAATGATGAAGAACTCAAGAGAAAAGGCGTTGGAAGAATCTACGATATCTACATTAGAGAAGCTGCGTTTCGAAAGCTGGAGAAGGAAACTCACAGAATCCTCGCAGATATCAGCGAAGAGAAGAGGCGGAATATCGCGACATACGAGCTCCTATGGGAGATCGGCAAACGGCTCAAAGACAGAAATTCGATCCTCAAGACGGCTGAGAACAAGAAGGTGCCGATCTTATCTCCTGCAATACAGGACTCGATGTTAGGAATACATCTCTGGACATTCAGTCAACTACATCCGCTCACCCTGAATCCTTTACTCGACTTCAATAAGCTCACAGACATGCTATTCGCCGCAAAGAAGTCTGGAGCAATAATAGTAGGAGGAGGTGTCCCAAAGCATCATATCTTGGCAGCAAATATGCTTCGCGGAGGCGTTGACGCGGCTATTCAAATAACGTTTGACAGACCGGAAGCTGGAGGACTAAGCGGAGCCCCGCTAGAAGAAGCGATAAGTTGGCGGAAAGTTCGCTCTGGAGGAAAGCTAGTAACAGTTATCGGCGACGCAACCATCCTCTTCCCGATAATCATGCTAGCGGCAATAGAAAAGACAAGGCAAGCAGATTGAAGCGTCCGAACGCCTCTGAAAACCCTTTTTCTCATGAACAGAGACGAAACCGAACCAAAAAGGCTGTATGACCGGCTGTCGCTACACCCTTCTCAGTACGTCGAGAATTATGAAAGAGATGAATAATAGGAATACTGCTATCATAGCCAAGAAACTTGTGAGCTGAAATCTCACTCTTTTTTATACTTCGGCTGTCTTGGCACGCGTAAGCTTCGAATCGTAGAAAGCCTAATCTCTCTTGAAGAGCGTCATAGTCCAGTAGAGGACATTGAAATTAATCGAAAGAAGGAAAATAGAGAGAGGCGTAGTAAACATGCTCAAGGTGAATATGGGACTCAAAGGTGGAGAAAAACTTCTAGTGGTTACGGACAGCCCAACGATCGAGGAATGGACGATCAAGAACAGCGAGAAACTTACAGATGCTGTACGCAGGGCGGTCCTCGCGAAAACGGTGAGTGAGATAGCTGCTGAAAAGTTCCCCGGATCAAGCGTAGAATTCTTCGCATACCCATCAGTAGGTAAACATGGAACTCATCCAGGTATGGAGGTGGAGGAAAGAATGAAAGCTGCAAATGTAGTCGTAGCAATAACAACGTACTCCCTAAGTCACACAGATGCACGGGAACATGCGACAAAAGCGGGAGCACGAGTCGCAAGCATGCCGATGTTCATACCAGAAATGTTCTATCTAGGAGGTCCTATGGCCACAGACTATAAGAAGATCACGATTGAAACGAAGAAGATCGCCGACTTGATCACACAAGCGAATGAAGCTAACATCAAATCCAAGGCTGGAACAGACTTCACCTTCAGTCTCAAGGGAAGAAAAGGGATGTCTGATGCAGGAATATTCACGGAGAAAGGGACTTGGGGCAACTTGCCATCAGGCGAGGCGTACTGTGCCCCGTTGGAAGGAACGGGGAACGGCAAGGTTGTCGTTCAAAAAGGCTGGTACCCAGACCTAAAAGAGGACATGATCATAACCTTCAAGAACGGAAAGGTCATTGAGATCGATGGCGGCGGCGAAGTCGGGAACAGATTCAGAGAACTCCTAGCGTTCGGCAAGGAAGAGGAGCCGTATCTCTCGCGTAGAAACCATGTGGAGCTTGGTGTAGGAACGAACCCGAACGCCAAACGCCCTGACAACGTTTTGGAAGCAGAAAAGATTAGAGGAACCGTTCACGTCGCGATAGGAGACAATTCCCATATGGGCGGCACTGTCAAAGCAGACATTCATGAAGACTTCGTAATACCCTCAGCAACCCTGACGTTTGACAAGAAAATAGTCATGAGAAACGGAAAGTTGTTCATCTGAGCCGTCCTCTTCTTTCTTTAAAATCAGGCCAACCGGCATAAACACGAATTGCCCTGAAGAATCTCAGCATTTCATAACTAGATCGCTCTTGGTAGACGTATCTCTAATACTCCTCTCTTCAGTTTTGAGCTCATGCCTTCCTCGTTAACCGGAACAGGAACATGAATCACAGTGTGGAAACATGAGAACTCTCCTTTTCTATGTTTTATGCCAAAATCGTCTAATCTTATCATCTTCCTAGTCTTCGCGTAGACTTCAAGAGTGTCTTCATCGATGATCTTCAACTTCATAGACTCGGAGTCACAGTATGGAAGATCGATTGTCACAACCACTTCAGTAGCCCCGACAAAGATGTTTGATAGAGGTTCTATGGAGCATGCAACTTCATTCCACCCGGAAGCGAACATTCTCTCAGCCATAGTCTCAGCACGCTTGAAATATTCGTCAACCGCCTGAAAGACCGTCTTTCTCTTCTCTTTCTCCATTTCCAATCACCCATATAACGGAGGAATATCATACTCCTGAGACTTGTTCATCTTAGCCATTTCAGCTTGAGTGCGCTTCATAACATCCTTCGCTCGCAAACGAATCTCCTCACCTTTATGCAACAACTCTGATACATCCACATTCAAATTTAGAATCTTGTTAAGTGCTAGTACCGCGGCGGCAGCTGCCTCCGGGTCTGGGTAATTGTAGAAAGATTGAGTCAACAAAGTTATCGCAGGGATACCCAGCTCGGCGCACCTCTTCAAAATCAGTCCGTACGGGCCTACTATATACCCTTCACCAAGAATCTCAGCAGCATCCTTAATCCATTTTGACACGCTCTTATCTGAAACAGCAGCGAAAACCTTCGGCTTCTCTATATCCTGTCGATTCTGAACAGCCATCCCACCTACAGATACGACTGACTTGGCTCCCTTCGAAGAAGCCCAATTCACTATGGTATCTGCCAACGGGTGAATGGCATTAGCTGGAATCGCGGTCTCAGAAACTATTGCAACTATTTCTGCACTTGAAAATACTCTGACTGGAGACTTTGGAACTCCTTCATGAAGAACTATGATCGGAGGAAAGAGTTCAGATTCTATAGAAGCTACTTCTTTGAGTTCTAGAGATGAAACAAGATGAGAAGTAGCAACAACGCCCACAAGTCCGACATCGGGAAGGCCCACAACTAGAGTGAACTTCTTTGGAACTTCATGCCTTTCCACAAAACGAATAGCGTCCAAAATCCCAAGCCACCAGAAACTTTACTGAACGAACTGTCGATATATAGGTTATCGGTTGCTAAGAGCTCTCTTAATACTTTTACTGGAGTCACTCAATTATACGCTACGCCATCGAATCATTTTTCGAATTGGTGATGGATAAGATCGTTGACCAAAAGTGTCCTCGATGCCTAACCTTACAAATGAACATATACTACCAAGAGAACTCAGATATTAAAATAGGTGCTTGGTGCAAGAACTGCAACCTGAGAGGCTTCTACTCCGAAGGTAAGCTTGAAACGATCGGAGAAATAAATCTAAAATTTTAGTATTCGGAATCTGCCAGAGTACATGCGTTTAATTTCACTTCAGATTTATCAGTGAGCCCTCAGCAATCCAGCTTTGCGATCTGAACAAACGGTCAACCTTTAAGAGAACCGGCATGGTAATGAACCTAAGATACTATCGCGAAAAGCAAGAGTTGCCGGATGCGTGAAGAACATTTGAGCTCTTTAGAGAACCTAGGAAGATCGCTGAGTGAAGCCCTCAAGAAATTACTCAGACTGGCGGTAGTAGACGAGAAAGCTGTAAAGGAACTGGTCAGGGAACTGCAGAGAGCTCTATTGCAAGCTGACGTAAATGTAAGCCTCGTTCTACAGATATCCAAGAATGTTGAAGAACGAGCGCTCAAAGAAGAACTTCCGCCCGGCATCTCTAGGAGAGAACACATCATAAAAGTCCTCTACGAAGAACTTACAAAGTTTCTTGGAGAAGAACCTGCGAAAACAACCGTGCAACCTGGAAGAACAAGCGTCATAATGCTCGTCGGAATTCAGGGAAGCGGCAAGACCACTGGCACCGTTAAGATTGCGAGGTACTACCACAAAAGGGGGCTCAAAACAGGCATCGTCTGCGCGGATACTTTCAGGCCCGGAGCATTCGAACAACTGAAACAACTCGCAGATAGAGTTGGAATTCCAGTCTATGGAAAAGTAGATGACAAGGATGTTGAAAGGATTGCCCTGAACGGTCTTGCACGATTCAAAGAAGAAGGATACGATGTGATTCTTATTGATACCGCTGGAAGACACAAGAATGAGAAAGATTTAATGGATGAGATGCAGACGCTCGCTCGAAAACTAAATCCCAACGAAATTGTCCTTGTGATCGACGGAACAATTGGACAACAAGCAATGATTCAAGCTAAAGCATTCAACGAAGCTACGCCGATCGGATCGATCTTTGTAACTAAACTCGACGGATCTGCCAGAGGTGGAGGCGCATTATCAGCTGTCGTTGCGACAGGCGCTAAGATAAAGTTCGTAGGTACTGGTGAAAAGATAGATGATATAGAACAGTTTGTGCCCGCGGACTTCGTCGGAAGACTTCTAGGAATGGGCGATATTAAGGGGCTGATCGAAAAAGTAAGGGAAGCTGAGATTCAAGTTCCTCAACAGAGAGCTAGAGCCTTCATCGAAGGGAAATTCACTCTAAAGGATCTGTATGAACAGATGGAAGCACTTCGACGGCTTGGTCCTCTTAAGAAACTTTGGAGGATGATGCCGGGTAGCTACAACATTCCAGACGACATGGTTGAAACGGCTGAAAAGAAACTTGATTCTTGGAGAGTAATCATACAATCTATGAGAAGAGAAGAAATCGAAGACCCAAAACTGATAGATTCATCGAGAGCAAGAAGAATAGCCAGAGGATCCGGCAAAGCTGAAAGAGACGTGAAGGAACTCGTAAACCAGTACAACATGATGAAGAAAATGATAAAGACGTTAAAAAGACGTCAAACGACCATTATGAGGAAGTTTCAGTTCGCAGCCTAGTGCTTGGAAATATGTATATAGGGCACTTCCCGAAATGGATAGAGGCCAAGTTGACATAGCCATGTTTTGAATGGTGAATTTGAATGGTTAAGAAGTCTAAAGGCTATCGCTCAAGAACCCGTTCCTTATTGCGGAAGAAGCCTCGTGAGAAGGGGAAGGTTGGTTTGAGCAAACTACTCCAAGACTATCACCCCGGGGATAGAGTTTGCATAAGAATAGACCCGGGTGTCCACAAGGGCATGCCCCATCGGAGATTTCAAGGAAAGATCGGCACTATAGCAGAAAAGAGGGGCAGAGCATACATCGTAGAGATACTTACCGGAAACGAGAAGAGAAATGTAATAGCTAGACCTGAACACCTTCAATCTTACGAAGGTGAGGAACACGCCTAGGAAAATTGTAAGCGTAAAAATCATCTCAATTCCTGAGACAAAGAAGATACTTGAAAAGGCAGGCAAAGAAGAATTGGGGGAATTCCAGAGAAGGACTCTCGAATATGCTAAGAAGTTCTCCAGAGTCAAACCTGAAAAAGCTGGAAAGCTCGTAGATGAACTGGGAAAGAAGTTTCAAATCGAGAGGGCAGACGCCATACAGATAGCCAACTGCATGCCTAGGACGATCGAGGAACTCCGTTCAGTGCTTGCTGTCAAGGGGAGGGTTATCGTCACGACGCAGCTGGAAGAAATCTTAAAGGTCGTGGATGAACGTAGAGAAAAGTCCTAACCGCTAGTTCTTGATATACAATAGAAGTGAAACACAAGGATTAAGAATCGCACATACGAAAGACTTAGTCATCTTCACGAGACGATCGACTTGCGGTTCCATACTAGAATTTGGAAGGCAACTGTGTCCTATCAATCATTCGAACCAGTTCGCGCAACCCGAGCGGCCTAGATTCCTTATCTAAACCTCGAGTAGATTGTGCAAATTTTGTTTTAAGAGAAAACAAAGGAATGAACCAGTATGAGTGACGCGACTTCGCTGAAGAAATATGAGGAGTATGCTTATGTGCTTGACTATCTCCCCTACGGGAGGGCCTCCGGCGACAGGCCTAGACACGTTGCAATACCAACAGTCCAAGTCATAGGAGAAAGCTACTTCACACTCTTGGAGGCTGAACTCAAACCGGGCGCGGCAACATCGCCTCATGAAAGAATATATATCGGAAAGGATAGGCGTGAAAAAGTAAATCGAATAATGGGCAGAATAAACTACGAAGAATTGACTGCAACAGCTAAGGCAGAATTGCAGCCTGTCCTCGAAGAATTGGTCAAGAGCCAGGAATTGCGGTTCCTAGAGTTTTTTAATCAAGCTCAAGCAGTCACACCAAGAATGCACGCCCTTGAACTTCTGCCTGGAATAGGAAAGAAGTCCATGTGGCAAATTGTAAACGAACGTGAAAGAAAGCTCTTCGTCAGTTTCGAAGACATCCGGGAGAGAACAGGCGTATCAGATCCAACAAAGATAATTGCAAGGAGAATCGTTCAAGAACTAAGTGAAGAATCAAAATATAGACTATTCACAAGGACTATGTGATAAGCGTGAAATCTGAGCTCGTTGCTCAGGGGGTCAGGCCCAGAAAGAAGCTTGGTCAACATTTTCTAATCGATCAGAATGTCATGGGAAAGCTGGTCGAAGTCGCAGACCTCGGACCCTCTGATACCGTTTTGGAGATTGGAGCAGGGACGGGATCGCTGACCTCAATGATTGAGAAGCGAGCTGGAAGAGTCATAGCTGTAGAAAAAGATCCGGCACTAACAAATCTCTTGAGAAGAAAATTCGCTGAAAGCAAGAAAGTGCAAACAGTTGAAGGCGACGTATTGAAGATACAGCTTCCTAAATTTGATAAAGTGGTTTCGTCTCCGCCATACAACATATCTTCAAGATTAGTTCTCTTGTTGTTAAAGAAGAGTTTTGAGAGATTAGTTCTTATTCTACAAAAAGAATTCGCCGAGCGACTAGCAGCGCAAAGCGGTTCAAGAAACTACGGCAGATTGACTGTTATGGTCAGCCACAAAGCGCACACGAGGCTGATAGACATTGTGCCTAGACATGCCTTTTACCCAACTCCCAAAGTGGACTCCGCCATAGTAAAATTGACGCCAATAGAACCTCGCATCAGAGTCTTTGACGAACAATTGTTTTGTGATTTGGTACGTGAACTGTTTACTCAAAGAAGAAGAAGATTGCAGAAGGCGATTCTGCATTTATTACGGAGGTACGGAGACAAGAGCAACATGTTGCTCCCCCGACTTTCCATCCCCGAGAAACGAGTATATCAGATAAATGTTGAAGAATTTGAGACCCTTGCAAATGAATTACATGATGCCCTGAGGTAAAACGTACGATATCTAGAGGAAAACTTCTTTGTACATACGAGTAGTCTTGGTAGAACCAGAGTATGAAGGGAACATTGGTTCCATTGCTAGATTGATGAAGAATTTCGAACTAAACGAACTTTGGCTGGTTAGACCAAAAACCAAGCTTGGGGAGATGGCAAGAGCTTATGCTATGCATGCGCAAGAGATTCTTGCAAGCGCTCGCATTGTAGATGACTTACCTCAGGCACTCAAAGGCGTCAGTTATATGGTTGGAACAACTGCTGTCTCAGCGAAACGACCGAGCAACCTCAAGCGAACCTCCATAACACCGTTCGAATTTGCGAAGATTATAGCAAGCACCTCGAAAAGGGTGGCTCTAGTCTTTGGAAGCGAGAGTGCGGGTCTTTCAAACAAGATACTTGGATCCTGCGATTTGACAATGACGATTCCAGCAAGTTCAAACTACAGGACTTTAAATGTAGCCAATGCAGCTGCCATAGTGTTCTATGAGCTTTTCAAGGCTAGAAGAAACGCGGAAAGAACCTTCATAGAAGAAGCAAGTAAACAGGATAAAGACCGAATAACAAGATTTTTCAAGAAACTTTCAGAAGAAACAAGAATTCCATTATACAAGCAGGTCCTTGCTGAGAAAGCCTTCCGTAACATTATCGCTCGTACATTGATCTCGCGGAGAGAAGCTTCTCTAATGATCGGAATCCTACGAAAGGCAGCGGACGAAATTAGGCGATTAAGGAAAGCCAGTTGTTAATCTCACTTAAAGCCTCTATTATGTTGGCAAGCCAAACCTCGGAAGCAGCAGACCGTCGAAATGTTCAATAAATTTCTTTTCTGAACTTTCAAACAGTGTTCAAATAAGTTCCGAGAATGACAGAAGTATTCTTGACTCGTCATGCTAGACAAGCAGTTGTGACCGATTCATATGAAATCAAAATTAAAATACATGAGCCGGCATTTACAGCAGCCGAAGAAGGCGGCCAATATGAGGGGAAGAAACTACAGGATGCCGAAAGGCCAACTGTATACGAGAGGTAAGTATATTCACGGTGCTCCACAGCCGAAGATATCAAAGTTTGTTATGGGAGACGCTAAAGGCAGTTACCAGTTCAAAGTGTCGTTGCTCTCGCAAAATGAGGTGCAGATACGCCACAACGCTCTTGAAGCAGCTAGAATAGCGGCTAACAAGGTCCTGTTTGATAAGTTGGGTGAGACAGGGTACATGATAAGAATATCCACTTATCCGCACGTAGTTCTGAGAGAGAACAGGATGATAGCGACTGCAGGAGCTGACCGCCTCCAAGAGGGAATGAGAAGATCTTTCGGTAAGCCTTCGGGAAGAGCAGCTAGAGTAAAGCCGAACCAATCCATCATAGACATATATGTGAATGAGCCGGCGCTAGATCATGCGAAAGAAGCTTTAAGAGTTAGCTCAATGAAGCTGCCGACGCCATGTAGAATCTCAACTGAGAGAATTCCTGCGAATTAGAAGAATTCATTTTAGTTCTATTTCACCTACTCCATTAAAGCTACGCTGTTCTCAAACGAGATCAAGGAGCTATTTCAGGTCATCTTTTCGAAATAAAGCTTTAATACCCCTACAGTTTCCTGATTACCGAAGATGATCTCGATGTCACGCGCAGAACAACAAAATGCACTGGTCCTATGGTTCAAAGATGTCGGGAAAGACGATGTAGCGTTAGTCGGCGGCAAATGCGCCAGCCTCGGTGAAATGACCAATGCTGGAATACCTGTTCCTCCAGGCTTCGCTGTAACAGCGTACGCCTACCAGAAGTTCATAACAGACACAGGAATCTCGAAGAAAATTTATGAGACTATAAAAGAGACTGTGAAGGACCCAAGGGACCCCAAACAGTATGAAGCTGCTTCGAAGCGAGTAAGACAGCTGATTGAATCGACTCCTATGCCGAATGAGATTGCTGAAGCCATTAGAAAGGAATACCGCGAGCTCTCGAAAAGATCTAACTTATCTCAAGTCTTCGTTGCAGTTCGTTCATCAGCAACCGCTGAAGACCTGCCTGACGCATCCTTCGCCGGACAACAGGAGACCTTTCTAAATGTACGAGGAGAAGACGAACTTCTGCATAATGTTCGGAAATGTTGGTCCAGTCTATTTACTCCTAGAGCGATCTTCTATAGAACGGAGAAAGGTTTCCCTCATGAAAAAGTCTTCATAAGTGTAGCGGTCCAGAAGATGGTGAACTCCAAGGCTGCTGGAGTCATATTCACGCTCGACCCGGTAACTGGCGACCGAGATAAAATAGTTATAGAGGCTGGCTGGGGCTTAGGGGAGAGCGTCGTTTCAGGTTCAACAACGCCCGACCGTTTTGTCGTCGATAAAAATACTCTGCAGGTAATCGGTAAAGATATTGCAAAGAAGACAATCGAATATGTTAGAGATATCAAAGCAGGCAAGACTATTCACGCAGAAGTTCCAGTTCAGAGACAAAACCTCCCTTCAATAGCTGAGGATGAAGTTAAGCGATTGGCTGAACTAGCCGAGAAGATCGAGGAACACTACAAGAAAGCGCAAGATATAGAGTTCGCTGTGGATAGAGACCTAAAGTTCCCTGAAAATGTATACATAGTCCAGTCCCGACCTGAAACTGTCTGGAGCCTGAAAGAGGCTCCTCAAAGAATTGAAGTTTCGAAGCCAACGGTCGAACGGGTGGCAGTCATAAAGGGACTACCGGCCAGCCCCGGATATCATGCGGGAAAAGCCAAGATAGTAACGACCTTAGAAGATGCCGCCAAGCAGATGAAGAAGGGGGATATCCTTGTCACCAAAATGACGAACCCCGATTGGGTTCCCTATATGAAAGTGGCTGGATCTATAGTGACAGACGAAGGCGGGGTGACCTGCCACGCAGCCATAGTGAGCAGAGAACTTGGGATACCTTGCATTGTCGGCACAAGAGAAGCTACAAGAGTTTTGGTCAGCGGCAATGACTACACTGTTAACTCAAAGTCTGGAGTCGTATACGAGGGTATAATTGAGGAGATGGTGAAAACTGCTGTGGCGCCAATCGCAATGGGCAACGTTTCTGCTCCAACGGCTATGCCGACGTTTGTGCCGACGGCAACGAAGATCTACGTGAACCTCTCGATCCCTGAAGTTGCTAAGAAAGTGTTTGATGAATCACAACCGGATGGCGTCGGACTTCTTCGTGCTGAACATCTCATGCTTTCCGTTGGCAAGCATCCGAGACTTCTCATTGAAGAAGGTGGAGCCAAAAAGATGATAGATGCCTTTGCCGAGGGAATTCGCAAAGTCGGTGAAGCATTCTTTCCTAGACCGATCGTATACAGGTTCCTCGACTTCAAGCCTGATGAATTCTTGGGGATGCCAGGTGGAGAGAAATATGAGAGAGAAGCAGGTCATGTTGGCCCTAACCCTTTGATAGGATACAGGGGCTGTTTTAGATATGTTAAGGAGCCTGATGTCTTTAGACTTGAATGCCAAGCCATAAAGAAAGTTCGAGATGAATATGGTCTCAAGAATGTGTGGGTTATGTTGCCCTTCGTGAGAACAGTCGAGGAGTTCTCAAATGCAAAGAGGATTATGGATGGTGAGGGATTAAGGCGAACACCGGACTTCAAGCTTTGGATCATGGTCGAAGTACCGAGCACATGCTTCCTAGTCGACAAGTTCATAGAAGAAGGAATCGACGGAATATCATTCGGAACGAATGATTTGACTATGCTAATTCTAGGAATAGATAGGGATGACGCTTCAATACAAGAGATATACGATGAAAGGAACCTAGCTGTCCTTAGGGCGATGAGCTACGTGATAAGAATCTGCCGTGCACACAATGTCACTGTATCGGTCTGCGGCCAAGCACCATCAAACTATCCAGAGATCGTTGAATTCTTGGTTCGAGAAGGCGCTACAAGCATGAGCGTAAATCCGGACAAGGTCATAGAGACAAGATTGATGGTCGCAAGCATTGAAAGGAAACTGCTCCTAGAAGAACTACGTAAAGCTAGAGAGAGCAAAAGCGAAACGAAACCCTTCTTCAAACCCAACTGGGCAAAAGACCTGAGCTGAATCTAAGCATTCCGTAGTGCCGTCTATCCTTTGACCCTACTAGACACTGAAGACATTGTTGATTTCATTACGTTAAACTACTCAAATGCAAAGAAGATTGTCGAAATCGGAGTAGGTAGCCTGCCTTCAGTGGCAAGTCTTGTCAAAAAGAGGCTCGCATCAGCGACTGTTATAATTGTCGATGTCGATTGGATAAAGATAAGGGAAATCGAACAGGAGCATCCTGAATTAGTTGCGATCAAAGACGATGTATTTCGACCTGAATACGCAATCTATCGTGCAGCTTCGCTTATCTACGCGATTAGACCTCCGCCTGAATTGATTCCAGCGATCAGCAATTTATCAAAGGCTGTGAATACGGATGTCTTGATACGCCCATTGTCTAGTGAAGAATCTGGTTTCAACTTTTCGCCCAAATGGAAGTTTGTGAGACATAATAAGGCGACTTTATACTGGCTCAAGGTGTCCAAATAAGAGAACAGAGTTCCTGTAGGCGTTTGTATTTTTAACAGTCCTAATTGACATCATTAATGTAGAGAACTATGACCGAAGCAAATAATCGAACAATTTCTTTTGATCTCGAAGAGAACAGGCTAATTGAAGAAGTCAAAAAGCTACAAGCAAAGCGTATTCTCATTCAACTTCCAAATGGTCTAAAGTCGAAAGGCACATATTTGTCAAAATTGATCGAAGAACAGACAGGTGCAATTGTGTTTGTCTCTTCAAAGCCTTGCTACGGCGGTTGTGATCTCCCGGTCTGCACTGCGAAAGCCCTCAAGGCAGATCTAGTAGTTCATTATGGACATGCACCCTTTACGACGCAGAAGGAAATTTCGGTCGTTTATCTATTCGCAAAGGCAACACTTGATTTGAAGCAACTGTTGAAGAAACTCCCAAAATTTCTTGGACGACCGAAAAAGATAGGCATCGGAACAACAATCCAACATTTGCATGCGTTGGAGGATTTTAGACGCTCACTAGAGGATTTAGGATATGAGGTGGTGATTCCATCCGAGGGAAAAAATACTAGACTCAAAGGACAGATAATAGGATGCGACTATAGCTCACTTAAGCATATTTCAGAGAAGGTTGACCTATTCCTGATAGTAGGGAGTTCCTTCCATGGTCTTGGAGCCGCATTAACACTAGACAAACCAGTTATTCTAGCTGATCCCTACTCTAATTCTGTCTCAAACATGGAACCTTACAAGAGAAAAATCCTCAAGCAGCGTTACGCTTTCATAGAGAAAGCGAAAAACGCAAAGGTTTTCGGCTTGCTTCTAAGCACAAAAACTGGTCAATTCAACGTGAACCTTGCATTAGTCCTACGAGAGCTTCTTGGGAACGCGGGTAAAACAGTTATAATGTTGGTCGACGAAGAGATTGTTCCCGAATATTTGACTAATTTCACAAATATCGATATCTTCGTTGACATAGCCTGCCCGAGGCTTGCTACGGACGATCCCGGCAGATTCGGAAAGCCTATATTAACCCCACTTGAAGCCATGGTCATTGCTAACAAAACTAGCTGGAAAGATTTGATAGCGGGAGGGCTCTTCTAGTGTCTAATCGATTGTCTAAGAATTGCGTCGACAATCTAGGGGCTTCGTGAAGGTCTTGAGGAAGAAGAAGCTCGAAATACTGCTAAGCAAACTGAAGTCACTCGAGTTTCCTAAAATGGAGTTAGAGCAGTACTCAATCCCAGCGAACTTGGCTGCAGAGATGCTGTATATCGCGGGCTCAATCTATAATGATATTTATGGGAAGAGTGTTCTTGACCTAGGAACTGGTGCTGGTCGCTTGGCCATTGGAGCCCACCTGTTAGGAGCCAAGCGAGTCGTGGGGGTTGATGTGGATCCTTCAGCTATAGCGATCGCAAGAAGAAATGGAGTCGAAGTAGGCGTCAAGATTGAATGGATAATCGCAGACATCGAGGCAATTAGAGGATCTTTCGACACAGTCATCATGAACCCTCCTTTCGGAACCAGAGTACGACATAAAGATAGAGTCTTTCTATCGAAAGCGTTGGATGTTGGCAAAGTTGTGTACTCTTTGCACAAACGTTCTACAAGACGATACTTGCTAGATTTCATAGCTTCGAGAGGCGGAATAATTCATGGTCTTTTCGAATTCGACCTCGAGATCCCCCATATGTTCAGTTTTCATGAGGAAGAGAAGTACTCGGTAGAAGTTGACCTTTATAGAATCTTGATTCGTTCTAAAACTGGTAGAGAGTAGATTCACGATATGTTTCAGATTTGATCTTCCGTAAGTCATAGTAGAGTATATTAATCCCTATAACTCTTGTAAGAGATACCACATCAACAATAGATGCATGAAGCATTCAATTCGTGAACGTGGCATATCTCACAGGATGACGAAACCATGCCAGGAAGAATTAAGGAAAGCGGGCAACTCGTAGTTCCCGGCGAAAAGCTAGGTGTCGTCGAAGAGTTCAGCCCTGGGCAAGGAGCATACGAGGAAAATGGAACAGTATATGCTCAACTGGTCGGACACACTCTTGTAGATCTATCAAAGAAAGTCGTTTCTGTGCATCCTAGAGTCAGGACCCCGATCGTCCCAACAGAAGGAGCTACTGTGCTAGGCGTCGTTACGAATGCGCAGGGAAGAATTGCCACAATGAACATTCTTAAGATCGATGACCATGTTCTTCAAACACCGTTCGCCGGAGTGCTTCACATCTCATCATCAAGTCCCCGCTACGAGAAGGATATGGTGGATGTATGCAAGGCTCTCGATATCGTTAGGGCCAGAGTTATGAACGTTAAGAATAGAGATCCACAACTAACAACGATCGGAAGAGGACTTGGGGTTGTGAAGGCATTTTGCTCAAGATGTGGGCATGCTTTAATTCGGGGAGATCATGCATTGCGGTGCGAGAGCTGCAAGAATATTGAGAAAAGAAAGATAGCAGAGGACTATGGAATAGATCTAGCCTAGAGGTAGAGCCTTTGAAACTAAAGGTGTTAAAGAGAGCGAAGAATGAGCTGAAGCTTGAAATAGAGGAAGAAGGCCATACTTTTTGCAATTTGCTGCAGAATGTCCTATTGGAAGACAAGGACGTAGAAATTGCTGGATACGATTTGCCGCATCCATTGTCATCTGCTACCATAATTTACATCAGAATGAAAGGAGAAAAGGCCCCTGAGAAGACATTGATGAGAGCGTTGGACAAGATTAAAGATCGCACAGATGATTTCTTGATGAAGTTTAACGAGGCAGTAGGAAAGACTGCATGACCTATGAGAAGATAGCAAAAGTGTTGATGGACAGAAAACTCGCTAGATTTGGGGACTCTTACGTAAACTTCATATTTTCGTTAGCGTTGACTCGAGCAAGGCAGGAGCCTCAAGGAGCAAGAGTAAGCGACAGAGTTCTGGCTGACGCTGCTGTCAAGACCGGGCTACGAAAATTCCTTCCTAGGAGAACGAAGAGAAACGATGTTGCGAACTCCGTCGAGTCGCTCCTCGTATATGGATGGTTAAATGGCATCATAAGCTTAGAAGAATCAGCTCGGGTCTTGGAGAAGAATATTCAAACTCCATCTGATGCTGTTGCCAAGCTCGCTGAAGAGATCCTGCGCAGAATTGAGGGGAAAGCCAGTCTTGGAGTTGAAGACAGTAAAGAGAGAGATCCGTATAGTAGGAGTTGATGACGCTCCTCTGGTTACCCAGACAGCAAAGCGAGTAGACGTCTTCGGGGTCGTATACAGAGGCGGCTACTGGTTTGACGGTCTAATGAGAACTGACGTTGAGGTCGATGGAATCGACGCTACTGAAAGAATAGCTCAAATGATTTTACTATCTCGTCATTTTAAACAGCTCCGAATCACAATGCTACACGGGCTGACGTTTGCCGGAATGAACATGGTTAATCTAGAAACCCTCCATGACATGACACAATTGCCAACCATAATAGTAATGGATAGAAAACCAAGAATAGCAGACTTTGAAGAAGCCATAGAGAAACTCGACAATTCTCAATTCAGGAAGACCGCATTGAACGTTGCTGGTGAAATAACCCAGATAAGAACTAAGCTGAACGCCAAGCCCATATACGTGCAATCTACAGGCTTGAAATTTGACCAATTGAAGGAAGTTATGAATGTCTCATGTACAATAAGTAGATTGCCTGAACCGATAAGGGTCGCCCATATAATTGCCTCGACCGAGGAGATTCCAAAAAGATTAAATTCATCCCGTTGCAAGAGCCAGTAGGCGGTTGGTTCAAGGATGCGATTCTGCCCAAAATGCGGAACTACTCTTATGCCAGCGAAGAAAGAGCGAAGAGTAGTGCTGAGATGCCCGAAATGCAATTATGTTACGAAGAAATCTACGAAGGCTGTGTCGAAGATTAGGCAAGAGAAAGAGAAGATAGTAGTTATAGGGAAGGAGGAACAGAAGATAAGGACGTTACCGAAGACCAGGGCAGAATGTCCGAAGTGCGGACATAACGAGGCATTCTACTGGATAGTTCAGACAAGAGGCGCTGATGAGTCATCAACTCAATTCTTTAGATGCATCAGATGCGGAGCAACATGGCGGGAAACCTCGTAGTATCATATCATCAATTCTTTCAGATAGCCTTAAGGCATAAATCACAAATTTGACCATTGTAGAGAGTGATAAGGTTAGTAAAGGCTGAGAACAAAACAGAAAGGTGAATAGAAATATGTTTAGGGCTACCGTAAGTGACGCTCGACTTTGGAAGAATCTTCTTGGAGCTATATCCACCCTTATCGAGGAAGCTGACTTCAACGTTACCTTAGAGGGCATGAAGCTACGTTCCATGGATCCTTCACATGTTGCCATGGTCGACTTTGAATGGCCCAAGACAGCGTTTGAAGAATACGATTGCAGTCAATCAACAAAGATCAAAGTCAACTTGGCAAGTATGCTAAAACTCTTGAAACGAGTCAAGAGTGAAGAGACGTTAGAATTGACTTACGACGAAAATACAAAGAAATTGAATATAGCACTAAAAGGAAAAATAAGGAAGAACTTTACCATGCCTACCTTGGAACCGTCTGAAGAGGAGGTCCCAACTCCCAAGATTGCATTCAATTCAAGACTCAAGATTACCAGCTCCAGCTTGAAGGAAATAATTGAAGACACTCAAGCAGTAAGCGACAGTATGATACTTGAGACTACGCCTGAGAAAGTAGTGGTGAAAGCAGCGGCTGAGCTGAGCAGTGCCACGATAGAGCTGGACAAAGGAAGTGAAGCCCTCCTAGAGTTGCAAGTGAAGGAGCCTTCGAAGGCAACGTACAACCTGAACTACTTGGCTGAGTTAGTGAAGGCTGGAGCAGCCACGTCCGAAGTCGCCACCGCTGAATTTTCGACAAATATGCCGATTAAGCTGGAGTTTGAGATCCCTCAACAAGGACGCCTCTTGTATTATCTTGCCCCGAGAATAGAAGCAGAGTAAGAAGAACGAAATGCTAACAGAGAGCGATCATGCGAAATATCCTTTCACAACCGAAGCCGCAAGATATGTCAGCGGTCTAGGCTTAGAAATACAAGACTTGCTAGCTGACGAATATGGCTCGATTCTAGACAGAGCTGAAAAAAGGATAGAAGAGGCTATAACCAGCGCAAAGATATCACGAGAATGGCAAAATCGTGACGTGGAAATTCTCTCCTTTCCGACAGCAATAATGTTGCTTAGCATGGTAGGCGACGATAGGCTAAGAAGAAGATATGCGCTCGCTGAGTCGAAAAGGGCTTATGAGATTCTTAGAAACGACGCGCCAGCCAAGATCATCGAAATAGCTGAAAATACTTTTAGTTGGAAGATAAAACAGATTGAGAAAACAATTGAAGAGAGCTACTATGAGTACGCTTTACACTTCATGAACTATCTTAGAAACGCAACAAGTATTCATGAACCTGAGTGGAAACTCACTAATCGCATACTCACCGGCGGATATGTTCACTTAACAAAAGATGAGACATCCAGGCTTCTCCTTGAAGAAATTCAGAGAAAGATTCTAGATAGATCCAAAAAAACTCCACTGGAAATTCCTAGCGCTCTTGCTTCAAGAATAGAAAAAATCAGACAGATGATAGAGGCTAGAAAAGGCCTCATGAGAATAGAAGAAGTGCCTAGAGTTGCTGTGTACGCCGCTATGCCACCCTGTGTGCGAAATCTGTATGATGCAATATTTGCAGGAAGGAACCTATCTCACATGGGAAGATTCACTTTAACCTCATTCTTGGTAAATGTAGGAGTTGGCGAAGAAGAGATCGTCAAGACTTTCAAGGCTGCAACAGACTTCGATGAGAAAAAGACGAGATACCAGGTTGAGCACATAGCGGGCAGAAGAGGCGCGAAGAGAAAGTATACTCCACCGAGATGTGAGACTCTCAAGACGCATGGAGTATGTGTAAACCCAGACGAATTATGCAAGCAAATCAAGCACCCTCTTACCTACTACCGAAGAAAAGTTAGATCTCTCTTTAAGAGAGGGAAGAAACCTGAAACCGGTTGAAGATTTCGTAAAGGGAAGATTCAGCGAATATTACAGGAAGAATTCTCGAAACGTTGAACCTCCACCTTCTATCGAGAAGAGAGAGTTCGGGTTCATCCTCTTCAAAGAAAGAATGATGGTGCGGCACAAGAGCTTCAGAACAATTCAAGAGCTTGCACGATTTCTGGAAGATACTGCTCCGTCTGACGCTTATCACTCGACCGCCTACTACTCCAGGCCCGAAGAGGCTATGGAGAATAAGGGCTGGCTCGGCGCTGATCTCTGTTTCGACATAGATGCTGACCACATCCCCACCACTTGCAAACGAATTCATGACAGATGGGTTTGCAAGGATTGCGGCGCAACCGATGTCGGAAGCTCCCCTGACATGTGCCCAAAATGTCGAAAGGAAAGAATCGATGAAGAGACTTGGCTTTGCGAGGAGTGTCTGGATAAAGCAAGAACCGAAGCAATAAAATTAGTGGATATGCTGGAAAGAGACTTCGGCCTTTCCAAGAACGACATGAGCGCCTTCTTTTCAGGGCACAGAGGCTATCACCTTCATGTAAGAGCGGATGAAGTAAAACAATTGAACGATACTGAACGAAAAGAAATAGTAGACTATGTGCTCGGGCTTGGACTTGATCCCAATCTTCATGGACTTCGCCGAGGGACTTCAAAGAGTATGAAATTCAAAGTTGGCGATATCTCAGATCTGGGATGGAGAGGCAGATTAGCGCGGGGGCTGTTCGAAATCATCAATAATTCTAATGAGATGGAATTGGCTGATCTAGGATTGAAAAGGAGAGCGGTTAAGGACATAATTGAAACTAGAGAGCGAGTCTCGAAGGAACAGTTCGCAACAACTATATGGAAAACCCTTTATACAATCGGGCCAAAGACTTGGCAGAAAATAGCTGAGAGAGCTATATACGAAAGCTCTGCCAGAATAGATACGGTCGTTACCACGGACATTCACAGGCTGATAAGGCTCGCTGGAACTCTCAATGGTAAAACTGGATTGAAGGTCGTCAATGCACCAATGGTAGACCTAGAAAGATTTGATCCTTTTAAGGAAGCGGTGGCATTCGTAGGAGAAGATACGGTATACATCAAGGAAGCTCCACAGTTTAGGCTGGGAGAAGAGGTTTTCGGACCTTACCAGAAGGAGAAGAGAACCCTCCCGAGAGCAGCTGCTATACTACTCGTTTGTAAAGGAAGAGCTGTTCCGGTGATCAGTTGAGTTGTATGACGAATTGTACGGAGCTTGGAAGAGAGAGAAACTTCATCCTGAACTTCAGCCGTTACATGAAGATTTCTACAGCCAACTGAGTGTATACATTAAGAAACTGAAGGAAAGCCAGAGAATGATTGACGATAAAACCCTTAAAGCTAGACTTCTCCGTAGCGAGATCGAGAATGCAAAGAAATTCATATCTGAACTGTTGGATCTAAGATTCAAGAAGATTATAGCTGCTGCGGAACAAGATATTCAGATGCCAGCCAACTGCCTAACAAAAGAGGATAAAACAATCTACAGCGCGGAAGTAGAGGTAGCGAAGATTTTTGATAAGATGAAGAGGAGCATAGCCGACGGAAGAAGATTTGACGCAGCGGTAAGAGTAGAACAAGCAAAGACCAGAACGATGCTTCTTCGATTTATTCAGGAGATGCCAGCTGTGATTGGCACGGACATGAAGACATACGGCCCGTTCAAAGTGGAGGACGTAGCCGCACTCCCCATAGAAAATGCTGAAGCACTGATACGCCAAGGAGTAGCTGTAAGAATAGACGTCGGAGAAGAGTGAAGCTCAGAGTTTTCATAGCGGTTTCGCTACACCCTATTTCCTGCAGGAATTTCACCTGTGACGGCTCTCTATGTGAGGCTAAGGTGAACTCGCATGAAAACTGTTGCAGGAACTCTATAGACAAAACGAATAAATAACCCTCGGATCGGTTCTACTATGCCATCGTGAGGCAATTAACATGAAGGCTCCAAAGGAAATAAACACTTACTGTCCAAAATGCCATCATCACACTCCACACTCCGTCTCGCTATACAAGAAAGGGAAAGAACGCACCTTGGCAGCTGGCGTTAGACGCCATGAAAGAGAGAAACATGGGTATGGCGGCCAGAAATGGCCAGAGTTGAAGCGAACTGCAAAGACAACCAAGAAGCAAGTACTGAAACTGAAATGCAAGACATGCGGCTATGTTTTGCAAAAGTATGGAATAAGACTGAGAAAGCTTGAGATAGGAGGATAGAAGCAGCATGCGCAAGAAGGAGTTGATACCTAAGCCGCAAAGTAGATTTCTGAAGGTTAAGTGCGGCAAATGTGGAAATGAGCAAGCAGTCTTCGAGAGAAGTTCTATGATTATCAAGTGCAACGTCTGCGACGAAGTGTTGGCTGAGCCAAGTGGCGGAAAGATAAAGATCAAGGCGGAAGTCAGTCAGGTGCTGGAGTGAAACAGGGGGTAGATGGTAATCTCTATCGAGAATGAATACCCCGATGTAGGTGACCTTGTAATAGCTACAGTAGTCAGAGTCGTCGATTATGGAGCCTACGTCAAACTTGATGAATATCAAGGAAAGGAAGGGCTGATTCACATTTCCGAAATTTCTACAACATGGGTGAAGAATATAAGAGATCACGCGAGAGAAGGGCAGAAACTGGTCCTGAAAGTTCTCAGAACGAATCCTCAAAGAGGACAGATAGATCTCTCTTTGAGAAGAGTGACTGGTAGAGAAAAAGCTGAGAAGATGCTCCAATGGAAGAAAGAGAAGAAAGCTGAATCTATTATCAAGAGCGCCTCCGAGAAAACTAAAATTGAACAAACTTCTATAGACATGATTAAACAGAAAGTTTCTGAAAAGTACGACAGCCTCTACGATGCTCTTGAAGACGCTCTGGAAGGTGGCGAAGAAGTATTTACCAAGCTGGGAATACCTAGCGACTTAGCGATCGCACTAAGCGAAGCTGCCAGATCTAAGATTAGACTAGAGAAGGCGAAGGTAAAAGCCACAGTTGAGTTGACATGCTTCAAGCCAAGTGGAATAGAGGCCATAAGAAGTGCATTGCTCAGTGCAAAGAAGATTAGAAAACCAAGGGGTACTGATGTCAGAATCTATACTGTTGGCTCTCCACGCTACCGAGTGGAGGTTACGGCAAAAGACTACAGTGATGGAGAAAGAACTCTCAATGAAGTTATCGATGAAGCTCTAGCGACGATAAAGAATCTTGGAGGAGAGGGGCGCCGGATCGGTTGAAATGGCAGATAAGGAAATGTGCCAAATGCGGGCAATACACTTTGAAAGAAGTCTGCCAGAGATGCAATGTTGAAACAATTAACCCACACCCGGCCAAATTCTCGCCGCAAGATCGATATGCCAGATATAGAGTCCAGAAGAGAGTGAAAGTGAGTGAAGACGATCATAAAGGAGAGCAACGTTAAGCCGAGGGAACCTACAATTATGGAGGGGTTGCCAGGATTAGGCTCAGTAGGAAAGATCGCCGCTCTCTATCTTATAAGACAACTTGAAGCAAAGAAGATAGCTACTTTGTACTCACCCCATTTTCCCTATTACGCTTTGATAGACAAATATGGCGTTGCTCGATTGCCAAAGAATGACTTCTATCTTTCTAAGGATACCAATCTGGAACTTGTAATCATTACAGGTGATTGCCAACCTCAGACTACATATGGCCAGTACGAGGTGGCTAACCAGATCGTTAGCTATGCCAAGAAATACTCAGCGAAACTTCTCATTACGGTTGGCGGATATAGCTCAAGCGAAAGAACAGAGCCCAAAATTGTTGGTGCAGCATCAAGGACTGAACTCGTAGAAAGGCTGACCTCGCTTAACGTTTTAGTCAACAAGACTGGCATACCGATAGTAGGCGTCGCTGGCCTCATTCTTGCCTTGGCAAAACCGAGAGGAATCGATGCAATGTGTTTGCTCGGAGAAACTATCGGTTATGTTCCTGATCCTCGAGCAGCTAAAAGTGTTCTAGCAGTGCTTTCGAACCTTCTGAAAATTTCAATCAGCATGGATAAATTAGACAAAGAGATAGAGAGAATGAAGCGGATCGAGGAGAAGATAAAAGAAGCTGACCAAGGAATAGAGGCAGTAATTAGAGAAAGAAGGGCAGAGGAGAAGGTAACCTACATATCTTGAACTGACAATCGTTAAAGGTTCCTCTCGAAGAAAGACGGCTTACTACTCTTTCTGCTACAAAGTGCACGGCCAAACAGCTGCGAGGCTCGTGATGGTGGTAGATTATAAGATCGACAAATGCCCATTCACTTTTTATCTCTAGGCTTCCGGAAGACTGGAAAACTAGAAAATCAGAGTTGCTTGAGGATCGTTTGAATGAGTTTTCACTTCAATTATCTCACAATAATGGAGGGGGTAATCGTATGCGGAGTATTCGGTTGGCTTTCATTAAGGACGAGAATAGTCGACAAATCTGGCTTAGCCGCAGGGTTCGTAGTCGGTAGCTCAGTCTTCATTTTCCCCAAAGACGGGTGGAAATGGTTCATTATAATTCTTGTTTTCCATTTGGTTGCGGCCCAGTTTACCAAGTACAAGTACGAAGTAAAGAGAAAAAGAGGCTTCGCTCAAGAGAAAGGTGGGGCTAGAGCTTGGCAAAATGTATTCGCAAACGGTGGAGTTGCTGCCTTGTTAGCGATCGGTGAGGGACTATTTGCTAGCAATATATTTCTCGCTGGTTTCATTGGTGCAGTTGGAACAGCGACAGCTGACACATTAGCTACGGAGATAGGCTTGTTATATCCGCGTAACCCAAGATCTATAACAGATCTCAGGAAGAAAGTCCCCCCGGGGACATCTGGGGGCGTATCTCCACTTGGAGAATTTGCGACTTTACTCGGATCGTTCATTATCGGCCTTGCAACGTGGTTGCTCCGGGTCTCTGCCTCTCCAGAATGGAACTTCATGAGAGTGATGGCAATAGCTCTGATTTCAGGTTTCTTGGGATGCACAGTTGATAGCATGATCGGAGCGACCGCCCAAGGGATGTTTCGATGTTCAATCTGCAATAAGATTACAGAAAGTAAGAAGCATTGTGGAGAACCAAGTATCTATATCTCAGGCTGTAGGGCAATTGACAATAATCTTGTCAATTTTATCTCTACAGGAGTAGGAGCCCTTGTTGCAGTATCAGTCTATCTTTTCCTCTAGAGGACCTTGCGCTCCATTGATAAGGCTACGAACGCTACTCTTTGCTCACAGTTAGGATTTGGATGGAACTAATTGCTCTATTGTAGTTCAGATTGCCGGTCCATGTGACACGGACATATATTGTACCAACATCCTTTGGGGCCCAAGAAGTTGAGTAGGATCCGTTGACGAGGTCGTCTGAAGCAAGTGGAGTCCATGTCTTATTGTCAGTACTATATTCTAGCATAATGCGCCCGCCAGATTCTTTTGGAGTTACGTTACATGAGATTGTCACATTTTGGCCCACGACTACGGATATTGGTGATATTCCAAGTGCAATCGCCGCGTTGGCTTTATTCACAGTCAACTGTTGGTTCGGGCTCACGGAGGATATGTAACTGCCTCTAGCGCCTTGAAATCCTGCATGAATTAGGTATGAACCTGCATTTGGCTTCCAAGTGTAGGAGTATGTTCCATTCTTCGAAGTCGTTGTCGTAGATATTTCGGACCACGAAGTTCCGTTGTTGCTGGAGTATTCTAACGTGACTTTCTGATCAGCCAGCGCCCCTCTCGTAGAATTCGATAAAGTACCTGAGATCTCTACACTTTCACTGTAAGTAATATTTGAGTTGTCTATCTTGCAAGTGATAGAAGTCGTTTCTGCGTATAGAACCTTGTAAACGAAAACGAAGCGATTCGAAGAGGCAAAAACTTGCTCAAAGTAGTTAGATTCAGGCACGGATTCAGGCGATATCCCCTGAGCCATTAGCAATCCAAGAGTGGATAATGGAGTTAAACCGTTACTATCAGCTATAGTCTGGTTTGATATCGTCCTATTTCCAGCCGTAGCGACGCGATAGTATTCCTTGACTGTCTGTTCTCCTTCTGCTCTGGTCTTTTCATAGTATCTTACAGTCTCATCGCCATATGTTGTCCCATTGCTTATTTTGGCCATCCAATACCACTTGCTTTCCTCCCCGTATCCATAGAAACCTTTCTTCTGTTCTTGTTGATACCAAGTTACGAAGATCGTGATATGCGTGACATTGTACTTTTTCAGTAATGGAACAGCCTTCGTCTCATTCGATAAGAACGTCATTGCGATAATAGCTATCTGCGTTGAGTTAATAGTTCCATTGTCTGCTAGAGTACGTTTGTCCGCCATTGTCGTAATCCAGTATCCGTAATCCCACCATGAAAATATGATGGCATCTTGAGGGAGGTTCTCTTTCATCCAAGTTAAGGCTTCCAACCAATCGCTGGGCTGCTGCTCCACTGTAGGTAGACTTGACGTAACTATGGTAGCTGGAGAGTAAGCCGCTCTGGTGGCTCTATTGAAAGTAGGCATGATTATCAGCAGGAGAATCAGAAGTATAGCGACTCCGAATTCTCTCCCAACTTTAGCGACAAAACGAGTCTTCCTCCTCGGAAATATTACAGCCTCTCGCAAGATGTCAACGGAAGGTTTGCCAAGTTCGATCACAGTGACAGCTGCCATAAGGGATAGCGCTGGTGCTAGAATCAAAGTCAGTCTGACTAGCGAAGATGCGAAATAGAGAGACGATAGGCCGAACAGAATTAGAAATATGTCGGTGTTCCTTAACCGTTGAGAAGCGAAGAAGAATCCGAAGATACCTAGCAAGGAGATAATCCCAAACTCAAAGAAAAATGTTGCCCACGTTGCTGGTCTGTGCTCAGCTACAGATTCGACCAAAGGGAGTTCCAGTCTGGTTGACGGGTTTAGAACAGTCCAGAACTTTGAACCGAGCCCTCCGATCAAGCCCTGCTGCCAAAGAACAAACGTAGCTGTTCCAATTAACCCAAAGAAGCATAATACGGCAATTATCCTCTGTCTAACGCTTTTCAAATGGATGGAGAGTTCATAGAAGCAAAAGAGTAAGAGAACTCCAAAGATAGCGACGGTTGACCATTCTTTAAAAAAACTGAAGCCTAGATATGGGAGTTGTGACATTATCAGAAAATTCAGACCGTATGTGACGCCGTAAGATAGCAATAATCGACGAGAATACCTGCCGACGATTACGAGGACTGCGGAAAATAGGGCGACAAGTGACATAGGGTACCTAAAAGCGCCCCAACCCAAGCTCATGTAGGACAACGACAATCCAGCAAGTATCGCATACAACAAAGACGCGCGATTAGACTTATTCGGTGAGATAGACCTGATATAGAACATGAAGAAGAGTAGCATAGCGAAGACGCCTATCGTCTCATCATCAAAGAAACCGGCTGATGTTCTGAACGCATGGGACGAATTGAAAGCCAAGAAGAGAGATGAAAGAAGCGCTACGCTACGACTCCAAACATCCCTTCCAAGAAAGTAGAGAGCAAAGCAAGTTGCTGCACCCATAATGACAGGAAAGAGAACGCAAAACTGATACAAACCTATTTCGATTCCAATCGACTTCAGAAAGAGGTAGACAATTGCCGCGCTGAAAGCCACTCCAGGATAGTTCGTCGTCGGCACATCACGGCCCCAAGGATACCATGTCATATGGTCATACCAACTGAACCATGATGTGAAGCCGTTCTTCACGACGTATTCCGTCATTCTGTACTGTTGATAAGGATCGAATTCTGAAAGATAGAAGCCCCACCGAACTGGTTGGAGACGGATCAATGCCGCTATCGTCACTATCGCGGCGAGACAGAAGAAGCTGATGACAGCCCCCTTTGAGACACCTTCCAGAAAAGTCTTAATTCCCCTTATCCTCGGTGCAAGTGCCTCTCTACCTATTCTCTCTGCAAGGAAATCTTTAATTCGAGAGGCAATGGACACTCACCGAACACCTCAGAGGCTTCTAACAATACATCGTATGGTCGTTATTTAGATTGCGGTCATTTTTCAGAGAGCCCATGTCAAAGTTAAAATGTAACCGCGCCTCTCCTTTTCTTTCTAGGCTCGGAGTGCGAACCAATTGAAGAATCTGGCCGTGGGAAAAGTCCCGAAGGGCCGTCCTTCTCAAGAGTACGAGGAAGAGACGCTACTTTGGTGGGATAAGAAGCATATTTACGAAGGTGTCAAGAGTCGGCTGAAGGATAGGCCGAAGTTTTACTTTCTTGACGGCCCCCCATACGTCACCAACCCTCCCCATATCGGAACGGCTTGGAACAAGATACTGAAAGATGTTGTTATTAGATTCAGGAGGATGAAAGGCTACAATGTTAGAGATCAACCTGGATACGATTGCCATGGTCTACCCATAGAGGTAATGGTGGAGGAGCGCCTAGGAGTAAAGACCAAGAAGGAGATAGAGGAAAGAATCAAGATTGCAAATTTCATAGAGAAGTGCAAACAATACGCTAAGGAGAACCTCAAGAAACAGACAACAACCTTTAGGAACCTAGGCATATGGATGGATTGGAACAGCCCCTACGTAACATTTGAAAACGAATTTATAGAATCTGTCTGGTGGACAATCAAGAGGGCTGAAGAAAGAGGCCTGCTTCAGAAAGGCTTGAAAGTCGTACATTGGTGCCCTCGATGTGAAACCGCTCTCGCAGGCTATGAAGTCACAGACGAATACAGACTTGTGAAGGACCACTCAATATACGTTAAATTTCCCACAGTGGGGAGAGAAAAAGAGTATGTTTTGATATGGACGACTACGCCTTGGACCTTGCCAGCTAATGTGGCTATCATGGTGAACCCTGATGCCACCTATGTACGAGCAAAAGCAGATGATGAGATCTACATCTTGGCCGAAGCGAGATCCAGATTTGTTTTCGAAGAGATGGGAAAACCTTATAAGATCCTTGAGAGATTCAGCGGCCGAGAACTTGAAGAACTAAGATACGATCCTCCTTTGCGAGATGATGTACTGATACAATCGCAGTTGAAAGACGTGCACAAGGTTGTTCTAAGCAGAGAATATGTGTCGATGGAAGAAGGAACTGGATGCGTGCACACTGCGCCAGGTCACGGTGAAGAAGATTTCGAAGTGGGGCTGAAATACAACCTGCCGGTAGTTTGCCCAGTAGACTCCAAAGGCGCCTTCACTCCCGACGCTGGGAAATACTCTGGAATGTACGTAGTGGAAGCTAACAGAGCGATTCTTGCTGACCTGAAGAAGAAAGGGCTGCTACTGGCCGAGAAATTGATTGAGCACTCTTATCCCCATTGTTGGCGTTGCAAGACACCGTTAATACTAAGAGCAACTGACCAATGGTTTCTCAAAATCACTGAGCTCAGAGAGAAACTCTTGGAAACGAACGACAAAATAATGTGGGTGCCGGATTGGGCTGGAAAGAGAAGATTCAGAGATTGGTTGCTGGGCGTTAGAGACTGGGTTATCTCAAGGCAGAGGTATTGGGGAGCCCCCCTACCAGTCTGGATTTGTGAGAATTGCGAGAAGAGAATAGTTGTGGGAAGCGTAAACGAGTTGATTCAGAGAGCGATCAACCTGCCAAGTCGTCTAGATCTTCATCGACAATGCGTCGACGCGATCAAGTTAAGATGCGACTGTGGGAAACAGATGAAAAGAGTGCCCGACATAGTGGACGTTTGGATAGATTCAGGAATAGCTTCATGGGCCTCCCTTGGATTCCCCAAGAATAAGAACCTGTTCGAAAAATGGTGGCCCGCCGACTTCATAGTGGAGGCACATGATCAAACACGTGGGTGGTTCTACTCTCAACTTGGAGCAGGCCTCGTCGCGTTCGGCGAAACCCCCTACAAATCTGTGTTAATGCACGGCCACACGCTAGATGCTCAAGGCGAGAGGATGAGCAAGTCCCGTGGTAACTTCATCTCTCCGGAGGATGTTGTGGTGAAATACGGTAGAGATGCGCTCAGATTATATGAAACTCAGTGTACTGTCTGGGATGACTTCAGATTCTCATGGGATACTATAGAAGATACGTGGAGAGTTCTTCAAGTAGTGTGGAACGCCTTCGCCTTCGCAAGCCTATACATGAACTTGGACGGTTTCACCCCGGAAAAGTGGTCGTTACAAAAGACATGGAAATACATGCGACCTGAAGACAGATGGCTCATCTCGAAAACGGAAAGCCTCAAGCTTCTTGTTACAAAAGAAATGGAGGGATTGAACATTCACTTACCTGCGCGCGCGCTGACTCAGTACGCCCTTGAAGATCTAAGCCGCTGGTACATCAAGCTTGTTAGAAGAAGATTTTGGTTGGAAAAAGAGAGTCGAGACAAGATGGCTGCATACTCAGTTCTATATTATGCGCTGAAGAATTGGCTTGTTCTAAGCGCTCCATTCATTCCGCTCATGGCGGAGAAACTTTATCAAGCAATGATAAGATCCGCTGAAAGGAATGCTCTTCAGAGTGTCCACATGGAACCGTATCCTCTGCCAAATATGGAACTCGTCAACCCAATGTTGGAGGAAGAGATGGAAGTAGTCAAGGAAGTAGTAGGAGCTACAGCGAGCGCAAGACAAACACTCAAAATAAAGCTCAGGCAACCAGTCCATAGAGCCCTCGTAGTCGCAGACAATCCAGTAGTGAAGAAAGCTATAGAAGATTTAGAGAGAATAGTCTTCGAGCAAGCGAACGCAAAGAAATTTGAATTCATTAGCATCGATGAAGAAGAGAGATTGAAAGAGATAACTGCGAAACCAAAGTACGAAACCATTGGGCCAATATTTAAAGCAGAAAGCAAAAGCATAGTCGATGCCATTCAAAGTTTAGACGGAAGAGAAATCTCGGAGAGCTTCAAGAAGAACGGTTTCTACACGCTGTCGATAGACGGAAAAGATGTCAAGATAACTCCTGAAATGGTTTCATTCAAAGAAGATATGCCTGAAGACTTCGCTGTCGGAACATTCAGCCAAGGGAGAGTATACATAGACGCAAGAATCCCCCGTGCTCTCATGCAAGAAGGCCTTGTGAGAGATGTAGTTAGAAGACTGCAGGAGATGAGAAGAGAGATGAACCTTCCTGTGGATGCATTCGTAGCCGCGGCCATCGTAGCGCCCTATGAAAAACAAAGAAAATGGCTCGAAAAAAGTAAAAACTACATAAAGGAAGAAGCTAGGGCGAAACATTTGTTTCTATTGACGGTGGGGCAGAAGCCAGTGAAGATGGACTTCAAGAAGGCTTGGATCATAAACAATGATCGATATGAAATGAGTATGAGGCTCATCAAAAGGAAATCCTAGCTTTGAAAAGCCTAGGATTTGTCGTGAATCCTATTGCTGGTATGGGTGGAGCTGTCGGTCTAAAAGGAACAAATGGGCAAGGCGTTCTGGAGAAAGCAACTGAGCTAGGAGCGGTCGCAACAGCCCCTGAAAGAGCCCGACAATTCCTGAGAGGAATCACGCCATTCAAGCATTCGGTGCGCATATACACGTGTGCCGGAATCATGGGGCAACGCGAATGCGTTGATGAGGAAATAGTTCCATTTGAGGTTATAGGAACAGCAAAGGAAAGAACAGGCCCGGACGACACGAAGAAAGCAGCTCTTGAGATGCATCGCAGAGGAGTTGCCCTACTAATATTTTGCGGCGGCGACGGAACCGCCAGAGACATAATGGATGCCGTAGATATGACCACCGCGGTTCTAGGCGTTCCTGCAGGGGTTAAGGTTCACAGTTCTGTCTTTGCGATAAATCCAGTGGAGGCTGCGAGAATTGTGTTTGCTTTTCTTAGCGGTGAGTTGCCAACGAAAGAGATGGAAGTTATGGATATAGATGAGGATGAGTTTCGAGAAGGTCGTCTTTCCGCAAGGCTTTACGGATATCTGCTCACACCTTTCCAAGAATCTTTGATACAAGGGATGAAGATTTCAAGCTTGCAAACCGAGAGCGAGATTGAAGCTCAAAAAGCGATAGCCAAACAGGTTATTGAAGAGATGAAAGAAAACTACTGCTACATCGTCGGTCCAGGAACTACAAACAGAACTTTGCTAGAGACTCTGGGATTGAGAAAGACATTGCTCGGTGTAGATGTCATTAAGAATAGAAGTGTCATTGCCGAGGATGTCAATGAGCGACAGTTACTTCAACTGATCGAGAAAGAGGATGCTAAAATCGTTGTAACCCCCATCGGAGGACAAGGCTACATATTCGGTAGAGGAAACCAGCAGATAAGCTCCGCTGTAATTAGGAAAATCGGTAAAGAAAACATCATAGTTATAGCTACAAAGAACAAGCTCTATGCGTTGACTCAAAAAAGGTTACTAGTCGATACAAGTGACAGTGCATTGGACCAGCAGCTGAGGGGCTATATTAGGGTGATAACTGGATACAAAGAAGAAACAATAGTGAAAGTGGAGTGAATTCTTACATAACCCGCTCTCGAGGTGTTGTACAACTTACAATCTGGCTAAAATCCTATCTGTAGTGGCTCCTTGCTCTCGTTTCTACCGCTATGAGATCACAATCTGCCACGAGACAATCTAGTTCTACCATAAATCTGAGTATCGAAGAAAGGAAATTTGACAACTTGCGCTTTCGTTAATCTATCGCGAATCTTGATCATCAAGAGTTCTCCTTCACTAGAGAACTCCGGAGGAACATAACCCATGGCGATTCCTACTCCAACGGTTGGAGACAAAGTGCCACTCGTAACTTTGCCGATAACCACGTTATCCTTCAAGATTTCGCATCCTAGTCGTGGTATACCTTTGTCTATCATCCTCAGTCCGATACGAACGCGTTTGACACCCTCACTCTTCTGCTTAACAAGCGCGCCTTTGCCAACAAAATCCTTCTTCTCGAGCTTTACTGTAAAACCCAACCTCGCTTCGAATGGGGTTACTGACTCATCTATATCGTTCCCGTAAAGGCACATTGCAGCTTCAAGACGAAGGATATCTCGGGCACCTAGCCCACATGGCTCTATTCCAAATGCTCTCCCGGCATCGAGCAGAGCGTTCCAAGCCTCTACAGCCAGCCGGGGATTGCTCACAGGAGAGTCCCATACGAAGATCTCGAAGCCATCCTCTCCAGTATAGCCCGTTCTAGAAGCGAGACATTTCAAACCTCTCAATTCTATCCATCGGCAGCCGAAGCGGGGAATCTCAGAAAGATTCTCAGGACAAAGTTTAGATAACGTCAATTCAGCGCTGGGCCCTTGAAGAGCTAGCATCGCTACGTCATTCGAAATGTCTTTGACATCAACTCCGTAGATCGTCGCGTTCTGTTGAAGCCATGAGAAGTCTTTCTCACGGTTGCTCGCGTTGTACACCATGAGAAACAAGTCACGTTCAAGTCTCAGAATAACTATATCATCCTTTATTCCCCCTTGAGGGTTGCAAATAAGTGAGTAGTGCCCTCCAAACCTGCCGAGGGAAGCTACATTATTGGTTGATACATAGCCTAAGAAAGGTTCAGCATTCTCGCCCACAATTAACGCTCTACCCATATGTGAGACATCAAACAAGCCCACCGCATTTCTAACCGCAATACATTCAGCGTTTATTCCTCTGTACCATGCCGGCATCTTGAATCCGGCGAACTCTATTAAATGACCATACTTCTCGTGAAATTCGATAATATGCGTCCTTGCTGCTACCATAACTAGACCAGCTAACAGTTACAGTAACGGCTATTTTACAACTCATAGGTTTATAACGATTGACTGAGACCTAACCGGAACTGCACTACATAGAGCGATCTTCAGCATCACTTTTCTGCCACTGGAATTATTTTTATCGTTTCAGTATCAAAATTCAGGCTTTTTCTACATTTTGGGCAAATCCCATTGTACCTTTGTACTATCTCCGTTGGTGATTCGAGTTCGATGCCGCTATAGAGGACTACTCCACAATTCCCGCAGGTTATGCGTTGAGGCAAATCATCACCACAAGATATGAGAGTATACGAAGTAACCCAAACATATTTTAACTTTCTTCATCAATAGACTAGGAAGCTACAGAGTGCTAACGTCCATTGAATAGAACAAGGACTCGATTGAGCAGATTAAAGTGGAGAATCAGCAGATTCTTCGCGAACCTAGCGTACAGATTTAGGATACTCCGTCTTCCCAGTACTAGAGCTATGAAACCGTCGGTTACAATAGCAACACTTGCGATGATGGGGTTCGCGATATTCCTGCTTGCCGGAGGAATCTACGATATACTGGAAGCTATGGCAGGGACATCGATCGCAATCTTGGAGCAGACAGGCGGCGGATGGACATTCCTCTATCCGGGGGATATACATAGACAGACAACTTCTGAGAGCCTAGTAGCTGGATTGCTATACTTCATCGGAATGGGCGGACTCTATATGCTCCTGAGGAGCACGAGACTCGCATATAGACCGAGACAAGCATATCTACTCCTCATACTAGGACTTCTCCTGACGGGTTTGACTGTGTACTACATCACATCCCTACTTACGGGAAAGACAGGCGGAGCTTAAGGTTCTACCAGAACGTATTCTTCAGCTTCAATACGTACGCCAGAGCATTTGTGAAGATATGGAACGGAGGAGTTATCAGAATGAGAATGAATACTGCTCCTAAAGTGAGATTGTAAACCGGATAAGCGAAAAGCAGAGCGCCAAAGATGAAATCCAGCTGATCCATTAAAGGTAGAGGAAATCCAGGGGCCAGCTTCAATCTCCTCTTTACGAATGCCCCGAAAAGATCGCCAGAGAGAGATCCCAGTGATATGAAAAATCCGATAAATGCAAATCCCTTGATCAGAATAAAATCCTGCACGATCGCTGCAATTGAACCGCATATGAGTCCGCTTAGAAATCCTTTAATCGTCTTGTTCGTTCCGAAGATTCTTTCTCCGTCAATGAACTTCCTTCCGAAGTCGATCGACTTGCCCCCACCGAAAACTGTTGGAATCGAGTTCGCGATGTATGCCGGGATCATGAAGTAGATAGCAACTATCAAATCGTTGACAGTTATTATGGCGTCCATGTCTATTTGACAACTCTTTGAGTTCTAATCAAGATTTGACCTCGTCCAAGCCTCTTTCAGTTAATGTATAGTAGCATCGCGCCATCTCTCTGGCGGTGGACTGGGGATGCTCCAATATCGCCTCTTTCACATTGGCTTTTCCAGTAGGCTTAAGAAACAGCTTTACTTTGGGCCAATGGAATAGAATTCTTCTGGCAACCGGTTCGATTCTCCAACCTTGCACATCCATTGAACTATGCACTTGGCTAGTCAACATTACGCATACACGATGTTTCAAGGCTATTTCAGCGAGATATGCTACTTGCCTATTCAATTCTCTATTCAATGTAAATGTTCTTTCCGCTGACCCCAGTGATGCCCTGTATAATGAAGTGACGGTATCGACTATGATTAACTTCGTTACTTTCGTCAAGTAGTTCTCAAGATCTTCAATCACGGAAGATTGATCTGAAAAGGTTTCGGGCAGAAATATGATAATCCTACGCCCTAATTCTGGGGCGTCTGAAGGGGCCACTTGAGACAGCCGTTGATGCGAAAAGGATTGATCAGCATCGATATAAATAACCTTGAAACCCTTTCTTGCGCATTCGATAGAACTTTGGATAGCTAGAGTTGTCTTACCGGTAGTTGCTTCACCATACACCAAGCTGACACAGTCTATTGGAAATCCGCCATTAAGCAGTTTATCAATCGATGAGCATCCAGTCGAAATGTAATGCAGCTTGTCTACCAATCGCGTACCCAATAGAGAATATTTCATTAGATACGGTTTAAGATTATGTTAGATCAACTTCTTCATGCTAAGCGTGAAAAGTGTTGCCGACTCTAGAAGTCAGCTCAGGAAAGACATTACTAGTCTCCGGCCCAGCCTCCTCGAAACTTCTTGAAGGGACGGCAACTGTTTTAGGAGCCCCAGTTGAAAGTGGGAGGAGAATTGTCGTCGGAGAGGACAGACAGGTACCTATATTCATATCTGAAGACTCGATATTTGACTGTTCTTTTGGCGAACACGCAAGCCACGTGGAAGTCGACGGCAATACCATTCCAGTTTCATGGAGAGAAGCAACCGATGCGATTTTAGAATTGGATGGATCCAAGACGGTCGTGATCGGTGACATAGATACAGGAAAAAGCACTTTCTGCACATACCTAGCGAATTTGACTGTTAGAAGAGGAATGAATATCTGGGTTCTCGACGCGGATATAGGTCAATCTGACCTTGGACCTCCTACAACTATCAGCTTGGGACATGCCAACAAGTATATAACGAATCTTTCATCAATCAAAGCAGATAGAATGTTCTTTGTTGGATATACCAGCCCCAGCTCGGTAACTGACAAAGTAATCTTCGGAATTAAGAAACTCGCTTCTCACGCATGCCCTCCACCTCTAGTGATAAATACAGACGGGTGGGTAGCGGATGATCAAGCGGCCAATTACAAGGTCAAGATGATAAATGAACTTGCCCCAGATATTGTAGTAGGAATCGAGCGTGTACACGAAATAGACGCTATCCTAGATTCCGTCAATGCGATGTCGATCAGAATCCAGCCACCTGACTTCGTAAAGCCAAGAAGCAGAGAACAGCGCAAACGGATAAGAGAAAACAGCTATCGGCGATTCTTAACAGATGCCAAGACTATCACTCTGCCAGTTGATATGGTGAAAACAGTTAGTGGGACTCACCTACAGAAACACGAAAACCTCATTGTCGGACTACAGGATCGCGACGGATTTCTTCTCAGCATCGGAATACTGAAAAAAATAGATAGCCAGAGAAGATCGGCAAAGATCTATTCTCCAGAAGTTACTGAACTTGCTTCAGTAGAGATCGGAACAGTTCGAATTTCAGAAAGCGGAAAAGAAATAGTTGAATAAGAAAGTTAAGTCTCAGCCAGTATATGCCAGATGAATTGCAAAGGATTTTAGGTAAGATTCGTCATTCGATGATTGAACATCAAGAAACTGTTTGGAAGCAGAGCAAGTTCTGAGGTGAATTTGTTGGAAACTTTAGTATTGAAAGAAGAAGACGTGAAAAAGGTGCTCAACATGAATGAAGTTCTAGATGTCGTAGAGCAGGTTTTCAAGGAAAAGGCTTTGGGTAGAGTTCAGATGCCGCCAAAAATGTATGTCTATTTTGAATCATTCAATGGCGACCTGAGAGTCATGCCTTCTTACGTTGAGACTTTTGGCATATCAGCTGTAAAGGTTGTCAATGTACATCCCGATAATAGACGGTTCAATCTACCGACAGTCATGGCAACGATAACCTTAGTGGACCCTAAGACTGGAGCGCCTTTGGCCATTATGGGTGGAACTTGGATTACCGCAATGAGGACAGGTGCCGCGAGCGGAGTTGCTGCAAAGCACTTGAGCAGAAAAGGGTCAAGCAAACTCGCTTTAATCGGCGCTGGAGTTCAAGCTGTTACTCAAATGATGGCGATGGCTCAGGTTATGAAGCTGGAGGAGGTAGCAGTCTACGACATAGCTGATGACGTAAAGACCAACTTCGTAAACAGGATGTCCTCAGAATACCCAGACATCAAAATATCTGCAGCAAAAAGCATTCAAGAAGCGGTTGAAGATGTAGATGTGGTCGTTACTCTTACGCCATCGAGAAAACCCATCGTTAAGAATGACTGGATAAAGTCCGGAACGCACATTGGCGCCATAGGAGCGGATGCTCCCGGAAAAGAAGAGTTGGATCCAGCCATACTCCAAAGAGCCAAGATCATTGTCGATGATCTCGAGCAATCACGCCATAGTGGCGAGATAAACGTCCCTCTGGAAAAAGGCATAATCTCTATGAAAAAGATCTATGGAGAGTTGGGGGAAATTATAGCCCGAAAGAAAGTTGGCAGAACCTCCAACGAAGAGATAACAATCTTCGATTCAACCGGACTGGCCATACAGGATGCAGTGACAGCGAAACTCGCATACGAAAAAGCTCTCAAAGCTGGGTTAGGCATCAAGCTCAGTTTGGCGATATGACCCTGAAAGAGCAGCGAAATCATCTGAATTGCCACGTCTCAACTTATGGGCGGTCAAAATACTCGCCCTGTATCTAACAAGTTGGCCAATGGCAAAGCATTTTAGGCTAATGGTTCACTGTCGTTGATTGATTATGAGGTGATGTTTTGATGTCTCGAGAATTATCATATTCAAAAGCAATGTCAAATTTAGGGACTGAAACAGCCTTTGAAATTCTGGCCATGGCAAAAGAATTGGAGAAGAAGGGCGCCAAAGTTATCCATATGGAGATAGGCGAGCCGGATTTCGATACACCAGAGCACATCAAGGAAGCTGCTGTGAAAGCTCTAAGAGCAGGATACACGCACTACACGCCCGCTCCAGGGATCCTTGAGCTTAGGCAAGCGATCTCAGAGAAAGTTTCGATAGAAAGAGGAATAGACGTTGATCCAAATCGGGAAGTCATAGTCATGCCTGGTGCCAAGCCAGGTCTCTTCACGGGAATCTTGTCAGTAGTCAATCCCGGCGAAGAGGTTCTTGTTCCAGACCCTGCTTTTCCAATATACAGGTCGGTCGTTGAATTCATCGGAGCGGTAGCTGTCTCCATCCCATTGAAGGAAGAGAAGAACTTCAGAATGGACCCAGAAGATGTTAGAAGAAAGGTCACTGCGAAGACCAAGATGTTGATTCTGAACTCTCCCCACAACCCATGCGGATCGGCTCTGCTGAAAAGCGATATTGAAGCGCTGGCTGAAATCGCTAGAGAGAACAATTTGTGGGTAATGTCTGACGAAGTGTACTCCAAGATAATTTATGAGGGAAGTCATCACAGCATCGCCTCCGAAACTGGCATGAAGGAGAGAACGATACTGATAGACGGCTTCTCGAAAACCTATGCTATGACTGGTTGGAGGCTGGGCTACGCGATTGGTCCTGCGCAGGTTATCGCTCACATGGTTAAACTTCAGATAAATATTGCGTCCTGTGCTGCAGCGTTCACTCAGATGGCTGCGATCGAAGCCTTAAGAGGACCTCAAGATTCAACGAGGAAGATGGTCGAGGAATTCGATAGACGGAGAAGAACGGTCGTTTCAGGACTCAACTCGATCAAGGGAATGTCATGTAAGATGCCGGGTGGTGCTTTCTACGTCTTCCCAAACGTGAAGAAACTCGGTCTGAACTCGAGAGATATAATGATGAAAATTTTGAATCAAGGACATGTGGCTACCCTTCATGGCGAGGCTTTTGGGCCAGCAGGTGCAGGCTACTTAAGACTCTCCTACGCAACAAGCATGGAAAACATCAAGGAAGGTCTGAGTAGGATTAAACGGATAGTCGAAGAATTGTGATGGAAGCCTCTCTATATTCCTCCGTATAATCTATCAGCAAGGAAGCTTGGCAGAGAATTCTGCCGGATCTTGCTCGCTGCTGAGTCTATATCATACTCCACCCTTCTTATCGCACAAGACACGCTGTCGTCAAGAATTTCTATGATGGCGTAGCTTGCTCTAGGATCGCCGTCCCGAGGCTGCCCAATGCCCCCAGGATTTATCAGTAGTTTCGTATCTATGCGCGCGTCAAACGCAACATGCGTATGTCCCAAGAGAAGAATATTGGTTTTAGCCATTTCAAGAAGACTTTTCAAAATGAAATTAGGTATCCCGGGATATACGTATTCGTTGAGAGGATCTCTTGGACTACCATGATATGCTTTAAGCGTCACTTGGTTTGCAACGAATGTAGAAGAGTATGGCAAGCTGGAGAGATACTTCATGTTCTCAGTCGTCAATCGCCTTCTTGTCCATTCTACAGCTTTGACCGCGTGAAGCACAAAGCCTGAGGTATCGCCTGTAACTGTTGCGTAGTCATGATTTCCTGCGATAATAACTTGAGGCTTCAGCATTCTAATTGTCTCAACAACCTCATTCGGCTCAGCCCCGTATCCTACAAGGTCCCCTAAGCAGATGAGCGCATCATAGTCGTGAATGGTCTCCAGAACCGCCGTTAACGCGTCATTGTTTGAGTGTATATCAGAGATAACAGCTATTCTCATTCGCCTTTACCTTTCTCGGCGCCTAGAGGATGTTCCTTCTTCCAGTCAAGTGAAAGACCTTCCGATAGAAAAGATTGTTTAAGACGTATGTCAATTAATGTTTCTGAGGCTTTGACTGAAGCGAGAGGTGTCTCAGCTGGCTTCTCAGGAGACCCAACTAGAAAGAGACGGCGTTGTTTTTCATTTGAAGCTACTTGATCTAGAGAACGCTGTTGTTGCGTTCTTCTACGAAGAACCAATGCGATTGGGAACGCTGGCTTTCGCTCTCCCTGGATTGACAGAAGCGACTGCGACTACATCATCGATTCTGCTAGGTGGAAAGTATTTGATAATAACGCGGTCTCTTGCTGAAAGGGTAACTGTGCTACTCAAGAAGATGAGTTTGGTTTCAGTGTACACTAGCCTTCAAGAGGCAGAGGCGTTTAGAATATTCCTAAAGCTGCTGGACGATGCTATATCTCAAAGAAAGCCGATTCGCTAGTACGAAACTTGATCATGCAGCTGCAGTTTCCCGAAGACAGCTTCCGCAGCCTTCATCACGTCGCTTCGATGGCTTTCCTTCGTGTATACTCGAATTACATTCATGAAGACTTTCAATACATCGGCTATCTTTGACAGGTCCGTGAGGCGCTGTGAAACTTTCTCTCCAGATTTCGTCTTTAGGAAGACTGGTATGTCCATAGGTTCGATCTCGACCGCGTAATGATATGGTACCGATGGCAGAGAAGGAACGTCGATGCTTACGTCCTCAGGGTCAACTTTCGCTTTCGTCGCTATCTCTTCTTCAATCTGCTTCCTAACAGCTTCGTTTGTAAGCACACTGGTGAAGAGTTCATCTTTCACGAAGAAAGTTCGCTCATAAGCACACTTCAACAGTTTTCTCTGCTCGATATTCTCCATTATCCCTCTAGATTTCTTGCATCGCTTGAGGATCGACCATATGAGGTAGTCATCCAACGCCAAATAAGCCTCTGGTGTCTTGATCCGGTCGATATCCAGCTCATCTTTAGCTTGTTCCAAAGCTTTGAGCATCATTATCTGGACCGCTCGAGCAGCTCTATGGAAATAGATGGCTCGGAAAGATTCTAGGCGCGCGAGAATGAATGTCTCTAGAGTTGGGATTGCTGTAACATCTACAGCGAGGTTTCCGTCAAGTATATCCATTGTATATATCAAGCGGAAGATGTCTACGTAGCCGTATCCCGCGCCTGTGTGATAGGAATCTCTAACGATAAAATCCATCTTATCGACATCAACTGAGCTCCTAATTATCTGATCCAAAAACGGCTGCTTCGGGTTGCCGAGTCTCCCTACAGCAAGCTTACCGATTTCGCTGGGATCAAAACCGTCTGCCCTAAGCGCCGATGAGAGTTCGGACTCGGCTATGATCCAGAATGTCATATCCTCATGCGTCTTCCCCAAGTATTTCGCCAATAGAGGCTCGAAGAGGTGGGAGAAAGGCGCATGGCCCACATCATGAAGAAGAGCTGCAAATCTTATTCTTTGTACTTCTTGATTACTCAAATTTATCGGAATGCTCTGAGCCAAAATTCCCGCAAGATACATCGTTCCCAGGACGTGTTCGAAACGTGTGTGATTAGCTGCGGGGTAAGCATACTCAGCTCCTGAAAGTTGCCGTATTCTTCTCAACCGTTGAACCGGCTGTGTGTCTATTATATTTCTCTCTATCTCCGTGATGCGGATGTATCCGTATAACGGATCTTTTATGAAACCCCAATATTGAGAACTCATACATTCTCGCCTAGTCGGATCTAACGGATCCTATTATTATTCTATATGCCTTTTACATGCGAAAGATTGCACATAAGCCTTTACTGAGGAGCCAGAGCCGTTGACAGCATCCAATCTGTTTTTAACCTAGAGATTATTCCTTAGTTTGAGTTGGCCATGGACGACTTGGAACTGGCAGAAAATGAGCTGAAGTCTAGGAACATAAATCTTGTCATTGTTAAGAGTGGTGTAGCTCTATATCAAAGTACGGCGTCTGGCATGAAAGGCCTCCTCCAAGCCATAGAGGAGTATGATGGAGAACTTGCTGGAACAGCCGTAGCTGACAAGATCATTGGACGTGCCGCTGCGATGCTTTGCGTCTATTCCAAGGTAAAATCTGTGTTTGCAATAACTATGACTGAAGGCGCTCTAAGGCTTCTGACTGAGAACCGAGTTGCCCATAAGTTCGAAAAGTATGTGCGTAGGCTGATGAACAGTCAAGGCACAGATATCTGCCCCTTTGAAAGGGCGATCAGAGACATCGACGACCCTAAAGAAGCTTTCAAAACGTTGAGGTCCCTCGTCATGTGAGATCACGGCTTCTCGGGGCTTAGACAACTCTGCTAACGCTGAATCATTTTTTATACGAGGCGGTCCCTAAGGGATATCGAATCAAGGATGAGATATCTTGAGCTGTAGTTCTGACGGTGTTTTCATAGTTATTGATGGGATTGATGGGTGCGGGAAGACGTTACACTCAAGATCTCTATGCATGGATTTACGCGGAATGAATTATGACGTAAGATATACTGCTGAGCCAAGCCAAGGATTCATCGGCAGGTTCATCAGGCAGAAGATCCTTTTGGAACAGAAGATTCCGCCTGAGACCGAGGTTCTCCTTTTTGCGGCAGACCGATTCTCGCATCTTCAGCGTGAAGTTCTTCCTCTCCTCAAGGCTGGAAAAATAGTTGTTTCAGACCGCTATTTTTACGCTTCGCTGGCATATCAAGGCGCGCAAGGTGTGAGTTTGGATTGGATTAGAAAGGTCAACTATTTCGCTCTAAAACCCGATGCTGCAATTTATCTAGATGTTCCCGCTGAAGTAGGGCTGTCTAGAATTAGACGACAGAGGACTGTCCTAGAGAGACTTGAGCTTGAAAAACGAGTAAGGCAAATCTATCTACAACTTGTAGAAGAAGGAGAGCTCTCTATAGTTGATGCGACAAAACCTATCTCCAACGTGAAGAGAGAAGTTTTGTCCCTAGCTCTTGAAGCGATCAGGAAAAAGTTGGACAAGAATAGGTCTCACGAGAGTTAAACTGCTCTCATTTTCTCGATCTTGAGTTGGCGCTCGTTTCTTTTTCCTAACTCGTCGTTGATTCTCTTAACTAGCATTGTTATTACTTCATCTGGGTTCAACCGTCGTATACCTTTCTCATGAAACAGTTGAATTTCCATCTGATCTTCGAAGAAGAGATGCCGCACAACATACTTGTCACAGTGCAAAGAGTGCTTCATATCGTCTTTGATTCTATACCTGATGGTCAAGGAATAGTCGAATGTCGAGAATTCACCTCTAGCCCTCAGATACTCAGTTATTCTTCTCTTCATGCGAGGATTTAGCGTCCTAAAACTCGATCCTTCAGCTATTCTTACTTCAAATCCAGTCTCTCCCGGAAAGTAGCCGGATTTATCAGCTATACTAAGCGTCGTTTCAATCCTTTCCATATTCATTTTACAAACAGCTTGTAAAACGCATTCTTGAAGCACCGTTACGTTCACATCATATGTCAATATGGCATCGCCGTGAATTATAGTCGGGAAACTCGTGTAGATTCCAAGAGAAATCGGTATCCTTTCTACAGCGCTCTCTGATGACATGCTTCTAACCGAGACTAGGCTTCCACCTTAGTTATATCGGCTGCTTTGCCAAGCCAAAAGCCAATTATGACTCTCGGTCCTATTCAAGTCTTGAAAGTGAAGTAGTGCCGTTCTAGATCAATGAGCGCGAAGACTCAGAATTGCAACGATTATCATAGCCCCTACCGCAACGATATAAATGGGGTTGCTTGAACCTCCGGTCAGACTATTGATGAGGAGCACCAGTATTCCAAAGATGAGGGGGCTAAGCCCAAGTAGTCCTTCCTTTACCCATGACAATTCCGATCAGATCTGCGAACTAGTGTAAGCCATATTTATGAATTGCGGCGACCTCTATGTGGCATATCGGCACTGGGACCCTCCTTAACTGACAGGAAAGGGGGCTTCCAAGTGAATCTTCTAAAACACTATGCCCCAAACCCAGCGGTAAACGATATGCGGATCGAATGAAGGCCAAGGCTAGCGGTATCTAGAAACGGTTACGGAACGTTATAGATAGGGATGGCTACATGAAAAACTCTATATAGATGAGGAAAAGCTATGTCATCTTGGAAATTTTGGTGATTGACATGTCTGAGCAGAAAGAGACAGGAGAAAAAGTAACTAGACGTGGTTACATGAAGTACGTCGGCGGTATCGTCGTTGTCGCGGTGGTTGCTGCTGCTGGCTACGGTATATATCAAGCGACTCTACCTCCTCCAACAACACCCACACCGACGCCTACGCCAACACCAACCCCAACACCTACACCAACACCGACGCCAACCCCCACAATGCCTGGTACGGTTTCAGAGAGAGCTATCTTCGGGGTGAAGCAACTTATTGAATCTGGCGCGATCCCAAAGGGCGCTACAGTGAAGCTCTTGCATGTAGCTGGGTCGAAGAACAATTTTGAGCCTTTCTTAGCGGACTGGGCGGCGAAGACTGGGACAAAAGTCGAATTGGTCACAGTTGGAAGTGAGCCGGATGTATATACAAAAGCGATGGCTGAAGCAACAGCCAAGACAGGGGAGTATGACGTAGTCACTGTCTTCAGCACATGGATGGGTGATATGGTCGAGGCTGGTTTGGCAAAGGACCTTGATGCTTACTACGCGAAATACAACCCCGAGTACGGCGCACAATACCCGGAGAACACGCCGATCTTGCCTCTGGCAGATTACACCACAATGTACAAAGGAAAGCGGTATGCTGTAGACTTGGACGCTGATGTCTTTACGCTGACTTATAGAAAAGACCTCATAGAAAACCCGGACTACGCCAGCCAATTCAAATCAAAGTTTGGGTACGATTTGAAGGTGCCTGATACTTGGGAGGAAGCCAAGGATGTGTGCAAGTTCTTCACGCAGTTAGGTCTGAAGGCTCCTGACGGCGAGAAAGTGTACGGCGGATACTTCTACGCTGATCCGGGTTGGGCAGCCTTCACAACTTGGTTCTGCATCTTCGTATCTAAGGGGGGAATCGTATTCAGCCCGACTGATATGAAGGCTATGGTAAACACTCAAGAAGGTGTAGATGCGACGAAAATAATGGTAGACCTCGTGCCCTACATGCATCCCGACGCCTTGTCTATGTCATGGGCAAGCCTCTACGCGAGATACTGTGAAGGAAAAGCCGTACTGACTATGGCTTGGCCTTCATTGATAAAATGGGCGCAAGATCCTTCGACATCAAAGATCGTAGGCAAATCGGGTTCAGCTTTAGCCCCAGGCGCGAGGGTTACTGTCGGTGGGAAAGAGGTACTGCTGAAGGCAGCGGCTAACGTCGTCAATTGGGTCGCGATAATATCCAAATACAGCAAATATCCAGAGTTGGGGTACGCTTTCTGGCAATGGATCACAAGCCCTGAGATAGGTGCTGAATCGGTTTCTAGAGTTGGCATCATGGATATCTTTAGGGAATGCTGGTTCAAACCTCCGTATAAAGAGACATTCGAAAAAGCATACACTCCAGAGTTCCTAGCTGTCTTCAAGGACTGTATCGCTCACTCATTTCCAGACCTGATGATCAAAGGTTCCAGTGAATATCTTGACAAGCTTACAAAGAATGTTAACGCAGCCTGCACTAAGACCAAGACCGCTAAGCAAGCGATGGACGACACAGCTAAGGAATGGGAGGCAATAACCGACAGATTGGGAAGAGATGTGCAGCTGGCAGCATGGAAGTCCTTCATTCCACTCTATCCGAAAGATGTGCAAGATGTCTGGAAAGCAAAGGGATACATCAGCTAGAAGATTCAACTCAAGCCAAACTCCATCTCCCTTTTTTTGGAGGGCTTAGACATGAAGATAAGTGACAGATTATCCCAATGGATGAGGACGACTGAAAGCTTCAAGAAACTTTCAACCCTTCCACTCAGCCTTGTACTGAATTTTGTTTTGATAGTTCCATTCGCGATTATGATATTTTTGAGCTTCACAAAATGGGAGCCGCTTGTCGGCTACGATTGGTGGCGCGCTCCAATCGCAGGAGCCCCTAGGTTCATAGAAGCCTTTGGAGACGCAAGATTAGCATGGGCATTGGTTCGAACATCAATGTTCGTCGCTGTGGTGCTACCTTTGGAATTTCTTCTGGGACTTGGCATGGCGCTCCTCTTCTTAGGCGATTTCCGTGGAAAGAGAGCATTTACATCAATCATTCTATATCCGATGATGATGCCTTGGGTAGTGGTCGGCTTAGGATTCTACTTAATGTTCCAATACTTCGGGCCTGTGAACCTTTTGATCCTTAGACCAGTCTTCGGTGAAGGAGGAATAATCGACTGGTTTACCGACCCCATCTTAGCATTTGCTGTAATAATACTAGCTGATATTTGGCAATGGACCCCTCTAATGTTCCTCATAATTTACGCTGGGTTAGTAGCGGTTCCGAGGAGGTTAGTTGAGGCTGCTGAGGTTTTAGGGGCATCTCCCTCTAGGATCTTAAGAACAGTTCGGCTCCCGCTGATTAAACCTCTCCTAGTTGTAGCACTAATCATCAGAGGATTGGAAGCTTTCAAAGTTTTTGATATCGTCTATATAATGACCGGAGGGGGACCTGGAGTAAACTCGACTGAAGTCATATCATTATACGTGTACAACCTAGCGATAGTATACAACAATACCTCATACGCATGCGCGGTGTCGCTGATTATAATGGTGGCGATTGCATTGGTAACGAGACTAGCCATAAGGCCTCTTGAAGTGAAAGTAGAGTAGTGGGTGTGAGATATGGCAAGAACAAAAGGAATGGCGAAAAATATCGTCCGTTACCTACTCCTAATAGTTGTATGTGCGTGGACTTTGGCTCCTGTAGCTTGGATGGTTTCCCTCTCATTCAAGGGTCCAACTGAGTGGTACGCGCCAAATCTAATTCCAGCACAGCCAATCGTTGACAACTATATCAATCTCTTCATACCGACAAATCCTATCGGAGGCAGCCATTTCTTCACGTCGATCACGGAGCCAATAACGAAACCTCTAATCAATAGCCTAATAGCTGCAGGACTCGGCACATTATTCGCAGTCCTAGTCGGATTCCTCGCGGCGTATGGGGTTTCGCGTTATAGGGCTGGAGGAACCTTCATAATCTTCTTTACGCTTTTGACTAGAATGCTTCCAGGTGCGACTTTCGTAGCGCCGCTGATGGTCTTCTACTCCAGCATTCGCTTCATCGATACATACATGGGACTTATCTTGCTGTATACAGCCGTCACCTTGACGTACGCGATCTGGTTAATGAAAGGGTTCATCGATGAGATTCCGCCGGAATGGGAGGAAGCTGCACTTCTAGAGGGAGCAAGTCCATGGACCGTTTTGAGGAAGGTAACGATTCCTCTTACGAAAGGCGGGTTAGCAGCTTCCGCGCTGTTCATATTCATACTGAACTGGAGTGAATTCTTATTCGCTCTAGTCATCTCTGTAACTCAAGTGACTACGTTACCAGTGCAGATCAGCAAGTATGTAAGCGCTGTGGGCAGAATGTACGGCACCCAAGCTTCCTTAGGAATTATTGCGACAATACCCTCCGTTGCATTAGGGTACTTGATCCAGAAACATCTTGTAACAGGATTCACTTTCGGCAGGATTAGATGAGAGCGCTGGATCGAAAAAGGAATGCGAATGAGGCTGTGGAATGCCCAAGCTGGTAGTCAAGAACATTCGAAAAGTGTTCGGAACATTTGAAGCAGTCAAAGATGTTAGTTTTCAAGTTGAAGAGAAAGAGACCCTATGCCTCTTAGGTCCTTCAGGCTGTGGAAAGACAACTACGTTGAGAATTATCGCTGGGCTTGAAGTCCCAACCTCTGGCGAGGTATTCGTAGATGGAGTGCTCGTCAACGACGTACCGCCTCAGAAGAGGCAGATCGGGCTAGTCTTTCAAGATTACGCTATATTTCCGCATTTATCAGTCTTCGAGAACATCGCTTACGGCCTTAGGGTTAGAAAGATGCCTGAGGCTCAAATAGAGAGAAAGGTGCACGAGACTGCAGCGCTGGTCGATGTGGAGGGTATTCTCGATGTGCCCGGTAAGAAACTTGGTTTGAGTGAAATGCAGAGGGTAGCCGTAGGAAGAAGCATAACGCTCGATCCGAAGCTCCTGTTACTCGATGAACCTCTGAGCAATATAGATGCTAAAGCTCGAGAGAGGATGAGGGCTGAGTTAGGGAAACTGCAGAAAGAGATAGGCATAGCAACTGTGTACGTAACTCATGACCAACTCGAAGCCATGACGCTTGCTGATAGAATTGCGGTTATGAGAAACGGCTTAATAGAGCAGATAGGGACGACGAGTGAAATCTATGATAGTGCTAGGACGCTGTTTGTAGCCAATTTCATCGGAAGCCCTTCAATGAACCAGATCGATTGTGAATTCGTCTACGATGAAGAACAAGCGATTTTGAAATCTGGAGGTTTCTCTCTTGACATCACCGAATTCGCTGAAACAATTAGAGACAGATCCAAGGGAAAGGAGCTGGTCTTAGGAATAAGACCTGAAAATGTATCGCTAGACATTGAGAAGACCGATCCAAAGGCGATAGAGGCTGAAGTGCAGCTAGTGGAGCCTGTCGGAGCCAAATCGATATACCACCTCAAGATAAGCGGATTAACAGTTCTAGCTAAGGACTACCCAATGCCTGAGGCTAATGTCGGCGTCAAGGTCTGGGCGACGTTCAACAAGGACAAGCTTCACTTATTTGACAAGAAGACTGAAGAAGCGATTCTCTGATCGAGGAGCACGGGAGAGATGGTAGGACTTCGGCTCGTGGATATCTCAAAGAAAGCTGGAAAGAGACAGATATTGAAGAACACGAGCGTGGAGATTCTCGACAGGGAACTGTTCGTCATCGCAGGACCTCCGGGCGCAGGTAAGACGACTCTACTGAAAATAATTGCTGGTTTGATCGTTCCTGATGAAGGGAAAGTCTACATAGGCGATCAGATGGTGAACGCGGTGCCGCCGAGTGACCGCGATGTCGGAATGGTATTTGAGGTTCCGCCTATCTACCCTAATAGAACTGGCTTTGAGAACGTTGCCTTTCCTTTAGAAATAAAGAAGATGAATGCCGACAGCATTAAAGAACGAGTTGAAGAAGTGGCTGGGCTCCTTCAAATAACGCATCTCTTGGATAGAAAACCTACCACTTACAGCGGAGGGGAACTCCAAAGGGTTGCCTTGGCTCGAGTATTGGTAAGGAAACCTCGCATCCTTCTGCTGGATGAACCTCTAAAGAACCTCGACGCGAAAATCAGAGAGACTACTAGAGTCGAATTGAAGAGGCTTCAGAGAGAATTTGGAATAACCATGGTCTTCTCAACTCATGACCAACTTGAAGCAACAGCCGTTGGAGATAGAATAGCGGTTATCAATGAAGGGATTATCGAACAGACTGGTGCTCCTGAAGAACTATACAATTCCCCTAAGACGGTCTTTGCAGCCCGTTTCATAGGGAGCCCCACGATGAACCTTGCTGAATGCGTTCTGAAACAGATGGGTGACAGATGGGTTCTCGACGCTTCAGACTTCAACATAGATGTGACGATGCGTGCGCAAGCAATAGAGAGCGAAGCAATGACATCGGAATTATTGCTAGGCGTAAGACCGGAGGATATTACTCTGCTTAACTCTCCTGAGAACAGCGGATGCTTTGAAGGCCGAGTTGAATTGATGCAGAACTTCGGAGATGAAAGAGTGGTCACCATCAGGGTTGGAAAGGTCTCGCTTAACAGCCTAGCCGTGAAAGAACGCGTCTTTAAGTATGGCCAAAAAGTCTACGTCAAGTTCAAAGAAGAGAAAGCACATGTCTTCCATAGGAAGACTGGCATTGCAGTAGCGTAAAGCACGAAATAGATCACGGTAGAGTACTCAGCTGCTGATATTTCTTCTTGGAAAGTCTTATTAGTCAAGGAATTCCAGACTTCAACTTTCAGGTGAATTGAAATATGAAGATCTTGGATGCGCATTCGCACATAGGCAAGTGCAGAGTTTTTGACCTAAATGTGACCGAGGAAGATTTGATCAAGAACATGGATGCAAAAGGGATAGATGCGGCTGTTGTTCAGCCTTTTCCGGGAGCCGACCCTCAACCTCCAGTGGATGTACATGATCGGATAGCAAAGTTGGCGGGGAAACATCCTAGCAGGGTCTTCGGCATGGCTAGCGTGAATCCCCATTTACCTATGGAAGTTTGGAGGAAGGAAGTAGACAGATGCATTAAAGATCTGAAATTCGTCGGCGTTAAACTTCACACCATAGGGCACGCAATCTTGCCAACGTCGGCGGACGGAAAGATGATTTTTGAAACGGCTAACAGTCTCAATGTTCCAGTTATGGTTCACACAGGACTCGGAATACCTTTCGCCCTTCCAAGTATGGTCGTCCCAGCTGCAAAGAAGTTTCCCAATTTGAAGATCATTCTGGGACACGCAGGCTTCAACATAGCCACTGGCGAGGCCGTCATTGTAGCTTCAGTCTTCAAGAATATCTATCTAGAATGCTCCTATTGCATAGGCGGAGACATCATTTGGGCTATGAATGAGCTCGGCTCTGACAGAGTGATGTTTGGAAGCGATGTTCCAAGCAACATGCAGACGGAACTTGTCAAGATCAAGGAAGCAGGCGCTACTTCTGAACAACTGGAGTGGTATTTCAACAAGACAGCTTCCAGAGTCTTCAACATTAAGCTGTAACCATTGGATGCATAGTACACTACGATAGATATCTAGAACGCACTTCGCCGAATTCTGCACTGGTTTCTCAGACGTCCAATAAGAGTGTGTCATCCAATCTGTTGAGCGTTGCTCTTAAATGCACTGTCTTACAACTTGAAAATGGCGATTAGAAATGAAACTTACAACTTTCGCTGTAGATGGACATTATAGAATCGGCGCAGTTGAAGGTGAAAAAATACTCGATCTGAATGCTGCTTACATTGTATATCTAGAATATGAAGGCGTGTCAGAGGCCAAGGCCACAGCTAATGCTCGCCTTCCTAAACGGATGAGCGCCTTCATAGAGCTTGGAGACGTTGCTTTAGAAGCTGCAGGGAAAGCCCTAGACTTCCTCAGGAGAGAGAACTACGGTGTTGAGGATGCGGTCTTCAAGTTCGATGATGTAAAGCTCAGAGCTCCTATTCCAGACCCTCCGAAGATAGTGTGTACAGGTCTCAACTATGAGGATTACCGAGCGATACTTGGGCTTGAATATCTGCCTGTTCCTCAAATCTTCCTAAAGGCTCCATCTAGTGTTATCGGGCATTTAGAGCCGATAGTTATTCCTGAAGGATATGGCACGGTCTTCCATGAGTATGAGTTCTCTTGTGTAATAGGAAAAAGATGTAAAGATGTACCGAAGGATGAGGCTAACAACGTGATCTTCGGTTATACTATACTTGATGATATCACCGCCCATGACATAGAACTAATTACCAGAGAATATCAACAATGGGCGAAATCATTCGATACTTTTGCACCCATGGGCCCGTGGATTGTCACCTCAGAAGAGATGCCGAAAAATATCTACAATCTGAAGATTATTCGCCGAAGAAACGGGAAAGTGGAATTTGAATCCAATACTAAAAATATGAGGTTTCACTTTGACGACATAATATCCTTCGCAAGCACCTTCTGGACATTAGAGCCTGGGACCATCGTCACGACTGCAAGCCCTCCAGCGGGACCTATCGAGCCAGGGGATGTTATAGAAGCAGAGGTGGAAGGCGTGGGAGTGCTGAGGAATCCTGTTACCTCTAGAAGAATTACAACGGAATATGCGAAAAGAATAGGCCTCATCTAGCTCGTTTGCATTGCTTATCATTCAATCCGCTCGGCACCCGTTGACGAAGATTTTCTTGGTCACTCTTTCTCTCTCTGAACCTTCTCCATCTCGATACCGTATTCTCTCAGATAGCGTAGTCAGGGCAAAGCTCCGGTCGATCAAAGTCTATCCGCCGGAGCCTATCGGAAACAATGTGACGAGGTCGTTGTTCGATACTTGGATGGCGAGGTCGTAGACGACCCTGCTGTTCACCGATATGAATAGGCGCTTCTCATCAACTGCTCTCAGAATCTCTCCATCACCCTTGTCCAACATCGCCAAGATGTCTCTCACAGTTAGGTTTGAGGCGTCGACGGTGGTCTCCTTCTCGCCAAGGTACTCAATTAACCACCCGCGAAAGCGTAGCAACAAATTGTGCCACCACCCGTGTCAACGTCTAGGCCGAAAGTTGGCTTAGAGTTTATCGATTTACGATCTTGTCTCCTAGGTCTCCGTGTACCAGAGATAAATCGACAACGCCTTAAGCACCTCAGATCAGGTCCAGCTTCTCCAGCTCTCTCGATACATCGTCTAGACCGAGTTCCGCGAGTTTTTCCCTCGTTGGGCGCCCCGTAGCGCTGTTCCAACCCCTCAACACATAGTACTCATCCATCAGCTTCATGAATTTTCTCCTGTCTAGGTTTTCGCGTTTGCCAGTTGGTCCGACAAAGTGTTCCGTAATTTCGAAATAGGGAATAACAAATTCATCCTCCTTTCTTGAGCGCCCGTGACTTCTGACTTGGATAGCTCTCTCCAGATTGAATATTCGCTCGGCTGCTCTATCCAGATCGCTTTGAGTCAGATCCATCCCGGTAACGGCTGTGAACAGACTATGTTCAAAGGACGGCCCGTAGATCGTTCCTTTGGACGTGGTTATCTTGACGTAGTGGTCATCGCTGGAGAGGCTGTATATCCTCGGAAAAGCCCAGTCGCAGAGAGGCAGGGAATCCTTCAGAACACTTCGGTGTTGATGCCATATAGCGGGCTGAGCCTTGTATTCGTAAGGTGTTTGTAGATTGACAGCCTTGTCAGACCCATAGACCTTGTCAGCTATTCGATAGATGTCATCCCACTTCAACACATTGGACCAGAGGCTCACCCCTGCTACGTATCCATGAGAGGAGCTGAAGGGGTCCCTCGTGTCGGTCGCCAACTGTATCGCGGCCACTATCCAAACAGGGAAGAATATCGGGTTTATACGGTCTCCTCTTCCATCCCAGTGTCCAGTGTAGCCGTATGGAGCCCAGAACTCAGAGGCTTCCTTCTTCCCAATCTTGAGGATGCCGGCTGCCCTAAGACCTCCCTCAGCAAGCGCGTTTCCTAACCTCCCATCCCTGTAAGCGATCTTCTTGATCAAAGTAAACCAGAAGTCAGGGTTGTCTGGATCGATCTCCACTCCGTCCAGGTTTGTTAGGACACCACTCTGCTTCATTGCTCTGAGCCAAGGAACCGTGCCAATTATCAATTCCCACTGGTTAATTCCGTACTTGTTCGATAGGACAGCTGCCTCAAAACCTGCCCTGAACCCTGGATTCCAGTCATAGAACGTTTTCGGTGCACCGGGAAAGACGGGTGCGATGCAGTGAAACTGGCCGCTTAGAACGGTTGGCGAAACCACTCCTGGAACAGACTCGTAGTAGTGGTTAAGGGGGCATTGGACAAAGCAGGCGTGGCTACAGTTCTGAAGGCGTTGCCCGTAGAGGGCCACATGTTCGGGGTTGAGCGAGGGTTTTATGGGTATGTGTTCCGCTGTGAGCATCTCCCCCTTCATCTTTAAACACAACTCCATCAACTCATCGGGTCTTGCTATCTTTACATCGCCGGTTCCATGCACAGCTATCGCCTTAAGGTTCTTAGACCCCATCACCGCGCCGAAGCCTCCCTGACCTGCAGCGCTTTCTGTCTCCGTTAGGATCACGGCAATGCGGGCTAGCCTCTCTCCAGCTGGCCCAATGCACACTACCTTAACATCTCTGCCGTGTTTGTTCCAGACCATTCTCTGCGTCGAATAGGTGTCCAGTCCCCACAGGTCCTTAGCGTCGTTCACTTCTACTTCGCTGTCATTGATGTAGATGTAAACCGGGTTCTGTGCTTTTCCCTGAATGATTACGCCATCAAAGCCGGCGTACTTTAGCTCTGATCCCCACTGCCCACCCATGTTGGAACGTGTGAACCACGGGGTAGGGTATGCTTGAGGAGCGACCCCGCAGACCGCGGTTCTCCCAGAGGCCGGAGCCAAAGTCCCGGTCAGTGGCCCTGTCATGAATATCAGGCGGTTTTCTGGCATGAACGGATCCATCACTGGATGAAGTTCATTCCAGGCTATTGCGGTGGCTATGCCTCTTCCACCGATGAATTTCTTGGCATACCTGCTTGTGTCTTCGACCTCTGTCTTGCCTGAGCTCAGATCAACTCTAAGGATCTTTCCTATCCATCCGTACGTCATTTCGACATCACCTGTGGCCGATGTAGGCTAACGCGTTTTGCGGACAGATCTCTACGCATGCCGGCCCCCTTTCTCTCCTGTAGCATAGGTCACACTTTACGTAGACGTTCTCCTTGGGTCTATGCTTTATAATAGAACCTTCAACATTGAACGGGCAGGCTCGAAAGCAGTTCCCACATGCTATACATTCCTCCTCGACTATCACTCTTGCACCGGTTTTCTCGTCAACAATCATAGCCTCCTCCACTGGACATACCTGCATACACTCCGGCCCTTGACACTGTCTACAAACCTCTATGGAGTTCACGCCTGAAAGAGCATCTCTCACTACGTGTATTCTTGACAAAGAGGGACTGTTCACCCCATCATGGTACAGAGAGCAGATCAGTTCACAGCTGCCGCATCCAGTGCACTTCGCGGCGTCAACTGCGACCTCGAATCTTGATTGAGGAATGTCCCGTGCGACCATCGAGGCGATGGTAGCCTTCTTCGGCATAGGCTTAACACTTCTCTGGGAGTTCTGGCTGAGAAGAATCATTTGAATACACTTCTGATTGTGTTAATTCCTTGAGTGCATTTAAAATGTTATTTCACCCCAGATCTCAGTTGATCTAGGATCGGCATGGAACATAATACTCCTTGAACTTCATTCTTGCTTATCACGGGATTTGAGTTCCTTCTTGTTTGTCATTTATAGACTACTTTCTCCTTTCCGTTTACGATTGAAACCTTCGGACTCATTTCCAGTACATCCTCTCTAACTTTGGAGAGTGATTATGATTGGCCTGGTATTTATTCGCTACAGAAGATATCATTGTTCTTTAGGTAAAAGACCTATGCAAACAAGACACTTGTTATATCTTGGCGTAAGTTGACATATTGAATATTGTTGTGGCTCTGAACAGGAGTTTGAAACCATGCGAGCGCTGGTATTCAAGGGACAGAATGAGTATGGTTTAGAAGAGAGGAATAAGCCTGCACCTCGAGAAGAGGAGTTGTTGATAAAAGTTGAATACGCTGGTGTCTGTGGAACAGATTGGTCCATAATAAAAGGAGACGTTGCGGCTGGATTCGGTGTTACACTTGGCCACGAGTTCTCGGGAGTCGTTGAAGAGGTTGGCGATACAGTAGATGGATTTAAGGTCGGCGATCGAGTGATAGGTTCGCCCATCGTATCATGTGGCAGATGCTATTTTTGCCGTCGTGGTTTTCGACAGCTTTGCATTCGTAGGCGAATTTTCGGCGCTGAACTCGATGGAAGTTTTGCTGATTTCATGATTGTACCAAGCCCTCAAAGCGTACTCCTGGTTATTCCTCTTCAACTAAACATAAGCAGTTTGATTGGAGACACATTTGCAACAGGTTACCATGCAGCTGAAATGGGAGAAGTCAAGGACGATGAAACCGTTGCAATCTTCGGAGCTGGACCGATAGGTGCAACAACAGCAATCAGCTTGGCGTTGAGGAAGCCGAAGAAGATCTTCAATGTCGCACGCTCAAAATTCAGGTTGAAGGCCATTGAAGAGTTGGGCTCAACTCCTATTAACGCTAGGGAGGAGGACCCGGTTCGTAGACTTAAGCTTGAAACAACGATAGGAGCAGACGTTGTATATGAATGTGCAGGCTCTCCAGTGACCTTTTCGATGGCGCTTCAGTCGGTGCGTAGGGGTGGAAGAATCGTGTTTGTCTCAACCATGCCGCGAACCACCGTTCCTTTGGATCAGATTTTGACAGGTGAGATACGTTTGATAGGAGCATTTTGTCCTGCTGGACCAGAGGTTCTCAAGATGCTTGTCGATTTCGTTGAGCAGAACAAGATTCAAAGCAAGTTGGAAAAGCTGATAACGCATTGCTATCCTCTTAGTAGTGGCAAGGAAGCTTTAGAGAAATCTATGGAAGAAGATAGGATGAAGATTCTCATCAAGCCTTAGACAGAGCTTGGAAAGTTTCCGTTATGAAAACTTGGCGACTTCTAGATCTAGGGGAACGTGATATCTACACTGTTCTCGCGATCAATGAAGCAATAACGATCGCTGTTGATGAAGGAAAACGCTCAAACACAATACGCTTCTTGAGCATAAAGCCGCCTGCCGTAACCTTAGGGTACTTTCAAAATGCCGAAGAAGAAATCGACCTTGACTTTTGCACGAGAAACAGGATCAATATAGCTCGAAGATGGACAGGGGGTGGATGCGCATACGAAGACTACAGAGGCGAACTCACCTACGGGATCATGGCAAATTTCACTGAATCTGAAGCTCTACTCGACATTCGAAAATCCTTCGAGTTTCTATGCAGCGGCGTGGTTCTGGGATTGAGGAAGCTTGGGATCGATGCTCAGTTTAGACCGATCAATGATATATTGGCAAACGGTAAGAAGATTGGTGGAGTGGGTCAAAGCCGGTTAAAAAACGCATTATTGCTCGAAGGTTCAATTCTGCTTGACGACAGAGAGGAAATGTTCAAAGCTCTTAAGGTTTCTCAAGAGAAATTGAGGCACAAGGGAATAGCGTCTCCTGAACAACGTGTTACGAGCATTCGTAGAGAGCTCGGAAGATCTATCGATCTGGACGCAGTTAAAAGCTCTCTAAGAGAAGGTTTTGAAATTTGTCTTGAAGTCAAGCTGACTAGCAGTGAGTTAACAAGCTTTGAGTTGGCACTGGCGCAGAGACTAAGAGAGAAGTATGCCTCTGGAAAGTACATATTCATGAGATGATAGGGGTCTCTGGCGACTCAGAGACCGAGTATATCAGCAACTTCAGATAGGTAGCGTGCATACGCTTGCGCGTTGAGCATCTGCTTCAAATCCTCGTCAAGGCTTGAGGGCCCAATTTCTAGAAGCCATCCTTCTCCATATGGATCATAATGAATGATGCTTAGATCACTCAAGATAGCTTGGTTTACAGATTCAACCGTTCCAGTTAGAGGCGAAAAGAAGTCTAGCCTTGTCTTCAATGTTTCCAAGCATCCCATCCTCTGTGCCCGGAATACTTTGTCTCCAAGATTAGGCAACTCAATATTCTTCAACGGGCCCAGCATCCTCAGAAGGGTTGATGCGATTCCTATCCTCACTCTAACTTTATCCTTGATGGAGACCCACGTATGATCTTTCGTAAACCAACACTCGTCTGGAAAATAATACTCCTTAAACTTCATTCTTACTCACCACGGTATTCAAGTCCCCTCCACAAGACTGTTTGTCATCGATAGACTACTTTCTCCTTTCTTTTTGCTGCAAGAAATCTCTCTACTTCGTCGCGAGAAGGCATATTTTCTATATCTCCTCTAACCATAACTACTAGCGCTCCTGCAACATTTGCGGTCTCCAGCGCTTTGTCAACGCCCTCCCCCTTCAGTATACTCGCTATGAATCCTGCTGCAAAAGCGTCTCCTGCGCCGATTACGTCCTCCACGGGAACCTTGAATGCTGATTTCCTTACCACTTTCTCTTTCGTAGCGGCAAGCGCGCCTTCTCCTCCCAGTTTGACGACGACGATGTTTGCACCCATTACAAGGAGATTTCTGGCGATCTTTCTGGGATCTCTTTCTTCAATGAGTATTTCTGAGTCTTCGGGATCTGTTAGAATTATGTCCGCTTTTTGGATCATCGGCAAGAGTGTTTCCCGAGCCTTATCTGCACCCCAGAGCTTTAATCTGATGTTCGTATCAATAGAAATCTTCACATTGTTCGCTTCAGCGATTTGAAGAGCTCTGTAAGTTGCTTCACGGCAACTTTCACTTAGGGCGGGGGTAATTCCGGTCACGTGGAAAAGTTTTGCTTCAGTTATGTATTTCGGATCAATGTCATCGGGACCTAGCCTGCTCGCTGCTGATCCCTTTCTGTAATATATCACGCTACTCTTCTCTGGAATTGGGTAACCTCTCTGTATGAAGTATAGTCCGGTCGGCGCTTCTCTATCGATAATAACTCTTGAGACATCGACTCCTTCACTTCGGAGGACTCTCAGTATGTATTTGCCGAACTCATCATTTCCAACTCTAGTGATAAAGCCTGATGTCAGCCCCATTCGCGCAAGACCAATCGCAAAATTTCCCTCAGCCCCAGCTGCATGCTTCTCGAAGTAATCGACATGTCTGATAGGCCCCGTCGTAACAGGGTTGAGTTGAATCATCATTTCGCCCATCGTAACTGCATCTGGCATCCCAGGTCACTCAACAACTGTTAATGATTCAGTTATTATAAGGGTTAATCCTCGCTCAGTTCATCCTATCGCAAGATTTTGAGGACATTCTTCCCAACGGGCATCTTCAGTATCCGCCCGACCGGTTCGCATTTGGTCCTCATCATAATAACGATAGGTTTACCGAGCTTCTTGCCACATAGTGATTCGAAATTGCTCTGTCCCTTGCTTATGATTACATCTGCTTTCTTGAGTTCTAACAGAAATTCAGGTGAGGCTTCATCGAAGCTTATGCCGAAAGCATTCGACCCGGTCGTAATTATCTTTTCCACATAGCGATGAATCCCAACTTGACGAGCGTCTTCGAGCGTGGCATCATTGGTTATAGGGGAATCTTTTACGACAAAAGTGATCTTGGCTCCCTTTGAGGATAAGTATTCGAGGAGAAATGTGTCAAGGGCTATCTCCCCTGCATTGTCGCCTATGAATACTATTCTTTTATTCTTCGAAATCAACTTGCGAAATGCTTCGAAGTCCCTTTTATTCAGCCCTTGTTTTAGAACTTGACGGTACACTTGAGGAAGAACGCCCAGATCGACCTCGTAGTTCCCCAATGTAAAATCAATGATGTTTCCAGCTACTGACGCTAGGATCGAGCGATAGAGCCTTTCTTTATCGGGTAGCTTCCTCAATCCATCTGCAATTGAATGCCCCAGTTTCAAAGCGATCTTGTTGCTTCTCTTCTTCGCCTCTTTGTAGGGGTCAGGATTTTTTGACATCTTGTAGATGATTCGGTAAATGTCAGTTGCTATCCTTGATGGTGCGAGGTCGTTCGCCATTCCTCTAGCCAAAATCGGTATAGCTTTGTCCATTATCTTCTTCTGCAGAACTGGATCCCTTGTTGCTAGCCTTATGGTTCTATAGACAGCCTCTAGCGTGCATGGCCCGCAGACCGCTTCAGGCATCGCCTTCAAGATCTGTTTCACTACATAAAAATGGGCGGGTTTGAATAGTCTTAGTACTTACTGGTCCTCTTCTCTAGTTCTTTGATCCGTTTTTCAAGAACTGCGACTCGAGCGTTCAGCTTCTCCTGCTCATTTCGCATCAAAGCGGCTTCCAGTTCAAGCCCTTTTCTTATTGCTTCACCCGGGTCGGGGCAGTGTCGCGGGCTAATGACTATGTGCCTTGTGTTTATCTTGTCAGGTTTAATCTCTTCAGCAATTCTTCGAGCATTTGATGGAGTGATGCCGCCGCCAACGGACACCACTAAGCCTGCCGATTGGGCTTTCTCAGTTATTTCCTTTGTCATCTTCATGACTTCAATGTCATCTACTGTCTTGCCGGCAGATTTTGATAGGTCACTGCGGCCTACAGTTATCTGCTGAAGTTCTCTAGCCTCAGGGGAACCTAGAATCTGATCCAGATGCTGGTAGCCATATACAGTTTCAATATTTATGGCCTTGAGTAAGAATCTGAACTGCTCTTCTGTAGCTATTTCTTTCAGGGCTTCTATGAAATCCTTCAACCCGTAATGCGACTCGACCATTGGTGCTATGAGTCCGCTCACTCCAATCTCGAGCAGTTTTCTCATGTCATTCCTGGCGTCAGGTCCACCTATCTTAACTACTACAGGCATTATTCCTCGCGTTAACTTGTTCAGATAGTCTATATATTCAAAGCTGCAGTCCTCAACTTCAGTACCAAGCTTCAACGCTATCATTCCATGCTTCTCCTTCATCTCCTTGAACATAGTTCGTAGCTGCTTCTCGCTCTCTGGCCAGTATTCCAGATACTCCTTCTCTTCCAGTCTGATGGGTTTCATTAATAATCACCTTACTAGTTTTCGCGTCTCCTCTTGCGCCGTTTTCGGGCTATGTATCTTCAGAAATCATCTTTTTAAGTCTTCGCCAAAATCTGATTAGGTACTGTTAGACTCATAGGGAACCGAGGAGAAATCAGTTGGCAAAGCGAATCGAAGGCATCGTGACAGCCTTAGTCACTCCTTTCAATCTTGAGGGAGAGCTTGACGAGAATGCGTTGGAAAGAATCGTTGAGTTCCAGATAGCGAAAGGAGTTCATGGACTGTATCCATGCGCAACCTTTGGAGAAGGCCCAACGATGACGTTAGAGCAACGCAAAAGAGTCGCTGAAATCGTCATTCAGAAAAGTAGACGCCGTATCCCAGTTGTTGTTCAAGTTGGCGCAGCGGATGCGTCGGCGACTATTGAGCTTGCCAGACACGCTGAACATGCAGGCGCTGATGCTATTGCAGTTGTGACCCCATACTACTATAACCCGGATGAAAAAGCACTGGTAGAATATTATAGACAAGTTTCAGAGAATGTTGCAATACCCATTTTCATCTACAATATCCCATATCGAACAACTGTAAATATTACTCCAGATACCGCTTTGAAAATAGTTGCAGCGGCACCTCAAGTGCAAGGCATCAAAGATAGTAGTAGAGACTTCATGCAAGTTCTTGAATATATAGAGAAGTTTCCAAGAGAGTTCATAATCCTGAATGGTGCTGATGCATACATTCTCCCTGCGTTGATCATGGGAGCGGCTGGAGCGATGTCAGCTTATTCTAACGCCTTTCCTGAGCTATACGTCTCATTATACGATCTCTTCAAGAAGGGCGACTACAATAAGGCACGTGAAGTTCAATTCAAGATAAACCTCACTCGTAGAATATTGCGATTACACGCCCAACCCTTCGTTCAGCCCGTAAAAGAAGCTATGAAGATGAGAGGCATCCCTGGAGGATTCGTCAAACGGCCGCTCAGACCCATGACTGAACAAGAGATCGATGATCTTCGATTCAGGCTGGAGAAACTTGACCTCCTATAATAGAAAGCTATAGAATTGCGACCATTTTTCTCTGCTTTCAACTTCGCATAATTTTCGGAGCTGAGAAGGTTCGGCGTAGAGCATATCGCACACTCATGATTTCTTGTATGCCTTTACGAGAGATTGCATATAGTAGATCGGGATACTCAAAAGGATCAGCATGCTCCCCCACATGATCGCCCAAAGATCACTGTACGCTAGAAGGATTACGCAAAAGATTATGGCAGAAATCGCCATTATATTGCCGAATGGCGCTTTGAAGGCTGTCGACACCGAGGCTTTCTTCCTTAATCTCACGTAGGCTAGAAATACGATTACGTAGATAATGAGCGTAATGTACGCAGTAAGATAAGCCAGCTTCTCGAATGTTCCTGATACAACGAGAATCGTTGAGAGTATCGCCTGGAAAAGGAGTGCTATGCTCGGCGTAGAGTATTTGGTATCCAGCGTCGCAAACAGCGATGGAATTGCTTGATCGTGACCCATCGCGTACGTTAGTCTTGAGAATGTGAAAATGCTGCAGTTTATGCACCCGAGAATTATTATCAGAGCGCCGATGTCTATCAGGAAACCGCCGAATTTCCCGAAGGCAAATTCAGCAGCCTCCGCTATCGGCGCCGATGAAGCGCCTAGTCGCTGCCATCCAATAGTGCCCAGTGAGGAAACGGATACAAGAATATAGATTGCGATAACGATGATCGTTCCGACAAGTATGCCAACCGGAATGTCTCTTCTAGGGTTCTTGAACTCCTCAGCTGGCAACGCAACAACTTCAAGGCCCATGTAAGGGACGAACGTTAGAACTAGAACAGGCCCGAGAGCTAACCAACCGTAGGGCGCAAATGGCGTGAAGTTACTTGATCTTATAGACTGAAGACTGCCTAGGATGAATGTGAGAAGAATTGCTACAGTTCCTAACGCTAATAGGTTCAGTGCTGTCGCGCTCAATTTAACTCCTAAGTAGTTCAAAAGAGTGAAGGACAAAATGGCGGCCATAGCGATGAAGATTTGGAACTGTTGGCTACTGGGAAAAATATAGCTTGAATAGAGCGCAAAGCCTACAGCGAGTAGGGAGATAACTGCCCATGAGACTACCGTTAGTGACCATCCCACGATGAGACCAAGAGGCCTCCCAAATGCATCTCCTACGTATACGTATGGACCTCCTGCCTTCTCATAAAGTCCTGCAAGTTCTGCGAAACATAGAGCCATCGGAACAGTCAAGGCTCCTGAGATTGCCCAACCGAGTATTGATAGCGGTCCAGCCTTAGCAGCCACCACCCCAGGCATGATGAATATTGTCGTTCCGACTATAGATGTGACAACAAGAGCGACGGCTTCTCGTAGGCCCAGTTCTCTCTTCAGTTCAGTCATCTCTCTTCACTCAAGCATGCCCAGCCAATGAAATGCCCAGCAAGCTGATCTATCGACCATGAGAGCGAGAGTTACTATGAATAACATTATGAATATTACGCTCTTTCAATTTTGAGATGAAAGAGAATTAAGGTAGCAGCGAAGACTAGTATCAATAGACTTAATCCACAAACTTGGAGAGCCCAATGAACGACCTACGCAAACAGTTCATCGACCATCCGTTGGTAAAAGAGAAAGCCATTGAGAGAAGGCCCTATCAGGAAACGATCGCTCGCTCATGCTGTAAAGAGAACAGCTTGGTCTGTCTACCAACAGGCTTGGGAAAAACTATTATCGCTGCTCTAGTTTCAGCTGAAAGATTAAGGCTTTATCCCGATAAGAAAGTCGTGGTCTTGGCGCCTACAAGACCTCTGGTTCTTCAACACTACAAGGCTTTCCAAGACGTTATTCAATTGGACCCGTCTGAATTCGTTGCAGTCACTGGGCATACACCTCCAAATCAGAGAGCTGATCATTGGAGTAGAAAGATCATTTTTTCAACTCCGCAAGTCTTCATGAATGACTTGATAGTCGGCCGAGTGAACGTAAGTGAGGTCGCTCTGATAGTTTTCGATGAAGCTCATAGAGCAACTGGGGACTACGCTTACACGTTCGTCGCTGAAAGATATTCCGAAGAGCCAAATGGTTTGACTCTCGCCTTGACAGCCTCACCTGGATCGAGTAGAGAGAGTATAGAAGCGATCTGCAGGAACCTGTTCGTTAAGAACGTTGAGGCTAGAAGTGTTTCCAGCCCAGACGTTGAGCCTTTCATTGGAGGAATACATGTCGAATGGAGGAAAGTGGCGCTCCCAAAAGTCTTCTTTGAAGTTAGGATGCATTTTGAGCAGTTCTTCAGAGAGGAGTTGAGAAGCGCTAAGGAGACCGGAGTCATCGAGAGCGCCAGTATAGAGAAAGTGAAGCTAAAAGAGATCCTTCAAGCTAGGGAGAACCTGAGGAAGATGATGGCCGACCCAAACGCTCCCATAGAGAAGTTACGAAGAACATCGGTCGGTCTATATGCGTGTATACATACCATACGGGGCATTGAACTACTTGAGACACAAGGATTCGCAACGTTAAGATCATACTTCGATCATTTAGCGGAGAGGCTTAAGGCTAGGCCTCCAGCCTCAGTTAAACTGTTACTTCAAGACAGCCGCATCAAGAAAGCACTTGATCTAAGTGATCAAGCCTCATCGGATGGTTTAGATCATCCGAAGATTGATGAATTAGCCAAAATACTTCACAACGCGTTCCTCGAAGGAGCTAGGAGGGTTATTGTCTTTACGAACTATCGTGCCACGTCATCTAAGCTCGTCGCCGTCCTGAACAACCTGGAGTTTGGAATATCGGCAGCCCGCCTCGTCGGACAGATGAGTAAAGGAGAGGATAGAGGCCTGTCTCAGAAAGAGCAGACAAACGTACTGGAAGATTTCCGGAAGGGCAGATACAATGTTTTAGTCGCGACTCAGATTGGAGAAGAGGGTCTCGACATAATTGAGTGCGATCAAGTAGTCTTCTACGATACTGTTCCGAGTGCCATCCGGTATATTCAACGCCGTGGTAGAACGGGAAGAAAGGGACCGGGAAAGGTGACAATACTCATGTCTGCTGGAACGAGAGACGAAGCTTACTACTGGATTGCGCGCAGAAAAGAGAGGATGATGGCTGAAGCTCTAAGGCAGATCACTCCCACTACAAAAGAAAAACAACAGCCCAAACTTGAGGAATTCATGCGACGGCTATCCGCGGTTAGGCCTCCTGAAGATAAAGTCACAATTATTGTCGACAGTAGAGAAGCTGGTTCACCGATTATTAGGGAGTTGTCGAAATTTGATGTCAAAATAGATCTTGAAACTCTGAAGATCGGCGACTTCATTCTGTCAGACAGAGTTGCAGTCGAGAAGAAGACCACTGAAGATTTCACATCGTCTATGATTGATGGTCGATTGTTTACTCAAGTCATGAATCTCAAGAGCACGTATCAAATGCCTATTGTCCTTGTTGAAGGTGAGTCTCTCTATAGTGCAAGGGAGGTGCGTCCTGAAGCAGTCATGGGTGCCCTTGTAAGCGTACTCATCGACTACGACGTACCAATTGTCTGGATGAGAACTCCACCTGAAACCGCGCTCTTCCTATTCTCCATAGCGAGACGTGAACAATTGAAGGAAAGGCGTGAGCCCAAGATTAGAGCCGAGACGAAACCTGAGACGTTGAGCGAATCCCAAGAGTTTATTATCGCAGGGCTTCCCCATGTGGATAGAGTCTTAGCCAAGAGATTGCTGAAAACTTTCGGCAGTGTCGAAAGAGTATTCAGTGCATCTGAAGAAGAGCTGCAGAAAGTAGAGGGCATAGGAAAAAAGATTTCGGAGAAGATCAGAAAGATAGTCGCTTCTAAATATGAAGAAACATCATGAAGGCATTTCTTTCAATCTCCGAATCCTTTCGAGTGCTGCCAGCCATCCGGAGAGAGCATTCCCAAGCTGAATCAGCTTCTCTGGATCCGTCTCTCTTTTTATGCTTTCATCTGTCTCTTTGATTTTCGTCAGGATCGTCTGCTCTGTATTGGCTAGCACATGTTCAGCAGCTATTTTGCTCTCATCTTCAGTAGATTTGACTATAACAACAGGTCTATTACATTTGGGGCAGAAGATTTCTTCCCCCATTTTAAACAAGGGCGTTCCGCACTCTGGACAAATATCTGAGAGCATAGCTGCCCCGGACTTCAAAAGCTCAGCCATTCTCTTAACTTCCGCACACATCTTCCTCGTCCTCGTCAATCAGGAAAGGATTTTAGTCGGCTCTATAAATTGTTGATTCATTAATGGTTATTAAGATGAGGGGTGCATCACCATGTCCGCCCGTGCCAAGAGAAAAGAAGAGTACGAGTCGAGAATTAAGCAAGCCATGGGCATTCTCAATGAAGTATCTCAAGATACAACGACGCCTCGAAACATTAGACGCGCTGCCAAGGATACGATGGATGCGCTCCAAGTTGCTGAGCATAGCTTGGGTGTAAGAGCATCGAACGCCATAACTATACTAGATGATATATCTCAAGACCCAAACATGCCACCCTACACGCGAGTGAAGCTCTGGAATGTTGCAAGCATCTTGGAGGCAATCAAGGACTAGGATGCCTCTATGTCCATTAACGGAGGCATCTATTCAACTGCCCTAAGCAAGCTGTTACTGGATAGTGGGTTTGGCCTCTCAATCTTCTAGCGAAGAAAACAGTTTTGAATGGCGCAAACATATGTTTTACGCGTCTTCGAATGAAAGGACTGTGTTTACTTAGCTAGTGGTTGATGAAAGGTCATGGTTCTGAGAGCGTATGTTTTGGTTAAGGTTGATGTTGGGAAGGATAGGGAGGTTTTTGCTGAGATTCAGAATCTTCAGAGGATCTACAGGGTTAGAGAGATCGCAAGCGTCTTCGGGGTCTACGATTTAATTGTGAAGGTTGAGGCTGAAACCCATAAAGACTTGGAGGCCGTCATATTTGATGCACTCCGCCAAATACCTAGCGTTAGAGAAACCGTCACCCTCGTCGTCGTAAGATCATCTGAAGAATAAAAAGTGCACATCTCGAGCCATTGGTTCAAAAATTGCTATATTAAAATCCAGAATTCCCGGGATGACTCCCATGGCTCAGTATCCTCGCGAATTGGAAAAGCAAGTTACGCTAAAAGATGGCTCTAAAGTACTCGTGCGCTCGATAAGGCCTAGCGATGAAAATTTGATGCATGAGCTTCTTCATTCATTTTCTAAAGAAACAATCTACCATAGATTCTTCGCCATGATCGCGGATATGTCGTCTGAACAGTTGAAATATTATGTCAATGTTAACTATGAAGAGAGAATGGCTATAGTTGGTGTGATCAAAGTCGAAGATAGAGAAAAGATCATCGCTGTAGCGAGATACGATCTTGACCGTCCGACAAATATGGCTGAGGTGGCCGTTGTGGTAGAAGATGAATGGCAGAATAGGGGTCTAGGAAGTTTCTTACTTAAATACTTGGCTCAAATTGCTAGAACTCGAGGCATCTCAGGATTCACAGCGGAAGTTATGCCTGACAACTTTCGCATGCTGCATCTGTTAAACAAGACCTCTGGAAAGATAAAGAAAGCTTTTGTTGACGGAGCTATTCGAGTTGTATTGAAATTCAAAAACGAAGCAATGAGTTGCTAGGATTGCAAATAATCATTGTGTTTTGCGCATTTTCTTCAATTCTTCGTAGGCTCTTCTCACTTCTTCAACTGATGCTTCGTCTTCTAATGTTGTCAAATCTCCTGGCGGCTTGTCAGCGGCGACGGCTTTCAAGACTCTCCTCATAATCTTACCACTTCTAGTTTTCGGTAGCTTCGCTACAAAGTATATCTCGTCGGGAGTTGCTACTGGACCGATGATCTTCCTCATATGTTCTTTCAGTTCTGATGCCAATTTCTCGGAGGGTTCGTAGCTTTGGCGTAGTATGGCGAAGATGACGATGCTCTCTCCTTTTAACGGATCTGGTTTCCCGATTACAGCTGCTTCAGCCAAAGCTGGGTACGATATAGCGGCGCTTTCAAGTTCTGCTGCTCCGAGTCTATGTCCCGCGACTTTCAGAACGTCGTCTGCTCTTCCAAGAATCCAGAGATAGCCTTCATGATCCTTGATAGCGTAGTCTCCAGTGAAGTAAGCGCCCAAGAATCTTGACCAGTAGGTCTGCTTGTACCTTTCTGGGTCGCCATAGACAGTCATCATCATTCCAGGCCAAGGTCTCTTAATGACCAAGTATCCTCTAGCCCCTTGAGGAACCGGTTTTCCATTCTCATCGACGACATCAACATCAATGCCTGGAAGCGGCAACGTCGCTGATCCAGGTTTGAGTGGAACAAGTTCTATTCCAGGCGCTGGTGAGATCATTATTCCGCCGGTCTCTGTCTGCCACCATGTATCAACTATGGGGCATCTTCCTCCGCCTATGTGCTCGAAGTACCAAGTCCATGCTTCAGGGTTTATCGGTTCACCGACGCTTCCCAAAACTTTCAGACTGCTGAGATCATGTTTCTTAGGCCACTCATCCCCATATTTCATGAAGAGTCTAACTGCGGTCGGCGATGTGTAGAGCGTTGTAACTCTATACCGCTCGACTATCTCCCACCATCTCGCTGGCGTTGGGTAATCTGGAGCGCCTTCATACATGACTATGGATGCCCCGTGGCTCAATGGAGCGTAGACTATAGAGCTATGCCCCGTTACCCAGCCTACGTCAGCTGTACACCAGTAGACAGTATCCTCCTGTATGTTGAAGACCCATTTGTATACTGAATGGTTGAAGACCATGTATCCTCCAGTGCTATGAACAATACCTTTCGGCTTCCCTGTCGTCCCAGACGTGTAAAGTATGTATAGAGGATGTGCGGACTCTACTGGCTCAGGCTTGACGTACAGTTTGGCGTTCTTAAGTAGGTCTTGAAGCCAGAAGTCTCTTCCTTCCTTCATCGCAACGTCTACACCGGCTCGCCTCGCTACTATGACTTTTTCCATAGACGGCGTTTTGGCTAAGGTTTCATCAACTATATTTTTCAGTTGGATAACCTTGCCTCTCCTAAAGCTTCCATCAGCCGTGACTAGAATCTTGGCCTGAGTATCATTGATTCTATCTGCGAGAGCACCGGCACTGAATCCTGAGAAGACAACCGTGTGAGGAGCCCCTAACCTTGCGCATGCCAACATCGATATCGGCAACTCAGGCGTCATCGGAAGATACAGAGCCACTCTATCCCCCTTCTTGACACCGAGATTCTGAAGTACTGAAGCGAATCTACTAACCTCTCTATAGAGATCTGAGTAGCTCAAAGTCTTGGTATCGCCAGGCTCGCCCTCCCAATACAATGCAACCTTATTGTGACGCCAAGTCTTAACGTGAACATCGATACAAAGATGGGATGCATTGAGTTGCCCGCCTACAAACCACTTTGCGAACGGAGGATCCCATTGCAAAACTTTGTCCCATGTTTTGAACCATGATAGTTTTCTAGCCTCTTCGTCCCAGAATGCCTCGATATCTGCAAGAGACTTGCTGTATATATCCAGATACCTCTTGATCGGCCAAAATTTAGACTCAAAAGGAAGTGAAGCATGTTCATCATAAACTTCTGAGTTTTTCGAATTTCCTTCTTTCGTGAGGTCCATATCTATCCCGCCCTTCACTCCTTCCCCAATGAAACTTCATTCGATCTATCAATGAGTTCAGTCATACTAATCCCAACAGACGAAAATGGCTCGAATACATTCACTGTGCACACCTACCAGTCTTTTCCACTTTGCAGTATTTCTTGATGTGCATCTCGGCCAAGTCGAGTATAGGAATCACGGTCTCCCTATTCAGAGAATACATTCGCTTCTTGCCTTCTCTTTTCTCAAAGATAAAACCGCATTCTCGTAACCGCCTCAACTGATGCGAGACGTTCGTTCTCTCCACAGCTATAGCCTTTGAGATCTCCCCTACTGACTTCGGCCTATCCTTTAGGGTTAGGACTAGGTTTAGCCTACTCCTAGTAGCTAAAGTATCGAAAAAGGCACTGCAGAATCGCTCTTTCATATGAATCTATATTCACATAAACGCCTGCTTCTCCTATAAACGTTTGGCGCCTCAAACTGACGCAAATTGCCGCTTCAATAATAGAAAAGTGATAGTAAACCCATCGATCTTCAAAATACGAATAAGATTCAAGATGGTAGGAACGTTAAAGATCGACCCTTCCGCCGAAAACAAAAGTCTATCTCATTCCGTGCAAGAAGTTGCTTGTGAATACCAGTTTCGCCGGAGTGAGGAGTGGCGCTTTGAAGAAGATTTTAATCGCTTTGGGTGGCAACGCGATTCTGAGGCACAAAGAGAAAGGAACTGCTGAGGAACAGTTTGAAAACATCAAGAGGACCTGTAGACATATGGTGAGGATACTGAAAGACGGTTACCGAATTGCGATAACACATGGTAACGGCCCTCAAGTCGGAGATATACTTCTCAGGAATGAGAAATGCAAAGACATCCTACCGCCGATGCCGTTGGATGTGTGCGGGGCTGAGAGCCAAGGCATGATCGGCTACATGCTACAGCAATCGATGAGAAATGAGATGCATGAAGCGGGTTTAGAGTTCCCTGTCGTTACCTTGGTTACACAAGTAGTTGTAGATAAGAATGACATAGCCTTCAGGAAGCCCACGAAGCCTATCGGACCCTTTTTTACGGCTCTCGAAGCTGAGAGGTTGAGAAGAGAAAAGAATTGGACGGTCGTTGATGATGGGATGAGAGGGTATAGGCGTGTTGTTCCTTCACCTCAGCCTAAGACTATAGTTGAAAGGGATTCTATCAAAACGTTATTCGAAACAGGCACCGTGGTGATCGCCTCTGGTGGTGGAGGAGTTCCGGTGATAGCTAGAGAAGATGGAAGTCTAGAAGGTGTTGAAGCGGTGGTAGATAAGGATTTTACAGCGGAGTTATTCGCTAGAGAGATTGGCGCTGATATTCTTCTAATGCTCACAGACGTTAGAAACGTCGCTGTCAACTTCGGAAGGCCAGATCAGAAAGACTTAGACGATATAACTGTCGCTGAAGCGACAAAATATCTTGCAGAAGGACAGTTTCCGCTTGGAAGTATGGGACCAAAGATTGAAGCGGCAATCAGGTTCGTCAAAGGTGGAGGCGAAAAGGCGATAGTTACTTCACTAGAATCTGCGAGACAGGCTTTGGCCGGGAAAGCTGGAACACTAATACATTAGGATAAATTCTGCTCACCGGATTTCAAATTCGCAATATTCATTTCAGTGGAACTTTGTAGTCTTCAGAGATTCTCTTGGCGATTTTTTCTGTATACACATAGGCGTAAAGGATTTGTTGTATGACCACGATGAATCCTCGCCTTAGCGTTTCGAATAGTACAATTTCACTGCCATGAGACGATTTTACTTCTATCTCGTATGAGAAGTTGGAAGAGTAGAGATAAGCGCAATAAGTAACGCCAAGATAATGATGTAGATAACTGCAAGAACCAGTCATCTCCTCTATTTTTCCTTTAGGCAGGATCATGGGCCAAATTATTCCTGCAATAACCTGAAGATATATGGCACATGAACACAACAACGCAATGATGTTGCGCGCCGCCCTGACTTGCGCAAATTTCTTGCCTTACGTCAAAACTTTGCCTGTCACGACCAGATTGTGTTTACGGCTCACTCAGCGTCCAGGTGACTGTCTACTCTATTCTGACTTGAACTTTTATTGTTTCGTCCTTGTTTCTCGCTGCTTCGAACGCTTCTTCTACCCTGTCGAAGTCGAACGTCTTGGAGATCAGGGGCATCAACCGGACTGCCCTTTTACTGGCTAGCCCAATTGCGCCTTTGAATATTCCGGGATACAGTCGTGCTCCCTTGACTTCTACCTCGTTCTCGGCAAGTTTTCCGATTTCGGTTGAAACTTCGGATTGGGCGAAAACGCCTACCACGACTATCGTTCCACCTGGGGTTACAATTTTGAACGCCTCTTGGATAGTCGTTGGTGCACCTACAGCTTCTACTACGACATCGGCTTTTTCACCTCTAGTCAGTCTATGTATCTCCTCAACAGCGTTTTGTTTGTGAGTGTTTATACACGCAGTAGCCCCTAGCTCCTTTGCGACTTCAAGTCTGATGTCGTGATGGTCTGTTACATAGACCTCTGCAGCGCCTAGTGCAAGTGCCGCTTCCAATGTAAGGAGCCCTATTGGCCCGCCGCCTAGAACGGCGACTCTGTCGCCTGGATTTACTCCTGCTCGTTGGACAGCGTATAAGCCAACTGCCAATGGCTCTATCATCGCTCCCTCTTCGAGAGAGATTTGCCCCGGAATCGGGTATACAAAATTTGAAGGTGCAACTGCATACTCGCGTAAAGCGCCATGCACATTTGGAACACCGCAGAAAACTAGATCCGGACAAAGATTGTATCTTCCTTTTTTGCAATACTTGCAGCGGAAGCAAGGGAAGCCTGGCTCCACAACAACTCTATCTCTTTTAGACAGATTCTTGACCGCGTTGCCAATGTCTGCTACTGTTCCTGAAAACTCGTGGCCAAGCACGAGTGGACTAGTCACAACATATGCTCCGGAACGGCCAGTTTCGTAGAAATGCAAGTCTGAGCCACATATGCCGATACGCCGAACTCTTAGCAACACTTCGTTGTCGCCTATTGTTGGCATATCCTGATTTTCAATTCTGAGATCTTTAGGGCCATAAAGTAGTGCCGCTTTCATTGAATCATGCACCTAAAACTCAGGTGTATTCTCTGCAATCCTTAAAAGGGTAATGTGCTGTCTGTACGTACGCATACTCTTCAGAAAAATTTGGCGAAGAACGTACTCTTTGCCTTAGTCGATTCTTTCTACAACCTTTAAGGATTCTGCCGTTCAACTATATCGATATCTGCCTATCCATTTCTAAACAATAAAAAGTTTTATTAGCCTTGGGCCGTATCCCGTAGAGGTAGGGAAAATTGCTATGACAGAAGAAAAAGTTTCTAGACGTGGCTATATGAAGTACGTTGGTGGCATTGTCGTTGTTGCAGTGGTTGCGGCTGCCGGTTACGGTATCTATGAAGCGACCAAGCCTCCTCCGACGACTCCAACTCCGACCCCTACGCCTACTCCAACCCCGACACCTACACCAACTCCCACCCCCACAAAACCCGCCAAGCCCTATGAGGGGACGACGATCGTAGCAACTGGAATCGAAGGGTTCCCAGAGATCCCTGCTATCAAGCAACTATTGCCGGAGTTCAAAGCTGAAACGGGAATAGATGTCACCTATACTACGCAGGCATATGCAACAGTGCTTGAAAAGAACATGGTGGACCTCGCGGCAGGGAAGGGTGTTTACGATGCGGTACATGTTGAAACGATATGGTTGGGACAATATTTCCCATTCCTATATCCGCTCAATGAATTCATTGAAAATCCTGACCTATTTGACAAGCAAAAATACGATCTTGCAGATATCATGCCAATTACCTTGGAAGCTCTTACAAGAGATGGCAAACTGTATGGATTCCCCTACGTCTGTGGAATACCATTGTTGTGGTATAGAAAGGACCTATTGGAAAAAGAAGGGTTGCCTCCTCCAAAAAACGTAGAGGAATACTACGATACTGCAAAGGTGGTAACTAAGAAAAAAGCTGATGGAACTGTGCAGCAATATGGTACATGCATCTCGGGAGCTCGAACAGCTCTTCTCGACGAATGGATTAGTTTCTGGACAGACTATTTGGTCATGAACGGCAAACCCATTCCGAGAAAAACGGTTTGTAACGAAGATTGGACGCCTGCCTTCAACAGTGAAGAAGGACGCATGGCATTAGAGCTATACTACAAATTGTTTAAAGAAACATCGCCTCCTGAATGTATCAACTACGAATTCGGTGAGGCGATTGGCGCTATGGCCTCCGGTTTAGTCGCTATGCAATGGAATTGGCCAAATGCAGCCCACCTACTGGACGACCCATCATTTTCGAAAGTAGTGGGCAAATGTGGTGCAGAACACATGTGGCCCGGGCGCCTAGGCGCTAATACGTACAGTATTGCAGTGGATTCAAAGAAGAAAGAGCCTGGGTTCCTTTTCGCTGCGTGGGCGACAAACAAGGAGACGACAAAGAAGACAGTACGGATAAGTGCAAACGTACCCACAAGAAAAAGCGCTCTACTTGACCCAGAACTTCAAAAAATCCGCTGGCACTTCCCAGCCCTATACGAATCATACAAAACGGCAATCATATACCCGCCAGTCCCTGAATGGTCTGAAATCGATGATGCAATGTCTATAAACTTTTGTAAAGTCCTCACCAAAGAGTTTACCGTGAAGCAAGCACTGGATAAAGCAGAGGAAGATGTCACAAAAGTACTGAAAGATGCTGGATACCTATAACCTCCCTTTTTTTAAGGAGAAAAGAGATGTCAGTTGATTGAATAATCCTAAAAAAAAAGGATAGAACTTTCAAAATACGCTCTGTTAATGCCCACTCTAATTATTATGCTTGTAGTGACTATCTACCCATTTCTTTTCAGCTTATATCTGAGTTTCCATAAGTGGGATTTATATGCTGGCATGGCAGCTCCGATGGAATTTGTCGGTTTCAAGAATTACTGGAGCGTATTAACAGATCCGGTATTCTGGAAAATCATGCATAACACGCTGTTTTTTGTTGCAGTTGCAGTAGGACTGGAATTCTCAATAGGACTCGGATTGGCCATGTTATTAGATAGAGATATGCCCGGCATACGTGTCTATAGATTGTTATGGGCTCTACCGGTTATGATGACCCCGATTTTGATGGGTATCCTCTGGACTTACATGTATAAAGAAGATTTCGGCATCATAAACTACTTCTTGAGCCTAATTGGCGTAGGAAAGGTAGCTTGGCAAGGTGATCCTACGATCGCTATGTTTGCTTGTATAATTGTTGATGTTTGGCAATGGACCCCATTTATGATGTTAGTGATACTAGCAGGTCTCAAGAGCCTTCCAGCCGCTCCATTTGAAGCCGCATCGATTGACGGCGCAAATCGCTGGCAGATTTTTAGGAAGTTGACGTTACCTTTTTTAAAGCCTGTAATAGCTGTTTCGCTTGCTATTAGGATGATGGATGCCTTTAGGGTATTCGACGTTATATGGCAACTTACTCAAGGTGGTCCAGGACAAGCAACAGAGACGATTGCGATCTATATCTATCGCCAATCCTTTAGATATTTTCACATGGGATTAGGCGCCGCAGCATCGTATATTGCATTAATCATCGTAGCAATAGTGTGCACTATAATCATTAGGTCGTTACATGAGGTGATAGAAATCTAATGGTTCGTCCTAGATTGATTAAAAATAGAATCAAGAAAATAGCTACTTATGCTATTTTGACTTCTATTACCGCTATAATACTTTTTCCGATATTCTGGATGATTACAACCTCATTTAAAAGCGCGAGAGATTTCTTGGCTATTCCTCCTCAATGGATCTTTGAACCCACCTTAGTACATTATGGAGAGATTAGTGTAGCTCGACCTTTCGTGAGGGGTTATATGGTAAACAGCTTGATCGTCGCCCTTGGCACGACAGTGGTCTGCATCATCTTGGGTTCTTTAGCCGCTTATAGTATAGCTCGATTTGAAATTAAAGGAAAGGAGAACCTGGCATTTTGGGTTTTTTCGCAAAGGATGATTCCTGCGCCGGCGGTAGCTCTTCCATTGTACATACTGATGCGGCAATTTGGACTATTAGACACATATTTTGGATTGATTCTAATGTATATTACGTTCAATCTTCCTTTTTCGATTTGGATCTTAAGAGGATTCTATTCCGAAATACCTCGAGAGCTGGATGAAGCTGCGACTATAGATGGTTGTAGTCGTCTAGGCGCGTTCTTTAGAGTTGTCTTACCTCTTTCGGCACCAGCACTAGTGGTTACAGCCATATTCTGTATAGTATTTTCATGGAACGAGTTTATGTTAGCTCTTGTAGCTACTGCCACCCAGTCTAAGACCCTTCCCGTGGCTGTTCAAGAATTCAGAGGGTGGCACGAAACTGAATGGGGAGAGGTATGTGCTTCTGGAGGGGTGACTATACTTCCCCTCCTCCTCATAGCTATTCTTTTCGAGAGGTATCTAGTGAGAGGACTTACTCTAGGTGCTGTCAAGGGGTAGCAGCTTAACCTAGAGTGTTAGCATATGGTGTCATAGATATGAACTCAAAGGATCAATTCATGAATGCCATCTATATGGAAGAAGTTCACACTGTTCCGCTGTACGAAGGGTGGATAAATACTCCGGTAGTAGAGCAGATAACAGGAAAGAAGCCCAAGGACATCTTCGACACCATGAGATGTTACAAAATGTTCGGTCTCGGAGGTTTCCCCGTCTGGGATTCACTCCCATCAGAGACAGCGATCGCCGAGAAAGGAATGGTGATCGACGAGTGGGGAAGAAAGTGGGCTTTCTCTCCAGAAGGCTTAGGATTCTGGGCAGGCACGACCATAAACATTCCCGAAGATCTTGAACATTTTACGCCACCAGATCCGCTCTCCCCAGAACGCATAAAGCTCTTTGAGGATGCTGTGAAAGAAGCGGACGGACAAATAGCTATAGTGGCGGGTCTTCACGAAGCATTCGAAATACCTTCTTTGATGATAGGACAAGACAAGTTCCTATTGAATCTCTACAGGCACCCAAGCTTTGCTCAAGAACTAATAGATCTTTCAGTGAAGTATAACACTGAACTAACGAAAGCAGCAATTGATGCTGGGGTTGACGTAGTAGTTTCAGGAGATGATTACGCCTTCAAAGACGGCCCCTATGTATCGCCAAAACTATTTGAAAGATTCTTCCTACCCCACATCAAGAACCTGGCAAATCTAGTGAAAAAGAGAGGCATCCCGTTCGTGAAACATTGTGATGGAAACATATGGCGGCTACTGGATTATTTCGTAAGCTGTGGCGTTGATGGTGTACACGCATTAGAACCTCAGGCGGGCATGGACATAGCAAAAGTCAAACAGATATACGGCGGTAGAATATGCCTAATGGGAAACATCGATTGCACATCACTTTTGCCGCATGGAACTGTGGATCAGGTGGCGCGGGAAGTCAGAAGATGTATAGATTCAGTAGCGCCTGGAGGAGGATACATAATGGGATCGAGCAATTCTATCCATAATTCGGTCAGAATTGAAAACTTCTTGACGATGGTCAGAGAAACAAAAAGATACGGAAGATATTCAACCATCGGATAGTAGCGAAAATTTTGAAAACCTTAATTGGTCTTACGTTGAGAGAAGATGTTTTGACGAAAACATAGGAAACAATTGTCTACGCGTGCTAATAGAAATCCAGACTACTAGAGTCCCATGTTGTGGCAGCCTTACATAAGCTGGAGCGAAACACTGCTCTTCAGCTTAGTGGCTTGCTAGACTACAATCTTTTCGATGTCTAGTAGATCGCAGAGGGCCAACATTTCCTCTTTGAGATCCGCGTATGCTAGTAGCATGTGATGCTCAAAGCCTTCCTTAACCCATGTATCGATCAAAGTCTTGAGTGGCGCGTCGAATTTTACATACGCTCTTGTTGTTCCTCCAGATGGTGGCTTTGGAGATCTCATGACTTCCCCGGAAGTAACTATCGCCTTTATCTTATCATTAACCGGGCGTCCAGATATCTTCGCAATAGTCACCCTGCTTGGTTTGAGTTCCAGTTGAACATTGACCCCGCCCTTCTTGCCCCTGAACCATTCGACGAAGCCAGTGTTGGCTAAGGTTATCTCTTCAGGAGAACGAGCCAAGTCGAAAGGTGCCTCACAATTATGTAGCAATAGAGCGCAATTCTTCTTTAGATCTACCGATTCAAATTCGCCAACCCATACTGGCTTCTCGGCAAGCAGCTTCAAAACAAGCCATGTTATGGTACTTGAGATGTCGGATTCACTGACTACTACTTTTCCCTCCTCTGAGAGAAGGGAGCAACCTAAACTCATCGTGAACTCTTTGATAGGGACCTCAGGCCATTCTCGGATGGTCAAGGCGTCAAGTTTGTATTTCTTCACCATAGCTTTCATCGCTAGATAGCCTCTGACAGCGGTGAACAACTCTTCTTCGCTCACCTCTATTTTCCCTACTTTCTTGGACAAATCCTTCGCGATTCTTTTTGCCTCATTCTCGTCCGCCTTCTCGAATGAAATCAATAGTTCGGATGTATCGAGATGAAGGAGACCAGGAACCAGTCTTCGCATGTGAAACTCACTGAACGCTGTATCGGTCATGCCGAGATTGGATGCTCCAGCGATGCCAACAATCGAACGTCTCAGCTTCTTCGCGACTGCCGCAGCATTAGCTAATTTGAATATGCGTTCAACCGTATCTTTTTCACTAGGATCGCCAATGACGTGAAAGAACTTCTTTCCTAGGCGCATCATGTTGCCTGCTGATTCGAATAATCCTGGAAGCGGTATGACGGATTTCGGTGAGCCGTAAATTGCCCACTGGATCATAGGATATTCAGATACCTCTTTTGCAAGGACGCAGTATAACTCGCCATAGGTCCAATCAGCATGAAAAACCAATACGGTGTCAACGTCCTCCCTTCTGAAGAGTTTGGCAGCTTCCATCACTTCATTAACACTATAAGGGATTCCGTCAACGACACATAGATCAACAGGCTGTTTCCTGATTGCAGAAAGAGCATCTTCCCTGAGGGCATCTACATTCTTCTCAGCAACCCACGGAGCTTTCCCTAGCGTTACGAAACCTACTTTAGGTCTCAACATCATTCCCTCGAGGATAAATCTAGAAGAAAAATAGCCCGTAGATATGACTTTCTCTTGGAGGTAATGACCGGTGGCTCCAAACGGATGGAACTCAAGGATTTATACAGACCTTTAGTGCTCTTCCGGATAGAGCTGCCTCAAACGCTTTAGACGCATCGTCCAAGCCAAACCGGTGAGTTACAATCGGTTTCATCTCCAGTTTTCGAGAAGCCGCGAGCTTAACGGTTTGATGGAACTCATACGGCGTCGATGCAAATGAACCGGATACAAGAGTTTCCTTATAGTGAATAATATTCGCATTTAACGCCACATTCTCTTTTCCTTTCGGCAAACCAGCAAAGAAGCTGACGCGCCCTCCCTTCCTCACTAATCCGAAAGCTTGCTCTAAGGCGGATTGGGCCCCAACCGCGACGATAACCACATCTGCCCCATGTCCTCCTGTAGCCTCGAGGACTCTAGAAGCAAGATCTTCTTTGATGGGATTCACCGCCATGTTCGCTCCAAAATCAACTGCTGTCTGCAGCCTTTGTTCACTGATCTCGCTCACGATCACGTTAGATGCCCCGAGAGCTTTAGCCATCATTGTATGCATAATTCCCATCGGTCCAGCACCCATAATAGTGACTGTGTCGCCTGGTGCAACCTTAACCAAGGTTTGTGCGTGAAGGCAACAAGAGATCGGTTCGATCAACGCTGCCTCTTCGTAGGAGAGACTTTCAGGTATTTCGCAAATCGCGCCTGTTTTGATAGACTCGTATGGAATGAGGAGGTATTCGGCGAAACCTCCATCAACGTCAAATCCGAGTGCTCGTCTTTCATCACAAAGCTCATGCCGTCCGGTGATGCAGAAGATGCATCTTCCACAAAAAATGTTCGGGTTTAAGGTGAGCCTCGTTCCAGGATTGAAGTAAGATTTGACGTTGGATCCTATCTCCTCTATGTCCCCCGCGATCTCGTGACCGAGGATCCTAGGAAGCTTCATTCGACCGTTACCGTAGTTATATGAGCGAATGTCGCTTGCGCATATCATCGCTGCTTTTACGCGCACAAGCATCTCGTTTTGCGATATCTTTGGTTTCTCAACTTCCTCAACCCTTAGATCTTTGGCACCGTAGAGTCTCACTGCCTTCACGAGGAGACACCGCAGAACTCATATCAAGTTTTAACCCATTTAAGCTTAGTTTAGACCGGCACGTCAATAATTTTTTATCATTTTCATTGTTAATCAAACCCTGAGGAACATGTCGTTGAGAGAAGTCGGCATCTGTCTGGTAGGAGTTGGTCGCGCAGGTACGGTTCATGCAAGAAACTATGCTTTCAAGCTGCGAGACACAAAAATTGTAGCGGTTGTTGACACAAATATTGATGCTGCAAAGGCATGCGCCGAAGAAACGGGAGCCAAGTTCTACTATTCAGATCATAGAGATGCTTTAAGACTCAAGGAAGTGGACGCTGTTTGCATCTCGACGCCAACTTTTGCGCATGCAAGAATAGCGGTCGATGCAACGGAATCGGGTAAGCATGTATTCTGCGAGAAGCCCATGGCGTTGACATTGAAAGAAGCTGATGAAATGATCTCCGTAGCGAGGAGACAGCATGTAGTACTGCAAATTGGGTTTATGCGAAGATTTAGCCCAGAGTTCCAAGCGGCAAAGAGGCAGCTTTCAGAAGGCGCGATAGGGAAACTGACGCTCATCAAATCTACTGGAAGAGGACCCGGTCTACCGCCAGCTTGGGCTTGCGATCCTAGGACCAGTATCGGAATGCTCGCTGAAGTCAACAGTCACGATTTCGACACAGTTAGATGGCTTATGGAATCTGAGGTGGAAAGATTGTATGCAGAGGCTGAAGCCTTGGCTGTACCGGAACTTAAGGAAAAGTATGAAGACTTCTACGACAGGTCCGTAGTGATTCTGAGATTTCGTAACAAGACTTTAGGTATGGTCGACGGGGCTTGTCCAGCCAAATACGGTTATGATGCTCGAGTTGAGATACTTGGCACAGAAGGCGTTATGCTTGTTGGCGAGTTGAAACATCAAGCAGTGGTAACTTGTACGAAGGAAAGGGGAGCATACTCTTCGTTCTTTCCCAGCTGGAGAGAGAGATTCAGCGAGGGATATTTGGAGGAGGATAAACATTTCATTGATTGTATTGTAAACGATAAAGAGCCCCTAGCCTCTGGAGAGGATGGGCGGGCAGTTCTCGAGCTTACATTGGCCGCAACAAAGTCATTCAAAACAGGAAAGCCTATCACTCTTCCTCTAGAGTGAGTTAGCGTTTCAGCCGGAAGATGCCGGCCTCTTTCTCATCGAGATATTGAAGAGCTCCGCGTAACAGCCTTGTAGAGCTTCTGACAACTTCATGTAGAGTTGCACGTACTGCTTGTAGTATCGATGGTATTCCAACCGAGGCTCTATTCTTCTTACAGGTCTTACGAAAGTTTTGATCGTCGACTTGATGTCTTTGAATACGCCGACAGAATAACCGGCGATCACTGCTAAACCCAGAACAGAGAATTCTGGGCGATTCAGTCTCGCGTAAGGAATGCCTAAAACATCTGCTTTCAGTTGATTCCAGAAGTCGCTTCTTGCTCCCCCACCAACAGCTCTAACTTCTCTAAACTTCACGTTTGGGTAGAGATCCTTCAGTATTCTCAAGTAGTGGCCGTATTCATACGCCACAGCCTCAAGAATTGAGCGGTAGAAATGTGCTTTCTTGTGGCTCCAACTGAAGCCAACCCAACACCCTCTGACTTTCGGATCATACGGATAGACCTTTCCTCCTAAATGAGGAATGAAAATGAGATAGTCTGATCCTAGAGGAACCTTCTTTGCTATCGCATCTAACACGTAGTAAGGGTCGCGTTTCTGTCGAAGAGCTAGAGCTTTCTCTTCACTGGCTATCTCATCTCTAAACCATCTGAGGCAAAGTCCTCCTCCGCCTAGGTAAGCCTGTGGATACCAGAGATCAGGGATCACAGACCTCGCTAGATACATCGTCTTGTATTTCGTGTCAGGAACGAACTTGTCAACACATGTTGAGAGCACAGAAGCTGTTCCAGCAATATCGAAAGCCATACCTACCTCAACTATGCTGGCCCCGAGAGAGCTTACAGCAGTATCTCCAGCCCCAGCCGCAATGGGAGTCCCGCTCGCCAGCCCGCATTCCTTTGCTTGTCTAGAGTTCAGTTCACCTACGATATCCCATGGCTTCACTATCCTCGGAAACTTGTCGACTGGAACATCAAATATCTCGCAGATCTCCTCAGACCACTTCAGTCTTCTAGCATCCGCAAACCCGGAGAAATGCAGGTAGCTATGATCTTGATACGCTTCGTCGCCCTTCAGACCGGCTACCCGTCCAGCGACGTAGACAGCTGGCATAATGAACTTGTGAATTCTCTGAAACACTTTCGGCTTTTCTCTCTTCCACCAAAGTATTTTAGGTCCATGCGCTATGGACGGAGGCGCCCCTACAGTTCGAATAACAAGTTCTTCGCATTTCTTACGGACGTATCCGACGAGGGGCTCGCATCTTACGTCTAGCCAAGAATCATAATGTGTTACAGGTCTCCAGTTCTTATCTATCGTCGAAACTCCTGCCATTTGGCCGCTGAACGCTATGGCAGAAACATCGCGAGGGTTAATCTTAGATTTCTTCATCGCTTGACGTATCGTTTTGATCGCGGACCTGTAGAAATCCTCTGGATACTGTTCTACCAACCCAGGCCTTGGATAGTAAAGCTTCAATTCATCATAAGCATCAGCCATCAATCTCCCATCAGCATCTATGACAGCAGCTTTCGTTCCCATAGTTCCAATGTCAACGCCTACGAGAAACGGCGACATTCACTCTTTCACCAAGCCATACTAACGAAGTATTGAGAGCAAGAGAAAACACTTTCCAACGATGAAGAAAAGTTTCACAAAGATGAAAATGATTAGCGTTCTTTGAGATGTGTTTCTTGCTATGCAGAATCTGCTGAATCTTCAGTGTCATCGAGCCTGTCCTCAGTTGCGTTCAATTACAAGTTGCTAGATACATAGAAGAGTAGGCGAACCCATAGAATCAAGCGCACTTCCCGTAGAATTCGACAATACAGATCTCGCGTTATACTAAATTGAACTCCTAGTAGGCTATGAAGAGCCCCTCAGTTTCTTTTGCTGAAATTAGGCTTCTGTGACTGTTTGAGATGTGGTTCTGCCGCTCGTTGGCACGGAATCTCTTGGAACCTGTTCTTCAGCTATTTCGTGTATGGAACTAGGCAGAGGAACTTCGCGGTCTTCCTACCCGTGTTCTTGAGTTGATGACGTTCGTTTGGAGGGATGAATATGGCATCTCCAGCCCTAAATTTGCGTTCTTGTTCTCCGTCTGTGGCTATGCCTTCTCCTTCTAGGATGTAGACTTCATGTTCATGTGGGTGCTTGTGGAGTTGGCTGTTTCCTCCAGATTCCATCTCGAAGAGGCGCATTGCGAAGTTGTTCGCACCCATCTCTTTCGTGATGAGCCATCTTACGTTAAGTTTTGAGGCTCCTTCATCAGCTGGTTTAGCCTTAATGTCCTTATAGTTCATGAGCTTCAAGTTAATTCCCCTCATCGCATAGGCGCTAATGTATATTCAGGTTCTAGGCTTTATGGACTTGCCTGAACTCGAGATGTTATCTTGAAAAGAGGAGCCCCTCCGATTTTACGTATCTCCTCCCTTCTTTATTATATTTTAAGTAGAACCTTTTCTTCTGGCAGTGCTGAAGGCTATTGAGTAAAACAGTCGACAACTAAAAGATTATCTTGAACCGGGACACGAATGTTTGATTCAGTCGCGGGAGTACCCGAGCCAGGTCTAAGGGGTAGAAGCTGAGGAACTGCCCATGGTTCAGGACCCTATGGCGTAGGCCTTCGTGGGTTCAAATCCCACCTCCCGCACCATTGGATGAATCCTTCTCCTTTTCAGAGGATTCATTTACGTTTCCCGAAGACCAAAAGGTTCTCAAGTCCTTGATGTTTAGTACTCACCGCTTCTATTGCATTGAAGTAAGGAGGCGAAGTCGGTATCCCACTCACTTTCTGGTTACTAAAGGAGGGCAAATCGCCTTTGATGCAGATTGCTCTCCCCAGCTTCTTGTTTGGAAAGGAGTTTGGATGTGCTCGACGTTCTTGTTCGCTTGAACGACAAACTTCTTCTCGTATTCAACTCCGACAGCGTCCATTCCAAGGAGCATAGCTTCAATGAGCGTTGTGCCTATGCCCGCCATGGAATCTAGGACAGGGCTCTCTCCATAGATCTGGATAGCTCCGGCTAAACAAGGCTTTCTAGGCTCAAATGCCAATATCCTAATAAGAGTGTGGTGGACTTGCTCCTTTTGGTGAGTGGTTTGCAGAGACCGCGTATAGGGCATATGAAAGCGAGGAGGAGGCCCCGCATAGGGCATATTACGCAGAGGAAGGATAAGTAGTGGCTGTTCGTGTTAAACTTTTGTTTCACATGAAGATAGCCAGCTTAAAGTTGTTGCCCTGGTTAACAGCGGCTTTGAAACTGACACATCCAAACTACTCCTTCTAAAGGTAGCCGCTGAGAAGCTGGGCTTTCAGCCCCCAATCGAAGCGTTAAAGCAAACCTACGATACTGCTGGAGGCCCAGCAGAAGTCTGGGTGTACCCTGAAAGCCTTAAAGTTAAAATTTTAGCAGGAAAGAAAACCTCTAAAAGCGTTAAAGCAGATCTCGTGGTCTCGCAGATTGAAAGTGAAGCCTTAATAGGCGATAAACTATCTGGTGAGCTAAAAATCGTCGTCGAAGACTTCGGTAGGGGTTTATGGAAGCTGCGTGAAGAAAAGAGGTTACGTAGAACGGAAAGACCTCAACCATGGACTGAAACCGCTACTTAACCCCGCACCGCAAAATATTAAGACTCATTCAAAATGACGTCATTCTAATTTTCAAAATGACAGTCTTTTCCAATGTCGTTTCTGCGAAGATTCTTTCTACGCACCATAAAACAGAACTATTCTGCTCACGGCTGGTTATCTAGCTGAAAGAGATGGAAAAGCTAGGATTGAGCTTGAAGGCTTGGAAGGTAACTGCAAAAGCGGTGGGACCGCCTTCCGGCACGGCGTCGCAGAGACACACGCCCCCACACACTTTTCTCCAGACCCGGGGGGAGGGGTAATTTGTATGAGAGAGATGTGGCAAGGCGAAGTGGAAGGAGGATTTATGGCGATCGTGTTGCATGTCTCACATGAAACGGTTCGGTGAGCTGCCTGAATATCTCTTTGGATGACTGACAAGAAACAAGATAAGATGCTCAGAGGGTTTCTGTCTATCAGCTAAGGTTTTTCGGTGATCCTTTCAGCCCGATGGCTGGAGGCGAATTCCTCAACTTCTCCCCGGGACTCAGGCCCTTCCATCGGGCCAAACTTTGTAACCTTAATACCACCGGCTGCACTGGCGAACTTCGCCGTTCTCTTGAGCGGCCATCCCTCTAGCAATCCAACAACGAACGCTCCATCATATACGTCTCCAGCACCTGTGGGGTCAAGTTCGACTACATCGAAAGCAGGCTCTCTTATGATCTCATCTCTCGTAGCGACTATCGCACCTTTATCACCAAGCTTGATAACAGCTATTTTCAGCCCAACGTTCAACAAGGCCTTTGCTGACTCAACGGGATCCTTGAGACCAGTCAATGCTTCTGCTTCAGTGCCGCTTGGTAGCACAACGTCACAAACGCGCATTATCGGCGCGCATAGCTTTCGAATCTCTTCAACATCAAGTAGTTCAGGTCGAAGGTTGGGGTCGAAAGTGACCATCCCTCCGGCTTTCTTCACGATGCGGACTGCCTCATAGCAGGCGTCTCGAGATGACTCGCTTACTGCGAGGGATGAACCCATGACATGAACAATTTTCGCTTTGGAAACATAGCTAGGATCTAAATCAGCTGGGGAGAGTTGTCCTGCTGCAGCATGTCGGAGGTGAAAGATGAATTTTCTGCTTCCTGAAGAATAGTACATTACGAATGTGGTTCCAGTTGTGAATCCGCTCTTCACCTTGATGTATCCAGTTTCAACACCATCATTCTTCAAGCGGTCAATCAATAGCCTCCCAAAGTCGTCGTCTCCAACCACTCCGATGAAACCGCACTTAACGCCAAGCCTAGCAACAGCATCGATGAATATGGCTGGAGCTCCACTCGGGTAAGGTCCTGAATACTCGCCCACCTGTGTATGAGGAACATCCTTCTTAGTACGCATAATCTCGACAAGAATCTCGCCCAAGGCGATGACATCGGATCTAACAGGTATTCCCATGATGATCGACATCCAACTCGAAAGCTCACAGTAAATGTCTCACTTCTGTAAAGTCTAAAAGTTTATGGACTCTTCTAGATTTGGGAAATTTAAGGATCATTCAGAGAGAACGTTCAACAGCACTATCATCTTTATTTTAGGGAATGTTCCTGTTCCAGCTCCAGATCGAGCTAAAGCTTCTTGCGGAAGACAGTTACCGCTAGAGTAATGATCACAACGGCGTAGATGGCGAGAGCGAGCAGATCGGTGGCTATTATTTCGAACCCGCCACCCTTCACCATAACTGAACGCATCGCATGAATCATGTAGGTTAAGGGCAGGCAGTAGGATACAGGCTGAATGAAATTTGGCATGGACTCGATAGGATAGAATGTTCCAGACAAGAATGCTGTTGGAATCATGAAAGGCATCAAAGTCTGAATTGCTTGAAGCTGAGTCTTAGAGATCGCCGAAATGAGAACGCCTAAACTTAATGAAGCCGCTAGAAAGATGAAAATGAACAAAGCTATTAGAAATACGTTCCCTCTAATCGTGAGTTTGAATGCATATACAGCAACAGCCATCATGAAGAAAGCGTTCGTTAAACCGATCCCCATGTAAACTATCATCTTGCCGAGCAGAAGATCTAAACTACTGATTGGAGTAACGATCAGCTGCTCTATCGTTCCCCGCTCCCTTTCACCGGCAATAGCCACGGCGATTAGCATGATTGGGAACATTTGCAAGACGAACCCAACGACAGCTGGAGCCATAAACTCGATGTATCGAAGGGTTGGGTTAAACAGTACAATACTGCTAGTTCTGACGACTATCCTAGGCGAGAAGCTTTGGGCAACAGCTTGAACGGATGGTAGAACCTTACTCGCAGACATAGGATCTGATCCGTCGACTACAACGTAAACGTAGGCCTGACCGCTTCTGAAGTTCTCATCAAAACTCTTCGGAATGAGAATAGCAGCCTTCGCTTGACCGTTCTTGATAAGATTCTCAGCCTCATCAAGATCATTTGCATAATACTTGATCTTGATGGTATCAGTCTGCCTTAATGCGTCTAAAAACATCGTGCTGAAGCCACGGCCATCCTCATTAACGACAATAGCAGAAATGTTCTTGACCTCACCTGTGAATCCAAGCCCTATAAGGGTCATCATCACTACAGGCATCATAAACGCAATAAAGAGAACGCGTCTATTCCTTGATAATTGAAGAATCTCCTTTTTCACTATCAAGAGCGTCCTATCAACAGCCAATCTACCCACCTCCGACCTTAACTAACTCAATAAAGACGTCTTCCAACGAAGGCTCAATTGTCTGAACACTGGAAACTTCAACCCTATTCTCCCTCAAAAGAGCTGTTATCTTCGGAATCGAGGAAGCCGCGTCATCAACATAGAGAAGCAGCCGCTTCTCTTTCACTTCTATCCTCTGGATCTCTGCAAAGCCTTTCAAGATAGAGTGAGCTTTCTCAATTTCTGATGGGATGAGTTCAACCAATTCTCCTCCTATCATGGCTTTCTTCAAGTTCTTTGAGGTGTCAAGGGCGATCAACCTCCCCTTGTTGATCAACCCCAATCGGTCACAAAGTTCAGCCTCATCCATGTAATGTGTATTAATAAACAAAGTAACTCCCCCTTTGTTCAGATCTCGGAAGTATCTCCAGAATGCTTTGCGTAGAGGAGGATCTATCCCAGCAGTCGGTTCATCGAGAATAAGTAGTTCAGGCTCATGCACTAAAGAGCAAGCCAGAGCAAGCCTTTGCTTCAACCCTCCGGAGAGCTCGCCCGCAAGCTTATTCTCGAAATCTTCCAGTTGCACAATTTCCAGAACGCGCTTAATTCTGGCCCTTCTCCGCTCAGCTGGTATTCTATAAATTCCACCGAAAAAGTCAAGGTTCTCATGTAACGTAAGATCGTCGTAAAGGCTGAATCTTTGGGGCATATATCCAATCCTCTCCTTAACCTTCTCAGGAAACTTGGCAACATCGAACCCGGCGACGATAGCGTAACCTTCTGAAGGAGTAAGCAAACCACAGAGCATTCTAATCGTAGTCGTCTTTCCAGCCCCATTAGGACCCAAGAAACCGAAGACCTCTCCTCTTCTAATCTTGAGATTCAAATGGTCTACGGCAGTAAGATCTCCAAATCTCTTCGTCAAGTCAAATGTCTCAACAAGATTCTCCCACATCTTGGTTCTCACAACCAGTGAAGCTGACTGAAAACCGAATAAGCGACCGTCCTCTCCAATCTCCGCTTCAAATCTTCTTAGCAGATCTTCTTCTCTTGCGTAATGATAAAACGCCTATCAAAACTAATGCCACTGCAGTTATAATTGCCCCATAGATGATTGAAAGCGGTCTCTGTGAAACTTGCAAGCTGACAAAGGATGTCTGACCGAAACTCTTGTCATCCTGGGTCCACTCAACTCTAAGATCCATGTAGAATCGGCCGGAATTGGCTCTACTGTCGATATCTAGGATGAAAGTCGCGGTCTTGTTTTCGCCAGCGCCGATAGCCCCGAGGTAGTCCGTCGTCGTCCCAGAGAAGAAATTTCCAGTCTTCAATTGAACTCTAACAGATTCGCCGGTAACGTTACTGACGTTCCTCAGTGTGACACGCACAACAGTGCCGTAATCACCTGCAAAAACCTCTCCAGGCTCGACTCCAACTACTTCAAACTTGGCCTTCTCACTTACATAAAGCGGAATCGAGCTCACAGTAGCATTAGAACTCAAGCCCGAGCTGACAGCCAGTAGAAGCTCATGAGCTCCTGAGGGAGCTGACTCATCGATATCTATATAGAAGTTCGCCTCGGAAACTTGGCCTGGAAGCATTGTACCTAAGAACACTGCATCTGAGCCGCTTGAAGATGGCTTAAAATTAGGGGTTAAGAGTAGAAGAAGGCCCACGTCTTTTGCAGTCGCTGTACCTGAGTTGACAACCCAAATCTTCAAATTCACTTGGGTATCCCCAGGATAGATCTTCAATGGCAGCGACATGAATCGTTGCACGCGAATTTCTCCTGACCAAACTGGAACGTCAACTGAACGACTCGCAGTCACAGTTATGTCCGCATACGTCTTGTAGCTGAGAAGCAGGCTCAGTCGGTAAACTCCATCTTTCGCTCCAGAATCGATGCTCAAGAGATAGCGGAACGTGAAACTATATCCTGGAAATAGCACTCCGGCAGAAGCGTTAACTCGCGAGGCATAGAAGATCTTTCCATCTGACATGTATGTATAACTGAAAGGATATGATAGAACTAGTGTCCCATTCACTTTCCAAGCAGCGGCATCGCCAGCGTTAGTGAGTAAGATCAATAACGGAACGTCTCTGTCGCCTGGATGAGCTGTAATAGGCGCTGTCGGCGTTGCACCCCAGAAGACATTGGTGACAGTGAGGTCCACAGAATCTGCTGCAAAAGCCCGTGGGTATCCTGGAGCAAGTATGAGTATGAACATCGCAAAGAAGATAAGATATCTCTTCATTGTAACCATCTCTTGATTATTTAGTTCAATCTGATTCTTCTAACAACTGTTCTACTCAATTCAGCTCCAAATAGTTTCTTAAAGCTTTCAAAAGCCGTCCTAATTCATAATTTTGTCCTAAGGAGGCTTTCTGCCACTCTTCCAATCTACCGCGTCGGTCGGACAGTCCTCACTGCACTTCAAGCATTTTGAACATGAATTGAGATCCTTTCCTTCCAGCACCTGAACTCTCATAGGGCAAACTCTATTGCAAACCTGACACTTGACACATTTTGCCTCATTTACTCTAGGATTAAGAAAGTTAAATCTGGAGAAGATCGTCGTCATCGCTCCGAGAGGACATATCTCTGGGCACCATCTTGCGAAAACAGCCTCAAAAAGTATGAATGCTGGAATGAAGATTATGTCCATTCCTAAAGCGCCATATTGAGTGTAAGAAATTACGTTTCTACAAATCACTCCCACAGGACAGAAAATGCAGAAGAACGGGTAGTGGAATAATGCAGAAGAAACTAAGAATGCTCCTAGTAATATCACTCCTAAGAATTGAATTGGGTTTCTTTCAGTTAATATTGTAGGTTTCCTTGACATGCGCAGATTCCGAAATAGCTCGAAACCTAGACTGGCAGGGCAAATCCAGCCGCAGAATATTCTCCCGACGAGGAAGGCAATCAAGATGGGGATAGCTATTGACCCTATGATGCCGATGAGGATAGTGCTCGCTCCTGCACTGCCTTGAAGAAATCCAAGCGGACAAGACAGTGCAATTCCTCCAACGGTCAACGTGCATATAGATCCATTGGCAAGCCCAAACCACGGTCCAACCGCTATTAGGACCATGACTGAAACTTGAACGGCGCCTCTCGTAACTGGAATTCTCCACCTTCTCATCTTTGCCATCATCTCAATCGCCTACGTTCCGGATGCAGCATCAGAGCTTTGGGTTCAGCTGGACACGCGTACACACAATGCCCACATCCAACGCAAATCTCTTGATTGAAGATCGGTTTCCTATCTTCCGTCAAGACTATAGCGCCAAGAACAGGGCATACTTCGTAGCATACTAGACAGTCGCCTTTCGTCCAAGCTATGCAGAGAGGCTCATCAAGGGAGGCGTAGCCGATCTTCAGCTCACGGCCTTCTACGTACCTTAAGGCGCTTGTAGGACACTGGTTGACGCACCTCAAGTTGCCTTCGCAGCGACCCTTTACCGCTTCACATGGACCCTTCAGAGCATCTATCTTCGGAGTGCCGACCTTCGTAATTCCGTCAGCAACGTCTGCAAAGATGATTGCGCCGGTGGGGCAGACCTCTACGCATTTGCCACATCTAATGCAGAAAGAGTTGAAATAATCCTCTGATACTGCGCCCGGGGGCCTAACCAAGTCTTTCTGTTCGGCGAAACTCGGCAGTAGTCCTGAAAGAAGAACCGTTAATCCTCCGCCTGCAATCGCTTCTATGAAACTTCGCCTCGTAAGCCTCAACGATATCTCCTAGGCTAAGGGTGTTTCAAGAATTTTCTTTTCAATTCTACAATGGACTTATTGAAAGTATTTCTGTCGCGTCGTTGCTTTATGTCGCATAAAGAATCCTCAATAATATTTTTCGCCTCAAAATATTCCTATTAGGAATCGGAAGTTATGCGTCAATTTACATAAAAAAAGGGGGGATCGGGGGTCTTAAAGGTTGATTTCAAGGGCGTTAAAATAATATCCTTTAATTCCATCGTAGACTGATTGAAACTGGTACTCTCTGGCTCCATATCGGTGATCATCAGTCTAGAGTTCCTTCAAAAACCTTGATTTTAGATCGATCCGCGAAACCCACGCCGAGCTCGGCGGCTTTCTGAATGTGAACGATTCCGTCCGCTGCATCCTTTGGCGAACTCGCACCTTCCAACGCAAAGAGCCTTTCGGCCGCTATCAGGTCAGCAGCAACAGGATCTCGAGAAGCTATAATCGTATTCAACTCAACCATTTCTCCTCCAGTTGGTCCTGTGTCCGTCATAACTCTAGTTGCATCAATTACGACAAGGTTTGGTTTCAGTGCTGAGTTTAGATCAGCTATGGATTGGTCTATACCTTCTCGATGGAAACGCCCTTTCTCGTCATCTGTAATGAGACCAAGCATATTCTTTAATGAGATCGTGACCGTTGTAGTGCTATGTCTCTTCAATTTCGGCACGCTGATGATGAATGTGGATTCTCTAACCGTTCGATACGTACTCACTTTACGAATTGCAACTCCATTAGGGATATCCAGCGTCTCAACAGAATCTTTGGCTAAGTTTCGACACTCAAATCCAAGGTTCTTGACGGCTTCAGCTATTCCAGAGAACTCGAATGCATGTGTTGTATCATATCCTCTCATAGAACTATCGCCTACGATCAGAGCTTCTGGATTCGTTTTCTTTACTATCTCCACCATCGAGGCTACTACATCTGGCTCGGTGGTCGCGTCTCGGCTGTAGAAGCCAACATTAGGCTTAACTAGAACTCTTGATCCGTTTGGAAGTATCTTCTGTATCCCACCGATTGACTCTAAAGCCTTCTCAACAAGGGCTCGACGGTTCGTTGCTGATGTTCCTTTGACAACTGAGACTAAAGCCGATGTCTCGATAGGTGTTGGCATCGGAGTGAGTGTTGGAGTTGGTGTGGGCGTGGGAGTAGGCGTTGTTGGCGGAGGTTTCGTCGCTTCATAGATCCCGTATCCTGCGGCCGCGATCACTGCAACAACGACAATGCCACCAACGTACTTCACATAGCTACGCCTAGAAACTTTTCCTTCCCACATGCGAATCAAAGATTCAATCACGCCTTAATCCTACTAATGGCATCACTAGCGCTGGACATAATCAAGCCGACATCACTAGAATAGGTCAACAGTCGCATGCCGTGATCCCTCCAAAACAACAAGCTGTCCATATCTCTCACATGGGTTCCAGATGCCACTCCGTGCTTCTTACAAGCGTCAACTACTTTCTGAATCGCCTCATTCAACAGCGGGCTGTCGAATTCACCGGGCACACCAAGAGAGATCGAAAGATCATAAGGTCCGATTAAAGCAGCATCAACGCCATCAACAGAAACAAGATCATCGATACTTTCTATCGCCCTCTTCTTCTCAATCTGAATCACAATAATGGTATTCTCATTGAGCTCCTGAATCCATTCCTTAACGCTAGCCTTCCGATAGTCAGAGACAATCCCTCTCACACCGAACCCTCTAATCCCAATAGGAGGGTATTTAGCCCAATTAACAATCGATTGAACCTGCTGTTTAGATTCAACTCGAGGAACAAGTAGGCCTTCAGCTCCAATATCCAAAGCTCGAGCGATCAAATGGTACTCTGCATCAGGAACGCGAACCATACAAACCAAGCCTACAGCCCTACCTGCCCTGATGATGTCTGCAACAGTCTCATTATCGAATGCTGCATGTTCAGTATCTATAAAAGCGAAGTCGAAACCAGAGCTAGCAAGAATGCGTGCAATCTCAGGGGTTCTAAACTCAGTGATCATCGTTCCAACCACGGGCTTTCCAGATCTTAAAGCCGTCTTTACCTTATTCTCCCTCATTCCGGTTCTCCCTTGCTTCAGTTTGAGAACGACGATATAATAAGATTCACTGTATACCGTAGCAGTGAAGAAAAGTCTCTAACACTCTCCTGATGTATATAGACTATAGGAATATTGTATTGAATTGTCGCAAGGATGATAGAACGTATCGGTTTGTGCGGCTCTCATTGGAAATACTGGATCGTTCAAGATCTCCAGCTCTTTTTGACAAACGTTAATGTCCATCAAGCAACTATCTGATTTTCAATAGAAAGCTTGTTGGGTGTTATCAGAGTTTTATGAAAAGAGAGCCTTGATTGATCTAGAAAAGTAGCCATCGAGACCAAGCATGACCAGCCATTTTCCGTCGTCTTTTCTTAACATAAGCCTTAAGAAGAGCCAAGCCAATGTGAATGTCGGATTCAAAAAACAAGTGCTGAGAGTATGTCTAGTGAAATCCCGCCTGTAAGTGCTGAGAGTATTAAGGTTGAGAGGTTGGATCCGCAGTCGAGACAGGTCAATGTGACTGTCAAGGTTGTTTCGAAGAGCCCTGTCAGAGAGACCGTATCTAGATCTGATGGTTCAGCGCATCGTGTCGCCGACGCTTTGGTTGGAGATGAAACTGGAGTCATATATCTAACTCTTTGGGACGACAATATCGAGAAGGTCAATGAGGGAGACATCATATCGATCAAGAACGGTTACGTATCGTTGTTCAAAGGATCAATGCGCTTAAACATCGGAAGGTTCGGAAGTTTTGAACGGACTGAGGCCTCTCTTCCGGAGGTCAAAACTGAGAATAACCTTTCGGAGAAGAGGTTTGAGCAGGAGAGAAGATACCCAACCTTCCGCCCCGCATATCGAGATGAGGGATATCGTAGAGGAAGACGGTTCAGAGGTTCCAGAAGGAGATACTGAGCCTCCTATCCTTCGACCGATATAAGACTGCTCATATTGCGAGATTCGATCTCTTAGGGTACTTTCTGTCCATTATGAAGCGTTTCACAGCATACGCCTTCTCCACAAAGTCTTGAAAGCTCCACCCTGGATACGGCCTGTGAGTAGTCGTTAGAACAAGTCGTTCAGACCCAACGTTTAGGATAACGTTCTTCACGACTTCCATCAACTCAGCTACAGAGATTTGATTATTACACAGGAGGTCAATCGGTATGCCCGTGAAGAGGACCATCTGAGGAAGAATTCGTCTAACCTTTTGAAGCCTCGATGACCAAGAGAGAGCTGCACTCAATGTGGATTTCGAACAGATATCCAAGGGGTGCACACCATCATACACCATGCCGATTCTGTCAAGATATGGAACGACCTTTCCGTCAACATGAAGCACAGCGTATTTATCCCCGGCCTTGATGGCTTCAGATAACTTCGCTTGTCTCTCAAGAATTATCTTTGTAAATGCCTCCCCGTAGATGGAACCTCTGTAGTCACAGAAGTCGTCCGCAACTCGAATAGAATCTAATTCGTCACAATTTGCCGCTCTCTTCACAGTTTCTAAGACTATTTCAAAGAATCTCCTGTGAATATCTTCAGCCTTGGTCGAGTCAATACGTGTTAGGACTGCGAAATCAAATTGATGAGCTACTTCATCGGGGTATCTTCCAGGCTTAGTCAAACCTGAGCTACAAGCATACTCTGAGTACTCAGTGGGCCCGATGATTTCAGCTTGAAGAGATTTCCCTTTAACGGTCGATGCAACTCTGGAGACTGCCGCGTCAACTTCGCTCAATATACCATCAATATCAGGCCATTTGTAAGACTCTACATCTAGCTGTCGGCTCCACTCGCGATAGCTTAACCCCCTTCTCCTAAACGGGCCACCGTCTTTCAGAAATGGTTGAAAGGCTTCAAGCCAACATCGGACTCCAACGATATCTCCTATAGTCGCTTCTTTAACTGGATCTGCCAGCAAGAAATAGAGTGGAACTCTGTTCGCCCTTCCTTCAAACGTTCCGATGACGAGTTCACGGGAGGACAATAGACAGATCATCTCGATTGAATTAGGATTAGGCTATCAACTATAAGATGAAGTAAACGATAAGTGATTAACATCGTTGCTTTAAGATCAATCTATGTCTGATGATGAGAAGGCTTGTGACGACTATGACGGATGCGGCAATGGCGCCTACTAGGATCAAGAAGCCTTCAGAAGGTCCTCTACCAATTGAAACTAATATTCCGTCCAAGGATTCTGTTGCCAGTTTGTAGGTGGCAACACACGCAACATCTGCAACTTGCTTAACGCAGTTTGCGTCTAGAGTTTCGAAAGTGTCGTCTGCTGTATGAATGAAGGTTGTGTCCCAGTCCCAGAAACGGACTGCTCTGACACCTTTCATCTCAAATGAGTCACTATCGCTCCCGACAACTCCTACCGGACGCTCATAGAAATTTTCGTACCCCAATTTCTTAGCTGTATTGCAAATGTAGCGCGCCAGACTGTCTGAAGCCTCCGATGTGAACATAACCGCTATTGTCTTACCTCTCGCAACGCCGTCTAGGCAGATCACTCCGATCGTAGATTTCAGTATCTCTGTGTTCTTTGTAACCCAGTTCATAGAACCTTGAAGACTGAATTCTTCAGAAGAGAACGCAATGAAGATTATGGTTCGGTTAAGGCTGAACGTACTGAGAACGTAAGCTACTTCCATCGCCACGCCGACGCCAGCAGCATTGTCGTTTGCACCTGGCGCTGATATAGCTGGATCAAACTCGGAGTGTGAGTCGTAGTGGGCGCAGACAATTATAGTTTCGTTCTCTTTAGCGAATCCCTTCTTTGATGCTACAACATTCATAGCTGTAAAATTCTCTGAAATCCTTCTTGTAACCTTGAAGTAGTCGAAGTGTACGTCATACCCGCCTAGGCTAGAAAAATAGTCATGTAGGAAAGCTGCGGAAGCATTGCACTCAGGCGTGAAAATGTATCTGGTCTTGAAATCGACAAGCCTCTTGGTATTGTCCATAATTCTTTGGACGGATACCCTGCTCAGGATAAACGAGTAGTCTTCCTTGGATTGGACTATAATGAAACTCTGAAAACCTAGAATTATGATTGAGAGTAAGATGATCTCAATCAAGACAGCCTTGAACTTAACATCCATTGCTTTTAGACTCTTCCTCTCTTGGCGATCGATGCATCTTTGGTGAAGGCGTCCCATAGAGCTAATCCAAGTCTCCACATTCGCATAAACTCTCATGAATTATGTCGTACAGCTCTCTCATACCTCTACCAGTTTTAGCTGACACTTTGACGAGCCTTTGCGATTTCGCGAGAGCCTTTGTCGCTTCAATATAGTGGACTGCTAGATCTGTGATGGCTCCTGCTCCTTCCTTCTCAATTTGTCGCTTCAAGTATTGGTGATCTTCTATAAGGCGGTCTAAGTCCTTTTTCTTCACTATGTCCACTTTGTTAAGAACATTGACCATGGGTATTCCCAGCCTAAGCTGAGATGCCATTGAGAGCGAGAATACAGCCGCCAAACTCGTAGGCGTCTCAGCTAGATGGGGGTCTGTCAGATACACCCCTACCGTAGGTGCGATGGCTCTAAAAGCGCCAACAATCGTTGGACCTGTCGGTCTGAAAATGAATATCTCACTTTGTCCGGGTGTGTCGATGAGTCTGAAATCAGTTTGTGTAGTCGTTATTTCACGTAGAATCACTCGCATCCTTTTCAGTATCAGTTCAGCTCCTCTTATCATAGCTCCATTGGGTCCAAGCTTCTCCTTTCTCATAATTTCTTCAATTGTAAAGTGTTCTCTTATATCGAAACTTGGCTTGTATGGAAGATCAGTGCAACCTGGATCGAGATTTACGTAAGATATATTCGAATCCATCTCTCTGCGAATCCATTCACCGAACGTTTTTGTTAGACTTGTCTTGCCCGATCCCGCAGGTCCTAAAAGCAGTATCTGCATCACAGTCAATTTCGCACATCTAGAGAAATAAGCGTGAAACAGAATCCATAAACACTTCGTCGAAGACGGCTTCATCAGCTTCAAAAGCAAAGTTTTCAGAAGAGCTACGGCTCTTCTATCTTGAGGAATTCGTTTCGAAAGTAGTGGTCTGGAGCGTCGATTCAGTGAGAAGCAATTCAACGAAAGTTCATTTGAGCGAAATGCCGAAGGCAACTAGGAGGGGTTACATAAAGTATGCAGGAGGACTTGTTGTAGTCGCGGTAGTTGCCGCTGTTGGCTACGCTTGGACGACCTATAGGGAAGTTTCTTATCAGACGATAATAACAGGGCAAGCGATTGCGCTCCCGAAACCCAAGACATCAGGTTTCATGTCAGTGGAGGAAGCTATCGCGAAGCGAAGATCGATTAGGGACTATACTCAGGAGCCTCTTTCACTGGAAGAGCTATCGCAGCTCCTTTGGGCTGCTCAGGGGATAACAGAGGCAGCATCAGGTAAGAGAGCGGCTCCAAGTGCTGGAATGACTTATCCACTCGAAATCTATCTGGCGGTAGGAGAAAAAGGTGTCAAAGACCTGCCCGTAGGAGTCTACAACTATATTCCTAAGAACCATAGCCTTATCACGATTCTGCAAGACGACGTTAAGTATCCACTCCAAGAAGCTGCACTCGGACAGACTTGGGTCGGCGACGCGCCAGTTACAATAGTCATTGCAGCGGTCTATGAAAGAACGACAGTTCGTTATGGCGATAGAGGTATGAGGTATGTATATATCGAGGTTGGGCATGTGGCAGAAAACGTGTTTCTGCAAGCTGTAGCATTGAATCTCGGAACTGTACCGATTGGAGCTTTCAACGATGATGATGTGCAAAAGGTCTTAGGGTTGCCTAAGGAAGCTAAACCAATCTACATAATGCCGGTCGGGAGAGTTTGAAGGCTATGTTCCAGAGCTTCTTCAGAATTCCAGCAGGAGATAGAATGCTTTGTTGAAAATTGACAAAGAAGTTAAGGCTAGATGTCTTGGCTTAGATGTCTTGACTTGCAGATTTGCAAATGTCGTAGTTGAGAAGAAGAACTTAGAACTTGAGAAATTTAAGGATGAACTCATTAAGGAAGTGAAGGGCAAGTACACTCTCGACTCCTTGAAGAATGCGCCCACCTTTAGAGCGTACCGCGACTTTTTCTGGAGAGTAGGAATAGATCCGACTAAGAACCGTCCAGCAGCGGAAGAGCTGATGCGAAGAATCCTCCGAGATAACCCTATCCCAAATATCAATACTATCGTCGACGCTTACAACCTTGCATCAATCAAGACAGAGATAGCCTTAGCAGCATTTGACATACAAGAATTGCGAGGGGATCTTGTTATGCGATTCGCAAGCAAAGGAGAGAAGTTTCTTGGAATAGGGATGGAGAAGCCGATAGACTTGGAAGGGGGAGAAGTGGTTATCTCAGATGATCAGAAACTTGTCGCCATCTATCCGCATAGAGATGCTGACCGATCAAAGGTCACAGAGAAGACGGGAAATATCTTGCTTCTTGTGTGCGGAGTCCCAGGAATCACGATAGATGTGCTCGCGCAAGCGGCAACTGTAGCCATTGAATACATAACGAGATTCTGCGGCGGTGAAGGAAAGATCGATTAGCTAACGTTAGGATGAACATTGGCAATTTTCAAAGATTGTTCACAAATCACTTAGCCGGAAAAGAAGTGCTGGAAGATTCTATGAGAACATGCGTTTCAAAGAGGTTGGGTTCATGCCACAACTGCGGTTTCTGTGGTGCTCACATATTTTGTCGAGGAACCACGCAGTGCAATGGTTGCGGCGCATGTGTTGCCGCTTGCCCTTTCGAAGCCAGACTTCTCGAATATGATAGTAAACAAAGAAAGATGATCCGAGTGAAAGTCGATAGCAAGTCGGCCGATGTTCCAGAAGGTATCACTGTTCTTGATGCTCTCGAATCCTTAGGATACTTTGTTTCGAGATTTCCTAGAGAAGGAGACATATTCGCTCCGTGTCGACTAGGCGGATGCTGGGCTTGTGCTGTGATCATTGATGGAGAACTAAAGCCTAGTTGCACAATGGTTGTCAGAGACAGCATGAATATTCAGACGGTTAAGCATGAGGTTGCAAAACATACACCTCTGAGGCTTGTCTCTGGCTTTCAAGGACACTCCGTTGGAGGGGTTGGAACACCTTACTGGATCAAACCCAAAGGATGGAATTATCGTCATATTGAAGTGGCGTGTTTCGCTCACGGATGCATTCTTCGATGCCCAACCTGCCAAAATTGGGAGATAACATACTCTTCTGTAGAAGAACCGTTGACTCCCAGCCAAGCGGCTAGGATAACGACTCGTCAGAGAAGAGCTTACGGAGTAGACAGAATGGCGATAAGTGGAGGAGAATGCACATTGAATCGACGTTGGCTTATAGAGTATCTCAAAGAATTGAGAAGACTAAACACAGATGAAGAAGCGAGATTTCATGTCGACACGAACGCTGTGATTCTGACACCTGACTACATAGACGATCTAGTTCGAGCAGGCATGACAGATATAGGCCCTGATGTCAAAGGCCTCGATGTTGATACGTTTGTTCGCATCTCTGGACTAAAGGACAAGGACTTGGCGAGGAAACTTCTAGAAACAGAGTGGAATGCTGTGAAATATCTGCTGGACCAATATTTGGGAGAGCTCTTCATTGGAATAGGCGTTCCGTACAATCCGAAACTTATCTCACTTGAACAGGTGCAACGGATTGGAGAGAGAATTGCTGATATGGAGACGAATGTGCAAGTTTGTGTGCTAGACTATAGACCTGAATTCCGTAGACAAGATATTATGCGACCTACATTTGATGAAATGGTTCAAGTGAAGAATGTGTTGGAGAGCACGGGATTAAAGTGCGTGATCTGTCAGACGGAGCAGGGCCACATAGGTCCGTAGTTACCGCATAAGTTGTGTTAATAGATGAACTCATCCGCAAGAGGGGCATTTGAAAGACGGCTGTTGCCTCTATTCATCACAATCTTCATGTTTTCATTGGGAGTAGGGATAGCCACGCCGATAATCCCGTTACTCGCTCAAAGCTTAGGGGCTTCTTACACTGAAGTGGGACTTGTCGGAACATCTTACTCGATAATCTTCATAATGTTTGCTGCTCTCTCAGGAAAACTTTCAGATAGATTTGGAAGAAGAGCCTTAATACTTACAAGTGCAGTGCTAAATGCGCTTGCCGCTGCACTATATCTTGTTGCCGGAAGTGTGAGCCAGATTGTTCTCATCAGGACGCTTGAAGGGCTTGCTTGGGCGACCTTCTGGCCTTCAGTCGAAGCTCTGACCACTGAGATTGCAAGTGCTTCAGCATCTGGAAGAGCGATGGGTTTGAGCACCGCTTCCTATGGAACTGGCTTCGCATTCGGTTCCTTACTCGGAGGATCTATCGCCGCAACGACAGGCTATCGAAATACATTCTACTTCTACCTTCTGCCTTCTATGATAGCTGCCTTCACCATCTCAATATGGTTCAAAGAGGTTAGGATTGTCAACATCTCAGAAGGAGGTCAACTTGTAACTCCTCAATCCAATGAGCTAAAGGTTGACTTATGGAAAACTCGTCCTTTCCTGCTTTCCAATGTCGTCGCTGCATCTTACACATTTGTACTGGGAACGATTCTAACTCTCTTCTCCGTTTACGCAAAAGGTTTAGGTGTGGAGGTCTTTGGCATTGGAGTACTATTCACGTTATTCTGGATTGGAAGAATAGTTTCCTCGATGAGTGCTGGGCGACTATCCGACAGGGTTGGAAGAAGATCTATTTTGATCCCAGCTCTGATCGGTTGCGCGATCGCATCATTTCTTGCCGCAATCTCTGTTGGCATCGAGCTTCTAAGCATTTCAATGGTGATAATGGGTATATCGACAGGCGCAGCTTTTCCCGTTGCTGTCGCGCTCATTTCAGACAATGTTCATGCGCGACAGAGAGGGGTCGCTATGGGAATCTTCGAAACGTCATGCGGAATTGGAATGATGACTGCCGCTACTGTCGGCGGAATAATTGCAGACCAGTTCAACCCTCGCTACCCCTATGTTCTATGCGCACTAATTTCGATAGTTTCGGTTATCGCATTAGGGATAGCTCTAAGACATGTGGAATCTCACTCAAAGGAATAGACCGCTTACAGAGTGTTGTAAGCTTCCTTGAACGCCTTAAAGATAAATGAGTTCTCTATGTTTTGACATAGAATTCTATGTTCCTCTGGCAAATGAAGAAGAAGAAACATCGCTTCGAATATATCGCCGTTCTTGAACCAAGGAACGAAAGTACAGGATGGGACCTTATCCAGCTTTGAATGCCTAGTTCGCTTTCGAAGTTCCGTGATTTCATAGTCTACGACGGATGTGTCTAGCACTAAAGCGCTCAAAGTCATCCAAGACAGAACAAAGCACTATAACAATATAAGATTTAGCCCGCAGATTTCACAAGATCTTCGACATAAAGTGAAAAAGACAGAGCAATCCTACTGCAAGCTCTTCTTATACGAAATCTGAGAATCATCTAAAGGCCAAGGGAGAGTTATCAGGCCTTGAGGGAAAACTACGACTCTGGAGTCTTTTCCTTTCTTCTCAAGCGATTTGCTGACAGCGGCTTGAACAGACTCAGCCTTCTTGAAGCCCATAGCTTCGACTTGCTCTCTCTTCAAGCCATCCGAAACCAAAACGATCTCGATCCTTTCCCTCATCTTAGCCATCAAGTACGCCGCTACTCCTGATACCAAGTTTGTGGAAGGTTTTGGTTGCCTGAACTCTCTGAGAATCTCTTCAGGCGATTTGAGGGTCAGAAACCTATAGAGATCCTTCTCGCCCACCCCCTCGTAGCAAGGAGAAACTAGAATATAGACTCCGCCATCTGCCACGGCTTGGTCTCCCATTTCAAGAGCCTTGGAAGCCTGATAGAAATCGATGTCCATCGGTGAGCCACTTGAAACGACCACTTCGGCTCTCGAAGGCGTTTGAACACCTAGCAGATCTTTCGCGAATCTCGCGCCCTCCCTATGCGCCCTCAGGAAATGCCCCGCGAAAACATTGACGATGCATCCATCTGAATTCATCACGGTATTGACGATGAAGTTGAGGCCTATCATTGCCCCAGCCTCCTCCATCTCAACCCTTATCGGGTTATCCTCTAAGACGCCAGGCCTAGACTTTCCTTCCACAACGTAGAGATGGTTCCGGTAGATCGTTTCTCTACCGCAGACACCTGGAAGGATGCTCTTGGCTCCCCCTCCGAAGCCCGCATACCTATGGGGAACAATGTTGCCGGTGCTTATCCTGAGATCGGATCTTGCGACCTCGCTGTTGACCAAGACTCGGTTGCCCCTTCGGGTAGCTCCCAAGTCAACAAGGTTCCTGTCAGGGTTGTGTTGCATCACAGTGACTCGATCGAGGACCTCTCTCCCTAGCTTCTGCTCAACCTCCTCTTCGGTCATCTCTCTGTGCTGCCCGCGACCTATAATCACCTTGATTCTTTCTTCTCCGACCCCAGCCTGAGCGAGAACGTTTAGAATCGAGGGAACTATGACGTGATCCTTTGTAAGACGGGTCACATCCGTCGAGATTATCACAATGCGGCTCTTTCCCTTCGCGATTTCTGGTAGTGGCTTGGAGTCGATAGGGTTCATCAAGGCATCTTGAATTGCCTTCGACTCATCGTCGGCGCCGGGAACCGTTTTAGGGCGGAACACTCCCATAAGGTTCAGTTGAGGAACATCGAAATCAACCTCATCTTTGCCGTATGGGATCGATAGCTTCGTGCGTCTCCTCTCCTGAAGATTCGCCATTTAAAGTATCATCTGCACCGCTCCACTATTCAACAGTGAATTTGTATCTCTCGTACACAACGTCCAAGATCTTGGAGAGAGATGCGATTGTAACAAGGTAAATGAGCCCGACTACAAGATAGACCTCGAGCGGTTTCAGGTTTTCTGCTATCACAACCTTCGCTTTAGCCAGAAGCTCTGGTACAGTGACCAAGAATGCAACAGAACTGTACTTCGGCAGGTAAGCTGCTTCATTCGACCAGCTCGGCAATGCCAATCGAAGTGCCTGGGGCAGTATGATCCTAGCTATGGCTTGAGGTCTACTCATTCCAACTGAAAGTGCAGCTTCCATCTGTCCGCCGCCAATAGACTCTATCGCGCCTCGAAAATACTCCGCTTGATATGCTCCGCTGTTAATTCCCAAGGTCACTATAGCTGAGAACGTCGGCGAGAAGAGAAGACCTAGCGAGGGAAGGCCAAAATAGATGATGAAGAGCTGGACGGTCAATGGCGTTCCTCGGATAAGCTCGATGTAGGCGTTTGCCAAGTATGATACTGGTCCGTGATCATATGTTCTAGCGAGAGCAGCAGCAAGACCCAAGATCACTCCAATCCCGAGTGCCATGAAGCTCAGCTCAAATGTAACGAGCAAGCCCTCTAATAGAATACCCAAGTAGTCTATCATTTCTCGTCAGCAACTTCACTCCTGCTTTCGTGGTGGCCATAAAGCTCAGTCAGTCGGCTCAGGAATTTCTTCGTCCTCTCATTCACTGGATTCGTGAAGAAATGCTCTGGAGAGCCTCTCTCCACCACTGTACCTTCATCCATGAAAATCATCTCAGAAGCCACTGCTCTCGCGAAGCCCATCTCGTGAGTAACGCAGATCATCGTCTTCTTCTCCTTGGCCAGATCAAGCATTGTCTGCAAGACCTCTCCTATCAGCTCGGGGTCAAGAGCAGAAGTCGGCTCGTCAAAGAGAATAACCTCAGGATCCATCGCTAACGCTCTAGCGATGCCCACCCTCTGTTTCTGGCCCCCGGAAAGTTGGCTGGGATAATGGTTGCACCAGTCTTTCATTCGAACTTTCTCTAAGGCTTCCAGTGCGATTCGTTTGGCTTGATCTCCCGGAATCTTCTTCACAACTCTTGGCCCAATCATCACATTTTCAAGAACAGTCATGTGATTGAAAAGGTTGAAATGTTGGAAAACCATTCCGAACTTTGACCGATAGTAGTTGATCTTATCGCCAGCCTTCATGAGGTCAATGTCTCGGAGGAAGACCGTTCCACGTTCTGGCTGATGAAGCATATTGATGCATCTTAGAAGTGTGCTTTTCCCGGCTCCACTCGGACCGAAGATGATCGTCGTCGTTCCTTCCTCAACATCGAAGGAGACGCCTTTCACCACTTCGACCTTTCCATAGGATTTCCACACGTCCTTAACTATTACGACCTTTGTCAAACGCCTGCCACCAATCGCTTCTTCTCCCGCCCCCAAGTTCCTGCTATCCGCGTTATTGGGAAAACTATGAGAAAGTAGATGCTCGCTACCACTAAGAATGGAATAACAGGATCAAATGTGGCAGCTCGAACATAGTCAGCTCTTCTCATAAGCTCAGCAACCCCCACAACGAACGCGAGAGACGTATCTTTGATCATCGTTGCGAGCTCATTTGCCCAACTTGGTAGGGCAAATCTTAAGGCCTGCGGCGCCATGACCAGCCTGATAGCTTGCAGCTTGCTCATCCCCAACGATCTGGCAGCATCCATTTGACCGCTACCAATCGATTCTAGGGCACCTCGAAAGATCTGAGATTGATACCCGGAACTGCAGAGTCCAAGCGCAAGCGTCACAGCTAAGAATCCAGGTATCTCGAAGACGGTTGTTTGGATTCCAAAATAGAACAAGAATATGAGGACAAGAGGAGGAACGCTACGCATCACTCTTTCGTATGCGGCGACAAATTGTCTTCCGCCTCTTCCCCCATAAACTCTGAGAATTGCTAAAGGTAGACCTATGAGAAAACCCAAACCTAATCCGTATGCCGTAAGACTGAGAGTTATTGGCAACCCTTCGATTATGAAGGTAAACTGTGACGATAGCACATCAAGAAGCGATGGCAAAAGAGGGCCCTTCCAGTCATTGTGAATACTCTGAACTACGCAAACCACTTACTGATAAGCTGCTTTATGACTCCGGTTTTGTGAAGCTTCAGGAGCGCTGTGTCTATTGCTTCTAGGAGTTCCTTTTCGCCCTTGGGTATCCATAGACTCTTCGGAGGAGCCCACTCCGTGTATACGATCCTAATCGGATAGCGTGTCGCGAAGCTGTCAGCGACTGGCTTATCTATCAATGCGGCATCAATTCTACCTGCAACGAGATCGCTTATCATCAGATCAACTCTAACGTATGAGACTACGTTTTCCTTCTTAGCCTTTCCTTCCTTGACGAGATCATTGATGATGCCCTCTTGTATTGTTCCTGATTGGACCCCAATCTTCAGATTCAGTTTTCCTGCCTCGGCTAGGTCAGCGAAGGGTTCTACTGGTGAATCCCCTTTCACCACGAGCACATTATCGCCTAGCAGATACGCAATGCTGTAATCCAGTTTCGGAATTCGCTCCGCCTTCAGTCCCATCGCTGCAGCGATCAGGTCTATCTTGCCAGTCTGGGCTGCAGCTATGAGAGCGTCGAATGGCATATCTTCCCATTTCACGCTGACACCAAGCTCTTTGGCAACAGCCTCCACTATGTCTACATCAAGTCCGACGATCTTCTTCGTGTTTGGGTCGACGAATTCGAATGGCGGATAGTCTGCGCTTGTTCCGACGACGATGTACCCCCTCTCTTTGATCTTCTCAAAAAGGCTTATGGCCTTCGGCGGTGGCGGTGGGATCTGGGATTGACTGTAGTAGTACCCGATAGCAACGCCTACGAATAGCATAATTAAGGTAATAGCGATTAGCTGTAACGATTTACCTCTTCCTATGGTCTTACTCATCTTTATGACTCACCTCCATTCAGGTATTGACGAAGATTCTGTTCTCTTGGTAGTTTCGCCTCAGCCAGTTCTCGAATGCTACATGGTCGACGACGCATTCAAGACATGATCCAAGGCGTCCTCGACAGATCTCCACACAGAAACTAGACGTCTGCTTCTTCCCGCCTTTCTCCATGTTTGCGGTTTCCGTCATTTGACCGAATCCTCGTTGCGGCATACGTTTGCTCCACGAAGACTTTTTATCTCTTGTGGTCAAAAACAATCGAAATTGATCGCTAGTGACCAGAATTGGTCAAAGATCCCTCTCCATCTAGGACGCCTCGAGCAAGACGCGGAACTACAGAGCGATGGTAGAATTCTTCCACTCGTTGCTTGAGAATTCTACTATTTCTAAAGCATGTCCACCAGATCCCTTAGTCTGAAATTGAAAAAATCAATCCTAATCTTGAAGTAACTGGGTTTTTCTGACGTACTGGCTCTCTTGTAAAGAAACTCTCTCACTCTAGACAATTACGTAATTTACTTCAAGGTCTTATCAAGATTTGTTCAGGACAAAGCTGTCAGGGTAGACTATGATCTGATAGATGAAAGCGCTAGAGATAATATAGGAGATTTAGCGGATTTGTAGTATCATCAAATGTGACCCAGTATGGCTGACAAACTCGAAAACGTCGTCTTCGTAGGTAAGAAGCCCCCTATGACCTACATAACCTCGATTATCACGGCTTTCACAATACATGACGAAGTTATAGTCAAAGCGAGAGGAAGATCGATTTCTTTGGCTGTAGATACGGTTGAGATACTTCGAAGAAGATTTATGAAAGACATTGAGGTGAAGAGCATTAAGATTGGAACAGATGAACTCAAGATGAGGGATGGAACTCTGAAACCTATCTCAACAATAGAGGTCATCCTGACTCGAGAATCTTAAGGGATATTGTGAAAGAGCCTAAGGCTGTCTGAAAGCTTACGTTACTTCAGGCGTTTCGTTTTCCAGAAGAGATTTCATTGCTGAGAACAGCCCGAGTAGAAAAGAGTAGAACTCTTCAGGTTGCGGTTCCGGCATCTTCTCACGAAATTCAAGTAAACCAAACTCTCTTCGAACAGGCCTGATGGATATGGCTCCTTTCTGCATCTGTTCCTTCAAAAAGAGTCGGACCTCTTGTTCCAATAGGAGGGGCATCCGTTTGCTTGCTCTCCACTTGTTTCCATTGTCAGTAATCAGTTTCGCCCAACCTTCAATGCTTGTCAAATCGTAGGGGAATTTCTCAACAGGCATCAGCGGGCTCAGTAAGCTAAGTATCCAACATCCTAGTAGCTCGCTGTATGAGGGTGCTTTGACAGTGCGAATCGCATTCAAAAGTTCTTCTTCGTTCTGAAAAAGGGAATCCCAGCTCTCGTCAAATGCTACTCTGTGTCCATCGAATGCTACAGTCAGTCGAAGGTTGAATGAAAGCATTTTCTTAAGGTAATCGACAGCTTCTTTCGTGCGACCCTCACCTAAGATGGAGATGAAGCCTGAGTATGCTCTGCCTAGTATCTCTGCTATGCTTGAGACAACCGTTTCACCGACAGATCCGACGAATACGGATATTTGTTTCTCTTTCTCCACTGTAAGGTTCTCGCTGGAAAGTTCAACTTCACATGTGTACGGGATCTCTCCGAAGATTATCTCGTCGTATCTAATTTTACCTCTATGAGCTTTGATTATGCGTTTCGTAGAAGTCTTCAATAGTCCTAGTTTATCTCTGAGAAGCTCCTCATACTCGACGCCTACGCTGGTCTTCTTATAGAGATGATTTGGGATTTTGTATCTGCGTCTGCTTACCTCCATCTCTACACATTTCTCAGAGCGGAGAGACTTTAAAGTCCTAGTGAGTGTTGAAAAGCTTACTCCAATATTCTCTGACTTGAGCTTCCGCCATAGTTCATTAAAGCCTACGCCTTTGTCGTCAGGAAGGCGGCTGAGTACTTGGTAGTGTTGTTCCTCTGTCTTTGGGAATGGTCCGCGCCTGGCCAACTTGCTCCCCTCTCGAGTAGTACTATCTAATTTAGTAGTATTTATCAATGCCGAAACTCTATCATCTATCGGAGGTTAGAGTCTATGCCTTTTATCGGACCTTGGGAGATCGCTCTCATACTCGTGGTAGTTCTGATCCTGTTCGGACCGAAGAAACTGCCTGAACTTGCTAAATCAATAGGCGATGCAATAAGACAGTATAGAACGGCAACAGAAACACCTTTAGCTGAACTACAGAAGATGACAGCAACTCCTGTGAGAACTGAATCAACGTCTGCCGCCGCCAAAAGTGATGAACAACTTCTAGTTGAAACCGCTAAGAAGCTTGGCATATCGACTGAAGGGAAGACGCCAGAGCAGATCTCGAATGAGATCGTGGAAACTACCAAGAAGAAAACTGAGACGTAGAACCTGCAATTAACTCGGAGGAGTAACGTACGAGAGCTAAGGTTGCGTTAGGGTCCGTCCTACTGATGGTAGGCTTCATCGTTTATCAGTTCGGCATTTCTATGATCGCACTGCCTAGAAGCTATTTGAGTGAAGTAGAGAATAGCGTTTTCGCCGCCCTCTTTCCTGGGCAACCAGTAGATTTGCTCGCCGTTTTTCTACAGTTTGGCGGCGGCATTATCGCAATTCTCGGATTGATCATGGCGATTAGCGGAGTTGCTGCTCCTCAACGAATAGAAACACGGTATTTTCAAGCACCGCCGCAACCATCAGCCAAGCCAACGCAACTTTTAATTCGGCAGTTCAACTGCAAGTTCTGCGGAGCTGAGATTGAGGAGAATGAACTTTTCTGCCCGAAATGTAGAAAAGCTCAGAAATAGTGTGCGTACAGGTGACAAACACAGGGGGTCAACTCGTACCTACTCTTGAGTAAGAGATAGCGATGAGAGTGATATGAACTCTGAAAGTAAGTCGAAAACCAGAGAGATGACCTTCTGGGAGCATACAGAAGAACTCCTGAGCCGACTGCGGATAATTCTGGTAACCGTGTTTATCGCAGGAGCGATCGTCGGCTTCTTTCCGGCGAATCCCACGACTTTTCTTGATCCCCTAGCCATTACGTACACTCCCATTATTTCAGTGGTATTGCGACAGATAGAGAGGGATTTGCTTCCGAAAGATGTAGTGCTTATTGCTGGAAATATGATGGATACGGCTGGGATTTATTTGATGATGTCGGCCCTTATGGGATTGATAGTTTCTATGCCAATGATAGCTTACGAGTTGTACAAGTTCGTCAATCCAGCTTTGCTGGAGACTGAACGAAGATACATGGGAAGATTCATAGTATCATTCGTAGGCCTCTTTGTCGCTGGAGCGTTCTTCTCGTACAAGATCATAGTTCCAATAACTCTCAGAGTAATGCTCTGGTTCGTCTATAGTTCAGGGGCGGCTATGCTCATACCGATTGCGGATTTTTTCACTCAAATTATAGTACTCTTAGGCGTTGTCGGATTATTCTTCACTTTCCCCGTATTCTTCGTTTTGCTAGTTCAGTTCAGAATAGTGAAACCTGATTATCTTTCCTCAAACAGAAAGGCCGTGTACGCAGGCTTCTTGGTTCTAGCGGTTGTTCTAACCGCTGACCCGACGCCGATAACTGATATGATCCTTCTTATCCCTTTCATAGTTCTCTTCGAAAGTACTATCATAGTTTCACATTATATTCAGAAAAATAGGGAGTAAGGTATCGCCACTCAGGCTTGACTAAACATGCCAGTATCCCAGTTCCGAACCCACTTCAATTGATGCTCGTTTATCTCACATGAGTAGCTTGTCGTCATACTCGACTTTTGATAGGAACTCGTGTCCTGTATCCGTGACTAGTATGACGTCTTCTAGGCGGACCCCGCCGATCTCTGGATGAAATATCCCTGGTTCAACGCAGACAATCATGTTCCTCTCGAAAAGCTTCTCTTTCAGAATTACTACTGCTGGGTGAGCTCCTATTGTCGGCAGTTCATAAAGACTTGTTCCTATTCCGTGTCCTGTCTCATGTTCATGTTGATACTTGCCGTAGCCGGCTTCCTCAATTATCCTTCGAGCCTTCCTGTCGACATCGTTCGGATTTACACCGGGTTTGATACTTTCTATGGCCTTCATATGGGATTCATAGACTGTTCGATAGATTTCCTTCTGCTTTTCATTCGGCCTACCGATGATCTTCGTTCTCGTATATTCTGCGCAGTATCCGTAGTAGATGCATCCCAGATCGACTAGGAAAAGGTCTCCTTGTCTGATCATACGTTCCGATGAGTATCTTTGGAGTGGGGCTGTATTCTCGCCGGACACACAGAGAGGCGCGAATGTGTACCATTCCGCGCCATTCATCATCATCGTATGTACACCAGCAGCACCAGCTTGAAATTCTCTTACTCCCGACTTCGCCGCATCAAGGGCAGCTTGGACTCCTGTATCTGCGATAGCAGCTGCCTCTCTCATGATTTTCACTTCATCTTCACTTTTGACGGCTTTTGCTGAGAGTATAGGTTCGGTTGCATCGATGAATATTGCTTTAGAGCATTCTTTCCTCAATTGCTCATACCCATGAACTGAATGAGGTGTATCTATGCCGATCTTCCCGTCGCTCGCCTTATAGTCGCTCAGGACTTCTTCGACGGCTCTCGCCCATTCTGTTCCAGCGAAAGGCACTGCTCTAATATCTTTGATCCAAGGCATGCTTCTCTTAGCGTTGGCTAAGTCAGCGTGCCCGACCATTAGAACCAGTTCATCTTTTCTAGTAAGTACTGTTGCAAATCTTGTCACGAAGAACATGCTGGCTAGGTATCTGCAGTCTGTTGCATATCTAACATTCTCGTTACGGACTATAACGAGTGTGTCCAAATCGTATTCTTTCATTTCATGTCTTAGTCTTTCGACTCTCCATTTACGGAGACTAGCCCAGTCGACACCTTGTCTTCCAGAGGGGCAGAGAGATGTAGCCAAGATTTCACTCCCATTATTAACTAAGTTCCCTTTTCTGAATCCATAAATGCTTCCTTACTGAATGTTCTTAACCTGCTGCTCACATAGTTCCGAATTGAACAATATGCAACTGTACATTGGAACTTCAGGTTGGAGTTACGATTGGAACCCCGACGGTTTCGATTGGTATGTTAAGAATTCTAATCTGAATTCTGCTGAACTCAACGCTAGCTTCTACCGATTTCCGTTTCCGAACATGATCTCATCATGGAATCGTAAGAGTCCTGATGGTTTCCGCTGGGCGATCAAAGTCAATCGTATGGTGACTCATGCTTCCAGATTCGGTGAGAGAGCGGTTGAGTATTGGTCGCGGTTCAAAGAACTCTTTGAGCTAATGGATGAAAAGATTGACTTCTTTCTCTTTCAGCTTCCACCCAGTTCTACTCCAACGCCTTCTTTCATCTATAGACTCGAGGCGTTCATCGCTCAAGTGAAACTCGGATGGAGATTCGCTCTAGAGTATCGGAATCTCAAATGGTTCGATGATGACTGGTATTATTGGGCCGAAAGCCAGAAAATAACGTTAGTCTCGATAGATAGTCCTGACCTTCCGAACAGGATTCTTAACGTGAACGGTTTGGTCTATTTGAGGATGCACGGTAGAACCTCTTGGTACAGCCACCGTTATACCTACGAAGAATTGAAGGGGATAGCGTCCGGAATAAGGGACACCGATCCTAAGAAAGTCTACATGTTCTTTAACAATAACCATGACATGCTGGACAATGCTCGAAGCATGAAAGAGATCTTAGGCTAGCTTCACTATTCCTCCTTGCAGGTAAGCCTCATCCACCTCAACTCGATTATTATCAACCCCATCAGCATAAGGGTGTTCGATGCCCAGAAGGCAAGCTCCAAAGGCTCCATCCCGTTTCACTCCCTAGTCACCATGCAGGTAAGCCTAGACAACCGAATGATGTCAGATAGAGCTTTCTATCAATGAACTTGTCAAGGCTTGAGCTAGAACTCTAAGACTCCTTTGTATGCGCTTGTCTCTAGTAGTATCGCCGGCAGTGTTAGCCCTCGATTCCATTAGGCGCAATCATTCATGCCATGAGGAATTTTCTTTATATGAATCTCCAAGGGCCGCACTATTGTTCACGTTGGCGGATTGGGACAAACACTCTTAATCGGGCAGATTTTGCATTTTGGCGAATAAGCTTTGCAGAATCGTTCTCTATGAAGATACGCCAAAGTCTGAACCCAACCACCAGTTTTGAGAAGGTACATCAAACGGCTCCTCAAGCATGTGCCGTTCGCTGACCAACTGCACAATGGAATGTTGAACTGGATAGAAGTCTTCTGGTCACAAACATACTTCGAGCATAAGACCTTTGAAGGCATCTTGGCCCCCTCCACATCCGCCAACTCCAGTCTTTCTGCCACTGTTCTCAAGTGCGTATCACAAGGGATGAAGTGGGAGGCTTTGAACGTCGACAATACTATTGAGTCGGCGACCTTCGGCCCAATGCCCCAGCACCCTCGAATCAAAGTCATCCTAGCCAACTCCGGTGTAAGCCAAAGAAGAAACTCTTCAGCAGGAACATACGGTTCACCGATCAAGTCAAGAACCTTCTTAGGCAGCCTTTCAGGATGACCAGGCAACTCACTGAAGCTTCGCAAAGTCTTCTGAAGTTGAAAAATCTGGTAACTCCTTCCGATTGATTCAAGATCCTTCTTCTTCGCTTGAGCAATCAAATCGATACGGCCATCGTACCTAGACCAAATCTTTTGACACCAATCCAAAACGAATTTACTGTAACCAGTTCTCTTCGACAGAACTACCGAAGTAAGTATGTAAAGAAAATCCAAAGGAACTATAGGCAGCCTAATGCCCGGATAAGCCTCTGCTAAGCCTCGAATCTGAGGTTGAACGGTCTTCGGGAGGCTTCCTATCCTCTCCTCGTAAGGACCTCTCCAGAGCCCCGTCTCAATAGTCGCTCTTCTCTGAAGAGCCTTTTGAGTTAGCCCCGCGCTGCAATTCACTTCTAAACTGTCAGGCTTAAGCTGCTTGAACTCGAGCTGGTTACCGAGATGCCCAGCCACCTTAACCCAGTTGTTCAGACTGGTCTTCCTGTAGAGCGTTGAGACAAACGAAGGCTCAAAAGTGAGATCAAGATTGAAGTTTTCAACATCAATTAAGGTCTTCATGGATAACCGCCGTATACAAACCATTTTAGGCGTCGGGTTGACATCAATGTCATCTCTAGATTAGCTGTCGAGGAACTTTATCAGGTCGATGAGAGTTGTGATACTGCAAACTATACCGTTTCAATCTTTCAGCCACATGACCGTAAAGGATTAACTCTTCAATCTCAACCTCTTGAGGCAAAGAAAGATCGATCCGTCCGAGCCTTTCGATCAAATTGCGATAACTATCCTCTGTAGAAAAAGATGTCATCACAGCTGGATGGCATCTCACTCCTGCTTCTATCATGTTCTGCAAAGCTTCCAGTTGAAGATTGAAGCTTTCGGGTTTAGCGCCTGTCAATCTCATGAATTCACTTTCATTACATCCTTTGAGTGATACTCGAACATGAAGGAATCGATATCGAGATAGATCCTCAGCATACGATGAATCGCCTCCGATCAAGATGCCGTTGGTTTCAAGGATGAACTTGAAGTCTCTACTCAGCTCCAGTTCATCAAGCAGTTGAAGAAGATGCCTCCTCCCTATCGTCGGCTCCCCTCCGCTAACGCGGAGTTGATTCAAGCTCTTGCTTTCAGCTATACTTAGTAGCCGATGAGCAACATCGCTTGGAGAATAGAAAGTTCCGACCTCTGAAGGCTTATGTAGGATCCTGTCTGATACCCAGCAGAATCTGCAGAGCAGCCCGCAACCGACTGCATCGGCTGTAGCTATGCCACCGTACCATCTGTCCGGCCTGAACCTGTAGTATTTCTTCAGTTGCTTGTTATCGAGGTTCTTTGTAACAAGCTTCTCGAGCGCTCGATGTCTTTCCGCTGGATCGTATTCCAAAGCGAGAGCGGCTCCTCTTTCTTTGCACCAAATCTACATTCAAAGATCTGTCAAAAGGTCAGGTTTATTGGTTACGACTCCGTCGACACCCATCCTTACATAATGTTCGATTTCTTCTCGAGTATCCACTGTCCATACATTTGCTGTCAGCTGGTTGTTATGGGCATCCTCGATCATCTGAGTTGTCACATACTTGTAGTACGGAAATAATGCATTAGCATTCGCGTCTAGTGCAAGTTGTGACGGCTTAATAGGTGCAGATCTAAAGATTACTCCCGTCTTAAGTTGAGGATTCAGTTCCTTAATCGTCTTCACCGCGGAATGTATGAACGATGTTACCAGAGTTTGGTCCGTGAAATTATTTTCAGCAAGAATCTCAGCAACCTTGTCTGCTGTTGTGGAGTCTTTCAATTCTATTACAAGTCCAACTCTACCCTTAACCAGATCAATAACTTCTTGCAGTGTCGGTATTCTTTCTCCTTTACCAGCGTCAAGCTTTCTAAGCTCACTGAAGCTCATTTGATGAACATAGCCTCTCCCATTTGTAGTTCTTTCGAGAGTTTCATCATGAATCACTACAATTTGCCCATCCCTAGTCTCTCTAACATCAACCTCAATCATGTCCACAGCATATCCTAACGCTCGCTTGATCGCTCTCAGAGTATTTTCAGGCTCATAGGCACTCGCACCCCTATGTGATATCTTCAGAATATTGGCCATGGATTCCTTAGGCTCCCCTGATCCGGATCGTCGCATTAGACTTCGATAACACTCGGCTTCGTCTCGGCTTTTCGAATTATTCCCCTACGGACATAAGATTCGTCAAGCGCTCTTGTTGCATACAGGTTCACTAAAGTGTTCGTACTGGCTTCACCGGTTAGCTTCCCGAGACCACCCTTAACTTGCCTCCATTTCAGTTTGGTTCGACTACTCTTAGAGTTATATATTATCCCGAGCACGTTGGAGACGCGTGTGAATTGTATATCCCTTACCTTCTGCACAGTCTCCTTATCTTCAGCCTCAACGTACATCGTCCCTTGCTCAGCAGGCCTCTCTGGAAAAACTTTGTCGTCTTCCATTAGCTCTTCTGGGATGAAGGATTGACAGGTGCTTAAAATCATGAACCTCCTGAAATTCTCCAGCTGGCAGACTGCATCCACCTTCATCTCTCAGCCCTCTATAACTATGAGTGTGATTGCCGAGTAATTACACATTGGCTTATCTTGAAGTAGATCGAAGGAAAAGAATATTTTGGAACTAGGCAACGTACGTCGGAGCAGTTTCACGTTTAGCTTCTTCGCTCAGATCGATGCTCACGGTTATGAATCGAAGAGGCTTCACGCCAGACTGAATAAGCTTATGGATTTTCCTCGGAGGAATATATATCACATCGCTGGCTGTCACATTTTTCTCTTCATCGCTTATCGTCATCCTTCCCGTACCTTCAATTACATAGTAAACTTCCTCAACATCTTCGTGAAGATGAGGAGTAATTGCCGTGTTATTCTCCAGCGTAGTGTCCCATATTCCTAGAAAACGAACCGTGCCGTCTTCAAGACCAAGATTGTTCTGAATCCCTTTCACGATCATGCACGAGACACCAATTACCTTTGAGTGTACCCGCCACTAGAAAACTTGCCTGCATTATCCAGAGAATAGGAATAGTATTCTAATCGGGTACTGGAAGAATAAGAAGAATACCCCTGCCATCATCACAATGCTTTCCGCAACTCTTTGGTCATTCTGGAAGAAGATTGTGTTAAGGATGCACATAGACGGGATTGTAGCCAGTATATAGAATGAGAATAGTGGATGAGAGAAGATGAAGTAGAATGGAAACCAGACGAAATACGTTACCGAGAACCAGATGAGAGCGAACAAGGAGAGCCGATCCTTCGTCCTCTTGAGATTATATATAGCATAGGGAACGGAGACTAGCGATAAACCTGTAACAAATGGGTTGAACACTTCTAAGAATGGAACCCTAGCGACAGAGAAATTTGCGTAATAGTAGTTTCTAGGTGAGTGAATCCAAGTCCATGGCCCAGGTTCATCACTCCTAGACCAGTACTTAGAGCCGTGGGTTTCCAACATGTATTTCAGATGGTTGACAGGGTTCGAGAACATCTCCAGATCAGGTCCAGTGTAGACCCGATCAAAGAGATATAAGAAGATTAAGAATGACGCCAACAAAACGCTTATCCAAATCACTATCTTCATCCATCGAATAGATTTCACCCAAGCTCTAATCGATAGAGAAAATCGGTCGAAAATGTGATAGAGAATCAAGATTGGGCCTGCAAGAACCGCGTTGAGTTTGCACACCGCCCCAAGCCCTGCTACAAACGCGGATCGAGCCAAATCTTTTCTGAAGAAGAAGTGGAAACTCAAGATCATGAAGAAGATGAAGAAGACATCGAGCAAGGCGAGTGAACTGAAGGTGAAGAACATCTTCTCGAAAGAGAGTAAGGCGGCTGACATGAACGCTTTCCATTCATTTTTAGAGATCTCCTTCACCAGAATATATAACGCCAGAATCGATAGGACCCCGAAGATTACGCTGAAGATACGCCACCCCAGCGGGTTATCTCCGAATAGAGTTATTCCCGTCGCTATGAGAACTTGAGCCAGCGGAGGGTGTTCAGGTCTCAGATTGACGCCGTCTTGAATTATCCTCTTCGCTGACGGCACATACCAGTATTCGTCGAAAACATAGGTTCTAGGAAGACCGATTATCAATAAGTGAAGACCTAGGTAGATGAGCAGCAGATAAGCTATCTTCTTCATCCCAGAACCCTTGAATCTTCTCGTATGGCTATAATGTTCCTTAAAGAAAAGCTTGAATCTTCACGTGAAGCTTGTGGATTAAGCTAGGTGCTGACCTCATGGTCGACTTGGACTGAGTCGCAAAGAAAGTGAATTTTATCTAAACTGGAGCTGACTTAAGGATGAAATGAATCTCTCTCCTCGATCTATGAGAAGCATAGACATCTATTCAGAGAAGACTTGATTCTAAACATCAAAGCGGAGAGGCAAAGGGCCTCTGGAGATCAAGAAGAAGACTCAGGCGTCTCCAGCAGTTTCTGGTAAGCAACTACCTTGAGATGGCTGTAAAGGAACTCACAGACAAATTCGAGACGATGGAGGCCCAGGAGACTGTGCGAGCTGACCCAGAAGAGATTCCTTTCAGATTTGCAGCCGTCAAAATTGCGAATGAGCTGGACAGAGCTGTAAGAGGAAAGATATACGCCGCAAGAAACAGTGTGATAGAAAGAATCAACGTCGTTCTGGAAGAACGGATGAAGAAGAGAGTTCGACGGTTACTTCAAGAAGGAAGAAATGATCAACACGTTAAAAAGCGCTTTGAACAGCACTGGAATAAAGCTAGATGAACAGCATTTCCGTTAGACTACTCTCTCTGATCATTATGAGCTGAGTAGACTAAGTTTCTCTTTTGCGTCGTCATCAGCAAGCACTGAAAGTATTTCTCCAATATACAGTGTATGGTAGTCTCTTCAAGGATAGTATTTTGATACAATTTCTTTCGGAAGACGGCTTATCTCAAATTTCGTCTTGTAGATAACATTGCATTCATAATGTATGATGCATTCAGAAACCATCGGAGATTTCACCCTCTGCCTTGGCAACGGCGTGAGGTCCATCTCTCTGAATTTATCGTGGTCTCTACCTGACACGTTTCCACAGTACTCGATTATCTTCTCCATGCCCCTATTTGGAACGTTAACTGTGAATTCATTGGACTCTTTCAGCAGCTTATATGTGTAACTTGTCGGTCTTACGGCTACTGCGAACGTAGGTTTGTACCGAAGTATGCCCACGAGACCCCAGCCGATCGTCATAACATTAGGTTTTTCATCCTTCCCAGGATGTTGATAAAAGAAGCCCTCCACGTTCAAGCATCGCGTATGTTTCTGCTACATAGTCGGTCGGCATCACTTCGAGTTTTCTCATCAGAAGCACTGCTCCTTGAGTCTATTGTTCCAAGTTTAAATGGTTTTCAACCGTTCTGACACATGTTTTTCAAAAAATTCATAAAGGGAGAAGGAGATTTCAATAGGGCTCTTCGGAGTTATCAAAATGCGTTTCAGCTTGTGATAATCGTGGGATTTATACTGGGCATATGCATGCGCATACGTACAGCGAACCAAGCCCACTATGATTGTGAGAAGAGACTGATGATGAGTATAAATCCCCGAAACTTGCAGTTAGCACTCTGGACAGCTTTCATCATGCTCTTCATATTGAATCTCCTTGACATTGTGAGTACAATTTACGGACTGAAGTCCATTCCATTCGCCTACGAGACGAATAGGATCTTCGCTCCTCTTCTGCACAGCATGAGTGGCGTTGAACTTGCTGCAGCTGTATTCGTGAAGCTCATCGTCCTTGTTATTCCTTTTGTGGCTGTACATTATCCTTTCGGCAAGAGTAGATACGGGTTGATTCTTAGAGTTGTCAAGCTCGGTTTACTTCTGGGAATAGCGTCAAGTATTCCGTTATATACGTTGATTGTGGCAAGGAATTTCTGGATTATCTGCGTCTTTCTCAGCTAGACTCCCAGTCGATTCATAACCCCATTAAGAAGCCCTGCGCCAATGCCGAACCGATCATTCCTCTGATACTTGTGGGAAATATCTCTAATTCTCCGATACAAGAATCTTGAAGTGCTTTAGCAATTGAATATTCGTCCAGGTTCTTCTCCCGGAGTTTATCTACAAACCGTTTCCAATCCTCAGCGACCTCTACACCTTTTCTCAGGATCACTTTTGCTCCACTTCCAATGACTGCGCCGAAGTGCGGGAAGGCCAAGATATTGACATCGTATGTCAACAGTTTCCTGATCGAAGCAGTATAGTTATCATACTTGAAGCTTGGAGGAAAACTCGTTGGCGTAATTGTTTTGGAAACAGGTCCGAAAGTTCCGACAGCGTCGCCGCAAAACAGTAAGCCGGTCTTCTTTTCGTAAAACGCAAAATGATCCGATGTATGTCCTGGGGCGTATACTATTTCAAGCTCGTGATTGTCGCCAACCCGGAAGGTTTTATTCTCCTCGAGGATCAGGATCTTTCCCTCGTCTTTGACGGACTCCATAGGCACCGCGAATCTTCCGAATGCCTCCCTTGCCCCCTCATTGACCTTTGAAGGATCCATCAAATGTTTCTTCGCGAACTCATGCACTCCAACTTGAGCGTTTGGGAAATGTTTGAGCAATATAGCTGCTCCTCCTGCATGATCATGATGACGATGGCTTACCATTATGTACCGAACTGAGTTGAAGTCGATGCCTAAAGAACTCATCGCAGTCGTAAGCCCGTCTGCAGAGTCAGCGGTCCCTGAATCCAGCACGACTGTCTTCTCACCTTTCAGAATGTAGAGCGAGATCATTCCTCTTATTCCGTAGCCATAAACGTCGACTAAATAAATACTGTCAGCGATCTGGCTTGTATTTGTGACAATCCTCTCCTCCACTTTCCTCGCCCCTTCGCTGAGTCCGTAAACCATATCGAATGTTAAACCTTGCGTTTCCAAGCGATTGACATAGGTTCTAAATGTAACCCTATGACAACAAGCAAGGTCCAGTGGACATTAGATCACCTATGCTGTACATTAGTAACAGAATTATCAACACTATTGTTGACTTTTCCCCTCAACATGTTACATGAATTATTGCTGAAACCCGCTTGCCTTGTTTCATTGCTTCGTTGAAAATCCCGATCGCCTGCGGCGTTCGAGTCTTCACGACCTCTATGTTCTGCTCCTTCGCCAACTTCTCAGATTCAGATGGTACGCGAACCTCTCCGAACTGCCCAGTTCCAATTATCACTATTTCCGGTTTCTTGTTGACGATGTATTCCATTTGTCTTGCTGGGACTGTATGATCTCCAACTCTTCGCTCAACCGCCCCATCCCAGAAGACATAGACATCGTGATCGTACTTCTTACCTGAGATCGTTATCGAGCCAAAACTTGCCGCGTCTAGAGCGATTATTCCCATGACTTAAACCTCACGAAGAAAGTTGGTTTCGACAAGATTGTCTTAAACTCTCCATACAAATTTTCCTAAGCCATATCTATATTCAAACAATTCCAAGCCACACTCAAAGATCTTGTCTAAGGTTGCAATCATAGGCCCGTTCTAAAGGAACCTCCTCCCGGCAAGCCGTCTAAGTGCGCTAAATCATGTCGATTGGCCACACTGTAGAAGAATGTGTCCATCGGCGTTTGACGGCGTACCATAACTGGCATGGATTTGTCAATGAAATACTCCAGCGAGAGACCGTCACTTTCTTGAAATGCATCGGAACGCATTTGTAGTGTACAATGTAGGCGCGTCAGCCAGTGTAGCTCCAGAGAGTTCAACCGAAGGGGATGCGGTTGGTTGTCTGGCCTTCATAGAAATCTTGATGTTTAGAGAGCCCTCAAAGTAGTGAAAGGTGCTTTGGAGGTGGATCTCGACTGCGTGCGTCCAAGGCCGACATCCAGTTTTCTTTCAGAACTTGCAACTCTTCCTACTAGCGGTCGCCAAAGCTACAGACATGCAAAGTAAATTGCATCCAGTTAACTTCGATCGCACGCGATCTAGGTCGCCAGAAGCCTTTTATCATTAGTCTGTGGCAATATGTGGGATTCTCCGGTTAGGCCGATGTTCATCTCAAACTGCTTGAAAAGACTTCGCTCATTATTGAGCGCAATACCAATCTTAACTGCGGTCAATCAAAATTACTGCCTAGCGGAGTTTCCTCCTTCAAATTTGCCTTGCGCAAATAAGTTTGGAAACACGTTAGTACAACATTTTATATGAAACTGTCTAAAAATCTTAATACGCATCTCAGGTCGTAGTCTACTTTCACTCCGTCGGGAGCTTGACTCTCACTTGAATTCATTCACAGACGACTTAGTCGTCCTTAGCTTAGACGATGCTTCACGATTTGGCAAGGAGGAGAGCCGATGAGGCCAACATTAAAAGTCATTACAAAGATTCGAAAACGAGACGGAAGGATCGTCGACTTCGATCAAGAAAAAATCGCAAACGCTATTTTCAAAGCAGCTGTAGCTGTTGGCGGTGAAGATAGAAAGTTAGCTGAGGAATTGTCTAGCAAAGTTGTAGCAATTTTGGAGGAACGATTTGATCGCCACACTATTCCAAGCGTTGAAGAAGTTCAGGATGCTGTCGAGAAAGTTCTAATAGAGAACGGACACGCAAGAACCGCTAAGGCATACATTCTCTACCGCCAGAAACGCAAGGAGATTCGCGAAGCTAAGACTGTTTTGATGGACGCTGAGTTTGATGCACGACTATCTCCTAACGCTATAGCCGTCTTGGAGAGACGGTACCTCAGGAGGGATGAGAGCGGGAAAATCATCGAGACGCCCACAGCCATGTTTCGTAGAGTCTCTCGAGCCATCGCGCTCGCCGATTTGACATATGATGCTGATGCTGACATCAAGAAGACGGAGGAAGAATTCTACAAGATCATGACGAACTTCGAGTTCCTTCCAAATTCTCCGACGTTGATGAATGCTGGCACAGAGCTAGGTCAATTGTCCGCTTGCTTTGTTCTTCCCGTCGAAGATTCAATGCAAAGCATCTTTGAGGCCGTGAAGAATACAGCACTAATACACAAGTCCGGTGGTGGAACCGGCTTTTCATTTTCAAAATTGCGACCGAAGAATGATGTCGTTAAGTCAACTGGAGGAATCGCCTCCGGACCTATCTCCTTCATGAAGGTTTTCGATTCCGCAACTGAGGTCATAAAGCAAGGAGGCAGGCGGCGTGGCGCGAACATGGCGATCCTCCGAGCCGATCATCCTGATATTCGCGAGTTCATTCTTGCAAAAGAGGACAACACTGAACTGACCAACTTCAATATTTCTGTTGGGTTGACAGGGAATTTCATGCAAGCTGTTGAGAATGATCTTGAATATCCGCTGGTGAATCCACGTACTCAAACTATTGTCAGCAAAGTTCGCGCTAGAGAGATCTTTGATCTTATAGTGAAGCAAGCTTGGAAGAACGGCGAGCCCGGAATTATCTTCTTAGATAGATTGAATCGCGACAACCCTACGCCCAAGTTGGGCGAGATAGAGAGTACAAATCCATGTGGGGAACAGCCTCTACTGGCCTACGAGTCGTGTAATCTAGGCTCGATCAATCTTTCCCGGATTGTGAGAGACGGCAAGATAGACTATGAAAAGCTGAGACGAATCGTTCACATCGCAGTTCGCTTCCTCGACAATGTAATTGATGTTAACAAGTATCCTCTCAAAGAGATTGAAGAGATGACCAAGGCGAATAGGAAGATTGGATTGGGTGTTATGGGATTTGCAGATATGCTCGTTCAGCTAGGCGCACCCTACAATTCAGAGAAAGCGATTCAAATAGCCGAAGAAGTCATGTCGTTCATATGGCACGAATCCAAAAAGGCGTCAGCTGAACTGGCTAAGAAGCGCGGCCCATTCCCTAACTTCAACGACAGTAAATATGCTTCCGATGGCGGGCCTGACCTACGTAATGCTACTACGACGACTGTGGCTCCGACAGGTACGCTGAGCATAATAGCCAATTGCTCTAGCGGTATAGAGCCTTTATTCGCCATATGTTATGTTCGGAATGTTATGGACAATACTGAGCTATTGGAGGTCAATCCGCTCTTTGAGAAGATAGCGTATGAAAGAGGATTCTACAGCGAGGACCTTATGAGGCGGATAGCGGAGAGAGGCACCGTTCAGGGTGTGAAAGAGGTTCCTGAGGATATTCAAAAGACGTTCATCACGGCGCATGACGTATCGCCAGAGTGGCATGTGAGGATTCAAGCGGCATTCCAGAAGTACACCGATAACGCTGTTTCTAAAACGGTTAACTTCCCAAAGGACGCTATGCTTGAAGATGTTAGGAAGGTGTACATGCTCGCTTACAAGCTCGGCTGTAAAGGAGTCACCATCTATCGCGACGGTAGCCGGGAATCGCAGGTTCTGAATATAGGCTCTGTCAATAAGATTCCAGCAGCCGTATCTGTGCCTATAGAGTATAACGGATGCAAGACCTGCTCAATCTGAGGAAGCTGGCCACTGGATAGAACAGCTTAGTTTCTTCCATTTCCTGAGAGCTATTTGGACATCTTAAGCAGAAGGCATCTTGGTTGAGACTAATACAGCTAACAACGCGATGGCTGAGCCTAGAAGATATACAACTGATAGATCTTTTGTGATCTGTGCAAGTTGACCGCCGATGTATGACTGCGTAGCTCCTCCGATGAATGTTATGCTCATCACAAATCCGTAAGATTTGCCTCTGCCACCAAAACTTGCAACTTCAGCTATTATGCTATAAAGAATTGGGTAAGTGGCGTAGAGAACATAGCCACTTATCAAAAGGATCATCATCAGCAACGGAATGCTTCGCACGAACTCCATCGGAAATAGAAACATGCCAGTCGATGCTATTGCGAACTCTAACGTTATCGCTTTCTTCAGTCCAATACGTTTGGCGACATAGAAGCTTGAGAGCGACCCTATTGCACCAGCTAGAACGAATAAGGAGAATACAGAGTCTGATGCCGCGGTAGACATCTTCATGATGTCTGTCAAGAATAGCGTTGTGAAGTTGATGAATGTACGGTAGCCCGCTCCCATGCAAATACAAACAAAAACTATCAAGAACATTGACTTCTTGCCGAAACTCTGTCTCGGTCGAGCCGCCTCCGATCTCAACTTCGTGTTATTATACAGTGTGAAGAACGACGTTCTTCTCAACGAGCGAATGAACAGAAGGTGGATGCATACGCCAGATAGCGCGAACAGCCCCCAAACAAGGAACGGCGCTCTCCAACCCAAATATGAGGCAACTATACCTGTCGAGAGAAAAGCTATGAAGTTTCCGAAATCTCCGCTTGCTCCAGACATCCCCATGGTCTTCGTGCGATATTTGGCGTCGTAAGTCAACCTAGACAGGACAGCGTAGGAGGCTGGGTGGAAGATACTGAAGCCGATCGCGTAAACTAGATTAAAGATGAAGATTTGTAGGTATGATTCAGCGAAGAAGATAAGTATGAACGGTAAAAAGATTAGGAAGCTTCCTATCGCGAGGAGGTCAAGCTCATTGAATTTGTCAGCTAAATCTCCCATCAGAGGCTGGAGGAGAACTGTAACTGCCAAAATTGCTGCGTACAAGACTCCAACGTCTGAATAGGTCAGAGAGAAGTCGGTCACCAGAAGTGGAAGAACAGCAGGAACTAGCGCAAATGAAGCATCATTAATCGCATGGAATAATGCGCAAGCCGCAAGAGCACTCTTTGGATACGGCGATGCCGCGACCTCCATTGGCATGGATGCGGTAAAGAGAATTGGGAACCATTTAAAACGTTTTCCTACCTATTGAATAGCTTTCTAGATTTATCGACGTTAATGTTAAAGCAAGAGTGATCGCATTAACCATTCTGCTGGAGGAAATGTGTTGAACTATCAACTCAGAGTCGTAGTTAACAAGATCAAAGATAGATCTCTTCGAGAGAAGGTTGCTGATTTTCTTGACAACCCAACGATCAAGATAGGAAACAAGCGTTACAGCGGGCTTCCTTTAGAACGATCCCCAGGAAGCATTTCACGGCACCATAACTACCCTGGAGGCCTGCTCGAGCATATACTTGCAAGCTCTCAGGTCGCTCTTGATCTTTGTGCTGTTGTTAGAAAAGTGTATTGCGGGAAGGTTGACTCGGATCTAGTTTTGTGTGGAACAATTCTTCATGATTTATTCAAGCCCTTAACGTACATAGAGAAAGCGGATGGAAGTTACAAGGCCTCGCCTTTAGCAGAGAAGATTGACCATTTGACCTTGATTGTTTCCGAACTGATTCGGAGAGGATTTCCAATGAGTGTTATTCACATAGTTTGCGCGCACCATGGGTATGAGGCTGGCCCGGTTGGGCCTCACACTGTTGAGGCTCTAGTCTGCCATTTAGCTGATCTTACGGATTCCAAGTTGAACGGTGACGTCCTTAGCGCTGCGAGATACTTGACGAAGGAAGCCACCGGAGAAGAATTAGGACGGGTTTCATCCAAAGAGGCTTTTGAAATAGTCTACAGGAAAGCAATTGAAGGTTGGGAAGGAGTAAGGAGAAAAGTCGAAGAGATCAGGAGAAAATAGGAAAGACGCTGCGATACTAGGCTTATATACATCTTGAGGTAATCTCAGATTTGAAATTGTTCCAGATGAAGGTGAATTGATGAGATGAAAATTACTTGTAACATTGATGCTTTTCGCCATCTCGATAAACCGTTTGAGTATGCAGTTAAGACGCTTAGTGAACTTGGTTATCAAGGGGTGGAACCGCAAGCTCTTGATGGTAGATGTATCCTTGAGATCTATCATTACTGTCCGATGATAAGCTTGGACGATGATCCGGTTGAGATAAGAAAGATGATTTCCGACTATGGGCTTGAAGTCTCATGCTTGAGTGCTCATACTTCCCTATTGGAAACTGAGTTTGGAGTCAGATATTTGAGAAAAGCGATAAGATTCGCAAAGAATCTTGGCGCGCCGAGTGTGAATACAGCGGAAGGCCCGAAGCCTAGAGGGATGAGCGACGAAGAAGCTTTTGCTGTAATGAAACAGAATCTTAACGCCGTTATGAAGACGGCTGAGAATTACGATGTTTTCTTGACCATCGAGCCTCATGGAGAGTATACCACGAATGCAGCCGGACTAAAGAAGATAATGGGGCTTTCGAAGTCGAAGAGGCTTGGGATAAATCTCGATACGGGAAACGTGTTCTTGGCTGGGAATGATCCGGTTGCAACATTGAAGGCTGTTGTTGATCGAGTTATGTATATGCATGTTAAGGATATAGGCGGAGTCTTACTTGAGAGGAAAGGGAAAGTTACAGGCGCCCCCGTGGGAGTCGCTGTCGGCAAAGGGCAAGTCGATATCAAAGGCTGCATTGATGTACTCAAGAAGGCACGGTATGATGGTTGGCTATCTGTCGAGGCGAAAGCAGAAGACTTGAAAGGTAGCTTGACATACTTGAAATCAATTATCCAATAACTGAATCGTTCTTCCACCCTTTTTGATGCTGAGTTATTCTCTCTAAAGTCGCTTCGATTGAGAGTCAAGGAGACTAGGTGGGGGAAAATGTGGAATAGGAGAAGGTTTCTATGACTGAAGAGAATTTCTCCAGTTCACCTAGCCTCCTTGAACCGCACAGATAGGTCAAGACTGAATATATAACCGTTACTCTAAGTTCTCAACGTTTGCGGCTTTCTCGCATGCAACAGCAAATCTAGCTGTGAAGGCCGATTTCGCCACAGTTAACTGGTAAGGATGTGGCCGTAAAGAATTAACGGAAATGAGATTGACTACTGTTGCTGCTACAATTACTCGAAGATCTTTCCAGAGTTCATTGCACCGTTCGGATCGAGGAGCTTCTTGATCTTCTTAATTAACACCACACTTTCTCCACGCTCGTGGCGCATGAATTTTGTCTTCCCTAATCCCAATGCCATGTTCCCCAGTGAGTTTTCGATAATTTGTCCTAGAAAGCTTTAAATGGGTTTTGGTCGAGTTTAATCGTTCTAGGTCTTCCGGTGAATGTTTTTGGCCAAAAGCATCTCCAAAGCAGTTCAAGAGTTAATAGACGCGAACCTCTCTCTTCAAGAGGCACTTCAATATCGCTATGGGAACTATAGCGCGATAGCCAGAATGTTAAAGCCGAAAGCTGAGGCTGCGTTGGGAAAAAGAGTCAAGCTGGAAAGTGTAATAACCTCAGTCAAAAGAGCCAGCGTCTCTTATAGAGCCCAGGAAGGGGATCTCCTCAAAGTCATCGCAGGAAGCACGATAAACCTTCGAACAGATGTTGCGAAGATCTCCGTTGAGAAAACACGCAAGACGTTGGAGACCATCAGAAGGTTTCTGGCAAACTTCACAAGCGAGTTTCTCCAAGTTCTTGAGGGCACCTCAGCTGTAACTTTGATCGCTGACCAGAAACTGTTCCATAAGATAGTTTCGATGTTCTCGAAAGATGACATATTGGATGAAAGAAGGGGCTTAGCGGCCATAATCGTTCATAGCCCTAAGGAGATCATTAAAACACCTGGGTGCGCAATAGCCTTCTACAGCCCAGTTTCTAGAAGGCAGTTGAATATAGAGGAGACTATGAGTTGTTTTACAGATACGATAATAGTGTTAAGGATGGAGGATGTTGGCAAAGCTTTCGCTGCACTGACAGATCTTATCACCGAAGCACGGAGCCGCGAGGCAACTGTAAGAAGATAGATCAAGAGAAGACGCTAAGGACCTGTTTTGATCCAAGGTTGGCACAACGCTTTTTAAAGAATCCGAATCAATCCACGAGCGGCGGAACTCGCAATCTTCTAAATTTCTCTATTATACTTGAATAACGCATGAAGTTTTCTAGCGACATCTCCGGAGGAACTCCTGCTCCACAATTCAGTATCAATCCGTATGGCCCCGCATCTTTAACAATCTGCTCGATGTGCCTATCCATTTCTTGAGGAATCATCGTCCCGATCTCCCTCGTTATCCCTCCCATCAATGTTATTTTGTCTCCGTATCGTGCTTTGATTTCCGATAATCTCATTTTATCAGCCGGTTCCAATGGATCTATAGAATCGAACCCGTCGTCAACGAACTCCCCAACAAGGGACATAACGTTTCCATCAGAATGTAGAGACACTTTCACTCCTCTCTTATGTAGCCGCTCGACGACTTGCTTATGCCATGGCTTATAGATTCTCTTGTACTTGTCAACGCTTAGGAATGCGTTTCTCCGTTCTCCAAGATCGTCTGTGATCCATATCCCATCAACAGGCGCTTCATCAACGACCATCTCAGCCAAGTCCATTATAGGTTTGAAAGAGACTTCGATCATTGTTGTTATGAAGCTTGGATCTGTGGCGAGATCCTTCATGTACGGCGTTAAGCCTCGAAGAAACATCCATGGCGTCTCAAACGGTCCTTTAATCTCGCCGAAGATAAAGTATCCGCATTCGTTAAGTTTCTTGGCATGTTGAGCAAGGGCGCGTATCTTCGTTTCGAATTTGCTGAGGTCGAGAGGCTGAATTGATTTTAGGTCTTCTTTCCTCTGCACTGGACTCTGTAGAGTCTTGGCGAAATATGGTTTCTTACGCCAGTATTGTAAGCCTCCGAACGGATTTCTCGATATGATATAGTCTTCTCCCTCATACAGTCTCTCACAGAATATGTCGTAGCATCCCGGAAAACCAACTATCGGCAGATTGATTATGTCAGAATTGAAGAACCTTGCCTGAAAGATTGCTTGAGTCAAACTATCAGCTTCAAAGAACTTCTGTCCAAAGAATCTCATCTGCGACTCGATTGACGTGAAGTCCCCCCAATAAGGTATCATATCGACTGGCTTACGTTCAAGCGCTCGCAAAACTCTTTCTCTTGAATTCAAAGAAGGACGCATCCCGCAAGAAGATTAGCCGTTCCTCGTTCTTCTCAAACAGTGTTATCTGCTAGAATGCATAGCTGAAGACATATTCTCCCACGCCTCTTATGCCTGCATCTATTCTCTCTTCCGGTTCGCTTACAAATGTTAACCGTATGTGTTGCCGTCCTTTAGGACCGAAAAATGATCCTGGAATTACAGCCACATTCTTTCTGTAGAGCAGCCGGCTCGAGAATTCTTCATCCTCTCTCTCCATTTTCGTTAGGTACGCGCTCATGTTTACGAAGAAGTAGAATGCGCCCTGCGGCTTGACTGTCTTTGCTTCAGGCAGGTACTTCTTTAAGCATTCGCTCATCAAGTCTCTTCTCTTCCTGTATGTCGGAATCACAACTTCTTTCAAGTATCGTTCTTTCACATTGTCGCTGAGGAATTTGACCATGGCGTATTGTGCAATCGTGTTCGGCGCTAGGCTTGCGTATTGCTTTATCTTCTCCATGGCATCTATTATCTCGGTCGGGCCTAAGGCGTAGCCAAGCCTCAATCCAGGAATCGAAGCTTCCTTCGAGAAACTGCATAGCAGAATCGTTCTTTCGTAAGCGCCAGGAAGGCTACTGATCCAAACGTGTTCTCCTTCATATACGATGTGTTTGTATGTGTCGTCGCTAACTATCCAGAAGTCATGGTCTATTGCTAGATCGACTAGTCCTTTCGCAAATCTCTTGTCAATGATCCTCCCCGTGGGGTTGTCTGGCGATAGAAGAACGAATGCTTTGGTCCTGTTTGAGATGATTCTTTTAAGATCTTCAATATCTGGTTGATAGCCTTTCTCAACTGTAACTGGAAGAGTTTTAATTCTTCCTCCAGCCAGCTTTACAGCTTCATTGTAGCCCAAGTAGGTTGGATCTGTAATAATCACTTCATCATTCTTGTTCAGAATCGCCATAAGCGCGGAGAAGATTCCTTCCGTTCCACCATCTGTAGCAATGACTTGGCTTTCAGGGGCGTAGTCTACTCCCGCATACTTTTCTACGTCTTGAGCGATGAGATTCCTGAGCTCCATTCTCCCTCTAGAACCGGTGTATCCACAAACTCTGAGCGAATCGTTCTTGACTAGGTCGCAAATAGCGTCGACAACCTCTCTAGCTGGAGGAACGCTTGGTGCACCTCCTCCAAACGAGATTATGTCCCCTCTCTTTCGAGCTTCATCGAGCAACATTGCGACTTGGCGAATGGGTGAGAGCCTAATCATGCCTGTTCTATAGGACAGGTTCGGCATCGCAACTTCACCCCAATTGAAAACCAAGTTGAATCTAGACACATCCCTTATAAAATATCTGGATAGTAGTGGGTGTTGGCCTAGAAGAAATCGTGATGCACTTATCTCACATTAAAGCCTCAATGTGAAGATGCTTTCAGCAGGAAACCGTGCTTCAGAGGATCGTCTGGGTCCAACACGAGTTGGTTAAGCCCTGTGATGTAGGCGTTGCCCGTTATCTCAGGCACTACTGCCTTAAACCTGCCGACGCTTGTCTCTTCGACGAGCCTACCACGGAAGATAGTGCCGGCAATGCTTTCATATACGAACTCCTCGTTAAGCTTGAGCTTTCCTTTTGCATGCAGTTCAGCCATCCGAGCGCTGGTTCCAGTGCCACATGGAGATCTGTCAGCCTGTCCGACTCCGAAAACTACTATATTCTTTGAATGAGCTTCTGGGCGTGTTGGCTTGCCATAGAGCTCGACCAGCTCCACCTTATTGATGTATTTTAGCAGTGGATGGTTAACTTTCACTTCCTCATTGATCGCAGTCTTGATCTTGATTCCTACGTCTATCAGCCGTTCAGTATTCACCGGGTCGATCTTGATCCCGAGTTGGCCGGCATCGACAAGCGCGAAGAAGTTCCCCCCGAAGGATATGTCCAATCTAACATCGCCTAAGGAAGGAACAGAAAGCTGAACATCAGGCTTATAGAGAAACGACGGAACATTCCGGATTGTAACCCCTTTAACCCTGCCGTTCTGAACGTGAACATTAGCTTTGACCAGACCAGACGGAGTATCTAGCAAGACGGTCGTTGAAGGTTCTGTGGCCTTAACCCACCCGAGCTCCACAGCTACTGTAGCCACACCGATCGATCCGTGGCCGCACCCAGTTAGGTAGCCTCCGCAATCTGTAAAGATAACTCCCAGATCAGCTTCCGGAACCGTCGGCTCGGTGATTATCGCTCCGAACATGTCATTGTGACCTCTAGGCTCCCTCATTATTGCGCTTCTGACGAAATCAAGCTCATTCCTTAGGTACTCTATCTTTTCGCCGAGAGTCTTACCGCAAATCTTCGGAATGCCGGAGACAACTATTCTAGTCGGTTCTCCAGCCGTATGAGTATCCACTGTTGAGATTACTCGATCAAACCTCAATGGGAGCACCTTTCTGAACAAGATGCTCTCTCAGGAAAACTATAATAATCCTACGGCTCAACATAAACGCCTTCGTCTTGAAGCAGAGCCTTCTCATCTGCGAGACACTTGAAAAGAGCGCTTTGAACGAACTGATCCTGATTACAGAATTCTTGGAAAAATCTGAGATAGAGTTCAATATCTTTCTTTATTCGGAGTAGTGCCTCTGTCTTGTTCTGCTAGGTCTTCAGATGAATAAGATGGGAAACGGTGGACCTACGCGGGAAGTGCCCTTTACGACTTCCCGAACAATTCCACCTCGAAGCCTACGCCAGCATCCCTCGCTTTCTTGTACGCTAAGTAGGCGGCAGCAGCATCCTGCACGCCTAGCCCCACCGATTTGAAGAGAGTTATCTCGTCGTCACTAATTCGTCCACGTTTCTTACCTGCGATGATCTCCCCTATCTCAGCGTAAATGTGTGTCTTACTTATCACATTGGCCTTGAGCGGGATAACTATGTCGCCGGCCTCGGCAAGAGTTGCTTCTCTCGAGTCCACAACAACTTTTGATCTGAGGATGGCGTCGTCATCGAACTCTCTAGCATCAGGCCTGAAAGATCCTATGGCATTGATATGAGTTCCCTGTCGCAGCAGCTTGCCGTCGAAAACCGGCGTCCTAGAAGTTGTGGCGGTCACTATGATCTCTGATTTCTTCACGACGACCTCTGGGCTGTTTGCAGTTTCGATGTCTACGCTGATTACTTTGCTCATCTCTTCAGCGAATTTTCTACTTTGATTCGCTGAGATATCGAATGCGTAAACTTTCTCCACATCTCTAACTTCATTGACCGCTAAAAGCTGCGTCCTAGCTTGAACCCCTGTGCCGAAGATTCCGACAGTCTTCGCATCCTTTCTGGCTAAATACTTCGTTGCGACCCCTCCCGCCGCCCCAGTCCTCATTGCTGTTATGTATGTGCCTTCCATGAATGCTAGCGGGTATCCTGTTGAAGCATCATTAAGGGTTACTGTCGCCAGAACAGTTGGCAAGTTATGCTTTGATGGATTGCCTTCAAACACAGCCACGATTTTTGCTGCCAACGATCCGATCTCGCTCAAGTAGGCGGGCATAACGCCCATCCATCCTGCTCTGTCGAAAACGGCTAAGCCTACTCTAGTAGGCATTCTAGCTGTGCCCATAGTCAGTTCCTTGAATGCATGTTCAACGACCTCTATAGTCTCCTTCATCGTCATTACGGCTTCGAGGTCCTTTCTCGAAAGTATGAGGACCATGATCAACATCTCAATCGACGGTTTTATCGCCTTTTTCTTGCCAGATCAACCTTTTCTCTTCTGCGGCTTTTCAACGTTGTCAAGTCGCATAAGAGGATTTTGGCTATAGAAAGATGCGGTGAGAGTAAGGAGCTTGGGAAGCTTCATCATTCTCTAGATTATGTCCTAACCTCCTATCTTGACCTCGAAACCGATCGATTCGATCTTTTCCTTAATCGATCGTAGATGTTCTTCTCTTGGTGGTTTAAGTCCTTTAAGTCTGTACTTGAGGCCCAGCCTCTTGTACTTAGCCTCTCCAAATTGATGGTATGGTAAGAGATCTACCTCCCTCACTCCAGGTAGCTCTGAAATGAATCGACCCATAGCCTCGATGTTGTCCTCGCGATCGTTGTATCTTGGGACAACCGGAATCCTTACTACCATGGGAACTAGCTTTGAAGAGATCTTCTTTGCATTCTCAAGGATGAGCTCGTTGTGCACGCCCGCATACTTCTGATGCTTAACAGAATCCATGTCTTTGATGTCGTAAAGGACTAGATCTGTGTATTTCAGAACTTTTTCTAGGATGCTCCATTCAGCATAGCCACAGGTCTCTATGGCAGTATGGATCAGTCTTTCCTTGCACCTTTTAAGCAGTTCCGTGAGAAATTCTGGTTGAGCCGTAGGTTCGCCTCCAGATGCTGTTACGCCTCCGCCACTAGCCTCGAAAAATATTCGGTCTCGCTCGATCTCCTCCAGAACCTCGTCAACCGTCACGTATTTTCCTATCTGCTCAAGAGCTCTAGAGTAGCAGGTGTCCAAGCATCTTCCGCACACAGCGCACCGGCCTTTCAATATCATCTTGGACCTTCGGCCAGCGGTCTTGATCGCGTTGTACGGACATACTCCAACACAGGTCTCACAGTGGATGCATCTCTCCTTCCAGAAGACCATCTCTGGAGCTGCTTTCTGCCCTTCAGGGTTATCGCACCACAAGCAGTGCAGCGGACAACCTTTGAAAAATATGGTTGTCCTAATTCCAGGTCCATCATGGACTGAAAATCTCTGGATATTGAAGATAATCCCGGCAGCTGCTTTTTCCACAGGTCGTCTAGATGCCATGTTCCGTCCTCGAGATTATCTCGTCTTGAAGTTCTCTACTCAACTTGACGAAGTAGTCGCTGTAGCCAGCTACTCTAATGATTAGACTTTGATATCTCTCAGGATGCTTCTGGGCGTCCCTCAACGTCTCCTTGGAGATCACGTTGAACTGCATATGGTGGCCACCCAGATCAAAGTAGGTCCTTATCAGCCTCGAGAATTTCTCAAGCCCGTCCGTTCCAGCCAGCGCTGATGGATGAAACTTCATGTTCAGTAATGTTCCACTACACTTTACGTGGTTGAGCTTCGAAGTAGATTTGACTACGGCTGTTGGCCCATTGATGTCCTTGCCTTGCACCGGGGACACACCTTCTGAGAGCGGTTCCTCCGCTTTTCTTCCATCTGGAGTCGCGCCAGTGAGTTCGCCGAAATAGATGTGCGTCGTAGTCGGGATCATGTTGGCTACGTAAGGCACTCCCTCAGAATTCCTATGCCTCCTCAATTCACAACAGAATAGATCGACAGCCTCGCGCGCCAGGAAGTCCACATAGTCGTCGTCGTTGCCGTACTTTGGGCCTCTATTCATAAGCATCTGCCTCATCTTTTCATAGCCTTTGAAGTTCGACCTGAGCGTCTCAAGAAGCTCGAACATACTAACCATCTTGTCTTCGAAGACAAGCTTTTTGATTGCTGCTAAGGAGTCCGCTGTTGTCCCTGTACCGACCCCACATATCATCGGCAGATTGTAGAGGGCTCCCCCATCATGGTAGTCTCTTCCCTTCTCGATACATCCCTCCATCAACATCGATGTGAAAGGTACAGGACAGAATTCAGCGTAGACGCGTCTTGCCACGCTATCATACATGACCTTGAGATTCACAAAGTGCTCGACCTGTTTTCTGAAAGCTTCCATGAGATCGTTGAACGACTTGAACTGTGTCGGATCTCCTGTTCTTAGGCCTATCTGCTTTCCAGACAGCGGGTTGACCCCATCGTTAAGCGCCAGTTCTAGGCATTTCGCTAGATTCAGGTAGCCGCTGGACGCCATATTCTCCTTTCCTTGGACGCAGGGTTCGACGCATCCGTTAATGCTCCCAGATCTAGCGTCTTCAAGGGTCTTCCCCTTGTCAAGCATCGACATCATCTTCTCGTCATCGTTGAAGACAGCTGGCATCCCGAATCCCATCCGGATGACTTCGCACGCCTTCATCAGAAACTCATGAGGCGTCTTGCTGGAGATCAAGACTGAAAGTTGGGGCTGAATCAACCTCAACTCCGCCGCTATATCTAAGCAGAGATATGAGAGTTCATTTGTGGCATCCAGTCCTTCCGGCGTCTGACCGCCCAAGTTTAAGTTCTGGAAGTCTGCGTAAGTGATGCTTGCCTTAGCGGTTCCACCTTCTTTTGCTACAGTTAGCTCATTGAACTTTACCCATAGGCATTCCAGCAGCTCTTTCGCATCTTCCTTGGACAACCTTCCATCTTCACAATCTCTCCTATAGTAAGGGTACATGTACTGGTCAAACCGCCCAGGCGAGATTGCGTACGAGTTTGTTTCAAGGTTCAGAATGAGATGAGTGAACCAAAATGATTGTAGGGCTTCATGGAATGTCCTAGCCGGGTTCGCTGGCACATGATCGCATACTTCAGCAATCCTTTCCAGCTCCACTCTCCTGTTCGGCCTCACCTCGCTCTTCGCGAGCCTTCGAGCCTCATCGGCATACATCCTTGCAAATTTGGCTGCGGCGTCTGAGACGGTGAGCATAGCCTTAAGAAGGTTCATCTTCCTTAAGCATTCGCGTTGCTCAAAGTCTACATTCGCAAGTTCTTCTCCGACCTCTCGCCTTATCTGGTTTAAACCCTTTCGAATGACCTTCTCGTAGTTCACTGTTATATGCCCGATAGTGCGGTTAAGGTAATAGTGAAAGAATACACCCTCGTCGACTGTGTCTTTCACTTCCATAGGGATGGCTTCCATAATCCTGTTATAGACTTGTCTGCCCTTCCAGTACCGGAAGACCTTCTTCAGAACATTCTTTGTCTTTTCGCTCACGAAGAATGGTGCTTCCTTCCTCTCTCCGATGGTGTCGATCTCTTTGATTATCCAGTCACAGGCAACCTCGGGGTAGAGAGGGGAGCCCATGGGTTGAGTGGTCTTGCACCCTACAATAAGTTCACCCTCTCTAATCTTCACCGGAATTTCGGTCAACACCTTCCCAAGCATCTTTGCTCTCCGAATCTCGATAGGTAGCCCCTCACTCTCACTGTACGATTCTGTTGCGAGAAGAGCTCTCTCAGGTCGAATCTCAGGCTTAGCTGAATGTAGAATCCTGATTAAGGAATCGATTCTTGAGGAGACCATTCTTCAGACTCCTTCTAGACGTGAATAGTTTAGCTTCCTATACACAGTTGGTAAGGTAGGCTTATGAAATTTCTAGTGAGCCCTTCGAAGACATGCGCCCTCATCTTCTTGAATGCGAAACTGCCTATCGCTATAAGGGCAGCGGCAAACCCAGCATGATGTCCGCATTAAACTAGGTCGGGAACTGTGAGCGGCCGATGATAGGCAGTCTAAGATTATCTCATTTTAGAATTCTATTCTCGGGTCCTCCTTCAAGATTCTAGCAACGACTTGCGTATTGGTCCTTTCGATTTCCTTCATATTCATGATGCTTTCCAGCTTGTGCATGTAGTCTTCTCTGTTATTCGATCTAGCTAAGACTATGAAGTCGTTCTCTCCAAAGATGAAGTATACGCCCCAAACTCCAGGAATCCGAGCTATCTTCCTCCCCACCTTTTCATGATAGCCTGGTCCATACTTTGCTCGTACGAGCGTTACCGTCAGGTAATTTTTTCCAAGTTTGGTAGGGTTGATCTTGGCGTAGTAGCCTTCAATTATCTTCTCCCGCTCCAACCTCTTCAATCGATAGTGCACTGTCGACTTCGGCACGCCTAGTTTGCCAGCTATCTCCCCCAAAGGGGTTCTGGAATCCCTCTGCAGCGTTTTCAGAATTTGAATATCTGTGTCGTCTTCAGATGCTTTTCGAGAACCCATGAGGCCCCCTCTTATGCTCCTCGTAAGTGGATTGCTGAACTCCTTAAAAGTTGCGGTGCTTCAGATCAACCCATCTTTTCATTTGTGGCCGACTGAATTCAGCTTTGCCAAGTCTTAGCCGACCAAAATTTTAATTCCGGTCATTTGTTTAGAAGGATGTACGAAAAGGTAATATTAGGTTCTTCTGCAGTCTATATCGTTTGAGGCGGATCCGGTAAGGTGCTAAGGCTTGACCAAGGACTCTGGACCGCTGGCAGATTTCCTGCAAGAAGCGAATAGGGTCCTTGCGGCAGCGAGGGAGAAAGGAATACAGCTTAGGCTTATGGGTGCATGCGCCATCAGAATGCACTGCCCAACGTTTGCTGGGTTGCATGACGCGCTCCAACGACCGCTCTCCGACTTAGACTTCGTGAGCTACTTTAAGTTCAATACTGATTTGAAGAATCTTCTCATTCAGCTCGGCTATACTCCAAGAGTTGGAGCTGCTCTACTTACTTCAGCTGGGAAGCTGAGGCAAATATATTATGATGAGATGAACCGTAGGGTGATAGATATATTCTTTGACAGACTCGCGATGTGCCATGTGATCAACTTCAAGGGTAGGTTGGAACTGGACTATCCAACAATTCCTCTAGCCGATATCCTTCTTGAAAAGATGCAGATCGTCGAGATTAACGACAAGGACCTAAAGGATTCCGTGGTCTTGCTCAGAGAGCATGAGATCGGACAGGTTGAGAAAGAAACGGTTAACGCAAAATACATTGCAGATCTGCTGTCCAACGATTGGGGCTTCTATTTTACGGTCACGACAAACTTGAACAAACTCAAAGACGCGCTCGCACGATTTGAGAACCTATCTGCAAAAGATCGGGCTGATGTCGAAGAGAAGATCATGAAGCTGCTGGCCACCATAGAGAAGGAGCCGAAGTCTTTTGGTTGGAAGATGCGAGCCCGAGTAGGCACAAGCAAGAAGTGGTACACAGATGTGGAGGAAGTGTCGCGTTAGCAATTCAAAGTCACCTTAAAGATTTAAGGATCAACCGGGCCAATGTAGATTGTGATTGAAGTGGCGAAAGTTAGATTTCTGTTCGCGACAGATCTGCACGGCTCGGAGGCGGTATGGAGGAAGTTCTTGAACTCCGTGAAGCTCTTTAATCTAGATGCGCTAGTGCTCAGCGGCGACATGACTGGCAAGCTTATCATTCCTATCGTCAAGGAATCTGACGGCCGATATAAGTCCACTTTACTTGGGCAAGAGTACGTTCTCACTGAAAATCAGATCTCTGAATACTCTAAGAAAGTAAGGTTCACAGGCTACTACCCATACGTCACGACTCCAGAAGAGGCGCAGGAGCTAAGAGCAAGTGAAGATAGACGGGAAGCCCTTTTTGAGAAGCTTATGGTCGATTCTGTTAGAATGTGGTTCGATCTCATACCTGAGCGAGTTCCTAAAAACGTCAGGGTAATAATTAGTCCTGGGAACGATGATAAGCTGGCGATCGATGAGGTCATAAGAAGTCACCCATCAGTGATCTATGGTGAGAGCAACGTTATCGCATTTGACGAAGAGCATGAGGTCGCCTGCTGTGCTTGGAGTAATCCCACGCCATGGGATAGCCCGAGGGAATGCGAGGAGGATGAACTGTATCAGAGACTTGAGAAGATAGTCTCGGAGGTGAAGCATCTTCAAACCGCTGTATTTTGCTTTCACTGCCCGCCACACAACTCTGGGCTGGACACGGCTCCCCAACTTGACAAAGATCTTAGGCCTGTAATCATAGGGGGCTCGCCGGTAATGATACCTGTTGGTTCTACAGCCGTACGGAAGATCATCGAAGAATACCAGCCGTTTCTAGGGCTCCATGGGCACATACATGAGAGTGCGGGGTACGTGAAGATTGGTCGGACGATGTGCCTTAACCCTGGAAGTGAGTATTCAGAAGGCATTTTGAGGTCCTTTCTTGTCGAAATCGATGGAACCAAAATCAAGCGACTGCAGAAGGTCGAAGGATAGGAAATCCAGCTTTCGACTGGCTCTTAGATTGAAAATGAACGAACCAACTATCGCTTTGCTAAGAACCGGCATACATCTGTTCTAGCTAAGATCGTGCTCCACTTGTTAAACTTTGTACAACAAAATGCGAATTGCTTGGAGGATGTTCGAATACTAGGGTAGGCTTAAATACGCCAGTCAAGAATTTCTACGTAGGAAAATTTAGAAGGTGTATAAAATGTCTGAAGCGTTCGCGAGGAAAGCGACGGGACTTGTCAGGGAGATAGGGTTCGTTACTTCGATTCTGATAACGATATGCTTCGTCATCGGCTTAGGTTGGCAGAAGAGGGCTTTTCAGGTAGTCGGTTGGGCTCCTATTCCTGAGACGGCTTATCTGTTGGGCATCCCGCCGATTGTCATGGCGTTTCTGATTGGAGGTATCGTCGTTATTTTGACGATATTCGTTTTCGGGATGCTGGTTGCATCGATGCCGAGGTCAGGAGGAGGATACGTCTATGTTTCGAGAATTCTAAGTCCAGGTTGGGCTCTAGTAGCGGGATGGTCGGAACTTTTTGGCTTTGGAGCTTGCTATGGAGCTGTAGCGGCTTGCGTTGCGGAAGTTGCGATTATGTTCGGGGGCATCGCGGGCCTTTACAGGGCAGAGATGTTCCTAACACCGGAATGGATCTTGTTTTTCGGAGCGGTGATACTGGGCGCCACCGGCTTGGCGGCTGCTCTAGGTGTCAGAATGGCTGGGAGGTTACTTCAAACGGTATTTTGGATACCGTTCGCCATTCTGATAGTGCTCTGGTTCTCGCTAGCTATTGCGACCCCTGAAATGATGGAGTCTGGGATAGTCGCTATTACCGGTCACTCGGCTATTGAGTATACGCGTGCAGCGTTAGATCAAGGTATGAGAGAAGCAGCGGCTGGGATAGATTATTGGGGGGCGGTCTCCGTTGCGATGTTGGGCGCATATTGGGCTTACATAGGATACACAGGTTCAACATTTGTTGCTGGTGAGGTTAAGGAAGCTCATAAAGCTCTGCCAAGGTCATTAGCGATGGCTGGCTTCATAATAATGATATGGTACATGTTCACCTCTACCTTAATGTCTAACGCCGCAAGAATGGTAGGAGTTATCGGTGACTACTCGTTCTTCAGCGCTTGGGGCTTCCTCTCCTATGGTAAAGGAAGTTTGGCTGCGGCTGGGCTCCCGGTGTATAAGGCTTGGTTACCTGTCACAGGGATGTTTATGTGGGAGGCTATGGGTTGGCATTGGGCGTTAGGGTTGCTAGTGATATTCTCCGCTTTATTTGTATTCAATGACCTCCCACCATTTTACCTATGTGCTTCTAGACTTGTCTTCGCTATGTCCTTCGATAGGGTGTTCCCTGAAAGACTTATGGACGTTAACGAGAGATGGCACTCGCCGCTTAAGGCTGTAGCATTTGTATTCGCTCTTGGTATGTTGGGCGTTGTTGCAGAATCAGACATCTTCAAGTATCTAGGACCTTGGGACACGAATCTCCTCTGGAGGATCGTGGGCTCCAGTGGGACAATAGAGACAGCGGACATGTGGGATGGAATCTTCTTCCTACTCGTATGCATTGCAGGGCTACTATTCCCATATAGAAGAAGAGACATATATGAGAAATCACCTTTCAGGCGGGCTGTGGCTGGAGTGCCGGTAATATCCATAGTAGCTGCAATGGCCACCATAGGACAATTATACTTCATTTACACATTCATGACAAATCCTTTCGAGGCTTTGAATCCATGGGGTTGGGCTGAGGGCTTCTGGACCACAGTTGCCATATTGGTGATAGGCGCTCTCATATACTACTACTATAAAACTAAAGCAAAAAGAACTGGAGTCGACCTCACAGCGATATACACGGAAATACCCCCAGAATAACCACGACATACACATCCAAATACCCCTTTTTCTTTTTAGAAAATATTTCTTCGTACCGCGAGTGCGATTGTTCTAGAATTTAGCTAGCTAAGCTGCGGCGGTTGATTCGCTCGTATGTTAGCCTGTTCAACTAGACCGTTTATACCCTTATGTACTTGATCTGCTTTCGCAAGAACGATGCGCTATGAGAAAAGGCCTTGAACCTGTGTTGATCAGCGCGACACCTGTCGACTGGTGCCTCATATCCTGACGAAATTTTATCCAGATCTGTGTAGCATCGATTGGCTACTTATGTAGGGCTTCAACTTTCTTGAGGCATTCGTGTAGAATATCGACGACTTTATCCAATTGTTGTCGGGATATTATGAGTGGAGGCTGTAGCCTAAGGACGTTACCCTTCACTCCGCCGTGCCCGATCAGCACCCCCATCTCCCTGCAGAGATCCCTTATCTTGCCAGTTTCTTCTGTTGCAGGGATCTTGTCCTTCTGGCTTCTCACAAGCTCAACTCCAAACATAAGTCCCTTCCCCCTCACATCTCCAATCAAGTCGTATCTCTCTTTGAGTTCGTTCAATCTTTTAGAGAGGTATTCGCCCTTACTTGCCGTCTGCTCGGGAATCTTCTCATCGATCATATACTGGATGTTCGCTATCGCGGCTGCGCATGAAACTGGGTTGCCTCCAAATGTCGAAAGGTGGTCGCCAGGTTCGAATGCATCGCCGATGTCATCCCGAGTCATACAGGCTCCGAGTGGAAGCCCGCCAGCAATGCCTTTCGCTAGACACATTATATCTGGAGCAACTCCGTAATGCTCTATTCCGAACATTGCTCCAGTTCTCCCGAAGCCTGTCTGAACCTCATCCACTATGAACAATACGCTACGCTGATCAAGTATCTTCTTCACCGCCTTAAAGTACTCCTTAGGAGGCACTATTATTCCCCCCTCCCCCAAGATAGGTTCAGCAATGAACTCCGCAACGTCTCCCGACGTGGAAAAATCTATCACATCACTGATCATCTCGGCGCACTGCAGATCACACTCCGGATATTGTTGGCCCAAACTGCAACGGTAACAGTATGGAGCCGGTGCAAACGCTACATCACTCAGGTACGGCCCCATAGAGTACCGCCTACGACCTGCTTGACCTGTAACACCAAGTGTTCCCAGCGTACGTCCATGAAAAGAGCACATCAACGAAACTATTTCGTGCTTCTTTGTGAACTTTCTGCCGATCTTCAAAGCGCACTCAATCGCTTCAGCACCGCTATTGGAGAAAAAGGTCTTCTTAAGATTTCCCGGCGCTATCTTAGTCAGCTTCTCAGCCAGCTCAGCTACGGGAGCCGTGTGATATACGTAGGCGCAGCAGTGGATCAGTTTGTCAAGTTGCCTCTTGGCAGCTTCAACCACTTTGGGGTTGCAGTGCCCAGCATTTACCACAGAAATTCCTGAGAAGCAATCTATATACTCCTTTCCGTCCAGATCCTTCAGAGTAGCCCCTCGGCCTTCTGAAACCACTATCGGCTCGAGCTTCTTGACGCAACTTGTTATAACATATCTCTGGTACTTGTCGATAATATCTTGAGTACCGCCACTCAACTATGCCACCGGAGACCTATTTCTAGACACTGTCCAAATATATGTCTTATTTTTGAGACAGTCAACAGTAAGTTATATCTACGTATGATACTCATATTTCGGTCAAAACAGTTCAAAAGTCTTGAAGGTTGGTTATGAAGATATGTCGTTATTAGAAGAGCCGATAAAAGAAGTGACGAAGGTTAAGAACTACATCAATGGCGATTGGGTTGAGTCAAAGGGAGAAATTGTAGACGTCGTGAACCCTGCTACATGCAAAGTTATAGCAAGAGTTCCCATCTCAACTAAGGATGAGATAAATTCAGCTGTAGAAGCGGCTAAAGAGGCTTTCCCGGAGTGGAGAAGAACCCCTCCGCTCGCTAGGGCAAGATGTCTCTTTAGGCTGAAAGAGTTGATGGAGGAACACTTTGAAGAACTGAGTAGAATCCAGACGATGGAACATGGGAAAACAATCGACGAGTCTAGGGGGGAAACTAGGCGTGGAATTGAAAACGTCGAGGTTGCAACCGGAATCCCGTCCTTGATGATGGGCTACAACTTGGAAGACATTGCAGCAGATATTGACGAATACGTTATCAGACAACCAGTAGGAGTTTTTGGAATAATAGGTCCCTTCAACTTCCCATTCATGGTGCCGCTCTGGTTTGCGCCATTCGCTGCCGCCACAGGCAACTGCATCATTATAAAACCTTCAAGCGAAGACCCTATCAGCCAAGTGAAAATAGCTGAGATGGTGGAAGAAGCCGGTTTCCCGCCGGGTGTGTGGAACGTAGTCAACGGTGGAAGAACTGTTGTATCAGGCATGCTTGATCACCCCGACATTCAAGGAATATGCTTTGTTGGATCCACTCCAGTGGCAAAGGACGTCATTTACATGAGATGCGGCGAAACCGGCAAAAGAGTTATTGCCCAAGCTGGTGCAAAAAACTTTCTTTTAGTAATGCCGGATGCTGACCTAGAAAGAACCGTAGCGGCTTGTATGACTTCCTTCTATGGCAACACAGGGCAACGGTGCCTATCAGGCGCTAACCTAGTTGTTGTCGGTGAGAGTCTCAACGAGTATGAATACAACGTATTCTACAAAAAGGTCGTAGAAACATTTTCTGAGGCAGCCTCGAGGATAAGGGTTGGCTACGGGCTTGACGAATCGGTTCAGATGGGGCCGCTGCGTGATAAAAGTAAGAAGGAGAGAGTCACAGAGTTTATAGAGAAGGGCATAGAGGAGGGAGCGAAGCTAAGGCTCGACGGCAGAAACGTAAGACTCATTGGAGATTGGCCGCACACATGCTTCCTTAATCCAACGGTTTTCGAGGATGTTACACCGGATATGGCTATTGGCAGAGAAGAAATTTTCGGGCCTGTAGCAAGCATTATGAGGGCTAAAAGCTTCGACGACGCAATAGAAATGATCCACAGGAATCCCTTCGGCAACTCTGCAGCCATCTTCACTTCCAGTGGGAAGTGGGCCAGAGAGTTCCAGTACCGAGTTCAATGTGGCAACATTGGCATAAACATAGGAATAGTTGCTCCAATGGCATTCTTCCCATTCAGCGGAATGAAGGACTCCTTCTTCGGAACACTGCATGGGCAAGGCCAAGAGGCAATCCGCTTCTTCACTGAAAGTAAGGTTGTTATTCAAAGGTGGTTCTGAAATGGAGGAGCCTAACGCTACGGCTTCTGCTATCATCAATTTCGCTGAGAAGCTTGAGGAGTCATCCTTAAGCTTCTACGAGAAGCTCGCTGAGAAATCTGTAGAGAACAAGGGAGTATTCCTTTCTTTTGCCGAAGAGAGCAAGAGGAACAGGGTACTGGTGACGAGAACTTATCAAGAGACCATCACCGACGCACTTGAAGCGTGTTTCTCCTTTAAAGGCTTAAATCTAAGCAATTACTTTGCCAAAACAAACTTGACAGAAGACCTGAGCTTTCCTGAAGCTTTGAGGATAGCCATAGAGCTCGAGGATAAAAGTAGTAAATTCTATTCAGATGTAGCTGAGATGTCGAAATCGCTGCTTGCTACCATACCAATGGCCCTCAGAAAAGTTGCTGAAAGAAGGAATAGCCGCAAGCTAATACTAAAATCACTTCTCGACAAGGCAATAGTGCAACGCTGAACACTCGCGCGTTAGCCACTTTAAAGGTCGCTGCAAAACAGTTCAAGAAGCTTTCGTCAAGCCATAAGCACTACTATGCTTTCCCAATTCATTGCCGGAATTCTGGCAAGGATGCTAAGTAGCTGGTCTTTCATCTTTGGGTTGGCTGGTGCGCTACAAGATCTAGTGTGTGTGAGAGAGAGATTTAGCAAAAAGCTCAGAAATTCTTCGTTGATGCACGCGACCGAAGCGCATGTATGATGGCAGATCTGCCACAAGCATTCAACAAAATCGCTAAGAGAAAAGCGAAACGCGTCGATGAGCTGTGATCCCTTATGCAAGAAGACCTGTTCCATTGATCTCCTTCAGTTTCCACCGGAAGCCAAAGAAGGTGGCTGAGGGACCGATTAAGAAAGGCAAAGAAAGCTCCTGAATTCACTTGTGTCGTTGTCTAGTAGAGCTAGATTGAAGCTGAGATTTGAACGAACATCGCTTAAGGGTTAAGTTTCTTGCCTATGAGTCAATGCTCTGTCATCCCGATTGACTATATCTATTTAGGGAAATGCTCCCACGCGTATTACTCTTGCTTGCGCTTCTTCAGAAAGACGCCTACTGCGAAAGTGCTTAACGCTATAGTGATCGCCGCGAAGCTTAGCATGACGCCCGTGTCAAAGTGATGAGTGCCCCTTTTATTTTGCTAGCAACATAATATCAAGTCTTGGGTGATTTTATGAAAGTTTCAGTTCCTTACGGAGGGCGAAGAATAGAGTTTGACATACCCAAAAAGAATCTATCGATCGTCGCTAGTCCTAAATTAAGAAGAACAAAAAATGACATACAGACCATCAAGAAAGCCCTTGCGAATCCGATAGGTAGCAAGAAACTGTCTGAGGTCGCTCGGCCTGAGAGCAAGGTGGCTATAGCGGTTACGGACAGCACACGGCCTGTGCCAAACTACAAGATCCTCCCGTTGGTACTTGAAGAATTAGAAGAGTCCGGTGTAAAGGATGAGAACATCACGATAATAGTCGCTACTGGTATGCATAGGCAAAATTCGGAAGAAGAAATCAAGAAAAACATTGGCGAGAAGACTGCGAAACGTTTCAAGGTAGTAAATCACAACCCGGAGGATCAAGCAAACGTGAGGGAATTCGGAAAGACTCAGCTCGGCACAGAAGTCCTAGTAAACAAGACCTTCGGGAACGCTGACCTAAAGATCGTCACTGGGGCTATCATGCCTTGCATGCTCTCAGGGTGGTGCGGTGGCGGGAAAACCGTGATGCCGGGAGTCTGCGGCAGGAAGAGTATTGAACAGAACCACGCATTGTTTGTTAAGAACTTCGAAAGCCTAGATAGAGGGGCGATGGGCGGCATAGTCGAAAATAACTTCGTACGCAAAGACATAGATGCCTGCGCGACTACAGCCAAACTGGATTTCGCAGTCAACGTTTCGCTCAATGAGCGAAAAGGAGTCATGCAAGCGTTTGCGGGCCATCCGCAGAATGTTCATAGGCAAGGCGTCGAATTTGGGAAAGACGTGATGAAAACAACTGTTCCGGAAAGGGCGGACATCGTTATAGCTGGACCTGGCTTCGTGGAGTATGAGGTGAGTTTGTACCAGAGTGGTTCACGAACTTTTGCGACGGTTGAAAACGTCATCAAGGAGCGGGGAACGATCATACTAGTATCATCGTGTCATAGAGGCTTGTATGAGGGCATAGGCAAGGAAATAGAATTCTATAGAGACTGGCTAACTCGCCTTCCGAAGCCTAAGGAAATATTGGAAATGACCGCGAGAAATGAGGTGCCCTCTTTTGAGTCATGCATCCTATATCAGTTTTCATGGATGATGCAACATTTTTCGGTTAAAGTCTTGACAAAGGGCATGCCCGAAAGCGAGTTAGACGAAATCGGAATGGGCTACGTTTCGTCTCCAAGGGAAGCCATTAAAGAATCGCTGAGAACGCATGGAGAAAACGCAAGAATCGCAGTGGTTCCCTATGCTAGCATCACATATGTCTCACCTATCCTGCCATCGGCAGCGGCGTCCTCACTTTGACTCCGGAAAGCTGCTGTTGAGGTTGCTCAAAGGACTCAGAGTTGTTGGAACCGGAAATCTTGAAAAGAAATGAGAAGACGGGAAGTTCAGTCCCTTAAGTATCATACCGCACTGAAGGATCTGAGCATTCATTGAAGAGAAAAAACATTCGGAAATCTCTTGAAGAACTACGAGCTGTTGCTCTCAAAAACATCGCCACAGAAGCCGCCATAGTAAAGGCTAGGAACATTGTGGTCGATGAACGAGTAGTACTGAAGTGTAGAAACCCTCCCTGCGAACACTATGGCAGAAACTTGATGTGCCCCCCCTTCACACCGTCGCCTGAACAGTTCAGAAGATATCTGAAGAAATATGAATGTGGAGTTCTCATCGAAGTTCAAGAAGCTATTCCCAAGGAAGTAAGAGGCTACCTCGAGCGAGGCTGGAGCTTGCCTAGGCTACGCAAGAATAAAGGATTCAGAAAGCTGTACGACGCTTGGGAATTCAGGGTCTGGAAGAGACTACATAAAGTAGTTTGCGATGTTGAGAGAGAAGCTTTTCTTAAAGGCTTTCACCTATCAACCGGGCTTGTAGGTGAACGATGCGTGCTTTGCGACCGATGCGACGTAACAGCCCCATGCAAACGCCCTTGGGAAGCCAGAGTTTCGATGGAGGCTGTAGGAATAGATGTCTATAAGACCGCAATGAACGCTGGCTTCAAGATAGAATGGGGAAAAAGAAACTCGCTAAAACTCTTAGGGCTTGTATTGGTAGGTGACTAGATTAGTAGAAGGATGTTCATTGTCTGATGCGAAATATCAAGCGGCTCAACGAAGCCTTTCAACTCTGAGTTCGTAGTATAAACGGTTCTAATAAATGATGCCTAGCATGCTTTACTTTCGGCTTCTACATGAAAGCTGTTCAGTATCCACGGCCTTCAACTGCAAACGCGCTGACTCGGGCAAAAGTCTTGGAAGGTAGACAAGAACCATTAAATAAGAAACGGAGGTAGATTTTGAGCATCACAGAGGGAGGTTCTTGAACCAAAAGCAAGATATTTTAGAAAAATTGCGTGCTGGCGTTATTGCTGGAGACGAGAAGATTGTTAGAGAAACAGCTCAGGAAGCCATCGAGAAGAATATGGAACCAATAGAAATTGTCAAAAAGGGTCTCATCCCAGCTATAAGAGAAGTTGGCGAAAAGTTCGAGAAAATGGAAATTTTCCTGACGGGCATGATGATGTCGGCCGACGCAATGAAGGCGGGAATGAATGTTGTGCTTCAGAAAATACCGAAGGACAAGATTCCCAAGCGAGGAACAGTCGTGGTCGGTACAGTGAAAGGCGACATACATGAGATAGGTAAGAATATCTTGACCGCCTTGCTAACAGCGGCTGGCTTTGAGGTTCACGATCTGGGCTGCGATGTACTGGCATCAGCGTTTATTAGTAAGGCTGAAGAAGTTAGCGCTGACATAATTGCAGCCTCAGCCTTAATGACAACGACACTTCCAAGCCAGAAAGACGTACTCGACTACCTCAATTTCGCAGGGAAAAGGAACAAGTATTTGGTTCTGGTTGGCGGAGGCCCGACAACTGCAGAGTGGGCCGAAGAGATCGGTGCCGATGGATACGCAGAAAACGCCGCGGATGGGGTGAAGCTTGCCTTGAAAAAGTTAGAGGAAAGGAGGAAGAGGTAGGCTTCATGCGAAGCGTCTTGGATGTAACAAAACGGGCAGTAAAAGGACCGATCTGCTCAGAACGAGATTTTGACAGGAAAGTATTTGCACCAAGACTATCTGAAGCATTGAAGCGATGTGACATCAAATATGATCCTGCAGTACTGATCCCGTCAGACGACGGTATGGCGGACGATCTTTTCAAAGCTGCGGTGGATTTCTACACTGATGTTGGAACGTATTGTCTAGATACAGAGAGAATAATACGGTTCAACGAGGATGAGATTAAGGAGGGACTGAGGGAAGCACCATCGGAGGCAGTCTTCGGGGAAGGGTTGGATTCAGGAGTCTTTAGACCTAGAAGGCCGGAGAGCAAAGACCCTACATGGTGTTTCATAGGCGCATGCGGCGCCCCCGTATCGTCAGAAGAGGTTTTCCTCAGCCTCATGCAGGGCTATGGAATGATAGCCTTAGCAGACGCTATGACGACGCCTGAACTGACTATGATAGACGAATTGCCGATAAGAGGTAACTCTCCTCTGGAAATATACGGTTCCATAAGAAACGCTGTTCTAGCAAGGGATGCGTTGAGAAGGGTCGGAAGGCCTGGCCTGCCAATAATGAACGCCCTTGCAACTGCTGCATCAGACACGGCGCTTATTGCGGCTCTACATCCCATGTACGGGTTAAGACCATCTGACGGATATTTTGTTGCTACATTGGCTGAGCTTAAGACGACCTTCGCGCTATTAAACAAGGCCTGCGTCTTGACCAGCCTAGGAGCGAGGATAGGCACGCTCGCTGGATGTGTGATGGGGGGCTATGCAGCCGGACCTGAAGGTACCGCCCTAACTGTTGCAGCGCATCATGTACACGGAACCCTTGTTAATCAAGCGACCTATCACCTGAATCATCCTGCCCACATGAAATACGTATCCAATAGCGGCGCAGAGATGCTGTGGCTGATAAGCATATACGCTCAAGCGGTTTCAAGGAATACCCATTTGCTATCCTTGAACTTGAACTACACAGCCGGAGGACCTGCCACAGAGATGGCCTTCTACGAAACCGCAGCTCAGGTCATAACGGCCGTCGTATCAGGCATTTCCATAGAAAGCTCAGCCCTCGCCAAAGCAACTCATGTAGACTACTTATCAACAGTGGAGCCAAAGTTCGCAGCAGAGGTGGCGCATGCTGCGGCGGGAATGAAAAGAACGGATGCTAACGAAATTGTGAAGACGCTAGTGAAGAAATACGTTGATAAAATACCGAATCCTCCACTCGGCAAGAGATATCAAGATAATTTTGACACGAAGACGGGAAAGCCCTCTCGCGAACACTTGGACATCTACAACAGAATCAAGAAAGAACTTGAAGACTTGGGTTTAGAGTTCAAGTACTAGAGTCTTCACTTATCTAACTCGGACTTCACGAACAACTCTTAAAGAAATCAATAGAAGAAATTGGGGTTGTGAGAACTGATTACATACATAGATGTTCTGAGACAGATCCATTCAGGAACGATTTGTTCTGAGAAAGACTTTGATCTAAAGATATTTGCGCCGAAACTTCAAGAAGTTTTGAAAGTACATGACATAAAGTATGATCCGGAGACCCTTGTTCCTGCAGATGATGGGTTGGCCGATGATGTTTGGAGTGCGGCTATGGATTTTTACAGTGATGTTGGAACCTTCTGTGTCGACACAGAGCGTATAGTGAAATTCGATGAGAATGAGATAGCTCAGACGCTGAAGACAGCGCCTTGTGAGTTCGTTTTTGGGGAA
>Ga0315312_1000058_pt1 | contig 215710 bp, 218 predicted proteins | sample TDP7_MG_FD_203629 | JGI IMG/M metagenome (GOLD analysis project Ga0315312, IMG submission 203629) | Freshwater sediment microbial communities from Lake Towuti, South Sulawesi, Indonesia - TDP7 | ecosystem: Environmental > Aquatic > Freshwater > Lake > Sediment | place: Indonesia: South...
TTGTGAAGGAAGGAACGGTCCGTAAATGCTTCTTCATGAGAGGAGAATGGAGAGATTCCTATCTCTACAGTATTCATAGGGAAGAATGGAAAGAACCAAAAATACTCGCAAAAAACCCAGATGACAACAACATCAGTGGAGGAAGTATGCGGGTTCAAATCCCATCTCCATTTTACTGAGCCGAGAGTTTGAACGTAGACCTAACTAGGGTTCATGGTAGCCCGGGAGAGATTCGAACTCTCGTCAGCGGGTCCAAAGCCCGCTCAGAATGTCTCGGATTCACCATTAAGGCTTGATTCTGGGCTTAATATTCGGGCGAGCCTCATAGAAAGCTTCTATCAGTATTGCTCTGTGGATGAAAGGCTTGAACCCCGAGTGTGCAAAGACTACAAGAACACTGCACTCAGATTCTTAAGGTTCTCTGATGGAGAAATTAACAGAGAAAGGATTAGAGCCTATCTGCAAAGTTATCTCAGCAAAGCCCCAAAGACATACAATAACCAATTGTGTGGATTAAGAGCCTTCATAGAGCGCTTTCTGAAGCTACCAGCATTGATGGAAGGCTTCAAAAAAGCCCATGAGAACAGCAACCACGACATAGAACTCCCAACCAAGGCTCAGCTAAAGAAGGGTTTCGAGGGCTTAACCGATGACCGAGAAAGGGCTATCTTCTTATTCTATGCCACTACTGGGCTAAGGCATAGCGAGGGCTTAGGGCTTAACCGCTTTGAAGATATAAATTATGAAGCGAGAGCAGTTAAGAGTAAGCATAGCACTCGCACTAAAAAGGCTGGAATAACCTTCTATAATTCAGAATGTGAATATTGGCTCAAGAAATACCTAGATTCTAGGCAAGATGATTCTCCAAGACTCTTTCGCATAGGCTTCAGAGAATTTGTGCGCATCTGGAGAAAAGCAAGCGCAAGTGCTGGAGCAAAGATAAGCCCTCAAATACTCCGCAAGTGGCACTCCACAGAACTCGGAGAACTCGGAGTTCCAGATAGGTATGTCGATATTCTGCAAGGGAGAGCTCCACAATCAGTGATTGGTAAATTCTATACTGGGAAAGAACTGGAGAGACTCAAAAGAATCTATGAGAAAGCTGGGCTTAACCTGCTCAGCTAAAACCCTCTTTTTCTTTTGTAAAGTCTTTTATGAAAGGAAGTTTCCTCACAATACATTGGGGATCATATGCTCAAATTTGGCAAACCAGAACTATTAACTCATAAACGCATCAAGAATTTACTCTATCTCTTTAAGGAAAAGAATTTGGAAAGAGGTTACAAAGCTGAAGACATCGTCTTTGAATACCTTAAAATGCACTATCCAATAGTCGTGGATTTCAGATTTCCCAAAGAATTAACTGAATGGATAACAGTGGCAACTAAGAAGCTCAAAGATTTTATGGGTTTGTATTGGCATAAAAGGCTTCAAGGCACAAAATTTGATTTCATGGTCAAGGATTCCGAGGGAAAACTCTTCTTTGCTGAGGCTAAAAGCCCACAACTCAAATGGCTCCATTGGGGTTGTGGAGCAACCAAGGAGCAGTATGATAACTATTTTAGGTTGTCTAGGCTTTCGCCATTCTATATTTATGCATGGATTTCAGAAGAAAAGGCTCTCTATATACATCAAGTTCGAGACCCAGAGAACCCTAAAATGGAGCCGAAAACCAATAGAAGAGGAGAACAAGCCTACGAGATTCCTGATAATGATATTAACCGAATACCCCATATAGAAACCCAGAAAGTGCTCGCTAAACTTGGAGAGCCATAATCCTAACTGTTCCGAAAACCCCACTTTATATAGTGTGGTGCACACAATAGCCTATTTTCGGAACACTTTTATTCTAGGCATGCATCTTTAAATTGAGGGTTAGGCATGCTTGAGAATCTTATGGCTATGGTTAGGGCTTCTCGCATTGAAAAGATTGGAGAAAGCAAATACACTCAAGTTATGAAGCCTCTCTCGGTTCCCAAAATTGTTAAGCATGCCATAATAATCGGGTTCGATAGCGAATGGAATCCAGAAACTGGAGAACTCATAAGCATCCAATTCGCAATAGCCAAGAATGGTGAGCTTTTCTCTAGGGTTTATTATGTTAATGAATTGAGCACTCAAAGCCTCTTAGAGCATGTTCTCAAATTTCTAGGTGAAGCTCAGATTCTGGAGTGGCTTTCTGGAGTGGCTAAACCCCGCATTTACTTAATAGCCCATTTTGCTCAGAGCGAAATCAGCAAAATTAAGGGTTTTCTGAAAGAGTGGAAATTGAGAATTTACAATAAAGCCATGAGTGCAGAGGCAAGCATTGGAGCCATAGACGACCAAGAATATGAAATGGAGCTCCATCAGAAAGGTTGGAATAAGCAAGGCAAATATAGGCTTAAGATTCTGGATTTGTATGGCTATTTCTCTCAAGGGCTTGACAAGGTTGGTGAACTGGTTGACTTGCCTAAAATAGATTTGGATGCGAGCAAAATCCATTTAATAATCGAGCAAGACCCAGAACTTTTTGAGAGTTATGCCAAGCGAGATGCTGAGATTTGCGCTAAAGCCTTCATGGAGTTAAGAGAGCTCTTTATCAATGAATTTGGGATTGACATCCTGAAATACCCAACTACAGCAAGCCTTGCTGGAGCTATCTTCAGGGTCCACTTTCTGAAAGAGCCCAATGCGCCATTCAGAATAGAGCACAGAATCTCTAAAAGGCAAAAGGCTAGCGGAGAATGGACCGAGACGGTTTCTAGGGTTTATGTGTATGCTGGAAGCTTGGATACTCGCAATATGGCTTTAAAAGCTTATTGGGGCGGTAGAGTAGAGGCTTATGCGAGAGGCTACCTAAAAGGCGATTTTGAATATTATGATATAGTTTCCATTTATCCCAGTGCAAGCATGCTTCAACCCTTGCCAAACAAAGATGCTGAGTGGATCCAATTCAAAACTCTAGAAGATGCTTTGCCATTAGAAGGCTTTTGTAGAGTGCGCTTTGAGTTTCCCAGCGATTACCAATATCCATGCTTGCCAGTTATGCCAGCAAAACCCGAAAAACTGTTTTTCCCATTAAGCGGAGAAACCTATTGCACTCTAAGCGAGTTGCGAACCGCATTAATATTCGGCGCTAAAATCCATGAAATTGAAGGCTATGGCTTTAAGCCCACAGAATCAGAGAGAAACCATACAGTAGCTGAGTTTATGCGATATTTCTTAAGGCTTAAAGAAGGTGAAGCTGAAGGTTCATTAAAAAGGGAAATGTGGAAGCTCATAATGAATAGTTTGGTCGGCAAGTTTTGCCAGAAAAGCCCAGAATATGATGAGAATTACATGCTCTCTTTCATGCAGAAAACCGGCTTGGAAAATCTTGATGACCCGAGCCTCCGCAAGTATCTCTATAAGCCTCCGAGTGTTGGTCCATGCTGGGCTCCAGAATGGGCTACCTTAATACTCGGCAAGGCTAGAGCCCTTATGGCAGAGTTCATAGCTGGGGGAAGCCTTTTCTGCTCAACCGATAGTGGGCTCTTTCCGAAAGGCACAAGCCTAGAGTGTGAGGCTCTGGATCAACTGCGCAGTGTAGGCTCAGATTTCAGTTTAGAGCATGAATGCGATGCGGTTCTGATAGCTAGGTCTCGAATGTATGCACTTATCAAAGATGGTAGAGTAATCAAGAGTGCTAGGCATGGCACTATAGCGAGCAAGGAAGATTTTGCTGAAATAGCGAAAGCCAACCTAAAAGCTGGAAAAGATTTAGAGCTTAAAATCCAGAAGGTTCACCTAACAACCGCTAAAGACATGATAAAGAAAGGCAAAAAGCTTGGTGAACCAGAAATTTGGGAGAGAATCATTAGTTGGGGTTGGGATGATAAGCGAGAATTAGCTAAACCCAACATTAATATTTGGAGCGAGTGGAGCCTTACCAAGCCCTTAAAAGAAATTTCAGAATATCCACTGAAGCCCCGAGAGCAAAAGCCCAGAGAGCCTCGAACCTTCAGAGCCAAGCTTGGAAGACCCAAAGCCCTAAGCCCAGAGCAAATAGAAGAAGCCCAGAGACTCCGCAAAGAAGATTGGAGTCTTCGCAAGCTTGCCAAGCGCTTTGGAGTTGGAGTGGCAACCATTAAAAGAAGCCTAAACTGATTGTTTAGAAAGTTAATACTGCTTTCCAAGCAACTCGACATTATTCATGCGAAGCTTCTTCTATCAAGAATTTCTTGATGGTGGGCAACCAAATATCCAAGCAGAATTCTTCTTTGCAGAAAGGGCATTTTCCAATCGCTGGAAGGACAATAAAGTAATCTCCATCTTTATAAACCAAATCGGCATGCACAACCCCGCTCATATCTTTGGGAGGGATAAGAATAGAGATTGCTTCATAATCTATTGGTATAGTTGAGCTTGGAATTTGAATCTCAGCTTGTTCTTCAATCTCTTTACCGCAACTCGGACACCTAAGTTTTCCACCCAAGGCTCACACCCAAGACACTTAGCTATTCATAGTGACAACTATAAAAGATGCATGGGCTAACTGTTCCGAAAGTCGGCTCTGTGTGGCACCACATAATATACAGTATGTATTTCCGAACACCAAACAAATATTATTCTGCCTTCAGTAAGGCTAATGTGGTGAGCCAGCTCTAGCCAAATTTTGGGATTTTCGAGGCATCGGGGACTATTTTAGGCTCTATTTAGCATTTCAGCTTAAAATTAAAGAGAGAAATCGCTTTCGCTTATCCATGTTGGGTTCGATAAAAGCGAATCGCTTAATGCGATACTTAAAGGCTCAATAATGTTGAGTATTCTGAAGCTAGCCCTATAAGCCCTTAGCTGGGTTAAGCCCAAGCTCTCGGTAGCCCAGCTCTACCTAGTAGCCCTAGGCATACAAAGAGATATGTTTATATATCAATGTATATACAATGGTATATAGGTGAAAACATATGGGAAAGAGAAAATTGACCACAATAAGAATCGATGAAGACTTGCTCAGAAAAGCCCATGATTTAGGGCTCAATGTTTCTAAGATTTCTGAAAATGCTTTGAAAGAGATGATAAAGCGAATAGAAGGCTCAGAAAATCCAGAGAAGCCCAAAGATTGCTCGAATAACCCTCAAAATTGTGGGGTAGTAGCCCGGGAGAGATTCGAACTCTCGTCAGCGGGTCCAAAGCCCGCTATGCTTGTCCGCTACACCACCGGGCTTCCTGACCGAATTCTTCAGTTAACTTCTAATTCGATTTTTGATTAAAACCTTCCTATCTTTTCGTATTTTAAGAATCACCTGTCGAGTTTTCTCGATTACGCTGGCTGCCTTTGATTTGTTTATATACCTTAGGCTCAGGAACTCCACTATGCAATTGTAGTTTTTTGGGTTCTTCTCTTCTAGGCTTTCTAAGGAGCGCATTAAAGTTGTGTAATCCACTTTGACCTTATCAATGGAGGACCTTATCCAAACGTAGTTTTCAACAATGTCGAGAAACATGCTATTCAAGTAATGAGACGCCTCGATCGTTTTTCCAGACTCGATCAAAGCACTTGTTCGTATTACCGCGCCTTGGAGGAATGCTGGATTTAGATAATAGTTTAGTTTTGTCTTGACTTTGAAATGAGAGGACTCAAGCGCTTGAGGATTTTGCCTAGTCGTGGCTTTTATTTCGTCCCAGATTATTTTGAAAAGTCTCAGTTTCTCCTTGGCGCGTGCATCATCAGCCTTGTTTAGCTCTGCCGTCTCCAAGTATTTGTTAAACAAGTCTTGCATTCCTAGCTTTGCCGCAGAAACTTCGAGTCTCTCCACAAAGCGACTGTTTGAAAACGGTTCTAAAGCCACCTCAACCAAAACTTTCAGAATATGTTCTAGAGCCACCGCGGCGAAAAGATACGCACTGCGAAAGTCTTCTCTTGAAAAGGCAGAGGTTGCACGGCTCAAGTAGATGTCTGATTCTATGACGTGGGTTTCGGTTCTGATGTCAACCCTCTCGGGGGAACCATAAGATTTAGCCATCAAGAGTTTTGTGTTGGTTAACGACCAATCTCTGTCGTAAAGAATCTGTATTTCGTACAGCTTCTGGTCTATCTCAGGAGGAATTGGGCCGTGAATCCACTGTTTTGGGACGTGGTCAAAGTCTATGAGCAAACCGTTAATTTCGATTCTCTCTACATACTCATGATCGAAGTTGCCTTTGTCGAGAATGAGTAAGTCGACGTCGCTTGATGTTGTGGCGTCACCTCGGCTCCAGCTTCCAAACAATCCTATGCCATAAATATTTTCTTCGACCCTCATCCCGGTGACTATCTTCTCAAGCGTTCTTCGCACTTTTTCGGGAAGTTTTATCATGTGAGTCACTTTTACCTTTGAAATTAATAGTGTTTTTAAGTATTCAAAATTTGTGAGCTGGATATTCTTGATTAAACCGCAAACTTTATATATTAAAACATTTCATCTAAATAGGCACGCTGGGGCCGGATGCGCTCTTTTCTTTCCGAGTTCTTGATGAGGAATGTAGAAGGTTACGGTTCTACGGCATAGGGAAGCGAGAAGAAGTGAGCAAAAAAGAAGGCGGAGCCCGTCAACGCTTAGTTGACAAATGCCCGGAATGTGGTAGTGTAAACCTTATCCATGATTATGACACTGGTGAGACTGTTTGCGGTAACTGTGGACTCGTCTTATACGAGCAAATGATGGACAAGGGACCTGAGTGGCGTGCCTTCACCCAAGAAGAAAAGGCATCGAGAAGTCGCGTTGGAGTGCCAACATCATACTCCGTCCACGACAAAGGCTTGTCAACAGCCATAAGCCAGGTTGACCGCGACGCCTTCGGAAGAAAGCTTCCGCTTTCCACACGTTTGCAGATGTGGCGGCTGAGGAAGTGGCAGATACGCTCCAGAGTGCATTCTTCAATTGACAGAAACCTAGCCCAAGCGATGGCCGAACTCGATCGCCTCTCAGACAAGGTCTACATCCCACCACCGATCAAAGAGAAGGCCGCGGTCATTTACCGCAAAGCCTTGGATAGGGGATTAGTCCGTGGCAGGTCTATTGCGGCTATTGCGGCTGCTGCACTCTATGCGGCTTGCCGCGGAAGCGGGACTCCGAGAACTCTCCGCGAGATTGCGGAGGCTAGCTTAGTGGATAAGAAGGATGTTGCGCGTTGTTATAGGCTTTTGCTTAGGGAACTTGACGTGCAGATGCCTATTGCTGATCCGCTGACGTATATCTCGAAGATCGCCGAGAGTATAGGAATTTCAGGCAGGATCCAAGGGATGGCTATACATATTCTTCGGGAGGCGAGGAAGAGGCGGGCTGCTGCTGGCAAGGATCCGATGGGTTTGGCTGCTGCTGCTTTGTATATTGCTTGTTTGCAGCAGGATGAGAAGAAGACTCAGAAGGATATTGCTGAGGCTGCTGGTGTGACTGAGGTTACTGTTAGGAATAGGTATAAGACTTTGAAGAAGCAACTAAACTTAGTGTTACCAGACTGAGTGGTAGTATGTTGTAGTAGTGTTTGTGTGTGCGTGCAACAGCGCTAGACCCCTCTATTTGGAGCCTAATATGCTAGTGTTGGGTTTGGGGTTTTGTGTGTTGTGGGGTTGGTGATTGAGCAGACTTCGTGTTGTGTGGTTGGGATATTGGAGAGTGGTGGGTTTCGCCAAAATATTTAAGGGAGTTTGGCGGAGAAAATGAAGCTCGATGACCGTGAAGCCGCGTGCTCCTGTTGGCGTTTTTCTTGCTCGGGAAGTTTATGATTTGTACTCGCGGCTTAGGGAAGGGGACGATTTTAAGCGAGTTATTGACAAGGGATTGAGTGTTCTGAAGGTTGATATGTTTGCTGGAGAGAGGGTGAGGAAGAGGCAGATTCCAAAATGCTACATTGATAGGTATGGCGTGAACAATCTTTATCGGTTGAGGCTTGACAAGACTCGGCGGTGCTGTTACTCTATTGTTGCGGATGAAGAAGGGGTTAAGGTGGTTGTGTTGGAGGTTTTTCCAGATCATAAGTCTTATGATAGAAGGTTTGGCTATAAGACGAGTTAACGCATCTTTACTGAGGTTTCGAGGAGTCTCCTTAGTTTGGGGTTGTCTGCTGCGATCCACAGTATTCTTTTGCCGTCGAAGGCAATTTTGTTTGAGGCTTCTAGGTATTCTAGAATTCTTTTGAAGGTTTGGTACTGGATTTGTCTGGGCAGGGATTTCCATAGTTGCGTTCGGGTTGGATGGTTTTCTGCTTCTTTTATGGCTTTTTCTACCATTAGGATCGTTTCTAGGTTGGGTTCGTGAAGAACTGTGCGCATTTCAGATATCGCCTAACTGTTGCTAGTTGTCCGCTATTATATAAACTTATACAATTTTATAAAATTACCTGCTAGAAGCCAAATATGCCTTGTAGGGTTATGGGTGATTGGTGGGTATGGTGGTGTTTTTGTTGTTTTGTGGGTTTCTTGAAAGAGTGTCCGTTCAGCCTTGCAAGGTCCTCGTTTAGTTTGGACCTAAGACCTAATGGAGACGCCCCGCAATTTCTTTCTTTTTCTTGTTAGTGTCACAATGAAATTTTCATTTGATGATAGATTTGTAGGTTTAAGCCCTAGCCTTCTGGAAAAACAAATAAAGCAAAAAGAAATAACTTTCAATAGCATATACCTTAAGGCAAGAGAATACTTATGAGTGCAGAAAAGAGCTTACTTGATTATGTCCCTTCAGAAACTAGTGAACGTTACTTAAGGGACCTTGTTAATGCGAAGAAAATACTTGAATGCAAAGGTCTGCCGTCAGAAATTCCGTATAATGCTGTTCTCTCGATAGTTGACGTAGACGTGACTTATCTCACACATGGATTACACATGTTTCCTGCAAAATTCATACCTCAAGTGCCTAGATGGGCTATACTGAAGTTTTCGGCGCCAGGGGAAGTTATTCTTGATCCGTTCTGCGGAAGCGGAACAACTTTAGTGGAAGCCAAATTGCTAAGCAGAAACTCATACGGAGTTGATGTCGATACCCTTGCACAATATATCGCAAAGGTCAAAACAACACCCTTGGACACTGAAAACCTCAAAACCAAGAGTAAATGGTTCCTTGAAAAGATTCGCGAAGACAAAGGACTGATTTATGAACTGCCACGATTGAAAAATATTAACCATTGGTTTAAGGAATATGTCCAAAGAGATTTGGGCATCATAAAAAAATACATCCTTGAGATACAAGAACCAGATATTAGAGATTTTTTTGTGATTTGCTTCAGTTCCATAGTAAAAAATGTATCCAATGCCGATCCACAATTCCTATTCTCTGTTCAGTACAGCAAAAAAATGAGAGAATTGGACACAAAAGGCAGAATAGTCAAAACGTTTCAACAATTTGAGGATGTCTTGAAAACGCAGGTCCCCAGAATGATATCATTCTCGGAGAGATGCCCAAAGAACGTATTCTCCAGAATACTTGATGCCGACGCACGAAAAACAGGGTTACCAGATGAAAGTGTTGACCTAGCTGTGACTTCGCCTCCATATATCAACGCTATGGATTACTTGCGATCACATCGGCTTGAAATGTATTGGATAGATCTGCTGTCTGACGAGCAAGATAAAATTGAGCTTCAACAGAAATTTATCGGCACTGAAAGAGTCTATGCAGACGAATATAACCAGTTACGTTCCTTTGGACACAATGAACTTGATTCTATCCTAGCCCAGATTTTTAAGAAAGATAAGAAACGTTCCTTCATTACATACAAATTTTTTGCTGATATGAAACTTAATTTTGAAGAAGTTTGGCGTGTTTTGAAACGCAATGGCGCATATGTTCTCGTTATTGGCAATGGTGTGATTCGCAAAGTTCCAGTCCCAACCCATAGATTGCTTCAAGAAATCGGCGAAAGTGTTGGATTCAAAGTAGAGAATCGATTTTCTTACGTGCTTAAAAATCGCTTTATGAGAATTGATAGAAAAGGGGAAGGCGGACTTATCGAATATGATTGGGTGACCGTCTTCAGGAAAGTGAATTAAGATGCCTGAAAAGCCTCGTCATCCAGTGTCTCATTGGCTCATTCCCAAGAGATTAGATTTTGAGACCATGAAAGAACTGGTGAAAGTTGTTAGCAGTGAAAAGTATCTAGGCAAAGAAACAATGTTGCTTTGCAAAAATCTTTAGGAGAGGAATTTCCAGAGAGAGGAAGAGGGGAGGAAGGCCTCTCAACAGCCTCTATTAGACATCTAATTGATTCGTTGCGCTTTTTCGGTTTTGCCTACATCGATGACGATGACAAAATAAGAACAACTTATGCTGGAGAGAAGTTTCTTCGCGGTGATGAGGAACCAGAACTTTTTCAAAGACAACTTATCAAATGGCAATTTCCTAACCCAGGACAAGTGAATGTCACAAACGTAAAATTCGGCCTTTTGTCGCGATCTTGAAACTCCTCTCATCGCTGGGCTATTTGTCCAGAACAGAAATCTACATGCACCTATATGATATTAGAAGCCCTGACGATGTGGACAATACAATTCATAAGACAAGAAATTTCCGAGCAGGGAAAGTTCAGAAGCTTAGGGATGTAAGAAAGCTAGATCGTTATACCCTTTACTTAATAAGGATTTTGATGAGGACAGGTTGGTTTTCTACAGATGGGCGTACTCTTTTTTTGGCTGATGATAGAAAAGAAGATGCAAAGAGTGTCCTTAGAATGCATGATTTTAAACCTCTTGACTTTGACTCTACACAAAGGTTCTATGAATACTACGGAGACCCCACGGTCCCTGAACTTCCTGAAGAACAAGTTTCTGAGTTGAAAGATAAACTCGAGAGTTTGTCTGCGGAAAATAAAACTCTGAAACAGCGAATATACGCCTTGGAGCTTCCTGGAGAAGAAGGAGTTGATAAGGTCATTGATACGTACAAGAACATAGGAAAAACCTGGGATCCGTCATTGTTTTTCGAGTGGAATACCAAACTAGCTTTCGATAACATTGGCGGTTTTCATGAAGCTATTTGGAACGGAGTGGTTGATGAGGCTGGTAACCCTGCGCATTTGGCTGGGGGAGGCGAAGCTGATATAATTGTACGTTCAGCAAACTTCACCTTAGTTGTAGAAGTTACTCTTCGAAGAGGAGTTGACCAATGGAATTATGAACATAGATCTGTTATAGATCACGTTGAGGACGTCAACCAGAAAGAAATGTCAGAAGAAAGAGACGTTTTTGGGCTATTCATTGCTGAAAAAGTTCATCCAAGAACAATCACCACTTTTTGGGCGAATGTAAGAGACCAAGGGTCAGTTTGCATAGTGCCACTGGACAAAATGACTTTTATAGATCTGCTTCGATTCCATAAAGAGGTAAAAGGGTTAGCCCCTTCTGACTTCAAAAGCTTGATGAAGCTATTCCAAAAAAGTATCTCGGATACTCAAAGCTCGGTTGAGTGGAAAAACGATTTTGCACGTTTAATTGAGAATTGGAAAAGAAGTGTTCGACAGGAAAAGCTGATCTTTGAAAGGATGATTTACTTACATAAAACAGTCAGAAATTATGCTAAATCAATTGGTAATTTGAATGTTGAACTAACTGAGAGCATAATTTGGGGATTGTGCAGGAAAAGTCAGTTCTTCAAAGAAGAAAGAGATCTTCGTGACACGCTTGATATTATGTCACGTTTTAGATTGCTGAAAAAGAATGGAAACTACACATGGTCGCCCATTGATGATTTCGAGATAAACATCTCGAGACTGAGAAAAGCACTCTTGGTTTAGTCCACAATCATACCGTCAACATTTTTTGTATTCTACGCTCGAATCTGAAAACCATTTCTGCGATCATAACACACTCTTTTTGGATAAGGTTACTATGTGTGAATAAGTAGCTTGAGCTCATGATAGATATATCACGTTATGTACTAATAAAACTTTTAACACCCATCTTTTATTGGCTTTTGGCGGATAGAATCTTTCGGCAATAATCAAAACATTCACGTTTTAGTTGCTTCAAGGGAGAACTAAGACCGTGGAACACATCACGCCTACGAATGGGCGCACCATTGAAGAAGCTACACAGATACTTTGGAAAATCATCGACGAAGCAAAAAACTACTTGCAAGACCCGATGTTAACCTCTGAGGAAAAGCGGCGTTGGGCTAAAACCCTAGCAGACACTATAGGCGTATTAAACAAGCTCCTCGCCAGCCAAGGAGAAAAACAACTCGAAGACGAAGACCTAGGCACTCTCCTAGCCAAAATTCCCAAAACACTACGACGGACAGTCATGCGGAGGGTACACGTTTGGAGAGGGAAGACTTCATAAACCGCAGATGAGCAAATCCCTAGTCTTCAGCTGCAAACCAAAAACATGCTGTCTAAAACAACTCATTTTTTAAGTGTTCTGGCTTTGAAGTCTGTTATTGTTATGCCCACCACTTCATTGTCTGCTATCCTATATACGATTCCATCCTCAACTTCAACACTATCCTTTGCCTCCCTCGGCTTCCCAAAGCTAATGTAGAGCACATCAGCCTCCTCATCGTAATCCAAATCAATCTTTTCTAAGCTTATGGCAACTTTCTCCATACAACTTCGCCCTTAACCCTAGCAACACTAGAAGTGAAGTAGGCGGTGATAATAACCTTTTCTTCAGGCAGCTCACGATAGACAACCACAAGATATTTTGGACCTATACGCAGCGCAGGATAAAACCTCAAAGCTTTAAGCTCACTCCTTAACCCTCTGACGACTAAATCAGGACCCTGAACAGTCTCCAAAATTTTACTCGTGTAAGCGGCAACCTCAGGATGCCGCGCAATAATGTGCCTCAAAACCCGCTTTGAAAGCGTCATCCTCATCTTTATCAACCGTCGGATTTCTATCCACCGCATATTACAAGTATGATTAGTTCAATAAGGCTTTTAAAACTTCAAAGATTCAAATTTTAAGTTGGCAAAGTTAGAGGTCTAGCTGTGAAAAACACTACGCTAACCGGCGGACGCACAGTCGATGACGCTATCCAGATAGTTTGGAAAATTATTGACGAAGCAAAAGCATACATGGAAGACCCAATGTTAACCTCAGAAGAAAAACGGCGTTGGGCAAAAACCCTAGCAGACACTATAGGCGTATTAAACAAGCTCCTCGCCAGCCAAGGAGAAAAACAACTCGAAGACGAAGATTTAGGAACTCTTTTGGCTAAAGTTCCAAAAACATTGCGAAGCGCGGTTGTGCGGAGAATACACGTTTGGAGAAGGAAGAATTCATAAACTGCCTACTAAATGACACACACTTTGCAGCCTCAATCTCCGAACAACTAATCACCCGCCCAAAAGCCCTAAAAGAAGTAATCCGAGACGAAAGAGTAAGACAAAAGCTAATCGAAGACCCAGTTTTCTTCGCAGTCCTAATGTGCAACGACAAATGGCTAGTAAACGCGCCAGAACACCAAAAACTCCTAAGAGACACACACCCAAGACAAGTCGCGGTCTGCGGTCGTGGATGGGGCAAATCCCTAGTCTTCAGCCGCAAAAATCTCTGGCTCATCTACACCAAACCAAAAATCGAATCCCTAATCATATCTAGCACCCAACGCCAAAGCATGATAATGTTCGACTACTGCTACCACACAATACAGGCTAATCCGCTAATGCGAGAAATGATAAAGCATCCAGGCACAACACGCACCACCATACGCCTAAAACCCCCACTAGCCAGCAGACTCGTCGCCTTACCATGCAGCCCAGACAAACTCAGAGGCTTCCACCCAGACCGGGTCTTCATAGACGAAGCCAGCATAGTCCCAACCGAAATGATAACCAGCGAAATCATGCTAATGCTCACAAAACCAAACAGCCACCTCGTCATATGCGGCACACCAAAAAGCTTCGACCACATCCTCCACAAAGCATTCAACGACACAAAACGCTACAGCGTCCACCACTACCCAAGCTACACAAGCCCCCTAGTCAACAAAGAACGCCTAAACGAATGGCGCATAGACATGACACAAGAAGAATGGCAACGCGAAGTCGAAGCCCAATGGACAGAACTGGCAAACGTCTTCTACCCCATGGACCTAATCATAAACTGCATAGACCCACAACTCGGCGACCCAGACTCACCATGGCGAGGCTTTGACGACTTAGAAAAAATCCCAAAAGCCGACCTTCACGGAACATTCTACGCAGGATTAGACGTAGGAAAACAAATAGACCACAGCGTCCTAGCCGTCATACAAAAAATCAACGGGAAACGCAGACTTGTCTACAAACACCAGTTCCCATTAAGAACGCCATATCCAGACGTGATAGGCCACACGGCCCGAGCAAACCAAATCTTCGACTTCACAAACATACTAGTCGACAAAACAGGAGTCGGAGACGTAATCTTTGACGAAATGGAAGAAATAGGAATCCACAACGTGAAAGGCATATTCCTCACAGGCCGCTGGAAAGAAGAAACCCTCACATACCTAAAACTCCTAATGGAACAGAAGAAACTCGCCATACTATCAGACGACACACAACTAATCACACAAATAAACGAACAACAACACGAATACCAACAACCCAAAAAAGCAAGAGAACACATACACCTAAAATTCTGGCACCCACCTCGCAAACACGACGACCAGCTATTCGCCCTGGCACTCGCCTGCTACGCAAGCAGAGAAGAAGAACCCAAACTCACAGTAGTCCAACGCTAGAAGCATCGCTATTCTTCTTTCTCAAGCTCCATAACTACCGGACCGACGTACCCACACTTTTCACACACATACCTTTTGGGAGTCAACCAATAATCAAGGCTGCTGGACAAGCGAATCTTCGGGCTCCCACACTTGGGACAGTATATCTTTGACGGCCCTCGATATTTTAGAGTCCTAAATACCTCGCGTATGTTTTGCAGCAGTTTCACAGGCTTGCACCTTCACGCGGCAGCTACTGGAGCTCTATGTTTTCCTCCGGATATCCAAGCTCTACCAGATATTGGCGGACTTTTTGACGCTGGTCTCCCTGGAGCATTATTTGGCCGTTTTTTGCTGTTCCTCCGCATGCACAGAAGGTTTTTAGTTTTTGGGCTATGCTTGTGAGGTTTGTGTTTTTGTCGTTTATGCCGTCCAGTATGGTTGTTGGTCTGCCGAATTTTCGTGTTTCGAGTCTTATGCGGATTCTTTGTTGTTCCTTCTCTATCTCGCTGCAAACGCACAAGTCTTTGGGAAGCCCGCATGTTGGACAGATTTCAGCCATGACGCTCAGACTTACAATTGCCATGGTGGTATATAAGATTTTCAAATCAATCCTCTATAATTAGAATAAACTTAACCATCTTGGGGGTTTGGCTGAGAAAGTAGTTATGGTGGCTTGGGGTTCTGTCCGTGTGCGGGTTTTCTAAGCCCCTCTATAAATAGATTGAACTTCGGATTCTAATGGTGTTTTGAAAGGGGAAGGCGTTGTTGAATGTTTTTGATTGTGATAGAGTAGGCTTTGTGGCTTGATTTATTCTAATTTTTCATCCAAACGTCAAGATGTCTTGAAGGTTCAGCCCCTTAGCCCCTTGGTGTTTTGTGCGCGTTGCAACCCGCTGTAGACCCCTCTTTAGGAGCCAAATATACTTTGGAGTTTGGGGGTTGGGATAATTAACCAAAAAGCAGGAGCGGATATGGAATTCACTCAAGGAAAACTCGTCTAACCGCTGGCACTCTACTAATCCCAATCACACTCTGTATCTAGGAAACATTTGACTAGATAGGTTTGGTTGGAAATAAAGAAGAAAAGGAGATTATCGTGTTTATGGTTTGGTCTTCGGTTTTCTTTTGTAGACCATGACTGCCAGTGGTGTTGCTATCATGAATAGTGATGGAACAAGGAGTGATAGAAACTCTGGAATTATTGTTATTTTATGTTCTGAATGTAGGTAATTTGTATATATGTATGTGCTTTCCATGGCTGTCCAGTTTTCGAACGGCCATGGCTTACTGTCAAAGAGAATGGTGTAGCTGCCTCGCCATAAGTCTTTAGTAAGAGTATTTGGCAATTTGACTATGCAATATCCCATAGAACCCTCTAGACCACTAACGCTGAAGTTGATGCTTCTTTCAGACTCACTAAAATTGAAACGTGAGATTGTGGAATTAGAAGTCACATTTATGGAATATAACTTATCTTCACAGGTTAGGTTGAATGGTTCAGTTTTAAATTCCTTGTAGAAAATTAGCTCGCCTGATTTGTTTCCATACTCCGTAGGTAATCCTTCTATAAAAAGGAAATAAGTAACTACTATGCAGGGCTTTTCGTTCGGGGACCCCAAGAACGTAAATGTTGGATTTCCAATAGACATTGCGTTAAAATGAGTTCTAATGTTTAGCTTTGTGAAGTTTTCTTTCGAATGGTCATATAGAAAGATTCTCCATGAAGACCAGTAACGACAATCACTAACGTTTTCCTTATGTGAAAGAAGATTAGCTTCTTGTAATGTAAAGTTTCCTCCAAAAATTTGACCGTAGTCTCTATCACCTATATGTCCCTTGACATTTATCTGCTCTAATTTTTTATTATATTCTATAAGTGCCCTCACTTCTCCCCAACGTGGGTTTCGGGGTGGGTTTAGAGATATGTTCAGCCATCCTACTGCAACCCTGTCCCAACCTAGCTCAATAAGTGAGCCATTATTGTAGTGAAAACCCACACATGCTCTTAGTAGTTCCGAATCTTCAATAGTTATGTTATAAATGTTAAGCGTTCCTTCAAGTCCCGAAATATTGCCTAACGTATGGGGCACAGTGAAATTTAATTCTGGGCTATGTTCAAGTAAAGATGTTAAATTTGGATAATAGTGAAATCCCAAGCTATGATTCCAGTGACTACTATTCCCTTTTATATGTTTATCAAAGGCAACGATATATGCATCGTTTGGAGCTCGGGCGATGGTTGGTTGAGAAGCTTGATATTCAATGGTTCTACTAAAATTCCAATGGAGTAAATCGGTTGAATTTGCTAATCTCACTTGATAAAATTGAGAATCAATTCCGCCAACCGTAAAGTGATACACACCGATATATCCGCCTTCTGGATTTTCAATGATTTTAATGGCATGGAGTCCACAACCTTGATTATCCTTCGCATCATAGCGATAATCAGTTGCGGTCGTAACATCTTCAAATATTTCTTTAACAAAATCGACAAACGAACAGCTTGGTTCTCCTTTTAATTTGTTGATGTATTTTTTGGTTTTGTCGTATAGAAAATAATGGTCAGGGTCATAAGCGGTTGCATCGTAATGTGGTTCTATTGCTGTCCTCTCCATGAACTCACTCCAACTTATTATAGTGACAATTTTTACTGCTCCTTGTCTTGCTAGGCTAAGCACTTTATTCCACTGTTTATCGTATAGGCCCTCAGAATAGGTTATGTCACACTTCCATCCATGTGCATCATATCTTGGAATTACACTTATTTCTCCATCCCTACACAGGGGTTGTTCTGATACAGCTGGGACTTCGTATTCCCAATCGATGTATGGATTAAATTTCCTTCCAACTATTCGTATCTCAAATCTATTGTCGTATTGTATTTTGCCATCTTTAGTTATGTTTCCGTTGAAAATGAGAAGTAGCGGTTTATCGTATAATCTCATATAATTGTCGTAACAGGTCACATACTCATTGTAAATGTAATCGTATATTTGTGTGAAATTGTATGTACCTGTTTCATTAAAAGGTTCAACCATTATGGCTATTTCAACTTTGGAATTCTCACTTTTCAAAGTTTCAAATACTGCTCTCGTGGAATTGTCTATGAATTTACTCTGTTCTTGTGGCATTGTGAATGAATTCATACCCCACCAAGATACTATTATGAAATCTAGTCCCAACTCGTTAAACCACCACAAATGCTTCTTTATCAACTTGGAATCATTTGACCAATAATTCTGCCATTGAACAAATGGGTCGTCTACCACATCTGAAGGCTTATTCCCTGTATACCATACGTAATAATAGAGTCCAACTTTAACATCTGATGTAAAACCAGAACTAGATTTAACCAGCAAAGCACTAGTAATAAGAATAACTATCAAAGCTACAGTAACTTCAAGTTTCCTACTCATATAACATCGTTCATTGCTTCTTCTACTCGTGTTTTTATGCTTTTGGGAATAATCTTCAAGTGAATTCTAATGACCTATAATCCCTTAGATATTTTACAACAGTTGGATTTTATGATTCTAATTAGTTCTTTTGGTTATGTTATAGCTTTTCCACATTTCTCGAAAAATGAAACGGAAGATACCTAAAAATTATGGAACGATAGCCAATAGCAAGCTTATTATACGCCACATTTTGCAGTTTCTGAATTTGAGATTCTAATTGCTTGAATCTTTCATTTGATTTCTTTCTTGTGACATTTGTTAGAAGTTTTTATAGGAGGGATTAATAGGTATTATGTTATGTCTACGTGAGGGTGTGTCGTCTTGGCTGAAGTCGATGAAGACGTTCGCTTTGAGAGAGATTCACAGTGGCTCTCTGAGCATTACAGGAATCTCCAGGTGAATTACGCCAACAAGTATGTGGCTGTGTTGGATGAACGTGTTGTAGGCGTTGGGGACGACGGTGAAAAACTCTACGTCGAAGTCATGGGAAAATTTGGGCGGGACCCTGTCATCGAGTTCATTAAGGATACCAAAACCATTCAGGTTGGCAGGCTCAGGGCGAGAGTTCTTCTATGAGCTTTAAGGAGTGGAAGATTGCCTCCACAATCATCGAGCCCACCGAGCTTATCGGAGAAGTATTTGACCTAAAGGCCGTTGCTATCTTCTTTGATACGTTTGGGAAAAAGTATAGGAAAAGGATGCACGTCGATACCAAAAGCGACGTAACCATTATACCGCTATCGTTTGCCAAGCTGCTCGGTCTAAAGCTTGAAGTGAAAGCAATAGTCAACAGCTCAGAAGGGTATCTGTCGAGAGTAAGAATAAGAATCGGTGAAAAGGAATTCAACACAACCGTGTTCTGCGAGAGTGAAGGCAAATCCTACATATTAGGCGTAAAAACTTTGCAGGAGTTTTCCAACATAGAAATCAACTTCAAAAACAAACTGCTGAGATTCTATTATTGAACGAAAAGCCATCCTTATGAGTTTTGACATATTGAATAGGTCATACGACATCCAAAATAGATAGACTTCCAAACCATCAACTTAAGGAATTGTACACTTCATTTTTAAAACTCATACTACAGTCTAGGCAGTCTCCATATTCCTTCTATACCGTCGAAGTCCTCGTTGAACGAGTAAATCCCATTAATGTTATTAAGCCTCACTAATCTTCATGCAAGTTTTAGGAAAGTTTTAATCGAGACGATTTCTGATTAACCTTTTATGAAAGTCCTTGTCTTGGGCTGTGGAAACATAGGCTCTGTTGCCGCGGAAGACATGGCTAAGAGCATGAGCTCCATCGAGGTCGTTGTTGCCGACAAAAATGAGGCAAGGGCTAAGGATGTTGCCGAAAGAATCGGCGAAAGCAATGTTTCATACACTCAACTGGATGCAGCAAACCATAAAGAAGTAGTCAACGCGCTGAAAGACTTTGACTTGGCTATGGGGTTTTTGCCCGGAAAACTCGGCTATCGCCTAGCCGAAGCATGCATCGCCTCGGGAAAAAGCCTGGTCGACGTCTCTTACATGCCTGAAAACCCCTTAACACTAAACGACAAGGCAATAAACTCAAATGTAACGATTGTTCCGGACTGTGGACTGGCACCCGGCATCAGCAACATTCTTGTTGGACACGCAGCCGCAAAACTTGACAGAGCTCAAACCGTTCACATAATGGTAGGCGGCATCCCAGAAAAACCCACACCGCCCTTAGGCTACATCATTACCTGGTCCCCCGAAAACCTCATCGACGAGTACACAAGAAAAGCCAGAATAGTTAAGGAAGGCAAAATAGTTGAGGTTGAACCGCTAAGCGGACTGGAAGAAGTCGAATTTTCAGGCGTTGGTAAGCTTGAAGCCTTCTACACTGATGGGCTCAGAAACCTGACGCAAACGATAACGAATGTGTGTGACATGTGGGAGAAAACGCTCAGATACCCCGGACACGCCGAAAAGATAAAACTGCTCAAGGTCCTTGGATTTCTTGACGAAGAACAAATAGGTGTCGAGGGCGTAGGCGTATCACCGAGAAAGCTCACAGGGAAACTTCTGCAGCGAAAGCTCTGCAAACCAGAGGTTAGGGATATTGTGGCATTAAAGGTTGATGTTTCCGGTGTTAAAGACGACAAACAAACAAGGTACACCTACCATTTATTAGACCGATACGATGCAAAAAAACGTGTAACAGCCATGGCGAGAACCACAGCTTATCCAGCATCAATCATCGCACAGCTAACTCTCAAAAAAGCCGTAAAAGAGAAAGGTGTTGTCCCGCCAGAGAGGCTAGGCATGAATGATGGGTTTTTCCGCTTGTTCATGGACGAATTAGAGAGGCGTGGGATAAAAATCAGTGAAGAAAGGGCGGAGGGTTCCTCTTAGAAGGTTAATTGTCTCAGAGCTTTTCTTCAAGTGAAAGCTTCTCAAGCTGTTTAAGCACATATCGCCGAATTTCGCTTGGTTTAGGCAGCTTGGCTACAATTTTCCCGTTTTTTATTAACGGTTTAAGTATCGGTTCTGCTTTTCTTCCGCATCGTGGACATTTTGGTTGAGGCTTGTCGAAGGGTAAAACCAAGTCCATTAGGCATTTGGGACATCTCCAAACCTGTTTTCTACCGCCCATCTTACCCCGCTTCGCACACGGCTTACAGTCAATCTCGACAATGTCCATGGCGAAGTCTATCGTTGGCGCATTACTCAAGGCTGTGCCCACTCCGAAAGCCTCTGCCCCAGCATCGCTCAGCTCCCTCATGTTTTCTTCATTCAGGCCGCCCGAAACAAATATCTTCACGTGATTAAAGCCCCTTATGTCGAGTTCCCACCTCACTTCGCGAATCAGTTCAGCAAAGTCTCCCTTCCTCGACGCCGGAGTGTCAAGGCGAACAGCGTACAAGCGTTCTCTAAGAGCCTCCGCAGCCATTATAGCCTCCATCTTTTCATCAGAATACGTGTCCACCAAAGCAACCCTTGGAACCTCAGGCGATATAACCTCGTCAAAGGCTCTCCAAGCCTTAACTTGGTCTCCAAAAACTACTATTAAAGCGTGAGGCATGGTTCCTGACGGCTCGATGCCCAGAAGTTTGGCTCCGCTGAGGCTGGAGACTCCGTCGAAGCCGCCTATGTATGACGCGCGGTCAATCATCGGCGATAGAGCAGGGTGCATGCGGCGAATTCCGAAGGATATTAGAATTTTCTCTCTCACGGTTTTTCTCATCCTTGCGGCGCGGGTTGCCACACCGGATGCTTGACAGATTAAACCGAGCAAGGGCGTTTCGTAAATGCAGAATTCGCCGTACGGTCCTTCCACTCGCATCACTGGCTCTCGAACACCCCGGCAATCTTCATGATAAAAGACGCTTCCCTCGGGCATGGCATATACATCTGCAGCCACCCCCTCAAACAAGTGGGCCACTTCTTCGATTCCGCACAGAATCCCCCACGGCCACCTGAGAGGAAGCTCGCCGGGGGTGACATCCGCAATGACTGGCGTCTTCTCTAAGCCCTTTGCTTCAATAACCTGTTTTGTTCTCACGAAATAGATATCTGTGGTTTCGCCGCGTTTTATTTCCTCGTCCGAAGAGTAATGGAACAGCCTCATATGTAAGCGCTCCAAATTTGATTTATTAGTAGCAAATTGTGGAATAAACGTTTTAGGGTTCTTTCATGTGGAAACCGATATCAGGAGGTTTATGAAGCCAACTTCCATTATGGCTGCGATGAGGAAGATTCCGTAAACGTAAGCCAAGTCTTTCATGGACATGGCTCTGCTCAGCGTCTTCTTAATCGTCAAATAAATACCGTATCCTTCAACAATTCCGATTGGTGCGCTTACCAGAAGAATTATTGGAAGGGCTTCAACTCTTATTCCACCGTAAAGGAGAGTGCTTCCCCTTAGAATGCTTAGGAAGAGAATCATGAACGTGAAGACCAGAGCGAAGTGTCGAGGGTGCTCAAGCACAACATGTGCATATTTCTCCCTTTTGAAGAAATTTAAAACCACTAGATTAACGTAGAACGTCATGCCTAACAGAATGAGGGAGATAACAAGAACGTTGTGCACAAAAAGCATGACAACAGCCAAAAAATGATTGCGGAGAATGTCGCCTAAAACACTGAAGAAAATCGTATTCTCTGCGTATGAAAGAGCTAGAAAAACCATGAGGGCTAGACCAAGAAGTACCGTGTTCCTTTTTACACTCAAACGGATTTAACGCTCCTGAAGAACAGAGATTATTGCCAACATGCCGACTGCGATTGCTCCAAGCCACCATCTCATAAAGACTCGATGAAGCAAAATAAAAAATTTATGAATAAGGCGTTTAGATTCTTTCTCGCTTTATTTCAAAAAGCACCGTTCCGCCATTGGTATAGGGTTTTCCGGGGTCTAAGCACTGAACGTAGCCTTTTTCTCCTTCTTCCTTTGCTAAGCCTAAACGTTTGAAGCTTATTCCATAGCTTAATGGAACAATCATGGAGAGCATGCAGCCTAAAGCGTGGATGCAAAGGTTATCTGTTTCTTTAACAACTATTTTTGGCGACTCTACAACTAATCTGTCTCCAACCCTGAAAACTGGACATTTTCCACGTATCTCCTTAACGGTTATGACCAAACGGTACTTCTCCTCATCGCGCATAATCTTCCCTCGCCATCCATATAGATTGACATGGATTATGAGTTTTACGGAACGGCAAAATGGCAAACGCTTAAAAGTGATTGTGAATGGGTATTTGCTAATTGACGAGAAGGGTGCAATAATGCAAAATCGTCCAGCCATAATCGCGGTTGGAAGGACACGGTTTGGGGAGCACTACGAGAAAGAACCGGAAAAGCTAATCGAAGAGGCTTGGCTTAAGGCTTCCGTAGAAGCCGATATAGAACGCAGAGACCTAGAAGCGTGCTACCTTTCAGATTTCTTCCTTCCGATCACAAACAAGCTTGGACTGGAGGAGGGGTTCCTCTCAGAACTCACACAGCTCCATGTTCCAATGGAGGTAACCCGCTCATTCAGCTCTGCCCTGTCCAACGCCTGCAACGCTATCCAAGCGGGGAGATACAACATGGTTCTGGTTGGTGGTATAGAAAAAATGACGGATCGCTGGGACAAAATTCGCGACGACCTAATGCTTCTTGAAGACCCATGGAGCTATTACGCGGGATGCACACCGGAGGCAAACCATGAACTGATGCTTAGAGCGTACATCAAAAAATATGGAGTAACAGGCGATGACGTTGAAAAACTAAACACCGCTCTGGCACAGATCTCTGTTAAAAACCATTTGCACGCAACAAGAAACGAGTATGCACAGTACCAGCGAAAAATAACGGTTGAGCAAGTCTTAAACGCTAGGAAAGAAGCCCGCAAACCCTTGGGGCTCTTTGATTATGCACCAATCTCTGATGGTGCATCCGCCCTAATCCTCACCAGCGAAGAAACTGCCAAAAAGTTTACAGACAAACCCATTTACATTCTCGGCTCATATTCCGCAACGGATTATTTGACTTTTTCAGCTAGAGAGGACATGACTCACTTTCTTGTAAGTGAAATGGCAATGAAAACCGCGTTGAAAACCGCCGGGATAAGTTTATGGGATGTACAAATTGTCGAGCTCTACGACCAATCCACGGTTATGGAAATGGTTTCGCTTGAGGATTTGGGATTCTGCGAAAGGGGAAAGGCTTGGAGAAGCGTATACGAAAGCTGTCAAGATTATAGGGGATATTATGAAGTCAACGGAAAGAAAGTTTTCGTGAACACGAATGGCGGATTAAAAGCAGATGGAAATCCTTTAGGCGCTACAGGCGGCGCCCAAATTTTTGAAGTCTTCAAGCAGTTGCGGGGCGAGGCTGGTGAACGACAAGTTAAAAGCGATGAGGAACTAAGGTATGGGTGCGTACTTGAGCTTGAGGGTTTCGGAACCAAAGGCTATGTCCACATCTTGGGGAGGGATTAAAAATGAGCAGTGAACCAATAGAGAGAAGAGTCTCCTACCTCGGCGATAGGTTAAGGGGAAGACGTTGTGCTATCTGTGGGAAAGAGTATTTTGAGGTAAGGGACTATTGCGGAGACTGTGGAAGGAAAAGCTTCGGAAAAATGGTCGACATGGACCTGTTCCATGAGAAGGGCAAGCTCGAGGTGTGCACGCTTATTAATGAACCCACAAACAAGTTCATAAAGCTGGGAAGCTACATCTATGGTATAGTTTCTTTCCATGATGGCAATATACGTGTTCCTGGAAGACTAACTGATCGAATGGCAAGAGAAGGCGAAGAAATTGACTTTTCAGCTCTAGAGGAAAGAGAGGTTGTTCCAAGGTTTAGAAGACGCTATTCCGTCGATAGGAGCGACATCATCCCAACGATTTCCTTGGCTTTCACCTTCGCCGACGAGTACTATCCACACCAAGAATACAGTATTGCCAAACCAAACAAAGAGTATGACACACCAGGGATAGTGGGTTATGGCGTCTACACATCAAAGTTCAGGATAAGGGAAGGAAATATGGAGCGTTCGGTTCCTTTCATCGATGAAGACGCAATAACCGCAGCTGTCGAAGCCGGAAAACTTGCTTTAATCCACTCCGGAGTTGACAGTTCACTCGTTGGCAAGGTTTATGTGGGTTCGGAATCCAGCCCATACGCCGTTAAGCCCATAGCTTCAAAAGTCGCTCAAGTTCTAAAACTCGGCGAGGAAGATGAAGATTTGCAGGGAGTTGATGCCGTAGACACGGAATTTGCATGCAAAGCCGCCACGAGCATGTTTAAGGACGCGGCCTCGCTTGTTAATTATCCAAAATCAAACATTCAACATGCCTTGGTAATAGGTACAGACAATTCCCAAGCGGCTCCAAGGGACTGCCTAGGCGGAGAACTGGACCTTTTCGTCGGATTCGGCGGATGCGCCTACATCTTTGGAAAACACGATGTCATAGCCGAGATTGAAGGATGGTACTCATGCACCTCTGACACGCCTGACTTTTGGCGAAGAGACGGCGAACCATACCCCATGCACGGCGGAAGATTCACCGGAGACCCAGCGTACTTCAAACACGTCAGAAAAGCCGCCAAAAAGCTGATGGAACGACTCCATCTCAAGGTTGGAGACATAAGCTATTTCATCGCCCACCAGCCTAACATCCAGTTTCCAGTTAAAATCGCGAAAGACCTCGGATTTAAAGAAGAACAGTATCTGCCTTCGCTTCAAGTGGCAAAATTCGGAAACACATACTCGGGCTCTTCACCAGTGGGTTTGGCTGCTGTCTTAGACATAGCCAAGTCAGACGAACGCATTCTAATCGTCAGTTATGGTTCAGGAGCTGGAAGCGACGCTTATTCGCTTATAACCACAAGCCAAATAACGGATAAGCAGCAACGCCAAAAAATGCCAGTTAGGTATCAGGCGGAAAATCCCTTCCTAGAATATGTGGATTACACAACCTATAGGCGACTAAAACTTGGAATGTAACAAACCATTAATAAACCCTTAACAAACACTAATGACGGAGCATAAACAATTGCCTGCTCAGCAAATATTAAAAGTCATATACGCGCCCCACAAGGCATTCAAGGAAATAATCCGAAACCCAAGATACATAGGACCGCTACTAGTAATGATTCTTTTCACTGTGGCAAACATGGGATTCTTTTACATCATCATGTCTAAAACTTACATCGAACAAACTTTGCCGACAGCGGAACAATTAGACGAATGGACCGAAAACTCCACTTTGTGGACGCCTATCTCGGGAGTAACCATTATGGATAATCATGTTAAGTATATAAATGGGACTTATTATGGAAACAAAAGCATAGAATTCTCAACAGTTAACAGCACGCACATCTCAATGCAGCTAGAGAATATCGGACCCGTAAACTGTTCCGGCCCAGATGGTTACAAGAACTTGTCCTTTAGAATAATGTATACTAATTCACTGGCTGAACCTGAAACCGTGACCATCTACCTATTTTCACCAACCTCTTTAGACTACTTCTACCAAAGCTTGACAGAGAATTTTTCCAGTTCCACCACCAACGTTTGGAATAACATAACAATTCCACTTGAGAATGGAAATTGGACAAGAAACGGCACTGCTGCAAATTGGAGCAATATTACCGGATTGAAGTTGGAGTTCGCATGGCCTGATATTTCGAATATAACTTTACTAATCGACGGGTTGTTTTTTGGAGGAATTTTTAAATCTCCTGTGGAAAACTTTGCCGGTTACATGTTTAATTTTTCAATAGTTTCCGTTATGCAGTTCATCATCAAATGGGTTTTTCTCGGCGGGCTACTTTACATACTTACCAAAGCATTCAAAGCTAAAACTGCTTGGAGGCCTCAGCTTATCTTGGTTGGATTTGCCCTAATAACCATGTTTATCCAAGCTGTATTAAACGTTGCCGCGTTCTCAACTTTACCAACACTTTATTATAGACTTGAACTCTTGGGTGGTGTCGAAGGAGAGAGCGCAAGAGCCTACAGCGAGATAGCGGAGAAAACCGAGCTTGTCTCCCAGGTTAGCAGCTACAGCGAAATAATAGCAATCTTCTGGACAATAGCGTTGTGTGCAATTGCCACCCGCTTGTTGGCCGAGTTTTCATGGAGTAAAAGCTTTCTCATAGCTACTGTGGCTTATTTTGCCGCCATGATGGTGCAAAGCCTCATACTTGGATTTTAAAAAGTGAACAAAGTTTATAAGAAAAGCAAAGATGTAGAAGGCTGTTTCCTCAACGGTGTTCAAATTGAAAACCATCCTCAAAGTTCGAGACATTAAAAAGAGCTATCGTATGGGCAGGGTTCTCGTTCCGGCTTTGCGAGGCTTAAGTTTCACTGTTGAGGAAGGCGAATTGTTAACAATTTTTGGGCCTTCTGGAAGTGGAAAATCAACTTTACTCCATCTAATTGGGTGTTTGGATCGCCCGGATGAGGGTGAAATACTAATTGATGGCGCCAACGTTCTTGAACTGAGTGATGATAAGTTGGCTGAGCTTCGTTTGACCAAGATTGGTTTTGTCTTTCAGTTTTTTAATCTACTGCCCAGACTGACGGCTCTGAGGAATGTGGAGTTGCCGTTAACTATTGCCGGTGTGTCTGAAAAAGAAGCGTCAGAGAGAGCAGAAGAAATGTTGCGGCTTGTCGGTCTTGAAGCCCGCATGAATCATCGGCCCTCTGAACTAAGCGGCGGAGAGCAGCAGCGTGTTGCCATAGCAAGAGCCTTAGTGAATAATCCGAAAATTGTTTTGGCTGACGAACCCACCGGAAATCTTGACACAAAAACGGGTTGGGAAATAGTTCAGCTAATGAGGAAGCTGAATCAAGAGAAAAGCCAAACATTTGTTGTTGTAACCCACGACCCGCAAATTGCCGAAACCGCACACCGCATAATACACCTAAAAGACGGCTTAATCGAGGGAATAAAGGAAGCGCCAAGGAGGAATAAACAATGAGATTAGGCAGAATCTTAGCCATGGCTTGGGAGAACATGAAGCAGAGAAAACTTCGAACGTCACTCACAACGTTAGGCGTTGTGATAGGCATAACGGCAATAATCGGTCTTGCATCGCTGGGCGAAGGTTTTAGATTGGAAGTAAGAGAAAGAATGCAGCAAGGATTCGAACTGGACAACTTAACGGTTATCCCGGGCACTCTCTTTGCAGGCTTGTCCAGAGACCGTTTTACCGATTACGATATCCAAAACATCTCGAAAATCGAAGGTGTTAAAGTCGCTACCCAAGTCATGCAAATTGGCAATGTGACTTTACACAATAAGAGAAATAACAAAAGGGTTCAAGCTTTTGTTGCCACAGCAGTGAACTTTACGGAATTCGCCAAAGTATTTCCAGACAGGCTCGTTTTCGAGAATGGCACATTGCCAGAACCAGGTAGAAACGACACAATAGTTATCGGATACAAAGTCAACTATCCAACGGAAAACGACACAACGCCCTTCGCGGTTGCAAACGACACAATAACTTTAACCTTAGGAGTGTTTATACAGGAACCATATCCTCATCCTGAACTGAGGAATTACAACTTTACAGTTGCTGGAACTCTACAAAAAACAGGAACTCCTGGAATAACAAACTTTGATTACTGGATTTTTATACCATTAGAGACGGTACGGAAGATTTACGACACTCTAGAGTCTGATTTGATTTTTGTTAAAGTTTACAATCCAGAAGAGTCGGAGAGAATTGCTGACGACATAGAAGGCTTGTTTCCACCATTCAAAGTTACCATCCTCGTTCCTTTAACGTTTATCCGGCAAGTTGATGGCATCTTGACCATTGTTCAACTCTTTCTGATGGCTGTAGCCTCCATTTCGCTTCTTGTTGCTGGAATAGGCATAATGAACATTATGACTGTCTCTGTCATGGAGCGGACACGAGAGATTGGGATACTAAAAGCTATTGGTGCTAAGAGCCGCACGGTTCTCTCAATGTTTCTCGCTGAGGCTTTGCTGATAGGCACGATGGGGGGTTTAATTGGCTTACTGACGGGATATGGGCTTTCGTTCGGATTGGCTTATGTGCTGTCAAGCTTCATGCAACCTCAACACCAGCGAAGTATAGGCTTTCAGACCCCCGAATCCCCTCAGCGAATTACTATAACACCCGTTTTCTCACCCGAATGGACAATTGTTGCCTTCGCCTTCGCAATAATTGTTTGCGTAATCTTTGGTTTGTACCCAGCGAGAAAGGCGGCAAAGCTAAACCCCGTAGAGGCTTTACGTTACGAATAGACGCTTAGCAAGATTTATATCGCTGAAGGACTTTTCTGCATGTAACTAGCCTCTACCAAAACTATAGTGTCAGAGACGTGGCACACGAGTTTTGTGGTGAAAGGCTGGTTCCGCGGTAAGGACGAAAACCGAACATGCCAAGAAGGCTGCCAGAAAAAACAAAAAACGCTCCGAGAAAACCTAGAAGATTTGGAAGCAAAAGTAGATTCCGCTCAAGCAGACCGTTTTTCCAGATGGCGCCCGTTAAAGAAAATCAAGAACTAGAGGTTGTTATAGATGACATCGGAAGCAGAGGGGACGGAATAGCAAAAATACAAAGCTACATGATTTTTGTTCCAAAAAGCAAAATTGGCGAGCGCGTTAGAGTGAGAATTATCTCTGTAAGGGAAAAGTTCGCTGTCGCGGAAAAAATAGCTTAAGTTCCATCTCGCTCGGAACTTATCAACGAAAAAGAGGTGAAACGAATGGAAGAAAGAAGAGGCTTCGGGGCAAGAAGAGGGTTCAGAGGAAGAAGCGGCAGATTTCCTCCAAAACCCGTTGAAATGGGAAAGGAATACGAAGTTGACGTTCAAGAGACAAGCCGCCGGGGAGAAGGTATAGCCAGAATACAGGGCTTGGTAACCTTCATACCGAACACGAAGCCGGGCGACCACGTCAAAATAAGGATAACAAGGATAAGCAGAAGATTCGCCGAAGCCGAAGTTGTTGAAAGGGGAGAAGCCGAACAAGAAGAGGAATAACCAAACAAAGCTAAATCAAAAGGGAAAACACCTCAATTTTTGAATCTTTTTTTATAACAATAACCTTAGACTATCTCTTTTTGAAGAAAAGCCAGTTTTTCTGGTCTTTAAATCTAAAAAGTACATAAATGCCTCTCAGCTTGTTGCCATTAATTTCCACAATGAGTTTGTCTTCATCTTGTTCTACTAACTTGTAGGTGCCCCTATCCCAGATTTCCACCACGCCAGCGCCATACTCGCCTTCTGGAATCGTACCTTCAAAACTTGCGTACTCAACCGGGTGATCTTCAACTTGAACAGCCAGCCTTCTTACGCCAGGAGCCGTCGGCGGTTCTTTTGGTATTGCCCAGCTTTTTAACACGCCGTCCATTTCCAAGCGTAAGTCGTAATGCAGATGGGTGGCGGCATGTTTCTGGATTACGTAGATGTTTCCTTCCATGGTCTTTGTTTCACCTTTTGGCTCGGCTGTTTTTTCGAAGTTTCTCTTCCTCCAATATTCTTTCAGGCTCAATTTTCAGACTCTGATGAGTATTGGTAAACCTTTAATTTAAATTTGCATAGAGAGAGCGTACGAAATGCTGATTGGTTTGGGTAAAACCGTGATGGAGTTATGTTTTGACATTAGGGGCCAAACAGCCATAGTGACGGGCGCTTCTAGCGGGTTGGGTGTGACGTTTGTTGAAACGTTAGCCGAGCGGGGAGTAAACCTTGTAATTGCTGCAAGAAGATATGAGAAACTCGTCGAAGTAGCTGAAGACGTATCTGGTAAGTATGGTGTCCAAGTTGTTCCCGTCAAAGCCGATGTAAGTCAAGAGGACCAAGTAATCAACATGACGAAGACTGCCATGGAAAAATTCGGTTCCATAGAAATTTTGGTTAACAACGCTGGAATTGCAAGCTTAAGTCCATCCGTTGACATGAGCCTTGAAGAATGGAAAAAGGTGATAGATGTTAACTTGACAGGCGTCTTTTCGTGTGCAAGAACCGCTGCGCGTGAAATGATTAAGAAAAAGTATGGAAAAATTGTGAACATCGCTTCCATTTACGGAGCCGTAGGCGACATATTTCCCACAGCGCCCTACTACGCTTCTAAAGGTGCGGTCATAAACCTAACAAGAGCCCTAGCAATCGAATGGGCCTCCAACAAAATCAACGTGAACGCCATTGCGCCGGGATTCTTCCCAAGCGAAATGACTGAACCGGTTTTCCGGGACGAAAACGCGTTGAAATACATCCTTTCCAGAACGCCTCTCGAGAGAACGGGAGAACCATTGGACCTAAAGGCGGCGCTAATATACTTAACTTCTCCAGCATCCAACTATGTTACTGGACAGACGATATTTGTCGACGGCGGATGGACGGCACTATAACTTTGGTATCACTCCGTAGCTCACAACACATTAACGGTTGAACATACGTTTATCCCATTGTTCTTTGTTTAACCATTCTCCTAGCGAATCAATTTCTGCTGTTGGAAATAGGCTAAATAGGCTAAGAATGGAGAAAAAGTGTGGGTTTTTATGAATCTCTACTAGAGAAGCATCTTCCGATTCTTACTTTAAATCCTCAGCCATGGTTGTGAAAGTGTCGTGATGCTCTTCCTCATCTTCCAAGATTTCTCTGAAAATAAACGCTGTTGTTGTGTCTCCCTCTTTCTCCGCCATCTCAATTATCGTCTTGTACAGTTTTATGGCGTTTTCTTCATCTTGTATGTTCCGCTTGATCATTTCTTTTAATGTTTTTCCGACAAAAATCGGGGTTGGCTTCGTTGTTGGTGTTTCACCCAGATAAAAGAGCCTTTCCGCGATTGTTTCAGCGTGTTTCATCTCAGTTATTGCAATTTTCTTTAATTCTTCCTGCACAGCAAAGCCTTTGACACCGCTCCATTGAACGTGCTGCCACATGTACTGTATCGAAACTTGCATCTCCCTCGCTATTGCATCATTTAACATTCCTAACAATTTCTTTGACACCATATTTTATCATCCTCACGTCATTAAAACGAGTCTTTTATCTCTCTTCTTATATTAAATTTTCTTAGGACTCAACAGATACCGAAGCCATTTCACATGCTACATAAGAAAACAGATAAACAGAGGCTTTTACAAGTTTATTTGCCCATATTTTTATTTGTCTTTTATGCAAAAAGCTATAGATGTGGAAAATGCTTTGGAGTTTGATTATCCTAAGAATGTTCGTTTTAAATGCGAGAGATGCGCTCTGTGCTGCGGCGACACAGAAAATAGGGTAAGGTCGATTCTTCTCCTGAAAATTGAGGCTGACCGCATTTCACACAAAACTTTGTTAAATCTCGATGCCTTCGCTGAAGAGGTTAAAGAGTCTGAACCATACGTTTACAGGATGAAGAAGACTGATGGAAAATGCGTGTTCCTAAAAGCCCCCTCGTGCTCCATTTATCAGATAAGACCATTAATCTGCAGGTTTTATCCCTTCCAACTCACAAACATCAAACCTAGCAGATATGCCTTCACGTACACAAAGGAGTGCCCAGGTATTGGAAAAGGTCCCAAGCTCAAAAAGAGATTCTTTGAAAGTCTTTTCAACAAGTTCATGGAATTAATGAACAAAAATTCAGTTGTCGCCTAGAACTGTTTGAGTCTTGCTTGAAAATGAGGGGGTTCTAGGAAATTTTAATCCTTTTTCCTCGCTCTAACAGAAGTTTTTATATTTGCGCAGCTACGTGTCAGTGCAATAAGTGGCGTCCCAATGGACATAATTACAATCGTGTTTATTGCCCTGGGATTGGCGATGGATTGTCTCGCTGTGTCTATCGCGAGTGCGCTGACAATAAAATCAGTAAGAATCACCGATGCCTTGAAGATGGCAGTGTTTTTTGGACTGTTTCAGGCAGTTATGCTGTCAATAGGGTGGCTAGCTGGGCTTGAGTTGACAGTTTTTATTTCAGGCGTTGACCACTGGATAGCCTTTGGGCTTCTGAGTCTAATCGGTTTTAAAATGATTTATGAATCAGTTAAGACAGAATCGCGGGGAAAAGGAAACGACCCGTTGAAACTTTACGCTCTGTTGATTTTGTCTGTCGCCACCAGCATCGATTCTCTGGCTGCTGGGTTAAGCTTAGCGTTTTTAGAAGCTTCTATTGTAACCCCAATGATAGTTATTGGGACTGTAACTTTCTTTTTATCGTTTCTTGGAGCTTTCGCTGGTAGGAGATTTGGCCACCTTTTGGGAAACAAAGTGGAGATCATAGGAGGCATGATTTTGATTGGCATCGGAATGAAAATACTAGTCGAGCATTTGGTTTAAAGACAAAATGGGCATTCAACAGTTTTTGATGGTTAATTCGGAAAACAAAGAATGTGGGGTCGCTGGGATTTGAACCCAGGACCGCCAGCGCCCCAGGCTGGTATCCTAGACCAAGCTAGACGACGACCCCACCTAGGATGTTAACCGGACTATGAAAGTAAATCCTTAAGCGTTATTAAAGCTTAAAAGTTTAGGTCATGTTCAATAGACTGTGGTATTGGTTAAATTGTAATCCTCACAGCGGGCGTTTTGGAAATTCTTTAATACAAAAACCATGTAAAGTAAAGCAATCGGCAAGTCGTGGTTGAGGAAAATGCGAGTAGAACGAGGCTTCATGGGTGGATTTGTCGTCTTGGGATTCGCAATTTTTATAGTTGGATTTCTAACCGGAATGCTGGCTATCGCCGTGATTTCTGTGAAATCGGATGTCACAGTGCTGGGATTCATGACCTTTACGCTTGGACTACTAACGGGTCTGCTGGCGATGGCTCTGGTGCTGGTGACAATAAGGCTAACCAAGTTGAAGGAATCTTCCTAAGCCTAAAAGCGGGGTAATCTCAGCTATTCGTGGTTTGACCTTCCCTATCTTCCTTTTTGAGGTTTTTTGTGGATATCTCCCTGATTAATGGTTCTTTCTTGCCTCCTTCTATCTCTATTTGTGCGTTTGGATACTGCCGTTGAAGCTGTTTTCTCAGCGCGTCTACAGCAGTGTCCTTTCCAACCTTAGCTCGCACTTTCGTTCCCTCAGGTGTTTGCTCAACACTTATGGAGTATCCGCTTTCACCAAGCTCGTCGAAAAACGTTTCCTTTTCCTCGAATATAGAGCTCCCAAACAGTTCGTCCATGATGCTTCTCCTACGCCTTCTCTGGGAAGACATGTACCACTCACCACCAAAATCAAAACTTAATTTTCTTGCTTAAAAATTTAATTAGTTGGTTAAACTTTGTAGCATTGTAACAGCCACGGTGAAAAAGATGAAAGGTAAGGTTGTCATATTGATGGGTTCACAACGGGATCTCGAGTTTTGCCGCGAGATAGCCAGCCATCTAAAAGCCTTGGCGCTGGATTACGAGTTTCGTGTGGCTTCTGCCCACAAGACTCCCGAAAAGGTTTTGGAGATTCTAAGGAGCTATGAAAAGGGAAGGGTTGTTTACATCACGGTTGCCGGAAGGTCCAACGCCCTAAGCGCCTTCGTTGATGCAAACACCACAAAACCTGTTATTGCTTGTCCGCCGTATTCGGAAAAGTTTGGTGGAGCGGACATATACTCTTCGCTTAGGGTCCCGAGCGGGATAGGCACGCTTGTGACAATCGAGCCTGAAGGAGCCGCCATAGCCGCTGCAAAAATCTTCGGTGTTGAAGACTCGGAGTTAGCAGAACGAATTAAGGAGTATCAGCTAGCGAAGAAGAGGGAGATTGAAAAGGCTGACAAGTCTGTTAAAAAGCTGAAGTAGTGCAAAGCCATGGGAAGCGTAAAAGACCTAGAGGTCATCAAGAAACCCACAAGAGACAAGATGGGTATCGGAAGGTTTCATTTTTCAGATCGTTACTCGGTTTTTGACTGGGGTGAGATGCCAGACCTTATCGATGGGAAGGGCGAAGCGCTGTGCATGATGGGAGCCTACTGTTTTGAGAGGCTTGAGGAGAGGGGCATCATGACCCATTATCGTGGATTGGTTGACAAGAGCAGGAAGGTTGTGCGTTTTGACGAGTTGACAGAGCCCTCGAGTGCCATGGAGATTAATTTGGTGAACGTGTATAGGCCTAGGTCGTATGTGCTGGATGGGAGGCTTAAGTATGATTATGGCGTTTATACGCCTAGTTTGAGGAATTTTCTGATTCCTCTTGAGATTATTTATAGGAATGGTTTGCCTGAGGGCTCGTCGGTTTTTAAACGTCTTGAGCAGGGTTTAGTCACGCTTGATGATTTGGGGTTGGATCATTATCCGAGGGCGGGTGAACGTCTTGAGAAGCCGATTTTTGACGCGAGCACGAAGTTGGAGGAAGGAGATAGATATGTGACTTGGAGAGAAGCACAGACAATTGCTGGACTAACGGATGGAGAAGTGGCTGAGGTTAAGGATTTGCTCTTGAAGGTTGACGGGTTGATTAGCGAGTTGGCTGCGCGGGCGGGTTTGGTGAATGAGGATGGAAAGATTGAGTTGGGTTTTGATCCGTTTAGGAGGTTGATGGTTGTTGATGTTGTGGGGACGTTGGATGAGTGTAGGTTTACGTTTGATGGGTTGCACGTGAGCAAGGAGATAGCTAGGCAGTATTATAGGAAGACAGAGTGGTACAGGGATGTGGAAGAAGCAAAGAAAAAAGCAAAAGAAGGAGGAGTAGAAGACTGGAAAAAACTAGTCAAAACCAGACCACCAAAACTAGACCTAACACTAAAAACCATAATAAACCAAATGTACATGGCAATAGCAAATGAACTTACAAAAAAGAAGATGTTTGCTGTTCCAAAACTCGCGGATATCGTCAAAGAATATGGAAAATTAATCTAGGGAAGACTATTCAGAGGATGTAAGTACATTAGAAATGAAAAAAGAAACATGGATTCCAAGAATGGCAATCCCTAACTAACCCTTCTTTTTCTTTAAGTCATAAATTTAGGTTTGGAAAGAGTATATTAATAGCTAAGTTATGGCGAATTTTCCAGTTTCAGTGTCAGGTTCTTTTTGAAGGGGGTTCTTTCTCTCTATCCAAGTATTCCTGTAGGAGAGTTATGGCTAGCGCAAACATCCCGAGAGTTATGACTACTGTTCCAGACCATCGTAATCCAACGCCTAACTCGTGAGCCCATGTTATTTGAAATTCGTAGTATGGGAATGCTGAGGAAATCATAAGAACAACGCCAAACGCTATTACTCATATACTTCTAAATAATGCCTTTCTATGCTTCATATTTTTCGACCATTATCAATTCTATTCTTTCAGTTCTATTATACCTTTTTGGGTTTGGGTTTGGGGTTCAACCTATATATAAGGGAGGGGTCTAGTCTTGTGACTAACCAGTTCCTAACAATCTTAAAGTGTATAAAAAAATGATACTCCTATTTTTGATGACGTTACTAGTTTGTGCATTACTTTGTCTTCAATGCGCGGTTAATCTCTAGGACTATGCGGATGTTCTTTTCTGGTATTCTGAAAGAAAAGCCTCCAAAAAACCCTTCACAGTCTCCCTAAACTCCTTCAACTCCTTCAAAATATCCTTACACTTCTCAGCCATCACCTTAAAATTCCTGTTCATATCCTGCCTAAAATCCCTCAACTCATCCCTAAAAACAACAAAATACAACTTACTAAACTCATGATCCTCCAACATAGCCTCAACAACAATCCTAGCCTTAGACAATCTCACACCAAACCACACTATACTTTTTCCAGCAACTTCAAAAACTCTTCCCTTGCCAGTTTCGCATCCTTAATTATCTTCAAAAGCAAGCCAATACCAATCATTTCACCAGCGTGTACTGGAACAACAGTGATTCTTCCATCCGTATGCTTCAAGACGACATGACTGCCATGCTTTCTAACAATCTTAAAACCTAGAACAGACAAAACCTTTATGACTTTTCTAGCAGGTAAAGGTCTCAAACTCACTTGACAGAAACCTCTACAAACTGAAAACCAACAAGCTCAACGCCCTCTCTCGGTTTATGTCCTTCCGCTTCCAGATACGCCTCAATCGCCTCTTTAATTCTCACTGTCAACTCATCAAGCGTCTTGGCCTGAGTATGACACCCAGGCAATTCAGGGACGGAAGCCACATAATACCCATCCTCATCTCGTTCAACAACAACAGCGAACTTCAACCCGAACCATCTCATAGAAACCATAGACAAACTATTACTAAAAGTTTTTCAGTACCAATGGAAATTTTTGCAACTTTATCCTCTGATTGCTCCACCCACAAGCCCGCCGGTAGCGGATATTATTCCGCCAACAATACTCACTAGAATTGCCACAATTCCTGCCACAAAACCTACGACTGCACCGAAAAGTGCTCCAAAAATGCCGCCAAGCAAACCTCCAATTGTTGCGCCAGCTATTACCGCCAACACAGCAAGAATTATTCCACCAAATATTCCTGCAAGAAAGCCAGCCAACGCTCCTCTCCACATTCCCCTTGCTATTAAACCTGCAACGAACCCGCCGATCACATGCCCAAGCAAATGACCAACCAGCGGAAAAAACCACCCAAGCAAAACAATGACTACAAAACCAACGAAAGCGCCACCCCACACACTTCCAGAACGGTCAACCATGCTAATGCCTTCAGATTCCTGTCTGATTCAGGTATTATAAGAAACCTAGCGTGACTCATGTAACTAGCTCATGTAGCTGATTTGTCTTAAGCGCTCTCTTGATTTCCATGGCTATGCGGTCGCCTGTGCTCAGCCGCTTCTTGTACTTCGCATTTGCATACTGCGAGCCCAAACCCATGTGCACGTTCGTTCCGCCACCATGCCTTAAGGCTACGTCTTGCGTCACAGGGATGTGCATGTACGGATCACGCTTATCAGGCACATCATACAAGCCATAATCCGTAGCCCTCTTCGCTTCCGCACCACCCGTAAACTCAAGCTTAACAGTAGGCTTCAGCTCATACTTGCTAACACGATCCCAAGTAATCAGCGTCTGCAAGCACCAAGCGCCAATAATCCCCGGATAAGCGTGTTCTCTACAAGCAAGCAAGAACCGATCCGCATAACGGTGCAAATCCTTAAGCAAAGACTCTCTAAGGCTTAAGATGCCATGAGCGGTAACCTCAAATGACGGAACCCTCTTTATTTTAAGTTGAACATCCGTTGGAAGCCTCTTCAAACCATCCAGAATCGTCTCACGCCGCTCGTCAATGGACAAAAACTGATTAGCAAGGCAAATCCTAGCCTCTTCAACACTCACATTATAAAGCTTTGCAAACCACTTCTCCGCATCGCCCCAACTACTCTTCGCATCCAAAGGCGAGAAGAAAAAGTTAAAGTTCGCATGCGGACCAAGCACAATCTGCTCCACACGGCCATTCTCCAACGCCTCCTTACTGAGATTACCAGCCTTGACCTCTCTGGCTACTTTCTCCTCCAAATCACGCGAATCAGCAGCAAAAATAAACTCCCTCTCAAAAGCCCTGTGCGCATGCTCAGCCTTCAAGATCATAGGCTCGTCAACAAACTCTTTGAACCTTATCCCGTCCTTGTGAACCTCATATTTGTAAGATTTTGGATACGGAATACCAGCTTGCTCTGCAAACCAGTAATAGTCCTTCTCAATCTCGCCACGGTTCTCTATCTTAAGAAGCGTTCTGGAACCAAGAATCGGCACGGCATAATCATTCTCAATCACGCTACAGTACTCGTCTCCGCCGACATAAACCGCAAAAGCCCTATTAGTAATCTGCAAACACTCCAAATCAACAAGCTCATCCGCGTACTTAACAATATCAGAATACTTGTCCAAAATCACAATAACACTACGCCAATCACCATCCTTCCTAACATCCTTAACATCATTCACAACACGCAAATCACGCCTCACAAGACCAGGCAAATCCTCAACAGCCTCATCAGGCTCGCCAACCATGGGATTTTGAAGATAAATACGCGCTCTACCAGGCGTCGTGTAGATTACACTTCTCAATCCGTAGTTGCGTTGTCCCTGCCAGGCATCTAAGGCTGAGTGAGAACCCAAATTCAGTCCTATTGGCTCTTTGTATCTTTTGACCACTTCCTGCATTTCTTCCCTGCCGATAACCAATTCACTCACCAGTTTGGGTAAGGATTCAAGATTCAACGCTTTAAACCTTTTTCACACTTGCAAATAAAATCATTGTTTTGCAGATCTACTTCTAGAGTCTTCCTCTATCGCGTTTTTACATACATGGTTATAAAGAAAATAAAGACTTTCCATCTTGAGGAGAAGGGAGAGTTGGCTGAATCCTGCGGCTGGCTATTTATAGACTTCATTCCATTGATTTATGAAAAGGGAAGGGTTGCAAGGCAGCTTCAAGTCGAAACGTGGCTCGAGCTCTCTAAGCTTGTCAAAGAGCTGGAAATCGAAAAATTAGACAAAACCAAACAAGACACACGCCTAACGTTGAGTTACGTAGTGTAAAGACCACAAGCCTTCAACACGCTTTCAAAATTTTCCCTTGTCCTATCATTTTTGTAGCTTCTCAAAGCCTCAATAATTGCTTCTCTGTCCTTTTCCCCAAGCCTTCCAGCCACCTTTTTGGCAACTAAGCCGCTGATGAAAAGGAACTGGCAAATTGAGGTTACGTTTGAAGGTCTCCGGTTTGGGCTGGCGGTCTCAAAATCGACTATGAGAGGCATGTTTTCCCTATCAACGATTATGTGTTTTGGGGCGTGGCTCAGCTCTCCATGATCCAAACCAGCATCGTCCAGTCGCCAACACTGCCCCAAAATCTCACGTAACACCTTCCTTACCTGGGCTCTGCCCATGCGCTTCTCTAGCCATTCTGGAAGCAAAAAACCATCGATAAACCGCATTATAAGAAAATTCTTGCTCACGCCTAAGAGTTCTGGTCCGACACGCACCGAATTTGCTTTTCTAAGCATGTCAGCCTCTCTTTGCATTTTGGCACGGTCGGAATCCACCCTGCGAATTTTCAGAGCCACTTTTTCTCCGTTTCTGTAGGCTATTGTGACTATGCCAACGCAGCCCTTGCCCAATACTGGAGTGTTGAACGCTTCTTTTTCTCCGGTGAATTCTAGAGCCGTGACGCGGAGCCTTTGCAGTTCTCTCAAACGGTTTTTGAGCTCAGTTTTGCTGGGTCTAGGATAGCATAGTATTGATGCGTATGGTTCCTCGTTTAATTTTTCGATGGTTATCATCCGTGAGGTCTTCAATGTTTAATCCTCTAACTATTACACTTCAGTATTCACAAAGATAAAAATGACAATATCGTAAAGTTAATAGGAAACACGAATTCTGTCTCAGAAAGGAGTTAAGAAATGCCAAAATTTAGGCAAACGGCCGAAATACTCAAACTGATGGATAAGAAAGAGCGCATACGAAACATAGGCATAATCGCCCACATAGACCACGGAAAAACAACGATGACGGACTCGCTGCTGGCTGAAGCAGGATTACTATCACCAAAAATTGCGGGCAAAGCCAGAGCCCTCGATTATTTGGAAGAAGAACAAAAACGCGGAATAACGATAAAAACTGCGAACATATCCCTGCTGCACGAGGTGGATGGACGCCCCTACGTGATTAACCTGGTTGACACGCCCGGTCATGTGGACTTCACAGGTAAGGTGACTAGGGCTTTACGCGCCATTGATGGTGCGGTTGTCGTTGTGGACGCTGTAGAAGAGGTTATGGTTCAAACAGAGACTGTTACCCGCCAAGCCCTCGAAGAAAGAGTGAAACCCGTCCTCTTCATAAACAAGGTGGACCGTTTGATAAGCGAGTTGAGGCTCTCTCCAGACGAAATTCAGAACAAGTTTATCCGCATAATTCGTGATTTCAACAACTTGATTGACATTTATGGAGAGCCCAAGTTTAAAGAAAAATGGAAGGTTGACGCTGAGGAAACGGTTGCTTTTGGCTCAGCTCTGCACAACTGGGGCTTCACACTGAACACGGCAAGGCAAAAGGGAATAAAATTCACCGACATCGTAGAAGCTTACGCGAAAAACAAACATCAAAAGCTTCCGCGGCTGCTTCCTCTCCATAACGCAATACTTGACATGGTAGTCAAAAACATTCCAAACCCAATCGATGCCCAGAAGTACCGGCTGCCAAAAATCTGGAAAGACAACATAAAATCTGAAATAGGTCAAGCAATGCTACAATGCGACGATAACGGACCAACAGCAATGTGTATAACCATGGCTAAAATGGAACCGCAAGCTGGTCTAATAGCAACTGGGAGGCTCTTCTCGGGCTCAATAAAAAGGGAGGACCAAGTCTACCTCGTCGGCGCAGAGAAAGAATGCCGCGTACAGCAAGTGTCGATGTATATGGGTGCCTTTAGAGAGGTTGTTGACCAAATTACGGCCGGCAACATAGCCGCCTTGCTCGGTCTTGAATTGGCAAGGGCGGGAGAGACGCTTATCGATGCTGCACACAAGGATGTTATGGTTCCCTTTGAACGCATAAAATACGTTTCAGAACCCGTCATAACCGTAGCCGTGGAGCCGAGACAGCCTAAGGATTTGCCACAGCTGGTCGACGCCATGAATAGGCTGTCAATAGAAGACCCGAACATTGTCGCCACCATAAACAAGGAAACTGGCGAGTACCTGTTGAGCGGGATGGGCGAGCTCCACTTAGAGATTGGCGTAAAATTTTTGAGGGACTACAGCGGCGGAACAGACATTTCAACTTCTCGCCCGATAGTAGTTTACAGAGAAACCGTCGCTGAAGAGGGCATCGTAGCCATGGCGGAAAGCCCTAACAAACACAATAAGTTCTGGGTGCAGGTTGAACCGCTTGAAGAGAAAGTTATCGAGTTAATTGAAAAGGGCGAGCTTACCGAAGAGACGGGACGCAAACAAGTGGGCAACGTGCTATACAAAGTGGCAAGGTGGCCAGCGGACGAGGCAAGAAACCTTTGGGCTTTGGATGAGCATAAAAACATGCTTATAAACTTAACAAAAGGTGTTCAACACCTTTCCGAAGCAAGGGACATTATCATTTCCGGTTTCCGTTGGACATGCCAAGCAGGACCCCTATGCAGGGAACCTTTAAGAGGCGTAAAAGTCAAGCTTGTAGACGCTCAACTCCATGAAGACCCAGCGCATCGCGAACCGGCACAGATCACGCCAACCATCCGCCGAACCATTTGGGGCTCCCTTCTAACCGCTAAGCCATTGCTTTTGGAACCGGTCTACAAAATTGGGGTATCTGTGCCAGCCCAGTGGGTGGGTGAATGCTCAAGCATTATAACCCGAAAGCGTGGAAGAATATTGGCTTTGGAACACAAAGGAGCCTTAACTATGGTTACGGGTTATGTTCCAGTCGCAGAAACCTTCGGCTTGTCCGCTGAGATGCGTTCGGCAACTTCCGGTCATGCCTTTTGGCAATGCACTTTTGACCATTGGGAGAAAACGCCAGAAAACGTTGCAGCAGAAGTCATCAAACAAATCCGTGAGAGAAAAGGACTACCCTCAGAGATTCCAAAACCAAATAGATTTGTAGATTAAGCTTAAGAATATTCATGTCAACATTGTTTTTCTATGTTCATTTGGAAGTTGCTTCAGGTTTTATTGCTTTGAAGAGCATAGTATACGGTACCCTTTTCCATAGGTCATAATGTTTCAGAAAATCTTCGTGTAGGTAAGGTATACGTTCTATTTCAGCCTCGCTCATTTTGTCAAGCTGATAAGGCTCAGGTTCTAGGATTTTCTCCACAACAAAACCAGTGGTTACAAGTAGACTGAAATAGTCTTGGATAGTTCGATGATACCCATAGAATTTGGCTGTCTTTCGATCAATCTTCCATGTCCATATGCGCCTTCTTCTATCAAAATAGTTGCTTATCCCCCAAGTTCTTCTCTTTCCATATCGAACAATCCTTCCTCTGTTGGCTGTTGGGTGAACTTCAGCGAAAACGAATAATCCTCTTTTTCGCAACACTCTAAAGACTTCCTGAAATGTCCTTATAAGGTTCTCCACGTATCCGACTGCGAAAGACGAGAGAACTATGTCGAAGCTTTCGTTATGAAATATGCTCAAATCTTCCATGTTACCAACGCAAAACGGAACCTTCACCTTCTCCCTCTCTGCAATTTCTCGGGCATACTTTATCTGCTCCTCAGAAATGTCTAAACCTACAGCTCTGGCACCCCATTTAGCAAGAACTATCGCATTTTGACCTCCGCCACAACCAATCTCCAAAACATCTTTACCTTTCACGTCCCCAAGCAATTTCAACTCTGACTCGCCAGAGGAAATTGGGCCATAATGCACGTCCTCGAGGGAGATTCTTGTCTTTTCTCGATAACTTTGGGAAATAACATTCCATCCTTTTTTAGCCAACATCTCAGATCAACCTAATCTCTGCAAACTTGATACTAAAGCAATTATAACCGTAAGGATTTAAAGTTGAACAAAAAGTGACAGACGTGAGATTTCGATGAAAATTGGATTAAGGCGTTCATGTCCATTTAGTCTGGATTTTACTCTTTGTTGCGGGCAAGTTTTTAGATGGAATAAGCAGGGTAACTGGTGGTATGGTGTTGCGAGAGAGAAAGCTTTCAAGGTAAACCAAATCGGGGATGAACTGGAATTTGAGAATGCAAACGTTGATTTTATCAAAAACTATTTTGGGCTGCAAGACGATTTGCCAAAAATCATTTCACAAATTAGCAAAGACAAGCATATTGAACGTGTTGTCAAAACCTTTAATGGTCTACGAATTCTCCGTCAAGACCCTTGGGAGTGCCTAATCTCATACATCTGCACCACATACAAAAACATCTCAGCAATAAAACAAATGTTGTCGAACCTTTCCAGAAAATTTGGAGACAAGGTAAACCTTGATGGATACGAATTTCACACGTTCCCAACACCAGAAAGAGTTGCAAATGCAACAGTCGAACAATTGGCTGAGTGTGGCCTTGGTTACAGAGCCAATTATGTGTCTGAAACGGCAAAAATGGTTTATGAGGAGAGTTTTAATTTTGAACGTTTAAGGAAAATGCCATACATAAAAGCGAAAGAGGAATTGTTGATTTTTCCCGGCGTGGGTTTGAAGGTAGCGGATTGTGTTTTGCTTTTCTCTTTGGGAAAGCTTGAAGCTTTTCCGGTGGACGTGTGGATAAAACGGGTTATTCTAAAACACTATGCAAGTTATTTCTCAAGCGAGTTTGTAAGAAGAATCTCGAGTGAAAAATCGCTTAATCCTTCAGAATATGAGAAGCTGAGTTTGTTCGGGCGAAGGTATTTTGGAGAATACGCGGGTTACGCCCAAGAATATCTTTACCATTACGAAAGGATGCAACGTTAGATTAGGCCTTTCTCTTTGAGGGTTTCGGCCGCTTTATTCCCGTTGGTGGTTGTGATGGATATGGCTTCAGAAACAAGTTTCATCGCATTGGCGTAATTGTGCTTCTTAGTTTGCTCAATGGCTTCCTCAAGCTTCGCGTTAACGCCTTGAAAGCCCTGAACCCCAGAAACATTAGTAGCAATATTGACTTCCCGAACCAGAGCATTAAAATATGCAACCAGAAGCTTTTCTGCGCCAAGTACTTCATCGTCTCCCATGCTGTGTAGAACCTCTAAAAGTCCGGTAGTTAGGATTAGATTCGACTTAATTTTTTCTGCGTAATGAAAAACTACTATGGCTTTCTTAATCTCTGACAAATGCTTTCCTCTCCAACAAAAGTAAGTCCATAATATGGATAAGTTTTATGTATATATCTGTTTTTGGAGGCCAACTCTCTATTTTCCGATTCTCTTCTTAACTTCTTCTTCAAGCTTTTCCTTAGAGATAAGCCGCCCCCTAACTATGACCTCTTCGCCTAAGACTATGCTTGGGGAACTCCTAACATCATATGCCAATCCCTCATTCATTCCTTCTTCAGTTGCCATATCAACAACTCTAAACGCGATGCGAAACCTCTGTGCCACTTCCGAAGCAATCACCTTAGCCATCGGACAGCTTGGACAAGTGGGCAGAGTGAAAACCTTCAACTCCACGCAGTAGTCTCCCTCAAACCAATTTTAGCAGGAAATAATCCTTTTTAAATCTTTCATAAGGGCTTAAACGCAGAAAACGTTTAAATTAATTTGAAAACAGCATATTTAATGGGTGCACATAAAGCGGGCCCGTAGCTCAGCTAGGTTAGAGCGACAGGCTCATAAACGCCAATACGCTGGGAGACCTGTTGGTCGGGCGTTCAAATCGCCCCGGGCCCACTCTCATTTTACTGCTATGTTGAATCCTACTCCTTTTTCCTTAATGCCGTATACTTCTCTGAATCCCGTTTTCCTTAATACCTCATTGTAATCTTTCCATGTCCACTTGTAAAGATCCATTATGAGAGCAACCTCGACTCGTGTTTCTCCGTGCTCTTCGATTATGTGAATGCGGTTTTCAAGAATACCCTCGGGTGTTCTGTCGTAAACTGTAAGCATCGTTAATCTTACTCCGTTCTTCTCGTAGGGTGAAAGAACTTCAAATCGACCCTGTCTCTTCCACACTTCTTCCATCACATTCTTTAGCTCTTTTCTTGTACATTCTGGTCCGCTAATGGGTACCCCGAAAACGAATTTCCCACCTTTATCAAGCACAGAATAAATCCCTCTGGCCGCTGCTATTAAAGACTCACGTGTTCTAATCCAGTCGAATGTGTCACTAAAGACGCAGTCAAATTTGCGTTTGCACCTTTCCCCCAATTCCTCCCATCGAGAATGAAAGAATCTGATGTTCAACCCTTTCTCTCTCGCAAGCTGAGATGCATATTTGACGGCAACAGCACTGCCATCGGAACCTTCAACTTCATAGCCCATTTCGGCAAAGAGAATCGTTTTGAAGCCAAGCCCACATGAACAGTCTAAGATATTCTTAACATCTAATCTGGGGAGTATTATCTCCTCTACATGGTAAGATTCCCAAATATCCTTTATGAACCATTCCCACTTCCAGATGACATCCCAAGAAACTTTTTCATCTTGATAAATTGAAACTTTTACAGGCTCTCTCTTCACATTTATCGAGTCTCCTTATGCACAGCATTTCATATAATAATCATTTACTATTCTTTCAGCTTTGCAACAAGGCCGGCAACCCTTTTCCCAAGCTCTCTACAATGCTCCAATTCTCTTTGACGCGGAGAGCCAACGGCTGCGGCGCCGTAGTGCTTATCGTCGGCTCGACCCTGAACAATCATGCCATGAATCAGCATGGCTTGCAGTATCGACAGCATGGTGGTTTCGGCGCCTGTCGCCGTTCCACCAGCGCTTGTGAAGGCGGCGCCGACTTTTCCTTCGAGCTTTCCATGGATTTTGACCGATTCATCAATGAGAGCCTTAAGCTTGGCGGACATTTGTCCGTAATATGTTGGCGAGCCCATTATTATTCCGTCAGCGTTGAGCAGATCTTTAAGGGTTGTTTGGTCAGCCTTCCTTACAACCACCTTAACTCCGCCAGTTTGTTTGGCTCCTTCAGCAACGGCAAAAGCCATCTTTTCGGTATGCCCAGTTTCAGAATCATAAACAACCAAAATCTTAGCCATTTCAATTCACACTAGTGTTTATGCTTGAGGAGGAGGGGGCTGAACCTGGGGAGGCGGGGTGACGGGAGCCTTCCTCCTACGCCACAGCAAGACAACAGCAGCTACAGCACCCACAACAACTGCTATGATGATCACCCAAAGCCACCAGTCCAAGCCTAAGAATGCTCCCGCGGTAGGCTCAAGAATCTTGAATGTCTCGACGCTGGACTCAAAGGCCGTAAGATACTTCTGATATGTGGTTGGTAAGGCTGCATACGTTACAATGTATGCCTTCTTGTTCCTGACTAAGTATACTTGCTTCTCCTTAACGTTGATGGCTGCCTGCCTAAAGGTGAACACCAGTTCGTATGCATCAACATTATTGATGACTCTAGAGCCTTCAGATACGAGTGTAAAGTTGGATAAAGCTGTCTGAAGAATCTCCTTAGCGGCGTCGGCGTATTGTTTCACCGTCATACTGGTAGGTAAAGATTCGATTTGAATATTGACGTTTACTTGAAAACCCTCTTCTATTGGTCCGTAGAAGACAACAACAGCGAATGTTATTGTATCATCAACAGCCCACCCGCTCGGCGGATCAACAGAGAAATTATGCTTACTACTCGTATATGCCTGCACAGAGTCTGCAGAAACGCAGACTATAAGGACGAACAGCGCTACAATCAACACTTTTTTCATGTTGTTCACCATATCTTAGGATAGAGCATGTATAATTTTAAAGTTTTTATCAATCGCTATCTCCCTTCCATACTAGTTGAGATATAGAAGATTTTTCCACAAGCTATAAGTAAGCAAAAATGCACTAACAACTTGGGAGGAGAATGGTAGACTCGTTTATGAGGGGAGAAAGGAGAGAATAAAAATTTAATCTACCATTCTCCTCACGTTCCCATTAATTTTGTATATGTTGCTTTTAAACTTTTCTTTGAAATTTGAACTATAACTTTGGAAAATATCCGAAAAACTGGGTACTTTAACGTTTTTGGCTTACCGCTTGCCGTATTTCTTCTTTGAATTTTTCGGTTTCCATGAAGAATGTTTGTATTGGTTTGGCGTTTACTATTAACCACCAGTTTTTGCGTTTCATCGACTCTTCAGGTTTTTCCCACTCGTTTATCATTTCAATTTTGATGCGGGGCGCAACTTCTTCTATGAGCTCTTCTATCCTTTTTGCGAATGGATAACCAAACTGGCAAACTGGACCGTAGAAGATTACTGCTCTGTTCCTATCTTCGGGTAATGGCTCATACCCTCCTACTGGTGGCGCTGGCTCATAACCGCCTTCTATGAGTAGATATAGCAAGTCTCCTTCAGGCGTCTGAAGAAAACCGTTTTTCTTGTAGAATTCAGGCAGTGGCAGAAGCTCGCCTGTGTTGAAAGCCTTTGCCAAAATGAATTTGCATGGTCTGTTGCCAAGACAAGTCCTTCTCTGCTTCGCATCTTGGATCACGCTCTGCAGAAGTTTTGTGCCTATTCCGAGTTTCTGTGCCTCTGCCGTGGGATTGTAAACGCAGTTTATGACGATAACATCTTTCCGCTTAAATGCTCTTGTTATGTCTGCCTCCTCTGGGTAGTAGAGTATCTGGGCAACAGGCTTATTTTTGTGGTAGGCGATTTTTGCGAAGGACCCGTATTTTCTAAGCATTTCACGTAGCCATTGCCTCTTCAGTTTAATTCCTTGTTGGTGAATCGGGTCGTTGAGCCTCTTTGAAGAACAGACGTAGATGAGGTCCTCTATGTTTGATTCTTGGAGATTTTCGATTCTTATTTTTTCTAGCACGCGAATCTACTCCTCTAACCGAAGTCTTCTATGATTTCATTAACCGTAATTATTTTGGCGTTGTAAACGTTTTCCAGATATTTCAGTCCTTGTTCGTGGTCTTCCTGTGTGAAAGCTTCAACGCCGTCTTGGGCTATTATTATTTTGTATCCTCTGAAGAATGCGTCCGCTGCCGTGTGCCTAACGCACATGTTTGTGTGTAAACCGCCCAAAATCAATGTTTTTACGCCTTCGCCACGGTATAGGCTTCTCAACAGGGGGTTCAACCCTGTCTCGTAGAAGCCGCTGTAGGTTCGCTTTTCAACGATGTAATCCCTTTCCGTGGGCTTCAGTTCAGCGATTACTTCTGCTCCTTTTGTGCCCTTTATGGCGTGTTTTCCCCATCTTTCAACAACCTCATAATCCTGGGGGTAATGAGCATCGTTGCTGTAGATGACAGATATATCGTGTTTACGCGCTTCTACGATGAGCTTTTTCAGGTTTGGGATTATGTGCTCGGCTCTTTCGCACTTCAAATCTCCGGTGACAAAATCGTTGAGCATGTCAATTATTATCACAGCCTTGTTTTCCAAGGTTGTTCCCCTACCTTGCAGAGTTTTAGCTTATGCTTTAGCTATCCTATTTAAGTTATGTTTTTGCCCATACAGTTTCCCTGTGAATCTCGCTTTGGTTCGGCAGGGTGCCAACTAAACCTCTAACGTGATTTCCATTCTGGTGAGATTTTTGCATCCAGTCTTGGTAACTTCCACAACGTCCTCTATTCTGACACCACCAATCGCTGGATCGTAAAGTCCCGGCTCAACAGTAACTATGTTATGCTCTTCCAGCGCAAATTTGTAAACTTCGCTCATGCTCGGGCCTTCATGTACCTGTAGACCCACGCCGTGACCAAGCCCGTGAATAAAGCCCTTAGCTATCTTCTTTCCGCCTCTAGTTGTGGCGTATCCAGCCTTTTCCAAAACGTTGCTGCATATATCATAAACTTCGCTTCCTAAAACGCCAGCTTTGATGGCGTCAACCGAAGCGTTTTTTGCCTCAAGAACAGCCTCAAACATCACTTTAACGTCTTTCGAGGCTTTTCCCTTAACAATCGTTCTTGTCATGTCGCTACAGTATCGTTTGCGAAGATTTCTTGGGTAAATATCCAGAATGATGGGCTGGTTTGCCTTCAATTCGTCTTCTGGGCTTCCGAAATAGTGGGGGTCTGCCCCTTTTGGTCCACAGGCTACTATGATTTCTTCTTCCGCCACGCATCCATGGTCGAGAAAACTGTGTCCAAGAATTGACTTTACCTTTCGGACTGTTAACGGCTCCTTCTTTCCGCCTGTTCTGGTGATTAATGTTCCTTTGACGCCCACCTCGGCTTTGGCTATTAAATCAATCACTTCCCTTGTGGCCTTTTCAGCAACAGTCTGAACTGCTTTGATTTCGTTTATCTCGTCGGTTTCTTTGGTTTCTCTTGCCTTCTCGATCACGTCAAACAATGGCGTTATGGTTAAGCCCTCTTTTCTAAGCACATCAGCAAGCATTGTTGAAAAATTTGGCGGTACGCAGATTTTTGTGCCAACACCCAGCTCCTTCTTCGCTACGGTTGAAATAAACTTCATGACGCCGAGCTTGGGTTCTGGCAGTGATTTCACTATTTCGAGATAGTTATAGTCTACATAGGAACGCACGTCTCTGACGATTGATTCTTTCTGCGCTCGTGGATATTCCATCTGATTAATGACAATCACTGGTTCTTCGTCGACTTTTTTGAGGAGTATGAAGGGGTCTGGAGCCAAAAACCTGGTTAGATAATACATGTTTGCCTCTTTGAAGCTTTCAGAGTACAATAAAAGTGCTTCAGCACCTTTCTCCGCAAGCAGTTTGTCAACATCTCGCCTCAAAGCTTAGGAACACTCCTTCAAAGGTTTGTATGCTTTCATTAGTTTAGGCGAGAAAATAAATCTTGTTGTAAAGGGCGTTTGAAGGCGCTCACTAATGGTCACAAGTTTAACCTGTCTTAGACCTTTCGAAGAGTTATAGAAATTTTTAATAGTCTAATACTGCTCATGTTGTCAGCTTGTGACCTGAGTTGCAACATTGCATTGAAACCAGAGACTTAGTCAGAATATTCAAAGGCAAAAACGAGACCGTTAAGGCTCTTGACAAGGTCTCTGTCACAATCGAAGAGAGAGAAATCTTTGGACTTCTCGGTCCGAACGGCGCAGGCAAAACTACATTCATAAAAGTCTTGACAACACTCCTACTTCCAACCAGCGGCGAAGCATACGTAGGAGGATTCAACGTAGTTAAAGAACCTGAAAAGGTTAGAAGAATCACAAGTCTTGTTTCTGGCGGCGAAACTCCAGGCTACGGAATACTATCCGTCAAAGAAAACTTATGGTTCTTCTCCCAACTTTATGGATTGCCTTCTTCAACTGCGAAAGAGAAGATTAAGCGTTTGATGACGGACTTGGATTTTAAAGAATACGCAAATACAAGGATGGCTAAGCTATCAAGCGGATATAAGCAAAGACTGAATCTCGCCAGAGGTTTATTGAGTGACCCAAAAATACTGTTTCTGGATGAACCCACCCTGGGATTGGATGTGTTGACCGCAAAGAGATTGAGAGGCTACATAGTGGACTGGGTGAAAACGGAGGCAAAAGGCACCGTTTTGTTGACGACGCATTATATGGCTGAGGCAGATGAAATGTGCGACAGAGTAGCCATAATCGACCGTGGAAGGATTTTGGTGTGTGACAGTCCACACACTCTCAAAGAGAACCTCAAAGAAAACCAGATAATGAAGATTGAGGTGTCTTCAGTACAGGCTGAATTCAGTTTTATAGATAAAATGGAGGGTGTAGTTGGGTACTCTCAGACCCGCAACATTCAGACAGGCGTAACCATGTTGAAAGTGATGGTTCGCGATGAATTGGTTTTCTCAAAAATCACGTCAAAACTAGAAGATGAAAGACTGAAAATCTTGTCGGTTCACAATGCTGAGCCGACTTTGGAAGATGTGTACATCAGCCTTGTCGGGAGAGGTTTTGAAGAAAAAGAGACTGAGGCAGCTACACATGCGTGACCAGCTAATCCACAACCTGAAAGTTGCTTACGCCAGACTCTGGGTCAGAGTAAAGGGCGGAAACAGAGAGCCTGAGTGGCTCATTGCAGAGATGATCATTCCAATTTTGACCTTAAGTGCTTACGTTTACCTATATAAAATGCTGAATGCGCCTCCAGAATTTGCGGGTTTCGTTATCATCGGCGGGACGATGATAGCCTTCTGGTCAAACGTCTTGTGGAACATGTCTGCACAGTTCTATTGGGAGAAAGAAACAGGAAATATGGAGCTTTACATGGTTGCTCCAATTTCTAGAATGGCGATTCTCCTCGGAATGGCTTTGGGAGGAATTATAAACACAACATTGAGAGCTGTAGCCATTCTCGTTGCCGGGACTTGGATATTTCAAGTTCCCTTCGCACTTCAGGAACCGTTAACTGCGCTGTTTATGTTCTTTCTAACAATCATAGCGCTCTATGCCTTGGGCATGCTTTTTGCTTCCTTGTTTATGTTGTACGGCAGAGAAGCTTGGCACACCGCAAACCTTTTTCAAGAGCCCGTTCATTTCCTCTCCGGGCTCTACTTCCCAGCAAAGTATCTGCCATTCATAGCTCAGCTTGTGGGCTCCCTAATTCCGTTAACCTTCGGATTAGATGGCATAAGGAGGGTAATTATTTTGGGTGAAGGCATAGCGGACATATGGATAAATGTGGTTGTTTTGGTACTCTTTACTTTGGTTCTGTTACCTCTGTCCAAGTTCGCTTTGAATTTTATGGAAAATCTAGGTAAGAAAGAAGGAAGGTTAACGTTAAGATGGCAGTAAGCACTATTCTGAAAACTGTGAAACAGGCTGTTTGGCTGGGTTGGAAAGTTGAGACCAACTGGGCTGACCCTTTAATATTCACCATTTACTATCTGATTCGACCGCTTGCAGGCTTACTTATTGTAGGTTTTATTTTTCTTATCGGAAGCTTCGTAACGGGCGCGTTTAATCCAGAATACTTCGCGTTTATGTTTATCGGAAACAGCTTCTTCATCTACGTAGTGCAAATAATGATGACGATGAGCATGTTAATCCACGAGGATAGAGCTCACTACGAGGTGCTCAAACACATTTACCTGTCGCCGGGCTCGTTAAGGTGGTATATTTTTGGAAGAGCCCTAAACGGAGTTATGAACGCTTCAATATCTCTAGTTTTAACATTGGCATTTGGACTGCTCATTTTTCAAGGTTTGCTAGGAGTGCAGATATCCATCAATTGGTTGGGAATCGACTATCCCCTATTGGCTTTAAGTTTGATGTTAGGCTTATCTTGCTTTATAGCCATGGGGTTCGTTCTATGCGGGATAAATATTATGACCTCGAAGGTTCAGTTTATGCTAACGGAATATGTGTCAGGTATTCTCTATCTTTTCGGAGGAGTTGTGTTTTTGCCGGAAATGCTTCCATCATGGGGTCAAGCGATCTCGACCGCTTTGCCCATAACATATTTTCTTAGAAGCATAAGGTTTTCGATTCTGCACCAAGCAAGCTTCAATCCCCAAATAGATCTGGTGTATCTAGCTTTGACAACGATTGCAACCATTTTTATAGGAGCAGCAGTTTTCAGAGTCGCCGAATACAAGGCTAGGAGAGACGGGTTGATCGACAAAAAGGAAGAGTACTAACCGCCGCTCACGATGGGCAGTAGGGTCACGTGGTCTCCGTGTTTAAGTTTGGTTTCAACTCCGTTTAACTGATTCAGCAAGTAACCGTTTACTGTGATGATGTAGTTTGATTTCACGTCCTTGCCGCTTGATTCGTAAACAGCCTTTTTGAAGGGTTCTCCATACCTTTCAGAGAGAGCGCTCAACAGGTCGGCGATTGAGGCTTGCTCTCTGATATCGACTTCTTCCTCTCGTCCGCTGCCGATTAGGTTTTTTATGTGACCGAGGTATTCGACTTTGACTTTCACAAATGAACCCCTAAGGCTTCAATAGTATGTTAAATCTGGAGTTATTATATATTTGTTTCAGTTTAACTTTAACAGTCGGAGCTTCATTCATTAAAAGAAAAGTTGGAAATTAAGACTCTGAAGTGATAACGTGGACGAATCGAAAGCACCAAAGACCGATTATTCGCAGGTAGCGAAATACTATGATGAGGTAAGGCCCATTCCAGCCCCCATTTTGGTGTCAAAAATCATTGACTATGGAAAAATAGACGCAGGCTGCACTGTTTTGGACGTTGGATGTGGCACGGGAAGATTCCCGCTGAACATATCGGCTGTGAAAGTTCCCACGATTTGCGCTTTGGAACCCTCGATTGAGATGCTGAAGCAAGCTATTGTGAAGGACAAAGCCAAACGCATTCTATGGGTTCGAGGAGACGGACAAAGGTTACCCTTCCAAGACGGTGTCTTCGATTGTGCTTATATGACGGCGGTTATTCATCACATTGAAAACAAGCAGATGGCTCTCCTAGAAATCTATCGCGTCTTAAAGGAAGACGGAAACTGCGTGATTATGACGTTCTCCCACTCTCAAATTAAGAAGCACATTACCCGAGATTTTCCAGGAGTGGTTCAGATAGATTTAAAGCGAGTTCCATCGGTTCCTTCCCTCAAGAAAATGATGACTACTATTGGCTTTAGAGATGTTCATTACCACGTCGTTCAGGTTGACGAAGGATACGTACCTACGGACGAATATCTGGAAAGGGTTAGAAACAAGTATATTTCAACTCTAACGCTGCTAAGCGACGAAGAATTTGAAAGAGGGTTCAAGATTTTCCAGGAGAAGGTTGGGAGAAAGTATGGAAGTCAGTTTAGGAAGATTTCATGGTTCGTTTTTATTGTTGGGCGGAAGTAGTTTCTCCTTGTTGTAATTCATTCGCTGGCTCCAATACCAAAAGCCTAAAAGAAACCATGAACTCTACCTCGAAGACGAAGAAGCCACATATTCAAAAAGAAAACCACAACCATCATAACCACATTGAGCGTCAAAACCCATGCCAAAACAGCCACTCGTCCAAGAAACAAATCATAAGCTTCGACTCAGACTTCGACAGATTAACTCAAAGAATCTACTAATCAAACAAGTTTTGGATCTCGCCGTTTTATCCATTCTATCTTGTCGAAATCAATGTCTGCAGAAATAATATCAACAACTCCAGCCTTCTTCATAACAGCCGCATGAACACAATCATACGGACTGACCCTAAACTCGTCAAAGATGCCGGCGGCAGTCCTAACATCTATGGAATCAACCTCAAAGACACGCATGTTCAAAGAAAAAACCGCATCAACAACATCCCTCACCTCATCACTCAACCCATACTTCCTCAAAGCATTAGCCAGTTCAACAACAACCAAAGTTGAAGTAACCGCTTTTAAGTCCCCTCTCTCTATCTTACCCAAAACCCCAGCACAAGCATCGCCATACTCACGATCAAAAATCTTGGCATAAAAGAAAACATTACTGTCAACAAAATATACTACCAAAACCTTACCTCGTCTCAGCCTCTTCCTCAAGTTCTTCCACAGAAACGTGGCGAACGGAAGGAGTCTTACCAACCAACACTTTCAATGGGTCCCTCACCCTTCGAAATCTCCTAACAATAATCTTATCGTCGCCAGCACTCTCTACACTAACAATTTCTCCTGGTCTGACTCCAACCTTCTCCCGAATCTCCTTTGGAATTGTGACTTGAAACTTACTCGTAACCTTAGTTTTCGCCAAGTTTTACCCCGAAAATTAGATAGAATACGAGTATATAAGTATACCGTATACCATACTGGATGCCTAACTATATATCTTAAAAGGTGGCTCATCCAACCGGCGCATAACTCCCTTGCATAAACCTTTCTCTTGGTGGAAAATTGACCACAGGCATCTTTGTTGCACTACGAAATGCTGATGACGAATTTCATACGAGAAGCAAAGAGCTAATGAAAGGAGCGTTAATAGGCGAGTTCGGCAGAATGTTCACATCAGACTACGTCATAGACGAGGCAACAACAACAGCCCTAACAAGAACAAGAAGACACGACCTAGCCGTAGACATAGGCAAATACATCATCGAATCACCAAGAATCACAAAACTCTGGACCACAAAAGACATCTTTGAAATCGCATGGGAAAAATTCAAAACCCTAACGGATAAACCCCTAAGCTTCACAGACTGCGTATCACTAGCTCTAATGGAGAAAAACCGCATCAAACAAATCATAAGCTTCGACTCAGGCTTCAACGGACTAACCCAAAGAATCCATTAACAAAGTAACATAAATCCAAACGGTGTTTTTCTCAAAGACAGAAACTACACGCACTCTTATATTAAAAGAGTGATGTTTTATTGATAATTCTTTTATGCTTCCCAATCAGTCTACTTTTTAGGTGCTGCCAATGTCATTTGACAAGCAAAAGCTGGACGAGATTCGACAACGCAAAGAAAAGTGGGAAAAAGAAATCGCGGTGAAAAGTGTTGAAAAGCTTCCTGAGAGAGGCGAATTCTTCACAAGCTCTGAAATTCCAGTCAGCCGAGTTTATACCCCGCCTGACGTTGCAGACCTTGACTATCTACGTGATTTAGGTTTTCCAGGAGAATATCCCTTCATCCGTGGCGTTTATCCAACCATGTATAGGGCTAGATTTTGGACAATGAGACAGTACGCAGGCTTCGGCACGGCTGAACAAACAAACCAACGCTTCAAGTACCTACTGGAACATGGGCAAACAGGTCTTAGCGTAGCCTTTGATTTTCCAACCCAAGTTGGGTATGACTGTGATGATCCGATGGCGACTGGTGAAGTTGGGAAAGTAGGCGTCAGCGCAAGCACTCTACGTGACATGGAAATTCTTTTTGACGGAATTCCGCTCGACAAGGTTACCACTTCGATGACGACTAATGCTCCTGCAACGGTTCTGCTCGCCATGTACACTGCGGTTGGAGAAAAACAAGGGCTTAAGCTGTCTAAGCTTGGCGGAACAGTGCAAAACGACATTTTGAAGGAGTATGTGGCTAGAGGCATGTATATTTACCCGCCTAAGCCTTCAATGAGGTTGGTTACCGACATCTTCGAGTATTGTTCTGAACACATGCCCCAATGGAACACCATCAGCATAAGCGGATACCACATCCGAGAGGCAGGAGCCACAGCCGTCCAAGAAATCGCCTTCACACTCGCAAACGCAATCGCCTACGTGCAAGCAGCCATCGAAAGAGACCTAGACTTGGACAAGTTCGCAGGCAGACTATCATTCTTCTTCGCAGCCCACAACAACTTCCTCGAGGAAACCGCAAAATTCAGGGCCGCCAGAAGACTATGGGCAAAAATAATGCGGGAACGCTTCGGAGCCGAGAATCCCGCTTCATGGATGCTACGCTTCCACACCCAAACCTCAGGCGTCATGCTCACCGCTCAGCAACCCTACAACAACATTATCCGGACGGCCCTTCAGGCGTTGGCAGCCGTTTTGGGCGGAACCCAGTCTTTGCACACAAACTCTTTTGACGAAGCCTATGCCTTGCCGAGCGAACAAGCTGTGATGGTTGCGCTTAGAACTCAGCAGATAATAGCGTATGAAAGTGGAGTGGTCGACACCATTGACCCTCTTGCAGGCTCATATTACGTGGAGTACCTAACAAACGAAATCGAAGATAAGGCTGTAAAATACATAGAACAAATCGACGCTATGGGGGGAGCAGTTGCCGCCATCGAAAAGGGCTTTATGCAACGGGAGATCGTGGATAGCGCCTACCATTTTCAGAAGGAGGTTGAAGCCAAAAAGCGAATCATTGTGGGTCTAAACGAGTTCGTAACAGAAGAAGAGACTCCGATAAAGATTTTGCAAATAGACCCCGAAATCGAGAGGAAGCTCGTTGAACGCCTAAAACAGATGAAACGGCAAAGAAACCAGGACAAAGTAAAGGATGCCTTAAGAAAGCTGCATAGGGCTGCTGAACAGGAAGACACAAACCTCATGCCCTCAATACTTCGAGCAGTAAAGGAATATGCCACGCTGGGCGAGATATGCGACACTTTACGCGAGGTGTTTGGAGAGTACAAACCTCCTTCCATCTTCTAGTCAACCGTGAAAAGGGCTTCGCCCTCGCTTACCGATGAACCCTCAGAAACATAAACCTCTCGAACAGTTCCAGCCGTTGGTGAAGTAATCTCATTCTCCATTTTCATGGCTTCAAGGATGCAGAGGACTTGACCCGCTTTCACATGGTCTCCCTTCTTAACCTTGACTGAGAGAATCTTACCCGTCATCGGCGCAGTTACTGCGCCCTCAACAACCTGCTTGGTTACCATAGCTTTCCTTGTTGGCGTTAAGGGAATTGGTTCAAAAATCGTTAATGCTGGCTTTATCGTGGGAATTTTCACTTCAGCTTTGAATGCGACTTCTTCAACCTTAACTGAAAAAGGCTTTTCTCGTTCGATTTTGGGCAATTCTATTTTGTAAGTTTTGTCATCCACTTTTATTGAGAATTTCTTTTCTAACTCTGGCTCCTCCGTTGGTAACTCTAGGCTTACGGATTTGTCGCCTATCTTTGCTGTGAAGGAGTTTTCCCCGCTCCTTGTCAACTCAATTCTTCGGGGTTTGCCGTCGATGAAGATTTCATAGGCTGGCAATGTTATGCACCGCGCTCAGCTAGGCTCTGTCGTCCAGCTAATGCCCAAGGTGATGCAGCTCCCTTCGCCCTAACCGGTAATAGCGCCTTGACTCCACGGGAACTCGCCAAGTAAGTTGCAACTGCAACTGAAACCGCGGCGACCTCTTCAAGCTCCGCAATTCTCTCGTGCGGAATCCCTGTTTTGGCTTCCTCTCTTTTGGCTTTTCTCTTCCTAAAGAATTCAAGGGCTACTTGTGGAAAAAGCGCGTAGGTTAGCTTGTCCTCTTCGCTTTCAATGTACGGTCTCGCTTCGTCCGGTAGCTTGTTGAGGGCTGGCTCCAGTAGGTCGGCTGGGCGGCATGTTATGGGTTCTTCGTCGCCGATGACCTTCCTTTTCACCTCTTCGTCGATGGGGGCTGGCGGCTTTCCATAGAGGCCTTTCACGTAGTCCTTTATCTCTTTTGGCACCATGCTGTAGCGCTTGCCGGAAATGACATTAAACACGGCCTGTATGCCCACAAGCTGGCTAGTCGGGGTCACCAGAGGAGGATAACCGAGCTCTTTTCTGACCCTTGGAACTTCTTCGAGAACCTCCTTCAGTCGGTCAAGTGCGTTTTGCTCTTTTAGCTGTTCGAGGAGGTTGGAGAACATTCCGCCGGGGATTTGGTGAATTATGATGGAGGCGTCAACCCTTTCAGCCTTTGGGTCTATCAGCTTTAGTGGGTCGTAGTACTTCTCCCGTAGCTCTCGGAGGTACTCTGCAATTTCGTGAAGGAGTTCCACGTCGAAGCCCGGGTCGTAGGGAGTGCCCTTCAAAGCCGCTACAACAGATTCTACTGGGGGTTGCGAAGTGCCCCAGGCTAATGGCGAGAATGCCGTGTCGAGTATGTCCACTTCGGCGTCGCATGCGCGAAGGTATGTCATCATGACCATGCCGCTTGTGCTGTGAGAATGCAAGTGCACAGGAAGCCCCACTTTCTTTTTTAGGGCGGTTATGAGCTCGTAGGCTGGTTGTGGGGCGAGCATTCCTGCCATGTCTTTGATGCAGATGGAATCGCAGCTAAGTTCAGCCAGTTTTTTGGCAGTTCCTACGTAGTATTCTGTGGTGTGGATGGGGCTGATGGTGTAGCAGATGGTTCCTTGGGCGTGTTTGCCCACTTTTTTAACTGTTTTTATGGCGGTTTCCATGTTTCTTGTGTCGTTTAGGGCGTCGAAGACTCGGAATATTTCTATGCCGTTTTCGGCGGCTTTTTCCACGAATTTGATGATGACGTCGTCTGGGTAGTTGCGGTAGCCGACAACGTTTTGTCCGCGAAGAAGCATCTGGAGTGGTGTCTTTTTTATGTAGCGTTTTAGTGTGCGGATTCTTTCCCATGGGTCTTCGGCTAAGTAGCGTATGCAGACGTCGAATGTTGCGCCTCCCCACACTTCCAGCGAGAAGAAGCCTACTTCGTCGACTTTTTCGGCTATTGGTAGCATGGTGTCTGTGCGCATTCTCGTAGCCATTAGGGATTGGTGTGCGTCTCGGAATGTTGTGTCAGTAATTTTGACTGGTTTCGGAGCCATAAATTGCTAGCCCTCCTAGTATTTTTGGAGTTTGGAAGGTTTGAAAAATGGGTGAAGCTACTATTAATCTGTAATGGTGAGTTTAAGTTCTTTTCAGTCGCTGCGTGCGTATTTCTTTTCAAGCCACTGAACAGCGAAGTTGACGAATTCTGCAGCATCAAAAAGATATGACTGCGCCTCTCCAATCTTGCCAGAGCGTCCTTTGCCAGACGCTAGAAATTCGCGTGGGATAGCCTCGAAGTATTCTGCCACATCTGGCAAAACATCTCCGCAGGTGTCGAATTCTTCAACATCCACCCACACTCTTTTGCCGTCCTGTAGGATTGGCATTCTGTAATGTACAACGAGCTTGTTGGGAATTCTGGTCAAGTGTTCAGCGTAATGTAAGAGTGTGGTGGAGCTAAAAGGTGCCCCGAGAAGCAGAACCTTGCCATCTGCTTCGCATAACTTGGCTAATGGTGAACCTGGTCCATATCCATATTGGAGGGGATGATCTTCAGTCAGCCATTTGGCTTTGGCGCCCACTGCCGCACACGAAGCCTCTGGGTTGCTGCTTCTATGGGCTCCCGGCCACGTGCGCAAATATTCGGTTAGGATGCTCCATTTTCTATGTGCACGGGATGTGGCTGGGTTGAAGGCTGGACATTCTTCCAAGTACGCTTTTTGCCACTCTTTTGACCATTCTGCGAGATTGTAAGGTGAGTCTTCCCAGCCTACGTACATCATCAAGGTTCCTTCTTCGCCTAACACATCCAGCAATGCTTGGATAACAACATCTGGACCACCGACAATCCAGCCTATGGCTTTTACAGAGGCGTGAAGCATTATGGTGTCGCCAGAGACAACTCCGAGATTCTTCAAATCTGCCATCAGCCTGCTTTTTGTGATTGGAGGAAGTTCGCTTCTTTCCATTTTTACTCTCCAGTCCGAGAATGATTTGTTGAATCCTCCCCCTGAAGCCGCCATGTTCCCTGAACTCATAATGGTATGTTCCCGTGTTTTCTTGATGGTCTCGGTTCGCGTTTTGTGGTTAGGCTTTCAAGTGCGCTGATTAGTTTTGGTCGGGTTTCGGCTGGTTCGATTACTTCGTCTATGTAGCCTTTTTGGGCGGCTATGTACGGGTTTGCGAATTTCTGGCGGTACTCGCCGGCGAGTTCTAATCGTTTCTGTTGTGGGTCTGCGGCTTCGGTTATTTCTTTGCGAAATATTATGTTTATTGCGCCGTGGGGTCCCATGACGGCGATTTCGGCTGTTGGCCACGCGTAGTTTATATCCGCGCCTGAGTGTTTGGAGCCCATGACGTCGTAGGCTCCTCCGTAAGATTTGCGCAGTATTGTTGTGATTTTTGGCACAGTTGCTTCGCAGTAAGCGTACAGTAGTTTGGAGCCGTGTTTGATTATGCCGCCGTGTTCTTGGTCGGTGCCCGGTAGGAAGCCTGGTACGTCTACGAATGTGATTATTGGGATGTTGAAGCAGTCGCAGAAGCGTATGAACCTTCCAGCCTTCATTGAGCTGTTTATGTCTAGTGCGCCTGCGTAGTGTGTGGGTTGGTTGGCTACTACGCCTATTGTTTTACCGTTTAAACGTGCAAAGCCAATCATAATGTTTTGTGCCCAGAGGGGTTGGATTTCGAAGAATTCGCCGTTGTCCACTATGCGGATTATTATTTCTTTTACATCATAGGGCTTGTCGGGGTCTTCTGGGAGCACGCGGGCTAGGGTTTCGTCTGTTCTGTTTGGGTCGTCTGTTGGCTCTAGGGCTGGAGGGTCTTCGAGGTAGTTGCTTGGCAGATAGCTTAGGAGTTTTTTGATGATTTGGATGCAGTGTTCCTCGTCTTTGGCTATGAAGTGGGCTACGCCGCTGGTTTGGCTGTGCACCATTGCTCCGCCGAGCTCTTCAAAGGTCACTTCTTGACCTAGAGCGGCTTTGACTACGTCTGGGCCTGTGATGAACATGTGGCTGGTCTTGCCCACCATTATTATAAAGTCTGTTAGGGCCGGAGAGTAGACGGCTCCGCCTGCGCATGGCCCCATTATGGCAGAGATTTGTGGGATTACGCCCGAAGATATGACATTTCTGAAGAATATGTCGCCATAGCCAGCGAGGCTTGCCACGCCTTCTTGTATGCGTGCACCGCCGCTATCGTTTAAGCCTATGACCGGCGCGCCTGTTTTCATGGCTAAATCCATGAGTTTGCAGACCTTTTTGGCGAACATCTCGCCTAGGGAACCGCCGAAAACCGTGAAGTCTTGGGAGAAAACGTAGACGAGTCTGCCGTCTATTGTCCCGTAGCCTGTCACCACTCCGTCTCCTAGAAATTTGCGTTCTGCCATACCGAATTCTGTGCACTGGTGGACTACGAAGCGGTCAAGTTCGTTGAAGCTGCCAGGGTCTAGTAGGAGTTCGATGCGTTCTCTGGCTGTTAGTTTGCCTTTGGCGTGTTGTTCTTCGATGCGTTTTTGTCCGCCGCCGAGTTTGGCTTGTTCGCTTAACTCGCGCAAACGCTTAACTTTCTCATCGACACTAGGTTCTTTTGTTGGGCTCATACTGATTCCTCATTTTTGAAGTATATTATCTTACAGTATTTAGAACATACGGAAAACCTAAGTGGTTTATAGATTCTAAATGCGACTAAAGTGTGCTGAGACTTAGATGTTGAAGTGTTACAGAGGGAAGGACTGGTTATACTTTGATAATGGTATGACACAAGGTTTATCTGTATCAAATTTCAGTTATACTTTGGTATGCGTATGACTGAGAAGTATAGGAGTAAGGTTGGACCGAAGGGTCAGGTTGTTGTTGCTAAGGAATTGAGGGAAAGGTATGGGATAAAAGAGGGTGGGCTTGTGGAGCAAGTGTCAACTGAGAAGGGCGTGTTGCTGATCCCTCTTTCGGCGGACCGCCTCTTGAAGGAGCTGGATAAGGTGGCGGAGGATATTGGGAAGACGTGGCCGGCGGAAGTGTCAGCTGTCAAGGCGGTGAGAGAGGACAGGGAGAAGCGTTGGTTGAAGAAGTGACGGTGGATTCCTCTGTTCTTGTTTCGGCTCTTGTAAAGGGAGATGTGCTTAGACCGGTTGCACGGCGCGTAATGGAAAAAATATTTCGGGGTTATTATCACGCAGTCACAAGCGTCACAGTGCCAGTGGAGGTTTGCGGCGCAATCTCTAAGAGAGCTGGTGAACACAAGGCGATTTTGGCTAAGAATCAGCTTCTAAAATGGGAAAAGACGGGTTTGGTTGCTTGTAGTGAACTCACAAGCGATAGGATGGAGGAAGCGGCGGAATTAGCCATAAAGCTGAGGATGAGCGGCATGGACGCCGTAGTGGTTCAAACGGCAAAGGAGAAAAAGAGAGCTCTGATAACGTTCGATGAGGAAATGGCTGAAAAAGCCAAAGGAGCGGTCAAGGTTCTCACCCACAAAGATTTCCAAAACACAAGAGTGACCTCGCAGATCTAGGGAGTATTAATTGATGGTTGGTCTGTCTTTGGCGTGTTGTTCTTCGATGCGTTTTTGTCCGCCGCCGAGTTTGGCTTGTTCGCTTAGTTCTCGTAGACGCCCAATCTTCTCATCAACAATAGGCTCTTTAATACTTGGCATTATTGACTACCCCAACAAATATTTAGAACCTATGGAGAGGTCTTATTCTTCTGTCTTTTCTTGTTTGGTGCTTTATCCTTATGGATATGTCTCCGACGAAAATACGCTTTTTGTTTCATCATCCAGTTTAAGAATCGATGCACCATCATTATCCACGTTTAACGCTAAGCCTTCTTACACAAAAACCTAAGGGATTAATGTTAAAAACCAAAAAAGGTTGAATGGTTAGGATTCGTTGGGAGATTTATGAGAAAAAGTTTGCTCCTGCTTGGTTTCATTGTATTTGTTGTGGGCATAGCTTTGGGCTTTTATGCTTCTCAGAGAAACTGCTTAATAGTGTTCTTTACGAGAGGTCACATGAGTTTCTGGACAGCCATAGAGCTTATAGGCGGACTAACGGCGTTAGTTGGTATCATAATCGCACTAATCGGTCTACTCAAGAAAACGTAAGCTTCTCACAGCCTTCTGAGAAGGCTATTTCCTTAAAGGAAGATAGAAGACGTATTCAGCTACTCCTTCTATATATATAAAACCGCCTTCCATGTATCCACGCCCGCGACAAATAGCCAAAGCAGCTGGATGATGCGCATAAAAAACTATCCTGGTATAACCTTTATCTCGCATATACTCTTCAAAAAACTCGAAAAACCGTTTCCCATACCCTTTTCCTCTATGTTCTTCCACAAGCCAGACCTCGTGAAGCTCAACAAAATCCCTCTTCCCGCCAAGAAGTTTCCGTAGTGCTTCCCTGTCCTCTTTATCTCTGGGGTCGCCTTTCCTATGCTCCTCAGTATTAGTCTCATGCCAAATCGCGTGACCAACAATCTCGCCATTTTCCCGCCAAACAATAAGATTAAACAGTTTGTTGACAAGGAAAGTTTCTAACCTGTCAAACTCTCCTTCTTCCTTATACAACCCAATCTTGGTTAAGTATCTCTTAAACTCCTCAAAGTCACAGCCTACAACAAACTCCACACTTTCACCTTCGCTGAAGATGTATCCTATCACCTTCTCGAAAGAAAGTTATATATCAGCATAATCTCGGATTTAAGCGTAAAAGAGATGATGCCATGAAACTCAACCCCGTCATCCAAACAATGCTCCAACACAAGTCAATCCGAAAATACACAGACGAAACGCCTTCAGACGAAGTGATAGAGACAATCCTCAGAGCAGGACAACAGGCACCCTTCGCCTCGCAATACTACAGCATGCTACTGTCGCGAGACAGAAAGCGCAACCCCTTCAAAGCCCCACTACTATTCACGATATGCGTTGATTCGCACAAGTTCGAACTGATCATGGCGAAAAGAAGCTGGAAGCTAGTCACCAGCGACCTTACACTATTGTTCTTCGGAATCCAAGACGCAGCCCTAATGGCGGAGAACATGGTCATCGCAGCAAGAAGTCTCGGACTCGGAAGCTGCTTCCTCGGAAGCGCCATGTTCAGAGCCGACAAAATCGCAGAAGAATATCGCTTGCCAAAAAGAGTCTTCCCGCTAGTGCAGCTAGCAATGGGCTACCCAGCGGAAGACCCACCACCAAGACCACGATACCCAATGGAATTCACACTCTTCGAGGACAAATACCCCGAGCTAGACCAAAACACAATCTCAAAAGCCATGAAACAAATGGACGAAGGCTATCTCGCACAAGAATACTACCGAAAAATGAACGCAAAAATACCATTAGAAGGAGACCGCAAAGAAACATTCACATACAACAACTACAGCTGGACAGAACACATCTGCAGAAAATGGGGTCAATGGCATCCAGAACCGAAGGAACTGCTCGAACAACTCGAGAAACGTGGATTTCACATCACCGGAAAAGAGGGAAATGAATGACAAGTAGTTCTCACCGTGAGGGGGCTGGGCTGTGCAAATAAAAAAGGAAATTCCTGTTTCTGAAGGACTAAGGCAATTACCTATTAGACCCGTCTATTTAGTGTCAGCTGAGCATGAAGGAAAAAAGAACATTATGACCATCGGCATGTTTGCCCTGTTCTCTGGAAAACCAACACTAGTCGGTGTGGGCATAGCTCCCTCCAGATACACCTTTGATCTAATCCGCCAAAGCAAGGAGTACGTAGTTAACGTGGTTGACAAGAAGCTCATAGAAGCCACAAGAATTTGCGGAGAGAAATCAGGCCGAGAAGTGGACAAATTCAAAGCGGCAAACCTCACCCCAGAAAAAGGAGTCAAAGTGAACGCCCCAATTATCAAAGAAAGCCCAGTTAGCATCGAGTGCAAAGTTGTAAAAGAAGTGGACATAGGCGACCATGTTTGGTTTATAGGCGAAGTAGTTGCGTCTCACATTTGCGAAGGCTACAACTGGAAAGACGGCCTGTTATTCAAATGGATAGGACAAGATGGATTTTACTTTAAGGTAGGTAGAAAAATAGGCAAACACTAACATCACAGCTTTTTGTTTACTTTGTACGCACGGACACGTCTCCGACAAAAATTCGCTTCAACGTTCCATCTTCAAGTTTTAGAACCAAGGCGCCATCTTGGTCAACAGTCAATGCCAAGCCATGCAATTTTTCGGTTTGACTTGTCACTTCCACTCGATGGCCCAGAAAACCTGCATACTTTCTCCATTCCTCTAAAACGGGATTAAATCCTTCCCTGATGAATCGTTCGTAGATGTTTTCCAGCCTTTGAAGTAAAGCCCTGAAAAGTTCTTCTAGACGAACCTTTCGGTTAAGCTCATTCGCAAGCGAAGTCGCAACTTTTCTCAGAGACTCTGGAAAAACCTTTTCCACGTCAAAGTTTGCGTTAACCCCGATGCCTACTACTACAAAATTGACCGTTTCTCCTGTTGTGTTCATTTCGGTTAATATGCCGCAGACCTTCCGCCCATTAACCAAAACATCATTAGGCCATCTAGTTTCTACCCTCAACCCGTACAGTTCACGCAAAACCTCAGCCACAGCCAAACCAGCCACAAACACAAGCCTAACTGTCTCTGCTGGCTTAAGCCCGGGTTTGAAAACAACAGAAAACCATAATCCACCTGCTGGCGAAATCCATTCTCTGCCGAGCCTTCCACGCCCAGCCATCTGAGTTTCTGCAACCACAACAGTTCCTTCAACAGCCCCATTCGCGGCTAACTCTTTAGCCAAATCATTCGTAGAATCAACTTCACGCAAAAAAACAGTCTTCTTACCAAACCGTTTAGTGCGCAGACTTTCCTGAAACCTATCCACGTTCAATTTCATCTATCAAACCAAAGGCTTTTCATAAAGCTCCAAAAGCACGCCTTTCGTACTCTTAGGGTGAACAAAAGCAATCTTTGCTCCTTCAGCGCCTATCCTAGGCTTCTCATCAACAAGCGTTACGCCTTTTCGCTTGAGCTCTGCCAAAACCCCCTCAATATTCTTAACCCTTACCGCAACATGATGAACGCCTTCCCCGCGACTCTCAAGAAACTTCGCAACAGGACTATCACCGCCAAGAGGCTCCAAAAGCTCAACTCGCGCTTCATCGCCGCTAGAGAAAAACGCCACCCTAACCTTTCGCTCCGTCAAAACTTGAACGCCCTCAAGCCGAAAACCCAAAACATCCCGATAAACGCCTATAGCCTCATCCAGATTCTTAACAGCAACACCAACATGATCCACACCAACAAGCATTCTGCACCCGACCTCTTCCAAACATTAATCATACCATGTTATAAAAAGTTTCCAGCCCAACAACCAAAAACCTCCGAAAAACCACACCATCGAAAAAGAGCCTACCAAAAATTCAACCTATATATAAGGGAGGGGTCTACTCCACAGAGCAGACTATCTTTCTCCTACAAAACCTTCTAGCCAATAACCGCCAAAACATCCCCCTTATTCACAACAACTCCTTCAGAAACCCTAATCTCCTTCACAACCCCAGCTTTCGGCGCGGCGATTTCGTTCTCCATCTTCATCGCCTCCAAAATGCAGACGCACTCTCCCCTCTCAACCTTCTTCCCAACGTTTGCCTTCAGCAAAACGATTCTACCCGCAATCGGAGCAGTCACAGCATCCCTTTCAACAGCCAAAATGGTCGCTGGTTTTCGCGCAGTAATTAATGTAGGTTCGAGCTTTACAGCCGTTTCCTTCACAATTTTGGGCTGACACTGAACTTCAAAGATTTTCCCACCACTCCTAATTTTAAGAATGCCTCTTTGAGCTCTCTCCACATCCGCTTGAAACGGTTCACCATTAATCTCCATTATCAAAGTCTTACCCTGAACCATGTTCTTGACTTTAACCCTGACGGTTTTCTCGTTCACCTCAACCAAGAAGACGGTTCCATTCCTCTCCAAAACCTTAACCTTATGTGGCTTTCTGTTCACCAAAATCTCGTTGGCTGTCAAAGTGTTCTCCCCAGTCTTCTCACTCTGCCAGCAAATTTCCACTGCGAAACCGCCATAGGCTCTCTCCTTGGAATAACCGCTTGAACACCCCTCCTTTCCATCTGGTCAGCCAAAACTGCAACAATGGCGGCGGCTTCCTCTTCTTCTAAGGCTTCTTTTGGCAGAACATCTCCAATCCTTTCTTCAACAAAGTTTATGTGGATATCGCCCCTGCGGAAGCTCTCGTCTTCCAAGATTCTCTTGTGGAAGGGAATGGTGGTCTTCACCCCTTCTATCACGAACTCATCTAGTGCATTCTTCATCCTTTGTATGGACTCCTCACGACTCGACCCCCAAACCGCAAGCTTCACTATCAACGGGTCGTAAAAGACAGATATCGGGTAGCCAGCGTACAGGTGAGTGTCAACCCTCGCTCCCGGGCCGCCAGGCAGATGAAACTTCGTGACAGTTCCAGGAGAAGGCATGAAATTGTTGTATGGGTCTTCAGCGTTGATTCTGCAGTTTAACGCGTGCCCCCTCATCGTGATGTCTTTTTGTTTGTACTCAATTTTCTGACCAGCCGCTATTCTGATCTGGGCTTTCACGATGTCTATGCCCGTTACCATCTCAGTAATTAGGTGTTCAACCTGAAGCCTAGTGTTAAACTCTAAAAAGTGATAGCCTCGATCTTGGTCAACCAAGAACTCGACCGTTCCAGCATTAACGTAATTCACAGCCCTTGCAATTGCCACAGCAGCCCTTCCCATCTCCTTCCTCAGCTCCTCAGTCATGAAAAGGGACGGGGTTTCTTCCATGAGTTTCTGGTATCTCCTCTGAAGCGAGCATTCCCTTTCCCAAAGGTGGATGACTTTCCCACGTTTGTCAGCCAAAACTTGGAACTCTATGTGCCTCGCCCTTGGAAGGAATTTTTCCACGTAGATTTCTCGGCTTCCAAAAGAGGTTTCAGCCTCCAAGGCCGCGAGTTCCAATGTTCGCTGCATCTCATCTCTATTCATAACTAGCCTCATGCCTTTTCCCCCGCCGCCATAAACAGCTTTGACTAGAACAGGGTACCCAACCTTTTCCGCCATTTCGAGAGCTTCACCCATGCTTTGGGCTGGTTCTATGCTGCCCGGGATTATTGGAACTCCAGTTTTGGCGGCAGTTTTGCGGGCCTCCACCTTGTTTCCCATCCTTTGTAAAACATCACTTGGGGGTCCAATGAATTCTATGTCGTTCTCTTCGCAAGCCCTAGCGAATGCTGGTTTCTGTGAGAGAAAGCCATAGCCGGGATGTATAGCTTCGCACTTCGATTTCTTGGTCACCTCTATTATTTTGTCAATGTTCAAGTAGCTTTTGGTTGGCTCTGCTGGTCCTATGCAGTGGCATTCGTCCGCATACTGAACATGTAGAGATTCAACATCGGCCTCGGAGTAAACGGCAACTGTTTTCACTCCAAGTTCTCTGCAAGCCCTAATCACCCTTATGGCAATCTCTCCACGATTAGCAACCAAGACCTTCTCAAACATGCTCTTGCCCTTTCCAGACACGAATAGACACGTTTAGTTCATGAACCAATTAGCTCTAACCAAAATAAATATCTTTTAACTTAATTTGGAAAAATATAAAGGTTAGATTATAAACTAAGGTAACCTCTTCAAATATGAATCAATCAGGTGAGTTTAGTGGAAAAAATAACTCATGACATGGTTATTATTGGGGCTGGAATAACTGGTTTGAGGGCGGCGGTTGCTGCTGCCGAGGTTAGCAATAAACTAGACATAGCAGTAATTTCGAAACTTCACCCCATCCGTTCACACTCCGTCTGTGCACAAGGCGGAACAGCAGCCGTTTTAAGAGAGAAAGACTCATACGATTTACATGCTTTTGACACTGTTAAAGGAGCCGACTTCCTCGCAGACCAAGACGTTGTGGAGTTTTTCGTCAAACAAGCACCAAAGGAAATCATTTTAGCAGAGCATTGGGGATGCCCATGGAGCCGAACCCAGGATGGAAAAATAGACCAACGCCCCTTCGGCGGCCACACTTATCCAAGAGCTTGCTTCGCAGCCGACATGACAGGCTTCCACGAAATGCACACCTTGTATGGAAAAGCCACATCCTACAACAACATTAAATTCTACGACGAGTGGTTCGCCACCTCCCTAATAGTTAAAGATAACACTGCGGTAGGCTTGACAGCCATAGAATTGAAAACAGGCGAGATGCACGCCTTCCAAGCCAAAGCCATCATAATGGCAACCGGAGGCCACGAACGCATATACGAATTTACAACCTTCTCCCACACAACAACAGGCGACGGAATGGCCATTGCCTACCGCTCAGGCGCGCCCCTAGAGGACATGGAGTTCGTACAATTCCACCCCACAGGCCTAGTCCCTCCGGGAGTGCTGATAACCGAAGGAGCCCGAGGCGAAGGAGGGTACCTAATTAACTCCAAAAGCGAACGCTTCATGAAGAAGTATGCTCCAGAAAAAATGGAGCTGGCTCCCAGGGATGTGGTCTCCAGAGCAGAACAAACCGAAATCTTGGAAGGACGGGGATTAGAAGGACCGTATGGACCCTATATAGCCTTAGACCTCACGCACCTAGGCGAGGAGAAGATAAACGAGAGGCTACCCCTTATACGCGATGTTGCAATAAAACTCGGCGGAGTAGACCCCGTAAAGGAGCATATACCGATAAGACCCGCAGCCCACTATTCGATGGGAGGAATAAAAGCCAACATAAAGACTGAAACGCCGATTTCAGGATTGTACGCTGCCGGTGAATGCTCGTGCATAAGCGTTCACGGAGCAAATAGGCTTGGCACAAACTCGACGGCTGAATGTCTGGTTTTCGGAGCAGTTGCCGGTGAAGAAGCCGCCAAACACGCCTTCTCCAGCAGTCTTCGCGAGATCCCACATGAAACAATCTTAATGGAGGAGAAAAGAGTCTTTGACGGAATCTTGGGCAGCGAAGGCGATGAAAGAGTTCCGCTTATAAGAGACGATATGAGGCGCATTATGAACACTAACGTGTGGATATTCAGGAGAGGCGACCAACTTCAAAACGCCTTGAAGGAAATAAGAGAACTCAAGAAAAGGTTTAAGCACATAAAGATTGAAGACAAAGGCAAGTCATTCAACACCGGATTTTCGTCCGCCTTGCAGCTTGACTTCATGTTAGACCTTGCAGAAGTTACGATAGCATGCGCGCTTGCCAGAAAAGAGTCGAGAGGAGCCCATTCAAGGCTTGATTACCCGAAGCGTGATGACGAAAACTGGTTAAAACACACTCTTGCATGCTACACGAAAGATGGACCTAGACTCGAGTATACGCCGGTAACAATAACTAAGTGGCCACCAGCTGCGCGAACCTACTAGGAGACGGAAGGCATGAGCACCAAAGTGGAGAAAATCGTTGAGTTTAGGATACACCGTTTTGACCCTCAAAGTAAGGGGCATTATGTGTCCATGTATAAAGTGCCTGTGTTCAAGGGAACAACCATCCTAGAGGCATTTCAGTATATCAAGGATAATCTCGATGAGACGCTCACTTTTAGGCACTCTTGCAGAATGGGCATATGCGGAAGTTGCGGAATCAATGTTAACGGAAACCCCATGTTAGCCTGTTACACGCAGGTGCTCGACCTTAAAAGCGACTCCCTAGTATTAGAGCCACTCTCCAACATGCCCTTAATCAAAGACCTGGTTGTAGACAACCAACCTTTCTTTGAAACCTTCAAGAGAATCAAAACGATTCTGATAAAGCCGGAAGAAGAGCTCAAAAAGCCCACAGAGTTTGTTCAGACGCCCCTTGACCTTAAGAAATACTGGGACCTAACACTGTGTACAAAATGCTCAATCTGCTACTCAGCCTGCCCGGCCGCAATAGACGAAAAGTTCCTCGGACCTTCGACCTTAACAGCCAACTACCGATTTATAACAGATTCAAGGGATGGCGGTTTAGATGAAAGACTAAAGCCTATGGCTGACAATATTTGGCTGTGCACCTCGTGCAACTCCTGCACGATGTTCTGTCCAAAGCTGGTTAACTGCTCAAACGCAATAGTTGACGATCGTAGCTTTATGGTGGAGACGGCAGCTATACCGAGAACGGTTAAAGACGTTCTTGAAAGCGTAATAAAATACCACAATCCGATGGGAACGCATCAGAGCAAAAGAATGGAATGGGCCGAGAATTTTAGCGTTAAAACCTTCCCAACGGTTGCAAAGGCAGACGTTCTATACTTTGTGTGCTGCTCAACCGCATACGACCCGAGAAATCAAGAGATTGCGAGGGCTATTGCATCAATATTCAACAAATTAGGCGTTGAATTTGCTACGTTAGGCGCAGAAGAGTGGTGCTGCGGAGACCACATCCTCAGACTGGGCGAAAAAGGACTATTCGAAATGCTAGCCGAACACAACGTCTCGATGTTCAAAAAGTTTGACGCAGAGAAAATCGTAACCTTGTCGCCCCATTGCTACAACACATTCAAAAACGATAAGCCATACGGCGATTTGGGGCTCAACGTTCAACATTACACACAGTTTTTGGCTGAAACCATCGACAAAGGTAGACTCAAACCTTCCAAAGCTGTTAAGAAAAGAGTCGCTTACCACGATCCATGCTTCCTAGGCAAACGCAACGAAATATTCGAGGCTCCCAGAAAGATTTTGCAGTCAATAAATGGATTAGAACTCGTTGAGATGAAGAGAACGAGGGAGAGCAGCTTCTGCTGTGGCGGAGGAGCTGGGAGAGTGTGGACAGAGGAGGCTGTTCCTGAAAAGAGACCCTGTGTGGATAGGGTTAAAGAAGCACTGGGACTCGGTGTTGACGTCATAGCTGTAGCCTGTCCGTTTTGCGTTACAACCTTGGAAGACGCTGTTAAAGTGTTGGATGTTGAAAACAAAATCGCTGTGAGAGACATTTTGGAACTTTTAAAGGAAGCATTGTAAGTCCACGCAAGATGTCTATCTTCTACCTTTTATCAACCTTAATTTCCTATCAAGAAGATGCGGGTTGTCAGCACATAAGAAGATTGCAGTATCGCCAGTTTAGTCCTTGCAAATTACTGGGGGCTTAAACAGATACATTAATATATTTATCTCATAAACGTTATAAATTCTCAAGTTTGGAGGAAAAGTGTTTGTACGGCTATGCTGGTCGAGTACTTCACATAGACCTAACAACTGGAAAAACCTTTGTCGAGCCTTTGAATGAAGAGTACGCGAAAAAATATATTGGTGGAATAGGTTTAGGCATTCGGTTATGGCTGGACTACTCCAAACCCGGAGTAGAACCATTCAGCCCAGAAAACCCATTAATTCTAACGACAGGACCAATATCAGGCACTGTTTGGCCAACAGGCGGGAATGGACACGCTTTCGTTTCAAAATCTCCTCAAAGCTATGGAGTTGGTGAAGCCAAATCGCATGGCTCCTTCGGAACAGAGCTAAAAAGGGCTGGTTATGACGCTGTAATCTTCAAGGGCAATGCTGAGAAACCGGTTTACGTGTGGATTGACGATGACTCAGTCCAACTTTTAGACGCTTCACACCTGATGGGTAAATCACCCGCCGAGACCGAGGACACCATAAGAGAGGAGTTGGGCGACTACTACATCCGCGTTGCAGCCATAGGCTTGGCTGGAGAAAAGCTCGCTCGAATAGCGTGCATCATAAACGACAAAACAAGAGCGGCTGGAAGAACAGGAATGGGCGCCGTCATGGGTTCAAAGAATCTCAAGGCAATCGCCGTCCGCGGAACACGTGACATCACTGTGGCGAAACCAGACGAATTCATGGAATACGTCAAAGAGTTTCATGAGAGAATGAAAGGACCAGCCACACAGAAATACCGGACATTAGGCACTCCTGAAAACGTCTTGGTGCACAACGCGGTGTCATGCATGCCAACAAGAAACTACAACAATTCACGCTTTGAAGGAGCAGAAAAAGTGAGCGGAGAAAACCTCAACGAAAGATTCGTTGGGAAGATCATAGGATGCAGCTCTTGTGCAATGCGATGCGAACACGTTTGCGTAGTCGCAGAAGGACCATACAAAGGCACTGTGACGCGAATGGAATATGAACCGTTGTGGGCTCTGGGACCATACTGCGGCGTAGACCGCCTCGATGCCATCATAAAGGGAATGGATCTCTGCAACTACTATGGAATAGACGCCATAAGCGCCGGCGTAATTGTTGGCTTCGCCATGGACTGCTATGAAAAAGGAATATTAACACAGAAGGATTTTGACGGGATAGAGGCTCGCTTCGGCAATCACGAAGCTTTGGTTAAGCTCATTGAGAAAATCGGTAAACGCGAAGGGGTAGGCAACATCCTTGCAGAAGGTGTGAAAGTTGCAGGGGAGAAGATAGGCAGAGGAGCGGAGAAACTGGCGCAACACATCAAAGGCGTGGAGGTTACAGGTTACGACCTCAGATGTCTAAAAACGGCTGCGTTGGGTTTCGCTGTCTCCTTCCGTGGGGCAGACCACAACAGGCATGGAGCTTACGCCTTCGACGTGAAAGGGAAGGTCAACCGCCTAGTGGCTGAAAAGGGCAGAGGAAAATTGGTTAAAGACATGGAAGACATCTACACCCTTATCGACTCGTTCATCGTCTGCAAATTCTCAAGAGGCACATACTACAAAGAACTCGAGGACATGACTAAGCTCTACAACCTAGTAACAGGATTTGAAATGACAACAGAAGCAATGAAGCGAGCTGGCGAGAGAATAAACAACGTCGCCAAAATATTCAACATCAGGGAAGGCTTGGGCAGAAAAGACGACACACTACCATACAAGGTTATGCATCAGCCAATCCCAGATGAAGGACCATCCAAAGGAGCTTACGTAACACAAGAAGAACTGGACTTGCTTCTAGACGATTATTACGCGGTCCGCGGATGGACAAGAGAAGGCGTACCAACCGTAGAGAAGCTCAAAGAGTTGGGCATGGAAGACCTAATCCACATAGTTGAAGACAAGACTGGAAAAACCAAAAAGTCGGAGGAATAGCAAATGGTAAAAATTCATGAAAGAAAATTTGTTTCAGCTGACCCTGACAAATGTGTTGGCTGCCAAGTCTGCGAATACATTTGTTCATGGGAAAAGGAGAAGTTTTTCAACCCATTGAAATCTCGGATCAGAGTTGTTCGATTAAACCCACTAGTAAACGTCTCCATCACCTGTAGACTTTGTGAGGATCCACCCTGTGTTGCTGCGTGTCCCAGAGACTCTTTGACCCAGTCTGAGGAGAACGGCACAATAATGGTAGACGAGGATAAATGCAACGGTTGTGGATGGTGTATTGAGGCGTGCGACTACGGGGCAATCATGATACACCCGGAAAGAAAAGTTGTCTTTGTCTGTGACTTGTGCAAGGATAAGGGTGAGCCTCAATGCGTTAAGTGGTGTCCTGAAGAGGCCCTGGACTTAGTTACAAGCGACGTCTTAGCCCAGAAGGCAAGGGTTGCAGCCACGAAGAAGCTTTTCCTAGAAGCCATGAAAGTCACTCCAGTAACTTCTTAAAACTTTCCATTTTTCTTTAAATTTCTTCAATTGTTATGGAAGAACCCTAAGTAATAAGTCAACAATTTGCATCGCTGACGTCTCAACTTCAGGTGTTAAGCCTTCTCCAAATTCAGCGTTTTTAGGTTCTATCAGCAACAGGGCGATCTTTGCCTCTGTTGTTTTAGCAAGAAATTCACAAAATAACCGCAGCGGAAGAGCGTGTGTTGAAAAAGCGGGAAAATCTGTTAAATGTTCTGGTTTTACGAGTCTTGATTCTCCATGTTCTAATCCCAGAACTGCGGCGTCTATTAAGATAACGTGTGTGGGGTTGAAGTCTATGATTTGTTGTATGAAGCTTTCTGGAACTGTTTCGCATTCGATTAAGTAAACGCTTTCAGAAACTTTTCCCCGCAAATCTTGGGCTATTTTAACTCCGACGAAATCATCCCTACGGATAGGATTTCCGATACCGGCAACAACAACCCTTTTAGCGCCTGAAAGCCACGTCTTCAGCTCCTTTTGAACGTTAGTGTTGTCGCTTGCCATGAGAAGCCGCCCACAAGTATTTGGTTTTCCATCTTTTACAACTTTTGCCCCAATTAATATTTGTTTTTCCAGTTCCTTCGTGAAGAAAACCATGAAGACTACGAAAAGCTTGACCCATTTTGGATAAAAAGAAAATGACACCCTGTGAAAAAGACTGTAGCAGTTGTACCTTTTATATGAACACCAGATGTTTGGGCTGTCCAGCTTCGGTTCACTATAAAGGGACTCTACTCTGAAAGAATAGTGCCTACGTCTTGTTGAATGAAAATTTTGGCGGTTTGCCAAGTCTTGGTTAGTGAAGTAACCTAAATAAACATCAAGAATGTCGTGTGTAAATACATTACTTCACCCATCATTCCACTTTCGTTTCTCTACCAAAACTTGACAAGTTCCAGACACGTTCATGTACGTAATAAACGAGGGTTTTCAGAAAAAGTTCTGTAACGCCAACAATAGTGCCTAATGCCAAATCTTTGCTGAATACAACCACCAAAAATATCGTCGTTAAGGTTGCCAATATTCTCCAAGAAATTGCTTTTATCAAGCTTCTAACGGGCTTCTCCATTCACACAACTCCTTTCCGGCTCCGTTCTTTATTGAACATCGCATAAGCATAATTAACCTTTTCACATCTATCAAACGAGCCAAAGTGAAAGAATAGCTAAAGACCTAGGCATGACTGCGAAAGTGGTTGAAAGCCCAAGAAGTGATATGAATAATGATATTGGCAGCGCGTGTAGGAGAAAAGCTTACCTTTTCACCGTAGTGAGTAACTTCTTTTCATGACTGTAAATTTCTATAGTTAACGGCATCTGTCCAATAGCAAAGTGCGATGCACATCCAAAGCACGGGTCATACGCCCTGAAAGCCATCTCCACCATGTTAAGTAAGCCTTCGCTTACGTTGCCTCCGTGGATTAAGCCCTTGGCTGCGTCGCGGACGGACATGCAAATGGCAGGGTAATTATTAATGGTCGCGACTATCAAGTTTACGTCCTTAATCAGCGCTTCCTCGTCCAAAACGTAGTGATGAATTAACGTGCCTCTAGCCGCCTCAACGATTCCGACGCCTTCCCCAGGTTCGCCTGGCGGGTTACGGACTTTTGTGCTCGTTATTTCCGGGTCTTTGCAGAGCTCTACGGCTCGCTCAGCTGCATAAAGCAGTTCGATGAGCCTAGCCCAGTGGAAAGCCAATGTGGAGTGAACAGGCTTTCCTCCAAGTGTCTTGTACATGAGCTCGTACTCTTCTTGGGCGAGCGGAGTAGCCATGCCGTCGGATGCGTTAAGTCTTCCAAGGGGTCCAACACGGTATAAACCGCTGTCTCCTCCTTCAACGAAGCCTTTCCATCCGATTTTCTTCAGGTATGGGAATTTCACGTAAGTCCATTCTTCCACGTGCTCAGCAACGTTATCAAGATATTCTTTGGGTATAAACTTTACGAACTCGGTACCGTTGGGGTCGACAACTCTCACTTTGCCATCGTAAAAGTTGACCTTGTTGTTTTCGTCAACCAACCCCATATAATAGGTTTTCAAAGTATAGGCGTCGCTTTTAATCAGGTCAACGTACTTGGTGTTTCCAAGAACGATGTCGTGAAAAAGTTTCAAAGTAAACTTCGCGAACTCAACAGAAGAAGTTGCCATCTTTTCAATTTCTTGCCGGTCTTCTTCGCTTAATGGTTTAGATATGCCTCCTGGCAATCCGCAGACCGGATGGGTTGCTTTTCCTCCGATAAGTTCAGTTATCCTTTGTCCATACGCCCTATGCTTGATGACTTCTTTGCCTATTTCCAACCCTGCCTTTTCAATTACGCCTATAACGTTTCTTTTCTCTGGCGGAGCGTCTGGCCCAACCACAAAGTCTGGTCCGCCAAGATAGTAGAAGTGCAACGTGTGGTCATAGACATAGTAGCCGCAATACATGAGTTCCCTAAGCTTTTTCGCTGCTGATGGAGGTTCAACATTGAGCGCGGCGTCTAGGGCTTTTGTTGAAGCATAGTGATGCGCAACAGGGCAGACGCCACAGATTCTGGGCGTCAAAAGCGGCATGTCCTCAGCCTTTCTTCCAATACAGAACCTTTCGAAGCCTCTAAGCTCTGGAACCTGGAAGTAGGCGTTTTCCACCTCTCCTACTTCGTTTAAAAATATAGAGATTTTTCCGTGGCCCTCGAGTCTCGTTATTGGGTCTATGACCACCTTCTTCATTGTTTAATAACCTTCCTTCTGAGAATTGACGATGGTAAAGCGTACATGTAGAAGGTTCCAAGCGGGTCTTTTATCTGACCGATTAGTTTTTCGACTTCTTCTTCAGTGTACTTTTCTTTCTCCTCTTCTAAGCCAAGTATAGAAGCTAGTGCGCTTATCATGGCTGCCCCTTGTTCGGGTGAGTTGGGGCATGGTCCACCGCATCCTGTGCACGGCATATCGGCTTTTAAGCATCTAGCCCCGCATCCGCCTCGGGTTGCTGGGCCCATGCAGAGTATTCCCTGCTCGAGCAAACACCTTTCAGGCTCAGGAATCTTCTCGTAAACGCGATATATTTTGGAGATTTTCTTGTTCTCTTTTTTTCTTGGGCAATCATCACAAACGGACTTTAATGGCGCCAGAACAGAACCCTTCGGCGGTAGTTCACCTTTCGCTATCGCCTCTACAGCGAATAGCGTGCGTTCAACAGCTGGCGGACAGCCTGGAACATAATAGTCGACATCCACTGTTTGGTCTAAAGTTCTAACAGTATCGTAAAATTCTGGAAGCTCCAATTCTCCCTCTTTGACGTTCACTTTGGTTTTCGGTGTTATTTTGTTGGGATTTGCCGTCGAGAAAGTTCTGCTATATACCTTTTCAAAAATCTCTTCCCTATTAGCTACATTCGCTAACCCTGGAACTCCTCCAAGATGAGCGCAAGCTCCATAAGCAATCAACATTTTTGATTTCTGCCTCAGAAGTTTAGCCATGTGTTCTTGCTCTTCGTTCCGTATTCCTCCGTTGAAGAAGCAGACGTCTATGTATTTGTCTGGCATGTTTTCGACATCCTTGTATTTGATGTCCATGGCTACGGGCCAGAAAACGATGTCTGCGATTTGTAAAACATCCAATATTTTCTCGTTGATGTCTAGAACTGCGATTTCGCATCCGCCGCAGCTTGCAGCCCAGTAAAGGGCGATTTTTAGTTTCTCTTTGGCCATCTTAACATTCAGCTTGTTGCCTTAATGATTTTTGAGGCGTCAACCCTCAGTTCGTTGAAAGCAAGCTCTTCAGGCGGTATGCCCAATGCTAAGCCGAGAAGCTGTGGATAATGTAGCACTGGAATTCCGTATGTCTCGTTGAACATCTTTTCTATACGCAGTTCGTTTGTGTCGTACATTATGTGGCAGAAGGGACAAATGGTTATCATAGCTTGTGAACCAACCACCTTGATGTGATTCAGCTTGTCCCTTGCGAGTTGGAGCGCAATCTTGTCGCTTACCCCCACGCTTGGCGCACCACAACACTCTGTTTCATCCATGTAATCTAGACACGTCGCACCAGTAGCCTCGATAAGAGTTTTAAGTGTTTTAGGGTCTTCTGGGTCGTCAAATCCGATGAATTCTCTTGGTCTCAAAATGTGACAGCCGTTGTGTTCAGCGACCTTAAGTGTTGTGAGCGGTTTAACAACAGCTTTTTTTATCTTCTCTAAGCCGACATCTTCGATCAAGGCTTGCATCAAGTGTTTTGCGTCTACTGTTCCCTTAAACTCTAATCTCGCTTCTTTCAAGTGATGGTTTATTTCTTCACGTAAAGCCTTGTCTTCCTTCAGCATTTTGTTAACCTTTTTTAATGTGCCTGCGCAGCCTGGGCAGAGGGTTAAAATGTTTAGGCCCTTGTGTTCTGCTAGGGCTAGGTTTCGCGCCGCAAGTATGAGCATTATTTCGTGGCTTACGGGATCCATGGGAAGACCACAGCAGTTAAACTCAGGCATTTCAACAAGTTCTACGCCTAGTTTTTGGAGAATCTTTCGTGCTGAGATTTCGTAGGCTGAGACACGATACGGGATTGCGCATCCGAGAAACATGAGATACTTGTTTTCCGCCACTTTACTCACCCTTCTTTTCAATAAACTTGAGAAAACCTACCTCGCGAAGCGTTTTTCTTATACTTTCAGGGTTGCCTTTCGGTAATGGGGGTAATCCTAGGGATTCTCTCTTCTTTATTCGCAGTTCCGGAATTTTGTAGGCGTATCCTGTTTCAAGTATGCTTGCGCCTTGCTCCTTGAAAACTTGTGGAACATAGCCTTTCTCAACTGCTAAGTTTCTCAGTACACGTATAACGCTGGCAACTTCAACATCTTGGGGACAGCGGTCTGTGCACGTGAAGCACGAGGCACACAGCCATAAGGTGTCGCTGCTTAGCACTCTTTGTCTCAGTCCAAGTTGTGTCATACGGATTATCTGTCTCGGCCTATAGGTGTCGCTGAATCTTGCGATTGGGCAGTCTGACGTGCATGTTCCACACTGGAAGCATCGCATCAGCTTTTCTCCGCCATGCATCTTTGCGATTTCGTACTTGAACTTCGGGTCTATTTCCGACGCCTTTATTCGCTTTTCCTCTGTTTCCGACATCAGGCTTTTTCCTCCATACTTTTTAACGGGTTTGGACCAAGCTTCCTTATTTCCTCGACCATATCCCGTACGACTGTAGCGAATTTGTCTCCTTCGCTGGCTGAAACCCACTCAATCCGCACACGTTCAGGTTCGATTCCGAAATCTTGCAGAACCCTCTTTAAAAGAATTATCCTCCTTAAAGCCTTGAAGTTTCCACTTAGGTAATGACAGTCTGAAGGTAAGTGGCATCCTGCAACAAGCACTCCATCTGCACCATCTTTCAAAGCCTCAAGAATAAAAGCAGGATCAATTCTGCCGCTGCACATGACGCGGATGATCCTTATGTTTGGAGGGTATTGAATTCTGCTTACTCCGGCTAGATCGGCACCCGCGTAGGAGCACCAGTTGCAGAGAAAACCAATGATTCTTGGCTCAAACTCTTCCTTGCTCACGTTGCCACCTCCAGTAGTGCGGCTTTGACTTGGGCAAGTATCTCTTCAGTTGTGAAGTGTCCCATTATGATGGCTTTGGTTGGGCAAGCCGTACCACAGGCACCGCAGCCCTTGCACAGGGCTTCAATTACATGTGCAAGGAGTTTCCCGTCCTTTTCCTTCATTTCGATTGCACCGTACGCACATAGATGTTCACAAATCCTACACCCGCTACATAAATCTTCGTTCACGTTTGCTATGATTCCTTCCATCTCAAGTGTTGGTTTGGAGAGTATGGTTATTGCTCTTGCCGCAGCCGCACAGGCTTGGGCTATGCTTTCTTCGATGTATTTTGGTGAGTGAGCCATTCCGCAGAGGAACACGCCTTCTGTTGCGAAGTCAACCGGTCTAAGTTTCATGTGGGCCTCTAGGAAGAAGCCATCCTTTGTTAGTGGCACCTTGAGCATTTCTGCCACTCGTTTGTTGTCGGGATTCGGAATTGTAGCGGCGCTCAAAACCACAACATCTGGTTCAATTTCGAACTCTTCTTTTATCACCGGCTCAAAGAGCCTTACCCTGAGTTTTCCAATTTCGTTTTTTATCTGCGGTTTTCTTTCATCCTCATAATTTATGAATAGAACTCCTTTTGTAGCTGCTTCCCGGTAATAGTCTTCTTTGAAACCGTACGTTCTGACGTCTTTATACAAGACGTAAACTTCTGTTTCTGGGCTCACTTCTTTAATTTTAAGCGCATTCTTTATCGCTTGTCCACAACATATCCTTGCACAGTTTGGCTGCTCCTCATTTCTCGCTCCCACACATTGAATCATAACGACGTTTTTAGCCTCAAAATTTTCGTTCGCAAGCTTTTCTTCCAGCTCATGTTGCGTCATAACCCTTGGGTCTTTTCCGTAGAGGTATTCGGTGGGTTTGTATTCGATTGCGCCGGTTGCTACTATTACTGTGCCATGTTCAACCTCTTTTTCTTCACCATTGTGTTGTTTGATCCTTGTCTTGAAGTTGCCAACAAATCCACTAATGTCTAACACTTCGGATTCCATGTAAACGTGTATCTTATCGTTTTCCGCGACTGCTTTGATCAGAGTGTTCAATTTTTCTTTTGGGTCTTCATCCTTCTCGAGCAAGTAGTAAATCTTACGCAGGTGTCCACCCAACTCTCTTTCTCTTTCGACAAGGTGCACCTCAAACCCTTGTTTTGCGAGTTCTAAGGCTGCAGTCATGCCTGAGAACCCCCCGCCTATAACTAAACCGACTGGTGTAACGTTTATCAGCGGCTTCTTCAAGGGTTTCAGAAGCCTTGCTTTTGCAGCTACTGAGCGGATTAGGTCTTTTGCTTTTTCTGTTGCCTCTTTGGGCTCGTGCATGTGAACCCAGCTGCACTGGTCTCGAATGTTCGCCATCTCAAACAGGTATATGTTTAAACCAGCTTCTCGCACAGTTTCTCTAAACAATGGTTCATGAGTGCGTGGAGTGCAAGAAGCCACAATCACCCGATTAAGATTAAACTCTTTTATCTTTTCCCTTATTCTTTTCTGCGTATCTTGGGAGCATGTGTACAAGTTATTTTCTGCGTAAACAACTTTTGGCAGAGTTTTAACGTACTCCACAACCTCTGGCACGTCGACATATCCACCAATATTGATGCCACAATGACAAACAAATACTCCGATTCGGGGTTCTTCTCCAGACACGTCTTTCTCTGGTGGAAGTTCCTTTACAGTTACAAGCTTTCCTCTCTCTGACGCGATCATGCTGGCTGCTCTAGCTGCAGCCCCACTTGCTTGCGCCACGCTCTCGGGGATATCCTTAGGGCCAGCAAATGCGCCGCAAACGTAGATTCCTGGCCTGGAGGTTTCTAGCGGCGACAAGTTTCCCGTGAAGCAGAAGTTATACTCGTTGAGTTTAATGTCTAATGCCTTGGCTAATTCCGCTGCACGTTTAGGCGGTCTCATTCCGACGGATAGAACTACGAGGTCGAATTCCTCCTCTTTGGGCTCCTCATCCACAACGTATCTCACGATGAGATTTTGAGAACCCGGGAACTCGTCCACACAAGAAACTCTTGATCGGACAAACCTCACTCCATACTCTTCCTTAGCCCGAGCGTAGTAGGCGTCAAACTCCTTACCATAAGCCCGAATATCCATGAAGAAGATGGTGCACTGAACGCCTGGAGTGTGCTCTTTGGCTATGACCGCCTCCTTGATGCCGTACATGCAACAAGCTGACGAGCAGTAATTATTCCCAAGCTGAGCGTCACGTGAACCAACACACTGAATGAACGCAATCTTTCGCGGCACCTCGCCGTCCGAAGGGCGTAGGGTCATTCCACTATATGGACCAGAAGCGCTCAAAATGCGCTCAAACTCGATGCTGGACAGCACATTTGGGTATCGACCGTAACCATACTCGCTCTTAAGGCTGGGGTCGAACTCGTCGAAACCGGGCGCTAGTACAACGGAGCCAACGTTTAGTACGGCTTCCTCTTCCTTGTCTTCATACATAACCGCGCCTGCTTTACACACCTCCTTGCAGGTGCCGCAACCAATACACTTCTCTCGGTCAACCATGTAAGTAAGCGGAACTGCCTGCGGGTATTTTACAAAAATGCTGCTTCTGTCGCCCAAGCCCTGATTGAACTCGTCTATGGCTTCAACAGGGCATTTTTGAGCGCAAACACCACAGCCCGTGCACTTCTCTCCATTCACGTATCGGGCCCTTCTGGTTATGGTAACTTTAAAATTGCCAGCCTCGCCCTCAGCCCTCCTTATTTCAGCGTTGGTTATAAGGTGGATATCAGGGTGTCTGCCAGCTCCCACAAGCTTTGGCGCGAGGATGCACATGGCGCAGTCGTTAGTGGGAAAAGTCTTGTCCAGCTGGGCCATGACGCCCCCTATGCTGGGCGACTCGTCGAGTAGGTAAACCCGAAATCCTGAGTCGGCTAGGTCGATGGAGGCTTGTATGCCGGCGATTCCGCCGCCGACGACAAGTACGGCTCCCACCTTCTCCTTCATCTTCCCACCTCCAACGCGGCATAGAGGGGAGTTATTCCCTCAACCCGATCCACGGCGACCATGCCCCTCCGCCTCATAACCACAATGTGGCGCAACACCATCTGAGGGCTCAAATCCAAACGCTTAGATAGCTCTTTCACTGATAGAGGCTCCTTCCTCACCAGAAAATAGATTTTGTTGCGTATGTATTCGTCGGCGATGGCTTTGTCCATCGTTTCGTCAAACTTTTCCTGCGAAACCTTCTCCCCATACACGTTTACGTCTTCAGTCAGTCCCTTCTCTCTACCCACCAAAACCCTAAGCCTGAAATCTGCAGCTGCCGATTTGGCCGCAAGTATTCCTTCGAGTATGTTGGGGTCTTGTTTTTCTCCGGATAAAGGAGAAGGCCCTAGTGCCTTTATCTGGTTGGTGAAATCTCTGACGAGCTCCGCGAATCGTCCGCCTTCTGAGGCGGAGACCCATTCAAGGCGTAGGCGCTCCGGCTCCAAACCCGTTCTTGCTATCAGTTTCTTCAGCATTTTGAACTTGCGTTCGGTCTGGAGATTCCCTTCAATGTAGTGGCAATCGCCGGGGTGGCAGCCCATCACCATGACACCGTCGGCGCCGTTGGCAAGCGTTTCCAAAAGAAGAACAGGGTCAACCCTTCCGCTGCACATCACCCTTATGATCCGTATGTTAGTTGGGTAGGTTATTCTGCTGATGCCTGCCAAATCGGCACCAGCATAGGAGCACCAATTGCACAAAAATCCTATTATTCTTGGCTCGAACGTCACGCGAGTTCCCTCCTAAGTGCAGCAAGAGCCTGAGCGATAACCTGCTCGTCCGTGAAATGCCGCATAGTAATCGCCTTTTCCGGACAACTCGCCCCACACGTGCCGCATCCCTTGCAAACGACCTCTGTCACTCTAGCCACACCCCTCTCGTCTTTTACTATAGCACCATACGGACAAATCTTTACACAGGTTCCGCAGCCAGTGCAAAGGTTTTCATCCACTAAGGCCGTGATCGCCTCAGTTCGTAGGCGTTTCACAGCCATCGGAATGGCTGCTCTTGATGCAACCCCGAAGGCTTGGGATATGCTCTCACTCGTGTCCTTTGGACTGTGAGCCGTGCCGCAAACATAGATGCCGTCAGTTGCAAAATCGACAGGCCTTAATTTGACGTGAGCCTCCAAGAAGAACCCATCCGGCCCCAAGGGCACCTTAAGCATTCGTGATACGTCCCTGGCATCTTCACGCTGAATTAGAGGCGTCGATAACACCACTAGGTCAGTGTCTATGTTAATTTGTTCCCTGAGAAGTGCGTGACAGACATTGACATCTAATCTTCCATTCTGTCTAAGAATAACCTCTGGAGGTTTTTCAAGACCGTATTTAATGAACTTAACTCCCCTATCTTGGGCCATTCGGCGATAGTCCTCGTAGTGACCGCCATATGTTTGAAGGTCTCGGAAAAGGATGTAGACATCCGTGTCTGGAAACATATCCTTGATGAGTATGGCGTTTTTGAGGGCTGTCATGCAGCAAATCCTAGAGCAGTAAGTCCTGCCCTTTTCTTCCCTGGACCCGACGCATTGGATCATTACAACTCTTTCAGGCTTCTCCAATTTGCCGTCTTTAAGGAGTTGTTCAAGCTTAAGCTGGGTGATGACGTTGTCGTATTCTCCGTACCCGTACATTCCCACGGGCTCAAGAACGTCTGCTCCAGTCGCGACAATGACCGTGCCAACCCCGAAGTTCGCAGTTTCACCATTCCCTTTTTGAACAGTGACTTCAAAATTTCCGATGAACCCCTTAATCTGCTTAAGGACTTTAGAAGTCCATACCTCTATGTTTCTGTTTGCCTTCACGGCTTCGATAATTTTGTTTAGTCCTTCAGAGGCGTTTACCAAGGTTGGATACAGCTTATGTAGCTGGTTGAGCCTACCTCCGAGTTCGCCCTCCTTCTCAACTATGTAAACTTTGAAACCTTGATCGGCGAGACAGAGGGAGGCGGTCATCCCTGAGACGCCGCCGCCTATAACCAAGGCTGAAGGCGTCACATCTATTTCTGGCTCCTCCTGCGGCTTCAACAAGCGTGCCTTAGCCACAGCCATCCTCACGATGTCTTTGGCCTTCTCCGTTGCCTTTTCTGGTTCGTGCATGTGAGCCCAAGAGCAGTGCTCTCGAATGTTCGCCATCTCAAAGAGGTATTTGTTTAGGCCCGCCTCCTCGCAGGTTGCTCTGAAGAGTGGTTCATGAGTCCTGGGAGTGCAAGAGGCTACAATAACTCTGTTAAGATCATGTTTTTTGATGTTTTCCCTTATCTTGCTTAACCCTTCTGATGAGCATGTGTAGAGGTTGTCCTCGGCGTAGACGACATTGGGCAATGTCTTTGCGTATTCCACCAGGTGTGGGACATTTACCACGCCTCCGATGTTGATTCCGCAGTGGCATATGAAAACCCCGATTCTCAGGTCTTCTTCCCCTTTAACTTGTTCCATTTCACTGCGCCTCCTTGCTAGCCATTAGGGCTATTACCTCTGCTGCCCTAGCGGCTGCACCACTGGCTTGTGCGACTGATTCCGGGATGTCTTTTGGGCCTTGGCAGTATCCACATATGAAAATGCCTGGAACGTTTGTGTCGAACGGAATGAATTGTGGGTCTTTCGATTTGAAGAAGCCATATTCGTCAAGTTCTAATCCAAGGATGCCGGCCAGCTCTTTGCTTGCTGCTCTAGGGATTAGGGCTGGGCAAAGAACCACTAGGTCAACCTTTATGCTCTTTGTCACATTTTCGGTGGTGTCCTCATACCAGAGCGTGAGGTCGCCCGTTTTTGGATCTTCCGTAACCTCGCCTGGAAGCGCCCTGATGTATTTCACGCCCCACTCGTCTTTAGCTCTGGTCACGAAGTCTTGGAAGCCCTTTCCAAAGACCTTGAGGTCGTTGTAGAAGATGTAGACTTCGCATTTAGGCTCATGCTCCTTGATTAATATTGACTCCTTCGTTGCGTACATGCAGCACGCGCTGGAGCAGAAGGGGACTCCTCCCTTGAGGCTTCTGGAGCCGACGCATTGGATGAAGGCGATCTCTCTGGGAATTCGTCCGTCTGACAGCCTCACGATGTGTCCTCCGGTTGGCCCAGAGGCAGAGAGCATCCTCTCGAACTCCAAACTTATCAGAACGTTTTGATGTCTTCCATAACCATACTCGCTTCTTGTTCTGGCGTCAAACAATTCGAAACCCGTTGCCACGATGATCGTACCAACGTTAAGGCTGAGGGTTTGAGGTTGTTGATCAAATTCTACAGCCTCAGCTCTACACATCTTCTGGCAAAGCCCACATTCCAAGCAATTTTCCCTGTCGATTGTGTACTTGAGGGGGACAGCCTGGGGCAAGGGAATATAAATGGCCTTGCGTATGCCAACACCCATATCAAACTCGTTGGCGACTTCAACCGGGCAATGTTGGCCGCATACTCCGCATCCCGTGCATCTCTCCTCATTGATGAATCTTGGCTTCTTGAGAACCCTGACTGTGAAGTTGCCAGCGGAACCGCTGACTTCCTTCAGCTCAGAATAGGTTAGTAACGTTACGTTGGGATTGCGGAGGCATTCGATCATTTTGGGAGCGACGATGCATATGGAGCAGTCCATAGTTGGAAACGTCTTGTCCAGCTGAACCATTCTCCCGCCGATGCTCGGGCTATTTTCTAACAGATAAACTTTAAACCCACGGTTGGCTAGGTCCAAGCTTGCTTGCATTCCAGCGATTCCGCCACCCACAACCAAGACAGAGTTTTTGGCTTCCATGGCTTTCACCTTCATACTAGATGCATCGCCTCTGCCACCAGCACGGACAAGTCGCGCATCTTCATTGTTACTTCTTCCGGGTCAACCCATAACTTCTCGCTAGTAACGCACTTCCAATGAATCTGGCACTTTGGACACGCTGTAACCAGCAAATCGGCTCCTGTGGCCTTCGCCTCCTTCAATCTGTCAATCTGAACAGCCTTTGAGTACTTGTTACAGGATAACCAAGCGTTGACGCCGCAACAAACGGCGTTCTCACGGTTCCGTCCCATCTCCACCAACTCGATTCCGGGAATATCGGCTATAATTCTTCTCGGAGGTTCGTACACGCCCATATGCCTACCAAGTCTACATGCATCCTGATAAACCACTTTCATTGGGAGCTTTGCGTCATATTTGAGCTCTCCCTTATTGATTAATTCGGATAGAAGTTCTGAGATGTGTAAAACTTCAAAGTCTGGGTTGCCGAGTAGTTCAGTGTAATCCTTCTTGAGAGTTCTGTAGCACTCGGGGCATGTCGTAACCACCTTGGTCGCTGTGGTTTCTTTGATTTCTGCCACGTTCATTTTCGCCAATTTTTCAAAGTTTTCCATGTCCCCTGTCCACAGCAAATCATGACCACAACACTTTTCATTGCCAAGTATCACCGGCTTTATCCCTACTCTGTTGAGTATTTTTACCACGCTTTGCGGAATCTTTAAGAGGTCTAAATCGAAATCCTCAAAAACCACGTCAAAGTACGGGAGGCAACCAGTAAAGTAAAGTAAGTCACCTTTTTGGGAGGTTTCGGCTCCCTCCGGAAACCAGTCCAATCGTTTCTGCTTAATGCTCAGATTTGTCATGATTCTGGACAAGGCCATGGGTATTCCTCTATGGGCACAAAGTTCTTCCATAACTTCTTGGGATGCCACACGTCTGCAAGCCCTAACAAACTCCGGATACAGAACGTCTGATGGGCATCTTTCGGTACATGTATAGCATGTGAGGCACGTCCAAAGATCCGCGGTGGGCAACACCTTACCCCCAAAACCCAACAAAAATCTTTCAACGGTGCGCCTCGGCGAGTATGCGTCGTTGACCCTCGATATCGGGCAACTCCCAGAGCACTTTCCACACTCAAGGCAGTATTGAACGTTTGTTTTCTTAAATGCTTTAGAAATTACCTCTTCTGTGTTTACAGGAGCCTCAGTATTAACTCTACCCTTTAGTGGATTTGGCTCCATCTTGCGTAAATCTTCTGTGAAATCGGTTACAATTTGGGCGAATTTGGCTCCTTCGGAGGTTGAGACCCACTCTAAACGCAGTCTCTCAGATCCGAGTCCAAGCAACCTTAGAATTTTCCCCGTGTTCTTCATCCTTTTTTCAGCTTTGAGGTTTCCACTTACATAATGACAGTCGCCCGGGTGGCAACCCGTAACTAGTACACCGTCTGCCCCCATTTCAAAAGCGTTGATAACGAAGGCTGGGTCAACCCTTCCAGAACACATCACTCGTATCGCCCTGACGTTTGGTGGATAGCTGATTCTGCTCATGCCAGCAAGGTCTGCTCCAGCGTAGCTACACCAATTGCATAAAAAAGCCACGATTCTCGGTTCGGTCTCCAATGGTTAGCCTCCTATGGCTGCCGTTATCATGGCGTCTATCTGTTTGCTGGTGAAATGTTTCATTGTAATCGCTCCGGTGGGACACGCAACAGCGCAGGAGCCGCAACCCTTGCACTGCGCCTCGGTGACTCTGGCTATTAATGTTGGAACCGTGATGGGTGGCTGTGCCTCTTCCACTTTGATGGCTCCATACTCGCAAACTTCCTCACATTTGCCACACCCCTTGCACAGGTCCTCATTTACCGCGGCAACGATGGGCTGCACCTCAACCTTTCCCCTCACCAAAGGAATTACCGTCTTTGCAGCCGCCGCGCTTCCCATCGCTGAGGCATCAGTGATATCCTTTGGCCCTTGTGCTGTACCAGCCAGGTAAATCCCATCTATAGGCGTGTCCAACGGCCTTAGCTTGGCGTGGGCCTCTTGGAAGAATCCGTCAATGCTTGTTGCGATCTTTAGTTTTGTTTTTATGTCAGAGGCGTCTGCGCGCGGAACCATGCCAACATTTAAGACTATTAAATCTGCTGGTATGGCTAGAACTTCGTTGCTAGTGAGCACATCCTGAACAGTGACGACGAGACCGTCAGGGGTGTTTGTAATTGCGGGCTGAGACTCGGGCTTAAATTTGATAAACATGACCTGAGACTCGCTAGCTTTCTTGTAGTATTCCTCATGCCCCTTTCCAAAGGTCCGTACATCGCGGTAGAGGTAATAAACTCTGGTGTCAGGATACTTCTTCTTTATAGCCAACGCATTTTTGATAGCAGCCATGCAACACACACGAGAACAGTATCGATTAAGTTGCTGCGCCTCCTTAATCGGCTGATATATTCCCGGTTCTTGTCTTGATCCAACACAAGAAATAAATACTATACTCTTTGGTGTGGAGCCATTTACCGTCAATTGGCCGCTTGTTGGACCGTTTTCATTCAGTATCCTCTCAAGCTGGGGAAGCGTTATCACGTTCCCATACATTTTGTAGCCGTATTCACCCTGTGGTGGATCATACAAATCATGACCCGTCGCAACAACTATTGTTCCTACATCAACTTCTATTCTCATCGGCTTTTCTCCGAGATCGATTGCCCCTCTTTCGCAAGCCTCTGCACACTTTCCGCACTTGTTGCAGTTTTTGTCGTCGATGGCGTACGTTCGGGGTAACGCGGCTGGAAAAGGAAGATATATGGCTTTTCTTCTGCTTAGTCCGAAATCGAATTCGTTTGAGACCTCGATGAGGCATACAGCTTCGCATTTGCCACAAGAATTGCACTCATTTGTGACGTATCTGGGCTTTACGATAATTTTCGCCCTGAAGTTTCCAATAAAACCATCTACAGCCTCGATTTCTGAATTCGTGAACAATTTTATTTTTGGATGGGATGCAACAGCATCCATTATAGGCTTCAGAACGTCTAAGGCCCGCTCGCCTGTTGGATACAATTCATTTAATTGAGCGATCCTACCGCCGATATAAGGAGCTTTTTCTATCAGATAAACCTCAAAGCCCCTTTGGGCTGTGTCTAGGGCTGTCGTCATGCCGGAGATTCCTGCGCCGGCCACCAACGCTCGTGCTGTTACGCCAACCTCTTTTCTCTGGAGCCTCTCTAGGAGCCGAGCTCTGGCAACAGCCATTCTTACAATGTCCTTTGCCTTTTCCGTTGCCTTTTCAGGCTGGTCTGCGTGAACCCAAGAGCACTGCTCCCGAATGTTAGCCATCTCGAAGAGGTATGGGTTTAACCCTGCTTCCCCAACCACTTTTCCAAAGGTGGGTTCATGCATTCTTGGAGAACAAGATGCGACAATTACCCTATTGAGCCCATGTTCCTTAATATCGGCCTGAATCATTGCTTGAGCTGGAGCAGAACACATATAGACGTAGTGTTTCGCAAGAACTACGTTTGGCAATTTCTCCGCATATTTCGCCACATCCCCAACGTCAACTACGCCAGCTATGTTGGTGCCGCAGTGGCAGATATAAACGCCGATTCTGGGTTCCTCTTTTTCCAGGGTTCGAGACATAGTTATCCTCACTTCCACCTTATCACTCTTTAAGCAGGTTTGAAGCTTTCATCGCAGCGGCACTCGCTTGAATGACAGCGTCCGGAATATCTTTGGGGCCTTCAGCCACTCCGGCTATGAACACACCCTCGATCTTTGTTGTGACGGGATCCGACTTTGGATTCGAAGATGCAAAGAATCCATCATCACTAACTGGTATAGGCAATAATTTTTTGAGGTTGTCATTCTTAAGCGAAACCAAACCAGCTGATAAAACAACCATGTCTGCCTCGTGCTCAAGGATTTCGCCTGTCTCGGTGTTCTCTGCTTTTATCGTAAGATTTTGCGTGTGGGGGTCCTCGGTGATTTCTGCAACCCGCCCTCGAATATAGTTGATGCCAAATTCTTGTTTAGCCCTTTGGTAAAATTCTTCGAAGCCCTTTCCATAGGCTCGGACATCCATGTAAAATATGGTTATTTCTATATTTGGGACATGTTCTTTTAGAAGTATCGCCTCCTTTGTAGCGTACATGCAGCATACTCGCGAGCAATAAAGGTTGCCGGACAATTCATCTCTTGAACCCACACACTGCAGGAAAGTTACCTTCTGCGGAATTTTTCCATCGGAGGGCCTAACTATGTGTCCTCCGGTCGGACCTGATGCACTTAACAGTCTCTCTAAGGCTAGCCCTGTTATCACGTTTGGATAAAAGCCATAGCCATACTCCTCTTTCATTCGCGCGTCAAAGAGTTCGAAGCCAGTGGAAACTATGACGGCGCCAACTTCAACTTCAGCCTCTGCTGGTTGCTGTCCACGGTCAATAGCTTTTGCTAGGCACACTTTTTCGCAGAGCCCACACTCAATGCAGCTATCCTTGTCTATTGTATATATGAGCGGGACCGCTTGCGGAAATGGAACATATATCGCCTTTCGTACACCGAGCCTTTCATCAAATTCGTTTGGCACTTCGACGGGGCAGTGTTGAGTGCAGACGCCACAGCCAGTGCATCTTGTTTCATCAACATAGCGAGGTTTGCGAATAACTTTAACCTTGAAGATGTCTCCATCCTTTTTGACGTCTTGAACTTCTGAGTATGCGAGAAGCTGAATGTTTGGATGTCTTCCGGCGTCCACCATTTTTGGCGTCATGATGCAAGCCGCACAGTCTAGTGTTGGAAAGGTCTTGTCTAATTGCGCCATTTTTCCGCCTATGCTTAGATTTTTTTCGACAAGATATACTTTGAAACCTTGGTCGGCTAGGTCAAGTGCTGATTGGATTCCTGCAATGCCACCTCCGATGATTAATCCAGCCTTAACCATTCGTATCTTCAACCTCCGTTCAAACGGGAAGGTTCCTATTTCTAGTGCCTCTATTATTTTTAGAATCATTAAGAAAAGAAAGATACGCAATATATACTTTGTCTTCACCTATACGGCAAATAAATCATGGAGAAATCAACTTCGGTCTGTCAGGTGTAAGAGCACATCTTTTATTTAATAAGTAAGGATGTTTTATTTAATAAGTAGAACGATGTGGAAGAGCAACCCTGAATTATAACGTGAACTTCCCTAGGTCAATGATGCTCCACCAGGGATTAAAGCGCTTTTGCAAAGAGTTCATTAATATCCATGACTTGAATTCGACCTTCGTTGCCGGTAGTCTTAACCGCATCCTCGAATGTTAAAAGGCAGAAGGGACATGCTACAGCTAGTATTTCCGCTCCAATGTTAATGGCTTCTCTGACGCGATTTTCGGTGGCGCGTTCTCTAGGAGTGTCGACCCACATTCTTCCTCCTCCGCCCTCGCAGCAGACACTCCGTCCTTTAGCCATTGGTAACTCCAGAAATTTCACGCCTGGAATGTTCTCGATCATCTTTCTGGGTTCGTCGTAGATGTTGTTGTGCTTGCCTAAAAAGCACGGGTCTTGGAAGGTAACTGCTTTTTCGACTTTGTTTGAAAACTTGAATCCTTCCTTATCAATTAAATCTGCAAAATATTGCGTGTAATGTTGGACTGCAAGATCCTTTTTTCCATATCTGTTCTTAAAAGCATTGAAGCAGTGCGGAGAAGTCGTAATAATTCTGTCCACTCCATGTTGGTCAAAAAGGCTCAAGTTGTCCTTGACCAAAATCTCAAACAGTCCTTTCTCTCCAAGAGAGTAAATCTCGTTTCCGCAGCAACTTTCCTTGTCTCCCAGTATTGAAAAATCTACTCCTAAAGCGTTCAAATTCGTCGCCAATGCTTTAGCCACTTCTTGTGCACGAAGGTCATAGGATGAGGCGCATCCAACGAAGTACAGCAATTCCACCTTCTCACCTTCTGAAGCATACTTTACCCTCAAGTCCTTTGCCCACTCAGACCTTTTGCTTCGGCTTAGGCCCCATGGATTTCCATACTTGTAAACACCTTCCAGAGCATCCATTATTGTACGCGGAACTTGCCCTCCCTCAACAAGAAGACTGCGCACACTGATAAGCACCCCCATTGGATCTACATCTCTAGGGCAACGATTTTTGCAGGTGCAGCATGTGGTGCACAGCCAAAGTCCTTTATCTGAAAGGACTTTATCCCGGAAACCTAGCTGCACCCTTCTGATAACTTGGCGCGTTCGGAGGGCTGTTCTGGTTCCGATTGGACAGCTAGCCGAGCAGGTCCCGCATTGGATACAAAGGTTTACTTTCTCCCCTCCGGCCTTCGTCACGGATTCTGCGAACCTTGTGTCCAATTCGTCAAGTCTTACAATACTGTTTGGAGTTCCGACCAAGATTGGACCTCACTTTTCCTTTTGTAAATCCGTAACTTAGATAGAGTTTTGTCCAAATACAACTTAATAAATCTTCTTTCCAAAAACAGGCCTATTCGAGAGACAATTCGTATACATGCTTAATTGCCTTCTTAACGGAATCTCCGCGTCCGCTGATCAAGACGTGCGAGTCGTTCTTGAACTCAATTATTACGCCAAATTGCTCTGCGACTTCTTGCACTCGTTCTTCAGCTATTGGCTTTTGTAGAGCTAGTCTTATCCATCCTTTTTCGGGGTCTCTAGGAAGGTCTGGGATAAACTCGGATAAGGCGTAGATCATTGGGAAGTCTAGTTCGCCGCGCTCGGCTTTATCGATTTTTTTCATCCATTCGTTCACATAGTTTTCGTCAAGTCTTAGAGCCTCTGAGATTAAATTAGATCTTATTTTATCAAGAATCTGTAGTAGATTTCGAAAGGAAGCCTCGATTGTCATAGGTTCTTTAGAAGGATGAGCAACGCTCGTTCGAATAAAATGGATTAAAGTCTTGCAATCTCTTAAATCCGAGGCAACATCAACACTAATATTCCTCCGATTTAAATCTTGAAAAAGATCAGATAAAACTAGCCAAACTTGCTCCAACCTCTTGATTCCTTCATCTGTAAGCAATTACCAACCCTAATTTTGTTAGTATTGAAAGCATAATTAAAAACCTAACGTTTCAGTTTTTCATCAAATCAGTTGTCTTGATAAGCCACAGTTAACCCTTATGGAAATGCAGATGGGCCCCTTTACTCAGAAAGCGCGCTTTATAACAATATCGAATGAGTTGATGAACTTCTTTGGAGGATTATAGCTAACTATATGATTGGGGCAAGAGGGTTTTCAAGCTCGTAATATTCGATCAGACTAAGCCTGGGACTTTGAAAACCACACCCGACCATGGAAGAGGCAATCTGCTTCAATGATTTTCTTTGATTTTCTTACTCGAAGATAGTAACAAATATACCTAGGGCAACAGGAATATTCCAATGATCGCTTTTTCATTGTTTTCTAAACCGTAGTAAATAGGGTTCCTGTACCCTATTATGATATAGTATGCCAAAAGGTTTATGGCACTTTTTTATGTGACCTCCAGCGACTCTAAAGTATGCTCAAGACCTTCTTTTTCGCATATTTCTAAGATTTTGGATACCGCCTTCAAATCGATGGACTCCATTTTCTCCTCTGGCCCTGTAACTTCGATAATTAGACTTACACCATCCACTCCACAACATGCAAAAACATTCTTGTAGATATTAATATCGTATGCAGATAGGTCACCCATTTCTACTATCGCTAATTTCACTTTCTCTATCAAACTATCTACATTCCTTGTGCTCACATTGATAAAGCGACATTCCCTGCAACTCATCCCAAACATCCACATCCCTCATTTATTGGACTACGTTTTTTGCCAAGATCATAGTTACTGTTTCTTTTATGCCTGGAATCTGTCGTACCACATCAAATATGAAACTGTCGAGCTCCTCAATTCTATTAAATTTCACTTTGATGAGTAGATCGTATACTCCGTAGGTTGCGCTGGCCTCTTCAATCTCTCTTAGTTTCTTAATCCTTGCAAATATTTCCTCTTCCTTCCCAGCCTCCATCTTTGCTAAAACATATGCCAAAACCAAACTATATCCCTCACCATTTAGTTGAATAATCTAATATTACACATTATAATTGGTTATAGTATCGATAACTTGCCGCTCGGAGTTTAATATATCTAGTTTGATTGCGATTCTGCCGGATAAGTGGTGCGTGGCGCAGCTTAAGCATGGGTCATAAGGTCTGATCACCATTTCAATCTTATTGAGGGTTCCTTGATCATACTTTCCGCCTTTAATAAGCTCCTTGGCTGCTTTCTTAACCGCTAAATTGATGGCCGCGTTGTTTTGACATGTAGCAACGATTAGGTTGATGTCTCTGATCATTCCGTTTTCATCAGCCTCGTAATCGTGAATCAACGTGCCACGAGAAGCTTCTACAACGCCAACTCCACGACCAGCTCGAGGCTTTACCGGAACCCTTGTGTTTTCACTGGTGATTTGAGGATCTTCAAGCAATTGTATCACGCGTTCAGCAGCGCTTACTAATTCAATCAGCCTAGCCCAGTGATATAGCAGTGTTTGTTGGGCTGGTCGCCCAAACAGTTTCCTAAATTCCTCTAACTCTTTCTGAGCTAGTGGTGTCGGCATTTTGTCGCAGACGTTTATTCTAGCTAGCGTATTCACTCGATAAACCCCAACTGGATTGTCTGGATCTAGAATGAGCTTTCCAGCTTTCTTGTAGTACGGGAATTTTAGATAGGTCCAAGGTTCGATGCGCTCTGCTATATAATCTAGGTAGTTTTCAGGTGCAAACTCTTCGCAGGATCCGTCTGGCTGCATCATTCTAAGCTTTCCGTCATAAAAGGTGTGGGTGCCACCGTCTGTCACTAAGCCTAGAAAGCCGGTTTTGATAACAGCAAGGGATTTTACCATGTCTAGGTATTTAGGAAAGATGTTTTCTTTAGCATTATTAATAGTGAAAGTGGCAAAGTCTAATAGTTCTTTAGCCATCTCGTATGCTTTGTCTCTTTCTTCCCGCGTCAAGGGTTTGGTGAAGCCGCCGGGCACCGCGGCAACGGGATGTATCCTTTTTCCAGCTACAAGTTCCACCATTCTATGGGCAAGATGATGATGTCTAATTACCTCTTTTGCAAGGTCTGGATTGGCTTTCGCTATTCCAATGACGTTTCTAATAGCGTAGTCCGCATCAGGACCCATGACGAAATCGGGACCCGATAGGATGTAGAATTGCAGGATGAAGTCCATAACCTTGTCTCCTACGTATGCGAGTTCCCTCAGTTTTTTGGCGGTTTCAGGAATGTCTACGCCAAAAACGGCATCTGTGGCTTTTGCTGACGCTATATGGTGAGCCCAAGGGCAGACTCCACAGATTCTGGGCGTTATGAGTGGCAGTTCTTCGACTGGTCGACCGATGCAGAACTTTTCAAATCCTCTAAGCTCAAGGGTGTGCACTCTTGCATCGGCTACGTCTCCTTTGTCATCTAGTTGAATCACAACTTTTGCGTGGCCCTCAATTCTAGTTACGGGTTGGATAACGATTTCCTTAGTCAAACTTCTCACCTCAAGCTTTGCGGGGCCTAAGTATGTTGTGGGCTCCAACGAACCGATTAAACGTCGCGAGGCGATCGGGTATCGTCTTCACGTCTAAACCTATCGTCGCAAGGGCGCCCATCATGTCTACCATCTGGTTTCCTTCAGCACGAACTGGACCGAAGCATCCTCTGCACGGGAAGCCACCCGCTATGCACCTCGGAATCTCTTCTTTTCCACGACAGCCAGTACGAGTGGCGGGTCCTAGGCAAAGATATCCTAGTTCAAGCAAGCAACGTCCGTCCTTGGGAGGCCAATATTTGTCTAATGGTCGCCTTATGGTTGCTATGGCTTTCTTTTCTCGTTTCAGTGGGCAGTCTTCGCACACAGCCTTTTCCTCAAGCTTGAAAGGTTTCCTTTCTAGAATAGCAGTTATTGCGTCGACAATGAGACTTGGAGGAGGAGGGCATCCAGGCAGAGATACGTCGACTTTAACCACTTCGTCTAGGGCGTAGACTCGATCTGTCCATGGAGGAATGGCTACGGATGGATATTCTCCAGGAACAGTGCTTTTGGTAGTTTTGTAGACCTTGTCAAAAATCTCATCTCTTACGAACATATTGGCTAATGCGGGAACTCCGCCAAAACATGCACATGAACCAAACGCCACTAGGGTTTTGCACTTGTTTCTCATCTCTTGGGCTATTTCTTTATGTTCTTCAGTTCGGATGCCTCCAGAGATTATGCCAACGTCTGCTTCTGGAATCTCCAGTTTCGTACTAGCACCAGTTTGTCCAAAATATTTGTGGTCCATCAAGACGGGGATATGGACAAACTCCAGCTGTGATAGCAAATCTAGAATCGGTTCACCTACGTCCAGAATGCTACATTCGCATCCTCCGCACATGTTTAGCCATTCTTCAACAACTTTCACAGGCATGACCTTTCTCACCAATTTTTAAGAATGATATATTGAACGTTTATCTTATAAGTATTTTTACGAAATGATACAAAAAATCAATTTTTGATTACATTTTATACATCATCTGGGAAAAAAGGTATATATTTTAGTATCCTCATACACCATGGGTGCTATATAGAAGGTGGGCTAATGGAAGAAGTTGAGTTTGAACCCCTTATAATAGCCTTTTGTTGTAATTGGTGTGCTTACGCAGGGGCTGATTTAGCCGGAACTTCGCGAATATCTTATCCCACGAATGTAAGGATAATACGATTAATGTGTTCTGGCATGGTTCACCCTGCGTTAGTAATGGATGCCCTCATGAAGGGTGTAGACGGAGTATTAATAGCTGGATGTCACTTGGGAGACTGCCATTACACCGATGGAAACCTGAAGACAGAGCGTCGTGTTGAAGCGTTGACCGTGATGATGGAGGACATGGACATTGAACGAGAGCGTTTACGCCTAGAATGGGTCTCCAGCGGTGAAGGGGAGAAATTCGCCCGTGTTGTTCGAGAAATGACTGAACAAATCAAGAAACTTGGTCCCAGCCCATTCAAGTTGGGATGACTTCATGACTAAAGCTCTGGTCATGAAAGCTCCTCAATCCTCAAGGAGAACGACGGAAAAATGTCTGAAGAAGAGCCTAAAATAGGTGTGTATGTTTGTCACTGCGGGGTTAACATAGCTGGTGTAGTTGATGTTGAGGATGTGGCAAAGTATGTGGAAAAATTGCCAAATGTAGCGATTGCTAAACATTATGTTTATATGTGTTCCGCACCAGCACAAGCAATGATTAAGAAGGACATTAAAGAACACGAGCTTAATAGAGTGGTCGTCGCCTCATGCTCCCCACGAATGCATGAAAGTACTTTTAGAAGAGTGGTCGATGAAGGCGGATTAAACCCCTACCTCTTCGAGATGGCTAATATCCGAGAGCAGTGCTCTTGGGTTCACGCAGCTGAACCTAAAAAAGCAACAAAAAAGGCTAAAGATTTAATCAGAATGTCTGTTGCTAGAGCTAGACTTTTGGAGTCTCTTCAAAAGAGAGAGGTGAACGTTACAAGAAGAGCCCTGATAATTGGCGCAGGCATCTCTGGTATAAGAGCCGCCTTAGATTTGGCTGAAAGAGGCTTTGACGTTTGCCTGATAGAGAAGGCACCTTACGTAGGAGGTAGGATGGTACAGTTAAACAAATTATATCCAACAGATGAATATGCCCTCGACGTATTGAAGCCACTCATGGAAGCAGTCGCATCTCATCCCAAAATCCAGCTTCTAACAAACTCTGAAATCAGTATGGTGGATGGTTATATAGGAAACTTCAAAGCTAAAATTACTATTAAACCTGGATACGTGACTGGGGATTGTGATGCTTGTGGTCAATGTGAGATTGCATGTCCCATTGAAGTTCCAAACGAATTTAACTACGGCTTAAGCAAAAGAAAAGCCATCTACCTCCCTTTCCCAGACGCTATGCCTACAAGGTATCTCGTCGATAACAAAAACTGCAATAAATGCGGAAAATGTATAGAGGTTTGCCAACTGAAGGCAATCGATCTTGAGCAACAACCACAAGAAATCGAAGTTGACGTTGGAACAATCCTCGTCGCTATAGGCCATGACCTATACGACCCACCGAAGGGCGAGTACGGCTATAAAATATATGAAAATGTGATAACAATGCCTCAGCTTGAAAGGTTACTAAACAAGAATGGCCCGGCAAACGGTGAACTAAGGTTTAGTGGTTTTACGCCTAAAAGCGTGGTATTCATTTCCTGCGTTGGGGCGAGGCAGGAGCCTGAAATCTATAAGCCTTTGAAGGAAGATCAAAAACTGAACAGGGACTGTTCCCGCGTGTGTTGTACGGAAACCCTCAAAAATGCCATAGAAATAAAGAAGAGGCACCCTGACGTTCGAGTTTTTTATCTCTATCGAGATATGCGAAGCTTTGGAAGAGGACATGAAGAATATTATAAAAAAGCTGGAGAAGAGCGTGTATTTTTCATCAAATATAAAGCCGAAGAACCCCCAGTAATTTCCAATAGCCCAAACGGTACTATCATCACAGTCCACGATGTGTTGAGCGGCGAAACACTTGCTATACCCACGGACCTAGTAGTACTAAACGTAAGCATGATTCCACGCGTGGATGCTTCTGACGTGCAAACCAAGCTGAAAATCGCCAGAGGCGCCAACGGCTTCTTTCAAGAGGCCCATGCCAAGCTTAGGCCACTGGAGACAGCCTTCGATGGGATCTACTTAGCTGGGACAGCGCAAGGACCTAAGGACATCACAGATAGCTCTGCCATGGGAAGCGCAGCCGCTGCGAAGGCGGCAATATTATTGGCCAAGGGCAAAGTCGAGCTGGAACCAATTGTTGCTTATGTGGATTTAACTAAATGCGACGGATGCGCAATGTGTGTGGAACCTTGCACGTTTAAGGCCATAACCATCGAAGAATACAAGGAGAAAGGTGCAGTTAAAAAGCGTGCAGTAGTAAATGACGCATTGTGTAAGGGTTGCGGTGCCTGCGCCGCTACATGCCCGCCTAGATGTATCTACGTAAAACATTTTACGCTTGACCAAATATCGGCGATGATTAACGTATCACTCATCAAGTAGAGAAGTAATAGGTAAGGCGGAGGGCATCAGAAAAGGGCTAGTTACTTCGCTAGTCCAAGAGCGATTTTTGCTGCTTTAGGTATTGATTTTTTCACGGGATTAGATAAACCCGGTTTGACAAGTTCGGGTATTCTGTTGACTTGACACGCAAGGATGGTAATGTTCACGCTGCATGTGTTTCGTAGTTCTTTCAAGAGATTTGTTGCTAGAGGCAAGTGTGTTGAGAAATCGATGGTTTTACTTTTCAGAAATTCTTCTATTGGAATTTCAAATAATTCCCCAGGTTTTCTTTTTACGTTCACAACATCAAGAATGATGATCTTTTCAGGTCTCATCTCGCTTAAAGCCAGGGTAAAAAGCACCTTGTTTGTCCCGGTTCCGATGTCCATAACATACACATCGTCTGGAATTTTGCACTTATCCTCAATGTATTGAACAACTGCTGGACCGAAGCCATCGTCACCGAAGAGCACGTTGCCACAACCAAGAATTAAAACACGTTTTTTCACGTACTCCGGCTTGGCGTCACTTGACATTATTGTAGCCCTCTATCTGAATGTATCCTCAAAATCTTTTGCTTTCGGAATCTTAAATAGGTTTACAGAAAAAAATGGAATTCACAGTCAGATAAATGTAGTTTTCATCATAAAATCATTCAATTGATTATCAACTTCCAAATTCTTTATAACTTATGAATATTACTTTACAAATTTGATAATCACAATTAAAAAGTAAGTCATAATGTTGAGGTTTTGCCTATGCCTCGGAAGTTAGATGAGATCGACCTGAAAATAATTAAATCTTTGATGAGCGATGCAAGGCGATCCGCTACCCAATTATCGAAAGATGTTGGGGTTTCTCGTTTAACGATTATTAACAGGTTGAAGAAGTTGACCGCAGAGAATATCATCGGTACTAACATGGGTATAAACATTGGAAAACTTGGGTTTCAAACAGCCTTAGTGGCTCTTGAAGTCAAGGGCGATCTTAAGCAACAAATGGAAAGAAACTTATCAGACTGCCCACGAGTCCTAACACTTCTTCGACTTAATGAGAAAGCCAACTTACTCGTCCTCTTATATGGCGAGAATCAAAACACTCTTGGATCGACAATCGAACGTCTTCGAGACCTTCCCAGTGTTAACATAGTATATGTGCACCATTCAAGACCCCCGTTATTCCCGAAAGCCTTCAGCCTGCGCGTCTTTCCAGAGAAAAACGATTTGACCCCCTGCGGGAGAAAATGCAGGGAATGCCTCTGCTATCAGAATGACCGATGCGTCGGCTGCCCAGCCGTGACTGAATACAAAGGACCACTTTAGGACACACTGCGCCAAAAGCAACCGCCCTGTTCACGATTTTTTAGCAGGCATCTCTTCAAGGCCGCCATTCTTGTTAGGCAGAAGAGCTACGACCTCTTCCCAAACCCCAATGGCGGCGGCTCCAACCGCAGCAAGACTCATGAGAACATCACCATTGAAAGGTTTCGCCTTAAAACGTCTTGCCTCATCTAAGTTTTTGATTGTCGGTTCTTCTGGCGTGCGCTTTTTTCAAGCTCTAGTAGTCGGTTAAGACGCTCCTCTAGTGGGGGATGCTTGCTGAATATTCCGCCCCATAATGGACTTACTAGAAAAAAGCCCATTGCAGACCTATAACAGAAGCCCCCCTTTGGCTTAAAGTCGGAGGCTTCACTAATTTTTATTAGGGCGGAAATCAACGCCGACGGTTCGTTAGTTAGGGTAACGCTACCCTGGTCCGCTAAGAATTCCCTTTCCCGGTATATAGCTGGTTCGATCAAATAGCCAAGGAAATTAAAGGGTGTGGCATATTTCAGACTAGATGCCAACGTTCTGATCAGACCATCATTATTTTTTATGTGCGAGATTTCATGAGCTAGGGATGCCTCCAGTTCTTTTGAAGATAGGGTTTCAAGAATCCCCACAGACACCAGAATTGTCGGAGCTTTTCTCCTTCCCACACTGAAGATTATCGGGGTACTTCGTTCTATGAGGTAAAGTTTTGGAGGACTCATGCCGGTTTTTCTTGACAGACGATTTAGAGTTTCATAGATTTCTTTTGTTTCACTCTGATTGAAAGGTTGGGCATGAAACAGATGTATGGCGATTTTGTCCCCTAGGTGGTAGTTAATTATTCCTATTGAAACTGCTAGGCCAAAGGAAGTAAATGCTAACGTGACAAAACTTATGCAGATAAAGCGTAGACTTTCCGGTGAGATTTGACTGCATACCACATGATTCATATTTGAGTAGTTCAGGGAGAGCCAGTGGATAAAGCACAGCGACGAGACCCAAGTCATAGTTGTAACCGATGCTAGTAATGGAGCGATAAGCATCATGGTTCTTATTTTGTAAGCTTGTTTACGCGCTAACTTAAGACCGATAATAACTGCAACAGACATAATCAAAGACAAAGAAGTAGCATACAAATATGGCGTTATAAAGGTTAAAATAGAGTTAGTCATGAACTATTCCTTTTCTTGTTTTAGATAACCCTGTAGCTCCTTTATTTTTTGTTTATCTCTAATTCCGGCTCGATTGATAAGATAGGATACGGCAGAGTCGCCAAACGTTTCAAACAACCCTTCAAGAACATCCCTGACAATGGTGTTTTCGAATTGCCTTTTTGTGACTGCTGGTCTGTATTCATAGTGTAGACCTCTCGTTCTTTTTAATTCTCGTTCAACTAATCCCTTTTCAAACAAACGATCCAGAACAGTAGCCACGGTTGTGACGGTTACTTTGCGTTTTCGAGCTACTTCCCTATGAATGCTTCTTACACGTGATACCTTAAGTTTCCAAAGGGCTTCTAAGACATCTGCTTCCAAATCGCCTAGAACCTTTACGAGATTTTTCTCGTAAGGCTTGAATTCAGTCCATCTAATTCCTTTGGACATTATCAACTACAGCCTGTAGTTAGCCTTAAATATTCGAACTACAACATATAGTTTCAATCAGTGACGTATAAGAATTATGCCGGAGGTCGACAATATCAGGGCTATAACGCTGGTCTTAAAAAACTTCTCACGCAGAAAAGCACGACTAATCCTCAGTTCCATCGGATTAATCCTAGCCATTGCCGTGATAGTTTCAACTTTCACCGTTGCCCATTCCATGCAGATCCAAATTGGCGATGAGGTGGAAAAATATGGACCAAACATTATCGTGACCCCTAGGTCTGAGTCGATTAGTGTTCCCTATGGAAGCGTTGTCGTTGGAAACGTGACAATTCCTGAAAGCTTCCAAGAGAAGATATACACCATACCAAACCGCATGAACCTCAGAACGGTCTCTCCAAAAATTTATGGACAAGTTGAGTACGGAAATAGCAATCTATTGGTTGTGGGAATGATTTCAGAGCAAGAGGCTGACTTAAAGAAATGGTGGAATGTTGAAGGTTCCTTACCCCAAAGTGACACCAATCAAGTTCTTTTAGGCTCAGCGGTTTCCTCGTTTCTACGTTCATCAGTAGGGTCCAGAATTACAATCAACGACATGCCCCTTACTGTAGTTGGTATCTTAAGCGAGACTGGCTCAGTCGATGACTACTCATTGTTTCTACCACTGCACACAGCTCAAAGTCTGCTTAACCAACCTGGTGTGGTTAGTGTCATTGATGTCGGGGCTATTTGTAAGGATTGTCCGGTTGAAGTAATATCACAGCAGATAATGAACGCCTTACCCGGCGTTAAAGCAACCCCTATCAAACAGGCGGTGGAAACAAAAATGGAAGCTGTAGAACAGACAGCCAACTTCTCTCTTCTCCTAGCTTCCATAATCCTCGTTGTAGGCTGCGCCGGAGTCATGAACACTATGCTGGCTTCCGTCCACGAAAGAATGAAAGAAATAGGCATTTTTATGTCGCTAGGAGCGGATACCATCCATCTGTATAAGATATTCATCCTTGAATCCTTGATACTAGGGCTAATAGGCGGTTTGATAGGCTGTTTCGTGGGCCTAGCTTCGTCTGTATTAGCTGGTCCTCTCTTCATGAATATGATGATTAGCGTTTTAGAATTGCCTCTATATCCCATTCCACTTTCCATCGCTCTCTCGGTAGTGGCGAGCCTTACTGCGTGTCTTTACCCGGCGTGGCGTGCTTCGAAGATAGATCCAGTTCAGGCCTTAAGGACTGTGTGATGCAATGATAGTTATGAACGATGTAACTAAGATTTATGAGATGGGGAGTGTGCAAGTTTTCGCTTTAGACGGTGTGAACCTCGAGGTAGAAGACAGCGATTTCTTAGCAGTGATGGGTCCTAGCGGAAGTGGGAAGTCAACTCTTCTTTACACTATTGGGACACTACTAACACCCTCCAAGGGGGATGTGACAATTGATGGCAAATCTATTTACAAAATGAATCCTTTGCAAAGAGCGAAATTTAGAAGAGAAGTCATTGGTTTCATCTTCCAAACTTTCGAGTTGATACCGTATTTAACTGCCTTAGAGAATGTGATGCTTCCTCTGTATCTGTCCGGCGTCGCCACAACCAAGCACGAAGATATAGCAAAAGAGGCACTCCGCAAAGTAGGACTAGCCCTCAGGGCGTTGCATAAACCAACTGAACTAAGCGGGGGCGAACAACAGAGAGTCTCTATCGCGAGAGGAATCGTAAACAACCCACGTATCCTCTTAGCCGATGAACCTACAGGCAACTTAGACCAAAAAACTGGGAATGAAATCATACAGCTTTTACATAAGTTGAATGATAAAGACGGACTCACGATCATCATGGTAACCCATGACCCTGACAAAGCTCGCCTTTCCGACAAGGTATTACAGATGATTGATGGACGCGTAGTCAAAGATGAGGAACAAACTTATCAGAAAACGAGATGAAAAGAATGGGCAAAAAGAAAAGAAGGCATGGACATCGTGGTTCTAAAGGGTGGATGCCACATCCTCCGCCTATTCCAATCCATAGGAAAAAGAAGGGAACGCCAGGCTGGATAAAAGCACTGGTGGCGATGCTCTTCATCGGAGTTATCGGAGCAGTTGCCGTCTGGCAATTTTCACCTAAGGGATCCCCATCGCAACCCCCACCGCAACAGGGATATCCAACATATGCTACTGGTGTCTTTTACACTAATCCCACTGTAATCGGAGGTGGAACCAAAATCCAGCTGCCCTATAGCTTCGTAAAAGACAAAAAGATCGTCTTTGTAGACGTAGCGCTCTCAAGTAGAAGAAGCAGCTTAGAGTATCAAGGGCGCACCATTCCCTTGAACTTGTATAAGGACGGAAATTATCTGCCTCTGATAGCCCTTTATACACCCTCAGGCAATGTGATCGCCGGCATCAGAACCTGCGAACCCTGCGGTAGCTTCAGCATGCACATTGACGAAGGAAAATATCTAGTCTGCGACGCTTGCGGAACAAAATGGGACCTTGAAACCTTTCAAGGCGTAAGCGGCGGCTGTCTAGACTATCCACCACCCAAATTGACAACTTCAGTTAGTGAAAATATAGAAATCAACCTTTCGCCTTTAGGAATAACAGTGACACCATAACATGTTGCTCGCGCGCGATGAGTTGGAATAAGGAGTCAGTAAGCAGAGAACTAAGTACAGATAACGCTACAAAACAAAAACTATGCGTTCAAAAAGCTTGGTTCAAATCCGCTATAAGGTCTTCGACGTTCTCGATACCTACAGACAACCTTAGTAAGTTGTTAGTGATTCCAACTTTTTCCTTTTCTCGTTTTGTCATGCCAGCATGGGTCATCAACGCTGGATGGTCGATTAAAGATTCAACTCCACCTAGACTCTCAGCAATCGCAATTATTTTCAGTTTGTTCACAAAGTTTTTGACATCTTTTAGGTTGCCTTTTATTTCGAATGAGAGGGTGCCTCCAAAGCCAGTCATTTGCTTTTTTGCTAACTCATGCTGAGGATGACTCTTTAAGCCTGGGTAATTCACTTTCTCAACTCGAGGATGAGACTCCAGATACTCAGCAATTTTTAGAGCATTATAGTTATGTCTCTCAATCCTTAGGGCCAGGGTTTTTATCCCCCTCAAAACCAGAAAGCAATCGAATGGAGAAGGAACTGCGCCTATGGCATTTTGATTGAATTTGAGTTTGCTGTAAAGCTCTTCGTTTGAAAGCATGATGGCTCCACCAACCACATCGCTGTGTCCGCCAAGATATTTTGTAGTGCTGTGAAGAGCAATGTCAGCTCCAAAATCCAGAGGGTTCTGAAAATACGGGCTCATAAAGGTGTTGTCAACAACAGTGATGTTATTCCGTTTTCTTGCCACTTTTGATATCGCCATAATTTCACACAGCTTCATTAGTGGATTGGTCGGAGTTTCTAACCAGATCATTCTCGTGTTGTGTTTAATCGCCCTTTCAACATTTTCTACACATCTGGCATCGACATAGGTGAATTCTAACCCAAAATTAGAAAGGGTTTGGTTAAACAGTCTTCGCGTTCCGCCGTAGAGGTCGTCAAAAGCTATGACATGGTCGCCCTTTTTTAACAAAGAGAGCAGTAAGGTTGCCTCTGCAGCCAAGCCTGAAGCAAAGGCTAAACCATATTTGGCGTTTTCTAACGCAGCTAACCTCTCTTCCAAAGCATGTCTTGTTGGATTCCCCGTCCTCGAATATTCATATCCACCTGTGGGTTTGTCTATTTCATGTCTTGCAAAGGTGGAAGCCAAATGAATAGGTATGACAACGTCTCCGCTTCCGCCTTCTTTTAGATTTGGTTCCTCCCCTACATGAATCGCTTTTGTTGCGAACTTCATAAGATTCACTTTTTCGTCAGATAATTTATCACGTCTATTGTGGTTATTATATCTACCACCTTGTTGTTTTCCAAGACAACCACCGCGTTCTTGTCTTTTAGTAGATTAAAGGGGTCAAGTATTCTGTCTTCTTTTTTCACAGAGGGCAAGGGTTCATCCATTACCTCACTGACTTTTTGTATGCAAGATGCTCGTCTGGTGGTAAGTCTCTTCATAATGCTTATTTCTCGGATGCTTCCAACTTGCGTTCCATCTTTTATCACTGGTAGCTGAGAAATGTCATATTTTCTCATCAAACGTATTGCTACTCTCAACTCGTCTTCTGGGTCGACGGATATAACTTTTTTGATTCTCTTCGATTTAGTTATCAAAATATCTTCGACAGAAATCCTCTCTTCTTTGCTCTCTAAAAATCCATATTCGGTCATCCATTCGTCGGAGTAAATTTTATTGAGGTAATTTCTTCCAGTGTCCGGTAGTATAACAACAACGATTTGATCCTTTTTCAGTTTTTCAGCTATCTGCATGGCTGCGAAGACAGCAGCGCCGGAGGAGCCGCCTGCTAGTATGCCTTCTTGTTGAGCCAATCTTCTTGCGGTTAAGAAGGCATCACGATCGTTGACTGTAATGATTTCATCTACGACTTTTAGGTCAAGAGTTGATGGCATGAAATCTTCACCTATTCCTTCCACTTTGTAGGTATGAATTTCTCCCTCTGTTCCATAGAATTTGTGGTGAAACATTGAACCCTCGGGGTCTACACCCACAACTCTTATTTTCGGATTTTTTTCTTTTAGATATCGACCCGTTCCGGTGATTGTTCCTCCAGTACCCATCCCAGCAACCAAAACGTCTACCTTACCATCTGTTTGCTCCCAAATTTCCGGTCCAGTTGTTCTGTAATGAATTTCTGGGTTTGCCGGGTTAAAATACTGGTTTGGCATAAAAGCGTTGGGAGTTTCCTTCACTATTCTTTCCGCAACCTTCACATAGCTTGCCGGATGATCTGGAGATACGGCGGTAGTTGTTATTATCACTCTTGCTCCAAATGCTTTCAATAAGTCAATCTTTTCCTTACTCATCTTGTCTGGCACTGTGAAAATAATCTTGTAACCCTTAACCAACGCTGCCAAAGCAAATCCAATTCCGGTATTACCCGACGTTGGCTCAACAATGACGTAACCCGGCTTTATGAGCCGTTGTTCTTCTGCTGCCTCAATCATGGCAATGCCTATTCGATCTTTAACGCTACCTCCTGGGTTAAAAAACTCGAGTTTTGCAAAAACATTGGATTGAAACCCCCTAGTCAATCTGTTAAGCCTTACCATTGGTGTCTTACCGATCAAGTCCAAAACGGTGCTGGCAACTTTCATTTCCTTGTTTAGAAAAAGTTTTTGCATTATTTTAGGTTTGGACAATGCTTTCAACAACCCGGATGTCTGCACACGGTGCATTCTTTCAAGGTCGGAAGGTCTTTCTTGTGAAGTTGACAAATTGTTCCCTCAGACCTAATTATATTACATGCCATGCACAATTTTTCTATGAGATCCTCCATTATTAGCGATCTGATTGCCGGGAGAACGTATTGAACCACAACTATACATGGTGGTTTCATCCTCATTCGTCCAATATACTATATGGCGTTAAGTATTATATGGCGTTAAGTTTATATATTTTTAACGGTGTTAAATTGTATTTAACGATGTTAAATGGGATACGTATGACTCAGCCCTATGTCGCGGAAGCACAACTCGTCGGCAGTCGCTGAAAACCTGCGTGGGAGACATGATAACCTTCTACCTAAAAATCAACGACCAAGATGTTATAGAAAAGGCGTCCTTCGAGAGTTATGGCCGCGCCGCAAACATAGCAACTTCAAGCGTAACCATAGAAATGATTAAGGGAATGAAGCTTGAAGACGCATGGAAAATCTCCTGGAAAAGCGTGGCAGAAGCTGTTGTGGGTTGCCAAGCGTAAAGTTCCACTGCGGCATCCAGGCCGTTGGAGCACTGAAAAGGGCCCTCAGAAAATACTATCGAGACAAAGGTGTTTCCCCCACTGGCTGCAAGAAGAACTAAGCTTTGAAGAGAAACAAGCATTGGAAAAGGAAGAACTGGGGAAAATACTTTCAAAAATAATGAAAATAGAGGGAGAAAAGTAATGTTGGACCCTTACAAGATTAGGGAAGACTTCCCAATCTTAAAACGGAAAATAAACAACCACCCCCTAATCTACTTTGACAACGCCGCTACATCGCAAAAGCCGAGACAAGTCATTGAAGCCATCAAAAACTTCTATAAAAACCACAACGCAAACGTTCACAGAGCCGTTCACACGCTTTCACAAGAAGCCTCCGAACTTTACGAGGACGCACATGAAGAGATAGCTAAATTCATAAACGCTAAAAGTATGGAAGAGATAGTTTTTGTGAGAGGCACAACCGAAGCGATAAACTTAGTCGCATATGCTTGGGGGCTTCGTAATCTAAAGAAAGACGACGAAGTCGTAGTATCATTGATGGAACACCACAGCAACATAGTTCCTTGGGAACTCCTTTCAAAAATAAACGGATTCAGCATTAAATACGCGGATGTAAACGATGATGGAACCCTAATCTACGAAGACTTTGAAAATAAGATCTCTAACAAAACCAAAATTGTCTGTTTCTCCCATGTTTCAAATGTCACTGGAGTTATAAACGATGTTAAGAGAGTTACGAAAATTGCACATGAGCATGGTGCATTGGCACTTGCGGATGGAGCGCAATCAGTTCCACATTTACCTGTGAACGTTAAAGATTTAGACGTAGATTTTCTTGCTTTTTCTGGACACAAAATGTTGGGTTCAACGGGTATAGGCGTCCTATACGGTAAACGTGAAATTCTTGAGGAAATGGAACCTTTTCAAGGCGGAGGCGAAATGATACGAGAAGTCTCCTTCAACAGTGTAACAAGACGCTGTTCCATAACTTGGAACGATTTGCCATGGAAGTTCGAGGCGGGAACACCCAACATTTGCGGCGGCATAGGATTAATGGAAGCTGTAAAATACTTAAGAAGAATAAACATGGAAAACGTTAAGGCACACGAGTGTATGTTAACAGAATATGCCGTGAAACGCATGCAAGAATGCCAAAAAGTTGAGATCTACGGGCTAATGGATGCGTCTGTTAAATGTGGGATCGTTCCTTTCGGCGTTAATGGTTTAAGTTCGCATGATGTCGCCCTATTCCTTGACAATTATGGCATCATGATCAGAAGCGGCTTTCACTGCGCCCAACCATTACATCAAATATTCAAGCTAAAATCTTCAGCCAGAGCAAGCTTCTACATCTACAACACCCGTGAAGAAATCGACCGATTCGTCGAAGTCTTGAAGGAGATCGAACAGATTTAATGGTCAGTGTTGAAGATTACGTGGCAAGAATCGAAGAGACATGCGGCGAAGAAAGAGACTTCATCGTTATACTTAAATAAGATAAGAAAGAGGATGGCAATCGCAAAAATTCTGAAAAAGACGAAAACAAAAAAAGCTAAACTTTAAATGTGGTGTTCTATCTGCCGCTGCTGGAACACGGTTCCCATGAACAAGATTTTTATCAAACAAAGAACTTTAGTACGGACCGTTACGGGTTGCTAAATGTAAAAAATGCGGAAAACTTATAGCAGAAACGAAGGAGAAATCATAGTCCTAACGCATCTTTGACTTGTCTGGCGGTTGGTTTGCCTTCAATTGAAATCTTCCCATCTATAGCAATTGCCGGAACAGCCTTTATTCCATATTCTTTCGCCTTTTTCAAACAAATTTCACTATCACATTTTTCCCGAATGTTGTATTCAGTCACGGTGCATTCACTACACTTTGCCTTCTGAACGATTTCCATGGTTTCCTCGCATAAATGACACCCAGCGGTAAATACTTCAATGGTATGTCCCACGTTTTCACCCCCATTTTACTTTAAATCATAAAGTTGTAGTAGAAGGTCAAGTATTTATGTTGTCGAGTAACTGAAAGGTAAGCCGATGTGGATTGATAAAATGGGTTTCCAAAAAGAAAGCAAAGAAAAGTGTGCCTGCCCTCTTGCCGAAGTTATGGATGTCATGAGCAAGAAGTTGGCACTACTAATAATAAATACGATTGGCAATAACCAAAAGGTAAGGTACAATAAAATTATGGATGGTCTAAAAGGTATAAATTCAAAAATTCTTTCACATAGATTGAAGGAACTGGAAGAATACGGTCTAATCAAAAGAGAAGCACATGCAGATTCCTCCACGGGTCCAGTATACTCTCACAAATGATGGAGGCACCAGTAAGGTACAGACTGATTCTATTTAGAAGGTTCATGGTTAGAGTTGCAGAGGGAATGGCCAACAAGCATGGAATAAAAGCCTTGAGAAGCGGGGAAAATTTAGCTAAAGTTTCATCCCAAACCTTAGAAAATATAGCGGTAATAAACAAAGCAACTTCACTACTCATACTTAGACCATTACTTGCCTATGAGAAAAATGAAACTGTCAAGTCAGCCAACAGATTGGGACTTTTGAAATTTCCACTCTACCTTATAAAGACTGTTGCTCCCTTTTTATAGCAAAACATCCTGTAACAAAGGCTAAATTGGAAATGATGGAGTCGATTGAAAGACGACCGAATTTGAATGATGCTATCAGGGGAAGTATTGAAGAAATTGAGATAATTAACGTAGAATAAAACTTTAGGCGAAGCAGGGAAATCGGAAAGGAAGTCAAGGGAAAATTTTACATATAGTGGATGGCTGAAGAATCGGTTAAAACAGCTAAAATCATATCATTTTTATGCTCTACAATATGCTGGTCAGCGAAAATTTTCATCTGAGCTCTAGCTTTTCTTTTTCTCCTTCTTGTCCTTTCGTATTTTCTCTTTTTTCGCTTGAGGAATTCAGGATACCGCTATATGTCTGCGGAAATGTGTCTTAGAATAATAGTTCAACGAATAGATATCCGCGCGCGATTTGCCAGAGAGTAGACGAGCCAGACACTACATGAAGCTTAAACGTAAAGCCATATATCGGAAAAGTCTTAAAGTCTTTGGCAAATTATTTTGCTGTGGCTCTTATAAGATGTACAAACCGGTTCACAATACTCGTTTGCCCATCGAGCATTGTTAATCATTAGGTGAAATATGGATTGATTTTTCGTAATGCATATATGCCAAAGACGTAAATTACTCCTTTGCGTTTGACATTTGCTAAGGAATATGGGAGGAAAATACGGGTTGTATGAGTTATGGCACCTTATTGTTGGGGTGGTTTACATATTTTTTGGGGTTCTTGGAGGTTTTTATGCTTTGAGGGCGTTAATAGTACTTTATAAGAGTCCTGAGATGTTAAAAACGCAGCGAAATCTTTGGTTGCCCATTTTGATAGGAGCCATGCTCTTCACAACCGGCGGCATACTTCATCTTGCTGAGCATAGTTTCTATCCAAGCCCAGAAATAGATTTGTTACATGAGATCGTTGTAGTCATGGGGGTTTCGTTTTTCATTGTTAGCGTTATGCGATATTCGCAGTCACAGATCGATTATTATAAATTGAAACGCGAAGGCCTTAAGAGGATTCGATCCAAATGAGCCAAAGCATGAGTTTCACAATGCTACAAGAAGATTGGTGCCATACAGCCATACAGCCCGTGTACTGTTGAGTCGAGGATAATGCAATCGTTCTCCTTCTGAGTTCAGATAGGTACCTTGCCACACTTCGTTTATAGTTTAGTAGTTCTTACCACTCGCATGTATAGGTCGTTGGCAGTTTAAGTTTCAAAATTTTTGTTGGAAGAAAAGGGATATCCAGAGAATTTAAAGAAGATTTAAACGTGTTCACTGCGCCAACAGTTCTTTTTTGATTTACTTTATCTGTAGGTTTGTAAAGTAGTTTTCAAACTGTTCTGCGTATTTATATCCAGTATCTGGAAGGATAAGTACGTATACCCCTTGGTCTTTCGCAATTTTATTGAATACGTGAACAACTGCGCCTGCGCTTAACCCTATTAGTAGGCCTTCTTTTCTTGCGATGTTGATAGCTTCTTCAATGGCCTCCGTCTGCTTGACGTCTACAACTTCATCAAAATGCATCCAGTGATACCATTTCATGCCTGTTTCTACCCTTCTTATGCCGGGGATAACTTCATTTGGTGCCGGCTGAACCCCAACTATTTTAATATCATTTTTATACTTGTTCTTAAAGTAGAGGGATATTGCGCTCATGTGTCCTGACGTTCCTAAGCCACCAATTATGCATGAGGGTTTTAAGCCTAAACTGCTTAGCTGTTCATCGAGTTCTCTTGCGGTATGTTTTAAGTGAACTTTGAAGTTTGCGTCGTTTTCAAACTGGTTTAAATGTGCAGCTTTATCGACTTTTGCTTCGGAATCCACTTGACCGATTGCTTCCACGGTTAAGCCTACTGGAAGCCTTACAACTTCCGCGCCAAGAACCTTAAGGTATGTATCGCTTACTTTCTGTATGGTCTTGGGCATGTAGAACTTTGCCTTTACTCCTAGTATGTTTGCTATGGAGGTTAGAGCTATTCCAGTATTCGTAGACGTAGCTTCATACAATACCTCTTTAAGCTCCCCCTTCTCTAAAGCCTCCATGATCATCGAGAAACCTATCCTGTCTTTCACACTATTGCTAAATGGATTATGCCCTTCTAGCTTAGCCCAAACACTTCTCTTACTGGTTGATAGAGAGTTAAACTTAACCAGAGGTGTAGGCCATCCTTCGTAAAGTAACTCAAGAGTACTATTGTAAACCTTGAGGACCTGCCTATCTTTCTCTTCGGTTTCCAACAACTCTCCTAAGGGAACATTTATCTTTAAGGGTTCAACCAGCACTTCGAAGCTTTTAGGTGGTAATCTAGGTCCTTTAAGCCCAGCCTCTATTATGGCTTCTTTCGTCACTGGTTTAAGACCCGGCTGAAGGGATCTTATTTTTATTTCTAAAATGTTGACTTTTGAAGCCGGCGCCTTTCTAGCTGAGAGTAAGTCTAGTGCTTGAAAGACTTCGTGGCCGTTTAAGATAACGTTAGTCTTCTCATCTATAATGATCGGATTGTCAACAATACCTGTATGTAACAATTTAACATAGAATGGTAATACTTCCCTAAGTTCTGTGTATATTGTTGGCTTAACGTTTTTTATATCTATAAGTTCAACTTCGCCTCTCAGCACTTCTAGTGGAATGTCAACTCTTTTCTCAACCTCCGAGATATGTGATAACTTATCGCCAATTCTTATCATGTGTTTTGAAGTTTTTGGTGGCAGTTTCTTTTTGCTCAAGCCAGCTTCAATTACGTCTTTCTTTGTCAAATGTGGGTTGTTTCTCCAAGTTTGAACTTCGATGTCTGGTGAATTGTAATCAACGTAAACTACTGGAATTCTTCTGCATCCCAATTCTTTAAGGACATTGAACCGGTGTTCACCATCAAGAATAACATTTGTGTTTTTATCAACAACTATTGCAAACTTTAGGATTTTGTCCGACTTTATTTCTTCCTTCAACTCTTTTAGGTGAGCTGGATCAACTTCTTCATGCTGTCTTAGCTTGTCTAATTCAACGAGTTGAGCTTCTGTGGTATAGGGTTTAGCCATACGTCATCCTCGTTTAACACCGTTAAATTTATTTAACACCGTTAAGAATATATAAACTTAGCGCCTAGAATAAGCAGAGGAATAAAAAGTGAAGCCTCCGTGCATGATTATAGTTAAATATATTCTCCCAGCGATTAGAGTACTAGTAATGAAAGAGCTTATTGAAAAATACGATATGCGCAAGATTGACGCATCCGCAAAAATGGAGTTAACCCCAGCCGCAATAACCCAATATTTAAAGGGAGAGAGAGGAGCCACTTTTCTGAATGAGATATTGCAATCCGAAGAGACGGTGAAAAGGGTTTCAAAACTTGCAGAAAGCTTGGCAAGAAACGGTTCCCCAATAGAAAGTGTCATAGAGCAATTATGTGGGATATGTGTTACAATCAGGTCTGAAGACATACTGTGCACACTACACCAGAAAGAACTACCAGCATTGAAAGAATGTAAGTGCGCTATATGCGAGCGTTCAGTTTGAGATAAAGACTTTGATTTAAGCATAGAGTTTTTAAAGTAGCTCACAGATCTTAAAGAAGAGTTCCTTTATAGGCAACTGTTCGCGGACATCCCAAACAACGATCTACCATATAGTACGAACACTCGAAGCATTTTGCTCCACAAGGTGTGATCTGCTTTCTTTCCTCTTCGATTGTTACCGGCAGAACAAGGTCTTTTGCTAGCTCCGTGACGAAATTGAATTCGATATCGATAATATTAGGGTTTCCTCTAAGATGTTTGTCTGCGCAAGCTACGATGGATCTCATGTTCTCGCCCAACAAGAAAATACATAGATTACGCTTTCCAGACGTTGACAAACCATTTGCATATAAAGGACATTCCTTGAAAAAGTCTAAAACTTTTGGAGTCTCTCTTGTTTCGATATCTACCTTAGAGAGAAACAAACCAGATTTCTTCAAGCTAACACCTACAAAATAGGTGATTATCCCTCTGTCTTTCAATTTTTTTATTCTTGCACCTACCGCAGGTTGGGAAATCTTCAAAAATTCAGAGATTTCGCTCTGAGACATCTCAGGATTCCTCGTAAGGAGCGAAACAATCTTTCTGTCTACTTCGTCGATCTTTCTCATGCTATCCCTCTTTGATGTAAGTCAATAACAATGATTGCTTTTTGATTTATAAATATTTTTGAAAAATCTCTTATATTTGATAATAGTAAAGTTTATGTTTGATAATTGCGATATCCTTAATTGTCTAGAGGCTTGTTTATGGAACTTAGTCGCACTTGTAGACTTATCGAGACAAAGGGCTGTCCTGGCTTGTGGGCATGCCACCTTCCTGATCTTTATTGTAAATGTGCATATGACGAACATGAAAGAAGGGTATTCGGGTATAAATATATCGAAGGACAGTTGTGCGGATTTGAGCCCGTCCATGTAGCACAATGCTTTGCAGACAATGAAATGCGTCTTGCAAGTCGGATGGGTAGAGAAAACTACTTGGAAATGCTTAGACAAAGACCAAGACTATTGAAATGTACTACGAAGTAGACCCAAGCCTAAACCTTTTGCCGTTAAGCGACGAAGACAACATATCCATAAAAATAGCAAGACTCTTGTTTATATGGTCGATACTATCGCGCCGAACATATTTTGCTTGGCTTTTCCAGAGCTCTATTTATAGCTATTACAGCGATACCGGCGCCCCTATCGGCTATCCTTAATAAACAAAGAGTTATAGCCCTTAGATGTGGGATTTCAGGGAGCTCTTTCATTAATCTCTCCTCCTCCATCTTGATAACCTTTCTTGCCTCTAAAACGCCATTAGCGATTTTTATGTCTCCGCTGAAGAAGCAGTCTATGGCTTTTTGAAATATTCCATGAGCTAGTTCGCTCACGTGAGATAACATCTCCATGGTTTGCCTATTCATCTTATCTTTATGTTCTTCGAACGAAACGGCTCTTTTCGCAATTTTTTCAGCATAATCAGCAATTAATTCTAGGCAGACCAAAGTCAATCCATAATGTAGAATCTGTAGGGGGTGCTCAAAACCTATCTTTTCTGCTATGGTCCGAATCCGTTGTGCTGAAACAAGTAAGCGCAGTGCAAGCCAGTACACCATATCTGCTTCATCTTCTCGGCGAATAGCCTCCTTTGCCAATTCAGGATTGAATTCAACCAATGCTTGAGTTGCCTCAGAAAGCATTGTCGAAGCGATTATAGAAAGCCTTCGCAAGAGCATGTCGATTTGAAATTTGGTCGGGTCTATGGAACATTGAAGAACGATTTGACTAGGAGTTTCTTCTACTATGCTTAATCCGATAAGTCTACGCAGGATATTTCGAACCTCTTCAATATGCGTGCTCTGGATTCGCCTAGAAGAAATTATTCTAATTACGTCACGGCCAAGGATGTAGTTTCCTACGATGAGCCTCTCTAACATCCCTTCCTCATCACACAAGTCCGAGTTTACAACAGATTCATGGACTTCTTCCTTTCGTTCCGCAAGAGCGGGTGGCATCAACTTTAATGAGCCATCTCTCTCCGGTAAAAACACAACGAGATCGCCGGGCTTGAGGTCTATATTTTTCACCCAATTTCTGGGTAGCGAAACGCTTAGCGTGGAGTAGCCAACTTGCTGTACTTTTCTGCTTTCCATAAAGATCTATTTATTGTATATATTCATTACTAAAATATAAACATTATGTATATACCTTACACTTAATTTATATATAATTCAATTTGGAGGACAAGTATATGCATGAATGGGCAACCGTAAGTCTGCGTGAAGAACTCCTCGCGGAAATCAGGAAGGTCTTGAAAACTGGTCGATACAGAAGCATCTCTGAGTTCGTTTCTGAGGCAATTCGACTTAGGCTAGAGGAAATCTCATATAATAAGAGTCATGCCAACCCTCAAGAAGTCTCTTCAACAACGACAGCGACACAGGAAACCACTGACGTTAAGGTTCAAACAGACATAGCAGTTGATCGATTAGAGCAGGTTTGGCTGGTTCTAGTCAAGCTTTTTGAAGATTTCATTAAAATGGACCTTAAACCAGACGTTGAGATTGCATCTAAACTGCGAAACTGTAGGACGTTAATCAATTTTATTCGTGCCCACAGCTGTCCAGGATGCGACAGAGAAATCGCTGAACATAAAATGAGAGATTTGCAGCATAGTTTAGAAGACATAAAAGACGATTTGATCGTGAAGGCTCTGAGTGTTGGTGAGGACTATGCAAAGGACTGGGTGAAAAAAATTGACGAGGCTGAACGCAGTGACCTTAGTTTCATAACAAGTGTTTCCACTTTCACTCCAAGTCTACCCAAAAACCCTGACATTGGATGGATAAGATTAACGCTGTCTAAGCCGATCGCTGCGGAAAAGGCGCGTGAGATCTCGAAAATATTCGGCGTAACAACCGAGCTACTCGGTGATTCTCAACTAGTCGTCAAAGGAGACAAGGCTTCGGTCAAAAAAGCAGCTCAAGTTCTTCACAGACTTCAAATGCATCCAACGAACTAGCAAAAACTCCAAGGAGGCTTTTTCAACTTGAACCAAACACCAGGAATTCTTGTTATTGGAGGAGGCATAGCCGGCATACAAGCCGCCTTGGACGCAGCGGAACAAGGTGTCGATGTCTACCTCGTGGAACAAAAACCAAGCATTGGCGGTCACATGGCCCAGCTAGACAAGACTTTCCCCACGCTGGATTGCTCTGCATGTATTCTGACCCCTAAGATGGTGGAAGTTGCAAGACATCCAAACATAAGGCTTCTGACTTATAGCGAGTTGCAAGAAGTTAAAAGAAACGGGAAAATTTTTGAGGTTAAAATCCTCAAGAAGCCAAGGTTTATTGATGAAACAAAATGCACGGGCTGTGGCGTCTGTGCTCAACACTGCCCCGTCGAAGTGCCAAACGAATTTGATGAAAGGCTCGGTGTACGAAAGGCGATATATGTTCCTTTTCCGCAAGCCGTTCCACTTAAGTACACCATCGACCACGAGCGCTGTCTCCAATTGACTATGGGAATATGCGGGCTATGCAGCAAAATATGCCAAGCTAAAGCCGTGCACTTTGACCAAAAACCTGAGATCATCAGCCTTACCGTTGGAGCAATAATCATAGCAACAGGCTTCGAGCTTTTTGACGTCAGCAAGAAAAGCGAATACGGCTATGGTAGGTATCTAAACGTCATAACAAGTTTAGAGCTAGAAAGACTGCTTAACGCCTCAGGACCAACTGCTGGACATATCATGAGGTTATCGGACGGCCGTATTCCTCAAAAGGTTGCGTTCATCCAATGTGTGGGGTCTAGGGATACTCACGGAGGAAGATCATTTTGCTCAAGAGCTTGTTGTATGTGCGCCATCAAGAATGGCATGCTGCTAAAGGAGCACGTACATGATGCTGACGTTACCGTCTTCGGCATAGACATCCGAGCCTATGGCAAGGGCTTCGAAGAATTTTACCAAAGGGCAAGGAACGAATTTAACATTCACTTCGTTAGGGGAAGAGTTTCCAGAATACTGGAGGTTCCAGACACAAGAAATCTTCTCATCCGTGCAGAAGACACTGAAACAGGCCATGTGATTGAAAAAGAATTTGATATGGTGGTCTTGTCGGTCGGCATGGAGCCATCAAGTGGAACGCTTAGAGTCAGCAAAATTCTTGATATGCCATTGGATGAATATGGCTTCCTTCAAGAGAAAGACATTAAGACAAACCCTGTTGCAACTAAAGTCGAAGGTATCTTTATCGCCGGAACGGCCAGAGGTCCAAAAGATATACCAGACAGCGTCGCTGAAGCCAGCGCATCTGCCATAAAGGCAGTAGCCCTCTTGGAAAGGCGGAAGTAATATGGAGGAGAAGCCTCGAGTCGGAGTTTACATTTGTAGTTGCGGCCTAAACATAGCAGGCGTTGTAGACGTTGAAAAGGTTGTAGAGCATGCGAAAACTCTTCCAGACGTTGTGGTCTCCAGAAACTATGTTTACATGTGTTCCGAACCTGGACAAGTAATGATAAAGGAAGATATTAAGAAGTACATGTTGAACCGTGTTGTTGTAGCTTCATGTTCGCCACAGATGCACGAACCAACATTTCGAAGGGTTGTTGAAGAAGGAGGACTCAATCCATATGTATTCGAAATGGCAAACCTTCGAGAGCAATGTTCATGGGCCCACTCCGCTCAGCCTGAAAAAGCTACAGAAAAGGCGAAAGATTTGGTGAGAATGGCTGTAGCCAAAGCACGGTTACTTCACCCTCTGAAGAAAACGGAAGTGGGGGTAGAGGCAAAGGCGCTCGTTATTGGAGGAGGAGTAGCCGGGATTCAGGTGGCTTTTGATCTGACGGACCGTGGGATTCATGTCTACCTCGTCGAGAAAACGCCATATCTTGGTGGAAGAGTAGCTCAACTAAACAGAGTGACCTTAACTAACGAAGAAGCTTCAGGGCTTTTGAAGCCAATGCTAAAGTCCGTGACTGAAAATTCTAATATTGACGTCTTTACCAATGCTGAAATCGAAACTGTGGGCGGGTATATCGGCAACTTTGAAGTCACCATCAAACGAAAACCTAGATATGTTAATTCAAAATGTAACGTGTGTGGAAAATGCTCCGATGTGTGCCCGGTCGAAGTTCTTGCCGAATTCAACATTGGATTAAATAAGAGAAAGGCAATCTACATGCCATATGCCGAAGCTGTGCCCCGCATCTTCACTATCGATGAGGCTAATTGTACTCGGTGCGGTAATTGTATTGGAGTCTGTGAGGAAAAAGCTATAGTTCTAGACGACCGACCCGAAAAAACGGAAATTCGTGTCGGGACGATAATTATTGCTACAGGCTTTGATCCGTATATGCCAATTAATGAATATGGCTTTGGGAAGTGCGAAAACGTAATTACTCAGCTTCAACTTGAGAGACTACTAAGCAGAAACGGACCTACCGAAGGTCGCTTCATGACACCTCGGATCGAAAAAGTGCCAGAAAATGTGGTTTTTATCTTATGCGTGGGTTCAAGAAATATGGAACACCCATACTGCTCCAGAGTTTGTTGCACTGCTGCTTTAAAAAATACCATAATGATTAAAAGACAATACCCGAAAACAGAGGTATTCGTCTTATATCAGGACATTAGGGCCTCAGGTAAGGGTGAGGAAGAGTATTATAGAGAAGCTAGAGAACTTGGCGTGTACTTCTTCAAATACTCAGCTCAAGACCCACCGAAGGTCTTTGAGGAGACCGGAGACGATCAACTCCATGTTCTTGTTAACGACCCGACTCTAGGAATACCTATCGAACTTTCAACCGACCTCATAGTTTTAGTAGAAGCGTTAACGCCAAGGCAAGACGCCGCCGAACTAGGATCTAAACTTGGAGTATCACGAACCCCAGACGGGTTCTTCCGCGAGGCTCATCCAAAGCTCAGACCTCTTGACACAAGCACTGACGGGATTTATCTAGCAGGCGTTGCTCATGGACCCAAGGACATCACTGAGAGCCTAATCCAAGCCAGTGGTGCGGCAGCCAGGGCCGCAATTCCCATATCAAAGGGCAAAGTTGAAATAGAGCCCATAGTCGCGGTCCCGAATGAAGAATTATGTAAGGGATGTGGTAGATGTGAGGAAGTTTGCGAGTATGGAGCCATCAAAGTGGAAGAAGCACAGCCACCCATCAAAGTGCCAACATTAACCGCCAGAGTGACCGAGGCGCAGTGCAAGGGTTGCGGCTCCTGCGCCGTCGCCTGCCCCACCGGAGCAATCACCATGAGGCACTTCACAAGCAAACAAATCCAGGCCATGATAACAGAAGCCATAGGAAGTTGACTAGCAGTAAATGCCGTCATTGAAATTAAGGACAAAAGATCGCTATTTCCGGTGGGCGTTGTAGGCGTAGGCCCTTGCTTACCGACTTGGCAATGGTCCTCTGTTAAATCACTTACCCCGTTTCCCTAAAGATTCAGCTATCTACAGAAAAAACACCAAAAAAGATCTTAAGACAACATTTTAATACCGCAAAAGTAATTTAATAGAAACCTAAGCAATAACAAATGGTGAGCCAGCTTGAGTTTGTTAGATGCTGATTTTATGCACGAGGTTGCCAATACTCCTCGGGGTCGGGGCATTCTTAAGTGTATACAATGCGGAAGATGCACAAGCAGCTGTCCAGTCGCAAGGGTTGTAGAAGAGCATAATCCAAGAAAATTGATGGAAATAATTATACTTGGGTTACGTTCTGATGTCTTACCAAAGACATTGCCATGGCATTGCCTTTCATGCTTCACGTGTCTTGACAGATGCCCGCAGGGTGGAGATGTCGGTGAAGCCATGTTTGCAATAAGAAATTTAGCGGTTAGGGAAGGAAATATCCCAGCTGGGATACTCGCTCAAGCCCGGAGTCTATTCGAAACCGGACGGGTGGTAACACCAACCAGAACGGCTTTGATTCAGAGAAAAAAATACGGACTAGGCAAGGAACCCGCGTTCGACGTTGAGGCCGTCCAAAAAATTTTAAGAAAAACATCCTTCGACAAGTTAATCTATAAAGGTTCGTGAGACCTATGAAATACGCCTTCTTTCTAGGATGCTTAATACCAGCAAGAGAACCGAGCTACGAAAATTCTATCCGAAAAATAGCCCCCGAGCTTGGAGTAGAGCTTGTGGAGATGGAAGGAGCAAATTGCTGCGCACCGTTTAGCATACAATCAGTGGATTACGCAAGCTGGCTTGCATTAGCCGCTAGAAACCTTTGCCTCGCTGAAGGATTGGGACTTGACATTTTAACTCTATGCAATGACTGCTACGAATCGCTGTTAATGACAAATGCGATATTGAAAGATGACGCGGAACTCAGAAACAAGGTGAACGAGATTCTCGCTGATGTCGGATTAGAGTTTAAAGGAAAAATAAATGTAAAGAGCTTCATTGATGTTCTATATGAGGATGTGGGATTAGAAAAAGTGAAGAACTCCGTTAAAGAGCCTTTTAACGGACTCAAAGTCGCGGTCCAGCCCGGTTGCCACTTAACAAAGCCCAAGCGAATACATTTTGGCGAGCGAATGGGTATCACCGCTTTAGACGAGCTTGTAGAGGCAACTGGTGCTAAATCAATTGCCTATGAGCGGAAAGAAGCTTGTTGTGGAGGTCCTTTACGGGGCGTAAACGATGAGGTCGCCTCGCAGGTTGCAAAACACAAATTGGATAGCATAAAAGGTTCCGGCGCCGATTGCATAGTTACTGTTTGTCCCTTCTGCTATATCGAGTTGGATATGGGTCAATTGGAGATTAAAAGACACTTAAAGGAAGAATACAACCTGCCTGTTCTACACTTTGCAGAGCTTCTCCGGATGGCGATGGGCATGATATTAACAGATTTGGAGATCAGGTCTCATAAAATTTCGTTAAATCGGGTTTTGAAGGATCGGTTACAGGAGGAATGAATGTTGGAACAACATGCCGCGCTAGTTATAGGAGGAGGAATATCAGGTATACAAGCATCGTTGGATCTGGCAAGCAGAGGGATTAAGGTCTATCTTGTGGAGAAAACTCCGAGCATTGGAGGGCGAATGGCCCAGCTGGACAAGACGTTTCCAACCATGGACTGCTCTATGTGCATACTCGCCCCAAAAATGATCGATTGCGCCCATAACCCCAACGTGAAACTGATGACGTACTCTGAGGTGAAGGAAGTTAAGGGGTCTGCGGGAAACTTCACGGTGAAGGCTCTCAAAAAGGCCAGATATGTGGATGAGGCGAAGTGCACAGGCTGCGGCATCTGCGCCCAACACTGCCCAGCCGAGGTCCCCAACGAGTTCGACGAAAAAATCGGGATGCGAAAAGCCATCTACATGCCCTTCCCACAAGCGGTGCCTAGAGTAATGACGGTCGATAAGGAGAACTGCATTGAGTGTGGGCTCTGCGAAAAGGTCTGCGACTTGAAGGCTGTCAATTTGAATCAACAGCCAGAAGAGATAGAGCTCAATGTTGGTGCGATCATTGTGGCAACAGGTTTCGACCTATTTGATCCCGCTGTGATCCCAGCTTATGGCTATGGGCGCTACAAGGATGTGATCACCGCCCTAGAGCTGGAACGCTTGCTTTGCGCTTCTGGTCCGACTGGAGGGCACCTGATAAGACCCTCAGACGGCAAGATACCGAGGAGCATTGCCTTCATACAGTGTGTGGGTTCAAGGGACCGACGGGATTGGATCGGAAACGCCTATTGTTCCAGCATCTGCTGCAAATACGCCGTAAAAGACGCGGTTTTGGTCAAAGAGCATATTCCAGACGCAAGAGTAGCCATCTTCTATATAGACCTTCGAGCTTTTGGAAGGGGCTTCCAAGAGTTTGTTAACCGGGCTAAGACCGAGTATGGTATAATATTTGTCCGAAGCAGCCCAGGCGAAATCTCAGAGGATCCAACAACAAGGAGTCTCACTTTGTGGTTTGAGGACACGACGACGAGAAGCGTACAAAACTTAAATTTCGATTTGGTGGTACTTTGTTCAGCACTCATACCTCGGAAAGGCATCAAGGAGTTAGCCGACATCCTTGGAATTGAAGTTGACAAGTACGGCTTTTTCAAGCCTTATGACGCTTTAGCTCATCCAGTGGATACCACTATCCCGGGAATATTCGTCAGTGGCTATTGTTTGGGGCCAAAAACCGGAGACATTCCAGACTCGATAACACAAGGTAGCGCCACGGCTGCACGAGTGGTAGAGGTCCTAGCTGGTGGGAGATGATTATATGAGAGAAGAACCAAGAATTGGAGTGTTCGTTTGCCACTGTGGAGTTAATATCGGCGGTGTGGTTAACGTCCCGCAAGTCGTTGAGTATGCGAAGACCTTGCCGAATGTCGCATACGCCGAAGACAACATGTACACGTGCTCCGAAGGTGGTTTAGCTTCCATAAAAGAGACGATAAAGAAGCATAAACTGAACAGAGTGATTGTGGCTTCGTGCACGCCCCGAACGCACGAGCCCCTATTCCGATCGGCTTGCAAAGAAGTTGAATTGAACCCCTACCTCTTTGAGATGGCTAACATTCGGGAGCAGTGCTCTTGGGTGCACCCACGCGAGCCGGAAAAAGCAACAGAAAAGGCGAAAGACATCGTGAGGATGGCTGTAGCAAGGGCTGTGTGGTTGGAGCCTCAAACAGAGCCCGAACTAGATGTGCTTGACTCTTCTCTTGTGATCGGCGCTGGTGTGGCGGGGATAACTGCCGCGCTCACATTGGCTAACCAAGGGTTTAAGGTGTATCTATTGGAGAAAGAGGAAGAGCCTGGCGGAATTGCTCGGTGGCTCTATAAGTTATATCCAACGTTGCAAGATGCATCTGAAACAGTGAACCCACTGATTGAGGCGGTTAAGTCGCACAAAAATATAGAGTTGTTGACCTCAACGAATGTGAAAGACGTTGGAGGATACGTTGGGAACTTCAATGTCACAGTTTCTGGGAAGGATGGGGAAAGGAAACTGAACGTAGGGACTATCATCGTTGCTTGCGGCGCCTTAAACTATGAACCACCAAAGGGTCTGTATCAGTACGGAATATATGACAGAGTTATAACACAGCGAGAACTGGACGGGATGCTAAGGGAGGGGAAGCTCGGAAAGCCCGAGAGAGTTGTGATGATACAGTGCGTAGGAGCTAGGAGGGGGGAAATCCGCGGCTACGAGCTCGAGGCCTTTCCCAAGTCCGACACGGCTGCATTACTGCGGAAGATTCTTAAAGCCAAGAAAGAGGAGGGTTGGCCCTATTGCTCCAGGATCTGCTGCATGAACGCCATCAAAAATGCCATTCTTATCAAGGAGCAGTCTCCTGAAACAGACGTCGTCATCCTTTACTCGGACCTGAGAGTATACAAGGAATACGAGGATTTCTACGCTAAAGCTCGTGAACTTGAAGTGAGATTCATCAAATTCCTCGAGATAATAACTCCTGAGATCATTGAGGGGCCGGAAAAGAAACTTAACGTGTTGGCGTATGATATGCTCGCTGGCACAGAAGTCGATTTCCCATGCAACTGGGTTGTGCTGTCAACGCCACTGATTCCTCACAAAGATGAGGTGGTAATTGCGCGAATGCTGAAAATACCCATAAGTCCAGACGGTTTCCTAATGGAGGCCCATCTGAAGTTAAGACCGGTCGACACCACGGTAGACGGTGTATATCTCGCGGGGGCCATTTCCGGACCGAAAGATGTCTCTGAATCTATAATATCAGCTAAGGCTGCAGCAGCAAGGGCATCTATCCCTATGGCCAATAAGAAAATAAGAACTGAAGCCATCACGGCGGTCGTTAATGAGGACTTATGCATAGGATGTGGACTTTGTGAAGAACTGTGCCCATCCGGCGCGCCTAAGGTGGAAGAAGGAAAATCTAAAATCGTCGAAGCCTTGTGTAGAGGTTGCGGAGCATGCGCGGCAGAGTGCCCGAGACGTGCCATAACCATGCGTCACTTTGGAGACCAACCGATCTTGGCTCAGGTTCGAGCCGCGCTAAACCATGAAGCATTAAAGATGGAGGGAGCTTAATGGCGGAATCCGAGTTTGAGCCACTCATTGTAGCCTTTTGCTGCAACTGGTGCGCCTATGCAGGGGCAGACCTTGCGGGCACCAGCCGATTCGAATACCCAACCAATGTAAGAATAATTCGGGTCATGTGTACTGGGCGTATAGACCCACCCTTCGTTCTCTCAGCCCTCCGATGGGGCGCGGACGGCGTGCTGATAGCCGGTTGCCACCCGGGTGACTGCCACTACGTCAAGGGAAACTACATGATGGAACGAAGGTTCAATTTCCTTAAAGAAGTTATTAACCACCTCGGAATCGAGCCCGCCAGACTCAGACTAGAGTGGGTTTCCGCAGGCGAAGGAGGAAAATTTGCAGCTTTGATCAGAGATATGACAAAGGAGATTAAAGATTTAGGTCCTAGTCCATTTAGGAGACTTAAGAGTGGTGAGCCAGTTTGAGTGAACCGAGAAAGCTTATAAAAAAGACCGATGCGACAATCGAAGCCCTTAAGACGCAGAGGCTCAGATGGGTCATGGGGATATCACAGGTTGGAGTGAAAATAGATGAAAAAAGATATCATGAAGCGGTGGACAACATAATGAAGGATGAAATAGAGCGACAGATGATCATTGGGGCAGTTAAAGAAAGAGGTCCGTTAACCATAAAAGAACTTTCAGAAGCAACAGACATCCCCTCAAACCGAGTATTACGACACATTATCGCCCTCAGAAAGGCTGGAACAGTTTCAGAGGTCGGCGAAAAAGAGCATGGATATCTTTACGCAGTCTCGTAACATACTCTTTTCAACCTCAACGACATCGTGATCTAATTTTATTAACTACGTTCTATGTATGGGAGCGTTGATTAAAAACTAAAATGGATTGTCATTTTGTTTTCTTTCGAAAAGGATTTTATTTCTACGAAAACGATATTATAATGGCTTGTGGTTCATGAAGTTTTACTTTTCTACGATGTTTTTTATGTTTTGCATCCACTCTTCAAGCAAGTCTTCGTATCTCTTGCGGAAAACTTCTCTTAATCTTTCGGCTTTGAAAGGTAAGTCGAAGTCCACAACATACGTGAACAGTGTTCCCTCTTTTGTGGGTTTCATGATCCATGATCCATTCCAAGGCCAGCCAGAAGTACTCTCGAATGAGATCTTCTCTTTTTCCACCCACTCTGTGCCTATGAAGTCTTTTTCATAAGGTTTGCCAAACGACACACCGATTTCATGTGTTGTTGTGCCCACGCCGGTACGCTGCTTTGAGGTTATTATCACCTTCTCGGTATATCCCTTCGCCCATTCTGGAATCCTCTCCAAATCGGATATGAGAACCCAAACTTTTTCCAATGGCGCTTTGATTTCAATCGTCTTTTCTATACGTTCCAATAAAGCACCTTCGAGCTCAGTGTTAGAGAACACCTGCATTAAAAGTTTTTCTCACATAACTTCAACAGTAACTTCACGCAAGTTTCAATATGAAACGATAAGCCCTTTTAGCCAACACATATTAGAGCAGAGTTCCTTTATAGGCGACTGTTCGGACATCCTAAGCACCGATCTAGTAAGTAGTATGAACGCTCGAAGCATTTTCCTTCAAGGGGTGTGACCTATTTCTTTTTCAACCGATACCGTAAAACGATGTCTTTTGTTAGCTCTGTGACGAAACTGAATTCGATATCAATAATATTCGAACTTCCTCTAGCGCGCTTTGAAGTCACACTAAGCCTATAGTTTCTCTAAACACTCCGGATGAACATCACCAGGAAAGTCGTGATCATAAAAATAGATTTTGCCGTTTTCAACATCAGCTTCAGCGCGGTCGTGAGCCGCCGCCCTAGTCAAAAGGTTCTCGTAATCCTCTTTAATCGATATTGGAATTTTTCTAAGAAACTTTTCTTTTACGCTCAATGGTTTCTCGCAAACTTCACATAGCATTTCAACTACAAGAATTAATTCGAAGCTTTTGTCTTTCAGTTCTTCAAATTTGACGGTTGACAAACCTCTCTTCAAGAATTTCTCCGTCTCATTATTCAAGGTTGAGGAATATATTTTTATGTGTTTTAGTATGCATTATTGGATATTGATTCAGCTGGCAATTATTCTTATATATGGCTTTAAGCATGAAGTTTTTCCGACGGAAGTGAAAGCCCTTGTCTGAAAAACCTAGGGTAGATCGGGAAAAGGCGAAGGAGATGCAAGAACGCACAAGAGAGAGAAATCTCATACTGCAAGTAATGAAAAATCACGGCCCATCAACTATAGATGAGCTGTCAAAGGCCACAGGTATGGAAAAGTCGAAACTTCTAAAGCATCTAATCGCCATGAACCAGTTTGGAAAAATACTAATTCTCGGCGAGCGGGACAACCAGCTTGTATATGGCTTGCCAGAGGAAGGCATGCCTTAGCCTATGATTGGACTTACAATTTCGTTGAAAGTCTGTGATTAATCATTCTAATGTTGCTTCCCGTTGTGTCACAATAGAATTTTCTTCTTGCGGCACAAAACTACAGAGAGGTCTGTTCCATTGCAACCCAAAAGCTCCAAAAACTCTAAACAAGTGAAAGCTCAATTCAACCTATATATAAGGGAGGGGGCTAGTCACCACAGAGCACAACAGAAAAACCCCATGTCACAACTAAAAATAGACTTCCACATAATCCTGACGGATTTCTAAGAACGCTTATGTTTTCTTGATAAACTTCATATTCTGGATCCGTCAAGTTATCTTGACGATTTCATGGCAACCATACTCATAAAAGGACTCCCAGAGGACCTGCTTAAGGAACTCAGAAGGCTAAAGGTTGAGTGGAATTGCAAAACTTGGGCTGAACTGTTAGCCAAGCTTTTAAAATCCAGAGAACCAATTCTACTAAGCGAAAAAGATTTGAACGAAATCAGAGTTGGAGTGAAGAAGTTTCTAAAACTCAGAGACACCGTCTCAGAGAAGTGGTCAGGTCCTCCCACAGCGATTGAAGAATCTCGAAGGTCAAGAGCACATGAAATCAGCTAGACGCGTATTAACCTTAGACTCAAACGTTTTCATAGCTGCTTTTTTAAGACTTTCACAGACAGAGTAAAGCTCAAAAAGCCTCTCACTGAGGTATATCACGTGTCCGAATTTCCATATTAATTGGTTACTTCTTATTCATCAGGTATTCGTTTATGGCTCTTGCAGCCTTTTTGCCAGCACCCATGGCGCTTATAACTGTTGCTTCGCCCGTCACTATGTCGCCACCCGCATAGACGCCTTCAATGCTTGTCTTTCCATTCTGATCTGTAACTATTGTGCCCCATTTTGTGACTTGTAAGCCTTCGGTTGTTTGCTGTATTATCGGGTTTGGCGACCTTCCAATGGCAATTACGACGGTGTCCACATCCATCATGAAATCTGAGCCCTCAATCGGTACTGGTCTCCTTCGTCCGCTTTCGTCTGGTTCGCCCAAACGCATTCTTTTGCACTCCATAGCCTTCACCCAGCCCCTCTCATTTCCAATGAACCTTTTAGGATTTGTCAAGAATTCGAAAATTATGCCTTCTTCCTCAGCGTTCTCAACCTCCTCAGCCCTAGCCGGCATCTCCTCCATAGACCTCCTATAAACAATCCTCACCTCCTTCGCACCAAGCCTCAACGCACATCTGACAGCATCCATAGCCACGTTGCCGCCTCCAACAACAGCCACCCTCTCACCAACACAGATCGGCGTGTCATACTCAGGAAACGCATACGCCTTCATAAGATTCACACGAATCAGAAACTCGTTAGCCGAATACACTCCACACAAGTTCTCGCCAGGAATCCTCATAAAAAGCGGAAGCCCCGCACCAGTCCCAATGAAAACCGCGTCAAACAGTTCAAGCAACTCCTCTAAAGTGTACAGCTTCCCAACCATCACATTCAATCGAACGGCGACGCCCAACTTTCCTATGTATTCCGCTTCTGCCTCAACAATCCTCTTAGGCAACCGAAACTCAGGAATCCCATAAATAAGCACACCACCAGGCTTGTGCAAAGCCTCAAAAACAACAACCCCATATCCAAGCTTAGCCAGATCCGCCGCAGCGGTCAAGCCTGCTGGACCTGCACCCACAATCGCTACTTTTTTGCCCGTGGGAACTGACTTTTGGGGAATCTCATAGCCTTGCTCCCTTTCCCAGTCAGCCACAAACCTCTCCAGTCTCCCAACAGAAACCGGGTCGCCAACCTTTCCCAGAGTGCAGTTTGCCTGACACTGCTCCTCTTGAGGACACACTCTGCCACAGACGGCTGGAAGACTGTTCTTCTCCTTAACCTTCCTTATCGCTTCTCCAAACCTGCGTTCTCTAATGAGGTTTATGAAAGCTGGGATGTCCACCTCCACTGGACAACCCTTCACACACTGAGCCTCTCCACATTGCAAACACCTCTCAGCTTCTGATACAGCCTGTTCCTCCGTGTAACCAAGCGCCACCTCGTTAAAGTTGCGGCTGCGCTGTTTTGGGTCCTGCTTGGGCATCGGAACGACTTCTTTCCGAATCTTAGGTTTAGGCTTACTCAAAGGCTTCTCTCTCCCTTCTCATGAAACACAAAGGCGAGCTTCTCCTGAGGCGCATACATTTTAAGCCTAGCCGTCAACTCTTCAAAGTCAACCTGATGCCCATCAAAGTCAGGGCCGTCAACACACGCGAACATCGTTTTGCCGCCAACGGTTACTCTGCACGCCCCACACATCCCCATGCCATCGACCATTATCGGAATCAAATTCACAATTGTTGGTATGCCAAATGGACGTGTCAGCTCCGAAACCGTCTTCATCATCACAATCGGTCCCACCGCCACCACTCGGTCAATCCTTCTCTCCTTAAACAAGTCTCTAAGGAAGTCTAGTCCCTTGTGGCCCTTTGTTCCGTCGTCAGTAGCCACATAAAGCTCATTGCACACTTCCCGCATTTCACCTTCAAAGATTAGTTGATTTTCAGTTCTGGCGCCAATTACCCCAATAACCACATTGCCAGTTTCACGGAACGCTTTCGCTTGGAAATGCAGCGGAGCCACCATCACCCCTCCGCCGACACACAAAACAGTCCCAAATTTCCCGATTTCGGCCGGTTTTCCAAGCAGACCCAACAAATCCAGGATGCAGTCTCCTTCCTTTAAACTTCCAAGCTGTCTCGTTGTTTTGCCAACCTCGTGACAGACCACTGTAATCGTTCCCTTTTTAACATCTGCGCCAGCGACGGTGAGGGGAATCCTCTCTCCTTTTTCATCCACCTTTAGAATAACGAATTGTCCTGGTTTGGTTTTTGCGGCTATTTCCTTGGCTGAAAACTCAAAGAGGTTGATGTGAGAAACCAGCTCCCGTTTTGTTACAATTTTGTGCATGCTAGTCGCCTCCTTCCTTAACCCTCAAAGGATTCGGTCCGAGCCTCTTTATTTTCTCCACAAAATCAGTCATCATACTTGCAAATTTCTGCCCTTCAGAAGATGAGGCAAACCCGATTTCAAGGCGTTCAGGATCTACGCCAAGGGCTGTTAGGGATTTTTTCATCACATCCACTCTGCTTTTGGCTTTCAAGTTGCCGTCTATGTAATGGCAGTCGCCTATGAGACAGCCAGTTATGATAACCCCGTCAGCACCGTTCAAAAAAGCCTCCACAACATAAAGCACATCCACCCTACCGCTACAAGGAACCCTCAAGATTCGAACGTTCGACGGATACTGAATCCTCGAGACCCCTGCGAGATCAGCAGCTGCATAAGAGCACCACTGACAAGCAAAACAGAGTATGATCGGCTCGAAACTCCCACCAAAACTTACAAGCTTCTTTGGTTTGAGCAACGCCTCAATTGCCGCCACAATCTGCTGATCTTTAAAATGCCTGAGTTGCATCGCTCCCATAGGGCATTCAGCCGCGCACACACCACAGCCTTTGCAGTTAGCCTCAATCACATTAGGTAATCCGAAAGGTAGAGCATCGATGGCGTTAAAAATACACGAAACCTCACACGCATCACAGTTGACGCAAATGTCCTTATCCACTGAAGCCTTAACAGCTTCAGCCTTTACTTTTCCGACAGCCATAGGAATCGCCGCCCTAGAGGCTGCAGCACAAGCCTGGGCGATGCTTTCGGTTACGTCTTTTGGTCCGTGGGCTGTGCCGCAAACATATATGCCCTCTGATGAAAATTCAACTGGCTTAAGTTTTGGGTGAGCCTCAAAAAAGAATCCGTCGGAGCCCAGAGGGACCTTGAGTATAGAAGAAAGTTTTCTTCCATCATCGTGCTGGACGAGAGGCGTTGATAAAACAACCAAGTCGCTATCTATTTCAATCTCGGCTTCCAAATAAGCGTCATAAACCGTGACCGTTAACTTTCCATCAGGTTTTAAAGTGACTTTTGGAGGTTCATCCGGATCATAGCGGATGAAATCGATGAAGCGTTTTCTTGCCTCATGATAAAAGTCTTCATTCTCGCCATAAGTTTGCAGGTCACGGAAGAGAATGCATATTTCCACCGTTGGATGTAACTTTTTGAGAAGCAAAGCGTTGTTGAGGGCTACCATACAGCATATTCTTGAACAGTATGTTCTGCCAGTTTTCTCTCTGGCTCCGACGCATTGAATCATAACAACCTTTTTTGGCTTTTTGAGCGCATCTTTTTTGAGGAGTTGTTCAAGCTCAAGCTGTGTGACGACGTTTTCATTTTCTTTATACCTGTACATTCTCATAGGCTTGAACTCTTCGGCTCCTGTGGCTACTATTATCGTTCCCACGTTGATTTGCTCGAGTTCACTTGAATACTTCTTTTGAAGCCTCACGTCAAAGTTTCCAAAGAACCCCTCTACTTCTTGAACGAGGGTTGACGTGTGCAAGCGTATGTTGCCGTGTGCCTTCACTACTGTGACGGCTTTACGTAAGATTTCTGACGCATCACGCCCAGTGGGCTGCAGTTTGTACAAGTATCTTAGCATTCCTCCGAGTTCCGCTTCCTTCTCAACCAAGTGGACACTGAAGCCCTGCCTTGCGAGGGACACAGCCGCAGTCATTCCAGCTATGCCACCGCCTACAACCAGTGCTGAACGATTTATCTCGAGTTCCGGCTCTATCAGCGGTTCGAGGTAGCTTGCTTTGGCAACGGCCATCCTGATGAGGTCTTTGGCTTTCTCTGTCGCTTCTTTCGGCTGGTGCATGTGAACCCATGAGGAGTGCTCTCGGATGTTGACCATTTCAAAAAGATACTTGTTTAATCCCGCTTCTTCGCATGCCTTTCTGAAAAGGGGTTCATGGGTTGCGGGCGTGCAAGAGGCAACTACAACTCTGTTGAGGTTATACTTTTTTATGCGTTCTTTGAGGAGGCTTAATCCGGCGGAGGAGCACATGTAAAGGTCTTCTTCGGCGCAGACAACATTAGGCAAGGTTTTGGCGCATTCCACAACAGCCGGTACGTTGATCACTCCGCCGACGTTGAAGCCGCAGTGGCAGACGAAAACCCCGATTCTCAACTCTTCTTTGCCCGTTTCCATTGGCTACTCCTTCACGACAGCGGATACAGCGACCTCCGCAGCTCTGGCTGCCGCTGCACTGGCTTGAATAACCGACTCTGAAATGTCCTTGGGCGTTTGACAGCACCCGCAGACAAATACTCCTTCCACGTTTGTCTCAACAGACATGAGTAACGGGTCTTTCGTTTTGAAAAAGCCGTTTTCATTTAATTCCAAACCGAGAGTTTCTGCCAAAGCCTTACTGTATTCTCTCGGAATTAAAGCCGGACAAAGCACAACCAGATCTGCACGCAGCTCTTCAATTTTTCCTTCCATGATATTATCATATCGAACCAGAAGATCCTTTGTAGTCGGTTCTTCTATGACTGCAGCTGCACGTCCATTGATGTATTTGACACCCCATTCGTCTCTGGCTCTTGTGACAAATTCTTGGAAACGTTTCCCAAACACTCTCAGATCTGTGTACAAAATGTAAACTTCACTTTCGGAATCATGTTCCCTGACCAGAATCGCCTCTTTTGTGGCGTACATGCAGCAGACGCTGGAGCAGTATGGGTACCCTCTTTGTTGGGTTCTTGAGCCGACGCATTGAATAAAAACTATTTTGCATGGATGCTTGCCATCTGAAGGCCTAAAAAGCTCTCCGTGTGTCGGTCCGGAAGCATTGATGAGTCTTTCAAATTCTAGCGAGAGAAGAACATTCTTGTATCGTCTATAGCCGTACTCGCTTATCGGCGCAGGGTCGTAAAGCTCCAGGCCAGTAGCCAATATTACGCTTGAAACGTTAAGCGTTATTTTTTCAGGTTTTTGATCGAAGTTGATTGCGTTTGCTTGGCAGAGTTTTTCGCACACTCTGCATATTCCCTTCTGAAAGAAGAGGCATTGGTCCTTGTCTATTGTGGCTACGCGTGGCACTGCTTGTGGAAAAGGCATGTAGATGGCTTTCCGCATTCCCATGCCCATGTCGAATTCGCTTGGCACCTTAACTGGGCACTTTTCTGTGCAGGCTCCGCAACCAGTGCATTTCTCAACTTCAACAAACCTTGGGTTTTTCAAAACCTTAACCTTGAATTTTCCAGCAGAACCGGTAATTTTCTTAACTTCTGAACATGTGAGCAGTTTGATGTTGGGGTGGCGGAAGCACTCGATCATTTTCGGGGCGAGTATGCATATCGAACAGTCCATCGTTGGAAACGTCTTGTCAAGCTGAGCCATCCTACCACCGATGCTTGGGGATTTCTCCACGAGATATACCATAAGTCCCCGATCAGCAAGATCCAGAGAGGCTTGTATCCCGGCTATGCCTCCGCCAATCACGAGTACGGCATTGTTACCCACGTTGATTTCCTCGTATCTCCACGTTTTTAGAAAGAAAACGAACGTTTATTGCTTATAAAAAAATATCGTGCAGAAACAAATCTTTTGATCATAAAAAGAGAACCATCCTTTAAAAAGAGTTCAAAAGGCGTAGCCTGTAAGTATATAAAAGCGCCATTTCCCCCCGAATCAAAATTCGGAAAACCTCAAAACATTCAAGAGTTAACAAACTCTAGGCTTATTTGAAGATTTTGCATCACTTATTCCATAACAATTTATGTTTACCTTAAATTATGAAGTACTTAGGGCAGAGTTCTGCTTTCTCCGTCCAGAAGGATATATGTAAGTCCTTAACACCCGGCATCCTTGCGATTTCAGTGCCTATCGTAACTAAGTGTTCAAAATCTCTGGCTACGCCGATAGCTAATAGGTCATGGTCTCCAACGGTCTTTGTAGCCAAGATGATGTTCCGCATTTCAATCAACTTATTTAGGATCATTGATGAATCAGTGGGTGTGCTTTCGGTTGCTAGGATATGCGTCGAAGAGGCGTCTATCATGAATACCGCCATGGCCTCATATCCAATTTTTTTAGGATTGATCACCACTGTTGATCCGCGGATTGCACCTTTTTCTTGCAGCGCTCTATACCTGTTTATTATGGTGTCTGGTGAAACCTTAAGTTCCTTCGCGATTTTTCTGAAAGACATGCGGGCATCCAGTGCTAATTTTTTAATTATAAATAAGTCTATTTCGTCCATTTCTATCTACCTTTTGAGGTGCTCAAATTCGAAATTCTCTGGACAAAGCAGTATTTCATTGACCCAAATGCTTGTTGTTGCCTCTCTGACGAGTGGATGACCCTTTATCAGATCTTTTACTTGACTTAATCGACCGACATTTCCTAGAACTGCGATGCAGAATATATCATATTTACCTATGGTTGTGGTGCAGAAGACTATCTCGGGTATTCTCTGTATGAATTCTATAACCTCTTTTAAATGTGGATAGTTAACGTCGACGCCTAGACTTGCGACGCATTCATATCCAAAGCTTTTTGGGTTTAACAATATTGTTGTCCCTCTGACAATGCCTGCTCGCTTCATTTTCCTGAATCGTTTGCTTATGGTGTCTGTTGACACGATACAATCCTTTGCTATGTCTGCGAAATTGGCGCGTGCATCTTTCTGTAAAGCCCTGACGATAGCTACATCAATTTCATCAACCTTTACCTTAGATTTCATGTTTTCCCTCTATGATAGAATTTTATACTTAAGCTTTTAAATTATACCATTTCTGATTCAAAATCTTATAATGTCGTTTTGGAAAAAGACTTTTGGGTGATTTTGGACATATCTAGGAATTTGTAAGTTTTTTGTCTTACAACGTAGAATTTGTGTCTCTTAAAATCGAACAAAAAGGATAAATATACGAATAATTTCTTAAATTGTTGTCGTGATTCATGTGGAATTGGTGGATATGATTAAGGAAATTGAAGGCAGAAAAAACAGCGGAGAACTGACAAAAAAGAGAGTAGCTTGTGCTCAATGTGGAAAAACGTGGATCGAGCTGTCCGGTTTGGTCATCGCACAAAAAGATGGATTTGAGGACTTATGTCTTCGAATTAGTTTTGAATCAGAAAATTGCCAAACATGTAGGTTTCGGCCTTTAGAATGCCCTGAATGCGGTTCAAAAGATGTGTATGAAACAACATTTGCCAAGGAAATTTCCGAAGAAGCTCCAATTACCTTCAAGGGCATAAGGAAAGTTAACAGAGGTTCAAGCATCAGATCCACATGAAAACCTCACCAACGGATACAAGGTTAAAGAGATATGGAAAGTATAAGCATTTACGAAGAAGCCTTAAAACCCTTAAAAGAGGCTGCACGACTATTAAACATAAAACCAAGCATCTTGGAAGTGATAGCCAACCCCCAACGCGTTCTAGCAGTTTCGCTTCCAATAAGAATGGACAACGATGAAATTAAGGTGTTCATAGGTTTTAGGGTGCAACATAACGACGCTAGGGGACCGGCGAAAGGCGGAATTAGGTATCACCTGAACGTATCGCTTGACGAAGTCAAAGCCTTAGCCTTGTGGATGACTATGAAAAATGCCGTCGTTGGAATTCCATACGGAGGAGGTAAGGGTGGCATAAAATGCAATCCAAAAGAAATGTCAGTGGGAGAGCTTGAACGGTTAACAAGAAGCTACGCAGCAGCTATTGCATGTTTTGTTGGTCCAGATAAAGATATACCCGCACCTGATGTGGGAACCAACGCACAAATAATGGGCTGGTTCGCCGATGAATATTACAAAATAACACAATGCCTCCTACCAGGCGTGGTCACTTCTAAGCCTTTGTCCGTTGGAGGTTCCCGGGGAAGAGAGGCTGCAACGGGTAGAGGTGTGTTCTTCGCTACCCTTGAGGCAGCGAATGCGTTTGATATGCCACTAAAAAAAGCACGCATCTCAATTCAGGGATTCGGCAATGTTGCACGTCCTATAGCAAAATATCTGTATGAAGTCGGCTGTAAAATAGTTGCAGTAAGTGACTCCACAAGCGGCATATATAATCCAGATGGTATTGACCCTATAAAACTAATCGAATATAAAGAGAAGACTGGTATGGTGAAGAACTTTCCTGGAACCCAAGAAATTTCCACAGCAGACCCCATTACAGTCGACTGTGACATTTTAATTCCGGCAGCTTTGGAAAACCAAATTACGGCAAAGAATGTCAATGAGGTAAAGGCAAAGTTGATTGTAGAAGGGGCAAACGGACCAATTTCGCCAGATGCAGACAAAATATTGCGCGAAAAGAGTGTGATGGTTATACCAGATATTCTAGCAAATGCTGGCGGCGTTACTGTTAGCTATTTTGAATGGGTGCAAAACCGCATGGGATACTACTGGAGTGACGAAGAAGTTGACGGAAAACTTAGAGATGTAATGACTAAAGCTTTTAAAGATGTTTATGAGATAACCAAAAAATACAATGTAGACATGAGAACTGGTGCCCATCTATTAGCCCTCAGTAGAGTTGCAGAGGCTATGAAAGCCCTCGGACGTATCTAAACCCTAACGTTATAACCTGTCTATATTTTGATTTATCCTTTGTAATAGTATGGTCTTCTGATGTAGCCGTATGCCTCTAGCGCTGCTGTTATGCCTTGTCCCACAGCCGTTCCGACCTGTTTAACAGGATGGTTTGCAACGTCTCCAGCGGCGTAAATCCCCGGGATGTTTGTTCTCTGACGAGCGTCAACGATGATGTAGCCGTCTTCGTCAATCTTAATGCCTGCTTCTTTGGCTACCTCACTATTGGGTGCCTCCCCAACCTGGACAAAAACGCCGTCAACGAGCAGTTCTTTGGTTTCTCCAGTTTTGTTGTTGAAAATTGCTACTTTGTTGACTAGTTTTTCGCCTCTAACTTCCTTAACTTCGGTGTTCCACAAGATTTCCACGTTCGCCTTTTCCTTTAACGCCTTAACAAGGGCTTCTTCAGCACGGAACGAGTCTCTGCGATGGGCGATTTTTAATTCTGACGCCAGTTCGGCGATGTAAAGAGCTGTCATTACCGCCGAGTTTCCGCCGCCGACAACAAGCACACGCTTACCCTTGAATAGTGTGCCGTCGCAGATGCCACAGTAGCTCACTCCTCTGCCGCGGAATTCTTTTTCGCCAGCAACCCCAATTTCACGGTAACGCGAGCCAGAGGCGAGGATGACCGCCTTTGATTCATAGGTGGTTTTGCTGGTCTTTACCGATTTTTTCTCGCCCTTGAGGTCTAGGCTTAGGACTTTTTCGAATTCGCGGATGGTTACGCCTGCGCTTCTGCATTGGGCTGCCATTTTCTGGGCTAGTTCGGCTCCGCTTATGCTTTGAAGACCCGGATAATTCTCAATCAATGGAGCATCCACTGTTTTGCCTCCAGCCATTTTCTCCTCTAAAACGAGGGTTTTTAGTCCGCTTCTCGTTCCGTAAATTCCAGCGGCTAGACCAGCGGCGCCGGCACCAATAATTATTAAATCCCAACTTTCCATCCGGACAACCCTTCACCAAATTAATTAATGACTGATTATTTATCGCTACTGGATAAATGTTGTTTCAGCGCTTCTGCCTTCCAAACTAGAATTTGAATATCTCTGTGGTAGATCTTTCCTTCGAAGCGGGCTTTCAGGTCTGTTATGATCAAACGGTTTAGATTGTTTGGGATATTCCACTGGTAAGAGTAAGCCTTCTCCTCCAGCATGCTTATGGTCTTATCCGCGCTTACTGGTAGTTTGGCAACGGCAGCGATAGTTCTCGTCGGTTTGACGAAACCCTTTAACTCGGCTTCGGATATTCCAAGTTTGCGCCGTGCATAGCCATGTTTCCTCAGGAGTTCTTCATACGTTTCATGGATGGGGTTTGGGCTACCATATGTTGTGGACACCAATACATGTCTCGTCACTCTGGTTATCTGTGTCAGTGCCGTCTTCCAGTCTTCAACTAGGTGAAGCACGTGATTGCAGATTGTGGCATCAAACGACAAATCTCTAAACGGAAGGTGGCAAACGTCGGCCAAGTGGAGGTTTTTCACGCCTTTTAGGTGTGCCTTCTCCAACATTCTTTCAGAAATATCTATGCCAACAAGCCTGAAAACTTTGTTTTGAAGCGGTTTTGCATATCTTCCCGTTCCAACGCCTGCGTCCAGAACGGTGCGGTAGCCTTTTAGTTCATTCGCTAGGGCTGCGACTACTTTTTTCATGATGTACGGTGGGAGTCCTCTTGTCCTGTCGTATATATCGGCGACTCGGTCAAAGGACACTGGCAAGGTCATGCCTCTGTTACCACTTATCTGGAATTTTTGTTACACTTGTGTATTAGTTTGTCTCCACCAATAATTATAAATCCGGGCGTTCCTTTGCTTCTGATTTGTTCAATAACGTGTCCTCAATTTTTGATATCCACTATTATCCATAAAGTTACAGAAAAAGTGAAAGCACTATGAAATTTAGCTTGTAATAAATAATATTACAGGGCAAGTGTTAGCAGTTCTGCTATGTCCATGATCTGGATTTTTCCTTCGTTTCCTGTGGTTTTGACGGCGTCTTCGATTGTTAGGAGGCAGAAGGGACATGCCACAGCCAATATTTCTGCACCCGCTTCAACAGCATCCTTCACACGGATTTCCGCTAGTCGGGGCCCCGGAATGTCAACCCACATTCTTCCACCGCCGCCCTCGCAGCAGAGGCTTCTCGCCCTTGAACGGTCAAACTCCAACAGCTTTACGCCTGGTACACTTTCAATAACCTTCCGAGGCTCTTCGTAGATGCCGTTCTGTTTTCCCAAAAAGCAGGGGTCGTGGTAAATGACCGTCTTGTTCACTTCTTTTGTGAAGGTTAGCTTTTTGTTTTCGATCAGTTTGGCGAGCAGTTGCGTGTGGTGTTGCGGTTCGAAGCTGGTTTGGTTGTATCGGTTTTTGAAGGCGTGAAAGCCATGCGGACAGTTTGTAACCACTTGTTTTATTTTGTATTTGTTGAAGATTTTCATGTTCTCCTCAACCAGAAACTCGAATAGGCCCTTCTCGCCCATGCCGTAAACCTCGCTTCCGCAGCAGCTCTCCTCATCGCCAAGAACGCCGAAGTTTAGTCCAGCCCTTTCAAAGCACATGGCGAGGCTTTTGGCTACGCTTTGGATTCTCGGGTCGTAGGCTGACGTGCAACCAACATAGTACAGGGCTTCGGCGCCTTGGGAAACGTGCTTAACGTTTAAGCCTTGACTCCACTCGGACCGTTTGCTGCGGGTTCTTGCCCATGGGTTGCCGTTTTTGAATATGCTTTCCAACGCATCTCGAATAGTCGGGGCGATTTGACCTTCTTCAACTGCCATGCTACGAATGTCAATCAAGAATTCGTATGGAGACATGTCTTTCGGACAGCGGACAGCGCACGTAGAGCACGTCGTGCAACTCCACAGCTCGCTCTGCGGGTGCATGGTTAACCTTCCCATGGCTGAGACTTCACGCATGTACCTCCTAACGTTTAGGTTGGCCTTCCTTGCAACGGGGCAGCTTCCGGTACACATTCCACACTGGATGCACTCGAGAAGCTTATGCTTCTGAACGAGTTCCTGAACGTTCATTTTATATGTCACTTATCGTTGAAAGGAGGGAGTAAGATTTTTAATAAGTGTTTTCCCCAGTATCATTCAAAACGAACCGTGAAAATCGGAGATTGCTCTTAATGGAGAAGAAACCGCCTAGAATCGGCATTTTTGTCTGCGAGTGCGGCGGAAACATAGGCGACGTCATAGATGTTAAGGCTGTTGTTGATACCGTTAAAAACTGGGAAGGAGTGGCAGTAGCCAAACATCATAAATATTTATGCTCAAAACCAGCCCAAGAAATGATCCTGGAAGCCATAAAGAAAGAGAATCTGGATAGGGCGGTTGTTGCAAGCTGCACGCCCCGTATGCACCTTGTAACATTCCAGAGCGTCCTAGAAAGGGCTGGATTGAACCCCTACATGCTTGAGTTCGTAAACATCAGGGAACAAAGCTCATGGGTCCACGGCCCCCACGCCTCAACAGAAGCCACAAGAAAAGCCATAAGCCTTGTCAGAGGCGGATACGAACGAAGCCTAGAGCTTGAGCCGCTAGAAACCATAAGCGAAAAATGCTCGAGGGAAATCCTCATCATAGGCGGAGGCATAGCCGGAATCACCGCAGCTCTTGAGCTTGGATACCTGGACTTTAAGGTTCACCTCGCCGAGCGAAAACCAAGCATAGGAGGCAACATGGCAAAACTCACGAAGGTTTTCCCCACACTCGACTGCGCCCAGTGCATACTAACTCCGAGGATGGCTGAGGTTGGCAGAAACCCAAACGTGAACTTGCTAACTTATGCAGAAGTGCAAGAAGTTAGCGGACGACCAGGCAATTATGCGGTTAAGGTTTTCATGAAACCCAGAGGCGTTGATGTTGAGAAGTGCAGAAGTTGCGGTGTGTGTGCCAAAGTTTGTCCAGTAACGGTTCCGGACGAGTTTAACGAGGGCTTGTCTCAGAGGAAAGCGGCTTACATAGAGTTTCCGCAGGCTGTTCCATCCGCCTACGCGATTGATTTTGACGCTTGCACGAGATGTGAGAAATGTGAGAAGCTGTGTCCAGCAAAAGCCATAAACTTAGAAGACAAGGGCAAAATTGTCGAGTTAAACGTCGGCGCCATTGTTTTAGCCACGGGATACAAGCTTTACGACGCTAAAAACTTGGAGATCTACGGTTATGGCAACTACAAAGACGTTATAACGATGATGGATTTGGAGAGGCTTACTTCTGCAACTGGGCCGACTGGCGGATACATTAAGAGGGCGGATGGCAGCGATGTGCGAAAGATGGCGATTGTGCTTTGTGCCGGTTCTAGGGACAAGAATTACATTCCGTATTGTAGCCGTATTTGCTGCATGTACTCGCTGAAGCAGGCTTTTGTGCTTAAGAAGATGCTTGGGATTGACGTTACGATTTACTATATCGATGTTAGGGCGACGGGCAAGGGCTACGAGGATTTGTACTGGCGAGACCAGGAGGCGGGTGTTGTCTTTCTGAAGGGGAAGGTGGCGGAAGTCTACAAGAACAATGGTAATGGTAGGCTTGTGGTTTTGGCTGAGGACACGCTTACGGGCGAGACTAGGGAAGACGAGTATGACATGGTGGCTTTGGCTACGCCGATGGTTTCGCCAGCGGGTCTTAAAGAGCTTGCTGACAAGATGAGGGTTGCGATTGGTGAGGATGGTTTCGTGACGGAGAAGCATCCTAAGCTTGACCCTGTTGATTCGCTCGTCACTGGGGTTTTTGTTTGTGGCTGTGCGTTAAGCCCGAAGGATGTGCGTGACACGGTTTCTGATGCTTTGGGGGCTGCGGCTAAGGCGGCGCTTTTCCTTAAGGGCGAGTATGTTACGACCAGTCCTGAGAAGGCTTTTGTGATTGCTGATTTGTGTAATGGCTGTGGCGACTGTGTGGCAGTGTGTCCTGTAAACGCTATAACTATGTATGAGGGCAAAGCGGAGATTGCCCCGTTTCAGTGTGTTGGTTGTGGTGCGTGTGTTCCTGTCTGTCCGAGGGAGGCTATTGATTTTAAGAATTCAACGGCGAGGCAGATGTTCGCCGCTTTGAGGGGTGTTTTGGCTGATAAGCAGGCTGGTGAGGTGCGGGTTGTGGCTTTTGTTGACAGGAATGTGGGTTACACGGGTATGGATTTTCTGGGTTTGGATAGGACGAATTATCCTGAGAGTATTCGGATTGTGGCTGTTCCTTCTACGGCGATTTTGGGTTTGAAGCATTTGTTGTTTGCTTTTGCTTTTGGTGCTGATGGGGTTTTGGTGATTGAGGGTTCGCAGGAGATTGATGAACGGTTTACGAAGAAGAGGATGGTTGATGTGGGAAGGGAGCTGGCGAAGTTTGGTGTTGAGAGTATGCGGGTGCGGTATAGTTATGTGCCTTTGCCTGTTTATAAGAAGGCTGCTGAGTTGTTTGGTATGTTTGTGGACAGGATTAGGAAGTTTGGGCCGTTGGCGGAAGAGAAGCGTGATGTGATTAAGGAGAAGTTGCAGGTTTAGATACTGTTGCTCTGTGGTGACTAGCCCCCCTTATATATAGGTTGAATCTATGGTTGGGGTTTGAGTGTGAATTTGGTTTATTCCTCCTTTTGTGTGTAAGAATTGGGTTGCCTGCGATTTGAGGGTGGTATTATAAGTTTAACTTGTTTAATCGGTCATTATGTGCAGTAAGAATGTGGGGTTGTCTGTTCTTGCGGGTCTAGCCCCTCCCTTATAAATAGATTGAACCTAAGCTTTTATTCAAGAGGGACCTCACTTTGTCATATTTTTCATTTCGGTTTTCCATTCTTTTAGTAAGGAAGCTGGAATATCGTCAAACATTTTCTTTAGGATTTCAATGGATACTTTGCCTACAGCGTTTTTGCAGATGGAACATTTAATTGTGAGGTAGGTTTCTTCGTAGCCGATTAAAGGCATGTGGCAATATGGACAGATGAGTGTGCCATCTTGATATTCTGGGGATTTCACTTTGTTCTTCGTTCTAAACCCTCTCGCCTTTGGGCTTGTTTAACTTTGCATTTAAGTCTCTTAGAGATTGCGACACGTTGGGAGGAATGAATAAGGAACTGTCCAATCTTCTACAACCTTTAACTGAACCCTATTCTTTTAGCTTCTTGGAAATAGCCTTTTAACATTTCCTATCTAGTCTAGCATAGATAAAGAAGGTGTGACTACTTTGGAGGCGTTGGGTTTGCAGGTTGACCCTGCGACTGGAAAGTTGACGCCGCTAGAGCTTATGATACGGTGGGGAGAAATATGGTTTATTTTGTAGATTTTGTCCAAGACTTGCGGAGTAGACTCCCTATAGGTTTGTGCAAGGTGTAGGTTAGGGTTTCAGTAGCTTTGTGTTTGTGATTTTGTTTGCGATGTTGTGGAGTTTTTGGTCGGCTGTGTAGAGTGTGGCGTTTAGTTTCTGGGTTGCGGCTATGTAGAGTGCGTCGTAGATTGTTATGTTTTGGGTTAGGGCTGTGTCTGTGGTTTCTTCGGTGATTTCGCGGGTGGAGAGGATGTCCATTTTGTCGTATATTTTTGTCAGGTCTTGTATCGCTTGTTTTGCTTCTTCGGGTTTTAGGTCTCTGTGTATCTTTGTGTGTTTCCATAGTGCGCTTAGGCTTTCTGTTAGGGCTATGTCTACGGTGTGTAGAGTGTAGCCTTTCTTTAGGAGGGTTGTTATGGTTGTTCGTGCTTCTTTGGAGTTTGGTTCGTTTGTGACTAGTTTTACGAGGATGTTGGAGTCGAGGACTAGTTTTGGCGTTCTCGGTCCTCCCTGATGAGGGTTGTTGAGTCTATTTTTGCGTGTCGTTTTTCTGCTCTTGGTTTTATTTCTTCGAGTGTTTTGAGGAGTTCGAGGTGTTTGATTTTTTCTTCAATGAATTTTCTGACCTCTTCGCTCCATTGTGCTGGGTTTTGTTTCATTTTTTCTTTGAGTTCCCGTGGTATGCGTATTGTTATTGTGGTGGACATGGTGTCTTTTTCCACTGTTTTATGATTTGTACTACAATTTTATAAACGTTGTTGTAACACAGACCGTTTGCATGAAGGGAATTTTTAGATTTTTTAAAGAAAAATGGAATATTGTCGTTCATTTTGATGCGGATGGAAAACCGTTTTTTGGATTCTTCACGGAGTTGATTTTAAATCTGTTTTCTCTCGGCTTGCATAAGGATCAGAGGGTATTTAATCGAGTTTTAAACTTTCAATGGAGGAAAAAGGTATTTAAGTTTCTGATCTATCATTCTAAACAAAATGAGAACTAGAAGAATCCTCTATATGCTGGTTCTTTTTATTACGGTATTTTTAACCCCCAGTATTGCAAATGCAAGGTCTGAGGCTATTGTTATTGAGCGTAATTCAGAGGTTACTAGAAGTCTACAACTAAGCATTCTCGATGAAGTATATGGAAACGTATCAGTTCGAAATGGCAAAATAGACTTTTTTCTAAGAAGCCCTGAGCAACAAGTTCTGTTTTGCTATAATCAAACCACATGTATAGAATTTGAGTTTAAAGCCATAGAAAATGGAAACTACACATTTTGTTTTGCAAACCCCATATCAGAAGAGCTAGTGACTATTATCTTCAGCTATGCAGTGAAGTTTGTGAGGAATACTGGCCAAGGGGTCAACTTTGGTACTAGCACAGGGATGGCGAGAGTAGTCGCACCTCCGCCAGAACCGGACCAGCCAGACATAGAACCAGATGATCCATATGCACAATACTTGAACTTTCAAAGAGCCTATGAAATTCTCAGAATTGTGAGAGAGAAATTGAGATATATGCCATTACGGGAGATGATCTCTATTTTTGGATTCAGTCTACTTGCGTTAGCATTACCAAAAATCGCAAAACATACGTGTCATAAACACATCTTACTTTACCCAGAGCATCCTTCAGATAAATACAAAGATCTGGACGATGTTGTTAACCTCAATACTCTTCAGTGCTCGGAGCCACAAGCCTAGAATCACTAGGTTTTCAAATAGACCTAGTGACAAAAGGGCTGAAACCCGTCGAGTTCTTAATGATATAGAGCCCACCCAACAGACAACATTCTTCCTCCAACCGATTCATCACATACTTTCACGACGATTTCAAACTAAACCCAAACTTCCAAAAACAAAAGATTACATACAAATTGATGGAAACAAACGGAAAAAGTAAATAACCTCAAACAAAAATTTGGCACCTAAGAGAGGAGAACAATTTGGATATTATTGTTTGTGTTAAGCATGTTCCTGAAACTGCAGAAGCAGAACTAAAAATCGATCCATCAGGCAAAGCCATAGAAAAAGCTGGCCTAGTCTACGACATCAACGAGTGGGACGACTACGCACTGGAAGAGGCTGTGCGCATAAAAGAGAAACAGGGCGGAACAGTCGCAGCCATAACTATAGGCTCAGAAGGCTCAGACAGCACCCTACGCAAATGCCTTGCACGAGGAGTAGACACCGCTATACGCTTAACAGACCCTCGCTTTGAAGGCTCAGACGGCTACGCCATAGCCAAAATATTGCACAGCATAATCAAAACCCTACACTACGACCTAATCTTGACGGGTATGCAGGCGGGCGACGACGGAAACGCCATGGTAGGCCCCATCCTCGCCCAAATGCTTGGCGTACCACATGCAACAATGGTCAAAAAAATCGAGCTAGGCACAGGAACAGCCAGAATAAACCGTGAACTCGAAGGCGGCCTAGAAGAACAGCTCGAAGTAAAACTGCCCGCACTCTTTTCTGTTCAGACGGGAATAAACGAGCCACGCTATGTTTCCATAATGGGCATCCGCAAAGCGATGCAAAAAGAAATAAAAGTCATGACCTTAGCGGAAACGGGATTAAGCGAGGCTGATGTGGGCGAGGCTGGCTCATGGACAAAAATTGAGAAGCTGTACGTGCCACCAGTCGAGAAACAAGCCGCATTCCTCAAAGGCTCGCCAGACGAAATCGCAACAAAAATCACTGAAATCCTCAAATCAAGGGGGCTGATATAAAATGACGGAAATCTTCGTTTTAGCAGAGCACAGACAAGGACAAATAAGAGACATAACCTTCGAGATGCTCACAAAAGCCCGAGAACTAGCCCAAAAAACAAACACAGAACCAACCGCACTCATCCTCGGCAAAGACACCAAAGAAAAAGCAAAAAACCTATCAGAACACGCAAAAAAGGTTCTGCTCGTCGAAGACGCAAAACTGGAAAACTTCAACTCCGACGCCTACCAAAAAGTGCTATCAAGCCTAATCAAAGAACACAAGCCACTCTTAACCATGATAGGACACACGTCCTACGGCGTAGAACTAGCCCCAAGACTCGCAGCCGAACTAAACACACCACTCGCAACAGACATCATAGACATAACATTCGAAAACCAAACACTGACTGTCACACGCCAAATGTACGGCGGCAAAGTGAACGTCAAAGCAACAGCCCGCAAATCAGAAAGCTACATAGCCACAATACGCCAAGCAGCCTTCACAACACAAAAACCAGCCGCGCCTCTGAACGGACAAATAATAGAACTGCCATCACCACTCACAGAAGAAATCACAACAAAACAGTTCATCCAATACGTTATGCCCCCGCCAGGCGGAGTTGACATAACAGCCGCAGAAAAACTCGTAGGAATAGGCAGAGGAATAAAAGACGCAGCAAACATGCCCATCATGGAAGAACTGGCAAAAACCCTAGGAGCAGTCCTATCCTGCTCAAGACCCGTCGTGGACAAGGGCTGGCTTCCAAGCGACCGCCAAGTGGGCAGCTCAGGAAAAACTGTAAAGCCAAAACTCTACATCGCAGTCGGAATAAGCGGCGCCTTCCAGCATGTTCTAGGAATGAAAAACTCAGACCTAATCATAGCAATAAATAAGGATGCAAAAGCTCCGATCTTCAGCTTCGCCGACTACGGCATAGTTGAAGATCTATTCAAGATTGTGCCCGCACTGAAAGGCAAAATTTATGAGCTAAAAGGACAAAGATAACAGAAATTTACGAAGAACAACGAGACAACGCTTCTTCGTCTTTCCTCTTCTTTTTATTCCTGCCTAAACCGCGGAATTATCTCCTTAGAGTACAGCTCCACAATCCGGCGCGGATCAGGCCCGATGTTTATGAGCAAGAAGTGTTTAACCCCAGCTTTCACATACTCATCAATCTTGTTAATGCAATCACTTGGAGTTCCAGCCACAGAGAATTCGATGGCAGCCTCTCTCGGAATCAGTTCTCCGAACTTCAGAAACTTTTCCACCCACTCAGAGTCCGGCAACGCTTTGAAATAGGACAGCGATTGAAGTTCCTTTGGCAGTTCAACGTCGTAGCCTGCTTCTCTTAGCAGTTCAGGCGACGGAATTACCTGGGACTTCATCGTTTCAAGCTGCTTGTAGGCGTCCTCGGCTTTTTCAGTGACAGACGTGTACAGGTACACTCCAGTATCAATATCATCAAGAGACCTACCTGCTTTTTCAGCGCCTTCTTTGATAAACTTTAAGCGTTCCCTACACAGCCTCGGAGAAAGCGGGATCGAAAGCCAACCATCAGCCATCTCGCCCGTCAATCTAAGCGTGCGCGGGCTATTTGCTCCAAAGTATATGGGAACTGTGCCTCTAACTGGAGTGATGTGCAAGAAGGCATTTCTCAACTTCCAGAAACGTCCCTCATAAGTGAACACCTCTCCAGACCACAGCTTACGCATAATCCTCACAGCCTCAACAAGCTTTGAAACAGGCTTCTTCCACTCTATCCCAAAAGGCTCCAGGTTCATGGCTTCTCCAGCGCCCAGTCCAAGAATCACACGACCGCCCGAAATTCGATCCACAGTGGCGACTTTCTGGGCGAGGACGGCGGGATGATATCTATGCGGATCGCTAACACACGTTCCTAAAACAGCTCTTTCCGTAACAGCAGCGGTAGCGGCTAGCGTGGTCCAAGCTTCTGGGACGATTCCAGGGGGTATGAACAGGAGGTGATCTGGAGCCCATATCGAATCGAAGCCAGCCTCTTCATTGACTTTGGCTATCTTGAAAAGTTTCTCAACGGGCGTGACTGGGATAGGCAAGAAGCAGCCAAAACGGATGCCTTTCTTAATCGGCTCCATCGATCTCACCAGTTAAGCGTTTTGTTATGCTCTGCTTATTCTTGATTTTTCAAATAAGTCTTGCGACTCTCCAACGGGAATGTTAACGAGCAAAACGAATATTCGGTTTAGTTTAAACGCATAAAAAGACTTTTATGGAAATCGACGTTTTTAGGTAAGGTAAAAGGTGTAGCGTTATGGAATACAAATACCTGATTTATGAAAAAGCTGCGAGTTTCCTGACGCCAGAGGAAGAAAACATAGCCGTCATAACACTGAACAGACCCGAGGTCTTAAACGCATTAAGTAGCGGCTTGCTCGAAGAGCTGGACAGCTTACTCGAAGAGATAAGGAAAGACGACAAAATAAGAAGCATCGTCATAATTGGATCCGGCAGAGCCTTCAGCGCCGGAGCTGATTTAAGCGAAGCCAGCACAGGAGGCGAAGCTGAAATGAAAGCACGCATGGAGCTAGGCCAGAAAGTTTTCGACAAGATAGAAACTTTCGACAAGCCCGTAATAGCGGCAATACAGGGATACGCAGTTGGCGGGGGACTCGAACTGGCAGCGGCATGTGACATAAGAATTGCAGCAGAAAACGCAAGTCTTGGAAACACCGAAGTTAACCTAGGGCTGATACCAGGCTGGGGAGGATGTGCACGATTGGCAAAACTTATAGGAAGAGCTCAAGCTGCCAAGATAGTTTTGACAGGGGAAAGAATTGACGCAAAAGAAGCCGAGAGAATAGGGCTCGTTAACAAAGTTGTCCCGACAGACGAGCTGAAGTCAACGGCGATGTACATGGCTGGAACATTGGCAACAAAGGCTCCAATAGCTGTACGATTAGCGAAGAACATACTTTCAAAGGCCATGGAAATCAGCATGGAGGAAGCAAACAGGATGATGGTTGAGGGTGGCTTAACCTGCGCAAAGTCCGAAGACATCATAGAGGGAATTTCTGCCTTCTTTGAAAAAAGAACACCAAAGTTTAAAAATAAATAAGCTAAGCATACTTTCTTTCCTTTTTATTTAGTCGAAACTCTCAGTGATGATGAGAGCGTCTTATTTTTATTTGACTTCATTTTTATTCTAACCCATGACTATACCAAGCGATATACGCGATTTGTGTAAGAACCCCGCTGCAATAGTAAGCGAATATAGGGATTCCGGAGTTAAGGTCATCGGGTATACTTGTAGCTATGTTCCTGAAGAACTGATCATTTCGGCTGGACTGCAGCCGTACAGAATATCAAACGTGGGAGCAAATGTAAGCGCCCTTACACCAAGCTTTGTGTGTCCTTTTGCCAGCGCTGTATTGGAGAATATGCTCAGACTTGAGGACTTCTTTAGTGGGTTCGTGTTAGCGCATACTTGTGATCCTATGTGGAGACTCTATGATATTATGAAGAAAAAAATCAGTAAGCATCTGTTTCTCCTCAGAGTGCCGCATGACACTGAGAATGAGTTATCGCTTGATTTCTTCAGAAAGGAGATTTTGAGATTTAAAGAGTTTTTAGAGGAGAATTTTGAGGCGAAGATTGATGATACCGCGTTGCTCAGCTCCATAGGTTTATGCAATGAAAGCAGAAATCTACTCAAAAGTATTTACATGTTAAACAGCGACGGCAACTACAAGATTAGTGCATTTGATCGCCTTCATCTTGTTCTTGCAAGCATGTGGATGCCAAAAGCAGAATTAAACGCGCGAATCAGGGCATCAACATTTAATAATAGTGAAATTGGCGGTAATGTGAGGTTGCACGTGAATGGAACAACCGTTTACGATCTTGATCTGATAAAGGCGATTGAAGATTCTGGCGGATTCGTCGCTTCCGATGATTTGTGCACAGGCTCACGATACTTTTGGAGCAATGTTGAGAAATCTCAAGATCCCTTTTCAGCCTTAGCCTACAGATACCTTAAAAGGACACCTTGCCCATCTCAGGGTCCTCTTGAAGAAAGGCTTGAATACATAAATTTGATGATTAGAGAGTTCAAAGCGCAAGGGGTAATAACGTTTACTGAAAGATTTTGTGATCCGATTTTGTATGACAGTGTGCACATAAGAAACATGCTTGCTAAAAACGGAATTCCCATCACGGTCGTAGATTATGAGAATCCAACACAGGAGATCGGCAGAATCAAGACGAGAGTTGAAGCCTTTATCGAATCTATAGGTGGTTAAAATGAGCTCGCAGAGAGAAAAGAGACGAGGTCTTCAAACAACGAGAAAGATAGGCGAGCTTATCATGGAACACTTCTCAAAGGCTTGGGATGTGAAGGCTCAAGGTAAGCCGGTTGCTTGGATAACCGTATTCACGCCTGTCGAACTGCTGTATGCTATGGATATTTATCCAGTCGCGCCCGAACACTTCGGAGCCATGTGCAGCGCTCGTGGTTTCATAATGGAATTTCTTGAGGAAGCTGAAAAGAGCGGGTATTCCCAGAGTTTGTGCTCATACAGCAGGTGCGGTTTGGGTTATGCCATCAGCGGAATGAAAGGGTTGATGCCTCCCCCAGACTTTTTGGTAACTTTTAGGAATTCATGCGATGTTTATGTTAAGTGGTGGCAGAGTCTCAGCATGCATCTTGGAACACCATTGTTTGTAGGCGAGGCTCCCTATGTCTTAGCCAGAGAGGACTTAGACAACTACGTTCTGGACTACGTTGTCAAGCAGTTAGAGCAGCTGGTGAAAATAGCTGAGGAAAAATTCGGGCTAAAATTTGACATGGAAAGACTTGTGAGTACCGTAAAGCTTTCGGATAAAGCGAGCGAGTTGTGGCTTGAAACACTTAAACTCAGAAGAATTAAACCATGTCCGCTTGGGGGCAGAGACTCGGCCTCGGATATTTTTCCGCTTGTGGTCATGCAAGGAACAAATGAAGACGTCAAATTTTATGAGGAGCTTCTCGGAGAGGTCAAGGAAAAAGTCGACAAAAGAGAGGGAATAATAGAAAACGAAAGGTTTAGGCTGCTGTTTGATGGGATATGGCTCTGGTACGCGTTTGACCTCATAAAGTACTTTGAGGATAGGGGAGCAGTTTTTGTGTATGAGCCTTACAGTGAGGCGTGGGCTTGCAGGCTTGATGCATCAAAGCCTTTGGAAAGTATAGCTAGAAAGATTTTGTCCATGGGCTTGAATGTTGACATAGACCTAAGAATTGAAAGGTTTTTGGAGAGCATTAAAGAGTTTCAGATAGACGGAGCTGTCTTGTTCTCCAACAGAAGCTGCAAGTCATGGTCAGCCCCGCAGCTGGTGACAGCGGACATTTTGAGCAAGGAATTCAACGTTCCATACCTGATATTTGAAGCCGACATGGCCGACCCTAGGCAGTACGCTGAAGCCCAAATCAAAAACAGAATAGTCGCCTTTCTAGAGGTTTTGGGAGAGAGCTAATGTACGCGGGAATAGACGCAGGAGCTTCTGCAACAAAAGCCGTGATAGTCAACAAGGATAGCGAAATCGTATCATATTCCATAGTTCCATCAGGAATCAACTTCAAGGTCTCATCTAGAGAAGCGTTGAAAAAGGCGCTCACAACATCTAATCTAAGCTTGGAAGATATAGCCTACACCGTTTCGACAGGTTACGGAAGGACTCTAGTAAACGCCAAAGCAACGTCTTCCGAAATCACATGCATCTCCCGCGGTATCCACAAGCTCTTTCCATCAGCAAGGACTATCATTGATGTTGGTGGCCAAGATTCTAAGGCTATTAGAATTGACGAGAATGGAAGAGTTCTGGATTTTGCTATGAATGATAAGTGTGCTGCCGGGACGGGAAGGTTCCTCGAAGTCATGTCAAACCTTCTTGGAAAGCCCATAAAAGAGCTTAGCACCTTACATTTCAAGTCGTCAAAACCCGTCAAAATAAGCAGTACATGCACGGTCTTCGCTGAATCTGAGGCAATATCCTACATAAGTCAAGGATCGGCAATTGAAGATGTGATAGCTGGCCTTCACGAAGCAATAGCTGAAAGAATCTACAACATGTCCAGCAGAATAGGCTTCGAAGAAAATGTAGCATTCACAGGAGGAGTTGTAAAAAACAAAGGGTTTTCCGATGCCTTAGGCAAGAAAATTGGGTTGACTCCTATCTTGCCAGAAGAACCTCAAATAATCTGCGCCTTCGGGGCAGCGCTTGCAGCCATCAAAAAGCATAAGGAAAGTGTTGGCAATTCATCCTAGTTTTCTTTACTCATTCGTATCATAGAAGATGACTTAAGAAACATGGTTCAAAGATTTCAGTGTAGTGATTGACAAGTTTTAAATTCTCAAAAGATAGATGATTAGCAATTAGTACTGTTTGGAGACTTGTTTCTTCAATAAATACACTCAGAAGGGAGGTGAAACAAACATGTTAAGGTTTGTCACGATTACTAGGTGGACACCCGAAACAGCTCGTGCATTGAATGAAAGATGGATGACGGTTGTCAAAGGTACAGCACCGAAGCCAGTTTTAGATGCTTTTGCAAAAATCAAGTACATCTCACAGGAGATCTCGCTTTCAAACAGCATCGCCATTTCAGTGTACGAGATAGACGAAAAAGACCTCCCAGAGACTGTCCCACTGAGTATGTATGTCCAAGACGTGTGCACGCAAGAGCAATATCTAGTTATAAGCATGGAAAATTTCGTGAAAGCTCAAGAAGTGCTTCCAATAGGCACGATTCCCAAGCCAGAACCGTGGTACCGTACGAAGTAGGTGGATACTTCACAAACACTGTTTAAAAGAACTCTTCTGCCTACATCCCTCCTTTTTCAATCGTATTGAATGAATACTGAGAAAGGAACGTACGGCAGGTAACATGGCGACTCGCACCACTAATATCAAAAGAACAGCACCGAAGCACAAACGAACCTATCTATTTTATCAACTGATACAGATATTTAAACCTCAAACCGTTACTAACCTTAGTTCTTCTCACAAGCCCTTTTTGTTCAAGAAGGTTTAGGTGAGCCACTGTTTCTCCAAGGGCCAAGTACTTTTGGAAGGGAGGAAAATCGTCCCAAGACTTGTAGTTGACGTTCCAGTGAACCTTGGATGCCAACGTGTAAGCCGTTAAACCTCCTGCTTTAAGCCTGTCCAAGATTTCCATCAATCGCTGTTTATGATGATCTTTAAGTTGCTTAATCCTTTCACGATGATTTGTAAAGGTTTCTTCATGCGCTGGCAAAACGACCTCAACATCAAGTTTCTCTATCCTCTCAAGGCTGTTCAAGTAATCCGTCAGCGGATCCATGTCTTCCATAAACTGAGCCACGTGCGGGGTGATTGTGGGCAAAAGATGATCCCCTGAAACAAGAGTTCTTAATGAAGGCTCGTATAGGCATGTGTGGCCTGGAGAATGACCCGGAGTCCACAAAACCTGGAAGCTATAATCGCCAATCGAGATCTCTTGGCCGTCCTCTATTGGAAGCGCCGTCAACGCCAATTCTTGGTAGGCTTGCGGAGTAAAGAAGCCCGGATGAAACCTTTGAAGGTTAATTGCCATTGAGGAAGGTGCGCCATTAGAGGTGAGAAAGTTCTCCATCTGCTCCTTGTATTCTTCAAAATCTCTTAACATAAGCTTTGACAAATCGGCTTCGACACGATGTATCAGGAGTTTGATGTTCTTTGAAGCCTCTTTGAACAGCGGAATTAAACCCAAGTGGTCCGCGTGGAAATGGGTTAGCAAAATCTCGGTTAACTCTTCAGGTTTTGTTCCAGCTTCTGAAAGCCCTTCGCACAGCGACTGAAAGGCTTGAGGGAAATTAAGTCCGGTGTCAACGAGGAGCCTTTCATCCTTTGACCTTATCAGGTACGAATTAAGATGTCCAAGAGGACTGTAAGGTAATGGAACCTTTATCAGGAATACGTTGGGGAAAACCTCTCTAATCATAAACATCAGTCTCAGTTTGATTGAAGAGGTTCGAGAAAACCGCAGCAGCTTCACGCATATGAATCACAAGCCATATTTAAAATTTTAGCTGCGTTTAAGCCGAGAATTTTCTCTTTCTCCTCCTCGGTCAAATACTTGCAACTTTTTATAACGTTTACTTCGTATTCCATGTTGCTTCCCCACACGACTGGGAAGTCGGAACCGTAAAGAAGCCTGTCGAGACCCACTTCCTCTCTCAGCCTCTTTAATATTCTTTCTGAATAGATGAAACTGGACACCGCTGACGAATCAAAATACACGTTATCAAAGTTTTTTCCCAGCTCAAACGCTTCTTCAAACCATATTCCGGGTTTGTATGCGCTGTAGCTTCCAATATGAGCTAAAACAATAATCGGGTTGTAGCTTTCCAGAACAGGCTTCAAATATTTCGGGTTGGCGTCTTCAGATAACTCTGGGATTTCCCACGGCCCTGGGTCACAGCCGGTGTGATAGAGAAGAACCTTCTTGTTCTTTTCGCAGTACTCACAGATTTTTTCGAAGTTCTTGTTTTCGATCGGTGAGAAGAGCTGGAGGGTTGGAAGCATCTTTATTCCACTAAAACCGAGTGCGCTTATCTCCTTGAGCTTTGCCTCCACGTAGTCTTCGTCCTTGTTTGGGTTGACGGAACCGAACCCGACGAATTTATCTGAATTTCTTTTGACCAAATCTGCTATTTCTTGGTTTGAGCTCTTAAGCTCGGGATAGTAGTTGATCAATTCTTGGAAGAATTGTTTTATCTCGTCCTCTATGGATGCAAATCGTAGGGTGCGGAAGCCTAAAAGCGATTCCAAATGACGCTGTCTCAGTTTACTCTTGATCTCTGGTTTTTCCACGTCCGATGGGTCCGCATCTACAGCCAGCAGAACCGCACGGTCCACACAGGCTCTCTTCATCTCATTCAAGATTTCGGTTTCGCGGAAGAATGGGTGGACGTGAATGTCTATTATCAATTCTTTCTCAACTTTTCACATAAAAAGAAGTGGAAGTATCTTAAATTGTATAGCGTTTGATGTTAAGGTAAGGGTAGATTCGCTTCTCTGTAGCATTCCCTGGCGACTATGTACCTTTGAATCTCACCAGTTCCCTCTACTATATCTAGGATTCTAGCCTCCCGATAGAAACGCTCTAGGTCTGAATCAACATACCCGTAGCCTCCGTAAATCTGCATAGCTTCATTTGTGACCTCTATTGCAGTTTTAGCTGCATATGCCTTGGCCATAGAAGCATATTTAGTGATTAACCTCGGATCACGTTTACTATCGATAAGCCAAGCAGTTCTATATGTCAGCAATCTCGCAGCCTCTATTTTCATAACCATCTCAGCTATTTTCCATTGTGTAAACTGAAACCTGTGTATTGGTGTGAAGAATTGCTCTCTCTCAGTAGAGTATTTTAGAGCACGCTCAAAGGCTCCTTGAGCGATTCCAACGGCACTGGCGGCGATGGGTGTCCTGCTGAAATCGAAGTATGACATTATCTGGTGAAAGCCTCTGTTTTCTTGGCCGAGAAGGTTGCTTAGCGGTACTCGAACATCACTGAATGAGAGTTCTGCCGTTGGAGCTGACCTAAATCCCATTTTTGGCTTTAAATGCGTAGCTTCGAACCCGGGAGTCCCCTTTTCAACTATAATTTGGCTAACACCACGGTATGGTGGAGAGGCGTTGGGGTCGGTTTGACAACAAACCATAGTGAATTCTGCGATGTCCCCGCACGTGATGAATGTTTTAGTACCGCTAATTTTCCAGCAGTCTCCATCTTTTACTGCCGTTGTATCTAATCCAATCGTTCCAGCGTCAGAGCCATGCTTAGGTTCGGTGAGTGCCATTGCGCACACTATTTCGCCTCTACATAATCGTGGAATGTACTTTTCTTTCTGTTCTTCGGTGCCATACAATTCGATCAATCCGGCGAAACCGACGCCGCTCAGCAGTGCAGCAAGCGTTGGATCCACCCTGTAAAACTCTTCCGCTATTATGCATGCTTCAATGCAGCCGAGTCCCTGTCCCCCGTATTTCTCGGGAAAACTCGCGCCGACGAAGCCTAGCTTTCCAGCTTTTTGATAGAACTCCCATGGAAACTCATACTTTTGATCGTATTCCCTTCCCTTCTCAGGTGTGAACTCTTTCTCGGCAAATTCACGTGACGCCCTTTTGATTTCCAATTGTTCTTTCGTGAACTCAAACTCCATTTTGATACCCCATCTTTTGTGTTTTTTTGCGAGCTTCACATACTTGAACCTTTTCCTTTAATGTTGTTGATATTAATATCAAAAAGTAGACTTTTATTTTAGAGTGCAGAATTGTGAAAGAAACTTTCTGGCATGAAACTTTTTGGAGATTCAACTTTGCCGTCGATAAGAGAGATGCACTAGCGAAACCTTCCAGATGGTTGGTTTCGTTTTGTACAATGAAAACACATTAATATACGACTTTTTCTCAATTACAGGGTCCACAATCATAAATTCTCATTTTCGATCCCAGCAATCGTCTTTGCGAGTTTCTTCTTAAAATCAAGGTTCACTTCTCTTTCAATCATTATCCTCTGTGCTTGAGGTGAACCGGCACCGTGCATTGATTCGATTTGATATCCAATAGCTCCCAGCCCCATCGACAGATTTTCTATGAGCCTGAGTATTCTAAGCCTAGACTCCGTTGGAATCTCCTTAGCACCCTTTAAGTATTTGCTTATGTAATTCCCGATTTCGGTATCTTTGAAATCTTTCTCCGATGGCAGAGTTGCCATTAGACCGCCCGCGATATCTTCTGCTAATCTGACTATCTCATAAGGAAACCTAGTTACATTCTGCTTGCAAATGTTTGACAACAAGATGTTAACTAAATAGGTCCCTGAGGGCGTTTTATACCCCTCAACCGAGCAGGCTATTCCACAAGCGTATATCGTTTCGTTTAGATGGTTCATTTCAACAAGTTTATCCTTTATGTGCGATGCCCTTGCCACTCCATTATACTCAGCGATGGTGGCCGCTGCCCCAATAAGCACATCCCCAACGCCTGCTTTACACCCGCCATAACTTTGTCTATGGTACGATGAGAACACATTAACGAGTGGCCATGCAAATTCGGATTCTCCTGCCATGAACACCCTTTCCCAGGGTACAAATACGTCATCAAAAACAATCATTGCTTCTTGGCCACCGTATCTGGGGTTTCCTAAATCAATTTCTACACCTTCAAGTTTTCTTGAATCGCAGGATTGTCTACCATAAATGTAGATTAATCCTTCGGCATCGCTTGGAACCGCAAAGGATACACCATAATCTTTGTCTTCCTTGTGCATAGTTCGCGTTGGCATAACGATTATTTCATGAGAGTTCACCGCACCGGTTTGATGAACTTTTGAACCCCTTACAACAATTCCATCCGCTCTTTGTTCGACTATTCTCAGGTATAGGTCTGGATCTGCTTGTTGACTCGGCCGTAGACTCCTATCCCCTTTTGGATCCGTCATTGCACCACAACAAACTAGATCATTTCCTTGGACATATTTCAGGTACTCAGTAAATCTTTTGTAATACTCTGTTCGAAGCTTTTGATCCATTTCAAATGTAACAATTGAAAGAGCGTTAAGGGAATCCATCCCGACGCATCGCTGGAAACAAGCACCTGTCTTTTGACCTAATAGTCTCAGTAGTTTCACTTTTTTAACCAGGTCTGAAGTGTTCTGATGTATATGAGTGAATCGATTGATCTTCTCTCCAGTCAGGTGCGACGTTGCAGTTGCTAGGTCTTCATACTTCGGGTCATTTGCCACATCATAGGTCGCAACAACAGAATTAATTGATGGCTTAATAATCGGATGGTCAACCGCATTTTTTACCTTCTCCCCGAACAAATAAACCTTAATTTTTCTCTTGCGTAAACTTTCTACGTACTCTTTACCGGTTTTTACAGTCAATTACAAGTCCCCCCTTAAAATCATATTTCATACCCTGAACTTAATAAGGTGCGCCATAATGCTCATTCATTAATTGCGTGCCAGTTCATTTTTGCTATCTAAATTATATAGAATTAGAGAAAAATTAGAGTTAATGGAAGAAGGATTGTTCTATTTTTTGTACGTGTAGAAGCCTTTTCCTGTTTTTGTTCCAAGCTCGCCTTTCTTCACCATTTCCTCCAACAGTAGGCTTGGCTTATAGAATACGCCATATTTTGCTTCGATTTCCCTCAGCTTTGACAATACAACGTCAATGCCCAGCGTGTCAGCGAGTTCCAAAACACCTATGGGCATGTTAAAGCCCAGCTTCAACGTTTTATCTATATCTTCGGGAGTTGCTATGTCATTTCTTATAAGTTCTGCAGCCATGTTGACCGTCACATAGGTTGAAATCATCGGGTCAAATTTCTCCGCCTTCTCTTGGAGTATCTGCGGCATAGCCCACTTTCCTTTATCTGGGTAAGCATAGAATCCTTTTCCAGCCTTTACACCAATCTCACCCTTTTCAATTTTTTCTTTTATCAAGGGTGACACCTTAAAGTTTGGTTCTCTCTCCTCCATGAACTTCATGACGTGGTAGGCTATGTCTATGCCAGTGAAATCTAATAGCGCGAACAAGCCCATCGGCATTCCAGCCTTGTACATCGTTGCCGCATCGACTTCTTCGATTGTATACTCTCCCTTGTGAACCATCCACGCGACTAGGTTTGTGCTTGGGGTTGTTATTCTGTTCGCTATGAAGCCTGGGACATCCTTTTTGCATAGTACCGGCTCTTTCCCGAACTTCTTTGCTAACTCAATCGTGACATTGCAGGTTTCCTCATTTGTTTTTTGGCCCATTATGACTTCAACGAGCCGCATGAGCTGTGCAGGATTGAAAAAGTGCATGCCGACGACCTTTTCTGGACGATTGGTGGATAATGCAATTTCGGTTATGGGAAGGGCACTCGTGTTTGTAGCCAATATTGCATGTGCCGGTGCGTAGCCATCAATCTCTTTAAATATTTGCTGTTTTAACTTTAGGTTCTCTGGAACTGCTTCGATCACGAAATCAGCTTTTTCCACAGCATCTTTCAGCGAAACCAGCGGTCTTATTCTTTTCAAAGCCTTTTCTGCTTCGGCTGGTGATATCCTACCTTTCTCGATGAACTTGCCTATGCTCCATCTGATGTTCTTCATGCCGCCTGCGAGAAATTCCTCGCTTATGTCTCTCATAGTCACATCGAAGCCGCTCACTGCGGCAACTTGTGCTATTCCGTGTCCCATGGCACCAGCGCCCATAACGGCGATATTTTTAATCTCCATATCACATCACCATTTGTGAATAGTGAAAGGGAGGCACTTTCTTAAAATATTTTTCATTTTATTTTATTATTCTTCATGTCACGCTCTTGAGAAATTTCTCAAAGTCCTACTTTCCCTTAACGAAGTCCTTAAAGCTATTTCCCAGTTTCAGCATACACTTTCATTAAGACTTCTCCATATCCACAATGTCCTCTAAAACCCACATCGTAGCATCTCACGTGATTCACAATCATGTTATTTGGACTCACACCCTCTGCCACACGATCATTAATCATAAAATAGAAAGGGAGCAACTGACTTACAGCCCAAAGGCACACATTTTCAGCCCCTTCGCTTTTGTCCAAAACATATCCTCCCCATTTAAAGTAGTATTTATCTCCCTTTTTCAACTGCGCCATGCAATTCCTTGACTCTACCACTTCAGCAACCATTCTGATCTTCCTAAGTTTAGGGAAAGCCCTAATCCATTTCAGATGTTGTGGCGATTTCTTTATGGCTTCCATTTGATTTTCATTATAACCAAATGTCTTCTGGATCCACTGCCAATCTATCTCTTCACTCATCTTTTTCACCCATTTTTCAAGAATATCGTGTAAATCTGTCAATAAATATAAGTTTAGCATCCTGGATTTGAATCCGCCTCTACATCGGTAAAACCGCCTTTAACAGGCGATAAATTAATCTTCATATCAAGAACAAATTATCAAATTTCGGCAGGAGATAAAAATATGATAGAAAACGACTTTCTAAGTAGTGAGGAAGAAGTCAAACTCAGAGACGAAATTAAAAATTTTATAAGAAGCGTGGACCCGGAACTTCTGAGAAAGATGGACAGAGGCGAGATAGAGTATCCTTTCGATTTTCTCCACGAAGCTGCAAAAAGGAAACTTCTGGGACTTCGTTTTCCAAAGGAATATGGTGGAAGAGGAATGACATGGACTGCCGAGATGATAGCTTTAGAAGAGGTCGGTGTGCTAGGCATGGGTCTCGGGTGCAGCTACGCAATGGTCAACATAGTGGGCGAGGCTATAAACCGCTTCGGCACCGAACGGCAAAAACAAGAATTTCTAAAACCCATAATCAAGGGAGAAAAACTCTCCGCAGAAGGCCTAACCGAACCCAGAGGAGGAAGCGACTTCTTCGGAACCGCAACAAAGGCAGAAAGAAAAGGAAACAAATGGTTCATAAATGGAGAAAAAAGGTTCATTGCAGGCGGTAAAGCCGCAGACTTCTACCTGATTTACGCGAGAACGGATCCAAAAGCGCCCGGGCATAAGGCCTTAACCGCGTTCATAGTCGAAAAAGACATGGGCGTAAAAGTCGAAGAAATCTATAACCTTCTAGGCTTTAGAGGCATGGGAACAGCCAGAATAGTGTTCAAAAATGTCGAGGTACCTGACGAGCATAGGGTTGGAGAAATAAACGGCGCAGCGGCTATATTCAATAGAATGATGGTTCCAGAGAGGTTGACATCAGCGGCAGGAGCCTTAGGAACAGCCAGAACAGCTTTGGAGATAGCGATAAAATACTCAACAAGGAGGAAAGCATTCGGAATGCCCATACGCAGTTTCCAAGCCATCAACTTCAAAATAGCCGAAAGCGTCGCAAAACTCGATGCAGCAAGAGCCCTCGTCTATACAGCTGCCAGAGCAGCCGATGCCTCAGACAATGGATTGCCTGTAGACCCTCGACGTCTCGTAAGTGAGGCAAAGTGCTTTGCAACCGACACAGGCTGGGAAATCGTCAACACCGCCATGCAGATTATGGGTGGAATAGGCTACACGCAGGTCTATCCTATTGAGAGGCTCCTGAGAGACATGAGGCTAGCGCCAATATGGACAGGCAGTAACGAAATAATGAAGCTGCTTGTACAGCATGAAATCTACAAAATGATGGAGCTTCCCCTGAGAGACAGAGACGTGGAAATGGAGGCAATGGAATGGTATAAGGAATCAGAAAAGGTCTACGAATGAAGTACTAATCCCACACCGTTGTTTTCCGTTCTGTTTGTAGCTCCTCTTTTACTCTTTGATTTCACCAATTTTCAACAGGTAATAAGTTATAAGGCTCTTAGCAATCAGGCTTCCTTTATCGTCTTTAACCTCTACGTCGCTAACAAAAATTCTGGAGCCTTTATGTATGTTTCGAGCCTCAGCAACGACCTTGCCAGATTTAACTGGTTTAAGGAAATTCATCTTCATCTCAACAGTAACGGGAACCCCTTCCAGATTGCTTGAACCATAGATTGCCCACGCTGCCGCTGAATCAGCTAAGCTTGCCATAACTCCACCGTGAACGGTATTTAGAAGCTGAATATGTTTCTTTTCGATTTTTATTGAAAGACGAGCATAGTTCTCTCGCACTTCCTCGATTTTCATACTCAAAAGTTGGTAAAATGGGCTCTCTTCGCCCTGTTTGATCAGTTTTTCCAGCGAAGGTTGCACGGTTTACCACCACGGGGAAATGTGAATGTGAAACCAATTATCTTTTTCTACCATTCAAGAGGATAACATACCTTCAAACTTGGGACTTTGCCAGAGGCATACGATAAACTCTATAAAGCTGAACATGTTAAGTCTCCGTTTTCCTGGAGGAAAACTGATGGAAGAGTTGACGGGTTATCGTGAACTTGGAAAAAGTTTGACCGAAATTCTGAGACTTCAATACTTTCCTTTGGCCATAAAGCTCGTGGAAAATGAGGATGAATTTCCAGAGGGGACCAGAAGGCCGAGCGCTTTTAACATAAGGGTAACCATGTGTCAAGGCTTCGCCATGTCAAGGAGAATAGGATGGACCGTGGGTCTAACCGCCCAGGACATGAAATGCACTCCAAACCTCATAGCATACGGTTTTGCTGAGCTTGAAGACCCGAACGCCTTCATAGAAGCTTTTAGGGCCATGAACTACTATGAAACCGATGAGATAGCCAAAAAAGCTATTTCAAATATGCCATGTTTGGAGCCCAGAAAATACAGAGGTATGGTGGTTTCTCCACTGGCCTGGACTCGAATACTGCCGGACTTAGCCTTAATATACTGCAATTCAGCTCAGGCAATGAGGCTAATCCAAGCCACTGTTTACAAGACAGGAGAAAGGGTCACGACTCCGCTCTCAGGCTTGGGTGCAAGCTGCTTAGAAGGGGTTCTTAGGATTCCTCACAAAAAAGCCGGGCTTGGTCATACCCGGAGCAGGAGACAGAGACTTTGGCACCACGCAAGATCATGAATTGGGCTTCACAGCACCAAAGGAAATGATAAAGGACTTAGTGGAATCCCTAAAAAAGGCAGGATACGAGAAGGGAGTGAGATATCCAGTACCGACAAGCATAACAGAGCCACTAATGATACCGGAGGCATGGACAATACTGAACAGCAAGCTGAAAAGATAGACCCCTTAATGAATTCTCTCCGCTTCTACCCTCATAAAGGCGTCTCGAGGAGTCATCTCTGGGACTTCATCTTTTACTTTAACTAACTTGATGGCGTCGTTTGGACAATGGTAGGCGCAAAGCCCACATCCTATGCATCTTTCCTCGAAGAAGAGGATTCTCTCAGACTCCTTATCGTGTGGAGCGTGGTACAGATTTGCCTTCATGGGACAAATTTGAACGCACTTCTTACACTTAGTACAGAGTTTGTCGTCTCTCATGGGGAGAAAGTTGGACTTTGCGATTGCTCTCGGGTTGTGCAGTTCCGTTAGACCTCTTAGGATTAGGCAGGCGCAGGTGCAACAGTTGCATATGAACTGAGGTCTCGTCTGAGTGTTTATAGTTGAGTGAACCAAACCTGTTTTTTCCGTTTCTTCCAGCAGTTCTAACGCCTCCTCAACGCTCAAGTACCGCCCAAAACCTCTATCCACCATAAATTCTGCGTAATAATCAAAGACGAAGCATGTTTCTAATGGGTGGTCACATTTCTTTTTTGTTCTACAAGCGCAGTTTATGACAGCTATTTTCCGAGAAGTTCTTATGAACTCAGACATCTTCTCGAAGGGTAATATCATGTGTCCAGCGCTTATTTCCTTGTTAACGGTTATCGTCTTTTCGATGGGCATCACACGAGCCCAAGGATAGTTAGAGGCACCGCCTTCCAAGCCGCCTCCGCTCACGTAATACTTTTCGAAGAGCTCTCCCACTTTCCGTTTGTCATCGGAATCACGACCCGAGGAGAAGTAGAACTCAAAAATGCCTGGAATCATCGGCATCAAAGAGTAATACACTTTGCCGTCGCTCTGACTTTTAAAGGTGAAAAGCAAACTCCTTGAAACTAAACGATCTACAATTGTTTGGGCCTTCTCTCGAGGATTTCCCGTCCTTTCAACAATCTGGTCTATTGTTTCAGGGTCTTGGTACGGAGCCGCGAAGTGAGTTAGGAACTCAGCCTCTTCTTTTGTAAAGAGAACCCTAAGTATTTCCATCACTTCTCTGGTTCTTTGAACCCGTATGGGCCATGAGCTAATCTTTTCCCTTAATCTCTCGTAAACGTCAGCTTCGGTCATAACTTTCACCTCGCCAAAAGATGAAAAGTCTATCTAAATCATATGGGAACGAACTCGTAGGTTATGAAGCCTTCAGGTTCTCTTTTCGCGGTTGTTAGGCGCACCTTCATTTTTGGCTTTATCTTCATAGGGTCATCGATTTTCAGCCAGGCTAAGACCCTTACACCTTCCTTCAGCTGGGCAATGCCAACTACGTAGTCTGGATAATGGGCATAGGTTGATGGTTTCACAAATATCATGGTGCAGGTTAAGAGCTCCCCTTCACCGCTTAGGGGTATCCAATCCATGCTAGATTCTAGGCATTTTGGGCAGTCAGCTTGGGGTGGGAAAAATTTTTCGCCGCACTTTTTGCACTGGGTCATGTAGATTTTGCCCTCCTTCAATCCCTCAAAAAACTTCTGAACCTTAGCCACGCCGAACTGAAACCTTAAAGGTAGTTCACGCACGCTGATATAGAGCGGCAACCTCGTTTTCTCTTCTTCAATTATGGGTAAGCCTTTTTCCTCAATACCCTTTTTTGCGTTTTCACCAATCTCAGACATAAAATTCCCTCATCTGTGTGGTTTTTCTAACGAAAGGATGGTTACATACGCATAGTGTCCTGTTCCGCCTATGTTGTGGGCTAGCGCCCTTCCCTTCTTAATCGTTGCTTGGGCTTCTGGGCTGGCATACTTACCATACTCTTGATGGAGCTGCTTTGTCAAGCTATAGATCATGGAACACCCGGTGGCGCCTATGGGATGGCCTTTGGCCTTCAAGCCTCCATCAATGTTTACCGGTATGATGCCACCATTGTAGGTTTGCTTTTCTTTTATAAGCTTTAAGCCTTCCCCTCTTTTACAAAAACCCAAATCCTCGTAAGCCATAAGCTCTGCTATTGTAAAGCAGTCATGCACACATGCTACGTCAAAATACTTAGCAGCATCGTTATAGTCTATTCCAGCCCTTTTATAAGCCTGTTTAGCAGCCTCAACGGCAGATTCTAAACCCGAGTATTCGAGTTTCGAAAACATGTCTCTTTTACTCAGATTTATCGTTCCCGTGGAAATTCCTATGCCGCTTACCCACACTGGTGTATCCGTAATTTTTTTGGCAACATCTTCGCTGGCCAATATTACCGCTGCTGAACCGTCCGTCAAAGGACAGCAATCAAACAGTTTCAGCGGCCAGGCGATGTACCTGGACTGCATAACAGTATCAACGCTTATTGCCTTTCTAAATTGGGCTTTGGGGTTCATGGAAGCGTAATAGTGGTTTTTCACGGCTATTTCTGCCAAATTCTCTTCTTTTAAGCCGTGTTTCCACATATAGCTTGTGGCATGAAGCGCATAGTATCCAGGAAAAGTCATGCCGAAGTTTTCAAATTCCCAGAAGTAGTTTCCGGCCCTTCCGATGAACTCTACTTGGACTGGTGTTGGAGATTCGTACATTTTCTCTACGCCCAAAACCAGTGCCAAGTCAACGTATCCGCTAGCAACAAAGTTGAACCCGACAGCCAAGGCAGCGCTGCTCGTTGCACATGCTGCCTCGACTCTCATGCTTCCTTTAGGGAGCGTACCACAATACTCTGAGCAAGTAACAGCTGGTAGAGCTTCGGCGCTCCATCCACCAGCACTGCCAACCACAAGAAACTCGATGTCTTTTGCCGAGAGTTTCGCATCTTTTAGGGCTTCGCTGACGGCTTCCCATGCAAGTTCGTCAATTCTCACGTCGTATCTGTTTCCAAACTTGCTTTGACCAACTCCAACAATTGCTACATCGCGCAATTTAAACACCTTTAACAAAATCCATCATTTTGGTTTTGAGTTAACAATGTTTGCGCAATTTATTCCTTTCGGTTTAAAAGCCGAGTTTAACCATGCTGCACCTCGCTTGCTGTTCTTAATCTTTTTATTCTGCTTTCAAGGTTTAATTAAGCTTCAGTGGTTGGTATGAGAACTTCAAAAGAGTATGTTGAAAAGCTTCGAAAAATGAGGAAAAACGTGTATATGAATGGAGAACTTGTCGAACGCGAAGATCCTGAGCTTTTGCCATCTATAAGAGTGCTCTCAAAAACCTTTGACCTTGTAGACAACTCTGAATTTAAGGATTTGATCACCGCAACCTCGCACCTAACAGGGAACACCATAAACCGTTTTACGCATACAAACAGAAGCGCAGATGACTTGTTGAAGAAGCAGCGAATGATAAGAAAAGCTTGTCATCTTACGGGTGGCTGTATCCAGCGGTGTATGGGATGTGATGCGATAAACTCTCTTCATTTCGTAACTTATGAGGTTGATAAGGCGTATGGCACGGAATACCATAAAAGATTCTTGAAGTTTTTGGAATATTTCCAGAAGAATGATTTGACAGCTGCAGCAGCGCAAACAGATGTCAAAGGAAATAGAAGCCTCAGACCGCATGAGCAGAAGGATCCAGACCTTTATGTGCATGTGGTGGAGAAACGGAAGGATGGCATAGTTGTTAGAGGCGCAAAAAACCACATTACTATGGCTGCTATTGCTGATGAGATAATATGTGTGCCTACTAGGGCTATGAAAGAGGGTGATGCTGATTATGCTGTGGCCTTTGCTGTTCCAGCGGATGCTGAGGGAGTAAAGCTGATAACGCATGTGGCGAATCCCCGACCTAGAAAGGTGTTTAAGGCTCCGATTGCCGATTTCGGGTTTGCGGATTCTTTTGTGATTTTTGATGACCTCTTTGTTCCTTGGGAGAGAGTTTTTATGTGCGGTGAATGGCCCTTTGCTGCGTTGTTGGCTCACGGCTTTGCACTTTATCATAGGCATAGCTACACGGGATGCAAGCCTGCAGTGACGGATATAATAACTGGTGCGTCGGCTCTTGTTGCTGAATATCAGGGGATAGCTGACAAGCCGCATGTTAGATCAAAACTGGCTCATCTTGCAAGCGTGGCTGAACTTGTGTATGCGGCAGGCATCGCTTCTGGCGTTGAGGGACAAAAACATGAATCAGGCAGTTTTATTCCAAACACGGTGTACGCGAATGTTGGTAGGCGACATGCTGGTTTGAACATTTACCATGAATCTGAGTTGCTCACGGATCTGGCGGGAGGATTGCCGGCGACTCTTCCGTTTGAAGGAGACTTCGTGAATCCTGAAACTAAGCAGTATCTTGAAAAGTATATTATGAGGAAGGAAGACGTCTCGCCTGAGGATGTTCATTTGTGTTTTCGTCTTCTCGCAGATATGCTGTGCTCGTCTTTGAGTGGGGTTTCAGCGGTTGCTGGGGTTCATGGAGGAGGCTCTCCAATAATGGAGGAGATAACTATAGCTGCTACGTATGACTTTGAGGAGAAGAAGAAGATAGCTAAAAATTTGGCAGGAATCAAAGGATAACTAATTGGTCGTCAGAAGGTGTTCTAACAAGCAGGATTTCCTTCAAAGATGTTAGAGAAATTTCTTGCCTATTTTTCTTTTACTAGGAAGAGTTCTTCCCTTAACTTCTTATGATCTATCTTGAACGCGTCCGTCTTGGGGATCTCGCCTCTAAATTCTACAATCTTGGGAACCTTGTAGTGGGCTAGATTCTTTTCACACCACTCTATGACTTCTTGCTCTGTCAATTTTCCTCTGTAATCTGGGTCCGGAACCACTATTGCTTTAACTCGCTCTCCGACTTCGGGATCTGGAACGCCAATGACAGCTGCCTCCTTAATCTTCGGATGATCGTATAGCACTTCTTCTATTTCATGTGCGTAGACTGAATATCCCTTGTATTTGATCCAGTCCTTTATTCTTTCAACGAAGTGGAAATAGCCTTCCTCGTCCATTCTTACTATGTCACCTGTTCTGAACCAAACTCTGCCATCTGCCTCTATGAAGCATTTCTTGTTCTCCTCAGGCTTGTTCCAATAGCCTTTCATGATCTGCGGTCCACTTACCACCAGTTCTCCTTCCTTGCCTTGGGAAAGAAACTCGTCCTTTTCCGGAATAGCTACAGCAGCATGGGTGTTAGGCAATGGAATGCCGAACGAGCCTGGCTTATTTCTTTTAGGTGGGTTTGTGTGTGTCACCGCACTGGTTTCGGTTAAGCCGTAACCTTCGCGTATTTCTTTACCGATAAATCTCATCCAATCTTTTTTTATTTCGTCGTGAAGAGTGTCTGCACCGCAAAAAATGTATTTCAATTTCTTCCAATTGAACCTTCTAGCTCTTTTCACGTCCAAAAAGTACTTGTAAAGGGTCGGGACCCCGTAAAAGAGCGTTGCGTTGTACTGCTCCATTGCAGCTATTATTTCTTCCAAGTCTGGTCTAGCGAACAATATTCCAAGACCGCCCCGTATTGCCCCGGTCATCATAATTACTGACTGCCCATATATGTGATAGAAAGGTAGCAACGCTACAGTGCATTCCTTGCCTTCTTCTATGTCGGGGAAGAAGCGATGCATTTCCTCTTGGATGGCAATTATGTTATAGTGGGTAAGCATTGCTCCCTTAGGTACTCCTGTTGTTCCTCCGGTGTATGGTAGTGCTGCTAGATCCTCTTTGGGGTTGATTTCGACTTTAGGTGGTTTTGGTGGGTATTTCTTAAGTAAATCTTGGAACATTAGAATCCCGGGTCTTTGACTTATCTCCACCGATAGAGTCTTTCCACGAAGTTTCCCGAAGAATCGTCCCCCACCGGGCAAATATTCTTCTACGCTTGTTATAATTGCATGTTCTAGCCCTGTTTCTCCCCAGATCTTTTCCACATTTTCGTAAAGCAGATCAAGACAGACAATATTTTTGCTTCCGCTGTCATTGAGTTGATACTTGATTTCTCTTGGAGAATAAAGGGGACTCATGGGTGACGCCACCGCCCCTAGTCTGAGAATTCCAAAGTAGGCAATCATAAACTGCGGACAGTTCGGAAGAAGTAGGGCAACTCTGTCTCCCTTCTTAATACCCAGATCATGTACTGCCGTTGCAAACTTCAAAGACAACTCATGTATATCTTTATGTTTCATTTTTCTGCCGTAGAAAACTATTGCAGTCTGATCGCCCCATTTTTTAACAGCTTCTTCGATCATGTCGGGAATGGATTTTTCCGGAATTTCAATGTCCGCGGGGACACCTTCAGAATACCATTTAAGCCAAGGTCTCTTTTCGTATTCAGCCAAAGCCATATCAGACTCTGATTTTTCCATATAAGATCGAAATAACTACATTTGGAACAGATATAAAAATCTATGCTTGATTGCATAAAGCGGGTGTTAGATGGTTATTTATAATCCGAGATATATCTCCCTTACGTCTCTATCTTTTATTAATTCTTCCTTGGTCCCTTGGCTGGCTATTCTCCCATGCGCAAGGATGTAGATTCTCTGTGCTGTGGCAAGTGTTATGGCCACGTCTTGTTCTACCAGTAGGATTGTCACTCCTGAACGCCATATTTCCTTTATGCATTCAAGCATCTTTTCTTTCAGTATCGGAGCCAATCCCAGCGAGGGCTCATCAATGAGTAGAAGCTTGGGTTTTGACATTAACGCTCTTGCGATGGCTAACATCTGTTGTTCGCCGCCGCTCAAAGTTTGGGACATTTGGTTCGCTCTCTCCTTGAGAATGGGGAATAGTTCATACACCCATTCAAAATCTTTTTTGATTCCGTCTCGGTCTTTTCGTAGGTAGGCTCCCATCGTTAGATTTTCAAAGGTGGTCATTTCTGCGAATGGTCTTCGTCTTTCTGGGCAGTGGATAACGCCCATTTTTGCGATGTCCCACGCTTTGAGTTTGTCTATTCTTTTTCCATCGAAGGTTATTGTGCCTGATACGCTGGGTCGTTCTTTCTTGCCTGGTTCAACTTCCTTCAATACGCCAGAGATTGTGCGAAGCAGTGTTGTCTTTCCGGAGCCGTTTGGCCCAACGACGCCGACGAACTCTTTGTCTTCCACTTTTAGGTTAACGCAGTTTAGTGCCATGGCGCCGTCGTAGTGGACTGTTAGGTCTTTTACTTCTAGCAAGTCACATTCCCTTTCCCATGTACACTTCTATTACCGTCTTGTTCTTGGCTATTTCTTCTGGTTTTCCTTCGGCTATTTTCTCGCCTTGATGAAGAACTATTACTCTGTCAACTATCTTCATGAGAGCGTATAGTTTGTGCTCAACTATGAGTATGCCGCGGGCAGGCTCGTCCAGGTGCATTCTTGTGATGGACTTTGTTAGAAAGTCAGTTTCAAGGGGATTTAATCCGCCGAATGGTTCGTCTAGCATCAGCAAATCGGGTTCGGTTGCAAGGGCCTTTGCTATCTCCAGCCTTTTTAAGGTTCCATGGCCTACGTTTTCGGCTGGCTCAAGCGCCACATCTGAGAGACCCACATCCTCCAAAAGGTCTACGGCTTTTCGTTCCATAGTTTTGAGCCATTCGATTTTCTTGGCTCCTCTAGGTGATTTAAGGGCTACCATAACATTTGCAATGACTGGTAGATGGTGAAAAGGTCTGACAACTTGAAATGTTCTCGCGATTCCTTTGTTGACGATTTTATGCGGGGCAAATCCAGTGATGTTTTCACCCTTGAATTTCACTGTACCGGAGTCTGGTTCCAAGAACCCACTTATTAAGTTAAACAGCGTTGTTTTCCCTGCACCGTTGGGGCCAATTATGCCAACCATTTCACCTTCATCAACATGGAAACTGACATTTTTGACAGCTGTTAGCCCTCCGAAACATTTGGTCAAGTTTTCAACTTCGAGTAGATGCATGGTCACCACCGTTAAATAGCGTTACTTCTTCTCTTTCTTCTTATATCTCTTCCAGATTCTGGGCCCTCTCTCATCTAGGTCCCTCGCCTCTTCAAGGTCTTCGAGTTTATCAGTTGTAAATCTCGCTAAACCTCTTGGCCACTTAATAACAAGGATTAGCACGATTAAGGAAAAGATTAGGAACTTTGCATATTCAAATTCGCTTGGGAGAGTCATGCGCAAGTTATCACGTAGTAGCTTAGGCAGCAGATCAGTTAAGAAGTACTTATCTAGAATAGAATAGATATAAGCTCCTACTATCGGACCGTAAATTGTTCCTATTCCTCCCAAAAACGTTACGACTATTGGTAAGAAGGACAGGGTAAGCTCGAAATTTGCTGGAGTTGATGTTCGACTAAAGAGATGGGCATGGACGCTACCTGTTAGGGTTCCAATCAAACCGCTTATAATGAAAGACATAAGCTTATATTTAGTCACATTGATTCCACATGCTTTGGATGCCAACTCATCATCAAGAATAGACACAAAAACAATTCCTGTTTTCGAATTTGCGATTTTATAGATTATGATTGAAGTTACAAAAAGCAAGACCAGGCTAAGGTAATATTCAGCCACTCGTAGCTGTGGGAGTACAAGAGGGAAAAATCGAGGAAGACCTCGAATTCCATACTCGCCACCAAAAATCGGTGTAAGAGGAGCCCACTTAATTATGCGCCAGATAATCAACGGAAAAGCCATAGATACTAAGGCTAGATAAGGTCCCTTCACCCTTAGAGAAGGAAAACCTACTAGTACAGCAGCTAGAGAACCTATAAGAATCGCACTGGGTATCGTTATCCATACTGGAAGCCCAAAACTCGTGGATAAAAGGGCTGTAGAATAACTGCCGATTCCGAAGAAAAGAGCATGACCTAAGCTTATCTGTCCGGTTCGACCAACCAAGAGATCCCAGCTGGCTGAAAAAATGGCAAGTATATTTGCATAGATTAGTATATTCAGATAGTATGGATTTAATCCCGATAAAGGAATCAGTGATAGAGTAATAAAGAATAGAAAAGCCATGAATCTTGGAGGAATGTCAAAGACATGTGCAGCAAAGCTTGAATAGGCTCTTCTAAAATACTTCATTACCATCCTAATCTCACTCCTCCATTTCTATACGCTTTCCAAACAACCCCTTAGGCCTCAATAGCAGCACTGCCACCATAACCACGAGTGGAACAACACCTACGATGGCTCCACCTTCAGGGACCTCAATGGCAACTATCTGCTCTGCATATCCTAAGATAAATCCGCCGATGAGGCTTCCTTTGATGCTGCCCAAACCACCAAGAATAACAATAGAAAAGGATAGGGCTAGAGGATGCAACCACATCCATGCTCCTGCTGACATGGTAGTAGAAGTGGTGATTAATATACCCGCTACGGCAGCGAACATTGCCGAGAGTGCCATTGTTAACATATATAGCCTTTCAGTATTTATTCCCATAAGCATCGCTACTTCACGGTCTTGAGATACTGCTCTCATGGCTTTTCCAATCTTTCTTTTCGTAATAAACACTAATAAGCTAAAAAAAAGGCCTAGCGAAACCAAAAAGGCCAAGATTCTTGAGTACTGCACGGTCACGCCTAAAATGCTTGTCGATATCAGTAGGAAGGAACCTTCGGGCCATCTCACTGGTGGGAAACTTGTGCCGAATATTGACATTACTAACTGTTGAAATATTAAGGCTAAACAAACTGTGACAACCATCACGGCGACTTCGTCGCCTATAACAGGATGTATTGTTAACCTATATGCTATACTACCTACTATCCCTACGAAGACTACGGCAAGAATCAATGCGAGAAATGAGGCTAGCAGCGGCTCTGATCCGGAAAAGCCAAGAGTCCCGAAGACATAAAACATGTAAGCCCCCAGCATGTAAAGGGAACCGTGGGCAAGATTTACTACGCCTGATACTCCATAAATCAAGGTGAAGCCAAGAGCAAGTAACCCGTAAACAGCGCCTGCGATTGCGCCGCTTATTATTATTTCTTCGATCAATACTAGTCACCAGACTTAAGATCATTTTTACTTCTGCAATTTATTGCGAAAGGTGATTAAAAAAATTTCCGCTCGTACTTTGGTGTGTCTTGCGATAATTGTATCGAAATCAAATAAAAAAGGGAATTTGGGTCTCTTAACAGAGGTGCTACGGAAGAGGAAGAGTAACCGATTTTCCGAAGTCTAACGCTATTTTAGCGAGGTCAAGGATGTTGATCAGGTTGTCGCCGTTTACGTCAGCCTCCTTTTGCCACCTTGGATCACCTGGCTTAGTTCCAAAAGCTAGGGCAGCTGTACTTATGTCAAGTATGTTCACTTTTCCATCAAAGTTCAGGTCTGTTGTTAATGGATACATCCATGAAGGCAATGCCCATCTTTTCGAGTACATCGGTTGATCTACGGGGCATACCACCTCCATTCTTCCAGCGAGCCACTGAACCATCATTGCTCTTGTGTATCCTTGCGTCCAAAATGGACCAGGTTCATTACAAAAAACATCGTGGGTGTTGTCGTATTTGAATTTACCAGTGAGAACTGTTGTCTCATATGCCGGGTTTTCTAAATAAGCTACAAGTGCATCGTTATTCTTTGTTCCAATTGCCTCAAGAGCCTCCTTCAATGAAAATATTCCATTATATGCCCCGAATGCCGTGTATATTGGCCACGAACCAGTTCTGTTAACAAATTTATCCCAGAACACTTCGGTCACACCAGGAATTACGGGGGTTCTCGTCCCACCGAAGGCAAGCAGCGACTCGTACTCACAGGCTCCTCCCGTCGTACTCCAATGCCCTTGTAGCTGTGCCATTACATTGATACCGACGGGTAAGGCGCTGACATTCAAGGCTCTCCATTGCATGATAAAGGGTACTCCTGTAACTCCGGAAAATATGTGAATCAAAAGGCGCGCTCCGGATGCTATGACGTCTCGTAGCCATGGTGTACAATCGACAGTTCCGTCTGGTATTTTTCCTTTGTATGTAACATTGGCGTATGGACCTAAAAACATGGGGTAATAGGCTGGATGCGTAAAGTATGTATACATTGCTGCTGTCCACAAAAGATCTTCTACAACAACGGCGACTTTAACTTGAGGGTTGGCAGCGTCCGGCCACAACTTACTTCCATATAAGGGCAACAATTTTGTTGGTATTAAGTACTGGAGAGAACCAGCTATTGTTTTGAGAAGCATAGTGTCGTTGACAGGGTTTATTCTGAAAAGATATTTATACCTCGCATAATTAACACGAACGGTGTCATTACAGAATCTATTTGTGGCTGCTCCATTGATGAAGAAGGGCACCCCATAATCCATTGCCATTTCAATCATCGCACCGGTAACCTCGCTTCTAAAGCCTCCTATGATAAACTCGCATCCCTCAACACTGATCAGTCTCTCCACTTCCAGGGCCGCCGCTGTAGGATCTGGAGTTGGGTACGCGTGCTCGTTTCCAAACGCTAACACAATCTGATAATTACCATCAGATAGATGGACTCCACCTGCAGCATTGATTTCCTCTGCTGCCATCTCGGCTGCTGGCTTCATCCCGGCTGGAGACCAGTGTGGCAATCCAACCGGGCCTATGACACCAATTTTTATTTGCCCCTTAAACTGTGCTTCAGTTGGTGGAAGAACAGCAAACATCGCAGCGATTATAATCGCAGAAAATACAATTCCCTGAATTGCTTTTTCTTTCATTTCCCTTTCTCCTTATTTTTCTCAATACTAAAAAAACATCTTAACCTTAAAAACATTATGTAACATTCTTCCATGAAGAGCTTTTACCTAAGTAAATATTACACTATAAAAAATGCGTCTTCAATTAGGTTTACAACTTACAAGACATGTTTTAATGATAGCTGTTTAAAATGAATGATGCTAGCAACGAACAATGTTTTCGTTAAGAACCCCAAATAAGTAAGCCTTATATGGCTACATGCGAACTCACAAAAAAATACGTTTAGATTTATATACGAAACTATCTTAATTATCGGAAAAAAATGATTAGACGGTGAAAAGGTTGCGCAGAATAAGAATGTTAGAAATTTGCTTTTTGGCTCTATTTATACTAGTTCTCTTACTTTCGATCATCTTTGCCGTCGTCTTACAGATGTCAGAGATTTCAATAGCACTGCTGATAATCGCGTTTCCCATAGCAGGGATAATTGCAATCTATGGCAGCCTAAGCATTAGAGAGGAAGAAGAGGAGACATAATAGGTATCCTAGTTTTTACATTTTCTATAAGGAACTTAAAAAGAAAAAGGTGGTCTGTAAAGTAATTATCTTTTAGGTTGCCTTAGCTATGGCTGTTCCTATGCGTCCAAATTTCATGGCGTCAGCCATAGAACCTTCTATAGTGTATTGTTTAGCGAAGTATGCTCTTGTCGAGTCAAGTTCGCGTGTGAGCATTTTATAGAAAACTTCTTCGGGTCCTTTCAAGGTTACATCAGGTTTTTCGTGTTTTCCCTCGTGAAAAGTAGCCACGCCGTTCTCGAACTTCATGTAAAAGTTCCCTTCTCCCTCTACTACAAACTGTATGACTTTATTCCATCCAGCCATAAGACCCTTTGCTTCAGCAACCTCATTAGCCCTTTTTGTTAGTTCTTTATAACCCTCTGTTACTCTTCCCATTTTTAACGCACCTCTCTACTACAATGAGAGGTTAAAAATTTAAGTTTTTTCTAAAGTTAAGGATAAATTTGATGGTAAAAACCCTTAAACAGAGGTTACCTAAAAATTCTCATCCACCTGTTCTTCTGGCTGTAGGCATTTATGAAATCAGTAACACGATAACATAAAAGCCTTCATTAAGGAGCAAATGGAGAGTTCAAAGGAGTTAAACTAAAATACTTTACCAGCGTCGAATCTATACCTTAAAACGGTACAGAAGAAGGATGACTCCAGTGAGAAAAGTGGTTATAGTTGACTATTTGAGGTCTCCTTTTTCCAGGTCCAGACCCCAGGAGCCTGAAAGAGACAAATTTAACCCTTTAAGAATGGATCATGTAGCGGCTATGCTTATTGAGAAAATAGTCGAAGGGACACGCGTCAATCCCTCTGAAATTAAGGAAGTTATTGTAGCTTGCGCTTTTGGCGTTTGGGAACAGTGGACCTATGGAGGACGTTCCATAACTATGCTAGCCAGACTTCCAGTCGAGGTTCCAGCGGTCTTTGTTGACAGACAGTGCGGCTCTTCGATGAGCGCCATACATTTTGGTGCTATGGAAATCATGACCGGACAATCGGATCTCGTGATTGCGTGTGGGATGGAACACATGACTCATGTTCCAATGGGTGATAACCCTTGGATTAGTCCCCCAATGGACTTGGTTGAAAAGGAAGAATATAAAAGAAGGTACGAGATGGAAACAGGCTTCTTTATGGGATTAACAGCTGAAAGACTATTCAAAGAGGGCACTGAGAAGCACGGGATCACTAAGGAAGATATGGACAGGTGGGCTTTGAGAAGCCATCAATTGGCGGCTAAGGCACAGAATGAAGGCTTTTTCAATGGCGAAATATTACCGATAACCCTGACTCATCCCGATGGAACCGTGGAGACCGTTGATAGAGACTTAAGCGTCCGGACTGATACATCCTTAGAAAAGATTCAAAGTCTCCCTCCAGCCTTCACGCCAGGAGGAGTAATAACTGCCGGAAATTCATCTCCGCTAAATGCTGGTGCATCATGCGTAATGCTCGCCTCAGAGGAGAAGGCAAAATCGCTTGGATTAACCCCCATTGGAACTATAAAGTCTATGGGGTGGGCAGCAGTACATCCAGCAGTGATGGGTAAGGGTCCCGTTCCAGCAAGCAAGATGGCCCTCAAAAATGCTGGACTAAGCGTTAAGGACATTGATTTTTCGGAGATTAATGAAGCGTTCGCAATTGTCACTCTCTGGAGCATAAAAGAACTAGGCATCGACGCTGAGAAGGTTAACGTTAAAGGCGGGGCTATAGCAATTGGCCATCCGCTGGGCGCAACGGGCGCTAGACTCGTTGGGACCTTGTCAAGGATATTAGAAGTTGAGGGTGGACGATACGGATTAGCGACAGCGTGCATAGGTGGCGGACAAGGTGTAGCAACCGTCATTGAAAAGGAAACATAGGATCCATGCATCTAGGTCATAATTTAGTGGGATTTTCCTTTTATTTGAATAGAAGGTGTAGTAGCTTTACTTGAAGAGAGGACGCACGCTACTATTCTATTGATAAGTCGATAAGAATAACATATTTGAAATCAGGCCGTACGCAGAAAAGTGCTAAGATTATCGCTTTTTAACGCTTACTGATTTGCAAAGTTTTAAAAGATTTTAATTTGAAACAGCTTGTCGAGGGGTGAACATTGAAGAGTTTGGAGAACATTTTTGATAAATACTTCAAGCTTGAACTTATGGAAGGCGAAAGTAAAATTATGCGCCTTGACGAAGCTGTTCAAAAGTTTATCAAACCAGGGATGCATTTGTATTCGGCTTATCTTCCCTTTGCCTTAACCTATGAGATTGTTCGGCAATTTCATGACAGAAACGCGGATTTCACAGTCAGTTGCTTGGGCGGCGTTGATAACATCAACATAATGATTGCAGCCGGAATGGTTAAGCGTCTAATAGCTAGCTATGCTGGTCTAATACTTCCCAGCCCAGTTATGTCTGGAGTACTACAGCAAGCGATAAGTCGAGGATTAGAAATAGAAGACTGGTCTCTGCTTACAATGATTCAACGTTTAATGGCAGCAGCCCTCAAACTTCCCTTTATGCCTACTCGCTCGCTGAAAGGCTCTTCCATAGCCGAGGAAAACGAGGAACGGATGCTGTATAAGAAAATAGCTGATCCATTTAACGGGGAGGAAGTTAGCATAATCAAGCCATTAGAGCCTGACATTGCAATAATGCATGCCTACTGCGCGGACCCCGCAGGAAACGCCATTCCTGTTCTCCCTCCAACCGAAGAGGCTTATGGAGCGTTCGCTAGTAAGGGCGGTGTAATACTTAGTGTAGAAAATATTGTGAGCACTGAGTATCTGCGAAAGCATTCATTCAACGTCAAGGTGCCAGCAAGCATTGTAAAATGTGTTGTTAAGGCGCCTTTTGGTATGCACCCGTACGGCTGTCGTGGGCATGACGGTGATGGATACAGCGAAGATGTTGAGTTTGCCAAAGAATTGCAAAGGGCTTTTAAAGAGAAGAACACAGCAGACGGTTGGATAAAAGAGTGGATAATCGATATAAACTCGCATGAGGTCTTCCTTCGAAAGCTTGGTCCTGAACGCCTCCACATGCTTCGAGGCCGCGTCTCTTATGCTACTTGGAAAACTGACGCATTGAAGATCGCCGAGAATCTATCGGATGCCCCTGCAAATAGAACGGAAAGAGCTGTTGTCTTCGCTGCTCGTGAAATTATGGACTCCGTCCAAAGGCATGGGTACAATACTATTCTTGCAGGCATCGGAATTTCTCATCTTGCCTCCTGGGTCGCTACGTATATGCTTCGCTCTAAAGATACAAATGTTCATCTTTTGGTAGAACTGGGACTTTTAGGATTTCTGTCTCCGCCTGGACAGCCCTTCTTGGTATCTGTCAGGGGGATGGAGTCCTGTCTAATGCTAACCGATACTTTAAGCATCCTTGGCTTTGTTGCAAATAACGCCAGAATGCTCGCCTGCATGTCCGCTGGCCAAATAGATAAGTATGGTAACATTAACTCTACAAAAGTTGGCGACTTGTTCCTCTTTGGTAGTGGGGGTGCCAACAATGCTTCAATGACGGCGAAGGAGGTCATAATAACACTGCTTCATGACAAGAGGCGCCTTGTGGAAGAGGTGCCATACATTACCTGCCCTGGTAAAAACGTAAAAAAGGTTGTTACAGACCGTGCGGTGTTTGAGAAAGTTGAGAAGGAGCTGGTGTTAAAGAAAATCTATCTCGAAGAAGGAGAGAACAAGGACAAGGCAATGTCGGCTGTTGTTCAAAATATGGGATGGTGCCCAAAAATTTCTGACAACCTACTTCGATTAGAAAAACCGGGGCTGGAAGAGATATTACTTTTGCGTTGTTTTGATCCAGACCGCTACTTTCTGGGAAAACTTTAGAAAGACGCTGTTTATTTGACATTTGTTAAGGTTAACAATGCTTGACTGACATCCTTCAATTAATGCAAATATCTATGCTTTAATCACCGAATTCTCTTCGAAACGTATTAAAACCCAAAAGTTTTGCAATGTAGTTAAAGTGGTCAAAATGGATGCAGAAGTAGAGAAGCTTAATGAGCTAAAATGTTTCTTTGAACCAGAGAGCGTCGCAGTCATAGGGGCATCACGCAACCCCCTTAAGTTCGGCCATTCCTTGCTGAAAAACTTACTCGACTTAGGATTCAGGGGCAAGATTTACCCAGTGAACCCGAATGCGGACGAAATCCTGGGTTTGAAAGCCTATCCCGAGGTCAACTCAATAGACGAGGATGTCGAGTTAGCGATAATAATTGTGCCGTCATTTAGGGTTTCAGAGGTAATGAAAGATTGCGCCAAAAAACACGTCAAGGGTGTGGTTATCTGTTCCTCTGGTTTTCGTGAAACTGGTGAGGGAGGACAGAAACTTGAAGAGGAGGCTTTGGCGATTGCAAAGAAAGCTGGAATTCGGGTAATCGGACCAAACACAACCGGCATCCTGAACACCTCAAACAATTTTACAACGTCTTTTGCACCACTTCCAAAACTTAAACAGGGCAACGTAGCCTTTATCGCCCAAACAGGTCTTTTTGCAGCAGCAGCATTTTGGTGGATAGTCTCAAAGCAACCCTTCGGAATAAGCAAGATCGTAGGGCTTGGAAACAAATGTGATGTAGATGACGCAGAAGTTTTGGAATATCTAGCTGCGGATGAAGACACGCAAGTTATTGCGATTTACATGGAAGGAGTGAAAAATGGCAAAAAACTCTTTGAAGTGTTCAAGAAAGTTGCTAAGAAAAAACCCATAATCGTACTTAAGTCAGGCAGGAGCGCCCCCGGCCAAAAGGCATCGATGTCTCATACGGGTTCACTCGCAGTGAAGGACGAAATTTTTGATGCCGTGTGCAAACAGGCTGGCGTCATCCGCGTAAATGGTGACCTCGAGGACCTCTTGGATGTAACTAAAGCTTTCGCCTTACAACCCATGCCAAAAGGAAACAAGGTTGCCATAATCACCGTTACTGGCGCGGGTGGCGTGATAGCGGCTGATGAATGTGCCAAACAAGGTTTGGAACTCGCACCCCTATCCAACGAAACTCTAAGTCGAATAAGGGGTAATATGCCATCATGGGCTGTGGTAAGTAATCCAGTAGACATTGAACCGTTATTTGAGGCTGTCGGGCCTGAAGAAAGTATAAAAATAACGCTCCAAGCGGCGTTAGAAGATAGGAATGTCGACAGCATAGCGGTGTTATTTGTAGTCGTGCCGAGGCTTATTCCAATCTTTAACGTGAAAAATGTTATACAAGATATAATGAAAGGGCGTCTCGATCACAAACCCATCTCAACCTACCTAATAGGGTTCAAAGACACTGTAGAGTCATACACCGCTCAGCTCGAAGAAGAAAACCTTCCTGTCTACTCTTCAATTGAACGATGTATCAAAGCCCTAGGGCAGCTGTGGAAGTACAAAGCCATATCAAGTGGCTAAATATTCATGACACTCAGACAGTGCTTTCGCGTAACTGAAAACAAATTTTAATAGTTAGTGGCGTTGAATCGAGAACTGGGTGAAATTGTACTATGGCGCTTGAGTGTACGTTGTATCACAAGAAAGACTCAATAGCGTGGGTAACATTGAACCGACCGAACGTGCTTAACGCACTAAACAGAAAGTTATGGCGTGAGATATACGAGAACTTAGATCAAGCTGAAAAAGATAGGGAAATGCGCGCTATCATAGTCACAGGCGCGGGAAGAGCCTTCTGCGCCGGCGATGATATAAAGGAAGTCGGCGGCTTAGAAACTTCAGAAGACGTAAAAGCCTTCTTCTCACAGTTCGCCGCGCCAACCATAAGGAAGATTGTCCAGCTGCCAAAGCCAGTAATCGCAGCAGTGAATGGCCCCGCCTACGGAGGCGGATGCGAAATCGCAATGTTATGCGACATTGTTGTTGCCTCAGAAAACGCTACTTTCGCCGTACCCGAAGCACTTGTCGGGGCTATTCCACCAGTGGCATCGGTGATAGGTGCATATCTCATCGGAAAACTCAACGTTAGCATGATGATGTTGACAGGAGAACCTGTTAGTGCAGAGGAAGCTAAGCTAATGGGCCTTGTGAATAGAGTTGTTCCTGCTGAGGAACTAATAACAGCAGCTGAAAAGCTGGCGATAGGTACAATGCGAGCAGCACCATCGTCGATCAAAATTATAAAGAAGTTATTAAACAAGCGATTTGAGCACAGAGAACTGGAGCACTCTGTGGAAGAACTAATCAACATTTTGCTAACAGATGAGGGAAAAGAGGGACACAGAGCGTTTATAGAAAAAAGGCTGCCTAAGTGGGTTAAGCCCTAAGAATCATCATCCCAAGAGTTAGGACGACAACAAAGTTTATACTTTAAAATTACTAGATTGCTACAAACAAAACATGACGGCGGTGATCCCTTGGTCAAGTTCACACTATTAGAAAAATCCTTCATAATAATTTTCTGCGGGTTAACAATTCTTGCGGTCTGTTTAGCTATAATACTGAACATGCGAAGCACAGCCCTGGTGTTGCTTCTCATCAACTTCATTGTAGCTGGTTTTGTTGCTGTCTTTGGAAGTTTACGTCTACGGGATGAAGAGGAAGAGAAGCTGTTCAAGTAGGGGAATTTGAATACTTCTAACATGAAGAGATGCAAGTAGTTGCGTGTTAAAGTCAATGTTACCGGCATAGTTCAGGGCGTAGGCTTCCGTCCCTTCATCTACCGTACAGCTGTAAAAAACGGTTTGAAAGGTTATGTTAGGAACAGAGGCGATGCTGGAGTAGAAATACTCCTTGAAGGTGAAGAAAAAAACATCCAAAATTTCATGCGAGATTTGAAGGAAAGGAAGCCTCCTCTCGCACGAATCCATGAAGTTATCGTAACAAGACTTAAGGGTGAAAGCGAACACGCGAAATTCACAATTCATAAGAGTTCTGAGGAAGCAGAGCTTTCGGGTTCAGTTATTCCGCCGGACATAGCCATATGTGACGAATGCTTGGAAGAGTTCAGAGAACCCAAAGACCAAAGACATGAATACTTTTTTATTACGTGCACAAACTGCGGTCCAAGATACACGATTATTAAGAGGCTGCCCTACGACCGTGAAAACACGACGATGCAAGATTTTCACATGTGCAGCTTCTGCCAAAGCGAATACACAGACCCATTAAACAGGCGTTTTCACGCACAAACAGTGGCTTGTCCAAGATGCGGACCAAAAGCCTATCTAACAACGCGAAAAGGCGAATTAACTGCACACAAAGACTCCATCAGGGAAGCGGGTAAACTTCTTTCGGAAGGCTTTGTAGTTGCCATAAAAGGCTACGGCGGTTTTCATGTTGCCACAACGACAACGAGGGACGAGCCATTACTTAGGCTCAGAGAAGTTAAGCACAGAAGGCAGAAGCCTTTCGCTATCATGGCTCGAAGCTTGGAAGCCACTAAAACCTTCGCAGAAATTAACAAAAGCGAGGCTGAGCTTCTAACCTCTTACACTCGCCCGATAGTTTTGCTGAACAAAAGCCCAGCGTATTATCTTTCAGAATTGATTGCCCCGGGTTTGCATAACGTTGGGGTTATGCTGCCATACACAGGTTTGCACTACATGCTTTTTGATGGAACAAACGAACCAGCCTTTGTAATGACAAGCGCTAATCCGCCAAACCAGCCCATAATAAAGGATAATGAAGAAGCCTTGCAGAAGCTGGGGGACACTGTCGACTACTTCTTGTTTCACAATAGGCAAATAGCCCACAGATGCGACGACTCGGTTGTGCGCATGCACCACAAAGACTTGGTTTTTATAAGGCGTTCAAGGGGGTATGCGCCAGCCCCAATAATGCTCAGAGAGGAAGCGAAGCGATGCGTAGTAGGCTTAGGCGGAGAGCTAAACAACACGGCGTGCGTATTGCTTGGAAATAAAGCCTTCATCTCCCAGCACATAGGCGACGTGGAAAACATCGAAACAAGAGACTTTCTGAAGAACGCGACAAAACACCTAATCAGACTAACAAACAGCAGAGTAGAAGTTATTGCATGTGATTTGCACCCGAAATTCACAACAACGGAGCTTGCCCATGATTTGACAAAGGAAAACGGTTGGCAACTGGTTCAAGTGCAGCACCACTACGCGCATATAGCCGCTTTGATGGTTGAGCATAACGTAAAAGAAATTGTGGGGATCTGCTGTGACGGGTATGGATACGGCATCGACGGTGAGGCTTGGGGCGGCGAAATCCTACTCTGCACCAGAGAATCCTTTGACTTCAAACGTGTGGCTCATCTTGAAAAACAACCCTTAATCGGCGGGGACTTGGCCACTCGTTACCCGCTGAGAATGGCTGCTGGCATACTCCATAAAAGGGCGAGTGTGGAAGACTGGCTTCTACAGAGCAAGAAGCATTTTCCCCACGGCGAAAAGGAGATTCAAATAATCTTACATCAGCTCGAAAAAAGCCGCGGTATAACTGGAACAACAAGTTGTGGAAGAGTTCTAGATGCCGTTGCAGCCGTTTTAGGCGTATGCTATGAACGCACGTACGAAGGCGAACCAGCCATGAAACTCGAATCAGCAGCAATAAGAGGCAAGGATGCTCTTAAACTAAAGCCCATAATAAAAAGCAACACACTAGACACCACGCAAATGCTATATGAAATATTCGAGAACAGAGAAAAACATTCAAAGGCGGATTTGGCTTACTCTGCCCATGCATACCTAACCAAGGGCTTAGCCACATTAGCCATAGAAAAGGCATTAGAAAAAAACGTTAAAAACATCGGTTTTTCAGGCGGGGTCGCATGCAACGAAATTCTAGCTTTGACAATGCGGAAAATTGTTGAAGATGCTGGTTTAAAGTTTCTGGTTCATGAGGTTGTTCCGCCCGGCGACGGTGGTTCATCCTTCGGTCAAGCTGTTGCAGCCGGCTTTTTCCAGTTTTAAACCATAACTGATTTATTTTTGTGTCATTTTTGGTTAGGTGCTGATGCGCATGTGCTTGGCGATTCCAGCGAAAGTGGTAAGCGTTGAGAAGGACAAGGCCAGAGTGGATTTTGGAGAAGGCGTCTTAAGAGAAGTTAATGTGACACTTGTAAATGCCAAGGTAGGCGACTACGTTTTGGTTCATGCCGGCTACGCCATCCAAGTTTTGGATGAAAAAGAAGCCTTAGAAACCATACGATTATGGAACGAAATCCTTGAGGTAGAAACCGAAACCCTGCAAAAGTGAAGACAAGTTGACTGACATGGCTGAAAAACTAAGGTTTAGAGACCCAGAAGTGGCAAAACGCATAGCAGAAAAAATTCACAAAATTGCGCCGAAGAAAGAAAGCGTTAAAATCTGCCACGTCTGCGGCACACATGAATGGACTATCACGCACTTTGGCATACGCAGTCTGTTACCAGCCAATGTTGAAGTTATCGCTGGACCCGGATGCCCAGTCTGTGTAACGCCTGCCTCTGAGATTGATGAGGCCGTGGAACTAGCCTTGAAAGGTGTAGCTGTGGCGTGTTTTGGCGATGTCCTACGTGTTCCAGCCTCAAAAATGTCTCTTCTCGACGCCAGAGCTGAGGGCGCGGATGTCAGAGTCGTTTACAGCGTTACCGATGCTGTGAAGATAGCTGAAAATGAGCCGCGTGAGGAAATTGCCTTTTTCGCCATCGGCTTCGAAACAACAGCGCCATCCACTGCCGCAGAAATCTTGCGGAAACCGCCCGAAAATCTCAGCTTTCTGGTTTCTCATCGCTTAATTCCGCCTGCCATGGAGCTTTTGCTAGGAATTGGCGACTTACAAATTGACGGTTTTATTGCGCCAGGCCACGTGAGCACCATTATCGGTTTAAAGCCCTACGAAATTTTCCCCAAAGCGTATCGCATGCCAACAGTTGTGGCTGGATTTGAACCCCTAGACGTTCTGTTCGCCATCTACATGGTTTTGAAACAGCTGAAAGAAGGCTCGACCCGTTTAGAAAATGAGTATACGCGTGCAGTGAGTTGGGAGGGAAATCTGAAAGCGCAAGAGTTGATGAGTAAGGCGTTCGAAGTCGCTGATGGAGATTGGCGAGGTCTAGGTAGGTTACCCGCCTCCGCCTTGAAATTACGAAAAGAAAACCTGTGCTATGATGCCCATGAAAAGTTCGGCATAAGGGTTAAGAAGGGTAAAGATATACCGCCGGGTTGCCAATGCCACCTGGTGATGATTGGCAAGATTAGGCCAAAAGAATGCCCACTGTTCATGAAAGCGTGCACTCCACAAAAGCCTATAGGCGCGTGTATGGTTAGCATTGAAGGAACATGCCGAATCTGGGCAAAGACGACAAATAAACTCAAAAATAATATAGGTAGCAAGTAGTTTGTACTTCTGAAGAACCTTAAGAGGTTATCCAGCTCCAGAAAATAGTCCCCCCCAACAGTGCCAAAACTTAGAAAAAGCTTTTATTCAAATAGGTTCAAACCGTTTTACGAGGCCTCATCATATGAGTCTAGAATCAAATAAAACTTTGGGCGGCGTAGGAGCAATATTGGTTGTCATCGGTTTCTTAGGCCTCTTTGGAACCGGTTACGCAGGCTTATTGACCCTCGTTGGCATAATACTTACATTAGTAGCTTTGAAGGGTTTGTCAGATTACTACAATGAAGGGGGCATATTCAACAACGCCCTTTACGGGTTTATCATAGCCACAATAGGAGCAGTCGTTTTCATCGCTACTATATTGATGACGGCTCTTGCGGTTCTCTCTGAGTTAGGTATCAATGTCAGAAACTGGACCGACTTGATGACGGTTCAACATAACTGGCAAAGGTTGCTGGATTTAAGTAATCTTTGGACTTTCATCGGAGCCATTATCCTATCCTTTGTTGCGCTTTTTGTACTTGTTATTATTGCAAGTATATTCTTCAGAAAATCATTGTCTGTCCTTTCTGCGAAATCTGGAGAGAGGATTTTTGAGACTGCGGGACTATTGTGGCTGATAGGCGCTGTTCTGACAATAATCTTAGTGGGTTTCATACTCATTTGGGTCGCTTGGATACTAATTGCGGTTGGATTCTTCTCAATTAAAACCCCGACAACTCAGCCTCCACCTCCACCATCGCCCTCGTAACTGAGCTAGGCCCCAGTTTTTTCCTCTCTAATTTTAAAATTTTAAAAAGTTTTAAACACGAAAGGCTTACTAAGGATAGAGTGCTCCCCAAATGAATACTGGAACTGACAAAGCTTACACAGGTAAATGTGTCAATTGTGGTTCGCCCCTAGAGTTGTATGAGATTGATTTTGATAAGAGCAGACGGATTATGCAGTGCACTCGATGCGGCCTGTATCATTTTTATAAGAAGGATTTCTTTGGAAAGTGGAAGCTTGTGAAAGCTGGACGAGTTTCGGATTTATGGAGAAAACCAAAATGATGGAGTGTTGGAGGCTAAAAAAGTGAAGGAAAAAAAATTCCATACCTCATCGACCCTGCTAAGGCTCCAAGGATTGTGCAGATGAAAGGTTTGGAAACGGTTATTTTAACAGGTCTGTACGGCGAAAGAATGATGATGGCCCTGAACATAACTTTACCAAGAAACACTGTGCCTTTGCACTCGCACCTACATGAACAAGTCGGGGTAAGGAACACTTCATGTTTAAAACTTGCTAAACACGTTTTTGTCTCTAAGAGGTTTTTCATAGAAATGGAATTAAGATGCTTAGCACCGTTAAAATGTTATCAATGTAGGAATAGAACTAATTAAACTTGCCCCCTAGCTATTTAAATGGACAGCTAGAGTTTTTCAAGGATTTTCTTCTTTTTCTCGTCATATTCCTCTTGTGTTATTGCTCCCATATCTAGCAGTTCCTTGAGCTTCTTAAGCTCCTCTAGAGGTGTAGGTGCCACGGCGACTTGAGGCATAGCTTTAGCCACCTTCGCCCGTTTCATCCCTTCTTTGACTATATTTACAAGCTTCTCAGCCTTTTCTTTGGGTATAGCAGGTATTCCAGCGACGCCGTGCCGAGTGGTCTTGAAGAATCTGCGTATTTCTGAGGTTAAGCCAGGGGCTGACACTTTGACTTCACTTGAGAAAACTCCTTTTTCAAGGTCTATTGCCGTTATCTCTTCGTAGGGAATTACCTGAACGCTTTCTCTTATCCCGAGCATCATTGGATTTCTAACTATCAGTTTCCTATCGGTTGCAAAAATTATGTTTGGTGTAGTCAAGCTACCTCCTGGCGTTATTCGACTCTGCCTTGCTACAAGCAAAACCTTCTCGTCAGGGTCCAAATGACCTTGAATTTTCCTTACTTCGTTCTTCTCCTCATCCGTAAAACTTTCTGCCGCCAATTTCCTCTTCAACTCCAATATTGTGTGAAAACAGTTTTCTTATAATTCTTTCTATAATTTAAATTCAGAACAGTGGGCATTCTTTTGGCCTAATCTTGCCAATCATCACCAGGTGGCATTGACAACCCGGCGGTATATCTTCACCCTTCTTAACCCTTAGGTTTACGGTGGAAAGGCCAGATTGAAAATTGGTGATGAAGAACGCATAGTCAAGAAAGGCGATTTCTATTGTGTTCCAGCCAATGTTCCACACAGCGACACAGCCATAGGCGATGACCCGTTCATAATGCTCGACATATTTTATCCAGTGCGAGAAGATTTCATCGAAAAATGCAAACAAAAAGGTAAGCGTTGACTAGCATATTCTTGGCACAGGATCTCCCACAGGTCTTGCTATTATTCTTTTTCCGCCGACAACCGTTTGCATGGCAACGCCAGTGAAATCTGATGTTGCTTCGCCTATCATTTCTGCCTCTTTCCCTTCCTCCGTTGTCCTCAAAAATTCCAAAACTTCTTCAGCCTTTTCCTTTATCACCCCTATGATTATTTTTCCTTCGTTGCCGATTTCAAGCGGGTCTAAACCAAGCATTTCACACGCTACCCGTACATCTTCCCGTATAGGAATTTTATCTTCCTGAACCAGTATGCCCACATGAGATTTTTCGCTGAACTCGTTAAGGGCGTCGGCTAACCCGCCACGGGTCGGGTCTTTCATGGCGACTACGCCGCCAACCTCTCCAAGGAAGCGCTGGATTAAGCGGTTTAATGGTTTAACATCAGATTTTATGCCGCTTCCAAAGCTCAGTCCTTCTTGTGCGGATAAGACAGCCAAACCGTGGTCGCCAACAGTTCCAGACAGTATTACTTTGTCGCCTACTCTTAGGTTTGAGTCTAGAATCCAACATTTTTTAAAATCGTCTCTAAAATTTTTAACAACTTCAAGATTTTTCTCTAAAGCCTGAGTTCTTCTGCCAATTCCAGAAGTGTTTATAACGCAGCCGCCAAGGCTTCCCTTCTCAACAACCTTCGTGTCGCCAGTAACAATGCTCACGCCAGCCTCAGCGCATGTGTGCTGCATACTAGCCAAGATTCTCTCAAAATCAGCCATGGCTAAGCCTTCTTCCAAAACGAAGCCACAAGTCAGAGCATACGGTTCGGCTCCCAAAACCGCTATGTCGTTAACCGTGCCAGAAACCGCCAATCGTCCGATGTCCCCGCCTGGGAAGAAGATGGGCTTGACGGCGTGTGAATCGCTTTTTAGCACTATGCCACCTACCACTGCTGCGTCATCCAAGGCTTCAAGCGGCACTTCAATGTTAGCTGCGTTGCCAAAATACTTCACAATATAATTCTTGATTAAATCGTGCATGACTGTTCCGCCAGCGCCATGCAACATGGTAATATGTCCGTTTTGGATTGTCAACTTTCCACGCTCTTGTTTAACTCTAAATACTAATTTACAAGCTAAACATAAACACATCGTAATAAACGCCAGAAAGCTTCTAACAATTTTTAAAGTGAAAACCACTTCCTAGTAAGCCATGAAACAAAAATACGGATATCTCCTAATTGTCCTAGCGTCAATTGTGTGGGGAATTATGGGAGTTTTTGGAAAACTTGCTTTTGAATATGGGATTCATCAGCGATGCCTACCTCTGCCAGAATTAGCGTACTCAGCCTCAATAAGGCTCACAGTCAAGCTTATATCGATATTAGAGAATAATAATTTGAGAGTGTCATGGGGTAGCCCAAGAAATGGGTTCAAACCGGATTATCACCTCCTTTAGAGGTTGTTTCAACTATCCCTTGACAGTCTCACCTTATTAAGCCTAACTGAACCCAAAAAGGCTCTAACAAAAGAAAAAAGCTCAAAAGGAATTTTTCAACACTTATGCGCCGCGCCATCGCTGCTTTCCAGTGACGGAAAGTGCGAAAGGTCATCTGTTTGATTCTGGGGATTGCAGGGCTTCTCAGCAAGCCTATTGCGTTGGCGCTGAAAATTCCTGCGCGGGTTTTTCAGTTGCCAAGCGCCAAAGATTCTGTCAGTAGTTTTTGGTAGACGGTTTAGCATTGAGAGGAGTTTACTAGAGATCTTGAATATGCGTGGCTTGCTACCTTTTTCCGGAGTCATTCTCATAGTTTGGCTTTCTGTGTCAAGGTCTGTCCAAATCAGTTGCCACGTTTCACTGCACCTCATTCCCATCTCTGCGAGCAATTGTAGAGACACGCACACTTTTCTGTTACAACCAGCTATGAGCTGATGTGATTATTATTTCAGAACCCTATTTTATTCATCCTCTAAATTTATAATATTGGTCTAAGAGTTTATCCAATTTTCCTTTTTCAACTACGTGACCATTTAAGGGTTCCTGCATGAATCTCTTCGGAAGCGCATCATCTTTTCTACTTAGGCCCTCCCTTGAGTTGAACATCCTCACCGTGTTACTTATTCTTTCAGCTATCATCAATAACTCCTTCCTCCCAACGTCTATGCCGGTTATGATTGAATATAGCCTTGTTAGCTCTTCCCAAAGTATAGGGCCTATTGTAGGCAAACATACGAACTTGCATAAGACCATGGAATCAATAAGGGTGTAGAAGTCCTCCAGCTCTTTCACCATCTCGGCTTGCCCCTCATACGAAAGCCGGTCAATTTTTCCCTCTCTGAAGGGGTGCAACCCCGTTAAGTTGGGTCTATAAGCTATGTGTCGTAGGTGGCAAGCTCCCCTGCATGAAACTGCATAGGCTAAGGCAACGCCCTTAAGTCCCCTCGGATCGAAGCCTGGTGGCTCCAAGCCCTTAACATGCACTGCAAATTTTTCTGCACCTTTGCCTATAATTTCAGCCGCTTTTCTCACTCCTTCCGCTAGGATGTCACCCAGGTCCTCTCTATACGCTATTTTTCTTAGGGTGGTTATCATTGCCTCGTGATTTCCGAAGGTTAGCTCCACACGATCTGTATCTTTTTGTGTTATAATTCCTTTCTCATAGCACTCCATGGCAAAGGCCAGGACATTTCCAACAGATATCGTATCCATTCCAAGCCTGTCGCAGATCTCATTGGCCTTCGCTATGGACTCTAGGTTATTGTTTCCGCAAAGCGATCCTAGAGCGAATAGTGTTTCATATTCAGGTCCCTCCACTTCTGTTCCAGCATGGGGTCCTGTCTCAACCTTAGATACTTTTCCGCAGGCAACCGTGCATGCATAGCAGGCTTTACTACGTTTTAGTATCTTCCTCTTTATTGCCTCAGCGTTGATTTCCTCAAACCCCTCGAATTCGCCGCCTCTCCAGTTCCTCGTAGGCAATGTTCCTGTAGTGTTAGTTAAGGCCATCATCGCCGGGGTCCCATAATTAGTAAGCGATTTTAGACGCTCTCTTATCCTCTCATTCAATTCCCTTCTGAAATTCTCAAATTCCTCCCATCTGGCGACATCTATAGTTCCACTGCCTCGGACTGCCACCGCCTTAAGCCTTTTGGAACCCATCAACGCGCCAGCGCCGCATCTTCCAAACTGCCTTCCCTTATCATGGACGATACAAGCGTATCTCACTAGATTCTCCCCAGCAGGTCCTATACAAAGAACCTGAAACTTTTCGCCGTGATCTTTTTTGATAATATGCTCTGCTTCAAAGGTATCTTTATTCCATAGATGTGAGGCATCATTTATTTCGATTTTTTCATCCTCAACGATAAGATAGACTGGTTTTCCCGATTTTCCTTGGATTGTTACCACGTCATATCCAGCGAACTTTAATTGAGGAGCGAAATAGCCACCGCACTGCGACTCACCCCATATTCCAGTTAGGGGTGACTTAAAAGAAAGGCAAAACTTAGCGGCCCCGGACAAAATCAGCCCATTTACTGGTCCAGTTGCAAAAATCAATAAGTTTGCAGGATCATAAGGATCCATTTTAGGTTTAGCATCTTCAAAAAGGATCTTACTTCCAAATCCCTTGCCACCGATATAATGCAAGGCTAGCTCCCCACTTAGCGTTTCTATTGCACTGTCATTTTTAGTTAAATTTATCCGCAGTATTTTACCAGCATAACCATTCATTTTTCCTCGCCTACGTTTCGTAAAAATCTTTTAATAGTTATAAAAATAATTTATGGTGTCTTATCAGTGATGAAGGTGGAAAAACCTAAACAAATTTTGGAACTAGATAAGCAGTACGTTATGCCGTCCATCCCACCATTTCGTTAGAGGGTTCCTTTTATGAGCTGACAGTCTTAGCCTTGACCCTTAACGGACAAAAGAAATATAAAAAAATTTGAAAAGCTTCGCTAACGTTCCAGGCGTAGTTAATGCCCCAACATCATAATGTTATCGTTGTGGTCCGTTAGAATACCTTGAATGTGATGTTTGGTGCGCGAGATACCTCGAAAACATCAGAGAGACCCATACCGCTGGCGATGTAGCGGCTTTTATTGTCGAGCCTATTATAGGCGAAGGAACATCATCCTTTCGCCATATAAGAGTATCTGCCTGAAGCCCAAAAAATATATAGAGAAGATGCGCATTAAACGGCTCGAAGAAGCTATGAAAACGATATAATCTGCATTAGTAACAAGAGTGTGGGAATAGTTGAGGAAAAGGATTTTAGAACTAGTTGAGAGAAGAAAGCATGAAATGGTCCAATTTCTGCAGGAACTAGTGAGGATACCCAGCGTCACAGGCCATGAAGGGAACGCGCAAAAGCTTATTGAGAAGAAGCTCATGAGCCTCGGTATTGAGACAGACGTTTGGGAACCTGACGTTGAGGAACTTAAGAAGTATCCTGCTTTCTTTGAGACTACTTCTTACGTAAAGTTCGGCTATAACGCAAGACCCAACGTGGTCGGCAGGCTAATAGGCAGTGGCGGGGGAAGATCACTCATTCTCGCTGGTCACATAGACGTCGTTTCTCCAGAACCTACATCCGCTTGGAAGCATGATCCATGGGGAGGCGAAATCGTAGAAGGCAAGCTTTACGGCAGGGGAGCAGGAGATATGAAAGGAGGAATAGCAGCCATTATACTGGCTGTGCAGTGCCTTCAAGAAGCGGGCCTCGAGTTGAAAGGAGATCTCATTATTGAGAGTACTATAGAGGAGGAGGATGGAGGTATTGGAGGAGCTCTTGCTACCATATTAAAGGGATACACTGCCAACGCAGCTATAGTAACGGAGCCAACTATGGTGAATAGTATCGGTATTGCCAGCGCCGGAGTTATGTACTTCAGGATTAAGGTTCCGGGCAGGACCGCTCATGCAGCTTTTGCTCACATGGGCGTGGATGCCATAGCTAAAGCAATGAAAATATACGATGCTCTTATGGCTTTAAATGAAAAAAGACAGAGGAGGATAAGGTATCCACCTGCAGAAGTCGAACCAGACATGAAAGGCCACGCCACAACGATCAACATAGGAAAGATCTTAGGCGGCGATTGGCCATCCACCGTAGCTGGTTTAGTAGAGTTAGAGGGTCGCGTGGGATGGCCTCCTAAGGAAAAGATGGAGGATGTTAAGAAGGAGATTGAAGAAACAGTGGAGAAAGTTTCTCAAAGCGACTCATGGTTAAAAAATAATCCTCCAAATATTGAATGGTTCGGTTGGCGAGCTAATCCTAGCGAGCAGAATAGGAGCCACCCTGTCGTTCAAATTGTTGCAAGAAACATTAAAGAAATAACTGGAAATAACGTTATGTTCACGGGCGGTTCAGCTGGTCTCGACACCCGATTCTTCATACTTTACGCGGGAATGCCAGCGATCACTTTCGGTCCCCGGGGTTACAACATTCATGGAGTAGATGAATACGTAGAACTAGCTTCTATAGTTGAAACGGCAAAGATCTTGGCATTAACGATCCTAGAATGGTGTGGTTATTAAACAAAACTAGATAATACACTTGTTTCTAATGTGATGTAAATCCTCCATCTACAACAATAAATGTTCCCGTCATAAAAGAAGATTGTTCAGACGCTAGGAACAATGCAACTTGCGCTACTTCCTCTGGTTTTCCAAACCTTCCCATTGGGTACGATTTAATTCTATTTTCGCGTGCACGAGCGCCTCCTTGCTTTTCGAAAACCCTTTGCAGCATAGGTGTTTCTATTGCTCCAGGACAGATACAGTTCACTCGGATATTGTACGAAGCTAATTCGAGAGCTAAAGCTTTTGTCAGACTTATGATTCCTCCCTTAGAGGCAGAGTATGCGGAGGAAAAGGAACCAACCAGCCCTGCGACAGAAGCATTATTTATTATAATGCCTCCCCCTCTTCTGATCATCTCCGGTATAACATATTTACAACAAAGAAACACAGATCTCAGATTTACTTTGATTATTTTGTCCCATTCCTTCTCCGTAGTTTCTTTAAGCGTCTTAACTAGCTCTATTCCAGCATTATTAAACAATATGTCTATTCGACTATACAAGTGTAGCGCTTCGGTCACCATTCTCTTCGCATCGTCTATTTCAGACACATCTGCTTTAATAACAATTGCTTCTCCTCCAGCATTCTTAATTGCCTCAACCACTTCAAGTCCTTTTCTTTGATCAATATCTGCTCCAACCACTTTGGCGCCTTCATGAGCGAAAAGCATGGCTGTAGCACAACCAATCCCTGAACTAATCCCAGTTATTAAGGCCACTCTATCTTTCAACTTGTTCGTCATTCTTCTCTCTCCAAAATTGCGCAATTTCTACCGGTTTTGCAAACCAGACTCCTTCCATCGATTTCATGAATTGGATAAGCTTCTCCAGCATCCTCGCTCTGGAAGGAATGCCCATAATCTGTGGATGCATCGTCAGCATGAAGTAAAGGCCTTCTTCATAGATTGCTTGAAACTCATCATGCCAAATTTCAAATACGGTTCTATGGCTCTCTATGCCACTCTGGTACTCGAGAGGCGGAAAATAATTAAATCCAAAAAAGACCCAGTCATCAAGTATCCAACGAATCGGAAGTTCTATAATTTCCATTTCTTTGACCTTCAGCGTGTATGGAATGTCATCACCCATCATGCTGCTGTCGTAAATAAATTCATAGTCAGATAGCAGGCTAAGGGTGATCTCGCTCATATCTGCTGCAGGTGCTCTATATCCCAAAGGTCTTATTCTTGTTAACCCCTCTAAAACTTTCAACCCCTTTTCAATTTCGTTTCTCTCCTCTGAAGGGCTAAGACTCGCGGGATTTCTATGAGAGTATCCATGGTGCCCAATTTCGTGCCCCCTTCTAGCGATTTCCTTTACCGTTTCAGGATACTTTTGGGCCACTTCACCCGGGATGAAGAACCCTGCTTTTAAATCATACTTATCTAGAAGCTTTAAAATCCTTGGGACGGCAGCTTTTGGTTCATATTGTCCCTGCGAGAGAACCACAGGATTATCACGTTCTATTTTATGCCGTCTCAAGACGTTGCGCCAAGAGACATCTGCATCTAAATCAAAGGTTAAACAGACGGCACATCTACTCTTATTTAACCAATTCATTCATATCACTTCGCTTTTAATTTTTCGCTACATATAAATAATTAATAAAGCTAGGGCCTAAAAGTCATTGCAGTTAAGGTGTTTCCATGAATGCGTGAGTTTATAAAGTCGCCACTCATTTGAGCATGGCGGTCCAGGGGCGAGGTGTAGCTCGGAAGGAGTTGATAATGACATAATTAAAGAACCAAATGTATGTAACCTTCCAGGCTGATGAGCGTTATGGATACATATAGAGCCTTCATGGGAACTAAGAATGGACTTAATGACTTCCACGGTGATGCTTTTTGAGGAATCTTTTAGCTGTTTTCTAAGAAAATTGAACCTAGCTCGAGTTGTGCTTTTCCTAGCCACCTCATTAGCTGGAAGCCTTTTGTCATCGTTTACTATTGCATGATTTGTGTGATAGATTCTTCGAGCTCCTTCATAGGGGATGTACGTGCAAACTTTGTTGGCTGAGCATTCGAAATCGACAATTTTTTCCGTATCCCCAATAATGTAGTTTTGGCCAGAAGCATGTTTGATTTTATGAACAAACTCTATCACGTCTTTTAAGGTTAATTGTTCTAGGATCCCTCGAACAACAAAGGCCACTGGTAAACCATCCGGGGAACAATTTAAATCAAGTAAAGTGTTGACGCATAAGCCGAGGGATTGATTGTTCAATCCGTTCCAACCAATAATCCCAGCGGTCGTGAAAACAAACGACTCAAGGAATAGATCAGAATGTTTGATGTGCAAAAGAACCTGCAACCCGTCGTAGTAGTTAGGGAGATCCAGATTTTGGGCTAATAGTGGCGGCCCATCACCTTTTTCAAAGCATCCAAGGGCACTACAGTTTCCAAGGCCCAAAGCATCGATGCCTTGCTTTTTCTCGAAGACTCGATACCACCATTCTTCATCTAGGCATTGCCAAGAGAAAATAGTGTTGAAATCTACACCAGCCCCTTCTCCTATTCCACTTACCTCCTCCAATAAATGAAGGGTCCATTTTTTTACGGCGGCCAGCAGATTAGTTTCTTTGACGAACTGGTCGATGTACTTGTCCGTATTCACACCTGTGAACTTTTGGAGATTATGTTTCCAAAGCTCGATGCCTTTTAAGATCATTGATTTCAAAGTTTTCCCGTGAATTTGACCACGTTTCCTTGGATCACCTTCCAAAACTACCAGTTTAATGTCTGATGATCTTTTCACAATACCGTTCCTACCATTGAAATTCAACTTCGAAGTGTATGCACTTCCATAAGATTATATAAGACTTTTCATTCTCATCTTGAGGAAAAGCGATTGTTACCAACGATGTTAAATAAGTAGGCCTTTATTTTTCACTCATTAATGACCAGTATTGAGCATAGAATCGTAAGCTTTTCCTGCAACTGATTTTAGCCTGCGCTTTATATCTGCATATTTGAGACGGAGACAGTTACACGGTCTTTCCAAATTCTTTGGCTACAAGAAATATGTCAATGATTCTTATGATACCATCGTTGTTTAAGTCTAGATCTGCATTCTATCTTTTATCTGCCAACACTCTACGACACAATTTTTTACCGTAACGACGAAGATTGGTAGATGATTGCATTGACATCACATGTTGATTTAGTTCACTCTCGTGGGAAGTGACATGCTACATATCTATCTTTCCCAAAAGTCAACAATTGAGGTTCCTCTTTGTTACACTTATCTTGGGCGTATGGGCATCTTGGGTGAAATCTACATCCAGAAGGAGGATTGAGTGCGCTCGGGATTTCTCCTTTAATTACGATCTCAGTTCGTCTTGCCGTCGGATCCGGAACAGGCACAGCCGCGAGTAGTGCTTCCGTGTATGGGTGCAACGGACTTTTAATTACATCCTCAACGTGTCCCTGTTCTACGATTTTACCCAAGTACATGACCGCTATTCGGTCGCATATGTATCTAGATAATGCTATATCATGTGTAATGTAGAAGAATCCGCAGTGAACTTTATCCACTAGTCCTAATAGCAAATCTAAAACTCTGCTCCTAACAGATGCGTCAAGCATTGACACTGGTTCATCTGCCACTACGAACTCGGGTTCAAGTACAAAGGTCCTTGCTATTGCGACTCTCTGCCTCTGTCCTCCACTAAGCTCATGGGGAAACCTGTTTAGAAACTCTTCTGGAGGAACCAAATCCACATCCTCAAGAGCTTTTGTCACCTTCTCAGTCACGTCTTCCGGAGTGCTTGCAATTTTCTGGACTTGGATCGGTTCAGCTACACTACTATAAACAGTCATGCTTGGATTCAAAGATTCATAGGGGTCTTGGAATATTATTTGCATTTCACGGCGTAGCTTTCGCATTTCCGTGTCAGATAAAGATGTTAAGTCTTTACCTTTGAACAAGATCCTGCCGCTGGTGGGCTCAATTAGTCTAAGCAACAACATCCCCGTCGTTGTCTTTCCGCAGCCACTTTCTCCAACAAGGCCAAAAATTTCTTTAGATTTTACCTTAAAATTAATACCATCCACAGCATGAACTGCAGGAAGTTGTTTGGTTCTTAACCGTTCCATTAGACCCAATTTTATTGGGAAGTATTTCTTCAAATTATGGGCTTCTACGAGTGTGTCTTCCATGTTTTCACCACTTAATGTTGTGGCATGCAACAAAGTGTTGATTATTAACTTGCATCATCTTTGGTTCTTTCGTTTTACAAACTTCTACTATGTATGGGCATCTTGGATGAAATCTACATCCTAAAGGGGGATTAAGAAGATCAGGTGGGAAACCCGGTATGAAATGAAGTTTTATTTTTTCCCCGAAGATGCTTGGGAACGCAGATATCAGTTCTCTTGTATATGGGTGTAACGGTTTTTTGAACATTGACAATATATCTCCATATTCCACAATCTTTCCGGCGTACATAATTGCGCATTTGTTACAAGTTTCTGCGATAATCGAAAGATCATGAGATATTAGGATCATCGAAAGGTTTAGCTTTTGTCGAAGTTCTTTCATAACCTTTAGCACCTGAGCTTGTATGATTACATCGAGGGCAGTGGTGGGCTCATCTGCGATAACCAAGTCTGGATTACACGCTAACGCCATGGCTATCATCGTACGCTGTTTCATGCCACCGCTGAGCTCATGGGGATACCTGTCGATCCTCTCGGCTCCAATTCCCACAAGGTCCAGTAACTTTTCGGCTAGGTCCAATGCCTTCTCTTTGTTTATATCCTCGTGACACAGAATGGCTTCAGATATTAGATCGCCTATTTTTCGTACTGGGTTGAGCGCGTTCATGGCTCCTTGAAAAATAACGGAGAGTTTTTTCCATCGAATCTCTTTGCGAAATCTTTCTTTATCCATTTTTAGAAGGTTTTCACCTTCAAACATTATACTTCCATTAATCACTCTTGCGTTCGAAGGCAGCAGTCTCAAAATGGTCAAGGCCACACTCGTTTTCCCGCATCCAGACTCACCTGCGAGTCCAAACGCGTCGCCCCTTTCCAACCTGAAGGTAACGTCGTCTACTGCCTTCACGTATCCCCTTAATGTTTCATAATACATCTTTAGATTTTCGACTTCAAGCATTTGTTCATCGCCTTCTTCGCAACTTCGGGTTCACGATTTCGTCTACTGCATGTCCAATAAACACAAACGCCAGAGCTAGGATCATAAGAGCTAGCCCAGGCGGCACTATCCACCACCAGGCAAAGCGTTGAAAAGCACCCGCGTGGAAGGCGTAGTGAAGCATTTTCCCCCACGTCGGGACGGCTAGGGGGGTTATTCCAATAAAGCTTATCACAGCCTCTGTGACAATTGCTGATGGAACGGTAAGTACTAGTGCCGCGAATGCTAGTGGTAGAACATTTGGAATTATATGTTTTAACATTATGTGAGACCTACTGGCGCCAACTGCTCTCGCAGACACGACGAAAGCCGTCTCTCGGAGAGAGAGCACCCTAGACCTTATGATCCTTGCTATACCGGGCCACCAAAGGATTGATAATAAGAGAACTATTAAATACATGCTTGCACCGAAAAGGACCGCCAATGTTATTAAAATCGGCAGCATGGGAATACATAACGCCACATCTGCGATCCGCATAAAGGATTCATCGATAGCACCGCCTGCGTATCCTGAAACCACACCGACGATGAGACCTATAACTGTTGTAGATAGGGCTGCAAACAATCCTATCATTAGTGACGCTTGTGTTGAGTAAACCAGCTGACAAAAAAGGTCTCCCCCATACTGGTCGGTGCCTAACAATCCATGGACTAGACCGGGAATAATAATTTGCGGTTCTTTAACAATTACTTCACATGTCGCATCGCTTGTCAAGGTCTCGAAAACTACGTGCAAAAGAATATGGTATTCGCCTTTATTATTGAAGACTTGGCCTGCTAAGGTAGGATAATTAGTTCTATGCCAACCGAGCCTATCCCATAGACGAAGGTCCCACGAATCTGCTGTAACCCTACGAGTAGAACCTGTCTCCTTTCTCAAAAGTGGTACATCTTGTGACTTTTTAACTTTAAGACCATAATAACTGTCATAAAGAGAAAAGGACTGCTCTATGGGAGTAACCAAGATTAGCTCTAGTGAGTAGCCTGCTTGATAACAGGAAAAGCTCGACCATTCAAACTTGTACTTAAAGGTCTTCGGTGAAATATATGAATAAAGAAATGTAGATTGAAGGTAGATATCGGTTTTCTGTATTCCAATTCCACTGTATCGGATGATAGTTTCGTTGCCTAATTCCACATTAACAAAGTCAGATCCATTTTTGATGTTCCAATGAGCAAGTATTTCTGTTGTCGGCGGGACATCGCTGAACTGAGGTAACACGGTTACCCATTCGGGCATAGCTAAGCTTTCAGCTAGGTACTTGGATTGTGTTGGATGATATGGCGTCAGCCAAGGCGCAAGCAGAGCGACCAATATAAACATTGTTAGAATAGCGATACCCGCGAGTCCTATTTTGTTTCTTCTGTAGTCCTCCCAGAAGCCTTTGAGCTTTCGCACGTACTCTTTTCTTGTTACCTTACTAGGTAAGAACTTCACGAAACCTTCACCTACGAACTCCCACACGTATGCGCGGATCTAAGAATCCATAAATCAGATCTACTGCGAAGTTGCCTCCCACCATTAGGACTGCGTACAGGAAGAGCAACGCCTGAGCTGCTGGGTAATCACCGTTTTCGACGGAATAAAGAAACCATTGTCCGGTTCCAGGCCATGAGAATATATATTCAGTTAGTATCCCCCCCATCAATAGAGTCGGGATGATTAACACGACCATTGTAACGAACGGCGGTAGCGTCGCTCTAAAAGCATGTCCGAAAAGCACTTTTCTCTCGCTTATGCCTACTGCGCGTGCTGTGTTCACGTAATCCTCCGTTAGCGCGTCAAGCATCATGTTTCGGATGTACATAGCCCACCACCCAAATTGGGCCACTACCAGCGTTATTAGGGGCAAAACCATGTGATAAGCTAGGTCACTTATATAAGTAATAGGATCTTCTGGCGGAGGAAGAGTGGTCATACCGCCGCGAGGAAACAACATTAAGAAAGAAGGATTAGCCAAGAAGAATACAAACAACAGTTGAATATAAAATATTGGAGCACCCCAAGTAAAGAGGCCAGCGCTCATAGCAAAAGCGTCCACTTTAGTCCCTCTTCTGGATGCAGCCAGCACTCCTATTGATACGCCTACTAATACATTGAATGTGAGTGACAAGCTGAGTAGTAGTAATGTGTTTCGAAGACGAGGCAGCATTTCTTCTATCACAGGTGTTTGTTTCATGAAGGAAATGCCGAAATTAAGCGTAAACATGTTTATGATATACTTAACATAGCGAGCAGAGAGTGGTTGGTCCAAACCCCACAGCCTTGCCATTGCTTCCTGGTGTTCAACGCTTAACATAGGATTTCTTGCAAACGCTTTCGCCGGATCCAGAGGCGATATTACCTGAAAAATAACGAAGTTTAGCGAGGATATTACGTATAGAATTATCAGTGCGTATATGATCTTTCTGGCCAAATATCCCTTCATATGATATACCGCGCAGTCGAAAATTGATTAAAAAAGGTTGCAAGTATAAAGCTTTCTATTTATATTTTTCGCATTGGACAATTTACAAAATTTTACAATATTTTTCGCACTAGAGTTACTATAGTAGCCACTTGGAAGGTTAAAGTTTAAATGTTACTTCTATCTTTTAATTGATGAAGTGAAAGAGGAGAGATGGGAATGGAACTTAAGAAAATAGCACCAGTGCTCATAATAGCCTCTCTATTGTTGATAACTTTCCCGGTACCTGCGACAGGCTCCTCGCCAGTGATGGGGCCTATCATGGATGATATTTACTTTATCATGATAGCCGATCCTTACGCGGCAATTGACGCATGGAAAGCCGGCACCGTCGACTGGACTGGAGTACCGGAATATGGGATGATTCCGGAGCTTGAAGGCGCCCCCTATTATGGCTATGTACACGATTATTCTACATGGGTATTTGAGTATTACGACTGGAACGTAGAGGGATGGAGAGTCTACCCAGAGCATGGTTACCCAATCAACGACACCCATTTCAGAAGGGCCACCGCCTACCTAACTAACACTGAGGCGTTAATTGCTACAGACCCCTGGTTCACTGGCTTCTGCAGGCGAGACTTAGGGTCTTGGCTGCCGGAACAATACGGAGACTGGTATAACCCCAATGTCCAAGAGTACCCCTACGACTGGGAAGCCGCCCTTGCAGAAATGGCTGCTGGAGGATTTACATATGTGCTAAAGTCGGGTTACACCAAGCCGGTACGCGGCGGAATTGACTACTGGAAGGACCCCAAAGGTAATCGGCTACGATCCCTTACGATGCATACCACCACCAAATGGCTTTATTACACCCACATAGCCGATGCGTGGCTGACAGAGCTGCAGGCGTTTGGCCTAGACGTCACTGCTGTATATGAAGATTGGGCACCATACATTGATAGGGTATGGAAAGGCCGATACGACTTCCACGTTTTAGGAACGGTCTGGTCGCGACCCGACCCTATTATAGTCAGTATATACTTTCACTCTGCAAGGGCGCCTCCAGCGTGTTGCAACTGGCGCCGATGGAACGACACACAGGCCGACGCCTGGATGGACACTTTCGCCTCAACTTTGGACCGATCAGTAGCAGTCGAAACTTGCCACAATGTGCTAGCCAAAATTGCTGAAGAATGTATAATGGCCCCATGCCTCACATGGATAGACTATTCTGTCTTCAACAAAGACCTTCAGGGCTTTAGGAAATCGGCAGCTTTGACCGATTGGAACCTCGGATTTTTCCAAGCCAAATGGAAGACCGACGAGGCTAAAACGGCTCATAAAAATGCGTATAGAGTACAGATCACTGGCGATCCCGCAGGCGTCGACATGAACCCACACACGCAAGTAGGCGCGTGGGAGTCTTGGTTTCTGGGTCTTATCCATGATAGCTATGGCGGTCAATTCGGTTTAACAACTCTGCATCCGGACACCTACGAGACATTACCATGGATCGCTCACAAGTGGACCCTAGAGAAGGTGGCGACCGGCACTAAGATAACGTACTACTTACGGAAGGATGTCTACTGGCACGACGGTGTGCAGTTCACCGCTAAGGATGTTAAGTTCAGCCTCGAAAGTCTAAAGGATTGGGGAATGGCAGCTGGACAAGCAGCAATAGCCTGTAGGAACTTGTGGAAAGTAGAGGTCGTGGACGTGGATGGCGACGGATGGAATGAAGCTGTGGTCTACCAAAACGTCACCAACCTTTTCATTCTAACATACACCTCCATGTGGGGCGCCATGACCGCGAAGCACGTTTGGGAACCGGTGATAGCAGGTGCAGACGGAGTCTATGGCACGGGAGACGATGTAGATCCACGAACAATACCAGCCTGGAATACTCCAAACCCGATAAACGCGTCGCTAACGTTGCTAACAGGCACAGGCCCGTGGATGTTCTTCAGGGGCGATTGGCATACAGGAGAGTACATACGCCTCAGAGCCAACCGCAACTACTGGAGGTCCGGTGAAGCCAGCTTAACCGACATCAACTTCGACTTTAAGACCAACATTTTGGATATCTCAACAGCCGCCTTGGCCTTTGGCTCTAAACCGGGGGACCCCAGATGGAAACTTAGAGCCGACATCGACTGCAATAAAGTAGTAAATATCCTCGATCTGGCTAGAATCGCCCTCAATTTCGGAAAAACTTGGTAACCGTTGAACTAACCACCCAATCCGCAAATGCTCATCACCCCTTTTTTCTGCACTTTCAACCTATTACTAACGATTACCAAAACATTTGCAGTGAGTTTCTTTATCATCTCATCCCCAGCCAGTGTCTATTTTCTGCCTGAATCAAATATTCTGATAACTTTTGATGAACTTATCACTCGGGATGATAGCACCCGCTTCCGTTAGTACTGTACATCTAGGAATCCAATGTAAATACTTTCTGGTTATGGGCGTTAGTCTCTTCGTTCCCTACTCAGCTAGCCCTTGTATGGAACCCATGCTTCTGGCTTTGCGAACGGCTCGAACTATGCTATTAGCCATTTGATCCGAGGCTAAATGCGCTAAATAGTCAAAGAAAGGTTTTCCCTTAAATGTACCAGTAGCCACTGCATAGATGAGGTCTCCATCTATTGTAGTATGAGCTGGGCGGATTGATCTAGCGATACCATCTTGGGCCATCTCAGCCGTCTTAATTGTTTGCTTGTAATTTAGCTTTGCATTTGTGGCAACGATACCTAATGTTGTGTTTTTATCGGCACGTCCTAGACCAAATCTTAAAGTTGAAGGAAGATCAACGGCTTCCATGAAGCCTTTTCCGTTTTTTCTTCTCGTGCCAGCAATAGTCTTTCCGCTGTATGGGTCAAACACATTACCCATACAATTCACGACTGCCAACGCTCCCAGGCACAAGCCGTTGTCCAAGGTAACACTACTACTTCCTACCCCTCCTTTCATGCATCTTTCCATCCCTAACATCTTACCAACAGTCGCCCCGATGCCAGCTCCTACATTACCTTCGATTACGGGACGGTCTGTTGCGTTGGCAGCCGCAGCATATCCTAGCTTGGCGTCCGGTCTTATGCCATGCTGTGCAACTGCCAAGTCAAAGATGATAGCTCCCGTGACACAGGGCATTATCCCGAATCCTGTGTCCCAACCTATCCCTTTATCCACGAGAAACTGCCTAACTCCTTGGGCGACGTCTAACCCAAACCAACTTCCTCCAGAGAAAAAGATGGCGTCCGCAGATTCAACGGTTGTCGTTCCTTGGAAGCAAGATACGTTGTAATCGCCAGGGTTTCCCCCTCTAACATCGACTCCAACAACACAATCTTTCTCGAGAATCGCTACTGTGCAACCGGTCCGGGCCTTTTCGTAGTGGGCATGTCCAACTTTAATTCCTTGAACAGCTGTAATAGTGTCGTTCACATTGACCACTGTTCCATAATTAGTCAGACTAGTTTAAAGATAGCTTTCTAAATATCTTAGCATACTGCTTTTTTATATGATGTCTCCATTTTCGTAAGCGTGTTCGGTTATCTCAAGATATCTTGGAGGAGTGCTTTTAGTTCCTGATTACGGCTTTTTCTGTTCTCAGCTATCCTTCTGAAAACCATCGGTATTGTTGCAAGCAACGATTTCGTCCTTTCAGCTACGTCCACGTAAAACTTGACAGCTTTTTCTTCAAGTTCTATGGCTGTCTTCAAAGCATCTGCGAAGCTCATATCTTGAGTTAAATTTCTTGCTATTATGCTATTGCTTAAATCTAGACCCTTAATGAAGCATGCCTCGAGGGCGTCACTTATTGTTTCTTGATAGGTTCTCGTTATTAGAATTTTGTTCTTTTTACTTTCTTTGGCAAAACAGAGGAATGATTCTTTACCGTATTTCTGAGCCAACTTCTCATAGAATTTTGAGGAGTTGTCCTCAAGCTTCTCGGCGAAGCTGATGATGACGGAAGCCGTTAAGTTGGTTTCTTTCATCTTAGAACCACCTTTGTATAACAACCTTGGTTTCGGTGAAGAAGCGGATTGCTTCCGTGCCTTGTCCATGTAGTATTCCGAAGAAGGAATCCTTCATTCCACTGAATGGGAAAAACGCCATGGGAGCCACTATTCCAATATTTATGCCTATGTTTCCACATTGAACTCTATATTGGAACTCTCGAGCCCATTTGCCGCTTGAAGTGAATATGGACGCAGCGTTGCCGAAGGGATTGTCATGAATCATTTCGATCGCCTCATCTAAGTTTCTAGCCCACATAATGCTTGCTACAGGTCCAAAGATTTCTTCTCTGCCAATCGTCATGTCTGTTGTAACATCCACGAAGACCGTCGGATTAAGGAAACAGTCATGACGCCAATCCCCTACGAGTTTTACGTTTCTGCCATCAAGACTCAGTTTTGCGCCTTCCTCTATGCCCTTCTCTATATACTCAGTAACCCTTTTCTTTTTGCTTTCATCACGTAGGGGTCCCATTTGAACAGTTTCGTCGAGCCCGTAACCAACTCTTATCCTTGAAGCAGCGTCGATAAATGCGTCCACAACCTTCTTATAAAATGCATCATATTCATGCTCGCTGAGGCTCTCCCCAACAATGATGAGGTTAGCTCCTGACAAGCATCTTTGCCCCGTGTTGCCATAAAAAGACGTCATACAAGCCGCTATGGTTTTTTCTAAGTCAGCATCTGGCATTATTAAGAGAAAGTTTTTTGCGCCTCCTTGAGCAATAACTCTTTTACCAGTTTCACCACATCTTTTATAAATAACATCTTTCGCTACCGGAGTAGATCCAACAAAGCATATCCCTCCTATACCAGGATGGTCAAGCATGGCTGATACAACTGTTCTTCCACCGTTGACTACATTCCATACGCCCGGCGGGAAACCCGCTTCCTCCGCTAATTCAGCTATTCTCGCTTGGCTTATAGGGACTTCGCTTGATGGCTTAATGATGATGCAGTTGCCCGTGGCGACAGCGTATGGTGCAAACCAAAGTGGTACCATAAATGGAAAGTTGAAAGGGCCTATTATTCCGAAAACTCCTAATGGTTGTCTGATAACGTATTCGTCTATACCAGCTGCAATGTCTTCTAGGTTATACCCCATCATTAAAGAGGGTATTCCTGTTGCAACTTCCACGTTTTCAATTCCACGCCTTGTCTCCCCTCTGGACTCGTCAATAGTCTTCCCATGCTCCATAGTCTGGATTCTGCTCAGTTCTTCAAAGCGTTCCTCCATTAACTCTTTCAGCCTGAAGAGACATCTAGCTCTGGCAAGCGGAGGGGTTCTCCTCCAGTCGGGAAAAGCCTCTTTAGCCGCCTCCACAGCCGAGTTTATCTCATCCCTAGTTGAGACGGGAACCCTCGCTATGACCTTGCAAGTAGCCGGGTTCACAACGTCTACGATCTCTCCTTCCGACCTAACCCATTCTCCACCGATATAGTTCTTAAGAGTTAAAAACTCTTTTATTGGTTCCTCTAAAATTGCCATAATACGTCCTCCTATCGCTTTATGTTGAAATTATATTTCCTTTATCGCTGCCTCTAAGACACCTAATGCTTTATCGATTTGTTCTTTCTCAATGATCAACGGCGGCTGAATTCTAAGCACACATCCTTTAACTCCGCCCGAGCCTATTAATAACCCCTTTTCTCTACATATGTCCCTTATTTTTCTAGTTTCTTCAGCCGCGGGTGTTTTTTTCACACGGTCTTTTACTAGTTCGATGCCTATCATCAATCCTTTTCCCCTGATGTCTCCGATGATTGGATATTCCTCCTTCATTTCATTTAGACGCTTCATAGCAAATTCTCCTTTCTCCGCTGCCTTTTGGGGCAGTTTCTCCCTTTGCATGACATTTATGTTTGCAAGCGCTGCTGCTGCAGAAACCGGATTTCCGCCGAAAGTTGATAGGTGATCTCCGGGTTCAAACGCATTGCCTATGTCTGCCCTACTTGTGCACGCACTTATTGGGAAACCATTTGCAATTCCCTTTGCCATAGTAATCATATCTGGTTCCACGCCGTAGTGTTCGATTGCAAATAATTTTCCTGTTCTGCCAAACCCAGACTGAACCTCATCCGCTATAAATAATATGCCGTACTTATCTAGTATTTCTTTTACAACCTTGAAATATTCTGGTGGTGGCGGAATTATGCCCCCTTCACCCATGACAGGTTCGGCTATGAAGGCTGCAACTCCTTTACCGGTACAATATTCTATAATGTCTTCAACTGTTCTTGCACAAAGCATATCACAGTATGGATACTCCTTTTCGAAAGGACAACGATAACAATACGGTGGATACGCAAAGGATACTCCTGGCATGTATGGTCCCATATCGTATTTTTTTCGTCCAGACTGCCCGGTTACGCTTAAAGTGCAAAGAGTTCTTCCGTGAAACGAACACATTAGAGCTATCAACTCATATTTCTTGGTGAATTTCTTGGCAAGTTTTATAGCGCATTCTACGGCTTCAGCTCCACTGTTACCGAAAAAGGTTTTCTGCAAACGTGGAGGCGTTATTTCGGCCAGCTTTTCGGCCAACTCTACGACTGAGGGAATATAGTAGACGTAGCTACAGGCGTGCACCAGTCTCCTAGCTTGATTAATTGCAGCATCTACTATCTCTGGCTGGCAGTGACCAGCATTCACAACGGATATACCCGCAAAGCAATCTATGTATTCTTTCCCATAGAAATCTTTGATCGTAGCGCCTCTTGCCTCGCTCACTATAATGGGTTCTATCTTGCTTACCATGCTTGTTATCAAATACCTATCAGCTTTCTCTCTAATTTCATCTACGTGCTTCATTGGATAACCTCGGTCTTTCTAGGCGATTTTTGGTCATATAAATCTTACTAGCGATTTTCTACAAATCTGTGATTAACTTTTAAGCTAAATGCCTTCATTATCCTCATCATTAAGATTTGGGGAGAATATTCGATGAGACAGGTTTTTGATGCATTAGAGCGCTATCTCTCCTCATTTCCGCAGGTGCTCTTGGAAAAAGGCATAAAGCCTATATTGCTTGAAAATCTTCTCCGTTATTGGGTTTTCGAGTTGAGAGCTAAGTTGGGTATTTATATTCCGATGTATGGTGGTTGGTTGCGAGACATCCCATTAGAGGAGTTAGTTACGAATATGCTAAGTTTGCTGCGCCAAAAGCTGAAGAAATTGGCGTTGAATCCATATGGGTTCCAGATCACCTCCTTAACCCTATTAAAGGAGAGAACATGGATTGCTTAGAAGCTTGGACTACGTTAGCCGCTTTAGCTTCTATTACAAAGAAAGTGGAGCTTTTCCCGACACTCTTTGCTAAGGCTTTCGCTATCCTCCTGTCTTAGCCAAGATGGCCGTCACACTCTTTGAGGTTTCTAACGGAAGGTTTCGATTGAATTTGGGAGCTGGTTGGCTTAGGCGAGAGGTTTCTGTAGAACTCGTTGAAACCACGGTTTGTGCTTGCTAGCTTCGATCGCTGTTGTTGTTGACACGAGCCCGGATAGGCAACAGGACAAGGAGCTCAAATATTGTTCACCGCCATGTACGTGCTTTCCTATGTATTATTGCCAACTCGTATTATTCTAACCATTCTGTTTATTGCTCGAGAGAACCATTTGTCTTGAAGGGTCGTTGCTTTGAAAAAAAAGATTCGAGCTCTATCCGCGGGTCTTCTTTTATTGTCTTTGCAACAATATATGTGCTAGTTCTTTCAATTTCAGGCATATTAGTCATTTTTTCCATTTTCTTCACAAAATCATCTCTACTATCTGATCTGATCAGGGCAATGAAATCAGTTTCCCCAAAAACGAAGTAAACTGCTAGGACACCTGGAATCTTCGCTAGCATCTCTCCCACTCTTTCATGATAACTTGGACCGTATTTTGCACGAATAAGAGTAATCGTGATGTAATCTTTTCCAAGCTTAGTTGCGTTAACTTTTGCATAGTAACCTTCGATTATTCCCTCTGCCTCTAGCTTCTTTGTTCGGTAATGTACTGTTGATTTTGGAATGCCCAAATCATGAGCTATTTGTCCAAGCGGAATCCTGCAATCCCTTTGTAATATCTCTAAAATTCGTGCATCCATCTCATCCAGTGATTTGTGTTGCCTAGGCAAGATTTACCACCTAGAAAATAATTGCGCACCTTTAGCTTTTAAGTGAATGTGTGCTCGATCAGAGAATTTTGCCAGTTCCAAAGTTTTGCAACAGTTATTGAACATTTGCCAACAATTTCGAATAGAAATCACACAAATTCTAATAATGGAAACATTTTTCTGTAGGATGTGCAGTATTATTTGTATTGGGATATTTGCGAGGGAGAGGAGTGGCAAGCGGAGAGTTAAAGTCCTCTTCAGAAAGGGTGGGTCAGCTTTACCCTATACTGGTTGATTATTATGGAGAGATTATTGATGGACAACACCGTTTTGATATAGATGAAAAGTGGCGGAAGGTAAGGCTAGAGCAAATTAAGACAGAGAAGGACAGACTGATAGCTAGAATTGTTAGCAACACTGTAAGAAGGACTGTGCCGCAAAAGGAAAAGAAGCAATGGCTGAGACGGCTAGGCGAAATCTTCCTTAATGAGGGGGTAGAGCTTGGAAGAATCGCCTATAAGATTGCGGAAGAAACTGGAATGAGTTACCGTTGGGTTACGAAATACCTTCCAAATGATTTTAAGGACGACTTACAGTCAGACAGAGCCTGTTCGGCTGCACGGCGTGCAGCCAAGATTTTGGACGAACTTTTGAGACCTCCAAAAAGAAAAGTGGCGCTAGTGATAAAGAATTTCACTAATACAGATTTTGTCTTTCTTGTACTTGAGAAGAGTTTCTTCGAGGAGTTTGAGAAGAATTCCTTAGAGCTTAAGATGTTGACAGAGGTTAGCTTATTGAAAGCCTTAGAGGATTATAACGAAAAAATGAAGCACGCCATTAAACTAAAAAACAATTGCAAGTCGAAGGAGACATGATTACCTTAAAAGCAACGAGTACTTTAGAGCTTAAGGCATAAGACTTTCTTTAGTAGCAGCAACAGAAAAAAATATAAAAAATGAGCGAAATCGGAATAAATTACATTGTCTTCGAAGCGATGCCAACCACAAGTCATTGGAGATAGTAAAGGAAAAGATACTCCTCTCCTTTAGCGTGTACTGATCCATCTAGGGGGCTAATTATCAATCTGAAATAATGGCGTGTGGTCTTACCTCCTCGGTCGAAAAAATAAGAAACTTTTATACTTACTTCCATAGGCTACAAACTATGGACCCAAAATGTTTGCTGATCTAGTGTTGTTAAATGGAAAGATAGTGACAGTCGATGATAGAGAATCCATCGCAGAAGCAGTGGCGGTTAAGTTCGGTAAGATACTCGCCGTGGGATCGAACGATGTGATCAAAGGGTTAATTGGCGAAGAGACGGATGTAATCGACTTAAAAGGAAGAACGGTGATACCTGGACTAATCGACTCTCATTGTCATATGATAAGTACGGGAATAACGATGATGATGGATATCGTCGATCTGAGCGAGGAGGCGGGGGTTAAGTCTATAGGCGATATCAAAGCAAAGATCGCGGAGAAGGCTAAGAAAACGCCAAAGGGCGAATGGATAATCGGTGTCCAAGAGGATGACTCAAAGCTTGCGGAGAAAAGACACCCAACTAAGTGGGAGTTAGATGAGGCTGCCCCCGATCATCCGGTTATCATATCCACCATTGGTGAACACTTTTACATCGCGAACATCAAAGCTTTCGAGAAGGCTGGTGTCACTCATAATACACCTGACCCAGTGGGTGGAATGTTTGACCGAGATCCAGAAACTGGAGAACTGACAGGGGGGATTCATGAGAAAGCGAAGGAAATTCTTATGCCTGAGAGATTTGGGGGAAGGGAACCATCAAAGGAATTGGCTGCGGAAGGAGTAAGGCAGATGCTTATGGCGAACGCAAGAGCTGGGCTTACCTGCGTCTACGATGCGATTTGGGACCGATCTGAACTCAAAGCCATACTTGATTTGAAGAATCGTGGTGAACTTCCCATAAGGGTTAGGTTGGATGTGAATATTGAGCTGTTCCCTGAGATGAATAAACTGGGCATTTGTCAGGGGCTTGGCGAAGAATGGATTAAGATCTGTGGTTTGAAGATATTCTTCGATGGAGCTGTATCCGCCCGGACAGCCGCCGTCTCTGAGCCATACCTAAATAGGGCAAATTTCTATGGAGTTATGTCAACGACCAAAGAACTTGCCCGAAAAACGATATTGGAGGCATATGAGGCAGGTTATCGTATTTCAGCTCATGCCAACGGCGACAGGGCTATTAGCATGTACCTTGACATCATCGAAGAGGCCCAGATCAGATTTCCGAGGAACGATCCTAGGAACAGGATCGTCCACTGCACAGTAGTCAGACCAGAGCTCGTTGCCAGAACTAAGGAGCTAAGCCTGCTCCCCACAATATTCGGGGCTTACCCCTACTACCACGGCGACAAGATCATACCCGCCTTCGGAGAGAAGCGTCTTGAACAAATGTTCGCTGCCCGTTCCTTCCTTGACGCTGGTGTTAAAGTAGCGGCACACTCAGATCATAACGCATCACCCTTTCAGCCTCTGATGGGGATCCACGCATTGGTTAACAGGGTGACAAAATCTGGAAAACCGATTGGGCAGAGCCAAAAGGTTTCCGTGATGGACGCCCTTAAGATGTACACAATAAACGCCGCTTATCATTCCTTTGATGAGAATTTACTGGGTTCCATAGAAGTAGGGAAGTGCGCCGACATGGTTGTCCTCGGGAAAGACCTTCTTTCGGCGCAACCAGAGACAATTATCAACATCCCTATCGATATGACGATAGTCGATGGAAAAGTCATATATAATAAAGAAGACGTGCTTACTCTCACGCGCTAACCCAGGGAATAGACATAATTACAAATAGCGATTATAACCGCCGGATGATATCGCAAAACCTCCAATAAAAAAGCTCAATTATGGATGATAGGCTTAAAACAAAATTAAATGAACCGTTGACTGTTGCTTTTCCTGATAACTTTTTGCGAATTACTTGCTCAAGATAATATCATAGGTTTCTGGCCTTCTTGCCCAAAACAAATCTGACTTCTTCCACTCAACTCCTGGTAGGAGCTGTTTGTTATGGGTTGCCGCTCTCACATCAATTCTTGCATGGATTATCTCCTCTCTTTCGGAGCTAGCTTCAGCCAAAACCTCCCCAAAAACGCTCAAAATCTGGCTTCTGCCAATGATTCTCCAAGCTATTTCACCTTCTTTAAGGGTTGTATTCCATTTGCTCCCACTATCCAAACATGATTCTCCAACGCTCTAGCTCTAAGTATGTAATCGAACATAGAGTGAAGTCCAGTATGCGTTGGAATTGCTATAATTTCTGCGCCCTTCAGAGCTAACACTCGTGCGGGTCATACGGATCGTCATTCCGATCTTACCGATGTCTGTCGTGAAGACCGAATAGCCGAGATCGCCGGGCTCTAGGGGAATACTATCTTCTGATGGATACCAGGGGTGTATCTTTCTATATTTGCCAACAATACCCCTTGGTCTGATTAGAACGGACGTGTTGCAGAATTTTCCATTATACTTTTCAAGTAGCCCCACAACTACGTACACCCTATGCCTTTTTGCCTCGGCTCTAATACTTCAGTGTTTGGGCCAGGCACGGTCTCGGATGTTTTCCTTATTAGACCCGTAAGAGAAAACTCAGGAAAAACAATGAGTGAAGCTCCTTCACCTACCGCAGATTTAAGAAAAGTACAAATTTTTTCCAAAATCCGATCTTCTTCATTCAATCTCGGCTAGATCTGGATAGCTGCAACTTTCGCTAAATCGTTAATAGGTTTTTCTTACGAATTCATATTCATATGTAGGAATAATTTTAATTCTCCTTATCACACGATTCATACCCTTGAATTTAGTCACAAGACTTTAAACCTTCCGGTCTAGTGTGCACCCCATGATTGGAAGTAGATTTGTATACTTGGACAGGGCCCATCAAACTATTCTTTGCTTTGTCTACCGACATAGTAGAGAATGATCTCCGAAAGGCTTACCCCAGTTACAATGCTAGTAAAACTCAAGAACCAGTAAGCAGGTTCTAAAACAAAAACTAAAATAAGAGGCAGAATTAGAGCAAATATTATAGCGCCCATGAAAATCAACAGTGGCTTCCATTTGTCTGCTTGGGTTTTGTGCTCAATTTGTCCAGCGGTAAAAAGCTTTTCTTGCGTTCTGGATTGGAGGAAAACTTTGAATTTGTAAGCTAAAAAAGCTACAACCATGGATAGACTGAAATAGCATACCAACAACAGAGTGTTGAGAGGCCTCGTCAAAGTGATAACAGAAAAAATTATCGCCAAAACAGCAACTAAAGCGTTAAGATATACCTTGAGCCTACCAGAATCGTACATGACCTCTCCATTTCGACTGCACACGTTCAGAGCCCTTGCCTCTCGATCTTTTTTCCGAATATGAACAAAACCATATTTAAGTCTATAAGCTGGTAGTCTTTCCGTAGTGTTTTTCTTTCGCAACTAAGAGAAATTCCTTCGTGTTGGATTAAAAATTGGAAGGTGCTCAAGACTATAGATTTCCATACATCTTAGTTACGTTAGGCTCCTGTATACTTATATTTTCCCATAGTGTATAGTTTTCTCATGACTAAAATGAAGATGTTGAACAAATCGCGCCCAATGCTTAGCGGGATAGCTTATTCCTTATTCCTTTTTTCCTTAATGTTACTTAGCGGGATAGCTTATTCCTCTGAGCAGATCATTTTGGAATTTCTGTATTGGGATCCAAGTAGTTATTGTAACGTTTACGCTTGTCCTTCTTTGGATAGGCTATATCAAGATTTTTTAGCTAAAAACTATACAATGAACTGTATACAGGAAGACTATAAGGATAAAGTTATTTTTAAATGGATTGATATTACATCCAAGGAGGGGATAGAGAAAAAACAATTGTACAATATTACTTTTAGTCCTTTATATGCAATCGTGATAAATGGTAAACTCGTTTCCCAAGGCGACGATTTTAACGAGACTTATGTAAGAGAAGCCATTGAGTTAGCTTTAAAGGACTTTTCTATGCTAGCTCAAGCATCAAAACCTTTGGGAATTATCCTTGTATCAGCCTTTTCATTTGGATTTTTCGAAACGTTCTCTCCGTGTCTGATCGCTTTATTAGCTTTCATACTCAGCCATACCATGGGAAAGACAGTCGTATTTAAAGACGGTTTTTTGCGTGTCATGGCTTTTGGAGTAGGCTTTGTTTCTGCGACCTTGCTCGTGCTTCTTGGATTAGCCGCAGGGTTAATTCTCGTATCTCCAATGCTGGCTTTTCAAAATGCTTTAATGTGGATTGTTTGCATCTTTGCCATACTTTTTGGGCTTGATTTGCTAGGATTTAATGTGTTGAATTTCCTAAAAAATACGATTGATACAAAACCATTGGTCCGAAAACTAGCCAGACAATATGCTTTTACATATACCGGAATCATTGCACTAGGTTTCCTTTTCTATTTTCTTGACCCTTGTCTCACACCTGTTTTCGTTGCTATGATGGGTACGTTCCCGCAGACATTGCTTATGGGGCTTCTACCTCTTATTCTTCTTATGTTTTGTTTAGGCGTAATAATTCCTTTTCTTGGCATCGGACTCTTTGCTGCCTCCATATCACAGCTAACTAGAAGCACTTATCGACACCGATCTAAGATTCGGGCAATTAGTGGGTTAATTTTGATAGTTTATGCTTTTTACATCATTATTTTTCGTTTCATTCTTTAAGCATACTCTCACTAAGTCGTTGTGTGCTTGCCATGCGACTGTTCGCGCATAAGTGTTCATTTATTTGGTTTTTAATGGTTTTTATTCTCATTTTGGGATTTCTGGGCATTTTTGAGGTTCGCATGTTCCCCTTATCTTCTTGCAGTATCCGCCCTTCTCGAACCTGCAGAGATGCGTCAGCTTGCTGAAAGGCAGGGACACAACTTCCGTGGATGGTTCTGAGAGGATGAGGGAGATGTGGCGCCTAATTCTGGGAGGCAGGGAGTAGGTGAACATGGGTCTTCCAAGACCCTTCTTTGGCTTCTTCTGCTTCAACACCAAGCCTTTTTCGACTAAACGCTCAAGGTGAAGCCTCAAAGTGTTGTGGGAGAAGCCCACCTCCCCCAGAAGCTGATGAAAAGTCCTCGGCTTCCCATCCCCAAGCACTGTCAAGATACGCTCATCAAAGAAGTCCATAACAACCCTAAATAAGCAAAAACAGACTTAAAACCATTTTTAACCAATTAATGAACACTTATGATGGTATGAGAAGTGTTAAAGGTCGACGGCGCTCATGCCATGTTATGAGCGCCTTAGTTTGTGGTTTAGACGTGCATAAGGATTGGACTTATGCGACAATTTTGAATCA